>Ga0224512_10000017_pt1 | contig 239358 bp, 188 predicted proteins | sample SF_May12_sed_USG_4_FD_169103 | JGI IMG/M metagenome (GOLD analysis project Ga0224512, IMG submission 169103) | Sediment microbial communities from San Francisco Bay, California, United States - SF_May12_sed_USGS_13 | ecosystem: Environmental > Aquatic > Marine > Sediment | place: USA...
CGGTCGGCCGGGACCTGGTGATCGGGCGCTGCGGTTCGACAGGGTGCCACGGACTGCCGAACACGCAAGAAAAGCGACGGGCGCGCTCCTCGGGGGAGAAGCGCGCCCGTCGCCATGGGCGGTCCAAGGAGATCGAGTCCTAGCCGATCGGCCTCTGGACCAGGCGCACTACTCCCTGTGGCGGTCGCCACCACCACGCCCACCGTACGGCAGTTCGAAGAGAGATCGTACGCCTCATGCCTGAGATGCTACGCCGCGGTCTCCGGCGGGTCAAGGGGCGCGCTCGTCGTGGGCCGCCAAGTCGCGAAGCCGTCGATGCCGGCATGTACCGGCGGCGGTCGCCGGCTCACGAGCCAGATGCCGAGGAAGATGGCGGGTGTGGCGAGCCCCATGGCCATGGTCGGTCGCTCGCCGAACACGACCCAGCTCGCCAGCCCCGAGATGATCGGCTGGGAGTAGACGTATACCGCCACCGTCGATGCCCGCACCCGCGCCAGCGCGAACATGTTGAGCAGGTACGCGAGCACGGTCGGGATGGCGAGGATGTACAGGAGCGACCACCACGCGGATCCCATGCCCGGATCCGGCGTGAAACGCTGCCCGACCGTGAAGACCGGGAGTGCCGCGACGGCGAAGACGTACGACCACGCCGTGATGACGAGGGCAGGGTAGCGGCGGGTGAGCGGCTTGGAGAGCACGAGGTAGAACGAATACGACAGCCCGTTCGCCACCATCAGCAGGTTGCCGAGTCCATACGCACCCAGGCCGTTGAGCCCGTCGGTCAGCAGCAGCGGTGCGGTTCCCCCGAGCGCCACCACCACGCCCAGGGCGCGCATCCCGCTGAACCGTTCCTGCCCGACCGCGGCAGCGATGGTGAAGGTGAACACCGGGATCAGCGACATGACGAGCCCGGCGTTCATCGGGGTCGACCGAGAGAGCCCGACCAAGAACAGTCCCTGGTTCACCGCCACACCCAGCATGGCGCAGGCAACGAGGGCCGCGATGTCCCGCCGCGCGGGGAGCATGGCCCGGCCGTACCGAAGCACGGCCAAGAACGCCAGCACCGCCGCACCCACGGCGATTCGCCACGTGCCGACGCCCAACGGTGAGAACCCACCGGGTTGAAAGGCGATCACGCCGAACACAGGGAACAGGCCGAACCCGACCTGGACGGCAGACAATGCCACGTGCCCGGCCGCGATCCGACGGTCGGGCGCGTGCTGCGTGCTCGCGGGGATCACTGATGGGAACAGCAGGTCACAGGCAGACCGGGCATCACGGGATGAGGCGGATCAATCACCACGTGGTGCGAGGGAACTCGGTGCGGTGGCTCCCGGCGCCCTGGTACTCGTGGTGTTGGCTGCCCGGCCGGCCCGGCGCGATGCGCTTCACCCCGCTACTCCCGTTCCATGCCGAGCGACTCCGGCGGCAGCAGGTGATCCGCCAGCAGGGAGCTGGCGACGTAGCCGATCAACGAGTCACCTCGGTACACGGCCCACCAGCCTCCGGCAACGCGGACGCCGTTGATTTGACTCCCGGGGCGAAGGATGCCCACGATGCCGCTTTCGAGCACTGGCGTATCGCGAACGTTGGCCCAGGTCACGGTCCACCGGGACGCCATCCCCGGAGTGCTGGGTCGGGCCGATGCAGGGGGCGAAGCCGAGGTCGTCGCAGGACGAGCGGGGGCGGTATCGGTGCCGGTCCCTTCCGTGGCCGGCGGGCGCACGACAGTCACCGGGGCCTCGGCCGGAGGCTGCTGCGGTGTGAAGGCCGGCGGCGTCGCGGGTCGGGACTCGGCTGCGGTACGATCGGCGTCGGGTCGCCAGTGCCCGAATCCGATGAACCCCACGGCGAGTGCCGTCGCTCCCAACACGACCGCCCCGATCACTCGGAGCCTGCGGCGAAACCGCTGGGGATAGCCGCAGTACTGGCAGATCGGTGCGCTTCGAGGAATCACCTTGTCGCACCGTCGACACGAGACGAACTCCCGTTCTTCGCCTTGAGGAGTGGGCGGTTGGAGCAGGAGATACGTGCATTTTGGGCACACAGACGCCACGCTCAACACCGTCTGACCGCACTGCGGGCACTTGATGAGCGTCATCGGTGGGTCACCCTAAGACTCCCGCCAATCGTATCGAAACAGCTGGACATGCCCGCACCGGGTACAGGCCTCCACGTGCCAAGTGACGTTTGGGTCGTTGGCCACGATGCCGTCCGCGTCCCCTTCGAACCGGGTGACGTACTCGCCCTCGAGGCAGACGATGCACGGCCGATCGGGCATCGAACGGCGTTCCGCGCCTGGGGAATGACTGGCTGCCATGGTGAGGGACCCTCCTCGCGTCGCAGGAAGCCGGCAAGGGCCCACGGGCTCTGCCCCTAGCGTACCATAACGTCAGGCCGCTGCCGGAGCAAAGCGTCTGCACCGGGGACTTCACTTCCCCTTCACGCCAACTTCATGACCGTGCGTCACGCTGCGAAGCATGAGGGTTAGCCCCGCGGGAGGGCGCCTTCTCAGAGTGGTCCGCGAAACTGATCCCGGCGGCCCCTCGCGCGCGCGTTCGCTCACCGCCACACCTTCCCCAGGAATTCGCGGATCTCGGGCACACCGCCTTGGTAGATGAGGTATCCGTCGTGCGGCTCACGGTCGGTCATCTCGTCGGCGATCGTTGTGGTCATCACCCGCTGCGCGGCCGCGGGATCGTCGGGGTGCAGTCCCAAGGCCCAACCCAGTTTGATGAAGGCGACCTCGGGCAGCATGTTGGCCAGTGGGATCACCCCCAGGCCCAGGATCTCCCGTCCCGTCTCGTACACGTGCATCTGCACGAAGCCCCAGAGCGTCTGGAGCGTCATGTACATCTGCACGCCGGCGTCTCGGGCTCGTTGGAGGGCCGGATAGATCTTGCGGTTCACGTGGCCGAGTCCGGTGCCTGCAATGACGATCCCCTTGTAGCCACGGTCCACGAGCGCGTCGATCACGTCGGGATGCATACCCGGGTAGTAGTAGGTCAGGGTGACCCGCTCCTCGTACGTTGCCTGGACGAGCACCTCCCGGTCAGCGCGCCGCGGGAGCAGGTCGTCCTTGAGCGGCGTGATGATGCCGTCCTCCACCATTGCCGCCGGAATGTCTCCGAGCGTGCGGAAGGTGCTGCGATAGGAGCTGTGCATCTTGCGCACGCGGGTGCCGCGATGGAGCAGGTTGTAGCGGTCCGACGTCGGGCCGAACATGCAGACCAGTACTTCGGCGATCGGCCCGTGCGCGGCCGTCCAGGTTGCGTTGATCAGGTTTTGCGCGGCATCGGACGACGGCCGGTCGGAGGAGCGCTGACTCCCAACCATGATGACCGGCACCGGTGGCCGCTGCACCATGAAGCTCAGCGCCGCCGCCGTGTGATGCATTGTGTCGGTGCCGTGTCCGACGACGATCCCGTCATAGCCGGCACGGATCGCTTCACCGATTCGCTCGGCGAGGATGAGGTACTGCTCCGGCCCCATGTTTTCCGAGAACACCCCAAAGAGCTTCTCGGTCTCGAGGTTACAAATATCGGCGAGCTCGGGCACGGAGCCGTACAGCTCACCCGGGCTGAACGCGGGGATCACGGCTCCCGTCCGGTAGTCGAGGCGCGAGGCGATGGTGCCGCCTGTGCCGAACAGCTTGACCCGCGGATGGGTCGGGTCGAAAGGGAATTCCTTTTCGGGGATCTTGTAGTGCGCTTCCCGATACCCGATACGTTCTAGCTCGAGCACCGTGTCGTGTCGGATCCCGACGTTGTAGCCGACACCGAGCTTCAACACGAGATGCAGCTCGTCGCTGGTTTCCGACCGGGGCAGCAGGAGTCCCTCAAACACCCCGCGGGTGGTGCGGGCGCGGACTTCGCACCAGACCGTGATGTCGAAGCGTTGCATCAGCGCGCGCGTGGGGCCGCGGTACCCCCGGTACGGATCGGTCGTTCCGCTCATCGCGTGCCCTCGGATGCCACGGCGCTCAACGCCGCGGTCAGGCGATCCTGGACGAGCGCCGGGTCGAGCCGCCCGAGAAACGCGGGCATCAGCTCGCCCATTCCCCATCGCACCAGCGTGCCCGGTGACCTTCCGTCCATGTGCTGCGCTGCCTCGGCAACCGATGCCAGGGCAAGCTCGAATCGGGAGGCATCGTCCGGGCCGGCACGGTATCGATCCAAGATCGACCCGACGTTTGCCGTCGGCGCCGCCGCCAGCTGGTCCAACACCCGACCGGTTGCCTCGAGCCGGATCGCGCCCGACTCCAGCGCTCGTACGAGCGGAGCGACACGCTCGGCGGTGTGGGCCTCGGGCGGTACCCCGCTCCGACGGTACTTCGGCAACCGTTGCGCGAACGCGGTGGCGACCCGCTCGGCAACCGCGGTGCCTGAGGGGGCGACCGCGTCGAACAGGTCGGCCCATGGGGCGCCGGCCAACTGCTGCGCTGTGCGCGTGCTCAGGCCGAGCGCGAGGTAGCGGTCCGCCCGGGCCCAGGGGGTCTCGGGCAGGTGTTCGCGGACCTCCGCGACGACGCGGTCGGCGATCGGCAATGGCGGGGTATCGGTGTCGGGATACATGCGATCGGGCCCGGGCAGGACGCGCTCGAAACCCGTGGTCCCGTCGCGGTTGGCCTGTCGAGTCTCCGCTGGCACCCCATCGAACGCCTCGCGCGCCCGAAGCACCACCTCTCGGGCCGCCGTAGCGGCATCGTCGCGCGGTACCCACACGAGCACGACGGCATCCTCCGCGGCGGCCCGCAGCTCCCGCCGTACCTCACGCCACTCCCGCTCGGAGGGACCGGGCCCCCGGTGATCGGAGTCCGCAAAGAACTGGGGATCGACCGGGCACGCGATGACGCGCACCCGCTCCGCGAGCTCGTGGCCGAAGTCGCGCCCCGGCTGGGTCGGGTGCGCCAGGAGACCCGCAAACCCCGGGAGCTTGATGGCCACCGCGGTCTCGCCTCGCGTGATGGCCTCCCGCAGCGGTGCATGCGTCGTGTGGCGGAGCACGCCCCCCATGTCGGCCGCGAGATCCGACGTCTCCCAGGGAAGTCCCCGATCGGGGATGGCGAGCACCGAAGGGTCGAGGGTGCGGTCGGCCAGCGCCTCCCTGACCCGGAGTAAGTTGAGTTGCCGAAAGGCTTCGACGTGAACGAGGAGCGGGAGTCGGCGATGGTAATGGACCCCTTTGATCTCCACGCGCCTGCCGCCGGCCACCGACACATTCACGTCCTGCCGTGCGGCCCCGGCGCCCCGGCGCACCTTGCCGGTTGTTCGCGCGACCCGGGCGAGCAACCGGGCAGCAGCCTGCAGCTCGAACGGGGTCACCAGATCGGGTTCGGTCACCGCTTCGGTGAGCGGCATGCCCAACCGGTCGGTCCGAAACGTGATCCGATGTCCCACGTCCGATACCTCGCGACAGGAATCTTCCTCCAGCGACAGCTGTCGGATGCGGAGCACCCGGTCTACGCCAAGCTCGGGCACACGGAACGGAATCGTGCCGGCGAGTCCCACCATGGCCGTCCGTTGGAACCCGGTCGGGATGGAGCCGTCCAGGTATTGCTTCCGCATCACGTGGAGCTCGGAGACGAGGTTGAGATCGAACAGGAGGGCAACCTCGATGGCGGTGGCCACCGCCTCCTCGTCGATCTCGAACGGCGGCGTGTCGTCTATCTCATACGTACAGACCGACCTGCGCTCGAGGAGATAGACGATCTCCTTCCGGGTCTTGAACTCCATCAGGGCGGTGCCGTCGTACTCTCCCAGCTCGCTCAGTGTCGGACGCATGTGCCGGAGCACTTCCGCGTCGACGCGCGTCACGCGGCGGCCGGCCGGACAGCGGCAGAACAGCTTGGAGTTCGTGAGCAACTGCTGGTGCACCTCGAGGCCCGACATGAAGCCGAGAATGTCGTAGTCCTGCCGCGTCAGGGCGCCGAACGGCTGGTCCGGGAAGTCGAGCACGGGTTTCCTCCGGGGGTTCAGATCCCCCGGGGGCCGGACGCCGTGCTCCTTGTTCGTCTGATCTGCGCTCACGCGTGTCATCCTTGGCGGGCCACCGCGACGCCACCCGACCGCCGGTAGCGAGGACCGTCTACCGGTCGACTCAAAATAGCCGGCGACGCCCCAGATGGTATCGGACGGGAATGTGATGTGGGTAATGGACGGGGGACCGATCCGCGCCTACCTTTGGCGTCCACCTCCCCATTTCCGGAGACGCCATGGCCCCGGGTAAGCAGCCCTCGCGGTCCCCAAAGGACCTCACCGCCGAGGTGGATGCGTTGCTCAAGAAGCTGCCCTATGCCGACCCCGCGGCGCCCGGGCCGGGCATGCAGCCGGGCGTGGGTGGTGGCGCATCTGTGCCACTCACCGCAAGCGGAAATCGCCGGGCAGCCCAGCTTCTGAGCCCCGCCGAGCAGCGCCAAGCCAACCTCTGGGTCTGGGCACGCGTCGGGCTCGCGGCCGTGCTCGCAGTGGCGCTCACGCAGTGGCCCTATGCCCGGGCCTGCGGGTTCGGGCTGTTCGCCTACGGGACCGCGGTGCTCGTGCTGCTGGTGGCGGGTGGCTGGTGCGCGATTGCGTCGTGGAAACGGCGCCTCCCGTGGGCCCATGTCCTGGCGCTGATCATGGTGTTTTGGGGCATCACGCTCGCCGCAGAGATCGTGCTCCCCCGCATTGGGTACGCGTCGGAGCATGCCACGTGGCGGTGCCTCTCCTGAGCGGGATGGACCGACGCGCGACCGGCGGGAGGTGGCTGGGCTAGGCTTCCCGGATCTTTTGAATCAGCGCGAGTGGGTGGATCGGCTTGCGCAGGATAGAGCGGATACCGAGATCCGCCACGCACTCGGCAACCGCCACCGGCTCTCCCCCGGTGAGCAGTAGCAATCGCATGTCCGGGGCCGAGCGACGAACGGCCTCGAGGTGCCGTCGCAGGTCGTCACCCGCGGTCTCCGCATCGAACACGGCGGTCTGAATCGCCGACCCGCCCCGATCGATCATCTCGAGGGCCCCCTCGATGGTGTCCGACGCCATGACCCGGAGGCCGGCCGCCGCCAGCGCCGTGTTGGCATCGGCCAAGTCGCCCGACACGCCGGCGAGCACGATGGTTCCGCCGGTGTCCGCCTCCGCGCTCGGTGCGCTCTCACCTGCCTCGGGGAGTGACACCGGCCGCACGATGCACTGGTAGCCTCGAATCACGCCGTTGGGTGCCGCCCTGAGGGTCGCCGACAGCAATGCCGGGAACGCTTTGCCGCTGTTCGTGAGCAGCTCCACTTCGAGGTCACCGACCGTCCCGAGCGTGGTCATCTGCACCTGGAACCGTCGGATGTCCACGGCGCGTGCGAACAGCTGTCTGGCGTCGAGACCCAGGAACTCGGACTTCGGGTATCCGAACAACTGCACGGCCGAGCCGTTCACCTCTTCAATTCGACCATCGCGCGCCGTCAGGTAGATGGCATCCCAGCACTGCTCGAACAGCGTGCCGTATCGCTCCTCTGCCTGGCGGAGCTGTTCGTCGAGGGCCGAACGCTCTTTCACGTCCCGCGCCACCGCGAGGACGTAGGACTGGTCGCCGATCGTGTGTCGGGCCACCGCCACTTCCACGGGGAAGGACGAGCCGTCACGCCGTCGATGCGCGCCGTCGAGCAGGAGCGGACGCCGCGTGTCGCGCGTTTCGGTGAATTCGAGCTCCGCTTCGACTGGTGGTTGTACCGGGAACTCGAGCTGCAGCTCATGGATCCGTCGCCCGATCGCCTCGTCGCGGGTCCGGCCGATCCAGCGGGCAGCCGTCTCGTTCAGGTCGATGATCTTCTCGGTGCGCGGATCGCTGACGAAGACGGCCTCGCCCGCCTGATCCATGAGGGTACGGAACCGCCGCCATTCGCGTTCCCGCGCTTCCCGGGCCTTGGATTCCTCGGCAAGCGCCGAGTTTGCACGTGCCAGGTCGGCGGACCGCTCGTCCAGAAGGCGCTGGAGGTCGCGGCACGTGGCCTCGAGTTGAAGCGACGAACGCTTGTATTGCGTGATGTCGTGCGCGACGAGCGTGACCGAAACCACGTTCCCGTCGCGGATATTGGGGGTGAGGCGGCAGTCGTACCACGCGTCGGGGTCGTGTTGCTGAAGTCCCGCCAACTCGTGCCGCTGCACGGTGGCTGTTCCGAACGCCCTCGCGAGCGCCTCTGACACCAGCTCTTGCTGGTCGCCCGGAATCCAGTCGAACAGGGATGAGCCGACGACGTCTTCCTCCGATCGGCCGCCCAACGCGCAATTGGCAAACAGGATCTCGCCGGTTTCCCGGACGATGAACACGGGGTCCCTGGGATCGGCCCCAGACGACTTGGATTCGAGCGGCGGTGGGGCAGGCGACGAGGCCCGGTCGGACGCTTGCTCGCTCGCAGGCGGCACGGCCGTCCGCGGATGGCCATTGGAGCCGCTCCGCGAATCCGTGCCGTACTGCACCGGTTTCCGTTCGCCCATGTGTCGTCCCCAGAAGGGCTGGCTCGTGCGTGTGGTTCGGCGCTCGTCGTCCATTAGCGTGCGCGTCCCGGCCAACGGGGTTGTCTTCGTGCAGCCTTCGGCCCGAGCTTCACACAACACATCATCTCACCGGCCTATTCTGTTCGCCAAAAGTGAGTTACACCAGGGGATTGTGACTGCGAAAGGCAGCAAGAAGTTTGCCGCACGCGGCGGTTTGGGGCCTGTTCGGGAACGCGCGTCGAAGACGGCCTGCCGAACCATTTTGCCGGCAAGGACTTACGGGATAGGTACCGGGCGACGCCGGAGTAGGGGTTGCGTGTGGCGCCGAGCACCTTATCGTTGGAGCGAGCGAAGCGAAGCGCGAGAAAGCATGACAACCACCAGAAGTTAAGCCCGGGGCGCCACCTCGGGCTTTCTTCTTTCGCCCCGCACCCATCGGGATGCTGCGAAATGGGGGCACCGGGATGAAGACATCGCGACTGCTTGTATGCCTGGCCGCCGGGCTGATCGCCTGCGACGGTCTGTCTGGGCCCGAAGGTGTGACGCCCATCACAGGGGACGCTCTGGTTGCGCACGCCACGTACCTTGCCGACGACAGTCTCTACGGCCGGCCGGCCGGATGGCTCGACGAGCTCACCGCGGCGGAGTACATCGCCAACGAGTTTCGGCGCTTCGGACTCGAGCCGCTCGTCCCGGAGTTTCTCCAGCCGTTCTGGATCGGCGATCAGCCGGTTGCGGGAGCCCCGATTCGGCAAACCCGCCCGTGGTCACAGAATGTGATCGGCTCCATCCCCGGCCGTGGCGCGCTGGCCCAAGAGTGGGTGATCGTGGGTGCCCACTACGATCACGTCGGGTGGGCGGTCGGACCGGACAGTGTCCTTCGAATCTTCAACGGTGCGGACGACAACGCATCGGGCACCGCGGCGATGCTCGAGATCGCGCGGTACTTGGCCGAGTACGTTGCGCGCGCCGGCCTCGGTGGCGCGGAGCGCCGCTCAGTCATGTTTCACGCCTACGGAGCGGAGGAAATCGGATTGCGGGGATCGGAGTTTTACTGCGCGAACCCCATCGTTCCCCTCGAGGCGGTGGCGGCCATGGTGAACCTCGACATGGTGGGCCGCCTGCGTGACGACCTCCTCACAGTTGGGCTCAGTACCACGGCGAGCTTCTGGCCTGTAAAGCTGGCCGCTGCCAACCGCGACGGCCTGACGTTTGCCTTGGAGGACAAATTCGTGGGGAGGAGCGATCACTACTGCTTCTACCGGGCGGGGCGGCCGGCCATTCACCTGTTCACCGGGCTGCACCCTGAATACCACACGCCGTCCGACGACGTCCACCTCCTCAACGTGGAGGGACTGCGACAGGTGACGGAGCTGGCGGCGCAGATGGTGCTCGACCTGATCACCGCCCGGGATTTGAACCCCGGGCTGGGGGCTCCGCAGCACTGACCGCGCTCCTGACTGCCGAGTTTCACGCGCATTTCACACTGGTTTCACCCGCTGCCGCCGATATAGCGTGGGGTGGACGCTCCACCCCAGGGAGCGGGACCATGCGACGAATCGCGCTGTTGAGCCTCTGCCTCGCTGGCGCCGTTGCCGGCGTCGCCCATGCTCAGGACCGGTCCCTCGACGAGACGCTCGAGCACGTCAACCGCCTCCTCAAGGACAACTCCTACGTTGACCACGACGGCCAGCCGACCGTCTCGCGGGTCAAGTTGGCCAAGGGGGGGATGCTCATCGTCGAGACGACCAAGACCAAGTCCGGCAATCTGTTCACCAACGCGTACGAGGTGGCGCTCGAGGACCTCGACGTCCTCCGCGTTCAATCGAGAAGCCGAGACGCGTACGTGTCGATCTCGCTCGGTGCGAAGGGCCCCGTGACGGGAAAGCTCAAGTGCAAGATGGCGGGCGGTATCGAACACGAGTGGAATCTCCCCGCCACCACCGAGATCGCCGTCGAGCTGCGCGCCAACTCGGGTGTGGAGCGGGACCTTACCAGTGCCCTGTCGCAGCTCATCGCGAAGGCGCGTCAGGACGAGCGGTACCGCGTGACCTGAGGCGGGACATCGCCTCTCACCGGAGCGGCGGACGTTCTACGGCGCACGGGAGATCTTCGTCAGAGCCCCGTGCGGCACCGTGGTGGGGTTCGCAGAGATGACGGAGCAGTAGCTCCAACACTGGACGATCGGCCTTCTCCAGTTCCCCTAGTGTAGATTCCGGGCGCCGTTCGTTCAGGTGCTCGACCCGTGCCGTGGGGGCTGCACGCGCGAGCCACTGGGGGCACGATGATGCTGGGAGGAGGAGTGGTCCGATGCCTGAGTTCTCGTACGTAGACCCGTTCCCGATCGCCACAGACGAACCCGCGTATCGCCGACTCCCGTCGGACGACGTGTCGCTGGCGACATTCGACGGGCAGGAAATGCTGAAGGTGGCCCCGCAGGCGCTCACTCGGCTCGCTCGCGAGGCCCTGCGTGATGCCTCGTTCCTGATGCGCACCGCGCACCTCGAACAAGTGGCGGCGATCCTCGACGACCCCGACGCGAGTGACAATGACCGCGGCGTGGCGCTGGCCATGCTGCGTAATGCCGAGGTCTCCGCGCAGTTCGTCCTCCCGTTCTGCCAGGATACCGGGACGGCGACGGTGTTCGCCAAGAAGGGCCAGCGTGTCTGGACGGGCGGCGGGGACGCCGAAGCACTGAGCCGTGGGATCTATGAGACGTACGCCACGGAGAACCTCCGCTATTCGCAGACGCTCCCGCTCACGGTGTACGACGAACAAAACTCCGGCACGAACCTCCCGGCACAGATCGACATCCTCGCGACGGACGGGATGGAATACCGGTTTCTGTTCGTCGCCAAGGGTGGGGGTTCGGCCAACAAGACGTCCCTGTTTCAGGAAACCAAGGCCCTGCTCACCCCGGAGCGCCTGACCCCGTATCTGACCGAGAAGATGAAGACGCTTGGCACCGCGGCGTGTCCGCCGTATCATCTCGCGTTCGTGATTGGCGGTACGTCGGCTGAGGCGAACCTCAAGACGGTGAAGCTCGCCACGACGGGATACCTCGATGGCCTTCCGACCAGCGGCGACCAGTCGGGCCACGCGTTCCGCGACCTCGCCTTGGAACAGGCCCTGCTCGCCGCCGCCTACGGCACCGGCATCGGTGCCCAGTTCGGTGGGAAGTACTTCGCGCTCGACGTGCGCGTGGTCCGGCTGCCTCGCCACGGTGCCTCCTGCCCGATCGGGATGGGCGTGTCCTGTTCCGCCCACCGCAACGTGAAAGCCAAAATCGATCGGGACGGGATTTGGCTGGAGCAGTTGGAGCGAGATCCGGGGCGGTTCATTCGCGAGCGGTCTCGGGTGGCGCGGGAGCGTGGCGTCGTGGCGATCGATCTGAACCGGCCCATGCACGACATCGTGGCCGAGCTCACGAAACACCCGGTCAAGACGCGACTGGCCCTGACCGGGCCGATGATCGTGGCGCGCGACATCGCCCATGCCAAGTTGAAGGAGCGGCTCGATCGGGGTGAAGATCTGCCCCGGTACATCAAGGATCACCCGGTCTACTACGCCGGTCCGGCCAAGACCCCCGAGGGGCTGCCATCGGGCTCGTTCGGCCCGACGACCGCCGGCCGGATGGACTCTTATGTCCGGCAGTTCCAGGCCCGCGGCGGCTCCATGGTCATGATCGCCAAAGGCAATCGGAGCCGGGAGGTCACCGAGTCCTGCCGCGAGCACGGCGGCTTCTACCTCGGGTCGATTGGGGGTCCCGCGGCGGTGCTGGCTAAGGAACACATCATGAAGGTCGAGCTGATCGAATACCCAGAGCTGGGGATGGAGGCCATCTACCGCATCGAGGTCGAAGACTTCCCCGCGTTCATTCTCGTGGACGACAAGGGGAACGACTTCTTCGCCGACTTGTCCTGAAAGCGCGCGGTGTGCCGGCAACGACCCCTGGCGGCGGAATCCCCGCTTCACAGTTTCTTCATTCCTCGGCCCGTAGTTTGCAGGAACGGAGCTGGCGGAGGAGCGAATGCCCGACACATCGTGTGCCGTCCCGGCGCAGCGGCTCGAGGGCCGAGAGCTGAGAGAGCGGGTCAAGGCGATCGAGGCGGAGCTGCGAGATCTCGACCCCGAGGAGGGGTACGAGTGGCCGTGTTCTGACAAACGGGAGGCCGCGTCACCGGCGGACGCTCCATAGAGGGCCGCGGTCCCGCGAGCGTCACACGCCCGGCTTCGGCCGGGCGTTTTGTTTGTGTGGTCCAGCGTCAGATCATCGGATCCGCGAACGGGCTCGTCGCACCCTGCGCGGCGATCGTCAGCGCTCTCTGGAACGACGTCTGAGGCCGTGGTGTTAGGATTGTGGAGCGTTTCTCTCCCCAATTACGATGTGCGGGTTCACGATGACCGGTATGCGTACGGCACACGGGAAAGCAGCGGTTGGCCTGTTGCTCGCGGCCTGGGCGTGCGGCGACACCCTGGACGTGATGTCGACTCCTTCGGGCACGATAACGGTCTCCGGACCGGCATCGGCCCGACAAGGCGACGTCGTGATGTACGGTGCGGAAGTGCGAGACACGTCGGGCACTCTCGTGACGGACTCCGCCATCGTGTGGTCGGTGTCGCCGCTGGGCGCCGGATTCATCGCGGCCGATGGCCGGTTCGTCGGCTATCAGGCTGGGGCGGCCCGCGTTATCGCACGCGCCGGGTCGCTTGCCGATTCCGTCACCGTCGTGATCCAACTCCGCGGTCTCGGGGGGTCGTTGACCGTGGAAGGGCGGGGGACGATTGCCGACCGGTTCACGTCCGACCTGTGGGTTCATGGCATCGCAGCGTACACGGGGACGTGGAGCACTCGGACGGAGCCGGGCAACACCGTGTACGTGTGGCGGATCGACGATCCGACCCGGCCCGCCCTCACCGATTCGCTGCGTCTCGATGCCAGCACGGTGAACGACATCAAGGTGCGGTCGGATGGCACCGTGGGGGTCGCCACGCACGAAGGATCGAGTGACGGACTCAACGGCATCACCCTGCTCGATCTCGCCGATCCGCTCCACCCGGCGGTGATCGGGCGGTACACGAGTGGCCTGGGTTCGGGCGTCCACAACGTGTGGATCGACGGGGACTACGTGTACGTGGCTCCCGACGGGGTGGGCGTGGGTCTGCGCATCGTCGACATCAGCGATCCGAACAACCCGACCGAGGCGGCGCAGTTCACGGGCGGATCCAGCTTTCTGCACGACGTGTACGTGCGCGACGGGCTGGCGTTCCTGTCGCACTGGAATGATGGGTTGGTCATTGTGGACGTCGGGAACGGCATCGCCGGCGGCTCGCCCTCCAGTCCCACGGAGGTGAGCCGCATTGCCGCCATCGGAGGGCAGACGCACAATGCTTGGTACTGGCCCGCCGCGGGGTACGTCTTCGTCGGCGAAGAGGATTTTGGCGCGCCAGGTATCCTTCACGTGGTGGACGTGCGGGATCTGAGACAGCCGCGCGAGGTGGCGACGTACGCCGTGCCCGGCGGACCACCGCACAACTTCTGGCTGGACGAAGCAGGTGGAGTGCTCTACGCGGCGTGGTACGGGCAGGGACTGCGCGGCGTTGACGTGTCCGGCGAGCTGCTCGGGCGCCTGGAGCTTCAGGGCCGGGCCATTGCCAGCTCGCTGTACGGCGGGTCCGGTGCGTGTCCGAGCGCGACCGGATCGTTCACATGCACGTGGGCACCGCAGCTCGAGGCGGGTCTCGTTTTCGTCTCCGACATGAACACCGGATTGACGGTCCTTCGCCCGCAATTCTGATTCGCGCTGGCCCGGACATGGAGCCCGGTTCGTGCGGGGGGTTCTTGCGTCCTGCGCACCGTGCGCGGTAGGGGCGCTGTGAGTAGCGTTCAGGCAGGCGAGACAGAGGAGGACCATTGCTGGAGGCCATCAAGAGGTTTTTTGGTCAGAACCTCGCTCCCCCCCCACCGGCGCCCCCGACGGGGACCGGCGAGACCCATGGCGCTCGTGACCGCCTTGCACTAGCCGCGTGTGCCCTGCTGCTCGAGCTCGCCCACGCCGACAACGAGTTCACCGAGGACGAGCGCCGCCACATCGAGGAAACGCTCACTCATCATTTTGCCATGTCCGCTGAGGCCGTGAGCGAGCTGATCCGGCTGGCGGACGAGGAGCGGCAGCGGGCGGTCGACCTCTATCAGTTCACGAGCCTCATTACGGCCAACTACGACGAGGGACAGCGGCTGCTCCTGGCGGAGGTCATGTGGCGGCTGGTGTATGCGGACGGGTCACTGACGGGACACGAGAGCTACCTGATGCGCAAGCTCTCCAACCTGCTCGAGCTGCGTCCGGGCTATCTCGCCGAGGCGCGCAGCCGCGCGCTCAGCACCGGGCCGGATTGACAGGCATGACCGCGCTCGACCGCCAGCTCGGCACGCACCTCGGGAGGAGCGCCCTTTTCCCCGAGCCAGGGGTTGCCCTTCTCGCCGTGAGTGGCGGGTCGGACTCTTTGGCCCTGCTCGACCTCTTGGCTGCTCTCGCGCCCGAGTTGGAATTGACCCTGGCAGTGGGGCACGTCGATCACGGCATTGCCGCCGACAGCGACGTTGTGGCCCGCTCCGTGAAGGACGTCTGCGCGCGGTACGGGGTACCGTTGCACCTCGCGCGCGTTCATCTCGGTCGCGACGCCTCGGAAACCGAGGCCCGCGTGGCTCGCTATGGAGAGCTGCGCCGCATGCAACAGGAAGTGGGCGCGGCCTACCTCGTCACGGCGCACCACCGGGATGACCAAATCGAGACCGTGCTCTACCGCGTGCTGCGGGGAAGTGGGGTGGCCGGTCTCGCTGGCATCCCGGCGCGGGGCCCGATGGGACTGGTGCGTCCGCTTCTTCCGTTCTCGCGTGCAGAGCTGCATCAGTGGCTCGTGGAGCGGGCAACAGCCCAGGGGTGGGTCCCGCCGATCCATGACGACCCCGCCAACCGAGACGAGCGCCACGATCGGGCGTGGCTCCGGCATAGGGTGCTGCCGCCGATCCGGTCGCGTTTCGGGGCGGAGGCTGACCGGCGACTCGCCCGAGTGGCGCACGGGGCGCGCCGAAATCGGGCGGCGTGGGGCGCGCTGGTGCGGTCGCTTCCCGAGCTGGAGTTCCGCCGGACGATGAGTGGGGTGGAGGTTGCCCGCCAACCTCTGGCTCGGTATGATAACGTGTTATCAGAGGCCATTTTGCGGGCTTTGGGACGAGAGGTGGGGTGCACGGTCGGGTCACGCGCCGCGCGGCGTCTCGCCCGCTTTGCGCGAACCGGCCGCAGTGGCAAGACGCTGGAGCTCGGGAGAGGCTTCGAAGCGGTGCTGGCGTTCGACCGACTGGCGGTCGGACGGCCACGGACCGAGGCTCCGCGCTCCGGTGGTATCATTCGGGGGCGGCAGGGCACGCTCGCGTGGGGCGATTGGGATTTCCAATGGCGTACCCAGGCGGCTGGCCACGTGGCGCGGTCGGGATACTCGACCTGGGTGTGTCCCGGTACGGTCACGGTGCGCGCGGTGGGGGCGGGGGACCGGCTGGTGCCGCTCGGCGGCGTCGGATCGCGCAAGGTGCGGCGCATCCTCATGGAATCGCGGATCCCGTTCCGCGAGCGCTCCGATCAGCCAGTGCTGGAGCAGGACGGGACGATCCTCTGGGTGCCAGGCGTGTGCCGCTCGGACGCGGCTGTGCCGGAAGCGGGGCGGGAGGCGTTGCTGATCGAGGCACGGCAGCGCGGGGATCGCGATGGAGGCGAGCGGTGATGCGGTCGCCGAGCAGACTGTGGGAACTTGGGGCGGCGGTGGTGAATAGAAAGATCTGGGCCCCGCGCGGCGAAGGGCGCGTGGCACACTCACCTACGATGTTGGGAGACTGATTGAGGCATGGCGGATCGCAAGACACCCACTCCCAAATTCAGTTGGGCCGGGTTGAGCCGCAACCTCGTGTTCTGGATGCTGATCATCCTCATTCCGATCGCGTTCTACCAGATGGTGGATGCCAGTCGGAGTGCGGTTGGGGAGATCTCGTACACCGAGTTTCAGAGCTATTTGGACCGCGACAATATTGCGCGCGCCGAAATCACGAGCGGGAAGTTCGTGGAAGGCGAGTTCAAGCGTCCCGTGACCAAGGACGGGCAGGAGGTGGAGAAGTTCCGCCTCGTGCTGCCCATTCAGGACTCGGAGTTGTTCATCCAGCGGCTGGAAGAGCACGACGTTCCGATCTCGGCCAAGGAGCCGAAGCCGTCGTTCGGCACGCTGCTCTTTCAATTCCTCCCTTGGGTGATTCTCATCGCGCTCTGGATCTTCTTCTTCCGGCAGGTTCAGCAGGGCGGGAACCGCGCCTTTGCGTTCGGCAAGTCGAAGGCGAAGCTCCTGTCCGGCGACACCCCGAAGACCACGTTTCAGGACGTGGCTGGGTGCGACGAGGCGAAGGTCGAGCTGGAGGAGATCATCGAGTTTCTGCGCGATCCACAGCGGTTCCAGCGGTTGGGCGGTCGACTGCCGAAGGGGGTCCTCCTCGTCGGGCCACCGGGCACCGGCAAGACGTTGCTCGCACGGGCCGTGGCGGGCGAGGCAGCGCGGCCGTTCTTCTCGATGTCCGGTTCGGATTTCGTGGAGATGTTCGTGGGCGTCGGGGCCTCGCGGGTGCGGGATCTGTTCGAGCAGGGCAAGACCCATGCGCCGTGCCTCATCTTCATTGACGAGATCGATGCGGTGGGGCGGCACCGCGGTGCCGGACTCGGCGGCGGCCACGACGAGCGTGAGCAGACGCTCAACCAGCTGCTGGTCGAAATGGACGGGTTCGAGTCGAACGAGGGCGTGATCCTCATCGCGGCCACCAACCGGCCCGACGTGCTCGATCCGGCGCTGTTGCGGCCCGGCCGGTTCGACCGGCAGATCGTGGTCGACATGCCCGACGTGCGGGGCCGCGAGATGATACTCAAGGTGCACGCGCGCAAGATCCCGCTGGCCGACGATGTTGGGCTCTCGGTGATTGCGCGGGCGACGCCTGGTCTCGCGGGCGCCGATCTCGCCAACATCGTGAACGAGGCGGCTCTCCTCGCCGCGCGGCGCAACAAGAACAAGGTCGAGATGGTCGACTTCGAGGATGCCAAAGACAAGGTCATGCTCGGGGTTGAGCGCAAGAGCCTGGTGCTGTCCGACGAGGAACGGAAGCTCACCGCGTATCACGAGGCGGGGCACGCCTTGGTGAGCGTCCGTGTGCCGGGCCTCGACCCGGTTCACAAGGTCACGATCGTTCCGCGAGGCCGCGCGCTCGGGATCACGTTCTCGCTCCCCGAAGAGGATCGCCATAACTACACGAAGGCCTACATCCTGGGGCGGCTCGCCATGGCGTACGGTGGCCGCGTGGCTGAGGAGCTCATCTTCGGGCCGGAGAAGGTCACCACCGGCGCCGCGCAGGACATTCAGCAGGCCACCGAGATGGCCCGCCGCATGGTCACGCAGTTCGGCATGAGCGAGGCGATCGGCCCGGTCGCCGTTGGTGACCGGGAGCAGCAGATCTTTCTCGGGCGGGAGTTTTCCCAGCATCGCGAGATCTCCGATCGGACCGCGGATACGGTCGATGCCGAGGTGAAGCGCATTTTGGACGCCGCGTTCGCGCGCGCGCGCGAGATTTTGCAGGGGGATATGGAGACGCTGCATCGGATGGCTGACGCGCTGCTGGAGCGCGAGACGCTCGATCGCGAGGAGGTGGATCTTCTGGCGAAGGGCCAGGATCTGCCGCCGCGGGTCCCGTCCGAGAGCGCCGTGACGCCCGAGATCAAGCGTGATGTGAAAGCCCAGGCCCCTGCGGCCGGGACTCGTCCCGTGCTCGGGACCCCGCCGGCCGAGCCGGCCGGCGCGTGACGGTACTCCCACTCCAATCTCTCAGTCCGGCGGCCGTTGAGGACGCCCTGATCCGTCGGGGTGTCGACCAGGGGCATGCAGCTGCATCGGCCCGCGGGATGCGGTCCGTCACGGTCGTGATCGACGATCTCTCCACCGAACAGCGTGACCTCGTGCTCGCCGAAGCTCGACGGCACGGCGTGGAGTGCCTCACGGGCGAGCGGTGGGCTCTGTTGACCGGCGGGGCGGCCGCGCTCGCGGGCCTGGTACATCCCGATCGCACGAGGATGCCGCTGGCGCTGGCCGAACGGCTTGCGGCCCTGGTGGCCGCCACGTTCGACCCGCCGGAAGCCTGGGTCATGGGTCGCGGTCGCATCTCGCTCGATCGGCCGGTCATCGCCGGCATTCTGAACGTCACGCCCGATTCGTTCAGCGACGGTGGGAGGTTCCTCGATCCCGATGCCGCCTTGCGCCACGCCGAGTCACTGATCGCGATGGGCGCCGACCTCCTCGACGTGGGGGCCGAGTCGACCCGACCGGGGAGCGTGGGACCGGTACCGGTGGAGGAGGAGTGGCATCGGCTGGCGCCCGTCCTCCGTGCGTTGGAGGCCCGCTTTCCGGAGGTGCCGCTGAGCGTCGATACGGTCAAGGCCGAAACGGCACGCCGCGCGCTCGACAGCGGTGCCTGGGCGATCAACGATGTGTCGGGGCTCAGGCTCGATCCCACGGTGGCCGACGTCTGCGCCGCCCACGATGCGGGACTGGTCCTGATGCACTCGAGGGGCGCGTTCGACGAGATGGCCAGCTACGCACACGCCAGCTACGGGCACGTGGTGGCCGAGGTCGTGCGCGAGCTTACAGGTGGAGCTGCTGTTGCGGAGGCCGCCGGCCTCGATCGAAGCCGAATCGTGCTCGATCCGGGTCTCGGGTTCGCGAAGACCCCTGAGCAGAACTTCGAAGTGCTCCGCGACCTCCCGTCTGTCGCCGGTCTGGGCTACCCCGTCATGGTGGGGCCGTCCCGCAAGCGGTTTCTGGGGACGATCATGGGTCGGGAGACACTCGATCGCGACCTCGCCACTGCCGCCGCTTGCGTCACCGCGTATCTTGGAGGCGCCCGGCTGTTCCGGGTTCACGCCGTCGCGCCGACCCTCGAGTCGCTAGCCGTCGCCTACGCTGTGCGGAGCGCCTGATGTCGTTCGAGCAAATCCGGTTCTTGATCCCGGACTGGTACGACGTCCTCCAGATTCTGATCGTCGCGTACATCATCTACCGCGTGCTCCTCTTCCTCGCGGGCACGCGGGCCCTCCAGATCCTGCTGGGCATCACGGCGTTGGTGCTCGTGTACTTCGCGGCGCTGGTTCTCAAGCTCAACATGATCAGTACGCTGCTCGGCGTGGTGTTCACCTATGGTGCCTTCGCGGCCATCGTCGTGTTTCAGCCCGAGCTGCGGCACGCGCTGGCGCGCCTTGGCCGGACCCGCGTGATCGGGTTCTTCGCGGGGACGAGCAAGAACGTGGTAGTCGACGAGATCGTGGACGCCGTGGGCCGACTCGCGCGCAATGGCACCGGCGCGATCATGGCGATCGAGCGGGAGGTGTCGCTCGACACCTATCTCGAGAGTGGGACGGCGATGCAGGCGACGGTCTCCGCGGATCTTCTGGCCACGATCTTCACGCCCTACTCTCCGCTTCACGATGGCGCAGTGTTGATCCGGGGCAATCAGATCATCGGCGCCGGGTGCGTGCTTCCACTCACGCAGTTTCCGGTGAGCGACCGATCGCTCGGCACCCGGCACCGCGCGGCGCTCGGCCTGTCGGAAGAGAGCGACGCGGCCGTCGTCGTCGTGTCGGAGGAGACCTCCAACATCTCGGTGGCCGTGCGCGGTAACCTGCGGCGGGGCGTGACGCCCGACCAACTGCGGGAGTACCTCGCTGTGTCGGGTGAGGCCAGTCTTGCGCTCTCGACGGCCTCTGGTGACGCTTCACCGGCCTGATCCAAAGACCCTCATCGACGTCGAGCACCTGATGGAGCCGCACCAGACGGCAGTCGCCGCGCCGCCCTATCGCCTCGCCCTGGCGGTCTTCGTGGCCGTGTTGGCGGGGTATCTCGTGACCCTCGCGCCGACCGTGACGTTCTGGGACGCTGGCGAGCTCATCGCCGCCGCCAAGATCCTCGGCATTCCGCACCCGCCCGGTACGCCGCTGTTCGTGCTCATGGCGAACATCTGGGGCGAGATCGTGCGGATCGGCGAGTTCGCATTGCGAACGAACCTCCTGACCGCGGTGTTCAGCGCCTCGGCGGCCGCGTTCTTCTTCCTGCTCGTGTGCCAGGCGCTCCGCGGATGGCCCGACGCCGACCCGACGGAGGATCGCGTGTTCACGTTCGGCGGTGGTGTGGCGGCCGCGCTGGTCTCGGCGTTCACGTTCACCGTCTGGCAGAACTCCAACGAAACCGAAGTCTACATGGTGGCGGCCTTCAGCATTGCGGCCGTCTCGTGGCTGGCGTGGGTCTGGCGACAACACCGCGGGGGGGAGCGGGCACCGCATGTGCTTCTCCTGATCGTGTACCTCGAGGCCGTCTCCTTAGGGAACCATCTGCTCACCCTCCTCGTCGGCCCGGCTCTGCTCGGCTTCATGTGGCACGTGCTGCGCACGACCCCGCTCCGGGACGACCGCGACCGCGCCACCGAGTGGGCGCAATGGGCAGTGATGGTGGGAGTGTGGGCGCTGCTGATCGGTGTCGGGCTGGGAAGCCCGCTGCTGCTCGCGGCCGGCGGGGTCGCGTTTGTACTCGCCGCCGCCTACGCCATGTCGGTAGGGGCTTTCGCCTTCGCGGGCACGGTGTTGGCCATCGCCCTGGCGGGAGCGACCACGTATCTGTTCCTGCTCGTGCGGGCCAAGGTGGGGCCCATCATCAACGAGGCCGATCCATCGACGTGGTCCAGTCTGTGGGACGTGATTTCCCGCGAGCAGTATCCACCCCGCTCGCCGATCGACAACCCCATCTATACGACCCGCGAGGGCGGGTTTCTGGATCGACTGGGAGCCTTCCTGGGCTGTTTCTTCCAGTTCGTCGACGGGCCGGTACCCGGGGAGGACGCCGTGTTCGGCGTGCCACGCTGCTACACGGTCCGCAGTATCCCGCTGATCGCGCGCCAGATCCAGAACTATCTCCAGTACTTCGACTGGCAGTGGGCCAATGGTCTCGCGAAGCACGCGCCAGTGTTCGCGCCCATCAGGCTGCCGTTCACGCTGGCGTTCATCGGCGTAGGCGTGTACGGTGCGCAGGCCCTCCGTTGGAAGGACCGATCGGTATTCTGGCTGTTGGTCCTGCTGTTTCTCACCACCGGCCCCGGGCTGGTGGGCTACATGAATTTCAAGCCGGGCTATTCACTGGCCTGGGACCTGTTCCCGAGCATCGAGATGCACGAGGTGCGGGAGCGGGACTACTTCTTCACGGTGTCCTTCCAGGTGTGGGGCCTGTTCGTTGGCATTGGGCTCGCGACCCTCTACCGCCGCTTGCGCGCACGGTTGGCCGAGAGGCACCTGGGCCGCCGTTGGGGAATGCTACCCGCGGGCGTGCTGGGGATCGCGCTGGTGCCATTCGCTCTCAATTTCACGGCGGCCTCGCGAGGACACGGACCCGACACCACGCTCGCGCGCGATTTCGCGTACAGCCTCCTTCAGTCGGTCGAGCCCTACGGCATCGTCTTCACCAACGGCGATAACGACACCTTCCCGCTCTGGTATCTGCAGGAAGTGGAGGGCGTACGGCAGGACGTGTCGGTCGTAAACTTGTCGCTGGGCAACACGGACTGGTACATCCGCCAGCTGCGCGACAATCCGGTGCGACCGTTCGAGCCGACCCAGGCGCCCTGGTATGCCGACCTCGCCCCGGTCGAGATGCCGGGGCCGTTGCACACGCTGACTGACCGAGAAGTGGGAGAGTTCCGGAGCTTCCTGCTCGGTCGGGCCATGACGTTCCCAGCCGGGCGACTCCGGGTCACGTTCGAGGAGAACAGCGCGTTCTACGTCTATGACCAGCTGATTCTCCGGCTCATTCAGGAGAACTGGAACCGGAGACCGATTTACTTCTCGATGACGGCCGGCACCCAGAACTGGGCGCGGTTAGCCGACTACGTGACGCAACAGGCGATGGTGTTCCGCGTGCATGCCGCGGAGCCACCCGATACATCGCGCTTGGCACCCGGGATCTTCGGCGTGCCGCTCGACGTTCCGCGCACCGATTCGCTGGTGTGGAACATCTACCGCTACAGCGGCCTGCTCGGAGTCGATTCGCTGGCGATTGAGCCCACGAGTCGCAATATCGCGATCAACTTGAGCTACCCGTTCTACGGTCTCGCGTGGGCGTATGAGCTGCTCGGTGACCGTGAGCGCTCGGCCGTGAATCTGCAACGCGGCCTTGCGCTGCACTATCTCCCGGACATCGCGAGGGCGGTCGATTCCGGCGGCTCGGTGTTCTCCCTGCCACCGCCCCTGGCCGACACGCCGATCCCGCGGTAGCAATACCCGAGGCGCACGATCCGAGCGGCCGAGGGACGCTTTGTTTCCACCTGGGGCCCGGCTACCTTAATTGGTTATGCATTTCGCCACCCTGCCCGCGAACCTCGCCCACGTTCGGGAGGAAATCGCCGCGGTGCAGCGAGCGCACGGTCTCACCGGCCCTGTGCGCATCGTGGCCGTCACGAAAGGCCATGAGCCCGCAGCGGCGCGAGTGGCGGTGGAAGCGGGTCTTCGGGACCTGGGAGAGAATAGGGTGCAGGAGGCGCTTGGCAAGCTGGACGCTCTGGCCGATCTCGACGCGAGCTGGCACTTGATCGGGCATCTCCAGACGAACAAGGCCAAGCACGTGCCTGGGCGCTTCGCCATGGTGCACTCGATCGACTCGCTGCGGGTGGCGGAGGCGCTCGAGCAGGCGATGGCACGCCGGGCGCCGGGTACCCCACTGCCCGTGCTGCTGCAGGTCAACGTGGCCGGTGAACGGCAGAAGGGCGGCTGTGCGCCCGAGGAGGCGACGGCGCTGCTCGAGGGGATCGCAGGCATGCCACACCTAGCACTTCGGGGATTGATGACCATGGCCCCTTTCACGGATGATGAAAGCGATCAGCGCCGCGCGTTTGCTGGCTTGCGCCGGCTGCGCGACGCGCTCGCAACTCGAGGACATGACCTGACCGAGCTATCCATGGGGATGTCCGGGGACTATCGGGCAGCCGTGGCGGAAGGCGCGACGATCTTACGACTGGGAACGGTGCTCTTTGGAGAGCGGCCAGCATGAACGACCATGAATTCCGGCTTACGCCGACGGACATCCGTGCGCAGCAGTTTCGGCGTTCGGCCTTCGGATACGACGTCGCCGCGGTGGAAGACTTCCGGAGTCGAGTGTCCGAGGCGTTCGAGCGACTGATGCGCGAGCGCGCGGCGCTGGAAGAGCGGGTGCAGAGCACTCGAGAGCAGCTCAAGGCATATCGCGAGCAGGAAAAAGCGCTCAACGAAGCGGTGGTGATGGCGCATCAGGTGCGGGAGGACATCCATCAGACCGCCAAGCGCGAGTCGGAGCTCCAGCTTAAGGAAGCGCGCTCTCGCGCTGACGACCTGCTCGTGGAGGCGCGTACGGCCGAGACCACGATTCGACGGGATATCGAGGAGGCGCAGCGGCAGTTCGCGGCGTACATCGCGGCATTCCGGCGATTGCTCGAGCGCCAGCTCGCTGAAATCGACGCCCTGGCCGAACACGAGCGGGACGGGAGCCCGCCGGTGTGACCGTGGCCGCCGGCGCGCAGCGGTCGGCCATCGATCGCGCCGTGGCAGTGATCCGCGAACACACGGTGCTCGAGCCCACCGTGGGGCTGATCCTCGGCACGGGTCTCGGCGGGCTCGCCGAGGAGATCACGATCGAGGCCGAGCTGCGCTACGAGCAGATTCCGGGATTCCCGATCCCCACGGTCGAGACCCACGCCGGCCGGCTCCTGTTCGGGCGCCTTGCCGGTGCGCCGGTCGTGGCAATGCAGGGGCGATTCCATCGCTACGAGGGCTACACGCTTCCCGTGATCGGTTTCCCCGTCCGGGTGCTGCAGGCGCTTGGCGCCGAGATCCTCGTGGTGTCGAACGCCTGCGGCGGCATGCATCCCCTCTGGGCACCGGGAGATCTCGTGTTGATCGCCGACCACATCAACCTGTTGGGCGACAGCCCGCTCGTTGGGCCGAACGACGATGCGCTCGGCCCCCGGTTTCCCGACATGTCGGAGCCGTACGACGGCGAGTTGCGCGCGTTGGCCCGGGAGGTGGCCCGCGATCTCAAGCTCACCTTGCGCGAGGGCGTGTATGTGGCGGTCACGGGTCCCAACCTGGAGACCCCGGCAGAATACCGATTCCTGCGGACCATCGGTGCGGACGTGGTCGGAATGTCCACCGTGCCGGAGGTGATCGTGGCTGTGCACGGCGGCATGCGGGTGCTCGGGATCTCGATCATCACTGATGCCTGTCTCCCCGATGCACTGGAGCCAGCCGACGTGGCAACGATCATCGCGACGGCCCGAAAGGCCGAGCCCGATCTCACACGGCTGGTAACGGGAGTGGTCGATAGGATGACCCGATGACCTACGAGCCGATCGACTACACCGGTCCCGATGCTTTCGAGCGCCGTGTGCTGGAGCAGTGGCAGGAGGAGGGCCTGTTCCGGCGTACGCTGGACGCGACGCGGGGCGGTGAGCCGTTCGTGTTCTACGAGGGACCACCGACGGCCAACGGCCGCCCGGGCATTCACCACGTCTTCGCCCGAACCATCAAGGATCTGGTGTGTCGCTACCACACGATGCTGGGGTGCTCGGTGACCCGCATCGCAGGCTGGGACACTCATGGGCTCCCGGTGGAAATCGAGGTCGAGAAAGCCCTCGCACTGAGCGGAAAAGCCGACATCGAGCGGTTCGGGGTCGCGGAGTTCAACCGCCGGTGCCGCGAGAGCGTGTTTGAGTACAAGACGGAGTGGGAGTCGCTCTCCGAGCGTATCGGGTACTGGCTCGATTACAGCCGTCCATATGTCACCTACACGAAGGAATACATCGAGACGGTGTGGTGGCTGCTGCGGCGACTCTACGACCGTGACCGCCTCTATCAAGGACACAAGGTGCTGCCGTACTGCCCGCGCTGCGGGACGGCGCTGTCGAGTCACGAGCTGGCGCAGGGCTACGCCGCCCATCGGTCGCCCTCGATCCACGTGCTATTCCGCGTGTCGGGTGAGCCGGAGCGGTTCCTCCTGGTGTGGACCACCACGCCGTGGACGCTGCCGTCCAACGTGGCCGTGGCGGTGCACCCGGACTTCACCTATGTGGAACACGAGGTCGATGGGCGGCGCGTAATCGCCGAACGGGTGATTGCCGAGCAGCGCACCTTCCCCGGGGCGACCGGAGGCAAGCCGCTGGCGAGTTTTCCCAAGACCGGTGAATACCAGGGGCGGGCCCTGGTGGGTTGGCGCTACGAGCAGCTGCTGGACGCCATCCCAGTCGATGCCGACCAAGCATTCCGCGTGGTAGCCGGGGAGTTCGTGACCAACGAAGAGGGCACCGGCCTGGTGCATTTGGCCCCCGCGTTCGGTGCCGATGACTACGCCGCGATCCAGCGGGAGGGGCTCGCATTCGTGAACCCAGTCGATGCCTCCGGGCGGTTTGTGGGGGGGGCGTGGGAGGCGATCGAGGGGCGCACGGTGTTCGAGGCCAACCCCGTAATCGCTGACCGGCTCCAGCGGGAGGCGAAGCTGTTCGGTCGGTACCAGCCAGAGGGCTACGAGCACACGTACCCGTTCTGCTGGCGGTGCGACTCCCCGCTCATCTACTACGCGCGGGAGTCATGGTTCGTACGCACGACTGCGTACAAGGATGCCATGCTCCGCATCAACCACGACGTGGCGTGGGCGCCGCCCGAGGTCGGCGAAGGGCGGTTCGGGGAATGGCTCGAGAACAACGTGGACTGGGCGCTGTCGCGCGACCGCTATTGGGGCACGCCGCTCCCGGTCTGGGTGTGCGATCGAGAACGCGAGCACCGCGTCGTGATCGGGTCGTACGCCGAGCTCGAGGAGCGATCGGGGGCGCCGTTGCCCGGCGACTTCGACCCGCATAAGCCGTTCATCGACGAGTTCACGTTCCGCTGCGACCATGCGGACTGCGGAGGGATCATGCGCCGAGTGCCCGAAGTGATCGACGCTTGGTTCGACTCTGGGTCGATGCCGTACGCGCAATGGCACTATCCGTTCGAGCACGAGCGCGACTTCGAGCACCATTTCCCGGCGGACTTCATCTGCGAGGGACTGGATCAGACCCGCGGCTGGTTCTACTCGCTGCTCGCCATTGCCGCGGGCGTGTCGGACAGCCCGGCCTACCGGCACGTTGTGGTGAACGGGTTAGTGCTCGATGTCGACGGCCGCAAGATGTCGAAGCGTGTCGGCAACGTGGTCGATCCGTGGCAGGCGGTGGGCGAAGTCGGCGCCGATGCGGTCCGCCTGTACCTGCTCGCGTCGAGTCAGGTCTGGCTTCCCAAGCGTTTCGACGCCACCGCGATTCGCGAGGTGGCGTCGGGTTTCCTGAACCGGCTGCGGAACACCTACGGGTTTTTCGCGCTGTATGCGGAAAACTGGACACCGGGTGCAGGACCGGCAGTCGCCGACCGGCCGCTGGTGGACCGCTGGCTCGTCGGTCGGCTGGATGGTCTCGTCGAGACCGTTCGTGCTGCCTGGTCGGGGTACGACGTCACCAGTGGTGTGCGGGCCATCGTCGATTTCTGCGACAACGACCTCTCGAACTGGTATGTCCGAGTCAATCGGCGACGCTTCTGGGCGCCGGACGCCACCGCAGATCCTGCGGCGTTGGCCACCCTGCATGAGGCGCTCGTGACGGTGGCACGCCTGTTGGCGCCAGCCGCTCCATTCATCAGCGACGCCATCCATCGACGCCTGACGGGCACGTCGGCGCACCTCGCGGCGTTTCCCGAATCGCAGGGTCGCACTGACGCTGCCATCGAAGCGGCGATGGATGCCACCCGGCGGCTGGCCTCGCTGGCACGGGCGGCGCGCGAAGAGGCCGCCCTCAGGGTGCGGCAGCCGCTAGCTCGGATGCACGTGGCCGTGCCCCCGGCGGTTCGGGGGGCAGCATTCGACGAGTTCCTCGAGATCCTGGCGGCCGAGATCAACGTCCGCGCCATCGGAATCGTGGCCTCCGACGAGGAGCTCGTGCGTCTGAAGCCGAAACCCAACTTCCGGTCGTTGGGCAAGCGATATGGCAAAGACACGCCGCAGGCCGCCGCGGTCACGGCGCGCCTTACGTCGGACCAGCTACGGGAGCTGGAGGCTGGCCGAGGCGTGCGCGTGGCCCTCGACGGCCGGACCTTCGACTACGATCCCGACGACGTGGTGGTCGAGCGGGTCGTGACGACCGATTGGCTGGTGCAAAGCGACGGCCCCTATGTGGCGGCGCTCGATCCACATCTCAGCGAGGAGTTGCGGCAAGAAGGCATCGCGCGTGAGATCATCAGTCGGGTGCAGAGGCTACGAAAAGAGGCCGGATACGATTACAATACTCGGATTGAGCTGGGCATTGCGGGGGCCACGGAGGTCGCGGCGGCGGCCGACGCGTATCGCGACGTGATCGGCGGGGAGACGCTGGCCCGCAGATTGGACGTTGGGATCGAGCTGCCGGATCCAGACGGCCTCGAACGGGTGGACATCGACGGCCGCGTGGCAGTCATCTCCGTCCGGCGAAGCACTCCAGACGGTACCTAGACAGCGGTTGAGCAAGCAGGGGATGAAACGGCTATGAGAAAGAAACAGCTGGCCCACCTCGAACAGCGACTTCTCGAGGAGCGAGCCCGTGTCATGAAGGAACTTGGGAACTACGACGAGCAATTCAGTGGCACGTTGCAGGCGTCCGACGGCGATCTCTCCTCCTATTCGTTCCACATGGCGGACCAAGGGACCGACGCCATGGAGCGGGAGAAACAGTTCCTGTTCGCGTCGAAGGAGGGGCGGTACCTGTGGCATGTGAACGAGGCGTTGCGTCGGCTCTATGCCAAGCCTGAGGACTTCGGCGTGTGTCACGAGTGCGGGGAGCCCATCGGGTTCGAGCGGCTCGACGCTCTGCCGCACGCACGGCTCTGCATCAAGTGCAAGGCCAAGGAAGAAGATGCCAAGCGGGACTAGGCGAACGCTCTTCTGGGGCGTGGCCGGCTCGGTAGTTCTCCTCGACTTCGTGACCAAGCAGATTGCCGTGGCCACGCTCGGGCCGATGCCGACCCGCGTGCTCGATGACTGGCTGACGTTGCGGCTCGTCTACAATCCCGGTGCCGCCTTCGGTATTCACGTCGGCTCGTACTCGCGCTGGGTCTTCATGGTGCTGGCCGTGGTGGCGCTGATTGTGCTGGGATCGATGGTGCGCCACACGGCTCCCGCCCAGTGGTTTCGCCTCACGGCCCTGGCGATGGTGTGTGGTGGTGCGGTCGGGAACCTCGTGGACCGGGTTCGATCGGTGCGCGGGGTGGTCGACTTTGTCGATGTCCAGATCGGGTCGTTCCACTGGCCCACCTTCAACGTGGCCGACATGGCAGTGAGCTGCGGTGCGATGGCGCTTGCCGCGGTGCTGTGGCAGGAGGGTCGGCACCACCACGACGAGGCGGCGGAGCAAGCAGACCCTCAGGAGGCCTGAGCGCATTTCGGCCATCGCGCACGCCTTTTCCATCGTCGCCGACGCCACGGAGCGGCTCGACCGCTTTCTCGCCGATCAGCTCTCGTTTTCCCGAACGCACGCCGCCCGCCTCATAGCCGACGGCCAGGTTCGGGTCAACGACGAATCTGCCCGCGCGTCACGCACGTTGCAGCGGGGCGATCAGGTCGTCGTGGAGATTCCCGACGTGGCGCCGCCTCGACATCTGGTGCCTCGGGCCCGGGCACTCAGTGTGATCTACGAGGACGACGCACTGGTGGTCCTCGACAAGCCGGCCGGCCTCGTCGTGCATCCCGCACCGGGACACTGGGACGATACCTTGCTCAACGCACTGGTCGCGCGCGGAACCACGCTCACCGGCGGGCAGAGCGGGCGTCCCGGCATCGTACACCGGCTGGACAAGGACACATCGGGACTGCTGGTCGTCGCGAAGACCGAGGTGGCCCACCGGGCGCTGGCCGGAGCCCTCGGACGGCGCCAGATCGAGCGACACTACGCGGCGCTCATCTGGGGGCACGTGCGCGGTCAACTCGACATCGACGCGCCGGTGGCCCGGCATCCCAAAGACCGCAAGCGGATGGCCGTGCTCGCGACTGGCCGGCGGGCCGAGTCGCGTGTTCGGCACGTCGCCCGGTTTCCAGTGTGCGACCTAGTGCATGTGGCGCTCGTCACCGGCCGCACGCATCAGATCCGCGTACACTTGGCACACGTCGGACACCCAATCGTGGGAGATCCGACCTACGGACACGGTGGAGCGCGGCGCGTCACGGGATCGCAGCGGCCCGTGGCGGAGGCGATCGAGCGAACCACGCCGCGCCAGGCGCTGCACGCCGCATCGCTGCGGTTCATCCATCCCGTGACCGGATCGCCAGTACAGTTCCGAAGCGAATGGCCGGAGGACCTGCGAGGCGCCCTGGCCGCCGCGTCGAATGAGGAGCATTTCCTTGATCGGACGGATGCCCTCGCGTACCTTCGCTTCTTCGAGGCATGACATGGACCCGGGCGGCGCTCCGTCCATGGACGACACGCACGCGGGATCCGCGGGGAGACGAGGCATCCCACCGGCCAACCAACAGTCGACCGATCGCCCCGCAGCCCTTGCCAGGCCCGTGACGGCCCTGCCCATTGACTCGTCGGCACGCGCGGCTCCCTCCGAGCGCGATCGCACCATTCTTCTGTCGCTCATCGACCGGATCGACGCGACGGACGCGGGTGCCCATAACAACCTTGGCGTTGTGCTGTACCGTCACGGGATGGTGGCCGAAGCGATCGAGCAGTTTCGTCGGGCGCTCGACGCGGATCAGGGCCTGCGGACGGCACGGCGCAATCTGGAGATCGCGTACACCGAGTCAGGGCACTACGATCGCCAGATCGCGGCCCTGCGGGAGCGCTTGCGGAGCGACCCGGACGATCATGAAGCCCGGCGGGACCTCGCAACGGTGTACGCCGCTCTCCGAAGGTACGATTCGGCTGTAGACGAGTTGCAGGCATTGGTGGCACGGGCGGAGCCCAAGGTCGACGTCCTCGTCGAGCTGGGGCTTGCCGAACGGGCGCTCGGCCGAGCACGGGCCGCGGCCGAATGGCTCGAGCGCGCCTGCGCCCTCGAGCCCGACCATGCGGTTGCGCGACGACACCTCGGCACAGTGCTTCACGAGCTCGGCCGCTACGAGGCCGCGCTGGGCTCGCTCCAGCACGCCGTCGACTCCGACCCAAACGATCCCGAGGCCCACTACCAGCTCGCCTTCGCGCTCGGGGACCTCGGTCGCCACGAAGAGGCCAACGAGGCCACTCGGCGCGCCATTCAACTGAGCCCACTCATCGGTCGGCCGTCCGCCCACCTCTCGCTCGAGGCCGCCCCCACGCGGTCGGCGTTCGGAACGGGCGAGTTCGAGCGACGTCCCAGCGCCGCCCTGGCGCACTACAATCTGGGTTTGGGGTTCCGCCGCCGCGGGCTGTACCTCGAAGCGCTGCGCGAATTCCGGTTGGCGCTGGAGGAGGGTGACGATCGCAATCTGGTCCTGCCTGCGGCGGCGTCGGTACACCTCCTGCGGCGCGACCACGCCGCCGCGCTCGAGCTATACGAGCAGCTCGTCGAGGAGTTGCCCGGTCCCGCCAAGCTGTGGAATGAGCGCGGGGTCGTCTTGCACCAGCTCGGCAGGTTCGACGAGGCCCTGGCGTCCTACAGCCGGGCGGCGGACCTGGCGGAGGCCCAGCTCTTTGCCCACAACAACGCGGGCGTGGCCTACATCCATCTGGGCCGCAATGCCGAGGCCGTCCAGGCCTTTCACCGCGCCATGCAGGCCGACCCCGCGGCCGTCCTCCCGCGGGCAAACCTTGGCCTGCTCCTGCTCAAACTTCGCCAGTTCGAGTATGCCATGGACGCGTTCCGCGGCGCCCTCGAGCACGAGCCCGGCAGCCCGGCGGCGTGGAATGGCGTGGGCCTCGTGTTGACGGAACTGGGACGGCAGGACGACGCGCGCAACGCGTTTGCGCGCGCGTTGGACGCCGATCCCGACGATGCGGAAGCCCACTATGGCCTGAGCTTCGCGCTCTCGCGGCTCGGTGAGTACGAAGAAGCGTTGCTCGAGGTGACGAGGGCGCAGACGCTGAATCCGTATTACCAGCCCGGCCGTTTCCGGCTCGCCATCGACCTCATGAGGGAGGACCCCAGCCTGGTCATCCTGCCCGAGATCGCGGCTGACGTGTCGGCCGGGCTCGGCCGCGAAGGCTTCGCGTTCGAAGCTGGACTGCTGGACGACCTGTTCTCGGATCTGGACGGGCGCGGCACACGGCCAGCCGGCCTGCCCGATTCCCCGTACCGGCGCGCCAGGGCGCTCGCCGCCGAGGGCGACCTCGAGGAGGCGACGGACGTGGCGCGCGAGGGGTTGGCGACCGGCCACGATCCGATCGAAGGGAACGCCCTTCTCGGCGAGCTGTTCGCACGCCGCGGCCTGTATGGCGAGTCCCTGGAGCGCTACCGAGTCGCGAGGGAGGCGGCCCCGCATCGCCCGGACTTTCGACTGGGCGAGATCCGGCAACTGTTGGCACTCGGCAAGTCCGGCGTAGCGTTGGGCGAGGCCGTGACCCTCGCCGCGGACCACCCCGGGGAGATTGAGGCGCTCGGGACGCTGGCAGAGGCCCGGCTCGCCATGGGCCAGCCGGCGAAGGCGCTCGAAGCCCTGCGAGAGGCGCGGGCCCGAGCCCCGCAGAGGGCGGATCTGCTGAAGCTCGAGGGAGACATCCGGTTCGCACTCGGGGCTTTCCGCGAGGCCAGTGCTGCCTACCGCGGTGCGCTGCAGCTCGAGCCATCCGCCGTGTCGGCGTGGATCGGGCTCGGCCGCACGTGCGAGCGGCTCGAGGATGTCACCACCGCCGAGGCCGCGTACCGACGGGGCCTCGCGGCGGACCGCCAGTCGGTCGAGGCACTGCTCGCCCTCGCCGACCTCCATCGCCGTGTCGGCGACCCAGCGCGCGCGGTGAATCTCCTGGCCGATCTCCTGTCCCGGCATCCCTCCAACGTCGAGGCGTTGGCAGCGCTCGGCCGGGCATTGCTGGACGACGGTCGGCCGGAACAGGCCCTGCATGCGTTCGAGCGTCTCTTGGCCTACGACCGCACCAACGTGCGTGCCTTCTTCCTCTCGGCAGTAGCCGAGGCCCGGCTGCATCGGTTCCGGGAAGCGGTGCGGTGTTGGGAGCGCGTGATCGAGCTCGATCCGGACGGTCCGGCGGCAACCCGCGCCCGGGCCTTTGCCGCCACGGCACTCGACCTGACGCAGATCTTCCCGGCGGAGGACCCATCGGATGGCGATTGAGGGGCCGCTACGCGAGCTCAGTATCCACGACGTGTTCCAGCTCCTCGACCTGAGCAGGGAGACCGGCGTGGTCACGGTCTCGTCCCGGGTACGACAGAATCGGGGATCGGTGTACTTCGAGCAGGGGGCGATCGTTCACGCGCGCATCGACAGCAACCCGCACCCGTTGGGCGCCGTTCTACTCAGGGCCGGGAAGGTGACCGAAGCGGACCTCCAGCGGGCCGCGGGCATGCAGCAGCGCGGCGACAAGCGTCGGCTCGGCGAGATCCTCGTGGCCATCGGGAGCCTGAGCCGACGCGACCTGGATCGGCAGGTCCGCTTGCAGATCGAGGAGGTGGTCTTCGAGATCATGAGTTGGCGCGAAGGGTACTTTTCGTTCCTCGAAGGTCCGCTCACGGACATCGCCGCGGAGGCCACTGTCCGGATCCCGACCGGTTTGTTGTTGCTCGAAGCGACCAGACGGATCGATGAGTGGTCGCGGATTGCCGCGCGAGTGCCGCACACGGGAATCGTGCCGGTGCTGGCCCCCGCCAACGCGGAGGGTAGTCGACTGGAGCTGCTCGCTGCGGAGTGGGAGCTGCTTGCCGTCGTGAACGGCGAGCGCGATCTTCGCGCGATCGGTGAGCTGTTGGGACGGTCGGAATTCGATATTGCGCGCACCGCGTTCGGTTTGGAGAGTGCCGGACTCATTCAACTCGTGGACCAGTCGGACGCTGCGGGCTGGACCGGAGACGCCGGCCCCGATTTCGAATCCCTGCTCGAGCGTGCCGTGACCGCGCTGGAGGCCGGCGACGTCGAGGGGGCCGAACATTGGGCGAAAGCGGCACGCGCGCGGTTTCCCGATGAGCCGATGGCGCTGGTGGTTGCGGGGCGGGCGCAGCTGCTGTCTGGGCGCCCGGCGGAGGCCGAACAAGAGTTTCGGAGGGCGCTGAAGCTGGACCCGCTGATCATGGACGCCCATCGACTGCTCGGAGACGCGCTGGTGCGCCTGGGGCGGCTGGCCGAAGCCGTGGACTGGTGGAACCGCTGGCTGACCCTGGCCTCACATTCCGAGGAGCACGCCGAGGAGGCTCGGCTCGTGCAGGATGCGGTGCGTTCTGCGGGCTCGCTCGCTCGCTTCCTCGAGGTGGCGCGTGGTTAGAGAGCTCCAGGCGATGGCTGCGCTTTTCGAGCGAGATCCGGGGAGCCTCGTGTTCCTGGAACTTGGCGAAGAGTTGCGGCGAATGGGCAGACTCGAGTCGGGGGTGCGGGTGGCGCTTACGGGTCTGGAGTGGCATCCGAGCCTCGCGGAGGCCCACGACCTCTACGCTCGCATCCTCGTCGACATTGGTGATCTGGATCGGGCTCGCGAGGTGTGGATGCGGGTCCTGGAGCGGCATCCGCGGCATGTCGGGGCGCTCAAGGGCCTGGGGTTCCTCTCCTTCTGGGACGGTGACGTCGACACGGCCCTGGACCGGCTCGAAACGGCACTGGGGGTGGATCCGACCGACTACACGGTCGTGCAGGCCCTGATGACGGTCCGCGCGGCGGTGGAAGCGTCGGAGCCCGCCTCGGAGGAAGTGGCGGTCGATTCGGTATTCGGCGGCTTCGAGGGAGCGGACGAGGGGATGCTGCTCGTCAGTGATCGCGGTCGAGTGCTGGGCGGTCGGTTACGCGGCCGCGATGCAGAGGATGTGTCGGAGGAAGCCGCGGCATACTTGTCGGGTGCGGCGCAGGAGGCGGAGCGCACGTCCCGGATGCTCGGCCTGGGCGCGTGGCGCTGGATGGTGGCAGAGGCCGCGGACGGGAACGTGCACGTCAGCAGCCCGGACCCGGAAACGCTGCTGCTCGTGGTGCGCGATCGGAGTGTGCCGGCGGGGCGACTGGCTGTCGTGGCCGAGCGCGCAGGCCATGCGGCGCGTTCCTGGCTCGAGACAAGCCGACCGTGACGCACCCGTACGTTCGGCTCCTGGAACAGATCACCCGGGTCGGCGGGGTTCGCGGCGCGATGCTCGTCGTGGCCGACGATGGGCTGGTGGTGGCCGAGTCGCTGATGGTGGGCATTCGCGGGGCGGCGATCGCGGCATTGGCTGCGAGCCTCACGCGCCGCTTTGCCATGGTCACGAAGACGAGCACAGTCGGCGAACTCGGCTTTCTCCACCTCCAGGGTGAGGACGGCACGTTGGCGATCGTTCCCGCGCCAACCGGGGTGTTGGTGGTTGCCGTCGGTGGGTCGGACATGAATGTCGGACTTGCCCGCCTTGAGATGCTTCGGATCGCGGAGGTCGCGCGGTGAGACGGACGCGGGCGGTCGAGGCATGGACGGTTGAGCCGCTGGATCGGTTCGTGGGCGAAACGGGGGCGCGGCTCACGTTGCTCATGACTCCGGCTGGGCAGGTGCTCGCGCAGCAGGGTTTCACGCGGGCGGTGGACGTGATGGCGTCGGCGGCGCTGGGTGCGGCGATCTTCTCCTCGACCGGCGCGATCGCTCGGATGCTCGGGGAGCGGGAGTTCCGGGCCTTGAATCACCAGGGGCGCCAGTACGGCGTGTTCCTCGGCGCCCTCGATGCGCCTCGGGGAAAGCTGCTGGTGCTCGTCGTATACGGGCCGGATTCGTCCCTGGGGCTCGTCCAGCTATTCTTCGCCGATTTGGCCGAGCAGCTCGTGGTGGCGGCCCCGGAGCCTGAGGAGCGGCACGGGCCCATCCTGGCGGCTGATTTTGAGCGCGAGCTGGACGAGAGTCTCGCGAGCCTCTTCGGACGGTGACGACGTGTCGCTAGTCAACTTCACGACCCGCGAGATCACCTGCAAGATCGTCTACTACGGACCGGGGCGGTCCGGAAAGACGACCAATCTGCAATACATCTATGGGCGGGTCCCCGACGACCGTCGGGGTCGTATGGTCTCGCTCGCCACCGAAACCGAGCGGACGCTGTTCTTCGACTTCCTGCCGCTCGAGCTCGGAACCATCTCGGGCTTCACCACCCGGTTTCACCTCTACACGGTTCCGGGCCAGGTATACTACAATTCCACGCGCAAGTTGGTGCTTCAGGGCGCTGACGGAGTGGTCTTCGTCGCCGACAGTCAGGTTCGGCAATTGGACGAGAACATCGAGAGTCTGCAGAACCTGCAGTCGAACCTCATCGAGATGGATGACGATATGCGCTCCATGCCTCTCGTGCTGCAGTACAATAAGCAGGATTTGCCGCCGCAGCTGATTCTCCGCCCACCGGAGCTGGACGAGGCGCTGAACTTCTGGGGGTTGCCGTCGTTCCCGTCGGATGCGCTACGCGGGCTGGGCGTGTTCGAGACGCTCAAGGCGATCTCGGAACGGGTGCTTCGCAAGCTCAGCGAGGAGGCGTCGCAGTGAGTGCGGAGCTCAATCCCCGGCTTACGTTCGACGCCTTTGTTGTTGGGGCTGCCAACCGGCTCGCCGTCACCGCTGCCCGCACGGTGGGGGAGTCACCGGGCACGGCGTACAACCCGTTATTCATCTACGCTCAGAGTGGTCTCGGCAAGACACATCTGCTGACGGCCATCGGGCATTTGTCGCGGCGACTCGCCCCCAGTGCGGACGTGGAATACGTCACGCTCGAGGAGTTCGTCGAGTGGTATCAAGCCGCCGTGGCGGCCGGGCAGAGCGACGCCCTCCGGAACCGCTTCGCTCGGGTCGACGTCCTGCTCATCGATGACGTGCAGTTCCTCACCCATCGGCGCGAGATGCAGGCCGAGCTTCTGCGCATCGTGGAACAGGTGCAGGCGGGGAATCGACAGATCGTGCTCACCAGCGACCGCCCCCCCGCCGAGATCCAGGAGCTCGACGAGCGACTGCTGACGCGGTTCGACGGCGGCTTGGTGGTGGACATCGACTCCCCCGATTTCGAGACACGGCTCGCGATTCTCAGGCGTCGGGCCTCCGACCGGGGTGTGGCCATCGGCCCCGGTGTGCTCGAGGTGGTCGCGGGGTTCGAGGTGCAGAACGTGCGCGAGTTGCTCGGGCTGCTGAACCGACTGGTGGCCTATCAGGCGGTGAGCGACGTAGCGCTCACGGGAGACGTGACCCACCAACTGCTTTCGGGCGAGGCACCGCCTCCCCGACGCCGTGCCCCGATCCCGGAGGTCCGACGGCCCACGGGCGACGAGTTCGCCGATTTCCTGTCGGGCATCAGCCACACCGTGCACGAGCAGGTTGAGGTGTGGCGCGCGCGCGTGCTGGAAGCGATCAAGCGCTGGGGCGGCGACGGGTATCGCACGGCGCGGCTGGAGGCACTGCTCCAGCAGGAGGTACCCACGGGGGTCGAGCGGACGGTGCGGGAGTACGAGCGAGACATCGACCGGCTGCGCGGGTTCCAGCGGGCCATGGCCCGGGTGGATCCCAATCGCGTCAGTGATCCGATCTTCTACGATCCCAATCGTGTCGAGGAGGCGGACAGCGTCGTGCAGACTGCCCTAAAGGAGGGTCGTCCACCACCCGGGCCGTCGGGCGCATGGACGCTCGACACGCTCGTGGCGGGAGCAGCGAACAAGGTGGCCCTGAGCGCCGCCAACGCGGTCATCGCGAGTCCCGGCACGGGGTACAATCCGCTTGTGCTGGTGGGCCCGCCTGGCGTGGGCAAGACGCATCTCCTGCACGGTATCGGGAATCAGCTGGCCGGGACCCGCGACGCGCGCGTGGCCTGCCTGTCGGCGCAGCAGTTCGTCGACGAGCTGCTCGACGCGATCGATGGAGATCGAGTCGAGGCGTGGCGCAAGCGCTATCGCAGCGCCACGGCCCTGCTGCTGGACGACATCCACCTCCTGGCGGGCAAGGAGCGGTCGCAACAGGAGCTCTTCCACCTCTACAACGCGCTGCTCGAAGACCAGCGCCAGTTGATTCTCACGCTCGTCAGTCCTCCGCACGAGATCCAGGGGCTGGAGGCTCGGCTCGTCTCCCGGTTGGAGGCCGGCCTGGTGGCCGAGTTGTCGGCGCCCGACCGGGAGCTCCGGCACGGGATCGTGCGCCGCAAGCTCAAGGCGAAATACCCGGACGTAGAACCCGAATTGGTCGAGTACGTGGCCGATCGACCGGCCGACTCGATCCGCACTGTGCTCAATGCGGTGCAGCGAGTCATTCGCGCGGCCGAGGCGCAGGGCGAGACACCGACAGCCGCGTTTGCCAAGGCCCTGCTCGAGGGCGCTACGCCAGCCACGTCGCGGGTGGCCCGGCGCGTGCGCACTAGCGGGGTGCTCATCTCGCCGATCAGCAACGTGCGTAGTCGCGAAAAAGTCGTCTGGGAGTGGCCGTATCCCGAAGAACGTGTGATCGAGGAATTCGCCTAGTGGCCATCAAAGGGAGTCTCAAGGAAGCGTCGTTGGCGGACGTACTGCAGCTGCTGTCGCTGGGTCAGAAGACCGGGTGTCTCACGGTCACCGACCGGACCAATCTGGGCTACATCTACTTCGACAAGGGTCGAATCGCGTATGCCTCGATCGTGAACCGGCTCGATCGTATCGGCGACCTACTGCTGCGCAACGGCCGAGTCACCAGGGATGCACTCGCCGAGGCTATCGAGCTGCAGTCCAAACACCGCGATCGGCGGCTCGGAGGGATCCTCGTCTCACAGGGATCGATCTCGCAGCAGGACCTCGAGAGCGTGGTGCGGGTTCAGATCGAGGAGGCGGTGTACCACCTCTTCACCTGGACCCGCGGCAACTTCACGTTCGAGACCGATGTGCGGCCGGACGATCAGGACTTCCAGGTGAACATCAATCCGGAATCGCTGCTGCTCGAGGGCGCACGCCGCATCGACGAGTGGAGCCTCATCGAGAAGAAGATTCCCTCGTTCGACATCATCTTCACCGTAGACCGCGAGCGCGTGGCGAACTCCGACGTGACGCTCACCGCCGAGCAGGAGCGGCTGTTGCCACTCCTCGACGGCTCCAGGGACGTGTCGGCGGTCATCGCCGATTCCGGCCTGATCGAATTCGAAGTGGGCAAGGCGCTTTACGGGCTCGTGACCGCTGGCTTCCTGCACCGGACGGGCCGCAGCCAGGCGCCGCGACCCCCCGTGGCGGGCGGGGCCCGGGCCGACGAGCATCGCAACTTGGGCGTGGCCTTCTACCGAACGACGATGCTCGACGAGGCGACACGCGAGTTTCGCCGGGTGGTCGAGCTGCTTCCCAATGACGGGGGCGCGTTCTTCTATCTCGGGCTGATCGCGCTCAAGCAGGGTCACTGGGAAGCGGCGGCGGCCTACTTCACGCAGGCCTTGGATCACGGAGGCCCGCGCGCCGCGGCGCTGTCCAACCTCGCCTTGAGCCATGAGAAGGCTGGCCGGTTCGATGAGGCGGAGAATGCCTACTCGGAAGCGGCGGCGCTCGCGCCGAACGAGCCACGGGTTCTGACGGGATGGGGCATCGGAGCGCTCCATCGCGGCGACTTCGAGGTCGCCGTTGGGCGGCTGGACCAGGCCCGTGACGCGGTCGGCGAGCAGCGCCTCAGACCTCTGTGGTACTGGGCACGCTCCCTGTCTGCCGCAGCATTGGATCGGCTCGACGAGGCCGAAGCGCTGTTGCGCGAAGGGCTCGCGATTCACCCCGATCATGTCGTGCTCGCCAACAACCTGGCGGTGCTGCTCGAGACGCGGGGCGATGTGGAGGAGGCTGCCGGGCTCCTCCGGGCAACCGCGGCGGACGAGCACGTGATCCCGCAGGTGTCCAAGAACCTCGGCGACCTGCTGTACCGCGCGGCTCGCTACGACGACGCGTGGGAAGCCTATCAGCGGGCCGTTCGCCTCCAACCCACGCTGGGCGACGATGTGTATTTCCGTTTGGGAAACATCGCGTACAAGCGACAGGACCGGCAGCTCGCGACCGAGTACTGGAACCGCGCGCTCGAACTCAACCCCAAGCACGAACTCGCGCGAACGAATCTCGAGACGGTGAGCGCTCTCTCATGAGGACGTGGACGGGCGGCCGCCACCGGAGGCCACAATGACCGACGCATCGATCACGTCCCTACGGGCGACGTTCGACGCGATCGCTCGTCGTCTCGATCAGGTACGCACGGGTGAGGACCGAGAACGAGTGAAGCGGGAGATCATCCAGCTGTTCAAAATGGTGGATCAGACCATCGTCGATCTGACCACCCTGAAGGAGGACATCCGCCTCCTCGTCGACAAATACAAGCGACTCGCGCAGAGCGAGATGAGCGACCAGGTACCTGGGTTTCACGGGAGCGCGCCCGCGGTCCATGCGGATCACATTGGCGCATCGACCTTCATCGAGAAGGGGTGGAGCCTCATCGCGCTCGGCGACTACCCGGGGGCGATTCAGGCCCTCACCAAGGCGCTCTCGCTGTCGCCCAACGACAGCCAGGCCGAGTCGCTGCTCGGGTGGGCCCAGATGCTCCATGAGGAGTACGACGCCGCGCTCGGCACCTTCCAGAAGGTGCTCACGCGCGAGCCGGGCAATTCCCTCGCGCAAATCAACGTTGGGTACATCTGTCTCAAGAAGCAGATGTTCGGTGAGGCAATCGAGCATCTCTCGAAAGCCATTCGACTCGATAACGACAAGAAGGCGACCCTCTACGCGCACTACTATCTGGGCCTCGTCTATCTCGCCCGCGACATGCTCGACGATGCCCAGACCTTCTTCGAGAAGACACTGAAACTCGGCCCCAACCTCATCGAGGCCTACTACGAGCTGGGACGGGTGCAGTGGTTTGCAGGTGACCGCGAGGGGGCGGGCCGGACGTGGGAGCAGGGCTTCCAGGCCAACAAGTTCAATCCGTGGGGCAAGCGCTGCCGGGAGATGCTCGAGCTGGCCGCGGCCGGACGGGAGCCTCCACGCTAGTTCCCCTGCTCGTGATCCTGCTTCAGGCCACGACGCCCAACGTCGTACACGTGGGGCGAGTGAGCGTCGTGTATTGGTCGGGCTCGGAACGGTCGGCCACGACGTTGGCGGAGATGGCAGATCGCATGAATCGCTGGCCGGGACTGCCCGACGCGCCGGCGCTGCGCATTCGCATCATTCTGAGCGCTAACGATCGGCAGTTCGATTCGCTGACCGCGGGCCGGATACCCGAGTGGGGAGCCGCGGCCACGTTTCCGGCCACGCGCACCATCGTGCTCAAGCCGACGCCCGACTTCCAGCGCGTGCTCCGCCACGAGGTCGCGCATCTCGCGCTGCACAGCGCGGTACGGCGCGTCCCCCGGTGGTTCGACGAGGGCTACGCGGCGCGTGCGGCCGGGGAGTGGGACCGCCTCGAAGCCCTGCGGGTGAACTGGGCCCTGTTGCGAGGCGTCGGGCCGTCCTTGGACGAGTTGAACCGGTACCTCCGGTCCACTGGCCGGCCGGCCGAGGCGGAAGCGTCCTATGCGCTGGCGACGTCGGCGGTTCTCTATCTCGAGCGACTCGGCGGAGACCGAGGGCTCGAACCGCTCCTTACCACGCTCGCGAGCACGGCGGATTTCGACCTCGCTCTACGGGCCACGCACCAGCTCACGCTGGGCCAGTTCGAGACACTCTGGCGGAAGGACCTTCGCAAACGCTATGGTTGGCTGTTGTTGGTCACGTCGCTGAGCCTGTTCTGGGGCTTTGTGGCCCTGATTCTCGTGGCGCTGTGGACCCGTCGCAGGCACCGGGATCGGCTTCGCCGTGAGGCCTTGGATGAGGGTTGGGTCGTGCCAGTGGACGAGTGGAATCCGCAGGCGTGACGGCAGCAGCTCGAATTCTTGACGCTCATGGAACCTGCCATTAGGCTGAGGGTCTATGATCAATAGGGCGGAGTCGCCGGCACGGCTGCAGTTTCGCCGACGCAACGTGGTGCTACTGAGCGCGGCGGTCGTCTCGCTGGCGGTGGGGTACTATCTCCTCGCGCAGGGGGATACCGGGCTGGCCCCGATGTTGCTGGTTCTGGGCTATTGTATTCTGTTCCCGTTGGGGCTGGCGCTGTAAGGGCCCGAGGGGCGAATAGCTCAGGGGTGCAGAGCGCCTGCCTTACAAGCAGGAAGTCGGGGGTTCGAATCCCTCTTCGCCCATGTGGAGCTGAATGTGAATTGCTGGAACGCGGGAGGGTTGTCACCGTGCAGTTGATACCTTCGAGGGTGCGCCAAGGACTGATCGTGCTGGGGGCGATCGTGCTCCTCGCCGGCCACGCGCCGCGCGTCGAGGCGCAGCTTGCGCTGCCACGATCAGACGAGCGGTTCCTCTTTCTCATCCCGAGCCCCGCTCCCGGTACGGACTCGAGCTTCGTGGTGGCACTGGCCGACGAAGTTCGGACACGTCTCCGCAACAAGATGCGGCACAAGCTGATTGTCATCGAGAGTCGCCAGGTCTGCGAGGTCCTCGAGCAGTCGGCCTACAACTGCACGACGATCCTCAGTCCCGCCGACGCCGACCGGCTCGCGCGAGCGCTACAATCGGACGTGTATGTCACAGGCTCCGTGAGGCACGAGGGGCCGACCCCCGTCGGGCTGTTCCGGCTCGTCGACATCGGAAATTCCGGACTGTCTGGGTGGACCACGGTGCGGGGCACGCCGGGCGATCCGGCACGCTCGTTCGCCCAGGCCGTGGTCGACACGTTGGAGAATCAGGTCCGCGCCGCTGAACACGCGCGGGAGTGCTCTGATCGCATGGGGCGCGGTGACTTCCGCGAAGCGCGGGAGCGGGCCGAGCGCGCATTCCGGATTTATCCCAATCACCCGGCGGCGGCGCTGTGCGCGGAGGTGGTGTCGGAGGCGCTGCGGCAGCCACCCGACAGTCAGATCGCCTATCTCCGCCGGGCAGTGCGAGGCGACTCGCTGCTGCCGAAAGCGTGGGAGCGGCTGGGACGACTCCACCAACAGACCGGGGATTCCACGGCCGCCCTCGACGCGTTTGCTGAGCAGAGCCTGCTCGACAGCGGCAATCGCGATCTCCGGCTGGGCGTTGTCGCCGGCGCCATCACGCTCCGGCGATTCGATGTCGCGCAGCAACTGGCCGACGATTGGCTCGGACGCAGCCCGACCGATCTCGGGTTTATGCAGCTCAAGGCGCGCGCGTGCGTCGAGGGCGGCGCGTGGGACTGCGCGCTCGAGGCGCTGGCCGCCCAATTCGAGGTGGATTCGACGCTCGCCAAGGACACGGTGTTCTACCAACAGATCATCGGCGCGGCCCAGGCGCTTGGCAACGTCGAGGCGCAGCTGGAGTGGTCGGCTCGCGCGATGGTGGAAGTCCCAGGCTCGGCGTCGCTGCTGCGGGCCCACGCGAGCGCGCTCGCGGCGGCCGGCATGTCCGATTCGGTCGTCCGAGTCTACGATCACCTGCTGCAACTCGATCCGACGGATTACCGGAGCGCGCTGGCGGGTGCACGAGTCCTGTTGGAGGACCTGCCGATCGACACGATCGTTCCGCTCGACACCGCCCGCTTGCTGAAGGGGATCGGGTTCTTGGATCGGGCCACGCAGGCGACGCGGGACACGGCGGTGCTCTTGAACGTCGCCGCGACCCAGTATCAGCAGGGCTCCGCGCTGGTGCAGGTGCGTAAGGCGATCCCCACCGCCGTGAGTCTCTTGCAGAAGGCCATCGCGAACGATCTTCAGGGCCGGCTGACGCAGCAGACGAATTTCTTCCTCGGCCTCGGGTTGATGTTCCGGATCTTCGAGTTCGATCCGCAGGTGGTCGAGACGAAGTCCTGCCAGCTCGTGGACGACGAGGCCCAAATGATCGCCCAGGGGAAGCGGGCGCTGCAGCTCTCCGGGGTGGGTGCAGAGCGAACCGCCCCGTACATGCAGCAGTTCCAGAACTTCGAGCAGCGAATTCCGCAGCTCAAGCGGGCCTTTGAGTGCCGTTAGGCGCTTGAATTCGTGTGGGACCCCGTCTACATTCCAAAGCTACTGTAGACTGGGGCTGTAGCTCAGCTGGTTAGAGTGCCGGTCTGTCACACCGGAGGCCGCGGGTTCAAGTCCCGTCAGCCCCGCTCGAACGAGAACAGAGGTAGATGCCGACGGCCCCGTGGGATGCCCCCGCGGGGTCGTCCTCGTTTTCCCCGCCAATGGTGACCTATCACGTCCCGGTGCTGGTGGATGAGGTCGATCGGCTCGCGACGGGCTACGGACGCGCGGTGGACGCCACCGTCGGCGACGGGGGTCATACCGAGCGACTGCGTGCCCTGGGCGCTGACGTGCTGGCCATCGATCGCGATCCGGACGCCCTCCGCCGGGCGCGACACCGTCTGGGTGACACGCAGATTCGCTGGGTGGAAGGCGCCTTCGCGGACGAGGATGTGCACGCCCAGATTGCCGCGTTCCGCCCGGACTTCGTTCTCCTCGACCTCGGCGTGTCCTCCCGGCAGTTCGACGAAGCGGATCGCGGGTTCTCGTTTCGTCCCGGGGTCCCGCTCGACATGCGCATGGGCGGCCAAGGTCCCACAGCCGCCGACCTGCTGGCCTCGCGGTCGCAACGGGAGTTGGCCCAGCTGTTTCGAGAGTACGCCGACGAGCGCCGGGCCTCCCGCCTAGCCGCGGCCATCGCCCGCCGCCGGCGCCACCACCCGTTCACCGTGAGCGACGACCTGGTGAATGCCATTCGGGAGGTGCTGGGGCCTCGTTCGGGACCGTCCGACTTTGCCCGCGTCTTCCAGGCGGTCCGGATGGCGGTCAATGACGAACTGGGCCAGCTGCGAACGGCGCTCGAGTCCATGCGCGATGCCCTCGCCCCGCACGGCAGACTTGCGGTGATTAGCTATCATTCTGGAGAAGATCGCGTGGTGAAGCACGAGTTCCGGGAGTGGGCGCGGTCCTGTGTGTGCCCGGCGGGGCAACCCATCTGCACGTGTCGCGGCCGGGCGCTGGGACGCGTGGACCCGTCCCGCCCAATCGTTCCGACATCGGAGGAGATCGCTGTGAACCCTCGGGCCCGGAGCGCCAAGTTGCGGGGATTCGTGCGCGATGCGACGCCCTAGGGGCCGCCTCTGGGTCGTGCTGTGGCTGGTCTTCGTCCTTGGCATCCTGTTCTGGGTCGTGGCGCGACAGACCTCGTCGGTGATGGCCGCGGCCGAACTCGACAGCCTGCGAGTCGAGCGCTCCGATCTCGAGGCCCAGCGGACGGAACTGATCCGTCGTGTTCGGCAGGCCGGGAGCCGCAACGTGCTCGGCGAGCGTGCCGAGCAGATGGGACTGCGATCGGCGGTCGACTCGGAGATCGTGATTCTCGCCGCGCCCGACACCCTTCAGCGCTGACCCGATGACCAGACCGATCCGCCGCCTCCAGTTGATCCAGTTGTTGTTCGCACTGGGGCTCCTCGGACTGGTGGCCCGTGCGGCGCAGCTGCAGCTCGTGGAGGGGGAACGGCACGCCGCCACCGCGGCGGCCAATCGGACCCGTGAAAAGACGCTCGAGGCACAGCGCGGCACCATCTACGACCGGAAGGGCGAAGTGCTCGCGTATACCGAACAGGTGTACCGGGTCGGCGTCGCGCCGAACCAGTTGCGGAATCGTGAGCACGCCGCGCGGCTCATCGCGTCCCGACTCGGCGAGCCGGTCTCGAGAGTCCGCCGCCGGCTCCGGGAGCGCTGGGTCTATTTCCACGGGCCGTACACGGCGCGCCAGGTCCGGCCGCTCCGCGACCTGCGAGGGGTGCACCTTGCGCCGGAGATGGCCCGTCGGTATCCACATCCAACCCTGGGACGCAGCGTGATCGGTGTTCCGGAAGAGGAGGGCCGGCCGGCCGGCGGGATAGAGCGCGAACTGGACTCCCTGTTGCGAGGCACGCCCGGTCGGGCCGTCGTGCTCATGGACCGGTTCCAGAACGAGTACGAGTCCCCATCGCGGCTCGGGGCGTTCCCCGTTCCCGGGCACGATGTCTATCTCACCGTGGATGCGGGGCTCCAAGAAATCGTGGAGCAGGCGCTGGAGGATGCCCTCGAGCGCTACGACGCGCGCGGTGGGGACGTCGTGGTGATCGATCCGCGCACGGGAGAGATCCTCGCGATGGCCTCGCGCGGTACCGTGAGCACGGGGGCGCTGACGAGCGTCTTCGAGCCGGGGTCGACGGCGAAGCTCTTCGCGGCGGCGGCGCTGCTCAAGGGAGGTCTCGCCGATCTCGAGGACCGCATCTGGGCGGAGCAGGGGACGCTCGTCCTCCAGCACCGGACGATCCACGATGAGCACCCCAGCGGCTGGCTCACCCTCCGCCAAGTCATTCAGGTGTCGAGCAATATCGGGATCGTGAAGCTCGCGGCACGCCTCTCGGCCGAGGCGCAATACGAGATGTTGCGCGACTTCGGGTTCGGGAGCCCGACCGGCGTCGAGTACCCGGCAGAGTCCCGGGGTCTGCTGTCCAGACCGTACCAGTGGAGCGGCACGACGGCGGCGAGCCTAGCCATGGGGTACGAAATCGCCGTGACGGTGCTCCAACTCGCGCAGGCCTACGGGGCGATCGCCAACGACGGCCTCCTGTTACAGCCGACGCTGATCAAGGAAATCCGGTCCCCCGACAGCAAGGTCGTGTATCGCCACAGGCCGCATCCCATACGATGGGTCGTGGGTCCGGAGATCGCCGCGCAGTTGCGAGCGATGCTTCGCGGCGTCGTCTACGAGGGAGGCACTGGGGAGACGGCGGCCCTCACCAGCTATGAGCTGGCCGGCAAGACCGGCACGGCGAGACAGGCGGGCCCGGAAGGGTATGTCCAAGGGGCCTACTGGGCGAACTTTGCCTCGATCTTTCCGGCCAGCGATCCACAGCTGGTGATGGTGGTGAAGCTCGATGCCCCCAAGGCGGCGTATGCCAGGGCGACGGCCGCGCCGCTCACGCGGCGAGTGATCGAAGAACTCCTCGCGGCTCGAACGGGCGCCATCGATCGCGGGCGACTCACGGTGTCGAGCGTGGAAGTCCCGGCCGCTCCAGTCGCCGAAACGCTGGAGCGCTGGGTCGTGCCATGGCCCTCGCCGGCCTCGACGGCGGATTCGGCCCCGTCCCGTCCGGTTCCGGACGTCCGCGGCCTGACGCTTCGCGGTGCCGCGAAACAACTGCACCAGGCTGGGCTGCGAGTTCGGGTGGTGGGGTGGGGCACGGTCGTCGGCAGCGATCCGGCACCGGGGCGGCGGGTGGATGCCGGTACGGTCGTCACGGTCACGGCCCGCTCCCAGTCGCCGTCTCCGTGACCACCCTCGCGTGCCTGGTCGCGGCCCTGGAGCGCGCCACCCTGCTCACCAGCGCGCCGCGCGTCGAGATGGACGTCACCGGGATCGCCGACGATTCCCGGCAGGTCCTACCCGGTGCGGTGTTTTGCGCCGTGGTCGGCACGGCCGCCGACGGACATGCGTTCGCGCCCGACGCGGTAGAGCGCGGCGCCGCGGTCATCGTCGTGGAACGGCGACTCGACCTCGACCTGCCGCAGGTACTGGTGCGCGACGGCCGATCGGCCGTCGCGGTGCTGGCGAGGGAGTGGTACGGCCGCCCCGGCGACGGCCTGCGCATCATCGGCGTGACGGGCACCAATGGGAAGACGACCACGGTTTCTCTGTTGCGTCACCTCCTGAATGGCGACGGCACGGCAGCGTCGATCGGAACCCTCGGCGCCATCGATGGAGACGGTGCCCCGATCGAGGGCGTTGCCAGCCTGACGACGCCCGGCGCGGTGGGCTTGCAGGCGACCCTGGCCGCGCTCCGATCGCGCGGCGTCGGCACCATCGCCATGGAAGCCTCGTCCCACTCGCTCGATCAGCGACGGCTCGAGACGCTCACGCTACGCGGCGCCGTGTACACGAACCTTTCCCACGATCACCTGGACTACCACCCGACCGTCGAGGCGTATCTCGAGGCCAAGGCGCGGCTCTCGGTCTACGTGGCCCACGATGGCGTGGAGGTCGTCAACGCCGACGACGCCGCCTGGTTGGGCCTGCCCGCCAGGCAGCAGCTACGCCGGGTGTCGTACGGCCGGGCAGAGTCGGCCACGGTCCGGGCGGCAGCGGTGGAGCCGGAACCGGAGGGGTCCCGCGCGACCTTCGTCTTCGATGGCGACCCGGTGAGCGTGCGCATCCCGCTGTTGGGAGACTTCAACGTTGCGAATGCGCTGGCGGCGTCCGCCGCGGCGTGGGGTTTGGGGATGGCGCCCAACGAGATCGCCGCGCGACTCGCCACCGTGCCTCAGGTTCCGGGCCGCCTCGAATCGCTCGTAGCTGCCGACTACCAGATCCTGCGCGACTACGCCCACACGCCTGACGCGCTCGAACGAGCCATTGGCGCGGTGCGGCCGCTGACCCGTGGGCGCCTCATCGTGCTCTTCGGTGCGGGAGGCGATCGCGATCGGGCCAAGCGTCCCCTCATGGGTCGGGCGGCCGCGCGGGGGGCCGATCTCGCTATCGTGACGTCCGACAACCCGCGCACCGAAGATCCCGAGCGCATCCTGGACGACATCGAGGCGGGCATGGAGCTGCGCCCGCATCTCCGGATCGTGGACCGACGGGTCGCCATTGCCCGTGCCCTGGCCATGCTCGAGCCGGGCGACCTCCTCTTGCTGGCCGGGAAGGGGCACGAGACCTACCAGGTCGTCGGCACCGAGCACCTCCCCTTCGACGAGCGGGAGATCGTGCGGTCTGCCTTGGCGGGGAGCGGACGGTGAGCCCGTGGACCGGTGAGCGCGTCGCCCGGGCGCTTGGGGTTGCCCCGGTTCCGCCCTGCCAGTTCTCGGGCATCGGCACGGACACCCGAACGCTCGCGGCCGGGGCGCTCTTCGTGGCCCTGGTTGGTGAACGATTTGACGGGCACCGGTTTCTCGACGCGGCGCTGGCCGCGGGGGCGACGGGAGCAGTGGTACGACAGGGCACGCGGGTGCCCGATGGACTCGTGGGTTTCGCCGTCGACGACACGCTGGCCGCACTCGGAGCACTCGCCCGTGAGCGACGCCGCAGCGTGCCTGGGCCGGTCGTGGCCGTCACCGGCACGAACGGCAAGACGGCCACCAAAGAAATGCTGGCACGCGTGGTGGGCGTTCGGTGGTCAGTCCACGCTACGCGCGGCAACCTCAACAACCTGGTGGGAGTGCCGCTCACGATCCTGGCGGCGCCCGACACCGTCGAGGCGCTGGTGGTCGAGGCCGGGGCGAGCATCCCGGGGGAGGTCGCGCGCCTGCGCGCCATCATCGAGCCGTCGGTCGGCGTGGTCACGAACGTCGCCGCCGGACATCTCGAGGGGTTCGGGTCGGTCGCTGGAGTGCTTGCGGAGAAGGTGAGTCTCCTCGAAGGCGTGCCGACAGCGGTGGTGGGGACCACGCCGCCGGAGCTGGCACGCGAGGCGCGGCGGCTAGCCCGTCGGGTGGTCGTGGCGGGCACCGCCGCAGAGGCCGATATCGTTCCCACCAATTGGGACCTGGATGCCGAAGGACGCGCCCGAATCCGGTTTCGGGCAGCCGAAGTGCGGCTCCCGCTGATCGGCAGACACCAGGTGGACAACGCGATGGTGGCGCTTGCCGTGGCCGTCGAGCTGGGGATCGACCTGGGGCGGGCCGCTCGGGCCTTGGAAACCCTGACACTGCCATCTGGCCGCTGCGAGATCATTCGCCGCGGTGCCCTGACCGTGATCAACGATGCGTACAACGCGAACCCGGACTCCGTGCGGGCAGCACTCGAGACCGCCGCGGCGCTCCGCGGCACGCGGTCCCTGGTGGTGGTGTTGGGCACGATGCTGGAGCTGGGGAACGACAGCGCGGCATTGCACGAGCAGGTGGCGGCGGCGGTGGTGCGCCACCGGCCGACCCTGGTCGGCGTCACCGGGGCCTTCGTTGCTGGCTTCGATCGGTGGGCTGCCGAGCTTGGCGACCGGTTGATCGTGGCCGAAGACCCTGCCACCTTGGGGCGACGGGTGGCCGATCGGCTTTCTGGCGACGAGGTCGTTCTCGTCAAGGCCTCCCGCGGTGTGCGGTTAGAACAGGCCATTCCTTTCATCATTCCTGGGTGAAGACGCTCCGTGCTCTACCATCTCCTCGCGCCACTCTCCTCGAAGTCCATCGTCTTCAACCTGTTCAACTACATCTCGTTCCGGGCCGGCGGGGCTGCGGTGACGGCCATCGTGCTGTCGTTCGTGGTCGGTCCGGCCATCATCCGGGCCTTGAGGGGACTACACATTGGCCAGGTGATCCGAGCCGACGGGCCGGCGTCACACCAGGGGAAGCGCGGCACGCCCACCATGGGCGGACTCATCATTCTGACATCGACGCTGGTGCCGGCCATCTTGTGGGCACCGCTGACCAATCGGTTCGTCGTCGTGGCGGTCGTCGCGACGTTGTGGATGGGGTGCATCGGCTTTGTCGACGATTACCTCAAGTTCATCTCGGGGAAGGCGCGGGGACTGGTCGCCCGGTACAAGCTGATCGGCCAGGTGACGTTCGGCGTGGTGCTCGGCACCTACCTGCTCATCTGGCCGCCGTGGGGCGACGTCCCGGCGGCGACGACGACGGTGCCCTTCTTCAAGTATGTGTTGCTTCCGCTCCCGGCCGTGCTCTACGTGGCGTTCGTGGCGTTCGTCGAGACCGGCACGAGCAACGCCGTGAACCTCACTGACGGGCTCGACGGGTTGGCGGCCGGGCTCACCGCCATCGCCGCGCCGGCGTTCGCGGTGTTCGCGTACGTGTTCGGTCGGACCGACACTGCCCAGTACCTGTTCGTCTACTACCTGCCGGGGGCCGGGGAGCTCGCCGTGTTCTGCGCGGCGCTCATGGGGGCCGCCCTCGGGTTTCTGTGGTTCAACGCGCATCCGGCCGATGTGTTCATGGGTGATACGGGCAGTCTCGCCATCGGCGGCGCGTTCGGTACCGTCGCGATCCTGCTCAAGTCGGAGTTCCTCCTGCTCATTGTCGGCGGGGTGTTCGCCGCGGAGACGGTATCGGTGATCGTGCAAACGGGCGCTTACCGTTGGCGCAAGCGCACGCGTGGTCGGGAGTACGCGGATCAACACCGCGTGTTCCGGATGGCTCCACTGCATCACCACTTCGAGAAGCTCGGGTGGGCTGAGTCGAAGGTCGTCGCGCGGTTCTACATCGTCGGCATCCTGTGCGCACTGTTGGCGTTGTCGACCCTGAAGATCCGATGATTCCTGATGCCTGGCGGCAGGGGGAGGTGGCGGTCGTGGGGCTGGGAAGAAGCGGGATCGCCGCGAGCACATGGTTGGCGAGCCGGGGGCTCTCGGTGTACGCCTCCGACGCCGGCCGCACGCCGGCGCTCGAGTCGGCCGCACGCCAGCTCCCACCCACCGTCACGGTGGAGCTCGGCCGCCACGACCTGGGTCGCATCGCGCGCGCGCGGGCGGTGATCGTGTCGCCGGGGGTGCCTCCCGACGCGCCTCCGATCGCCGCAGCCCGCGGCGCGGGCGTTGAGATCGTGGCCGAGCTGGATCTCGGCGCGAGGGCGCTGACCGATGCGAGTCTCATCGTTGTGACGGGGACCAACGGCAAGACGACCACCACGCGCTGCGTGGCGCACCTCCTGAGTGAGGCGGGGGTCCCGTCCACTGCCGCAGGAAACATCGGCCGTCCGCTCACCGATCTCGTCAATGATCCGCAGCGTCCGAAGTGGATCGCTGTCGAGGTCTCGTCGTTCCAGCTCCACGACTCGCCCCATCTCGTGCCCGCGATCGGGGTGCTCACCAACCTGGCGCCGGATCATCTGGATCGGTATTCGTCGGTGGAGGCCTACTACGCAGACAAACGGCTCCTGTTTCGGAACGCGAGCGAGGCGTCGGTGTGGGTCGTGAATGGCGACGATGCCGCGGTGTGCGAGCTTGCGCGTGGCGCCCGCGGGCGGCACCTCAATTTCAGTGTGCGGGGGCCGGCCGACGCCTGGCTTGATCGGACATCCGGTGATCTGATGCTCGACCGCACGGCCCTCGTGCCCCGCACGTCCCTGCATCTCCTCGGGGATCACAATGTCGAAAACGTGCTCGCCGCCGCCTTGGCGGCGTGGGCCGCCGGGGTCGATCCTGCCGCGCTTGCGCAGGGCATCGAGAGTTTCCGCCCTCCCCCCCACCGGCTCGAGGCGGTGCGGACGGTGGGATCGATCACGTGGATCAACGATTCCAAAGCCACCAATGTGGCGGCCGCGGCGGTCGCGTTGCGCGCCATGGATCGTCCCTACGTTCTCGTCGCGGGCGGTCACCCGAAAGGCGAGTCCTTTGTCCCGCTCGCCGCGCTGCTCAGCCCATGGTGCCGGCGGGTGATTGCGTACGGCGAGGCCGCTCCCCAATTGGCGAGCCAACTCGGCCCCACCGGCCTCGTGGAGTTCGTGGAGCGCTTCGATGACGCCGTGTCTCGGGCAGCGCTGGTCGTGCCACAGGGCGGGGCCGTGCTGCTCTCTCCGGCGTGCGCCAGCTTCGACCAGTTCAGGAACTTCGAGGAACGCGGCGACCGCTTCCGCGCCTTTGTGGAGGCACTCTGATGGTGCCGCGCGACGAGACCCATCTCTGGGAGAGCCGTCTGCTGGGGATCCTCGCGGCCACGCTCGGCGTGTTCGGGGTGGCCGTTGTGTATAGCGCATCGAGCATCTGGGCCGTCCAGGACGGGTATGCCGGGAGCCATTTCGCTCGCCAGCAACTGCTCGGGGTGATCGTGGGCATCATTGTGCTGGTGATCGTTGCCAGGGTGGACTATCACCGGTGGCGCCCGCTCGCCTGGCCGTTCCTTGGCGCCACGGCGCTCCTGCTCGTCGTGCTGATCCTGCCGTTCACCCATGCGGTGGCGCCCGAGGTAAACGGCGCGCGTCGCTGGTTCAGGGTGTTCGGGTGGAGGATTCAGCCGTCGGAGGCTGCCAAGTTCGTCGTTGTGCTGTGGACTGCGATGCTTGCCGCCCGAAAGGGGGACAAGTTGCGTGGGTTCCGCGGAGGGATCCTGCCGTTCCTAGTCGTCCTGGTCCCGCTGTCGGCCCTGGTGGTGGTCGAACCCGATCTCTCGACCGGGGCCGTCCTGTTGGTGATTGCCGGGACGGTCCTGTTCGCCGCCGGGGCCAGAATAGGGCACTTCCTCCTGCTCGGCCTGGTGGCGGTTCCGATCGCCTGGCACCAGATCGTGTCGGTGCAATACCGTCTGGCCCGGTTGGTCGGCTTCCTGAGCGCCGGCAGCGATGCCGCGGAGGCCAACTGGCAGATCAATCAGTCCCTCATCGGGATGGGAGCGGGTCGGGCCGTCGGGGTCGGGTTTGGGGAGGGGCTCCAGAAGCTCGGGCACCTCCAGTACGGGTACTCGGACTTCATCTTCAGCACGATCGGTGAGGAATGGGGCTTCGTCGGCGTCTGTGTGATGGTGGGGCTCTTCGGGCTCTACCTCATCCTGGGTTTTCGAATCGCGCGTCGTGCCTCAGACTCCTTCGGCATGCTCCTCGCCACGGGGCTCACGGTGATGATCGGGCTTGCCGCCGTGCTGCACATCGGTGTGACGATGGCGGTGGTGCCGACCACCGGGATCTCCCTGCCGTTCATCTCATTCGGTCGGTCGTCCCTGCTGGTGTCGTTCCTCGCCACCGGGGTGCTCATGAACATCGCGGTCCAGCGCTCGCGGGCGGAGTCCAGAGCGTGATCCGGGTGCTGATCGCAGGGGGCGGGACGGGTGGCCACCTAATGCCCGCACTCGCCCTTGCAGACGCACTGCGCAGCGAAACCGATGACGTCGAGCCGGTGTTGGTGGGAGCGGCGCGCGGTGTCGAAGCCCGCATCCTTCCAACGCGCTCCTTCCGCTACCACCTCCTTCCGGCCGAACCGCTCTATCGTCGCGCCTGGTGGCGGAATCTGCGCTGGCCGCTGATCCTCGCCCGACTGCTCAGAGCCGGCGCGCGGCTCTTGGAGGCTGAGCAGCCGGCGGTGGCGGTGGGGACCGGAGGCTACGCGTCCGGGCCCATCCTGTGGCAGGCCATGCGGCGTGGGGTGCCGCTGGTGCTCCAGGAGCAGAACGCTTTTCCGGGCCTCACGACGCGGTGGCTGGCCGGCCGAGCCCGGCAGATTCACCTGGGGTATCCGGAAGCCCGGCTCCATCTGCGCCCGGGCCGCCGCACGGAGGTGTGCCAGTACGGCAACCCCATCGTGCCACCGCCCGACCCGCGGCCCGACCGGGACCGCGCGAGGATGCAGCTCGGCCTGCCGACGGATGTCCCGGTCGTGTTCGTCATGGGGGGGAGCCAGGGGGCCAGGGCCGTCAACGAGGCCGTTGCCGGCGCCATGAGAAACGGAGCGTTCCGGGGCTGCGGGGTGCTGTGGAGTACCGGACCGGCGATGTACGACGAGTTTCGTGCCCATCACCAGGAGCCCGACCGCATCGTGCGGCCATTTTGGGACCCCGTCGCAGAGGCCTACGCGGCGGCCGATCTGGTGGTAGCCCGAGCGGGGGCGATGACGACCGCCGAGTTGTGTGCCTGGGGGCTACCGTCCGTGCTGGTTCCGCTGCCGACCGCCGCCGGGAGCCATCAGACCAGAAACGCTGAGGCGCTCGCTCAGGCCGGCGCGGCCGTGCACCTCGGCCAGGACCACCTGAGCCCTGAAGCGCTCGCGCGCGCCGTGCGCCAACTCCTCGATTCCCCCACCGACCGGTCCCGAATGGAGGCCGCCGCACGGGCCCGAGGGTACCCGAAAGCAGCCCAAAACATCGCCCGCCACATCCTGTCTCTAGTGAGCTAAGTCCAGTACCTTTCGCAACTTTCGCGATCGCCTTATATTAGCTGCCCACCGATGCACCTTTTTGCCCCTGACGATCCCCGACCCATCCATTTCATGGGGATAGCGGGCGCTGGGATGAGTGCGCTGGCACTCGTCGCCCTGCGCCGCGGGGTTGCTGTCTCCGGCTGTGACGTTCATTCCGAAGCTGCCGACGAGTTGCGGCGGCACGGGGCCAAGGTACTGGCTGGCCACGATCCAAGCCACGTAAGTGACTCTCGCGCATTGGTTTATACCGCTGCGGTTGCCGCCGACCATCCGGAGGTCGCCGCGGCCCGGGCTGCCGGCCTGCCAGTGATGACCAGGGCGCACGCGCTCTCGGCGGTGGTCGAGGGGGGGAGGGTGATCGGCGTGGCCGGTACGCACGGCAAGACGACGACCACGGCGATGGTGACCGAGGCGCTCACCGCGGCTGGGCGAAACCCGACGGCGCTGGTGGGAGGGCGCGTCAATGCGTGGGAGGGAAACGTCCGGTTCGGTGGTGACGCCCTCTTCGTCGTCGAGGCCGACGAGTACGATCGCTCCTTCCTTGAGCTCGCGCCCGCCGTCGCTCTGGTGAACAACGTCGAGGCCGATCATCTGGAGTGCTATGGCTCGCTCGAGGCCTTGGAGGAGGCGTTCATCCGGTTCGCCGGACGGGCGGAGCGAGTGCTGGTGGGGGCCGATGACGGCGGGGCGAAGCGAGTCGGCGACGCGCTGACGGTCCCGGTGTGGACGGTGGGGTTGGCCAAGGACGCGGATCTCCGGCTCACCGATGTGGTGCGCGAGCCGAAACGGAATGCCGCGGCGCTGACGCTGCCCGACGGAAACACCGTGCGGCTCGAGCTTCGCGTGCCCGGTCTGCACAACCTCCGAAACGCCGCGATGGCCGTCGGTGCGGCGCTGGCCATCGGAGCGGACGTGGACGCGGCCGTGGATGGGCTGTCAGGGTTCGCCGGAGTGGGACGGCGGTTCGAGCTGCTCGGTACCGCTCGTGGAGTGACCATCGTGGACGACTACGCGCATCATCCGTCCGAGGTCGCGGCAACCCTGGGGGCGATGCGGCAGCGGTATCCCGACGCCCGACTCGTCGCAGTCTTCCAGCCCCATCTCTTCTCGCGGACCCGCGACCTGGGGCAAGCCATGGGCATTGCACTCGCGATGGCCGACCGGGCGGTCGTGACCGAGATCTATCCGGCGCGCGAGCGGCCGATTCCTGGGGTGACCGGTGAAGTGGTCGCCGAGGCGGCCCGCATGGCCGGCGCGGTGGTGGAGTGGGTACCCATCCGCGGAGACGTGACCCACCGCGTGGCCGCGCTGGTGGCCGACGGGGACGTCGTGGTGACGTTGGGGGCCGGCGACATCACCGACGTGGGTCGCGAGCTGATGCGGCAGCTCAGCGGCGCGGCAGCGTGAAGCGGCGGGTCGCCGTCCTCGCGGTCGTCCTCGGGGCGGTGGCGCTGGCGTACGTGCTGTTGCCGCTGGGGCTACGCCGGATCGACTTCTTCCGGGTGCGCCAGGTGGAGCTGGTCGGCGTGCGGTATCTATCCCCGGAGCGCGTGCTTGCCGGCCTCATGCTTCCGTCCGATCTCAACTTGTTCGATCCGCTTGGTGACTTGGAACAGCGGGCCGAATCGGTACCAGGGATCGTGCGGGCCACGGCGGCGAGGCGCCTCCCGGCGACGCTCCGCATCTCGGTGGTCGAGGAATTGCCGGTCGCGTTTGCGCGCGGCAGCGGTGGGCTCGTTCCGCTTGACGGTGCGGGGCATCCGCTTCCCTACGACGCCGCGGCGACGGGCTTCGATCTCCCGATCGTCGAGCGACCGGATTCGGTGCTCACGCGCATCCTCACATTGGTGCGCCGAACGGATGCGACGCTGTTCGAGCAGGTGGATGCCGCCCGGCGCGGTCGCGACGAATCCGTTATTCTGGAGGTGGGCACTCGGCGCGTCCTGTTGGGCTCGGGCGCGGTCGAGGACGATATTCGAGCCGTGCGAGCCGTCCGCCTGCACCTCACGCAGCAGGAGATCCCGTTTCGGGAGCTCGATGCCCGGTTCGAGGGGTGGGTCGTCGTACGTCGGGGGAGAGCGTGAAGCGTGAATCGGTAGTTGCTGGGCTGGACATAGGCAGCACGAAGACGTGCGCCGTGATCGCGGAGGTTGCGGGCGAGGGGCGATCGGTGTCGACGAAGATCCTCGGCGTGGGTCTCGCTCGCACGACCGGCGTTCGACGCGGCGTGGTGCGCGACATCGACGAGACCACGCGAGCGGTGGGGAGCGCGGTGCGCGACGCCGAGCGGATGGCGGGAGCCAAGGTCACCGGCGTCTACTGCGGCGTCTCCGCCGAGAACGTTCGGACCCAGGTGACCAAGGGTCTGGTGGCCGTGACCGGGAACGAGGTCAAGGCGGCGGACGTGAAACGCGTGCACGAAGTCGCCTTGAGCGTGAGCCTCGGTGACGAGCACGCGCTGTTGCTTCCGATCCCCCAGGAGTACACGCTCGACAAGCAGGGGGGCATCAACGATCCCGTCGGCATGACCGGCATGCGGCTCGAGGTCGAGATGCGGATCGTGGCCGTGCACAAGCAGTCGGCACAAAACCTCCGCAAGGCCGTGGAGCGTGCCGGTTACCCGGTGCACGAGCTGGTGCTCGAGCCGCTCGCGGCGGCGCAAGCGGTGCTGACCGACGAAGAGAAGGAACTCGGCTGTGCCCTGGTGGAGCTTGGCGGTGGCTCGACTACCGTCGCTATCTTCCATGACCACAAGCTGAGGCACCTGTCGTCGGATCGGTGCGCGGGCGCGTACGTGACCAGCGACTTGGTCCACGGGTTGAGCGTCACGCAGACCGACGCGGAGCGCTTGAAGGAACGGTGGGGTGTCGCGTACACTCCTCTGGTCGACCCGGACGAGATGATCGAGTTGCCGAGCACGCCGGGGCAGGGGGCACGGCACGCCAAACGGGAGTTGGTGGCGCACATCGTTCATCAGCGGTTGGACGAGATCTTCGGTCGGGTGCTCGATCAGATTGGCCAGGCGGGGTATGCCGGGCGGCTCGCTGCGGGAGTGGTGCTAACAGGTGGCGGGGCGCACATGGCCGGGATCGTGGAGCTCGGACGAGAGGTGTTCGCGATGCCGGTGCGCAAAGGTGTGCCGGAGCGCGGCATCAAGGGATTGGTCGACAGCGTACAGGCTCCGCGGTACGCGGTGCCGGTGGGCTTGGCCCTCTACGGGATGCGTCGTTCCCTGGGGGACGCCGCGGGAGACACCACCGTGGACAGGGTTTTGGGTCCGGTGAAGCGTTGGCTGCAGGAGTTCTTTTAGCCACAGGCGACAACGAGGAACGCATGGTCTTCGAACTCGAGGAATCGATCGCGAAGAACGCCCGCATGAAGGTGGCAGGGATCGGCGGGGGTGGAGGCAACGCCGTGAACCGGATGATCGAAGAGCGCCTTTCTGGGGTGGAGTTCATCTCGATCAACACGGACGCGCAGGCACTCCTCCACAACAGAGCGGACATCAAGACCCAGATCGGCAAGAAGCTGACCCGGGGCCTTGGCGCCGGCGCCCGTCCGGAGATCGGCCGACAGGCGATCGAGGAGAATCGCGACGATGTGCTGCACGTGCTGGAAGGTGCCGACCTCGTGTTCGTCACCTGCGGTATGGGCGGCGGAACTGGCACGGGCGCGGCGCCGATCGTGGCACAGCTGTCCCGCGACGTGGGGGCCCTGACGGTCGGGATCGTGACCAAGCCATTCCTGTTCGAGGGCCGGAAGCGGATGCGGCAGGCCGAAATCGGCATTGCCGAAATGCGCAAACACGTCGACACGATGATCGTGGTGCCCAACGAGCGGTTGCTCGCGGTGGTGGGCAAGAACGTCCCGTTCCAGGAGGCCCTCAAGAAGGCCGATGAGGTCTTGCTGCATGCGACCCAGGGGATCTCGACCCTCATCAGCATCACGGGCCTCGTGAATGTGGATTTCGCCGATGTTCGAACGGTGATGCAGAATGGCGGCTCGGCCCTCATGGGCACCGGGGTCGGGCGCGGTGAGGACCGGGCCATCGAAGCGGCGCAGCAGGCCATCACGAGCCCGCTGCTGGATAATGTCTCGATTGGCGGGTCGACCGGCGTGCTGGTGAATATCAATGGTGGCGAAGACCTCACGTTGGGCGAAGTGAATCAGATCAGCGAGATCATCCACGATGCCGCGGGCGATCAGGCCGAGATCATCTTCGGGGCGGTGCACGATCCGGCGATGGCGGGTGAGGTGCGGGTGACCGTGATCGCGACGGGGTTCGACAAGGTTGTCACCCAGCAGGAGGGACCCTTCGGCCGAGCCGGGCTGCCCGGCGTGCTCCCGTTCCCGCAGCGCCCGCAGCGCATCTCCACGCCGCTGCAGCCTTCCAGCCCGACGCCAGCCGTTCCCAACGCCGAGGTGGGAGAGATGGAGATCCCGACATTCATCCGGCGCCAGATGGACTGATGCACCGGCGTGCGCTTCGCGTCGCCGGCGGGCTCGCCGCCGGCATCGCGCTCCTTCGCATCGGCACGAGCGTGTTCGGCGGTGACGACCTGCCAGTTGCACTGCCACTCGTCGTCTCGACGGCCTACGAGGAGCGAAGCGATACGCTCCAGTCCAGCGAGACGCTCTCCCACCTGTTCGCACGCCACAACATCGTCGGATCCGAGCTCCTGCAACTTCTCGAGGCGGCCGAGCCCATCGATCCCAGACGAGTGCGCGCGGGTCAGGTGTTCGCGTTTCGGTACGTGCTCAACGAGCCGGTGCCGGAGCGTGTGACGGTACGGCTCGGGAGCGAGCAGATCCTCCGGTTGAAGCGGGACGTGGACGTGGGATGGCTCGGCGAGTCGCAGCCGATCTACTGGACCGTCAATACCGAGATCGCCTGGGGGCAGATTCGATCCTCGTTGTACGAGACCGTGGAGGGGTTGGTACCCGACGACGTACTGCCACCGGCGGAACGCGCGCGCCTTACGTGGGACCTGGCCGACGGCGTGTTCGGATGGGTGGTCGACTTCACGCGGGACAACTACCCCGGTGACGCCTTCGAGATCGCCTACGAGCGTCTCACGTCCGATCTCGGGGACGTGCGGTTCGGCCGGATCCTCGCGGCCAAAGTCGAGACGCGCGGCGTGGAGAACTCGGCCTACGTCATGACCGATGACCGGGGCTTCAACGCCTACTACTCTGCCGAGGGGCATTCGCTGCGGCGAGCGTTCAAGCTCTACCCCGCCGAGTTCCGGCGGATCTCCTCGGGGTTTTCGCGCAACCGCTACCATCCCATTCTGAAGCAGAGCCGGCCACATCTCGGGGTAGACTACTCGGCGGCGAGTGGCACGCCGATCATGGCCACGGGCGACGGGACGGTGACGCGCGCCAGCCGCTGGGGCGGCTACGGACTCGTGGTCGTGATTCGCCATCCCAAGGGTATCCAGACGCGCTATGCGCACATGCGAAGTCTGGCCTCGGGCATCCACGCCGGAACACGGGTGCGGCAGAGCCAGGTGATCGGATATGTGGGGATGTCGGGGCTGGCCAACGCGCCCCACCTGCACTACGAGTTTCTGAAGAACGGTCGGCACGTCGACCCGCGAACGGCCGTGCGCTTCGGCGAAGGCGACCCCGTGCCGAAGGCGCGGCGGGCCGAGTTCGACTCACTGAAGATCCAGTACGACAGGTTGCTCGCCCCTCCAGCGGCTCCCACCATCGCGGCCGGACTCGACTGACTGGCGACGGATCGGGGGCGATGGGTGACGTACCCCGTGATCCGATGCCCTGAACAGCCGGACCCATGGTGTTGATCGTCGCGATCGTTGCCGCCGCGTTTGCGCTCGGCCTCTGGGTCTATGTGCTCCGCGAAGATCTCGGCGCCGAGGGAGTGGGGCTCGCGACGCTTCGTGCCGCCGGTGTCGGCCTGCTGGCCCTCCTGTTGCTCAATCCCAGCTGGCTGGACGACGCCGTGCCCGGGCGGACCACCGTCCTGTTGGACCGGTCCCTGAGCTTTCACGCCGCCGGCGGGCAGTGGGAGACCGCTCGCGACACGGCGCGCCGGATCGCCGGCCCGCGCGGCCGCCTCCTGGGGTTCGGGGCCACGGTCGGGCCCGTCGAAGACTCGGTTCCGCTCGACGGCGACTCGCGACTCCGCGAGGCCCTTACGGTTGCACGGGGCCTCGGCGGCCCCGTCACCGTGGTGACTGATGGGGAACTCACGGATCTCGCCACGATTCCGCCGCAGCTCCTGAACGGCGTCGAGATGGTGGTGTTACCGCGCCACGACGTGCCTGGCGTGGCCCTGCTGCACGTGGACCTGCCGACCACGGTTGCCCGTGACGACTCGGTCGTGGCCACGGTGGTCATCGGCACGTGGGGCCAGCTGGGTGGCAGGGTGAGCCTCGAGGTCACCCTCGACGGTCGGCGCCTTCGCGGCGGGCAATTCGATCTGCCGCCCCCGCCGGCCACGGCCCGTCGCGCGGTCGTGCTCCCCCCGCGGGCGTTGGCTCCCGGTACCCACGTGGTCGCGTTTCGGGTCGCCGCGGACGGCGACGTGGAATTGCGGGACAATGTTCGGCTCCGCACGATCACGGTGACGGACGTGGCGCCCATCGTGGTCATACTAGACCCACCCGACTGGGACGGACGCTTTCTCGCGGCCGTGGTGGCCGACGTGTCCGGCGTGCCGGTCCGCGGATTTGCCCGCGTGGCGGGGGAGTCGTGGATCGAGACCCGGAAGGGAACGGGCGTGACCGCGACGACCATCCGCCAGGCGGTCACCGGTGCGTCACTCGTGGTGGCGCGGGGCGATCTCACCGCGTGGGGCGTCCCCGGCACGACCCCGGTGTGGCGGTGGTCGGTCGAGGGCGAGGCGCCACAGCTCGGGGAGTGGTACCTGTCCGGCCCGGTTCCCTCCTCTCCGCTCCTCGCCGACCTGGCGCGGGTGGAGTGGGATTCCCTGCCGCCGCTCCTTGCTGCCAACGCGCGGCGCGGGACCGCGGACAGCTGGACGGTTCTCGCCGCACGCGAGGGGCGGCGTGGCCCGCCGCGCCCCCTCGTGGTCGGATCGACGAGTGGCAGCCGGCGCGAATTGGTGACGGGAGGTGATGGCTTTTATCGCTGGATGCTGCGCGGAGGCGCGGGGCTCGAGGCGTTTCGTACCCTGGTGGCGGCGGGTACGGACTGGTTGCTGGCGTCCGATCGGCCTGCCCGACGCGGGCGGCTCGACGCATTGCGCGTGGTGCAGCGCGGAGTCCCCGTCGGCTTTCAGTGGCGAGCGGATTCGCCGCCGGATTCGGTGGCCGTGACGCTGCAAAGCGCCACGGCCGACACCGTGGTTGTGCTCCGCTTCGATGTCGAGGGCAGGGCCAGCGCCTCGCTCGATCCCGGCACGTACCAATGGCAGTGGGACGGGGAGCGGGGATCGATCGTGGTCGAGGAGTACTCCGATGAGTGGCCCCCGCGCGACGGCGTGGTGCGATCGGAACGGCCGGCGGATGGAGTGACGTCGCGCGTGGAAGCATATCTGCGGCAGCGGTGGTGGGCGTTCGCGCTGGTGATCGTGGCGTTCGTGGGTGAGTGGGCATGGCGTCAGCGTCGAGGCTTGCCATGAGGAAGGGTCTGTGGCAGCGGATCAAAGAGGTGGCGCTCACCGACGTGACCGTGTTGGTGAAAGGGCTTGACAGCGAGACGCTGGAACGCGTGGAGCGAGTGCTCGTGGAGGCGGATTTCGGTCCTGCCGCGCTCGACATCGCGGAGGACCTGGAGGGACAGCTCAGGCGGGGTGCGCTCAAGTCCGAGGCGGCGGTGCGCGCCTGGCTCACCGAACGCGTCACCGGCTACCTGCCCCCGGCCTCGGCGGCTACCGGGCTCGAATTGGGTGACGGCTCGGGGCCTGCCGTGGTCCTCATCTTCGGGGTAAACGGCGGAGGCAAGACGACCACGATCGCCAAGCTGGCGCACGGGCTCCGGCGTGAGGGCCGATCCGTGCTGCTTGCGGCGGCCGACACCTTTCGGGCCGGTGCTCGCGAGCAGCTGCGCATCTGGGCCGACCGGCTCGACGTTCCAATCGTGACCGGCTCCCAGGGCGGCGACCCGGCTGCGGTGGCGTTCGACGCGATCGAGGCGGCCACGGCTCGCGGTGTGGACGCGGTGCTGATCGACACGGCGGGGCGTCTTCACACGCACGGCGACCTCATGGACGAACTCAAGAAGATTGCCCGCGTCGTGAGCCGGAAACGCGCTGGCGCGCCGCACGAGAGTCTTCTCGTGCTGGATGCCACGGTGGGGCAGAACGCGTTCCAGCAGGGGCGGCTCTTCTCCGAGGCCGTCCCGCTCACGGGCATCGTGCTGACCAAGCTAGACGGCACGGCCAAGGGTGGGGCGGTGCTGCGGGTCCAGCATGAGCTCGGGCTGCCGATCCGGTTCGTCGGCGTGGGTGAGGGGCTCGCCGATCTGGAGATCTTCAATCCCGCCCGGTTCGCCGAGCGGCTCCTGGCCGACTGATGCTTCAGGCGGATACGCCCGTCCAGTTTCTCAAGGGTGTCGGCCCGCAGCGCGCCGACGCCTTTGCCCGGCTCGGCGTGCGCACGGTGGAAGATCTCCTGTACCACATCCCGCATCGCTATCTCGACGCCACGACGGTGACGCCGATTGCCAAGGCCACCGTGGGGATGGAAGTGACGTTGGTGGGGCGTGTGGTGTCGAAGGGCGTGGTGCCCACCCGCCGGCGCCTGCGGATTTTCCGCGCGGTGCTGCGAGACAGCAGCGGCGTGATCGAATGCGCGTGGCCGGGCCAGGCATTCCTGGATCGGAGCATCAAACCGGGACAGCTGCTGCTGGTCACCGGCCCGGTCAAGTACTATCATGGCCGCCAGGTCGCGCCGCGGGAGCAGATCGTCCTCGCCGACGCCGGGGAAGGAGACGGCGAGGGAACGAACGGCCAAGGCCTGGTCTTGCCGGTCTACCCGGCCACGGAGGGGCTGACCCACCGGCAAGTCCGGCGGATCGTGGCGGAGCATCTCGAGGCGATGCTCGCGGTGGCGAGCGACTCGCTTCCGGAATCGCTGCGTCGCGAAGCCGGCGTCGCAACGCTCGACGAGGCGCTGCGCGCCCTGCACCGCCCGACGCGCTCCGGAGAGTGGGAGCAAGGCCGGCGGCGCCTGGCACTCGACGAGCTGTTCGACCTGCAGCTCGTCGTGTCGCGTGCCCGTCACCTCGCCAAGAGCGCGCACAAAGGACCACGTTTCGCGCTCCGGAAGACGCACACGTCGCGGCTCAAGGATACGCTGCCATTCGACCTCACGGCCGACCAAAAACGCGCCGTTCGCGAGATCACGGCCGACATGATCGGCGACAAGCGCATGCACCGGCTGCTCATGGGTGACGTCGGTACGGGAAAGACGGTCGTGGCGCTCTTCGCGATGCTGCTCGCGGTCGAGAACGACTATCAGGCCGTGGTCATGGCGCCAACGGAGCTGCTCACCGAGCAACACGGGCGCACGCTGACCGAGTTTCTCGCTCCGCTGGGCATCATGCCCGAGATCCTCTTGGGGCGGCTGTCCCCCGCCGAGAAGGCGGCGATCCGCGGTCGGATCGCCGATGGGGGCGCGCGTGTCATCGTGGGCACGCACGCCCTCTTTCAGGAGCAGACCGACTTTCAGCGGCTCGGGCTCGTGGTCATCGACGAGCAGCATCGGTTTGGCGTGGAACAGCGGGCGGCCCTGATCGAGAAGGGGGAGGCACCCGACGTGCTCCTTCTCTCGGCCACTCCGATCCCGAGAACTCTCGCGCTCACGTTGTACGGTGACCTCGACATCTCGACGCTCAAGCAGAAGCCCAAGGGTCAGCGCCCCGTGAAGACCGGGCTGCGGACCGGTCGCGACCGCCAGAACGTCTATGCGTTTCTCAAAGAGCGCTGCCAGGCGGGTCGTCAGGCCTACGTCGTGTATCCCGTGATCGACGAATCGGAGAAGGTCGACCTCAAGGCCGCCACCACCATGGCCGAGCAGCTGAAAGGCGAACTGGCCCCGCTGACCGTCGATCTTGTGCACGGGCGCATGAAAGGGGACGAGCGGGATGCCGTCATGCGGGCGTTCCGGGACGGAGTGGTGGACGTCCTCGTTGCCACGACGGTCATCGAGGTGGGGATCGACGTTCCCAATGCCACCGTGATGGTCATCGAGCATCCGGAGCGCTTCGGTCTGGCACAACTGCATCAGCTGCGTGGCCGGGTAGGGCGGGGTGCGGACGAGAGCCATTGTGTCTTGCTCAGCGACGTGCCGGAGCAGCGGTCTCGGCTCCAGCCGTTCGCCCGCACGACCGACGGCTTCAAGATCGCGGAGCTGGATCTCAAGGATCGCGGCATGGGGGAGCTGGCCGGCACCCGACAAGCGGGTGGGATCAACCTGCGCTTCACCGATCTCGAGCGGGATGACGACCTCGTGCTGCTGGCGCGCCGCGCCGCACTGGCGCTCATCGGGAGCGATCCCAGTCTCTCAGGACAGGCCAATCAGCCGCTCCGGCGCCGCGTGGAGCGGCGCTACGAGCGCGGCATAGAGCTGTTCAGGGTGGGGTAGCGTCGACCGCCTGAGGCCAATCTACGGTGTTTCTTCGATCAGAGGCGCCGGGGGCGCTTGATATATTAATACTTATTGATATATTGTCCTCATGAACACTGCCAGCGCCCACCGTGACACCTCGGTCGCCTGCTGCCGAGCGCTGGCCGACGACACACGCTTCCGGATCCTGGAGGCGCTCGTCGGCACGGAGACCTGCGTGTGTGAGCTGGTGGATCAACTGGACGTGGCCCAGCCGCTCCTGTCGCATCACCTGAAGACGCTCAGGGAGGCCGGTCTGGTGCGCGCGGAGAAGCGGGGCCGTTGGATGTTTTACTCGCTCGACGCCGAAGCGCTGGAGGAGACCGCCGCCGCACTGGGCGGGCTCGCACGCGCGCAACGGGAAGCGAGGAACAGTCTCGAGGTATGCTGCGGGTAGACGGTTCTGTTTGACCAGGTATATCAACAGATGTTGATAGGAAAGGTGTGCGTGTCATGGCAAAGCGGACGGAGGACGTGAAGAGCGCGGTGCGCGACCACTACGCGGCGGCTGCACTCAAGGTCCTCGGTGGAGGATCAGGGTGCTGTGGTCCAGATCCGAGCGCCGATTACGTGAGCCGGCGAATCTACGAGCCCGCGGACGTCACCGACTTGCCACGGGGAGCGGTCGAGGCATCCCTCGGATGCGGCAACCCGACGGCGCTCGCCGAGTTGTCGCCCGGCGAGACGGTCCTCGATCTGGGATCGGGCGGCGGGATCGACGTGCTGCTGTCAGCGAGGCGCGTTGGGCCGACGGGCAAGGCCTACGGCCTCGACATGACCGACGAGATGCTGGAGCTGGCCCGCACCAACCAGCGGGAGGCCGGTCTCGAGAACGTCGAGTTCTTGAAGGGTGAGATCGAAGACATTCCCCTGCCCGACGTATCACTCGATGTCGTGATCTCGAACTGCGTGATCAATCTGTCGGCAGACAAGGATCGTGTGTTCCAGGAGGTGTATCGGGTGCTCCGTCCCGGCGGACGACTGGCGGTCAGCGACATCGTCGCGACCGATGATCTCGCACCGGAGGCCCGCGCCGATCTCGCGCTCTGGTCCGGATGCGTGGCGGGCGCGCTTACCGAATCGGCCTACCGCGACAAGCTGCGGGCGGTGGGTTTCATCGAGATCGCGCTCGAGGAGACCCGTGCGTTCGATGTCCCGGGGGTGGGAGCGTTCCGGAGCGCCTTCGTTCGCGCCGAGAAGCCGCGTGGTTAACGCGCTTCGAAGGCCTGGTCCGCCTTAGCAGCGAGGACGAAGTCACTCTCGGTGAGGCCGTCGATCTTGTGCGTCCAGATCTGGAGACCCACCTTGCCCCAGCTGAGGAGGATGTCGGGGTGATGCCCTTGCTCCTCGGCGATCGCCCCAACGCGGTTGGTGAAGTCGAGCGCCTGGGCGAAGTCGTCGAAGCTGTAGGTCTTCGTCAAATGGTGCTCGTCCAATACCGACCACTCGCCGCCGAGTTTGGCCAGCAACGTCCGGATCTGTTTCCCGGTCAGCGGGGGCACGCCGCCGCGACAGGGAACGCATTGCTGTGCAGCCAATTCGCTTGCCATGACAGCTCCTCCGATGTGGATCGCGTAGCGGCCGCCGGCGCCTCAAAACCGCACGCTGAATCCCAGGCGTGTTCGGGTTGCGTACACCTCGAGCGGGGTGAACGGAATCGTCTTCGCGGGGTCGTCGCCGTCGTGGACGAGATCGATCAGGAACATCGTGCCGGCTGCCAAGAGTGAGAGCTGGCCACCCAGCAAGAAGCTTCGTGCTCGGCGCTCCGAGCGCGCGTGCTCCTGAAACAGTGACTCCGCCTCCGGATCGGCGTACAACTCTCCCAGCCCGCCGGGTCCCGGAACCAGGAAGCACCGGGCTGGGTCGGCCCGGCAGTAGCCCTCGAGCTGATCGAGGCTCTCACGCGCATCGTGCTGCCGAAGAGCGGCAAACGTCACGAGTCCTGCCGACGCCGCGAGGGCCGGCCATCGGCCCCAGTGCGACACCGTGACGATCCAGGGCGTCCCGGTCGTCACGAGCGGGTCCTGGGCCCGAACGGCTCCCGTGCTCCCGAGCCACAGGAACGCCAACCACCAGACGCTCCGCGCGAGTGACCGTACCGTCGTCATCCTATCGTCCCTTACGCTCCACGCCCGTCAGGGTTCCCTGGGCTCGGTGGCCGATCGCCATAGCCGAATCGTTCCGCGTCCGTCAATGACGAAGAGCGTGCCTCGATCGACCACCGGCGCGACCTCGATGGGACCATCGACGGAGGCCCGCCACACCGGCTCGACGCTCTCGCCTCGGAGAAACACGATGTCACCCGCGACCGTGCCGATCAGGACCCCGTCCCACACGGGTGTCGGCGCCGCGCGGACCGTATACCCCAGGTCGATAGCGCGGGCCCACGCCGGGGTATTGAGCGGGATACGCCACAGGTGCCCGTCGAGGGTCACGACGAAGGCCGTGTCGCGGGCTATGGCCGGGCTGCCAAACACCGGAGCTTCCACGTCAAGACTCCATTGACGCTCGAGCGACGGCAACGCGTACCCCGACACGATCCCGTCCGGCGATGCCGCGACAAGGAGCGTACCCGTGATGGCCGGTGGGTGGTACGGGGCTCCGTCGGCTGCGGTGCTCGCAACGACGTGGCCATCGTCACTGCGGACGAGGTACAGCGAGTCGTCGCTGGCGACGAGCAGATGGACACCGACGTGCGTCACGCCGGAGCGGAGTGGGCCGGTGAAGCTCCGCTGCCAGCGCACGTGACCCCGCTCCGCATCCAGCGCGACGACAGAGCCCGCGGTGGTGGCCGCGTAAACTGTGGCCTCGCCGAGTGCGAGCGGCCCGACCACGGGACCCACCGCGCGACTCCAGCGCCTCTTGCCGGTCAGCAGACCGTAGGCGTGGACCGCGCCACGCCGATCGCCGCTCGCTGCATACACTGTCTCGCCCTCGAACAGCGGGCCCGACGCACCTGGCCCCTTGAGGCGGGCTCGCCAGATGAGCTGGCCGGAATCACGACGGAGCACAGCGATCCGCCGGTCGGTCGAGACGGCAACCACCACGGAGTCGCCAATTGCGATGGGGCCCGCGGCGGCACGGCCGGCGTCCCATGTCCAGGCCGGCTCCAGATCGGTCGAAAGGGCCTCCTCCGCCGAGGGCGCGCGCGCGAGGTCGCCCCCGTGGGTGGCCCAAGCGGCTTGCTCCCCCACCGGTGCTTCGGCCAGGCGGGGAACGCACGCGATCGCGTTGACACCGATCACGGCGAGGGCTAGGATACCCGCCCTATGCTGCCGCAGACCTACGTTGCGGATCTCCCTGAGCGGATCGGTACGGAAGCGACCGTGCGCGGTTGGGTGGTGACGACCCGATCGAGTGGCAAGATCGCGTTCATGGTGCTCCGCGACGGTACCGGCTATCTCCAGTGCGTGCTTGGAAAGCAAGAGACCGATCCCGAAACGTGGGAACGGTTTCGGCGGGCGCCCCAGGAGACGGCCGTGGCGGTCACGGGCATGGTCCGGGAAGACGCCAGGTCCCCCGGAGGCGCGGAACTCAGCGTCTCCGCCGTGGAGATCCTGGGCGAAGCCGTGGACTTCCCGATCACGCCAAAAGAGCACGGAACCGCCTTCCTCTTCGAGCATCGCCACCTCTGGCTGCGCAGTCGCCGCCAAGTTGCAATCATGCAGATTCGCCACGAGGTCGTCCAGGCCATTCGTGACTTCTTCTACGAGCGCCACTTCGTGCTGGTCGACACGCCGATCCTGACGGGATCGATCGGCGAATCCGCCGGGACGCTGTTCGAGACGCCGTACTTCGATCTCGGCACCGCGTATTTGGCCCAGACCGGACAGCTCTATCTCGAGGCCGCGGCCGCGGCACTCGGCCGCGTGTACTGTTTCGGCCCGACCTTTCGCGCTGAGAAATCCAAGACCCGTCGGCACCTGACCGAGTTCTGGATGGTCGAGCCCGAGATGGCTTGGTACGACTCCGACGACAACATGCGGCTGCAGGAGGAGTTCGTTTCCTACATCGTCGGCCGATGTCTCGAGCGCCGTGCCCAGGATCTGCTGGAGCTAGAACGCGATACCGCGCCGCTCGAGCGGGTGGCGCCGCCGTTTCACCGCCTCTCGTATACCGAAGCCATCAGGATGCTGCAATCTCTCGGATCCGGCATCGAGTGGGGAGCGGATCTCGGTGCGGACGAAGAGACCACGCTGGCCAGCCAGTACGATCGTCCCGTGTTCGTCTATGACTATCCGAAGGCCGTCAGGGCGTTCTACATGAAAGAGAACCCCGCTGACCCCCGAACGGTTCGCAACAACGACTGCCTTGCCCCGGAGGGGTACGGGGAGATCATCGGAGGGAGCCAGCGGGAGGACGATCACGACAAGCTCCGCGCCCGCATCCGCGAGCTCGGGCTGCCGGAAGAGAACTATGCGTGGTACCTGGACCTCAGGAAATTCGGCACGTTTGTGCACTCCGGCTTCGGCCTTGGCGTTGAACGGACGGTGGCGTGGATCTGTGGCATGCCCCACATTCGGGAGGCGATTGCGTTCCCGAGGATGATGACCAAGCTGTATCCGTAGCACGCGTCATTCGACATCGCTCTTCACTTCGTCCCACAGCGCATCCAGCATCTCGAGTCCTGCCGAGTGGATGTCGATCCCACGCTCGGCGGCGACGGCCTCGATCTTCCGGAACCGGTCGGTGAACTTGACGTTCGCGTGCTCGAGCGCGGCGCGGGGATCGCACCCCAGCTTTCGCGCGAGGTTGACGACGGCGAACAACAGGTCGCCGATCTCGGCGTCGACTCGGTCAGCGTCGCCCCCGTCTTCGAGCTCCAATTCCAGCTCCCGGGTCTCCTCCTGCACCTTGAGAAAGGGGCCTTTGGCGTCGGGCCAGTCGAAGCCGACGCCCGCAGCCCGTTCCTGGAGGCGATAGGCGGCCAGGAGGGCAGGGAGCCCCGGCGGGATGCCGTCCAACAGGCTCGCGCCATCCCCTGCTGCCTCGTCCCGCTTGGCATGCTCCCAGTTGGGGCGATGGGCGTCACCGGCCGAGGGCGTTCCCGTCTCGGAGAACAGATGTGGATGCCGTCGCCACATCTTTCCTTCGACCGAGCGCGTCAGATCTTCGGCGCCAAACCGACCCTCCTCTTCGGCGAGCACGATTTGAAACGCGACGTGAAGCAGCACGTCGCCCAATTCTTCCCGGACGCTGTCCGGGTCGCCGAGGCCAATGGCGTGGTCGAGCTCCATGGCCTCTTCGACGAAGTACGGCCGCAGGGTAGCCGGGGTCTGCGCCGCGTCCCAAGGACAGCGGCGGCGGAGGTCGCGCACGAGATCGACAATGCGCCCAAGCGTCGATGGTTCTTGCATTTGCGTCATAGGGCCGGTACAATACGCGTCCGCTCGTGACCGTGTCAACGAGAGCATTCAGCAATCGCGGTTGGGTCGCGGTTGATCTCGCGAATCTCCTCGCCAACGCCAGGGCGGTTCGAGACGCTGCCGGCGGCGCTGCCCTCCTTCCCGTGGTCAAAGCCGACGCGTACGGGCTGGGCGCCATTCCCGTCGCCAAGGCCCTGGAGTCGTTGGATCCGTGGGGCTTTGCGGTGGCGACGGTCGACGAAGGGGTTGCGCTGCGTGAGGCTGGCGTTGGGCGCCCGATTCTCGTGTTTACCCCGGCCCGCACCGAGCACCGCACTGCCTACCACGACCACGACCTCCGGGCGGTCCTCGATGACCCCGGCACAGCCGCGGGTTGGGACCGGCCGTTTCATCTGGAGATCGACACGGGGATGGGTCGCTGCGGCGTGCGCTGGGACGACGAGCGGCTCGAAGCCTGGGACTCACCGCAGTTGGAAGGAGTGTTCACCCATTTCTATGCGGCGGATGCGAGTGCCGAGTCCGTCGAGCGCCAGTGGGGGCGGTTCCGTGCGGTCGTCGATCGGTTACCGCAGCGGCCCCGCCTCCTGCACGCGGCAAACAGTGCCGGTGCGTGGCGCCTTCGGGAGCGACTGGACCTGGTGCGCCCCGGCATCTTCCTGTACGGCGGCCAGCATGCGCCGGACCTGCCTCAACCGCTCCCGGTGCTCTCTGTGCGGGCCCCCGTGGTGAGTCTGCGCCGGGTGCACGCCGGAGAGACGCTGAGTTACGGCGGAGCGTGGGCAGCGCCGAAGGAGACCATTATTGGCACGCTGGGCATCGGGTACGCCGACGGCGTCCCTCGGCTCGTGGAACGGAGAGCCCACGTACTCATCGGTGGAGCGCGCCGTCCGATTGTCGGACGGGTCACCATGGATTTCGTCATGGTGGATCTCGGACCCGATGGCGAGGGTGTGCGAATCGGTGATCTCGCGACGATCGTCGGGCGCGATGGGGAAGCTGCGATCTCCATCGACGAGTTCGCCGGCTGGAGCGAGACCATCAGCTACGAGTCGCTGATCCGTTTCGGTGTTCGCATGCGGCGCGAGTACATCGGCTCGTGAAGCACAAGGGAGTTGGGAGGGTCGCCCTCATCGTGCTCGATGGGATGGGGATCGGCGAGGCGCCCGATGCGGCACGCTTTGGCGACGTGGGGAGTCATACCCTGGGGAATGTCGCCCGCGCCGTGGGTGGAGTGGATCTGCCGCACCTCGAGCAGCTGGGTCTCGGATGTTGCCGGCCGCTGGACGGCCTCTCGTGTCGGGCTCCCGAGGCCGCCCACGGTGTGGCCGTGCCGCGGTCTCCGGGCAAGGACAGCACGGCCGGGCACTGGGAGCTCTGCGGGCTCGTGCTCGACCGACCGTTCCCCACGTATCCCGAGGGATTCCCGCCGGGGATCATCGAGGCGTTCGAGCGGCTGACCGGGCGGCGGGTGATGGGGAACCGGACGGCTTCGGGCACGGCGATCATGGACGAGTTGGGTCCGGCCCATCTGGAGGGGGGGGAGTGGATCGTCTACACGTCAGCCGACAGCGTGTTTCAGGTGGCGGCGCACGAAGAGATCGTTCCGCTCGAGGAGCTGTACGCCGCGTGCCGTGGAGGGCGCGAGCGCGTGCTGGTGGGGGATCACGCCGTATCGCGGGTGATTGCGCGGCCGTTCGTGGGTCGTCCGGGGGACTTCCACCGCACGGCCAACCGTCGCGACTTCTCCCTCGAGCCGCCCGGCGATACCTTGCTCGATCGTCTCGCGGCGGCCGGCATTCCGAGATGGGGCGTCGGGAAGGTGGACGATCTCTTTGCCGGGCGGCACATCGAGAGCCGCCACACGCCGACCAATGCCGAGGGCTACGCGCTGATCGAGGCGGCCCTCACCGAGCTCGATCGGGGATTGGTGTTTGCCAACGTCATCGAGTTCGACCAGTCCTGGGGGCACCGCAACGACGTTGCGGGGTTCTACCAGGGACTGCGCGAGCTCGACGCGGCTATCCCGGCCCTCATCGGTCGTCTGGGTCCCGACGACCTGATGATCTTGACGGCCGATCACGGCAACGACCCGACGACGGCGTCGACGGATCATTCGCGTGAGGTGGTGCCGCTGCTGGTGGTGGGGCCAGGCGTCCGCCCCGTCTCGCTCGGTGACCGCGAGACCCTCGCGGACGTCGGGGCGACGATCGCCGACTATTTTGCTGTAGAGGTGGATGTGGGAACTTCGTTTCTCGACGAGATTGCACAGTGGACGACACTCTGACCGCCACGGCCCGGACCGCTCAGGCGCATGCGTACGCCCCCTACAGCGGCTTTCGCGTCGGCGCGGCGTTGGAATGCGAGGACGGCACCGTCTATGCCGGCGCGAATCTCGAGAATGCGTCTTACGGCCTCACGACGTGTGCCGAACGCGTGGCGTTGGGGGCTGCGGTGGCGGAGGGGAAGCGCCACTTCCGGCGACTGGTGGTGGTGAGCGACATCGAACCAGGAGCCTCACCCTGCGGCGCATGCCGTCAGGCCCTCGCCGAGTTCGGCCTCGACCTGCGCGTGACCGCGGTTGGAACCGCGGGGCCACGCGAATGGCGGCTGGGCGATCTGCTGCCGGATGCCTTTCTTCCCGGAGACCTAGCCCGATGAAGGCGTGGTGGATGATCGCGATCGTCGCGGTGGCGGTCGGCTGCCAGGAGAGCCTCACGTCTCCGGGAGCGTGCCCGGATTACTGCCCGGTTGCGCGACTCCAAGTGCGGGACACCGTGCTCGGCGGAGCCCTGGTGCGGGAGGAGTGGTTCCGGGGCTATGTGCAGGCCGACCGGGCCTCCGCCATGCAAGTCGCGTCCGACGGAACGCAGGAACAGAGCCGAGCGGTCATCCGGTTCTTCCCGCTCGCCGACAGCGTCACCGTGGGCTCCGAGTTGCAGCCCATTACCGCCATCGATTCGTTCCGTCTTCGCTTCACGCTGCTCAAAGGGCGTCAGAACGTGTCTGGCCTGGAGGTGCGGCTCCACCGGCTGCCCGTGGCCGTCGATACGAGTTGGGCGTTCGCGGACCTCGATCCGTTCTTCCAAGACAGCACGCTCTTGGCGACGATCGTCATTCCGGATTCCGTGCTGAGCGACAGCCTCACGAGCGACAGCCTCGTGACGGTACTGGTCGGACCAGCGTTCCCCACGTTGGCCGAGGACGGCCAGACGGTGGCCGTTGGACTCGCCATTCGGGCCGATCAGGCGGCGTACGTGGATCTGGGCACTCGCCAGGGCTCGCTGGGGCAGTCGGCACTGACACGCTATGCGCAGACGGACTCCAGCGGAACGCCTGTGAGCCGTGAGGAGAGCCGGAGCGTCGATTTCGACACGTTCTTCGCCCGGCCGGTCACCGCGCCGCCGCCGGACGCGGTCGCGCTGGGCGGTATACCGTCGGCCCGTGCCTTCCTCAGGCTCACCGTTCCGGACACGATCCTCCTGCGTTCGAATGTCGTTCGCGCCACGTTGCTGCTTGTGCCAGCCGAGCCGACGCTGGGTGCCCCCGGTGACACGCTGAGCCTCCGCGCGTTCGGCCTCGAAGCGGACTACGGACCCAAGTCGAAGTTCATCCTGCCCCCCCCCGACACCATCATTCGCGGCGCGGTCGACGTCGCGATCGGGAGCGCCGATACGATCCGCATCGACGTGACTCACATCGTCCGGCCCTGGCAGGCCGACACCACTCGGCCTCGGACCATCTTGCTCGCGGTCGTGCCCGAAGGTGCGACGTTCGGCGAGGTCCGATTGGCGACCAGTCGGTCCGCCGGGCCACAATCGGCGATTCGTATCACCTACGTGCCGCTGTTCCTGAGCGGGGGAGGGACGCCGTGATCTGGCGGACCGGGGCAGCGTTGGCGTTCCTCACGGTAGCCATAGGGCAGCCGCTTACCGCGCAGGCTTCCGTATACGGCGTGCTCGGCGTGGGGTTCCCGGGACGCGCGGTATCGGTACGGGCTCGCGCCTTGGGTGGCGGACTCGACGCGCTCGATCCGCGTTCGGCTGTCAATCCGGCCGCGATCGCCTTCAACGGTCGACTCACCGTGTCCGGAACGACGGAAACGACGAGCCGCTGGTACGAGGTGAGCGGTGTGGCTGCCGAGGGTCTTCGCGACACCCGGTTTCCCGTGGCCATGATCGCAGGCCAGATCCAAACGTCCCCCATCTCGTTCGGGGTGAGCTATGCGCTCTACGCGGAGCGGTCGTTCGACATCCAGACCACGGACACGGTGACGTTGCGCGGCACGGACGTCCTCGTGACCGACCGCGTACGATCTGACGGAGGGATCACCGACGTACGGTTCGGCCTGGCGTGGGCGCTGAGCGAGCGAGTGCAACTGGGCGGCGCGTTCCACCTGCTCAGTGGCTCGACCCGAGAGCAGCTCCAGCGGGATTTCGACAGCCCCGATTACGCGTCGGTCACTCAGCGGGGCGACGTGGACTACTCGGGAACGGGCGTGTCGGTCGGCGTGATGGTCACCCCGTCGCGCCGTTTCCGTTTCGGGCTCGCGGCTCGGCGCGACGGGAGACTCGATGTCAGCGACCCGCTGCTCCCAGTGCCGGAGCTACAGCTCCCGTGGACGCTCACCGCAGGATGGACGTATGCCCCCGTTCGGGTGGTGCGATGGTCGGCTTCGGCGAGCTGGCGGTCGTGGGGCGGTGCGGATGTGGACCCGTCCGCCGGTCTGACTGACCAGGTGTTTGACACGTGGGAGGTCGGCACGGGCATCGAGATCGGCGGCAGTGACGTCGGTGCCTCCCGCGTCCCGCTGCGCGTGGGGTTCCGGTACGCGCAGCTCCCCTTCAGCCCCACGGCTGATCGGGCGCGCGAGATCGACTTCTCCGCAGGGACGGCGCTTTCCTTTGCGGCCAACCGGGCCATCATCGATGCCGCCATCGAGCGCGCGATTCGGGATGGCGGCGGGGCCGTGGAGCGCGCGTGGCAGCTTTCCTTGGGGCTCACCATTCGCCCGTGATGCGGGTCTTCCTCCACACGTTCGGCTGCAAGGCGAATCAGTACGATACCGAGCTGCTCCGAGAGGCGCTCGAAGCAGCCGGTGCGACCATCGTCGACCAGGCACCGGCCGCCGATGCCGCCGTCATCAACACCTGCACGGTGACCCACGTGAGCGAGGGGAAGATGCGAGGCTTCGTGCGTCGCGTGGCTCGGCAGAACCCGGGCATCAGGACGGTGGTGATCGGTTGTGCCGCCGCTCTCGACCCCGGAACCCTGACCAGGCTCCCGAATGTGGTTGGCGTGGTGGGCGGCGTCGCGCCCGCAGACGTGCTTGCCACGCTGGGACTCCAATCGGGCCACGAGCCCGACGGACTCCGCACCTTCGGCCGCGGCTCGCGCGCGTGGGTCAAGATCCAGGACGGGTGTGACGAGCACTGTACGTTCTGCGCGACCACCCTGGCCCGGGGTGATCGCCGGTCGCGTCCGCCGGAGGCCATCGTGGCCGAAGTCCGCCGACTCGCCGCGCGGCATCGAGAGATCGTGCTCACGGGAATCCACGTCGGATCGTACGGCCGCGACTTGGCCGAAGGGATGGGGTTGGGGGCGCTGGTGGCGCGGCTGATCGACACGGTCTCCAGCGTGCGGTTCCGGCTCTCGTCGGTCGAGGCCACCGAGGTGGACGACACACTCGTGGACCTGATGCGGACGGTGCCGGAGCGGCTCGCGCCGCACCTGCACGCGCCGCTCCAGTCCGGCAGCGACCGCGTGCTCCGGCGGATGGGGCGACACTGGTATACGGCCCGCAGCTACCGGGAACGGATCGAGCGGATCGCAGCCGGGCTCCCGGCCTTCGGTCTCGGTGCGGACGTGATGGTCGGGTTCCCCGGCGAAACCGCGGCGGACTTTGCGGAGACCCGCCGGGTCCTCGAGGATCTGCCGTTCACCTACCTGCATGTATTCCCCTACTCTGAGCGCCCCGACACCCCGGCTAGGCAGCTGGGCGCGCCGGTGGCGCCCCCCGTGGCGGCGGCGCGGTCGGCCGAGCTGCGCGCGCTCGGGGAGTCCAAGGGACACGCCTACCGTATGGGACGGGCCGGCAGGCCCGCCGACGTCGTGATGCTCGGGCGCTCGCATGGCCGGTCCGAAGGCCTCACGGAGGACTACCTGACGGTGTCGTGGTCCACCGGCGTCCCGAGTGCGACCCGGTTTCGCGCGCAGCTGGCCCTGGAATCTGACGGCCGTCTCGAAGCCACACCGGTCGAGGATGCCGCATGAACAAGCGTGTCTATGTCGAGACCTACGGGTGTCAGATGAACGTGGCCGATACCGAGCTCATTCTGGGGCAACTCGGGCGGGAGGGATACGCGCTGACGGACGATCCGGCCGAGGCGCACGTGATGCTGGTGAACACGTGCGCCGTGCGGGACAACGCCGAGCAACGCGTTGTCGGACGCATGGGTGAGCTCAAGCGACACAAGCGGCCCGGCGTGGTGCTCGGTGTGGTCGGGTGCATGGCGCAGCGGCTGGGCAGCACGCTCCTCGATGAGGCGCCGCACGTCGACCTGGTGGTGGGCCCCGACGGATACCGGGGGCTGGGCGACCTGATCGATAGCGCCGCGGCCGGACACCGTGTGGCCGACGTCGAGTTTAAGTCATGGGAGCACTATGAGGATGTCCCGCAGGAGCGGCCGGCGGGACAGCCATCGGCGTTCGTCACCGTCCAGCGGGGCTGCGATTATCGGTGCACGTTCTGCATCGTTCCGATGACACGGGGTCGGGAGCGAAGTCGTACACTGGAGCACGTCGTCCGCGAGGTGGAGCCCCTGGTGGCGAACGGTGTTACCGAAGTCACGCTGCTCGGGCAGACGGTCAACAGCTACCACGATGGTGTGCATGACTTCGCCGACCTGCTGCGCGCGGTGGGTGCCGTCGCCGGTATCCGGCGCATCCGCTTCACGAGCCCGTATCCCAACGACTTCACGGACCCGACGATCCGTGCCATGGCCGAGGTACGGGCGGTGTGCGAGCACGTGCATCTGCCCGTGCAGAGCGGCTCTTCGCGGCTCCTCAAGCGCATGGGGCGTCGCTACGACCGCGCCACGTACCTCGCGTGCGTCGATCGGCTCCGGACGGCGATTCCGGATCTGGCCATCACGACCGACCTCATCGTCGGTTTCCCGGGTGAGACGGACGCGGATTTCCGCGAGACCGTGAGTTTGATCGGTGACGTTGGGTTCGACGACGCCTTCACGTTCCGCTACTCGGCACGGGACGGGACAGGCGCGGTCCGGCTCCCCGATCCGGTGCCGGCCGACGTGGCGGGGGAGCGGCTCGAGCGTCTCATCGAGCACGTCCGCAGCGTGGCCCGCCAGAAGAACCTCCGCCTGGTGGGAACGACCCACGAGGTGTTGGTCGAGAAGATTGCGCGACGCGGTGAGCGTCTGCAGACGCGGACCCGAACCAACAAGGTCGTGCTCGTCGACGGACCGGAAGCCTGGATCGGGAGCTACAGGGCCATGCGGCTGGCGGGAACGTCCGGCGCCACGTTCACCGGCGTGCCGGCAGCTCCCGTCGCCGGGCTGGCCATTATCGCCTAGCGCACCGCATCACCCAACAGCCCCGGCCGGCGTGTCGGGGCGCCGCCGGATGCGGAACGTCGGCACCCGGCTCCCCCATCTCGATGCTCGCGATCGATGCCACCCATAGCGCGGCTCACCGTCGCGTTCGCCGTCGGCGTCTGGCTCGGTCTCGGTCTGTCCGAGCCTTGGCCGGCATGTTGGGCCGTGGCTGCGGCGGCGGCTGTCACGTCGTGGATCCGACCGTGGTGGGGCACGCTGCTGCTCACGCTGCTCGTCGGCCTCCTCACCGGTATCGTCCGTGCCCATCGTGAGGCCGGTACCTGCCAGGCTCGCTGGCTCCCCGGCCCGAAGTCGGTGTTGCTGCGGATTCACGATGCGCCGAGCCGTCGTGGGACCACCTCTGCGACGATCCTGCACGCGCGCGAGCAGTGTGACGGAGTCGTGCGGGTGCGCGTGGTGGGTGACGTGCCGGCCGGTGCGGTTCTCCTGGCGGTCGGCACCGCCTACCCAGGCGGCGTGGTACGGCTCACCCACTATCGCGTCCTCGCGCGGCGGAGCGTGTGGCGCTACCGGATCCGGCGGCGTGTCGCCCAGCGAGTCGCCACCCTCTACGGGCCGCGCGCGGGACTCGTCGAGGCTCTCGTGCTCGGTCGGCGGGACGATATCCCGCGAGACCTGCGCGCGCACTTCGCCCGAGCCGGACTGGCGCACCTGCTCGCGATCTCCGGCCTGCACGTGGGTGTGATTGCCGGCTGGGTTCTCTTGGTGCTCCGGTGGGCCGGGGTTGGGCGGCAGCGGTGGGTGATCGGCGCAGCGGTCACCTGGCTTTACGTGGCGCTCCTCGGCTTTCCGGCACCGGCCACCAGGGCGGCAGCGTTCATGGCGCTGCACGCGATCGCGCGGCTGCGACAGCGCCATCCCTCCCCGTCGGCGGTCCTCGCCGTGGCGGTCGTCATCCTGCTACAAATGGATCCCGGCGCGGTCACGGCCGTCGGTGCGTGGCTCTCGGTCGCGGCCGTCGCCGGGACGTCGTGGGGTCGCGACATTGCCCGGGGGCGGGGCTTCCGCGGGTGGGGGGGGATGTTGGTGGCGTCCTCGACCGGGGCTACGCTATTCACCGCACCCATCACGGCTTGGAGCTTCGGGTCGGTCGCCCCAATCGGTGTGGTTGCCAATCTCGCCGCGATTCCCATCGCGAGCCTGGCGGTGCCAGCCCTCATGCTGAGCCTCGGCGTGGGGCAAGTCATGGCCGGGTCGGCCGGTCTCCTGCTGGCCGGACTCGAGCGGGTGGCACAGCTCGCAGGTGGCGTGCCGCTCGGATCGATCACCGGCACAGCCGGACTGCGCTTTGCCATTCCGTGGTGCGTGGTGCTGGCCATGGCGGTGATGATCACCCGTCGCGGGTTCACCTCATGGCGTCGAGCGAAGCGGACCTTGGCCATCGGTGCGGCTGCCGTATGGGTGCCGATCGCCGTGCCGGCATGGGTCGGGCGGGACCGCGACCACGTGCTCTCGATCCACGTACTCGATGTGGGGCAGGGTGATGCCATTGTCGTGCGCACACCGCGCGGCAGGTGGCTGCTCGTCGACGGTGGTCCGCGCGCGGGGGCGAGCGATGCCGGTCGGCGCATCGTGCTCCCGTTCCTGCGGCGGCACGGGGTGGACCAACTGGACGCCGTACTCGTGAGCCATGGAGACGCGGATCATCTCGGTGGGATCCCGACCGTGCTTCGCTCGCTCGACGTCGCGCTCGTTATGGAGCCGGGCCAGCCCGTCGGCACCAATCTCTACCTGGACTACCTGGCGGCCGTCGATCGGCTGGGGGTGCCGTGGCGGGTGGGCCGTGCGGGCGACACCGTGACGATCGACTCGGTCACGCTCGCCGTGGTCCATCCGCGTGATGCGTGGGTGCCGGGGCAGCTCGCCCCCAACGAGAATTCCCTGGTTGTGCATCTGCGGTACGGCTGCTTCGATGCTCTGCTGACGGGCGATGTGGGCTCGGTCGTGGAACGGGATTTGCTTCCTTCGCTCACACCCGTGGAAGTGCTGAAGGTGGGTCATCACGGCTCGGCGGGGGGGACGGAAGGGGCGTGGTTGGACGTGCTGACCCCGCAGGTCGCGGTGATCAGCGTGGGTCCCAATCGGTACGGGCACCCAGCGCCCACCGTCCTGGAGCGGCTTGCCGATCGGCAGATCGATACATGGCGCACCGATCGGCACGGCACGGTGACCATCAGCACCGACGGAGGCTATCTTTGGGTCACAGGGGGACGGCCCGCGACTCTTGCAGGGAGCGTGCTGTGTCGGATTCGTCACTGGTTACGATCGAGCGGTTCATCCTCGAGCAAGAGCGGATGCACCCCGAGGCCACCGGCGACCTCACCAATCTGCTCTACGACATCGCCCTCGCCTCGAAGGTGATCTCGGGGTACGTGCGCCGGGCCGGATTGGTCGATGTGCTTGGCGCCTTCGGCGCGAGAAACGTACAGGGCGAAGAGCAGCAAAAGCTCGACGTCATTGCCAACGAGACGGTCAAGCAGGCCATCGGGTTCACGGGCCGCGTGTGCGTGATGGCGTCCGAAGAGGAGGGCGACCCGGTGCCGGTCCCGGCGGAGCGGAACCCCGGCAAGTACGTGTTGCTCTACGACCCGCTCGACGGGTCGTCGAACATCGATGTCAACGTCTCGATCGGCACGATCTTCTCCATCCACAAGCGGGCGACGCCCGGCAACGGGCCGGGCACGCTCGCGGACTGCATGCAGGTGGGCCGCGACCAGATCGCGGCGGGATATGTCATCTATGGGTCGAGCACGGTGCTTGTCTACTCGGTGGGCCACGGCGTCCACCTGTTCACGCTCGACCCGACGATCGGCGAGTTCCGGTTGCTCAACCACGACATCCAGACCCCCCCGGTGGGCAAGTTCTACTCCGTGAACGAGAGCTACTACCAGCGGTGGACCGAGGGATATCGACGCGTCGTGCAGATGTTCAAGGGCGTCGAGGATCCGCAGCAGCGGAAGAACGCCCGCTACATCGGGTCGCTGGTGGCGGACTTCCACCGCAACCTCCTGGCTGGTGGGGTCTTCATGTACCCGGCCGACTCCAAGTCCCCGAAAGGCAAGCTCCGCCTCCAGTACGAGGCGAATCCGCTGGCGTTCATCGCCGAGCAGGCGGGCGGGAAGGCGACGGACGGAGCGCGGCGTATCCTCGACATCGAACCCGAGGAATTGCATCAGCGGACACCACTGATCATCGGCAGCACGAGCGACGTGGACTTCGTGATGCAGACCGTGACCGAGGTAGACGCGGCTACGGTGACGTGAGCGACGAGCGCCGCACTCCCTCGGGACTCCCGATCGCGGAAGTCTATGGTCCCGGGTCGGCCGCCCGGATGACGGAGCAACCCGGAGCGTTCCCATTCACCCGTGGCATTCACCCGTCCATGTACCGCGGACGGCTCTGGACCATGCGGCAGTACGCCGGGTTCGGGACCGCTGTAGAGACGAACCGGCGCTTTCGCGAACTGCTCGATGCGGGGCAGACCGGTCTGTCGGTGGCGTTCGACCTCCCAACCCAAATGGGTTACGACTCCGACGACGACGCGGCTGTCGGGGAGGTGGGACGGGCTGGCGTGGCGGTCGACACCGTAGACGATCTCGCCGTGGTGTTCGACGGCATTCCGCTCGACAAGGTCTCGACTTCGATGACCATCAACGCCACGGCCAGCATTCTGCTGGCCATGTATGTGGTTGTGGCGGAAGAGCGGGGCATCGAGCGAGCGCAGCTTCGTGGCACGGTCCAGAACGACGTGCTGAAGGAGTACGTGGCGCGGGGCACGTACATTTTTCCGGTCGAGCCCTCGCTCCGACTGGTGACCGACGTCTTTCGGTTCGTCGCCGAATCGCAGATGAGCTTCAATCCCATTTCGATCAGCGGTTACCACATGCGCGAGGCGGGGGCGACAGCGGTACAGGAGATCGGGTTTACGTTCGCCAACGCGCTCGAGTATCTGGACCGGGCGGTGGCGGTGGGTCTCGAGATCGAGGACATTGCGCCGAGGGTCTCGTTCTTCTTTGCGGCCCACAACGATCTGTTCGAGGAGGTCGCCAAGTTTCGCGCGGCGCGCCGACTCTGGGCGCGGCTCATGCGCGAGCGCTACCGGGCGAGCGATCGGAGTTGCCATCTCCGGTTTCACACGCAGACCGGGGGCTCGACACTCACGGCGCAGCAGCCGTTCAACAACGTGGTGCGGGTCACCGTGCAGGCCTTGGCTGCGATTCTCGGCGGAACCCAGTCGCTCCACACGAACAGCTACGACGAGGCATTGTCGCTACCCAGCGCGGACGCCGCGCGTCTGGCCCTCCGCACACAGCAGATCCTGGCACACGAATCGGGTCCGGCACAGACGGTCGACCCGCTGGGCGGATCGCATTATGTCGAGAGCTTGACCGACGGGCTCGAGGCCGAGGCGCGGGCGCTGCTGGACGAAATTGACGACATGGGAGGGGCCGCTCGCGCGATCGAGACCGGATTTCTGCAGGATGCCATCGCGCGGTCCGCGTACGAGTATCAGCGCAGCCTCGAGCGCGGTGAGGTGTTGGTCGTCGGCGTCAACGAATACACGGAGGACGAATCGCCGCCTGCGCTCGTCGAGCCGGACTACACGGCACTCGCCGGGGAGCAGATCGTCCGCGTCGCCGAAGCCCGGTCATTGCGAACCGCGGGGGCGCATGCGGCTGCGTTGCAGGCCCTCGCGCAGGCCGCCTCGGGCCCCGGATCGCTGATGCCCGTGATGGTCGAAGCCGTGCGCGCCCGAGCCACGGTCGGCGAGATCTCCGACACGCTGCGCCACTCGTGGGGGACCTTTCGGCCGGCCGCTTGACCGTGCTGTTTCAGGCGGCTAAGTTGGCTTTTCTCATTGAGTTACCGAGTCCGAGCCCATGCCGACCTATGCCTACAGATGCCCACAGTGCGGCCACACGTACGAGAAGCTCCAGAAGATCACCGACGACACTCGCGCCAAATGCCCAGAATGTGGGACGCGGGGTGAGCGGGTGATTACCGGGGGGGCTGGGCTCGTGTTCAAGGGGTCGGGGTTCTACGCGACGGACTACAAGCGGTCGGGGACGGAGCCGACCGAGCCGAGCGGTGGGTCGGACAAGGAATCCGATAGCGGTCCGAAGCCCGAGAAGTCCAAGCAGCCCGACAAAAGCGCGGGAGCTGACTCCTGACTCCGGGAGCCGACCGGCTCCGAGAGGCGTTGGGTCGGGTGGCGGCAGGCTTGGGACAGCCCGACGTCGAGATCCAGCTCGAGCGGCCGCGCGATTCCTCTCACGGAGACCTGGCGACGAATCTCGCTCTGCAGTTGGCGCGGCCGCTCCGTCGCAAGCCACGCGACGTGGCCGAGTCGATCGTGGCCCAGCTTGCACCACTGCCCGGCTTGGTCGACAGGATGGAGATCGCCGGTCCCGGATTCATCAACTTCTGGCTGGCCGGCACAGCGCTCGCGATCGTGCTGGCTCGGATCGTAGAGGAGGGGGAACGCTATGGGCGCTCCGATACCGGGAAGGGACGGCGGGTCAACGTCGAGTTCGTGTCGGCGAATCCCACGGGCCCGCTCCATGTTGGCCACGGGCGCGGCGCGGCGTTGGGTGATGCCATCGCGTCGCTGCTCGAAGCGACCGGTCACGAGGTCAGCCGGGAGTTCTACGTCAACGACGCCGGCCTGCAGATCGAGCGACTAGCACTGTCGGTATGGGCCAGGGTGCAGCAGGCCACCGGACGCGACGCGGAGATCCCCGAAGGGGGCTATCACGGCGCATATCTGGAGGAGCTGGCGCGCCGCCTGCTCGCGGAAGAAGGAGCCGGTTTCGCCGACCTGCCGGCCGACGAAGGGATCTCGCGGTGTCGCGACGTGGCTGTTCTCACGCAGCGCGAGGAACAGGACCAGGATCTCGTGGATTTCGGGGTGCGGTTCGAGGTGGTGTTCCCCGAAAGCCGGCTCTACCGGACAGGCGCGCTGCAGGACACGTTGGCCGAGCTCGAGCGCCGGAAACTGGTGTACGAGCGCGACGGTGCCCTCTGGCTCCAGACGAGCGCGTTCGGCGACACGAAGGACCGAGTACTCCGCAAGGGGGATGGGAGTTACACGTACTTCCTGCCCGACATTGCCTACCATCGGGACAAGCTCACACGCGGGTTCGATCTCGCCATCGACGTCTGGGGCGCGGATCATCATGGGTACGTGCCGCGCATGCACGCTGCCCTGACCGCGCTCGGTGCGCCGGACGGGTTCTTCCACACCGTGATTGTGCAGCTCGTCAAGATCATGCGGCAGGGGTCCGAGGTGAGGTTCTCCAAGCGCTCGGGGGAGTTCGTGACGCTTCGGGATCTCTACGATGAGACGGGAGTCGACGCGGCCCGGTACTTCTTCCTGATGCGGCGCGGGGACGCGCAGTTCGTGTTCGACATCGATCTTGCCACGAAGCAGTCCGAAGAGAACCCCGTCTACTACGTGCAGTATGCCCACACCAGGATGGTCGGGATCTTCCGGGTCGCCGGTGTGGATCCGGAGTCGGTGGACCCGGACGGTGCCGATCTGTCGCTGCTCGCCGAGCCAGGGGAACAGGAGCTCATTAAGCGGCTCGCGGAATACCCGGGCGTTGTCGCCAACGCCGCCGAGTTGCTCGAGCCACACCGCGTGGTCGTCTATCTGGAAGACCTCGCGCGATCGGTGAACGCGTGGTATCACCACCATCGTGTGCTGGGGGCCGAACCGCCGCTCGAGCGGGCGCGTCTGGTGTTGGCGCGGGCGTCGCAAATCGTGTTGGCGAACGGCCTCAATTTGCTGGGGGTGACTGCCCCGGAACGGATGTAGGTGCCATGACTCTCCTAGTGGTGGGAAGCATTGCGCTCGACTCGGTCGAGACGCCTTTCGGCGCGACCGCCGATGCGTTGGGTGGATCGGCCGTCTTCTTCGCCCATGCGGCGAGCATTCTCCATCCGGTGCGGATGGTTGGGGTGGTCGGCGACGACTATCCGTTCCACTCGCTGGAGGCGCTTGCCAAGCAGGGCGTGGATCTCAGTGGCGTGGAACGGCGCAAGGGTGAGAGCTTCCGGTGGAAGGGCAAGTACTCCTATGATCTGCAGAACCGCGAGACGCTGGAAACCCGACTGGGCGTCTTCGCCGAGTTCCAGCCGGATATTCCCAAGGCGTTTCGGGATTCACGCTACGTCTTTCTCGGGAACATCGATCCCGTGCAGCAGCTCAGCGTGCTGGACCAGATCCAGAACCCGACGCTCGTGGCCTGCGACACGATGAACTACTGGATCCACGGCAAGCGACGCTTGTTGCTTCAGCTGCTGGAGCGCATCGACGTGTTGCTCGTGAACGACTCCGAGGTGCGGGAGCTGTCGGGTGACTGGAACGTCTATCGGGCGGCCAAGTGGGTCCTTAAACGGGGACCCGACATGGTGGTCGTGAAGCAAGGCGTGTACGGCGCGGTGCTCGTCCAGAGCGACCACGTCTTCTACATCCCCGCGTATCCGCTCGACGAGGTGTACGATCCCACGGGCGCCGGCGATTCGTTCGCCGGGGGGTTCATGGCGCACCTGGCGCGCACCGACGACTTGTCGGCCGGCAACGTGCGGCGGGCGATGGTCTACGGCGCCGCCATGGGGTCGTTCGCCGTTGAGCGCTTCTCGGTGCGTCGGTTCGAGGAGATCGGGCTGGCCGAGGTGACGGCGCGGGTCCGGGAGTTTGCGGATCTGGTGCGCTTCGACATCGATCCCGAGCCGGCGATCGACGGCGGGCGCTGAGGCGGTGCATGACCCCGCGCCAGGGTGGTCGGGCGGCGTCAGGCGTGAAAGGAACGAGACTGGCGTGAGCACAGCCGATCGATATCGAGCGGCCGGCGTCGATCTGGATGCCGCCGAGCGCGCCAAGCATCGGATTGCCGAGGCGGTGGCATCGACGCGGACCGAGCTCGCCCGTGGCATGGTTGGCGCCTTCGGCGGCATGCTGCGCCTCCCCACCGATATCGAACGTCCGACGTTGGTGATGAGCACCGATGGGGTCGGCACCAAGGTGCTCGTCGCGATCCGGACCGGTCGGCACGACACGGTTGGCGAGGATCTGGTGAACCATTCGGTCAACGACATCTTGGTTCACGGTGCGCGACCGCTTGCCTTTCTCGACTACATCGCGCACGCTGACGCGCCGGCGGACACGCTGGCGGCCCTCGTCGATGGGGTGGCCCGTGGGTGCCGTGCCCACGGCACGACCCTCGTCGGTGGCGAGACGGCTCAGCTTCCCGATCTCTATCGCTCGGGCCACTACGACCTGGCGGGCACTATCGTCGGGGTCGTCGGAGAGGATGAGGCGCTCGATGGTGATCGGGTGGCAGTGGGGGACGTGCTCGTCGGCTACGCCTCGAGCGGATTGCACACGAATGGCTACACGTTGGCGCGTCGCATTCTCTTCGACGAGATGGGGCTGGACGTGGACGACGATGTCCCCGCTCTCGGCAAGCCGGTGGGCGACGTGTTGCTCGCGGTCCATCGGAGCTATCGGAGCGCGATCGAGCCGGCATTGTCAGCGGTGCATGCACTGGCGCACATCACGGGCGGTGGCATTCCCGGGAACCTCGCGCGCTCACTCCCGATGAACCGGGCCGCTCGGATCGATCGCACGACGTGGCCCGTACCACCGCTGTTTCGGGTGCTTCAGGAGGCGGGTCGGGTGAGTCGGGACGAGATGTACCGGGTGTTCAACATGGGCCTCGGCATGATCGCAGTGGTTCCGCCGGACGCCACGGCCGGGGTTCGGCGTGCCGCGACCGGGGCGGGGGTCGAGACGTGGGAGATCGGGACCGTCGTCGAGGGCGACGGCGTTCAGCTCGTGTGACGTTGCCGTGACGGACGCCGAGGCGATGGCTCGGGCGCTGGAGTTGGCCCGGCGTGGCTGGGGACGGGTGGCCCCCAATCCGCTGGTCGGGGCGGTGCTCGTGCGCGAGGGTCGCCTGCTCGCCGAGGGATATCATGCCGAGTTTGGCGGCGAGCACGCAGAGATCCGGGCGCTCGGGGATTGTGCCGACCCCAGCGGCGCCACCTGCGTGGTCACGCTCGAGCCGTGCGCCCATCACGGCAAGACCCCTCCCTGCGCCGATGCGCTTGTCGCGGCGGGTGTTGCACGTGTTGTCTTCGCGCTTCCTGATCCAGACCCCGTGGCGGGGGGGGGCGCCGCGCGGCTGCGGCAGGCGGGGATCGAGGTCGCCGAAGGAGTTGGCCGTCTGGACGCGGCGGCGCTCAATGCCCCGTTCCTGTGGTCGCGTCTGCGGCCCGAGCGCCCGTTCGTGGCGCTCAAGATGGCCACCTCGTTGGATGGATTCGTGGCCGACCGATCCGGCGCGTCGCAGTGGATATCGGGTCCGGACGCGCGCGAGTACGCCCACTGGCTCCGAGCGGGATTCGATGCGGTCGCGGTGGGGCGGGGGACGGCGGTCGCCGACGATCCGGCGCTCACCGTGCGTGGGAGCGTGGCGCCGCGCGTGGCGCCGACGCGTGTGGTGTTTGCCCGGGACGGGGAGCTGCCCCAAACCTTGAAGCTGGTACGAACGGCCCGCGACCAGCGTACGGTCATCTTCGTGCGTCCAGAGGCCGAGGCCCGCGTGCGCCGATCGCTGGCGGGGAGGGAGGTTGCGGTTCGGGCGGCGTCCGATCTTGGGGCGGCGCTGCGGGACCTTGCGGCGCAAGGCGTGGCCTCGATCCTGGTGGAGGGTGGTGGGACCTTGGCCACCGCCTTGCTGGACGCGGACCTCGTGGACCGCGTGCACTGGATTCAGGCGCCGCGTTGGCTGGGTGACGGCCGCCGAGCGTTCGGTCGGCGCACGCCGACCGCGCTCGGCGACGCGCGGGCATGGACAGTCACCGAGCGCCGCGCCCTGGGACCGGATACATTATTGGTGATCGATCGAGAGCTATGTTTACGGGAATCGTGACCGCATTGGGTTCGGTGGAGGCCGTGAGCCGTGATGGTGATCGGCTCGCCATCGCCATCACAGCGCCATACGAGGATCTGGCCGTGGGCGAGAGCGTCGCGGTCAACGGTGTCTGTCTCACGGTGGTCGAGTGTGGCCCGCGCTGGTTCAAGGTCGAGGCCGTCGTCACCACACGCGGGCGCACTCGCCTCGGCGAGATTCAGGACGGCGAGCCGGTGAATCTGGAACGGGCCATGCAAATGGGAGATCGATTCGGTGGGCACCTGGTGCAGGGGCATGTCGACGGGGTGGGCGAAGTCGTGGCGGTGCGCCCAACGGCCGATGCCCTGCTCATCGATATCGCCGTCTCGGGTGAGGTAGCCGAGATCAGTGTACCCTACGGCTCGATCGCGGTCGACGGCGTGAGCATGACCGTAAACGCCGTTCCGGCACCGGGCGTCGTTCAACTGTCCGTGATTCCGTTTACCCGGGATCACACGACGCTCGGCCGTCTGGCCCCGGGTGATGGTGTTCATGTGGAAGCCGACGTGATCGGCAAGTACGTTCGCCAGCTGCTGCAGCAGCGGGGCGCGGTGCAGGCATAGGAGGCCGTCATGCCGTTCGGGACCATCGAACAGGCGATCGAAGACATCGCGCAGGGCAAGCTCATCCTGGTGGCCGACGACGAAGATCGAGAGAGTGAGGGCGATCTCGTCGGTGCGGCTCAGCACGCGACACCCGAGATGGTCAACTTCATGGCCAAGCACGGGCGGGGATTGGTGTGTCTCGCGCTCACTCCGGAACGGACGCTGGAGCTCGGCCTACCGCAAATGACCGAGACGAACTCCGATTCCTATGAAACCGCCTTCACCGTGAGCATCGATGCGGCCAAACGGTTTGGGGTGACCACGGGGATCTCCGCCGCCGACCGCGCCAAGACGATCCAGGTGGCGATCGATCCTGCCACCGTGTCCTCCGATCTTCGTCGGCCCGGACACGTATTCCCGCTCCGGGCCCGGCCCGGAGGCGTGTTGCAGCGGGTGGGACACACCGAGGCGAGCGTCGACCTCGCGCGGGTGGCGCGTCTCAACCCAAGCGGCGTGATCTGCGAGGTCCTGTCCGACGACGGCACGATGATGCGGCGCCCGCAACTCGAGCGGTTCGCCGTGGAGCACGGGCTCACCTTCGTGACCGTCGCACAGCTCGTCGCGTACCGGTTGCAGAACGAACGGCTGGTGCACCGTGTGGCCGAGGCGCGGTTGCCCACCCCGCACGGAGACTTCCGGGTCATCGGGTACGAAAACGACGTCGATGCGCACGAACACGTGGCCTTGGTGTACGGGGACGTGGATGGCCGCGAGAACGTCCTGGTCCGCATGCACTCCAAGTGTCTCACGGGCGACGTCTTTCGGTCGTCGCGCTGTGACTGTGGACCACAGCTGCACGCGGCCATGCGGCTCGTCGTCGAGGCTGGGGCCGGGGTGGTCGTGTACCTGGATCAGGAGGGGCGGGGAATCGGACTCCTCAACAAACTCAAGGCGTACCAACTCCAGGACAAAGGTCACGACACGGTCGAAGCCAACCAAGCGCTCGGGTTCGCCCCGGACCATCGCGACTACGGGATCGGGGCGCAGATCCTCATCGACCTCGGCCTGAGCTCGATCCGTATTCTGACCAACAACCCGCGCAAGATGGTCGGACTCGACGGGTATGGTCTCGAGATTGTCGAGCGTGTTCCCCTGATCGCCAGCCCGACCGACGAGAATCGGGCCTATCTCAAGGTCAAACGCGACAAGCTCGGTCACCTCTTTGCCAGCTAAGGTTCCCTTCGATCCCCGCCCCGCGAACCCCGCCGATGCGTGGGCGTTGGTGGTCGTCAGCCGGTTCAACGAAGGTGTGACCCGCCGGCTCCTCGACGGGGCGCGTGCCGCACTGCGCGAGGAGGGGTTTGCGGACGGCCGCGTCGACGTCGTGTGGGTTCCCGGGGCGTTCGAGCTGCCGGTTGCGTTGCACCGAGGGATCGAGACCGGGCGCTACGCGATCGGCGTCGCCTTGGGCGCGGTGATTCGGGGTGAGACGCCACATTTCGACTATGTGTCCGATACGGCGAGCCACGGGATCATGGCGGTTTCGACCCGCTTCGGCGTCCCCGTCGGCTTCGGCCTGCTCACCTGCGACACCCTGGGGCAGGCGCTCGCCAGAGCCGGCGGCGAGGCGGGCAACAAGGGTGAGGAGGCGGCGCACGCGGCGGTCGAAACGCTGCGGGCGCTCGCGGCGTTCCGCCCAGGTGCTGCGACCTGAAAGTCGGGTCCGGGCCCGTGCCCTGCAACTCCTCTACGCGTGGGAGCTTCAGGGACGGCCGCCGATGGGGAGCGTGGTGGTCGGTCTGCTCGCCGGGGCCCCGCTCCGGCGATCGGCCCTCGAGCACGCAGAGCCGCTCGCGAGCGCGGTTGCGGCGAACGTGGCGCGGCTAGACGACGAGATTGCCGCGGCCATCGAGCACTGGGAGCCGCAGCGGGTGGGCATGATCGAGCGCACCATCCTGCGGCTTGCGCTGCACGAGTTGTGGACCGATCGCGCGCCGCCTCGGGTCGTCATCTCCGAGGCGGTTCGACTGGCACATTGGTTTGCGGGTGCCAAGGCACCGGCCTTCGTCAACGGCGTACTCGACGCGCTCGCCCGACGCGCGGGACGGTTGTGAAGATCCTGGCGGTGAACTGGCTGGACCGGGAAAACCCGCAGGCCGGTGGTGCGGAAGTCCACTTCTTCGAGATCTTCCGACGGTTGGTGGCGCGCGGTCACGAGGTGACGCTCGTCGCGTCCGGGTGGCGAGGGGCCGCACACCGTTCGACAATCGACGGCATCGATGTACGACGGTGTGCGGGGCGGCACACCTTCGCGTTCGTGGCGCGCCGGCAGGCGCGAAATCTGCTCCGACACGATGCCTACGACGTGGTCGTGGAGGATATCAACAAGCTGCCGCTCTTCTTGCCTACGCTGACCGCACGACCGGTCTACGTGATCGTGCCACACCTGTTCGGCACGACGGCGTTCCGCGAAGCCTCGTGGCCCATCGCCTCGGTCGTGTGGCTCGCCGAACGCCCAATTCCTCGCGTGTATCGGCGCTCGGCGTTCCATGCGATCAGCGAGAGCACGCGGGACGATCTGATCGACCGCGGCGTGCCGGCCGAGGCCGTGCGGGTGATCTACCCCGGCGTAGACGCGTCGGCGTACACGCCGGATCCGACCGGGGCCCGCCGGCCGGTGCCGACGTTTGCCTACGTCGGCAGGCTCAAGCGGTACAAGGGGCTCGAGCTGGCGCTCGAGGCGGTGGCGCTGGCACGGCGCCAGGTGCCCACGATCCGGTTGGACATCGCGGGATCGGGAGACGACCGTCCTCGACTGGAGCGAATCGTGCAGCAGCTGGGGCTCGGCGACTGTGTGCGCTTCCTTGGCTTCATCGGCGAGGAGGAGAAGCGTGAGCTGCTGCGGGAGGCGTGGGCGGTCGTGTTCCCGTCACCCAAGGAGGGCTGGGGAATCACGAACGTCGAGGCGGCGGCCTGCGGCACCCCGGCCGTGGCGTCCGACAGCCCCGGCTTGCGCGAGTCCGTCCTCAACGATGAAACTGGAATACTGGTTCCCCATAACCACCCGGAGGCTCTAGCGGGCGTACTACGACGCCTGAGTGGCGATCTCGATCTGGTCAATCGCCTTGGACGCGGCGGCCGGGCATTTGCGGAGACCCTGTCGTGGGACCGAGCTGCCCAGCTCACCGAGGCGCACCTGCACGAAACAGTTCGCAACGCCCCCCCGAGGGGGAAGGAGTGAGCGAGCCATGCGAATCATCGTGACCGCACGTCACTGTGAGATTTCCGACGAGCTGAGAGAGCGAGCCGAGACGGTGGTCGAAAAGCTCTCCAAGGCGGCACACCGGCCCCAGCGGGCCGAAATCATATTCGATGCCGACCATGGGCACAAAGTTGTCGAGATTCAGCTCTACCTCCCACGCGGTCAGGTGAAAATCGCCTCGGCAGAGGCTGAAGATTTTCGTTCCGCCTTGGATCGGGTTGGGGCCAAGCTGCGGAATCAACTCGACAAGAACTCCGGTCGGCCGGTGCGAGGACCGGCCTAGCATGGGCAAGCCCACCCTCACGATCCGGGACATCCTGGAGCGCAAAGGCGAGTCCCTGAAGCTCGAGGTCCTCACGGGAGACGCGGGGCTGGATCGCGAAGTCCGAGTTCCCGAGGTCTCGAGCCCCGGGCTCGTCTTTGCCGGCTTCACCCGCCGGTTCGCCGCCGAGCGCCTGCACGCATTGGGCGAGACGGAAATCGCCTACCTGGACTCCCTGACGGCCGACGATCTGAAACACGCACTGGAGAGGTTCATGAGCTATGAGCTCCCGTGTGTGTTCGTCACCAAAGGACAAGAGGTTCCGGCCGGGCTCGTGAGCCTTGGCAAGGAGCGCAATATCGCGGTTCTCCGGTCGCAGCTCGGGACGGCGGACTTCTACCGCAAGATCTCGCCCTATCTGATCGAGATGTTCGCACCGGCGACACAGATCCATGCGTCGATGGCGGACGTGTACGGGGTGGGACTGCTGTTCGTTGGTCGGTCGGGCATCGGCAAGAGCGAGTGCGTGCTCGACCTCGTGGAGCGTGGTCATCGGCTCGTCGCCGACGATGTCGTTCACGTCACCCTGCGGGGCGCGGGAGTGCTGATTGGGCGGTCGCACGAGTTGGCGCATCGGTACATGGAGATCCGGGGTATCGGGCTCGTCGATGTCATGGCGCTGTTCGGCGTCCGGGCGGTTCGGCAGCAGAAGCGTATCGAGGTGGTCGTCGAGCTGCAGGATTGGGAGAGTGCCCAGCAGGACGTGGAACGAACGGGTCTGGACGGTCGCACCGCCACGATCCTCGGCGTCGAGCTGCCACTGGTCCGGATTCCGCTCAACCCGGGCAAGAATCTGACAGTGATCTGCGAGGTCGTCGCGATGAACCACCTGCTGCGCTACAGCGGGGTGGATGCCGCGCGACAATTCAACGAACGCCTGATCCAGCGACTCGTGGAACAGGCGGAACTCCGGGAGTACCTGGCGGAGGACTATGAGTGAGCCGCTCCGAGCCGTGATCGTGTCGCATGCCGGCATCGCGAGCGCGTTGATCGACGCGGTGAAGGGCATTGCAGGAGACGCCAGTGGGATCGTCGCGATCACGAATACCGGGGCGTCCCCCGACCGCCTTTGCTCCGACATCGGCGCGGCCGTCGGGTCCGGCCCGGCCGTGGTGTTCGTCGACATGCCCGGTGGGAGCTGCCTCCATGCCGCGCTGGCGGAGCTGCGAGCCCGGTCGGACGTGGCTGTCGTGGCGGGGGTCAATCTCCCGATGCTGTTGGATTTCGCATTTCATCGCGAGTTGCCGCCGTTCGAGGCGGCCGAGCGCGCGGTGGCCGCGGGCACCCGGGCCATCCGGTCAGTGACGCTGTCCGCGGGATGAGCATCGTCCTCACGCGCCTCGATGATCGGCTGATTCACGGTCAAGTGGTGGTCGGCTGGGTCCAACACCTCGGGGTGAAGCGGATCGTGTTGGTTGACGACGAGGTTCGATCCAATGCCTGGGAGCAGGAGTTGTACACGCTCGGCGTGCCCGGGGACATCACGGTGGAGTTCGCCTCGGTAGACGAGGCGGTCCAAGCCGTGAGGGACTGGAACGCCGATCCGACGCGAACCCTCCTTCTCGCCGGTCGCGTCGACGCGATCGTTCGGCTCTGCGAGGGCACCGACGTGATTCGCAAGATCAATGTCGGTGGTCTGCACGAAGGGAGTGGGCGAACCCAACGGCTCGCCTTCGTGTACCTGACCGGTGAGGAAGCGGAGCAGCTGCGTCGGCTCCACGACCAGGGAGTCGAGGTCAGCGCCCAGGACGTGCCAACCGCCAACCGCGCTCCGCTGAAGGACTGGGCATGACCCCCGAGTGGGGATGGCTCGTGGTGTGGGGGGCCATTGTCAGCCTCGATCTGGTCAGTGTGGGCCAGTTCATGCTGGCCCGGCCACTGGTAGCGGGGACGGTGGCAGGCGTGATCCTGGGGGATCCGCTGGCCGGCGGCACGGTCGGCGCCATCCTCGAGCTGTTTGCGCTCGACGTGCTCCCGATCGGCGGGGTTCGCTATCCCGATTACGGGGTCGGCGCCGTGGCGGCCGCGGCGACCGCCGCTGGGGCACCAGGTGCGCTCGGGACGGGGATCGCCGTCTGCACGGGACTCGTCGTGGCCTACGTCGGGGAATGGGTGATGCTCGTCGTGCGGCAGGCGAACACCGCGGATGTTCGGCGACATCGGGAGGCGCTGGACGCGGGACACCCACCGACGATCGCGGCGGTCCATGTCCGCGGATTGGGGCGGGACCTGGTGCGCTCGGTTGTCCTGACGGTCGGCGGCCTGGCACTGGCGGCCGCGGTGCATCGCTGGCCCCCGGTCGACGAGGTTCGCGGGGCGGTGCTCGTGGGCATCGTCGTCATCGGTGCCGGTCTCGGGGCTGCGACTGCCGGCGTGCTCCGTGCCGTGGGGCAGACCGTCACGGTACGGTGGTTCGGCCTCGGGCTCATCGTCGGCGTGATCTGGACGTTCAGCCAATGACGCGGGGCCTGGGGGCGAGTTGGCTGCGGACATTCCTGCTGCAGGCGTCGTTCAACTTCGACCGCATGGTGGGGATCGGGTGGGCGTGGGCGGCGGAACCGATCTTGCGTGCCTTGCCCGGCGGCCGTGGCGGCGAGGCGTACCACGGTGCCATGCGGCGGGCGACGCGCTTCTTCAATGCGCATCCGTACCTGGCCGGGATGGCCGTGGGCGCCGTGGCGCGGGCGGAACACGAGGGACTGCCGCCGGACAAGGTGGAGCGGCTGCGGCAGGCGTTGATTGGTCCGTTGGGCTCGGTCGGCGACAAGCTCATCTGGGCGGGGGTCCTGCCGGCCTCGGTGGGCCTCGGACTTCTCGTCGCGGCACTGGTATCGCCGGTGGCGGGGGCAGTGGTCTTCTTTGTCGGTTACAATGCCGTGCATCTCCCGCTGCGCTGGTGGGCCTTGCGTGAGGGGTGGCGCCGCGGCGCGGACGTTTCGGGCGCCCTGACCGCGGGGGGTATCAAGCGCGGTATGCGCCTGTTGGGCCCCTTCGGAGCCCTGCTTGTCGGCATCGCCATTCCCGTGTTGGGGGGATGGCTCGCACGGGACTATGTTTTGGAGACGAAACTCAGCATCGCCTTGGTCGGCGCCCTCGGGGTCGCGTTTGCGCGGTGGATCCTCCCGGCGTTCAGAGGGCTTAGGTTCGGACTCGTGGCGGCGGCAGTCGCCTTGCTCGTGGGGTGGCTGTCATGACGATCGAACGCACAACGACAATACGGAATCGACTCGGACTCCACGCCCGACCGGCGGCGGACTTCGTCAAGGTGGCGGCGAAGTTCCAGTCCGAGATCTCACTGGGGAAAGACGGCGTGTGGGTGAACGGTAAGAGTATCATGGGCGTCATGACCCTCGCGGCGGAGTTCGGCAGTACCGTGACCGTGCGCGCCGAGGGCGAGGACGCCAAGAATGCGATCGAGGCATTGGCACACTGCCTGAGTCGGGAGTACGTGGAACAATGACCGAGTCGCGGCTGCTCAAGGGCGTCGGGGTAGCGCCGGGCATCAAGATTGGCACGGCGCGGGTGGTGCAGTGGGAACTCCCCACCGTGACGCGGACCTTCGTGACCGCGGACGAGGTCCAGGGCGAGATCGCGCGCCTGCACGAGTCGCTTGCCGCCGTGCGCGTTTTGCTCGAGGAGCTTCGCGACCGAACGCGTGAGCGGGCGGGCGTCGAGGAATCCAAGATTTTCGACGCTCAGATCCTGATGCTTCAGGACCCCGAGTTTCTCCGCGAGGTCGAGGTCCTCATTCACGATAACCACCTGTCGGCGGAGCGGGCCTTCGAGTTCGAGACGCTCGAGATGCAGGCGATGTGGGCGCAGTCGTCGAGCTTCCAGCTCCGCCAGCGGGTTGCCGACATCTCAGGCATTCAGGTGCGCGTCCTGAATCATCTCATGGGCCGGTCGGTGGGTGATGCCATCCCAACGATTGAGGAAACCCCGACGATCGTGTTCGCCCGCGAGCTCACGCCGGGGCTCACGGTGCAGCTCGAGCGTGAGGATGTTGCCGGCCTCGCGAGCTCCGGCGGCGCTCGGACCGCACACGCTGCGATTCTGGCCCGGAGTCTCGGTATCCCATCGGTCATGGGGGTGATCGAAGGGTTCGATCGCGTGCAGGACGGCATGGAGGTGATCCTCGACGGGACACACGGGATCGTGCTGCTCACGCCGACGGCCGAGGAGTTGGCCGCGGCTCGTGCCACCGAGCGGTTGCGCATCGAGCTGGATGAGAAGCTCGAGGAGATCGTCGGGCTCCCTGCCGTCACGACCGATGGTCGCCAGATCGCGCTCCGAGGAAACGTCGACCTGCCCGAAGAGCTGGACGGTACCGTCCTCCACGGTGGCGAAGGGGTGGGGCTCCTGAGGACCGAGTTCTTGATTCTGGGTCGGACCGAGCTCCCGACCGAAGATGATCAGGCCTTCTATTTCGAGCACGTCGCCAGGAGCTTCCCGGGTCACCCGGTCGTGGTCCGCACGTACGATCTCGGCGGCGACAAGTTCCCAGCGGCGTTCCGAACTGCACCCGAGGCTAACCCGTTTCTCGGGTGGCGGGCCATCAGGGTCTGTCTCGACCAACCGGATCTGTTCCGGGTGCAGATCCGGGCGGCGCTCCGGGCGCGGCTGCACGGCGACGTGCGGCTCATGATCCCGATGGTGACGCAACTCGAAGAGATCACGTGTACCCAGGAGCTCGTGGCCGAATCGGCTCGGGAGCTTGAACGGGATGGGATCCCGGCCGCCGACTCCATCCCGCTTGGCGTCATGATCGAGACCCCGGCGGCGGCGATCCTCGTGGATCAGTTCGCCAACCACTGCGATTTCATGAGTATCGGTACCAACGATCTCACCCAGTACACGCTGGCGGTCGATCGCGGCAACGCGAGGCTCGCCGATCGGTTCACGCCACACAACCCGGCCGTGTTGCAGTTGCTGGAGCGCATTGTGGATGGCGCGGCACGCTCGGGCATCGAAGTGAGCGTCTGCGGCGAGATGGCGTCCGATCCGCTCTCGACGTTCCTCCTGCTGGGACTCGGCTACCGGGTGCTCAGCGTTTCGCCGCCGTCGCTCCCGCTCGTGCGGTGGGTCATCCGGCAGGTGGACGTTGATGGGGCGGCGGCTGCAGCCAATGCCGCGTTGCTCGCCCCGACGAAGGACGAGGCCGAGGCGATACTGGAGCGCGGACTCGCGGAGTTCGTCGACGTCGAGCTCCTCAAAGGCGGGCGGTTGCCCACCATGGTGGGCTCCGCTAGGTTGAGAAGCTTCTCTACCGGACGGCTTTAAAGGTGCGAACCGCATGACCCCAACGCGTTACATCATTTCTGCGGAATCGGTGACCGAAGGGCACCCCGACAAGATGGCCGACCAGATCTCCGACGGTGTCCTCGACGCCGTCCTGGCCGGCGATCCGAAGGGTCGGGTGGCCTGTGAGACGCTGGTGACGACCGGTATGGTGGTGCTCGCGGGCGAGATCACCTCGACCGTGCACCTCAATGTCCCCGAGCTGGTGCGACGGACGGTGGAACAGATCGGTTACACAGACACGTCCTACGGCTTCGACGCCAAGACCTGCGCGGTGCTCACGGCCATCGACCCCCAATCCCCCGATATCGCGAGAGGGGTGGATACCGGTGGGGCGGGCGATCAGGGCATGATGTTCGGCTACGCCTGCGACGAGACGCGGGAACTCATGCCGATGCCCATCATGCTGGCCCACCGTCTGACCAAACGGCTGGCCGACGCGCGCAAGACGGGCGAGCTGCCGTGGCTCAGGCCGGACGGGAAGAGCCAGGTGGCGGTCGAGTACGCCGACGGACGCCCGGTCGCGATCCGTGCAGTTGTGGTCTCGACGCAACATGCGGAGTCTGCGTCCGACGCCCAGATTGAGGAAGGGGTCAGGGAAGAGATCATCAAGACGGTCTTGAGCGAGTACCCGTTGGATGCCGCCGACGTGAAGCTCTATATCAATCCCACGGGCCGCTTCGTGGTGGGCGGTCCCCAAGGGGATGCCGGTCTCACAGGTCGCAAGATCATCGTCGATACCTACGGCGGGGCCGCGCGGCATGGGGGCGGTGCCTTCAGCGGGAAGGATCCCTCGAAGGTCGACCGGTCCGCCGCCTACGCGGCTCGGTGGGTGGCCAAGACGGTCGTGGCTGCGGGCCTGGCCCGTCGCTGTGAGGTGCAGCTCGCGTATGCGATCGGCGTCAAAGAGCCGGTCTCGATCATGGTCGACACCTTCGGCACGGCGGCGGAGCCCGACGACGTGCTCGAAGCTGCCGTGCGCTCCGTCTTCGACCTCACACCCCGCGGGATCGTCACGTCGCTCGATCTCCTCAATCCCATCTACCAGGCGACCGCCGCGTACGGCCACTTCGGCCGCACGCCGCGGACGGTGGAGGCGCACGGTAGGCACGTGCGGGTCTTCACCTGGGAAGACCCGACGCGGAGCGCCGATCTGCGCGAGGCGGTCAAGAGCGCGGCGTAACGCTGAACCTCGAATACGACACGTACCAACCACAATCTACAACCCACAACCTCGACGAGTCCGTGACTGCCAAGACTGCTACAACCGATATCCCAAGCGACGTCAAAGATCTCAACCTCGCCGACGAGGGTCGGCGCCGGACAGAGTGGGCCGAGCAGTTCATGCCCGTGCTCCGGCAGATCCGAGCGCGGTTCGAGAAGGAGCGTCCGCTCAAAGGGAAGAAGCTCTCCGCCTGTCTCCATGTAACCACCGAGACGGCGAACCTAGGGATCACATTGAAGGCGGGCGGCGCCGACGTGGCGCTCTGCGCGTCGAACCCGCTTTCCACGCAAGACGACGTCGCTGCGCACCTCGTTCGCGATCACGGGATCAAGACGTTTGCCATCAAGGGCGAAGACAAGAACACCTACTACGAGCACATCCTGGCTGCGCTCGTCCACCAGCCGGATGTGACCATGGACGACGGCGCCGACCTGGTTGGCGCGCTGCACATGATCGCTCTCGACCGGCTCGACGACTTGGAGATCCCCGTAAGACGGTGGGTGGAGGGGCTGAGCGCCAAGGCGCGGAAGGAGGTGGTGAGTCACCTCATCGGATCGACCGAGGAGACCACCACCGGCGTGATCCGGCTGCGAGCGATGGCTGAGGAGGGTGTGCTCCAGTTCCCGGTGATCGCGGTCAACGACTCGCAAACCAAGCACCTGTTTGACAATCGCTACGGCACCGGGCAGTCGACGGTGGACGGTATCCTCCGCGCCACGAACATCCTGCTCGCGGGGTCGACAGTGGTGGTGGGCGGGTACGGCTGGTGCGGTCGCGGCGTGGCGATGCGCGCCCGCGGGGCAGGGGCCGACGTGATCGTTACCGAGGTGGACGCGGTGCGGGCGCTCGAAGCCCGGATGGATGGCTATCGCGTCATGCCGATGGCGGCCGCGGCCCGGATTGGCGATCTGCTCGTCACGTTGACTGGGAATACGAGCGTGATCAACGTGGAGCACATGCGCCTCATGAAGGACGGTGCGATCATCGCCAACTCCGGTCACTTCAACGTCGAACTCGACCTCGAGCCCCTCGCCAAGGTCGCGAAGGGCCCGAGACGGGTCCGAGAATTCGTCGAAGAGTGGATGTTGGATGGGAAGCGGCTGTTCGTCTTGGCGGAGGGTCGGCTGATCAATCTTGCCGCCGCGGAGGGACATCCGGCGAGCGTCATGGACATGTCGTTTGCCAACCAGGCGCTCGCGGCCGAACATTTGGTGAAGCAGGCGGGTACATTTGGCAAGGCGGTGCATCGCGTCCCCGCCGAGATCGATCGGCGGGTGGCGGAGCTCAAACTCGCGTCAATGGGCGTCGAGATCGACACCCTCACGCCGGCGCAGCAGAAGTACCTGGCGTCATGGGACGCCGGAACTTGAGGCTCGATGATCGAAGTCAAGGTCGCCCATCTCGGTCTCGATCGTGCCACTAACACTCCAGTGGTCATCCTTCAGGAGAAGGAGGGTGAGCGGGTCCTGCCCATTTGGATTGGGCCCGCAGAGGCGAGCGCGATCGCCATGGAGTTGGCCGGGGTGAAGTTCGCTAGGCCGCTGACCCACGATCTCGTCAAACAGATCGTGATCGGACTTGGCGCGACGCTTTCGCGGGTATTCATTACACAGGTAAAGGAGAACACGTACTTCGCCGAGCTGCATCTCCACCGCGATGACCACGTCATTCACATCGACGCCAGACCGTCGGACAGCATCGCGGTCGCGCTCCGGCTGAAGGCTCCCATCTTCACGCAGGATGGCCTCTTGGAGCTCACAACCATTGATACCGTCGAGCCCATGGGGCCCGAGTCTGGAGAGGTGGATGCCGACTCGCTCCGCTCGTATCTCGAGAACCTGGATCCTGAAGATTTCGGCAAGTTCACGCCGTAGCATACTCATCGCGTCACTCGTGGCCCTGGGGCTCGTCGGAACTCTCGAGGCCCAGGGCCTTCGTGTGACCGGCAGGGTAGTCCGCATGGTCGGCGGCGACTCGACCGCAGTTGTAGGACGATGGGTGGTGCTGCATGCCGTCGTGGGGCCGATGGCAGGAGCGGCGATCGATTCGCAGCGCACCGATCGCGCAGGGCGCTACGCGTTTGGCCAGGCATTGGTCGACACCTCCGCCCTCTACCTGACCAGCGTCGAGCACCAAGACGTTGCCTACTTCGGCGAACCGTTCGCACCGCCGCCGTCTGGCGTCGAGATGGTTCCTCCCCTCGTCGTGTACGATACGTCGGCCACCGGTCCCCCGATCGTGGTTGCCGAGCGGCACGTGCTCGTGCGCCGTCCCGAGTCGGATGGTCGCCGGGTGGTCGAGTTGTTCGTATTGGTCAATCGCGGGGAGCGGACCCGGGTCGCGGCGGATTCATTCTCTCCCGTCTGGCGGGGGGCGGTCACGCCGCTCGCACGGGAATTCGAGATCGGCATGAGCGACCTTGGCACGGATGCGATCGAGTATCGTGCCGATACCCTCACGGTATTCGCCCCGATTCCCCCGGGCGAGCGGCAGATCCTCGTGGGATATTTGCTGCCGTCGAACCTGGATTCGATGGCCGTCATCGTGGACCAGCCGGTCGAGCGCCTCAGCGTCCTGCTGGAAGACAGCCTGGCGTCGCTCGACGCGCCGGCCCTTGCCCTTCGCGGCGTGGAAGAACTGGATGGCTCGACGCTGCGCCGCTACGGTGCCGAGTCCATCGAACGTGGGGCGCAGGTCACGGTGCGATTCGGGACCGGTCGACGGGCCCGATCGCCGGTCGTGTGGATCGTGATTCCGCTCGCCGCGGTCGTCCTGTTCGGGGTGTTTGCCGTGTGGTGGCGCCGGACCCGGATGTCAGCGGCACCCGTCGGGGACGATCCCGCGGCGCTCGCGGCCGACATCGCCGCGCTGGACGCGGCACGCACGACAATGGATGAGGAGACGTATCGCGCGCGCCGAGCGGAGCTGAAAGCACGGCTGTCGGCTGCCCTGGCGCCGCCTTCGGCACCCCACTAGACTTCGATTAAGCAGGTTTTCGACCATAGTCGCGACCGCGATGGCGGAAGGCCGGTGAGAATCCGGCGCGGCCCCGCCACTGTAACGGGCACCGTCGGCTGGTTCAGCACGCCACTGGAAAAACCGGGAAGGCGAACCAGCTGCCCGAAGCCAGGAGACGCCACGCGCTCGCACCACCACACGGATCCCTCGCGGGGGGGTAGGTGGACACGCCAATCAGCGTCATCTTGATCGCGTCCGCTCACTCTGCGAAGGTCGGGACAGCGTGAGCGGTCTTGTCGTTCGGACTTAAGGCTCTCCTCCTCGCGGCGGCGCTGGCCCTTGCCTGTGGCGAGAGGCCGGAGCTGGCCACCGTAGTGGACCACGCGGGCCACCCGGTGCGGCTTGCCTCGCCACCGGAACGGATCGTCTCGCTGTCTCCCTCGCTCACCGAGTTGCTGTTCGCCCTGGGGTGGGGCGAGCGGCTGGTGGGGCGCACCCGGTGGAGTGCCTATCCGCCCGAAGCCCAGGCGATCCCCAGCGTGGGTGACGGTCTCGATCCCAACCTCGAGATCGTCACCGCTCGCCGGCCCGACTTGGTGGTGTTCTACCACACGCCCGCCAATGCCGCCGCCATCGCCCGGCTCGACGACCTCGGTATCGCGTCACTCAGCGTCCGACTCGATCAATTGGACGACGTCGATCCCGCGGTTCGGCTCCTGGGACGGGTGATGGGAGACAGCGTTCGGGCCGACTCGATCGCGGACGCCTTCCAGCGCGAGCTGGATCGAATGCGTCGGCGATCGTTCGATGTCCGAGTCGGCGCGTTGCTGCTCGCGTGGGATGCTCCACCCATCGTGATCGGGGGAGGGAGCTTCCTGTCGGAAATCGTCCACCTGGCCGGCGGTCGGAACGTCTTCGCCGATCTCCGGCAGCCGTCGGCGACCGTGAGTATCGAAGCGATCGCCGTGCGAGCGCCAGACGTGGTGTTGCTCGTAGAAGAGAGCGATCTCGCCGTGGCAGGCCGGCCCGAATGGGAGACGATCACGGCGGTGCGCGAGGGGCGGTTCGTCCGGGTCCACGGGTCGGAGTTCAGCTGGCCGTCCCTGCGTGCCGGTCAGGCAGTGGCGAAGCTCGCAAAGGCGCTATCCACGGGGTCACCGTGACGCGCTGGCTCGTGCTCATCGCGGTGGTGGCGGCCGTCCTGCTCGGTGCCGTAGCGCTCGGTCCGGCGCCACTCGGGCTCGTGGACGTCTGGCGTGGCCTGACCGGATCGGCTGAGGGCCCTGCTGCCACGATCGTCCGGGACCTCCGGCTGCCGCGCGTGCTGCTCGCGTTTCTCGTGGGCGGCTCGCTCTCGGTGACGGGTGCGGCGTTGCAGGCCCTGGTCCGCAATCCGTTGGCCGACCCGTACCTCCTCGGTCTCTCGGGCGGCGCGGGACTCGGGGCCGTGACGGCCATCGCGCTCCAGCTCACCAGCCCGTGGGCCGTTCCCGTCGCGGCGCTCGTCGGCGCCATCGGTGCCATCCTGCTCGTGTACCGCGTGGCCGTGGTCACTGGCAGCGTGCTGGACACCCGCGTGCTGCTGCTTGGAGGTGTGGTGGTGGGTGCGTTCGCCGCCTCGGTGATGGGAGCCATCATGGCGTTGTCGCCGGCACCGGAGGTACGCAACGCCCTCATGTGGCTATTGGGAAGCTTCGGGCGGGCGTCATGGCAGGCGGTAGCGGTCTTCGCCGTCTATGCCGTGATCCCGCTCGCCGTGCTGTACGGGTTGGCCCGGCCGCTCGATCTCCTGGCGTTGGGCGAGGAACCGGCCCGCTTTTTGGGCACCGACGTCGAGCGCACCAAGCGCGTGCTGTATCTCACCGCCTCGGCGCTCACTGCCGTCGCGGTATCGCTCTCGGGAATCATCGGGTTCGTCGGGCTCGTGGTACCGCATGCCGTGCGCCTCACCTGGGCCCGCCTCCATCGGGCGCTGCTCCCGGCCGCATTCGTCGTGGGCGGCGCATTGGTGGTGATCGCCGATGCGCTTGCTCGAACGGTGTTCGCACCACTCGAGATGCCGGTTGGCATCGTCACGGCGCTGATCGGTGTTCCGGTCTTCGTGCTCTTGGTGCGGCGATGGGCGAGCTGATCGTCCGAGCCGATGGGGTGTGGTTCCGGTACGCTGGGGCCGAGGCCGACGCGGTGCGCGACATCACGCTGTCGGTCGCACCCGGCGAGTTGGTCGGAATCGTCGGTCCCAACGGGAGTGGCAAGACGACGCTGCTCCGACTGGTCCTCGGCGTGCTCCGACCTACGGCAGGCGCGGTGGAGGTGGCCGGTCAGCCGGTTGGTCGCTGGTCGCGCCGCGGTCTGGCACGATTGGTTGGCGTGGTGGCGCAGCGGGAAGAGCCAATGTTCCCCCTGCGCGTGGACCAAACCGTGCTGTTCGGTCGCTACCCGCATCTCGGTCCGCTCGGCGCGCCTCGTCGGCACGATCTGGAAGCGGTCCAGAACGCGCTGGACCGATGTGACGTGGCCGACCTGGCTGAGCGCTGGGTCGATACGCTGTCGGGCGGCGAGTGGCAGCGTGTGCGGATTGCCCGTGCGCTGGCGCAGGAGCCGAAAGCCCTCGTGCTCGACGAGGCTACCGCCAACCTCGACATCCGGCACGAGATGGAGGTGTTCGAGCTCGCGGCGCGGCTGGTTCGGCAGGAGGGGATCGCCGCCATCGTGGTGACGCATCACGTGAATCTCGTTGCACGCTACGCCGACCGTATCGTGGTCATGGATCGCGGCGCGGCTCGCGCGAGTGGCCGGCCGGGGGACGTGCTACGGAAGGAAATCCTGGAAGAGGTGTTCGAGTGGCCGGTCGCCGTGACTCAGTGGGGCGGCGTTCCACAATACGTACCGCTCCGGCGCGACGAGTCCGGGACAGATGGGGCAGTAACGCCGTGAAGTCCGGGGCCACCTCGACGCGGCAGACGGCGGCGCGACGCGGAGCACCAATCGGGATGGCCGCGCTGCTGGTCGCCAGCGGTAGCGGAGCCGCGCTGGCGCAAGCATCGGCGGACACGGTCCGGCTGAGCCCCGTCGTGGTGACGGCGAGTCGGATCCCGACACCCCGCGATGCGGAGCCGGCATCGGTCACCGTGCTCGACGGGCGTGAGCTGGAGACGCTCGGCGTTCGCTCGCTCGCCGAGGCGCTGCGTGACGTGGCGGGCGTCGATCTGGCACGGAACGGATCGTTCGGCGGGGCCACCAGCCTGTTTGTGCGGGGCGGCGAGAGCGACTATGTGAAAGTCCTGATCGACGGCGTGCCGCTCAACGACCCCGGTGGCGCCATCGATCTTGCCGACCTCGGTATCGACGCCGTCGAGCGGATCGAGATCGTGCGGGGACCCGCGAGCGTCCTCTACGGCTCGGATGCCGTCACCGGGGTGGTGCAGGTCTTCACGCGGCGAGGGGAGGGGCCGGCCAGGGTCGATCTCGGTCTGCGAGCCGGGTCGTATGCGTCCGTCGATGCTACAGGCGGCGTCCGTGGTCGCACCGGACCGTTCGGATACGCGATGACGGTTTCCCACGCGCGCACAGACGGGATCTACGACCTCAACAATGTCTTCACCAACTCGATCTGGACCGGACGCGTCTCCGCACGACCGGATTCGCGCACCGACGTGACGCTGGGCGCGCGGTACGGGGGGAGCCGATACCACTTTCCCACCGAGTCGTCGGGACAGGCGAACGACATGAACGCGTTCCAGGACCGCGACCGGCTGACGGCCGCGCTGGAGATTGGCCACCGCTTCACACCCACGCTCGAGGGCCGCGTATCGGTGGCCTGGAGCCGGAGCGCAGACGGCATCGACGACCGACCGGACGGTGCGGCCGACACGCTCGGCTTCTACGCGTTCGCAAACGATCGAACGGTCCGCCGCCGCAGCACCGACCTGCGGCTTACGGCTGTCCCGACGCCGTGGACGACGGTGACGGCAGGCGCATCGGTGGAATGGCAGGACGAACGGAGTGCGAGTGAGTCCTGGAGTGAATTCGGGGCGAGCAGCTCGGCGTTCGACGCCAACCGCGTGAGCGGCGGTGTTTACGCGCAAGTCCAAATGATGCCGGTGCGCGGAATCGCACTGGTGCTGGGCAGCCGAATTGACCGAAGTGACGTGTTCGGGACCTTCCTCTCCTACCGCGGCGGCGTGAGCTACCGGCTGGCGGGCGGGACGCGCGCGCGCGCAACGCTGGGGCGCGCGTTCAAGGAACCGACCTTCTTCGAGCAGTTCGCGGACGATCCGTTTGCCCGCGGCAATCCGGCGCTTCGCCCCGAGCGATCCCTATCCTGGGAGGTCGGCTTGGAGCAGGAGGCGCTGGGCGGGGCCGTCCTGGTCGGCGCGACGTATTTCGATCAACGATTCCTGGATCTCGTCCAGTACGTCTTCGCGCCCGATCCAGCGGAGCCCAGCTACGTGAACGTCGCGGCGGCGACAGCGCGCGGGCTCGAGCTGGAGGCCGAGCTCGATCTGCCGGGCGCCGGTACGCTCAGGGGATCCTATACCTACCTGCTGACGCAGGTGACCGATGCGGGCGTAGAGTCGGGGTCCGGTGGGGCGTTCGTCGACGGAGCGCGGCTCCTCCGGCGACCCACACACTCGGCGCGACTCACGATGATCGAGCGACTCAGCCCACGTGCCACCTTCTCGGGCACGCTGCGATTTGTCGGAGACCGGGACGACCGAGACTTCGCCTCGTTCCCCGCGGAGACCGTCACGATGGGAGCGTACGCCACGATCGATCTGTCGGCTGAGGCCGAGGTCTGGCGCAGCACGGGCAGTGAGCGCCGACTCGCGGTCACCGGCGCCGTCCGCGACCTGTTCGACCGGCACCCGGCAGAGGTCTTCGGGTTCCTGAGTCCCGGCCGGACGGTGATGGTTGGGGTCCGTGCAGGGTGGTAACCGGCCTGTCGGCGCGGCGCACGCCCATACCGTCTAGCTTTCTCTCTATGCCGCCGGTACACACCCGGGCCCTGATTCTGCACGCCTTTCCCTACGGGGAGACCTCCAAGATCGTGCGGCTGCTCACGCGGGAGCACGGATCGCAGAGCGCGATCGCGAAGGGGGCGCAGCGGCCCAAGAGCCCATTCGGGGCGCGACTGCAGGTGCTGAGCGAGGGCACGGCCCACGTGTACATCAAACCCCATCGCGATCTGCACACTCTTGCCGACTTCGACGTGACGAGACAGCACGAGGAGTTGACGCGAGACCTCAGGCGGTTCGCGGCCGCCACGGCGCTGGCTGAACTCCTGATCCGGCTATGTCCTGCGGAGCCGCACCCGGAGATTTACGATCTCACCGTTTCGTCGCTTGCACAGCTGGAGACCGTTCCCGGCGAGGCGCTCGACCTGGCGAGCCTCTCGGTCTTGTGGGCCGCAGTCGAAGCGCTGGGGTTCGCCCCGCAGCGGGACGCCTGTGCGCGGGACGGACGGGCGCTCCCGGCCGGAGCGACGGTGTTCTCGGTGGCCGATGGCGGGTTCCTTTGTTCGCGCTGCGCGCGCGGCACCCGGAGCGCGCGACTCGGCGCCGACGACCGCCGCGTGCTGGAACGTTTGATCGCTGGCGAAGTCTCCGACATCGCGCTGCTCGATGCGAAGCACGCCGCCGCGCACCGACGGCTCCTGGTACGGTTCGTGGAACGGCATTTGGCGGAAGATCGGGAGCTCAAGGCCCTGGCCATGTGGCGAGAGCTGGCATGACGCGACACGTCGTCATCGGCACAGCCGGACACGTCGACCACGGGAAAACGGCGCTCGTGAAGGCCCTCACCGGCATCGATACCGACCGCTGGGAAGAGGAAAAGCGTCGCGGCATCACCATCGACCTCGGGTTCGCCCACCTCGACCTCCCCGATGGTCTCCACGCGAGCATCGTGGACGTTCCGGGCCACGAGGACTTCGTTCGCAACATGGTGGCGGGAGCCACCGGGATCGACGTGGCCCTGATGGTGGTGGCGGCGGACGAGGGCGTGATGCCCCAGACCGCGGAGCACCTCGCGATCCTCGAGTTCCTGGGTGTGCGGAGCGGGGTCGTGGCGATCACCAAGGCCGATCTCGCAGAGGACGAATGGCTGGATCTCGTGGAGAGCGACATCGCATCCCGGCTCGAGGGCTCCGCAGTGGAGTGGGAAACGCCGGTACGCTGCTCGGCGTTCACGGGGCAGGGCCTCGACCGACTCACCGACGCGCTCGCACGCGCCGCGAGCCGCGCCGCCGACCGGTCCACTGATGACCTGTTCCGCATGCCCATCGACCGCGTCTTCAGTGTTGCCGGGGCCGGTACCGTCGTCACCGGTACCACGTGGAGCGGGACGGTGGCGGTCGGCCAGGACGTTCGGATTCTGCCGGGAACCGCAACGGCGCGGGTGCGGTCGGTCGAGGTCCATGGGACCGCGCGGCCTGCTGCGGAGCCCGGACGGCGCACGGCGCTCGCCCTTCCCGGCCTGGAACGGTCGGCGATTGCCAGAGGCTACGTGGCAGTCGCCGATCCCGCGTGGCGAACGACGACCGCCCTCGATGTCACCCTGCGTTTGCTCCCCGAGGCCAAGCCGCTGACGCAGCGGACACGGGTGCGGCTCCACCTTGGCACGGCGGAGGTGCTCGCCCGCGTCACACCGGAAGCCGGCGACATCGCACCTGGGAGCACGGGGTCGGCGCGGTTGCGTCTGGAGGCGCCCGTGGTGGCACGGTGGGGCGATCGGGGCGTGCTGCGCTCATATTCGCCCATGCGCACGATCGGTGGATGTGTGGTGGCCGACCCCATGCCAGCACTCCGTCCGCGACGTCCTCGGCAGCTGGAGCGACGGCTCGATCCCGATCCGACGGCGCGACTCAGCGCGCTGGTCGAGTCGGCCGGCGACGACGGTGTACCGCAGGCAGATCTACCGGTTCGGATCGGCCTCCATCCGGCATCGGTGGAACGCGTCATCGACGCGGCCGGCGACGGATTGCTCCCGGTGGGCGACCGGCTGGTCCGCCGCCAGGTGGTGGCCGACGCGGAGGCCTCCACGCTCGCGGCCCTCAAAGGGCACCATCGCCAGCGTCCCCTCGATCCCGGGATGCCCCGGGAGCTCCTCCGGGCCATACAGCGTTCACCCGCCTTGGCCGACCTGGTTCTCGAGCGGCTGGCCGACCGCGGGGCGATCGTCTTGGACGGCGGATCGGTCCGACTCGCAGGATTCACTCCGACTCTTTCTGGGGAGGCGGAAGCGTTCACATCGCTGCTTCGCACGGCGCTCGAGCAGGCGGGCCCGCAGGGCCTGACCGAGCAGGAAATGGCGACGATCGTACCCCCCGATCGGGCTCGGGATCTGGCAGAGTACCTTGTGCGGCAGCGCACAGCCGGGCGGATCGGCCGGGACCGATATTACGATCGGCGTGCGATCGAGCGGCTGAGGACCGACGTGGTCGCAGCGATCCGAGAATCTGGTCGAGCAACGCCGGCTGAACTGCGTGATAGGACAGGACTTACGCGGAAGTACCTGATTCCGGTTCTTGAATGGCTCGACGGGCTCGGTGTGACCGTCCGGGATGGAGATGCACGACGTCTCGGACCCGCGGCCGACCAGGCGGCAACCGACTCTTGACACACCTTGCGGTTGCGACCTAACTTCTCAAACGTCGGAGAGATACGCACTCAAGCCAAAGGGGTAGCAAGCCACGAACATTTCCGTTAGATAGGAGCTGGTGATGAAAAGTCTAGCCTGGGCGGCCGTAGCGCTCGGGCTCCTGACAGCTGCTCCGGCGGTCGCCCAGGCACAACAGGGCACGCCCACACCGCAGGTCCAGCTACACAGGAACTACCCGAATCCGTTCAATCCGGAGACGACGATTCCGTTCACCCTGGACCAGGGTCTCTGGGCAGGTGGACAGCAGCCCGTCGTAACCCTCCGGATCTACAACATCCTCGCCCAGCTCGTCGCGATTCCCATGTTGCAGGGATCCGGAGAGCTGCTGGACAACGTGGCACTCCAGTGGAATGGGACCGGTGAGTACGCAGCGTACTGGGACGGGACGGTGCAGGGGACGAACCGCGAAGCGGCTTCAGGAGTCTACGTGTATCAACTCGTGGTGAACGGCAAGTCGTTCACGAAGAAGATGACCGTCGTCAAGTAGGGAGAACAGCACGAGGCACCGACATTTCTGTCAGGATTTCAGGACGCGCCGGCTCCAGTGGCTGGCGCGTCTGTCTTTGTGGCGCATCGCTGCCAGGTTTGCGTAATTCCCAGGGCACGCTGCTTGCCGCCTGAGTGACGGGAATCAAGTGCGTCTCGTAAGCGAGGTTGGTTTTCGAAGATGATTCGCCCCGACCGTCTGACCGTAAAGGCCGGTGAAGCGGTCCAGAGCGCGGTGGCACTGGCCACCTCGCGTGGTAACCCCGTCGTGAACGATGCCCATCTGTTTCTCGCCCTGCTCCAGCAGGACGAGGGGATCGTCGTGCCTGTTCTGCAGAAGACCGGCGTCAACGTCACCGAGCTGCGCACCGAGGCGGAGCGTGAGTTGGATCGGCTCCCTCGGCAGGAGGGCGGGGCCACCCCCACGCCGTCCCGCGAGCTGAACGCAGCGCTCGACCGGGCAGACCGCGTCGCCAAAGACCTCGACGATGCCTATGTCTCGACCGAGCATCTCTTGATCGGCCTGGTCGAAGCCAAAGGCACCTCGGCCAGGGAGCTGCTCAACGCCAGGGGCGTCAACAAGGCGCAACTCCTTGAGGCGCTCGAGGGCGTGCGCGGCAGTCACCGCGTGACCGATGTGGATCCGGAGCAGAAATATCAGGCGCTGGAGCGGTTCACGAGGGATCTCACCGAGCTGGCACGGGAAGGCAAGCTCGATCCGGTGATCGGTCGGGATGACGAGATCCGGCGGGTGATGCAGGTGCTCTCGCGCCGGACCAAGAACAATCCGGTGTTGATAGGTGAGGCCGGCGTCGGAAAGACGGCCATCGTCGAGGGACTCGCGCAGCGGATCGTAGACGGTGACGTGCCGGAATCGCTGCGCGGCAAGCGGATCATCGTGCTCGACATCGGTCAGTTGCTGGCCGGCGCCAAGTATCGCGGCGAGTTCGAGGAACGCCTCAAGGCGGTGCTCAAGGAGGTCACGAGCCAGGAAGGGCAGTTCGTCGTCTTCATCGACGAGCTGCATACGTTGGTGGGGGCCGGCGCAGCCGAGGGAGCGGTAGATGCGTCGAACATGCTGAAGCCGGCTCTGGCGCGTGGCGAGCTGCACGTGGTCGGCGCCACGACCTTGGACGAGTACCGCAAGCACGTCGAAAAGGACAAGGCCCTGGAGCGTCGGTTCCAGCCTGTCTACGTAGGCGAGCCATCGGTGGAGCACACGATCGCCATTCTGCGGGGACTCAAGGAACGCTACGAGGTGCACCACGGCGTGCGCATCACCGACGCCGCGTTGGTGGCCGCGGCCACTCTGTCGGACCGCTACCTGGGTGAGCGGCACCTCCCGGACAAGGCGATCGATCTGGTCGACGAGGCCGCGAGTCGGCTCCGGATGGAAATCGACAGCCTGCCCCAGGAGATCGACGAGGTCGAGCGGCGCAAAATCCAGCTACAGATCGAAGAACAGGCGCTGACCCGTGAAAAGGACCGGGCCAGCAGGGACCGGCTCGCGGTGCTCCGCAAGGAGCTTTCGGAGCTCGAGGAGCGCGCCCAAGGGATGAAGGCGCAGTGGCAGGCTGAGAAGGACGCGATCACCAAGCTGCGAGAAAAGAAAGCCGAACTCGAGGAATCGCGACTCGAGGCGGAGCAGGTCACCCGGAGCGGCGACCTGCAGCGCGCCGCGGAAATCCGCTATGGGCGCGTGCCGCAGCTCGAGGCCGACATCGAGCTGGAGAAATCGCGCCTCGCCGAGATCCAGACGAAGGCCAAGTACCTAAAGGAGGAGGTCGACGCCGAAGACGTCGCCCAGATCGTGGCACGATGGACCGGTATTCCGGTGACCCGGATGCTCGAGTCGGAGCGGGCGCGGCTCACGAAGCTCGAGGCGGAGTTGCATCGCCGCGTGGTGGGGCAGGACGAGGCGGTCGCTGCGGTCGCCAACGCCGTGCGCCGGGCACGGGCGGGCCTTCAGGACCCGAACCGTCCCGTCGGGAGCTTCATCTTCCTGGGTCCCACCGGCGTGGGTAAGACCGAGACGGCGCGAGCGCTGGCCGAGTTCCTGTTCGACGACGAGCGGGCGCTGGTGCGCCTCGACATGTCGGAGTACGGGGAAAAGCATTCGGTGGCCCGCATGCTCGGCGCACCGCCGGGCTACGTCGGCTACGAGGAGGGGGGCCAGCTCACCGAAGCAGTCCGTCGCCGTCCTTATTCGGTCGTGTTGTTCGACGAGATCGAAAAGGCACATGCCGAGGTATTCGACGTGCTGCTCCAGATCCTCGACGATGGACGGCTCACCGACGGGCAAGGGCGTACCGTCGATTTCAGGAACGCGGTGCTGATCATGACATCCAACCTCGGCGGGCAGTGGATCATCGAGCTGGGACGAGACCACTGGGACGATGCCGAGCGTCGCGTGATGGAGACGTTGCGGCAGCAGTTCAAGCCGGAGTTCCTGAACCGGGTGGACGACGTCATCGTGTTCCGGCCGCTGGAGCGTGCGGATCTGCTTCGGATCTTCGATCTGCAGTTGGAGCGGGTCGCCACGCTCGCCGCCGATCGCGGGCTCACGCTCGACGTTTCGGACCGGGCGAAGAACATACTGGTGGAGGAGGGCTACGATCCGCTTTACGGGGCCCGGCCACTCAAGCGGGTGATCCAGCGGCGACTCCAGAACCCGCTCGCGCTCGCATTGCTCGAGGGCGGATACGCCGAGGGGGACACGGTACGGGTGGACGTCGCGGTGAATGGCGAGCTCGCATTCGAGCGGGTAGCGCCCACCGCGCCCATCCCGTCGGTATCCGCGCGTGCCCGCGCCTAGGCGGGGCGTCCTGAACGACGGAGACCGCGTTGGGATGGAGGCGGCGTTGGCGGAGGCCCGTCGTGCCCACGACAGCGGTGAGGTCCCGGTCGGTGCCGCCGTCGCGGTGGGTGGGCAGGTGGTGAGTCACGCGCACAACGAGACGGTGGCGCGACGCGACCTGACGCAGCACGCCGAACTGCTGGTGATCCAGCGGGCGATGGCGGTCTTGGCCAGCGACCGGCTGGACGACGCGACGCTCTATGTCACGCTCGAACCCTGCGCGCAGTGCGCTGGCGCCATCGTCCTCGCGCGCGTGGGCCGCGTTGTGTTCGGTGCCTACGATCCGAAGGCAGGCATGGCTGGAAGCGTAGGCGATCTCCTTCGCCACCCCAAACTCAACCGTCGTCCAGAAGTGATGGGCGGTGTCATGGAGACCGCTTGCGGTGAGCTGCTGCGCGAGTTCTTCGAGGCCCGCCGGTGAACCGGTCGCGTCGGGTCGTCGCGGTGACGCGACCACCCACCGAAGCGCTGGCACGCTGCGAGCTGACCCATCTCGACCGACAGCCCATCGACATCGCGCTGGCACTCGCACAACACCGAGCGTACGAGGCGTGTCTGGCACGCCTCGGTGCGGAGGTGATGTCGCTCCCGCCGGAGCCCGACCTGCCTGACGCCGTGTTCGTCGAGGACGTCGCGGTGGTGCTGGATCGGGTGGCAATCATCACCCGTCCCGGCGCTCCGTCACGACGAAGAGAGCGTGCGTCCACCGCGGCGGCGCTGAAAGCGTTTCGCTCCGTCCAGCACGTCGCAGCCCCCGCGATGCTCGACGGGGGAGACGTGCTCTGTGTGGGCAAGGTCCTGTATGTCGGAAGATCGACACGTACCGATGCGGCCGGCATCGCGGAGCTCGAGCGGATCGCGGCACCGTTCGGATACGTGGTGCGGCCAGTCGCCGTCACGGGGTGTCTCCACCTGAAATCGGCATGTTCATATGTGGGTGATGGGATGCTGCTCGTGAACCGGAACTGGATCGATGCAGCAGCCGTTCAGGAAGAACAACTCGTCGACGTCCCGCCAGGGGAGCCGCACGCGGCCAATACGCTGATGGTGGGTGACACGGTGGTCGCTGCCGTTGGCTTCCCCCGGACTGTAGCGCTCTTGGAGCGGCTCGGCCGCACGGTGGAGACCGTCGAGTTGTCTGAGCTTCGCAAGGCGGAAGCCGGCGGGAGCTGCATGAGCGTCATATTCGAGGTGTGAAGAAGAAGCAGGTGGAGAGCCGGGGACGCGCACGACGACGGCGGGTCCCCGGCTCGGTGGAGTAGTCCTACTGCACGAACTCCGGCTTGACGGTCAGGATCACGGTCCCACCGCCGCTGGCCAGCTGTGCGTTTCCAACCACGATCGTCTGACCGGCCCGCGCGTTGACCGTCGTCTCCAGGGTACCCCGATAGGGACTGCGGATCCCCACGCGCAGCTCGACGCTGCCCGAGTCACCGAACGCCCGTACGGTCCCGATGTTGGCGGTGATCATCCACGAGTTGCCGTCGGGCGTCGTTATGTCGCCGACCGCCTGCTCGATGTGGCTTCCCTCGGTTCCGCCGACCACGGCGTCATTGAGTAATCGATACCGCTGGTACTTGAACAGCTTCCGCAACTCGGCTTCGACGTCGGCGATGGCCGGGTCGAACTGTTCCGCGGGGCCTCGGTCGCTGGCTTCGATGATCTGGAAGTGCAGCCGCACGCCCGGCTTCGGGCGGTCGAACTCGGTCAGCACGCGAGAGATCTTGTCGAGGTTGTCTTTCGTCTCACGCACGGTGAGGGTGTTCCCCGCATGACCCATCCGGCCCGGCGCCCCCTCCCGGTCGTGGTACACGTACGGGTCGATCAGCTGGGCCGCTTCCTGCGCGTCGAGGTGTTGGAGTTGAAAGGTCTGCGTGTCCAGCCGATCCAACGCCGAGCCGCCGCATGCCGCGAGGGATGCGAGCAGTAGGACACTCAGGATCTGGAATGTGCGCATGATGTCTCCTCGATCTAGAAGAACCACACCACCACGATATCCGGGTTGTTTGTGTTGAAGACTGCGACATCGACTCCCGCAGGCTGTTCCACGAGGGGGCTAGCGACCCGTGCCGCTCGCACCGGTGGATCGATCTCGGGGCCGACGTTCGCCGTGTCCGACGTGAGCAGCAGGGTGGCAAGTCCTGCCGCAGCGAGGGCCGGCGCGGCGACCAGCCAGCGGCGGCGGCGGCGCTGCAGCTTTGGCGCGCGCTCCGGCGCCCTCGCTGGCGGGTGGGACGGCACGCTCGCGTTCATCGCCTGCCGGAGCGCGTCCGTGTGCGTGAGGATCGCCACGGCTGCCGCGCCGCAGCGGGAACAACTTCGGATGTGCTGCGACAGCTCGGTCGACCCGCGTCCGGTGAGTTCGGCCGGGGCGGCGGTCAGCAACTGCTGGTAGGCATCCGTGCACTTCATTCTCGATGGTCCTCCACGAGCTCCGGGTGTCGCTCCAGCATGCGGCCGCGGATCGCCTGACGGGCGCGGAACAGGTGCGCGCGAACCGTGTTGGGGTTCATCACGAGCAACACGCTCACCTCGAGCGGAGTCATGCCCTGCAGGTCCACCAGATCGAACACCTCCCGCTGCATCCGGGGCAGATCCCGAAACAGCGCCATGATCGCGTCCACCGTGTCGGCGCTCTGCATCGCGTCGACGGGGTCGGGCGGCTCGACCACAGTCCGGTTCCCCTCGTGGGCCGCCCGCTCGGCGAGCTTCGTGCGACGGCGGTGTCGCCGCTGATGGTCGATGACGAGGTTCCGCGTCACCTGATACAGCCACGTTGTGAATCGCGACTGAAACCGGTAACGACCGAGATCGGCGTGAAGCCGGACAAGCACGTCCTGCGCGACGTCGTCGGCCTCGTCGGGATGCCCCGTCTGGGCCAGCGCCCAGCGGTACACCCGTGCATGGCACTGCCCGACCAGATCGTTGAAGGCATGTCGGTCTCCGGCCTGGGACCGTCTCACCAGAGGTTCCAGCAGCGCGTTGAGCTGTTCGAGCCCGCTCACGGGTGATCCCGGTCCGCCCTCATTCCGATCATGAGACGTCTGAGCGGGCGATGGCGTTTACAGCAGAGGCCCCGCGACTGGAATGCTGGCCGCGGGGCAACGGAAGGGGTGAAACGTGAAGCACAAAATGTGGGCTGTTGAGCAGCGGTGAGCTGGACAAGCTCGTTCACACCTCACACTTCACGTTTCACCTTTTCTCGCGTTTGGGTCATTCTGCTAGCCGTTACACCACCTCCACGCCTTCTCTCGACCGTCGAAGCAGCGCCTCGGCCGCGACACCTGGCAACCCGAACACCGCGGTGGCCGCTGCATCGGCCGCGAGACACGATGGGCCCCGGACGGTGACGCTGTGCACCGCCGTCACGCGCGGCGCCCCGGTCGAGGGATCGAGCAGGTGATGGTACACGCGGCCGCCGTACCGGAAGGCGCGCAGATAGTCACCCGATGTGGCCACGGCGGCGTCACTTACCCGGATCTTTCCCGACAGCATCCCGGGATTCTCCGGAGACCGGATACCGACGGTCCACGCGTCGCCGTCCTCCGAGGTGCCGAGCGCGTAGAGATCCCCACCGACGTTCACGAGACCACGGCGTATGCCCCATTCGCGCAGGGCCGCTACCGCACGATCCACACCGTACCCCTTGCCGATGCCACCGAGGTCGATTGCCACGTCGGGATCGGTGAACCGTACCCGAGCCATAGTGCCGCTGCGATCGAGGTCCAGTTCTCGATACAGTGCTCGGCCCGCGAGGCGCCCAACGTCCCCAGCGGCTGGCGGCGCCGATCGGTGCTCCACGTCCCACAGCGCCGCCGCCCCCCCGAGACACGGATCGAATCTGCCATCGCTCGTTTCGGCCCACTGCAGGGCGTTGGCCAAAACGAATCCGGTCTCGTCAGATACCGCCACGGCATCGCGGGCCGCCGACGCATTGGCCCGACCCACGTCAGACGTGGCCGTGAAGCGCGTCAACAGGCGCTCGGTGCGCCGCAGCTCAGCAAACGCCGCATCGATGGCCGCGTGGGCGTACGCGGGGTGGGCATGCACCACGCCGACCTCCGCGAGGGTGCCCATGACGGGGACTGTCCGCCGTATCAGACGAGACCGCCGTGCTCGGAGGAAGGGCACGGCGCTCACTACGAAGGCGCCGACGCCGAGCGCGATCACCTCGCGCCGAGTGGGGTGACGCTCGGGAGAATTATCCTGTTCCATGCGAAGTCTCCGATTGCTCGTGGAGCAACTCACACATATTGCAGTCGTGGCCATCGGACTTGAGCCCGCACGAGCCGCAGCGGTCCTGATGACCCTTGCGGTTCATCAGGCCGAACACGATCGCCAGCACAGCGAGTCCGAGGATGCCAAGTGCTTCGTTCATGACGAGCTCAACAGACCGGCGAAGCCCATGAACGCCAGCGATAGGCTCCCCGCGATAATCAGCACCAGCGCCATTCCCTTGGCGAGGGCCGGGACGTCAGCCATCTCGCTCGATTCGCGAATCGACGCCATCAGCACCAGAGCGAGTGTCAAACCGAGCCCGCCGCCGACGGCGAAGAACAGCCCTTCAAGGAGGTTGTAGCCTCGATTGGTCTGGAAGATCGCGAGCCCGAGAATGGCGCAGTTCGTGGTGATGAGCGGCAGGTAGATCCCAAGCTGCCGGAACAGCACGGGGCTCACCTTCTTGATCACCATCTCGACGATCTGTACTAGCGAGGCGATCACCACGATGAACGAGATCAGCCGAAGGTACGGCGCGTAGGGTAAGATGAAGGTGTTCAGGAACCACGCGCACACCGATGCGATCACGAGCACGAAGATGTCGGCCAGTCCGAGGCGCAGAGCCGTGGAGACGCGCGCCGACACTCCCATGAACGGACACAGTCCGAGGAAATAGGCGAGGGTGAAGTTGTTCACCACCATCGCGGAAAGCAGGATCCAGACCAGCTCGCCCATCACGCCGCCTCCTCCCGTGCACCCACGCCGTGCGGCCACTCACGCACGCGTGCGCGCTCCACCCGGCGCTTCTCGATCCATCCGAACAGGAGCAGCCAGAAGCCGAGGGTGAGAAAGCCACCGGGCGGCAGTATGAAGATGACCCACGGCTCGAACGGGCCGGGAATGACCTTCATACCGAGTAGCGCGCCGGTGCCGAGGATCTCGCGGATCGACCCCATCATCACCATCGCAATGATGAAGCCGAACCCGGTGCCGAAGGCGTCCAGCAGTGATCGGCCGACGGGGTTCTTCGAGGCAAAAGCCTCCTGCCGGCCCAGTATCATGCAGTTCACCACGATCAGCGCGACAAAGGCTCCCAGCGCCTTGTGGATGTCGGGGACCAGTGCCTCGAGCGTCATGTCGGCCACCGTGACGAACGTCGCGATGATCAGGATGTACGTCGATATCCGCACCTCTCCGGGCACCGCCTTCTTCACGATCGACACGAGCAGGCTCGATCCGGTGAGCACGAAGAACGTCGCGATTCCCATGACGAGCGAGTTCTCAAGGGTGTTGCTCACTGCCAAGGCCGGGCACAGGCCCAGCATCTGGATCAAGACCGGGTTCTCGCGCCAGATACCGCGGAAGAAATCCTGTTGCGGCGACGTCTTGCTCATTGCGCGACCTCCGCACTCTGGGGACCCGTCGCGGCAGCCTGATACGACTCGAGCATCGGCCCCATCCGTTGGAGCGCGTTGTTGATGATCTTGATGACCGTGCGGGACGAGATGGTGGCGCCCGTGATCATGTCCACTTCGTGCGGGTCTCCCGTGCTTTGACGGGGCTTCACCCCCGTGAGCGGTGTCTGGACACCGTCGAACTGCGACACGAAGTCCACGTTCTTCTCGATCTTGTCGCCGAGCCCCGGGGTCTCCTTGCTCTCGAGCACCTTCATGCCCAGGAGCGTCTGCGTCGCGTGGTCGTAGCCGAAGATGAGCCGCACGACGTCCTGAAACCCAGGCTCGCCCGACGCGATCGCAAACCCGATAGGGGAGCTGTCGGCGTGATACCCGAAGTAGATCTGCTCGAGCTTCTTCGGGTCGGCATCGGCCGGCAGCTGACGCGTGAGCGTCCCCTGATAGACGTAGAGAGTATCGTAGTGATCGGGTGCTTTGAGCACCTCTTGGATCGCCGCGGCAAGGCGCTCGGCCCGGTTGCGCTCGATGGTGGGGAGCGTGGCTTGGTAGACGAACACCAGGACGAACCCCGCGAGGGCACCGGCAAGTCCCAGGGTCACCAACAGGCGCCACGCCGGGACGTCGGGCTTTGGCTGAAACTGCGCGGGGGCGCTCATTCCGTCACCTTCACCGCGGCGCGCGTTCCGAACACTCTGGGTTGCGTAGCGCGGTTGATGAATGGCACCATCGCGTTCATGAGCAGGATGGCGTACATCACCCCTTCGGCGAGCCCGCCCCACAGCCGGATGACCACCACCAGCACCCCGATACCGACGCCGTAGAGCCAGCACCCGCGGTTGGTGACCGGCGAGGTCACCATGTCGGTGGCCATGTAGACCGCGCCGAGCATGAGGCCGCCCGAGAACAGCATGAACAGCGCGCCCGGAAAGGCGGGGTTGAGCCAGTGCGTGAGCGTGGCAAGCGCCGCGACGGTGAGGAAGATGCTGATCGGGATGCGCCAGTTCAGGTAGTTCCGCCACGCCAGGTACGCACCGCAGAGCAGAATCAGGATGCCTGCCGTCTCGCCCAGCGAACCGCCGGTGGCACCGATCATGAGCTTGCCCAGTTCCGTGCTCTGCTGCTCGAACTTCATGAGTCCGAGCGGCGTAGCGCTGGTGAGCACGTCCACCTCGCCGGGACTCATGAGGGGCAGCGCCAGATTGTCGCCCCGGAGCGCCCACCAGTTCTCGCGAATCACGGGCCACGTGGTGAGCGCCACGGGGAACGCCGCCTGCAGGAACGCCCGGCCCAGCAGCGCCGGGTTGAAGATGTTCTGACCCAACCCGCCAAAGATGAGCTTGCCGAACCCAATGGCGAACGCGCCGCCCACGAAGGCCATCCACATCGGGAGTCCGGCCGGCAGGCAGAGGCCGAGCAATAGGCCCGTGATCACCGCAGAGCCGTCGAACAGCGTCTCCCGGCTTCCGAACAGCCATTCGGTTGCGAGACACCCCGCGAGGGCCGCCACGATGACCAGTACGGCGCTCGGGCCGAAATAGTAGATGGCCGCCACGATCACCGGGATGAGCGAGACGTTCACCGTCCACATGATCCGCGGCGTACTGTCGCGCTCGGCCAGGTGCGGCCACGCGGTGATGAGCAGGCGTGGCGCCGTCATGCAGCCTTGGGCTTGGGTGGCTGCCGCTTGAGCTGGTTCTTCGCCAGTGCGAACAGCTGAGTGAGCGGGATATTGGACGGACAAGTGTAGCCGCAGCAGCCGCACACCATGCAGTCCATCAGGTGGTTCTCCACCATCTCGTCGTACCGGTCGTGCATGGCTAGCTGCCCGAGGAGCTGCGGGTTGAGAAACACGGGACACGCGTCGAGGCAGTGCCCGCAGCGGATGCACGGGTACGAGTGCTGGGACTTCACCTCGGCGCCGGTGAGCGCGATGACCCCGGTCGTGCCCTTGGTGATCGGCACGTCGAGGCTGGCCTGCGCTGCACCCATCATGGGACCACCGAACACGATCTCGCGCGCCGTCTCGGTGAGGCCGCCGCACGCATCGAACACATCGCGCACCTTGGTGCCGACCGGCACGATCAGGTTTGCAGGCCGACGCACGCCGGGACCGGTTACCGTCACGATCCGCTCGATGAGCGGCAGGCCCGTCTCGAACACCTCCGCGATGGTTGCCACCGAGGCCACGTTGTGGACGACCACGCCCACGTGCATCGGCAGTCTGCCCGACGGCACTTCGCGGCCGAGCAGCGCCTTGATGAGCATCTTCTCGGCCCCCTGTGGGTACTTCACCGTGAGGCCGTGAATGGTGACGTGTCCTTCCAGGTCGTCGGGGAGCGTCGCCCGCAGGCGTTCGATGGCGTCCGGCTTGTTCTTCTCGATGCCCACCATCACGCGATCCGCCCCGATCGTCTTCATCATGAGCCGGATGCCGAGATGCACGCGCCCGGGGTATTCCACCATGGTGCGGTGATCGGTCGTGAGGTACGGCTCGCACTCGCACCCGTTGATGACGATCGTGTCGATGGAGACGTCGTCGGGCGGGACGAGCTTGACGTGGGTGGGGAAGGCGGCACCGCCCAGGCCGACCACGCCGGCTTGCCGGACCGCATCCACGAGCTGCTTGCGGTCCAGGCCACGCCAGTCGGGGATGATCCGTTTCCGCGGTACCTGGGCGTCGTATGGGGCCACGGCAATCCGGATCGCATCCTGGTAGCCGCCTGTCGGGTGCGGCCACAGCTCGATCGCCGTCACGGTCCCGGCCGCCGAGGTGTGGATCGGCGACGAGATGAACCCGTCGGCTTCGGCCACCTTGTCACCGCGCTCCACGCGGTCACCTATTCGGACAATGGGCACGGCCGGCTTCCCCGTGTGCTGACTGAGCGGCAGCACGATCTCGTCGGGGAAGGGCAGCCGGCGGACAGGAATCGCAGCCGTGAGCTGTTTCAGCTCCGGCGGGTGCACCCCGTGGCGGAACCGCATTCGCTTCGCCATGAATCGCTCAGTTGAACGGCTCCGCCCGCTTCATCCACTTCTCGAGGTCCTTCTCTTTCGGATTGAGCGGCGTGCCCGGGTGGATGATCCGCACCGGACAGCGCTCAGCGCTCGTGACCAGTTCCTTGAAGGTCCCCGCCTTCGGGTCCTTGATGTACGCCTGCTTCTTGTCGTCGTAGACGAACATCTTCTTGTTGACCTTGATGCACTCTTCGCAGCTCGTGCACCGCGCGGTGTCGATGTACGGCTCGAGTGCGAGACCTTCCTCCTCCTCGACGGCAGGGGCGGCGACTGCCGCTGTGGCAACGGCCGCGCCACCTCCCCTCGGAGCCGGCGCCACGGCGGGCCCGGTATCGAGGCTCAACCCGCCCACATCCAGCTTGAGCGGCTGGATCGGCATTGCCTGCACCTCGCTCAGGAGTTCGGCGATGGTACGCTGACCGTTGCCGGCCCGGACCAGGCCCTCGGCGAGCCGGTGGGCCACGAGTTGCGGATACTTCTGCTTCAGGTCCGCGATTCTGGCCTCGTACTCCGCCTTGATCTGCGCCGCCTGCGCCTCGAACTCCTGCTCCGCCTCCGCCGAGACGTCCACCGCGAGACCGGCCATCTCCTTGAGCAGCGACCACACGTGGAGCCGGTCCTCGGCCAGCTGCACCATCTCCGATGAGACGGCCACGCGGCCGAGCGTGCGGTCGGGCCGGAGCAGGTAGATGAACGGGGTCTTGCCCTCGCGATCCTCCGGCGATGCCGTCAGGAACTCATGGAACGGCATCATGCTGTCCTCATCGAAGTCACCCCTGACGCGCTTGAAGTGCTTCTTGAATCGCGCCTCGGTCGCCGCCCAGTCGGCCGTCGTGACCGGCAGCTCCATCATCTGCTCCTGGCCGTTCTCGTCCACGTACTTGAGGTCGTAGCTTGGCCACGTGTCGTCGATCGACGGGTTGCCGTCGAGCGAGAGCCGCTCCGCCATCGTGTAGCCCTCGGCAGGATCGTAGACGAGCACTGGGTACGCCCGGCTCTCGAGCATGAGCTTCGCCGCGTCGGGCGCCTGATCGTCACCCACCCCATGCTCGGGCGGGCACGGACAGTGCAGCGCCAGCACCGAGGGGTAGCGCGACTGCAGGCTCTTGAGCACGCCGGCCAACAGGTGCGACGGGTTCGCCTGGGACGCCTGGAGCACGAACACGTTGCGGTGTGCCATGGCGATCAGCGCCAACTCCTTGCGCGTCTCCTCCTTGCCGTGCTGTGCCGCGCCGTAGGCCGCCATGTCGCTCACCTGACCGGTGAAGCCGCTGGTGCAGGCCTGGCCGCCCGTGTTCGAGTACACCTGGGTGTCGAGCACCATCACGCGAATCGGTTTCCCCGACGCCAGGAGTCGCGACATGTTCTGGAACCCGATGTCCAGCATGGCCCCGTCGCCGCCGGTGGCGAAGATGGGCGGACACAGGTCGAACTCCTTGTCGCTGAACTGCCGCCACTCGAACCGGGTGAAGAACGGCTCGTGGACGGCCGGATCGTATTCCTCGGCCAGCTCCAGCTCAGCACGCCGCACCGCCACGAACCCGTCGGCCATCTTCCGCATGTGCCCTTCGAAGATGCCGATGGCAATCGAGGGCGCGTCCTGGAACAGGTGGTTCACCCACGGGAAGGGATAGGGGTTGAACGGATAGGTGCTGCCCCATACCGAGGAGCAGCCTGTGGCGTTGGTCATCGCCATGACCGACCGGCCCTTGCCCGTCGGCCCTTCGACGTAGCGCCACCTGAGATCGCGCAAATCGTCGAGCATGGTGCGGATCCGCGCCACCGCCTGCTTCTGTTCGTCGTCGAGCGTGAGGTCGGCCTTCCCTCCCGCCACGTCCACGGCGTTCAGGTCGGCGTCGGCGGCCAGGAGCGTCCTGGCCTTGGCGTCGAGACCTGCGATCAACTCGTCCAGTTCGGCGATGTGCCGCTTCACCCGCGGCATCATCAGGGCATTCACCGCCGAGAGCACCAGGTGCACGACGGTCTTCTCGCCGCAGCCCATGCAGGCGCCGTCGCCGCCGGCCATCGACCGGTAGGTCTCCTTCTTCAGCAGGAGCGACGACAGCACGCCGATGCCCTCCTCGATGTCCGACACGTTGACGTACCGGTCGTTGGTGTCGGGCAAGAGTTCCCAGAGCTTCCAGTCTTTGCGGAGCTTGTCGACGATCTCGTCGGTCTGCTTGACCGTGATGAGCGCCTCGTCGGGACACACGTGCACGCAGATATTGCAGCCCTTGCACGCGTCCGGATTGACCGTGATCGAGAGCAGCCCCCCCGTGTTCTTCTCGCGTCCCTCCGGTAGGTCGAAGAACGCGGTTGTCTTGGCGAGCGGGAAGTCCTCGAGCACGGCATAGACCGGCGCGAACTCCGCGTCGAGCGCCGCACGGCGCTCAGGGTCGAGCTTCATCTTGTCGACCACCGTCTTGTAGGCCTCCGACAACACGGCGCCAAACGTCGTGAACGGCACGCCCTTCATGATCTTCCGCGACTCGTTGCCGAGGTGCTTCGTGATCTGGCGCAGGCGGTCGAGCGACCGGCCGTTGGAGACGAACCGGATGGCCGTGTCGAGTACTTCTTCGACCTCGTTCACCAGGCCCGGAATGGCAGCGTCGGGGCACTGCACCCAGCACTGCCCGCAGCCGGTGCACTTCTCCGCGATGAACTCCGGTACTTCGAACCGCACGTCCGTCATGTCGCGGATCGTGCTCGTAGCCGCCGGAATCGCGCTCAGTGCGGCAAATGGGTCGGCGATACCGTCGTCACCGGTCTTGTACAGGTAGCAGACCTGTTCCCAGAACCGGCCGGGGTTTCCAATGCCGGCCCGGACCTTTGAGCCGTCGAGCATTGCGGGCATCTGCGGTGGGGGGATCACCACGTCCTGCGACACCCCGTACGCCTCAATGTCGACCGGCTCCACCTCGTCGTAGCCGCGACGGATGACGCGGACATTGTCCTCCACCACCCGCTCCCCAAGGTGACCGAACTTCTTCTGCAGCTGCTTGCGGATCCCCTCGAACAGTTGCTGCTCCTCGAGGCCTTCGCGCTCGGCCAGGCCGGAGACGCGGAAGAAGGCGCCCATGAAGGCCGCGCCCTGCATCCGGTACCGCAGCTCCGCGTCCGACGCCTCCTCCATCGCGATCTTGAAGGCATCCAGGCTGAAGAGCCGGATCTTCCGGTCCTTGATGGTCTGCTGTGCCTCGGCGGGCAGGCTGTGCCACAGGTCCTCCGCGCTGCGATCGCTCTGGAGAATGAACACGCCGTCGGGCGCGAGACCGGCCAGCGGGTCGGAGTTGCGGAACACGTTCGGATCGGGCGAGAGCACCACGTTGACATGCTTCAGCTCGCAGTTGAGCCGGATGGGCTCGTGCGCCAGCGTGGTGTAGAACGTGGTCGGCTGGCCCTTCTTTTCCGAGCCGTACTTCGGGTTGGCCTTGATGTACATCCCCATCAGCTCGGAGGCTGTCATCGCCAGATTCTTGCCCATCGTGATCGCGCCCCAGCCGCCGACGGAGTGAATGCGGATGGAGGTCGCGCCCTTGGGCAGGAGGTTCACGTTTTCCGTGGGGAGGAGCGACAGATTGGCCACCTCGGGATACGCTGCAAGCAACTCGTCCTGCCAAATCTGGAGCTTGGGCAGCTTGGTGCCCACCCGCACGAAGTCGATGCCGAGATAGTACTGGCGCTGCTTCTTCCCGCCGTCGAGCATGTTGTCCACGGCGGCGATGAGATCGGCCGGCTGGAGGTCGCGGCTACCGAGGCCGAAGGTCCCGGAGTAGAATGCCGGTGCGTCGCCCGGGCCGTACGCGGCGATGCCAGCGAAGGGCAGCTTCCCGTTACCCGCCACGCCGTTCTCCATCGCCTTGTTCACGGCGGCACGAATCTCCCGCAGGATCGGCTGGTCCACTGCGAGCGGCTGGTCCACGCGCTCGAGCACCGCCACGGCCTTCTTGCCCTTCAGCAGATGCGTGATGAGGTCGGCCGGGAATGGCCGGAACATCGTGACGTTGAGCACGCCGAATTTGACCCCGCGCGTCTCGCGCAGGTAGTCGCACACCGCCTCGGCATTGGGGATGAGCGAGCCCTGGCCGGCGATCACGTATTCCGCATCGTCCAGCCTATACCCCATGGTGCGGGCATACTGGCGGCCCGTGAGCACGGCTAGCTCCGCCATCGCCTGGTCGGTGAACTCCGCGACGTGGTCGAAGTAGAACGGACGCTGCGCTGCCACGCCCTGCTGGTAGCTGTCCTGGTTCTGGACGACGCCCAGCATGGCGGGGTAGTCGAGGTCGAACATCTCCGGAATGCGTCGCCGCTTCTCGCCGAACACCCACCGCTGCGCCGGCGTGGGTGAGTCGATCAGATCGGCTGGGTCGCCGAGGAACTCCTTCACTAACTCCCGCTCTGGAAGCGTGATCGACTCGATCACATGGGTGGTGAGGAACCCGTCCTGCGCCAAAATCCCCGGGTTGAGCGACAGTTCGGCCACGCGGTGCGCGATCAGGTTGAGATCGGCCGACTCCTGCGCGTCCTTGGCGAACAGCTGGAAGAAGCCCGTGTCGTCCACCGCGTGATAGTCGTCGTGGCCGGCGTGCACGTTGAGCGCGTGCTTGGTCATGGCGCGCGCGCCGATGTTGAGCACGTAGGTGAGCCGCTTGCCCACGGCGGCATACAGCGACTCGTGCATGTACGCGATGCCCTGCCCACTCGAGAAGTTGGCAGCACGCAGCCCGACCATGCTCATGCCGGCGGTCACCGCCGCGGCGGCGTGTTCGCCCTCGGGCTCGAAGAACAGCAGCCGACGGCCATGCACGTTGGTCTGACCTGCGGCGACGGCCGCAGCCCAGCCCTCGCCCATCTGCGTGGACGGCGTAATCGGATACGCGCCGGCTGCCTCGCTTCCCGCGGTCTCCATGTCCACGACGGCTTGCGTGCCGTCGACGGCCATGGGTATGCCAGGGTACTTCGGCTGCTCGGGAGGTTTGGGATTCGATTTGCGCTTGAACATCATGCAACCGCCTTCTCGAGAGGCTGTGCGGACGCTTGGAACTGCGCGCCCTCGACCCAGACGATGGCGCCGGTCGGGCATCGCGCGATGGCCGACACGTCCGCCAGATCGTTCTTGCTGTAATCCACCACCGCCAACCCGTCCCTGATCTCGATGAGCCCGGGCGCGGCGTCCGCCACGCACCGCTCGCAGGCGGTGCAGGCCACCCGGCACAGGGCTTCGATCTCGTCACCTTCCAACGCGCTCTTGCACTGCACAATCAGTTTCTGCTCGATCGGCATGAGCACGAACAGATCCTTCGGGCACGCGTCCACGCAGTCTCCGCACGCGGTGCACTTGTCCGGGATGACTACGGGAATGCCATACTGGTTCATGTAGATCGCGTCGAAGTCGCACGCGACCTCGCAATCGTCGAGACCGAGGCACCCCCAGCGACAGCCCTTGCCGCCGCCGGCCACGGCTGCTGCGGCCTTGCACGTGTCGAGCCCCAGATAGTCGGCCTCCTGCACCGCCACGTTGCTCCCGCCGGCGCAGAGGAGCCGCGCCACCCGCTTGTTCGCTTCGCCCGCTTCCACCCCGAGGAACTGCGCCATCGAGAGCACGTCGTCAGCACCCATCACCGTGCAGGTAGCGGGCTGGATGCGGCCCAGCACCACACCCTCGGCGAACGCGCGGCACCCCGCCTCGCCGCAGGCGCCGCAGTTGGCGCCCGGCAGCATGTCGGTCACCGCGTCGATCCGCGGATCCTCCCACACCTTGAACTTCCAGTGCGTGAGCGCGATCGCCGCGGCGAACGTGAGGCCCACGCCACCCAGGATGGCGACCGAGAGCAGAATGGTGGTGATGCTCATCCACGCGCTCCTAGATGTCCGACAGGTTGGCCTGCGACAGGAGCCACGCAGCGAGCTTGTCGACCGGATCGGCGGGTGCGGCTGGCGTGACCGGAGTCGCCGACGCGTCCGTCCCCACCGCCGGCCTCGTTCCAACCGTGATGTCCGCCAGTGACCGCAGTTGCCGGATCTCCTCAGCCTGCTGGGACCCGCTCCGGCCGCCAACAGACATCTTCGGCTCGGTCGCGGGCAGATGCTCCACCGTCAAGCGACCGGCCAGGTGCAGCCCGCCCTTGGGATCGTGAACGAACCGTGCGGCCGACTCGGGGACCAGGGCGCCGATGCCCGGACCGTCGTGCGTTGCCAGCCGGTCCAAGCCCGTGCCATCGTGGGTTTGGATGACGAAGGTGCCCGGCGTGATGAGCCGCACCAGCGGGGCGGGGGAGCAGGCCCCACGCACGACCAGCACGATCTTCTGCGATCCATCCAGGAAGTCCGTGAGCATTTCGGCGCGCAGATCGGCACCGTCGACCGCCACCACCAGTGGGGGCGCGAGCCGGCGTTCTCCTTTGCTCCATTTCTGGAAGGGGAACGATCCCAGTGAGCGCGCGTGCTCGTTGCCGCGATAGCTCCCCGACCGCGTCAACTCGAAGATCCGCACAGCCCCGAAGGCGCGTCCAATCTCCTCGAGTGCCTTCGCAACAGCGGTCCGGAGGTCGCCGCCCGGATTCACTTTCACCAGGAAGAGATCATGATTGCGCTGCGACAGTTCGTTCATCGTGTCGCGCGCTTTCTCGATCGTCTCGACGGTGAGCGTGTCGAGCTTCAGCGAGCCTCCGAACAGCTTGGCCAGCCGGTCGGTGTCGAAGCGATCGGCCGCGAACGGTCCCAGCTCGGCAGCCACGCGGTTCACGCCGCCGTTCTGGGACTGCCGATGCTCGGCGAGGAACGTCTGCACCTGCTCGACGGTCGTGCCCAGCGCCGACCGGAACGCATCCCGCTGCCCAGCCAGCGCCGTCAGAGCGAGCTCCACTCGGTCGTCAGAGGGCATAAGTGTCAAGCTCCGCATTGAGGATGGCGATCTTCTCGTCCGCCGTCTTGGGGGATACCCTCCGGACCTCCTCGTACACGGGCAGATCGTCATTCCGGTAAAACACGCCAAGCCGGATCTTGTCATCGAGCTGAGCCAGCCGAAATGCGTTCACGAGGTCCGCGGGATCGTGATAGACCTCGTTCTTGTAGATCTGCTTCAGCGCCGGCACGTCGACACCGTCGGGGTGGACCAAGAGCTCGATCGTGTTGGAATCGCGCATGGCGTTGAGGTACAGCTGGTCCGTGTACTGGGGACACCGCTGCAGGATGCGTACGAACGAGAACCCCCGATGCTCGTAGGCCGCCTTCAGCACGGCGTAGATGTGATCGGGCACCCAGTCGCCGGTCTGCGCCACGAACGAGGCGTTCTCCACACCGAGGGTCGTCGCGATCGGGTTCATCCCTTCGAGGAACGCGCCTTTGGGCTGCGTGTTGCTCCGCACGCCCTTTGGGCTCGTGGGCGACGTCTGGTTCTTGGTGAGCCCGTAGACGCCGTTGTCGAGCATGAGGGCCACCATGTTGGGGTTGTAGCGCGTGGTGTGGATCCAGTGTGCCGCCCCGATGGAGCAGCAGTCTCCGTCGCCCATGACCACGAACACCTGCAGCTCGGGCCGCCGCAGCTTGATACCGGTCGCCAGCGGTAACGCCCGGCCGTGGAGGCCGTGGAAGCCGTACGAGTTGATGTAGTGGGGAAACCGGCTCGAGCAGCCGATGCCCGAGACGAACACCGTCTCTTCGGGCGGGAGCTGCAGGTCGGCCAGGAAGCGTTGCACGGCGGCGAGCACGGCGTGGTCACCGCATCCCGAGCACCAGCGCGCGGTCGCCGCCTGGTAGTCGTCCATCTCCCAAGAGCGGTCGTCGGCTATCGCGCTGCCAAGCAGTGAGCATCCGAGTTGAATCATGATCAGGCTCCCTTGGGCATGTGTGCCCGGATCGCCTCGTGGATCTGGCCCGGGCGCAGCGGATGGCCGGGCACCCGGGTCCAGCAGTCCACATCCACCAGTGTCGTGGCGCGCAGCAGCCAGGCGAGCTGGCCGCGGCGGCGGTTCTCATCGGTGATGTAGGGCGCGTTGGGGTCGTCGGAGTAGTTGACCTCCACCGTCATCACTTTCGTGAACCGGTTGAAGATCTCCTTGAGCCCCGGCTCGAGCGGGGAGAGGAATCGGAGGTGGAGCGACGAGACCGCGAGCCCTTCTTCGCGTGCCCGGTCCACCGCTTCCTCGATGGCGCCAATCGTGCTGCCCCACCCGACGACCAGGAGATCGCCGTGATCGACCCCATAAACTTTGGGCGGTCTCAGTGATTGCTGGAACACGGCCATCTTGCGCGCCCGCATCTCACAGCCGCGCTCGTGCACGTCGGGGCTGTAGGCGATCTTGCTGTCTTCGTCGTGTGACAGCCCCGTCGCGCGGAACATCCCGTTCTGACGACCCGGAATGATGCGGGCCGACAGGCCGGTCTTGGGATCCCAGTCATATGGTTTCTGGCCATCGGGCACAGGGCTCAGGTCGAGCGGCGCCGCGATCCAGTCGCGGGTCACGTTGGGCCGCGGGAATGGCTGGACACCGGTGGCTAGGTTCGCGTCCGAAAGGACCATCACCACGCAGCGGAACGCCTCGGCGATGCGGCGGGCCGTGATCATGCAGAGGAAGCACTCCTCCATGGTCGCCGGCGCCATCACCACCTTGGGTGCGTCGCCGGGCTGGCCCCAGATGGCCGCGAGTAGGTCCGACTGCTCGATCTTGGTGGGGAGTCCCGTGCTCGGTCCGCCGCGCTGCACGTCCACCAGCACGAGCGGCGTCTCGGTCATGACGGCGAGCCCGATGAACTCGGTTTTGAGCGCCAGACCCGGCCCGGACGTGATGGTGAAGGCCACCTTGCCGGCGAACGAGGAGCCGATCGCGACGCCCACGGCGGCGATCTCGTCTTCGGCCTGGTGCACGATGCCACCATAATTCTCGAAGATCTCGCTCAAGTGGTGCGACGCCGACGTGGCCGGTGTGATGGGGTACATGGCGCACAACTCCATGCCCGACGCCACCGCACCCATGGCGATCGCCTGGTTCCCGTTCATCACCACCATGGGCACCGGCGGGGGCTCAATCGGCACGTCGACCGTGAAGTCGAGGTTCGCCTCGGCCCACGCATGCCCGAGATCGAGCAGGGCCAGGTTGGCGTCGATCACCGCTTGGGACTTCTTCCGGAATTCGACCTCGATCTGCTCCCGAATGAGATCCAGGTTGCGGGAGTAGATGTTCGCCAGCATCCCGAGGACGAACATGTTCTTCCCCTTGCGGGGATTGTCGACCACCGTGAGGCACTGCTCTTCCATCGGCACCTTGATGAAGCGGTAGCGCTTGCCGCTCATCTCCTCCATGGCCGCCGCCCACTCCTTGCGGATATCCTCGTCGTCGTGGGCTTCCCACATGCTCTCGATGAGCACGGCACAGTCGTCGTTGAGCGCGTTTGCGCGGTGGCGGTGGAGCAGCACCTGCTCGTTGAACGCCACCACGAGGTGGGCGGCATCGCCCCAGTTCGTCACCGGCTTGGTGCCGATGCGTACCCGGTTCCCGCTGGTGCTGGGCGGGGTGCGCGGTGGGGGCTGGATCTCGGCCGGGATGATCTCCACGGTCCAGACGCCGTTCCCCATCTTCGCCGACACGCGGCCAAAGGTCTGGGCGCACTTCTGCGCGCCCTCGCCGGGGTCGGAGACCACCTCGACGGTGTGCTCGGCGACTTTGATGATGCTCTTGTTCTGGGGGGACGGCGTCTTGGCCTTCTTCTTCTTCGCGGCGGGTGCCGCGGCGGATGAACTGGCCATCACACTCTCGCTCGAACTCGTGGTCGTGTGAAGGTCGAGGAGTCCGGGCGGAGCTCGGCTCGGCACCGAGAGGCAAACCACCACCTCAGCGGAGAGCCGACCAACAGCTCCTCCACCCCTCCCGACCGTCTATGCGGTAGGTGGTCCGACCGGCGGGACGCAGCGCCGTGGCGCTCGCGCAGCTGATCCTGTCAGAATTCCACTCACCGCTGCTCAACCAACAATTCTAATAGGAATGGGGCACGGGAGGGGAAAGACGGGATGAAGAGGTCTTTACAAGACGTTGTGCTACTTGGGGTTTGGGGATATTCGTGCCCACGGTCCGCCCGCCAGGAGCTCTCGCTCAGGGACGGATCAATGACCACCGAATCGGTTGTCGACGGACAGGGTGGGATTCGAACCCACGGAACCCTTGCGAGGTTCACACGCTCTCCAGGCGTGTGCCTTCAGCCGCTCGGCCACCTGTCCCTGTGAAGCTAAACGGAAGAAGTAAAGCAAGTTACGGTGAAGGGGTCAACCCTGGCGTTGTGCGCTGGGGTCGATTGAATCGAGCCGAATCCACGCGACGTGTTCGCCGAAGGCCCGACGCTGCACGAGCGCGCGCATTCGGTCGTCGTCCGGCTGATAGCACGCCAGCAGGGTCGTGCAGTCCTTCTCCGCAAGCACGCGAGGACCTTGGCGGTAGTTTTGACCGCCATCGCCAGCGTCCGACGGAGTCTGTGCCCAACGTGCTCCCGCGGGAAGTGTGATCGCGGCGCGACTGGGGCGGGCGCCCGGCTCTGCCAACAAGGCGCCGGGCGCGCGCTGGACCTGCGTATGGTAGATAGTGAGTATGATTGTGGCTAACCTGGTCATAGGGTTACTAGATTGTGGTTAACCTGATATAAGTTATAGTCTAAGGGATTACAGGTAGACTTCCTAACCGCAGGAGCAGACCCATGGCGATGAGTCGTAAGGTCCTTTCCGTATTCCTCGTCAGCCTGTTGTCGGCGGGCCCGCTCGCCGCGCAGACCCAGACGGGCAACATCTCCGGACGGGTGGCGGACGCCACGACCGCGGATGCCGTGGTTGGTGCCAGCGTCCTGCTCGAGGGAACGCGGCGCGCGACGAACACGGGAGCCGACGGTACGTTCCTGCTGACCGACGTCCCCGTGGGAACCCAACTGGTGACCGCGCGTCTCATCGGGTATGGCCCCCAGACGCAGGAAGTCACGGTCAGGGCCGGACAAACCACCACGGTGGAGTTCGTGCTGCCGCGTCAGGCCGTGGTGATGGACGAGATCGTGGTGACCGGCTACGGTTCCCAGCGCCGCGCGGCCATCACCGGATCGGTCGCGACGGTCAACGCGGACCAGGCCAACGTCGGGGTGACCACCAACGCCGACGATCTGATCAAAGGCCGGGTGGCCGGGGTGAACATCACGCAGAACAGCGGTGAACCTGGAGCGGCGGTTCAAATCCGGATCCGCGGTGGCACCTCGATCAACGCCAGCAACGACCCGCTGTACGTGATCGACGGGGTTGCCATCCAGAACCTGTCGACCGAGGCGGGCGGGATCGGCATTGGTGGTGACCCCCCGCTGGACCGCAACCCGTTGAACCTCATCAATCCCAGCGACATCGAATCCATCACCGTGCTCAAAGACGCCGCCGCGGCCGCCATCTACGGCGCCCGAGGCGCGAACGGTGTGATTCTGATCGAGACGAAGCAGGGCCAGCGGGACAGGACGACCTTCGAATACGACGGCTATGTCTCCGTGGCGAACCGGGCCAACTCTCTGGATGTGCTGAACGGGGACCAGTACCGGCAGTTCGTGGAGCAACAGGTTGCGCTTGGCAATCTGTCGGCGGCGCGCCTCGCGGCACTCGGGTCGGCAAACAACGACTGGCAGAAGGCGGTTACCCGCACTGCCGTTTCGCACAACCACAACCTGGTCTTCTCCGGCGGGACGGAGGCCACGCAGTATCGTGCGTCCCTCAACTACATGAGCCAAAAGGGGGTGGCGATCAGCGACGGTCTGGAGCGCTATCAGGCCCGGCTCAACGGCACGCACTACGCGTGGGGCGACCGGTTGCAGTTGCGTGTTAATCTGACCGCCTCCCACGTCGAAAACGACTATCTGCCAGCCCAGGACGAGGGGGGGTTCGAAGGGGACGTGTTCCATAACATGGTCAACTTCGACCCGACGCAGCCGATCATGGTCACCGATCCGGCCACAGGCCAGCAGAAGTTTTACGAGATCGGAGCCGGTGTGCAATCGGTGCGGAACCCGGTGGCGCTGGCGGAGCAACTCCAAGATTTTGCCAGCTCGGACCGAACCCTCGGCAACGTCAGGGCCCAGCTCGATATCGTGCCGGATCTCCTGAGTGGCCAGCTGACGGTAGGAGTAGACCGGAGTGAGAGCACGCGGCGGATCTACTACCCCGGCATCAGTCCCGCCGGCGCCCAGTGGAACGGGCGTGCCGCTCAACGGAGTCGCGATCTCACGGCCGTGACGGTACAGGGCCTCCTCACGCTGACTCAGAATTTCGCCGACGCACACGACGTCGAAGTCGTCGGCGGTTACGAGTTCAATGACTTCAGCACCGACGACTTCGGGGCGGAGTCCCGCGACTTCCTCACCGACGCGTTCAGTTTCGACAATCTGGCCGGCGGTGCGCAGGTCGAGACCCCGTATTCCTTCAGGGCGGATAGGCGGCTCGTCGGGTTCTTCAGCCGGGCCACCTACGGTTTCAAGGACCGTTACTTCTTGACCGGTGTCCTCCGCTACGACGGATCGTCCGTGTTCGGAGCCGACAACAAGTGGGGGGTGTTCCCCGCCGTGTCGGGCTCGTGGCGGCTGAGCGAAGAGGGCTTCCTGCAGAACGGGCCGTTCTCCGAGCTACGCCTCCGCGCGGGCTACGGCGTGCAGGGCATCGAGGCCGTGCCCGCCTACGCATCCCTGCTGACGCTGGAGCCGAGCGACGGCAACAGCTACCCCTTCGGAGACAACAAGACGGTCGGGGTGGCGGGGACCCAGAATCCGAATCCGGATCTCAAGTGGGAAAGAACGTCGCAGTTCAACGTCGGCATCGACTACGGGTTCTCGGACAACCGGTTCTCGGGCAGTTTCGAATACTACGTCAAGAACACGTCGGACCTCCTGCTGAGGGTTTCCGTACCGCAGCCCGCGATCGTGCCGGACCAGCTGCAGAACATCGGGAAGGTCAGGAACCGGGGTATCGAGGCCACGCTGGATGCGTTGCTGATCAATAGTTCGAACATGACCTGGGACGCCGGGCTCGTGTTTGCGGCGGAGAAGAACGAAGTGCGAGATCTGGGCGACCAGAGTTTCATCGTCACGGGGCGCGTGAGCGGCCAGGGGCAGTCCGACCAGTACGCCCAGCGCATCATCCCGGGCTTCCCGCTGGGTACGTTTTTCGGGCGGGAGTTCGTGCGTGTCGACGACCAAGGGGTGGAGGTGTTCAGCGACTACGACGCGGACGGCAACCTCATCGGGGAGACCACGTCACCGGGCGCGGATGACTTTGTCCCCATCGGCGATGCCAATCCGAACTTCGCCCTCGGTATTCGCAGCCAGATGACGTGGGGCCGGTTCGACGCAAGCTTCCTCGCTCGGGCCAAAATGGGGTTGGACGTGTTCAACAACACCGCACTCGTCTACTCGACGAAGAGCAACGCCCTGCAGGGCAAGAACTTCCTGGCTTCGGCGTTGGACGACCCGACTGGGATCACCCAGCCGGCGATCTACTCATCCCGCTGGATCGAAGACGGTTCGTTCCTGCGGCTCGAGAACATTTCGGTGGGATACAACTTCGACCTGCCGGCATTTTTCGGAACCGCCCGCAGCGGCCGGTTCTACGTGTCGGCCGACAACTTGTTGCTCATCACGGGCTATTCCGGGTACGATCCTGAAGCCCACACGGATAATGGCCTGGCGGCACGCGGGACCGACTATCTCAGCTATCCACGCGCGCGCTCGTTCACGACCGGCGTTCGGTTCTCGTTCTGATGCGAGTCGACGAGACACGGAGACTACATAACGACCTCACAAGGGTTAAGACACTTATGAATACACGTCGTAAACTCATCAATCGGGTGATTCTCGCCCCGGCCGTGGCATTCCTACTCGTCGCAGGCTGCACGGATCTGGGTGAATCCCCCACGAGCGTGATCACGCCGGACAACTTCAACCAGACCGAGCAGGAAGTGCTCGGTAGTCTGGCGTCCGTGTACGCGGTGCTGCGCAATACGACCAACTCTTACTTCGACGTGAGCACGATCAGCTCGGACGAACTGATCGCGCCCACGCGCGGCAGCGACTGGTTCGACAACGGGAAGTGGCTCGAGCTTCACCGCCACACCTGGACGGCGATCAGCCCGCTCGGGCTCCAAGATATCAACAACATCTGGAACGATATGTTCAGCGGCGTCACGCGGGCCAACGTCTTACTCGAGGCGCTCAAGAGTGTCACCGTAGCAGATCAGGCGGCCGTCGAAGCCGAGGTCCGGACGCTCCGGGCCTTCTATTACTACATACTGCAGGACATGTTCGGCGGTGTGCCGATCGTCACGACCATCGAGCTCGCGGCGCGGGCGAGAAACACGCGCGCCGAGGTGTTCCAGTTCATTAGCGACGAGCTGAATGCGGCCCGGGTGGACCTGCCGGACAACTGGCCGGCGTCCCAGCACGGGCGCATGACGAAAGGCGCGGCCGATGCCATCCTGGCCAGTTTGTATCTGAACGCCGCGGTGTTCACGACAGACGCGCCCAGTGCGACCGCCTACAACTCGTGCACCACCGTGCAGGTGGGGGGGGAGACCGCCTGCGCTGCCGCCATCGCAGCCGCGGACCGCATCCTGAACTCCGGTGTTTACAGCCTGGCTACCGAGGGCAGCTGGCGTGACAACTTCGGACCCGACAACGCTTCGTCGCCGGAGAACATCCTGGTCGTCAAGTTCATGAACCAGTCAGGCTTGGGACTCAACTTCCTGATGCGGGTGCTGCACTACAACCAGTACACCCCCAGCCCCTGGAACGGCTTCGCGGCCTTGGCAGAGACGTACAACGCCTTCGATGCGGACGACCAGCGCCGGGAGATCTTCCTCGAAGGACCGCAGGTCAACCTCGACACCGGCGACCCTGTCTTTGAACGGGGCGGCGCGCCACTGGTCTTCACGGTGGACATCCAAGACCCGACCCAGGCTACGGAAGCTGAGGGCGCCCGTATCATCAAGTGGCCTCCGGATCCGGACCGCGTTGCCCAGGAGTCCGGCAACGACTTCGCCTTCTTCCGCCTTGCCGAGATCTATCTGATCAAGGCCGAGGCGGAGTTCGAGCTTGGGACGGGCGCTCCCCTTGGCACCTTGAATATGCTCCGCGCCCGGGTCTTCGAACCGGACGAGCCGCTTGCAGCCGTCGACCGTGACGTGATCCTCCAGGAGCGACTGTTCGAGCTCACCAACGAAGCCAAGCGGCGACTGGATCTGATCCGGCATGGGAGGTTCACGGATCCGTGGTCGTTCAAGGCGCAGGGAGCACCCCATCTGGTCCTGATGCCGATTCCGCAGCCGCAGTTGGACGCCAACCCGGAACTCACGCAAAACCCCGGGTACTGATTGGGGGACGTCGTTGCCTGATGGTTACCGCCATAGCCTGGTCTCGCATCGAGGCCAGGCTATGGCGCAATAGGCCGCTTCCTTGCGTCACACACCTCTCGGTGATTTCGACCCAAAGACGTGAACATGGTATCAAGCCGCAGGCTCCCGCTCCTGCTTGCTGCGTCGTGCCTCCTCGCCGGCTGCTCCGGCGCAGACAGGTCTGCTCCGGAAACGCGGCTGCGTGAGCCACCCGCGGCCGGTGACCAGCTCTTCAGCAGGCTTCCGTCCAGCTATACCGGCGTCCGCTTCGAGAACCGCCTCGCCGATACTCGCGAGCTGAACGTCTTCACCTATCGCAACTACTACAACGGCGGCGGGGTGGCGCTGGGCGACCTCTCCGGGGACGGGCTCCCGGAGCTCCTGTTCACGTCGAATCTGGGCGAAAACCGGCTGTACCTGAACGAGGGTGAGTTCCGCTTTCGGGACGTGACCGAGGTGGCCGGCGTGGCCGGCAAGGGGTCCTGGGCGACGGGGGTCACCTTTGCCGACGTCAACGGTGACGGACTCCTCGACATCTACGTCTGCTACGCCGGCAACGCGGCAGGCGAGCGCCGCGCCAACGAGCTCTACATCCATCGGGGCCTCAACGCAGACGGGGTGCCCACCTTCGCCGAAATGGCGGCTGCGTACGGTATCGCGGACGAGGGCTACTCGACGCACGCTGCGTTCTTCGACTACGATCGTGATGGATACCTGGACCTGTATGTGGTCAACAACTCTCCCCGGCCTGTCTCGAGCTTCGGTCTCAGAAACATCCGCCACGTGCGCGATGCGCTCGGAGGCGACAAACTCTACCACAACGTGGGCGGACGCTTGCTCGATGTGAGCGAGCGGGCCGGGATCTTCGGGAGCGAGATCGCCTTCGGTCTGGGGGTCGCCGTGGGCGACGTGAACCGCGACGGCTGGCCGGACATCTACGTCTCCAACGACTTCTTCGAGCGGGACTATCTCTACATCAACAACGGAGATGGAACCTTCGCCGAGCTGCTCGACCGGCAGATGCCCTCCATCAGCTTGTCCTCTATGGGACTGGACATCGCCGACATCGACAACGATGGGTGGCTGGACATCTACGTGGCCGACATGCTGCCGGAGGACGACTACCGGCTCAAGACGACCTCCACGTTCGAGGACTGGGACGGCTACCAGGCCAAGTTGAGGCACGACTATCACCACCAGTTCATGCGAAGCATGCTCCATCTGAACAACCGTAACGGGACGTTCAGCGAGATCGGGCAACTGGCCGGCGTGGCGCGCACAGACTGGACCTGGGGCGCGCTCATCGCAGATTTCGATCAGGACGGTTTCAAGGATATCCATGTCACGAACGGCATCCTCGCGGATGTGACCTCGCAGGACTACATCTCCTTCCTGGCCGACCCGCGGACGATGAGGGCCGCCGTCAAGGGCGAGCGGGTCGAGTTCCTGGGACTCATCGAGGCGATGAGCTCGACTCCGCTGCCAAACTATGCATTCCGGAACGCCGGGAACCTGACCTTCTGGAACTCAGGCGCAGCCTGGGGCCTGAACGCGCCGGGCTTTTCCAGTGGCGCGGCTTACGGCGATCTGAACGGCGACGGCGCACTAGATCTGGTCGTCAATAATGTCAATCAGGAAGCCTTCGTCTATCGGAACAACGCCCGAACACTCTTGGACAACCATTATCTGCAGGTCGTGCTCGAAGGAGAGGGCTCCAACCGCTTCGGCATCGGGGCCAAGGTGACGCTTCGGAGCGCGGAGCGTTTGTTCTTTCAGGAGATGATGCCATCACGCGGATTCCAGTCGAGTGTCGACTACGTTCTGACCTTCGGGGTCGGTCAGATCGAGACGGTTGATTCGGTGCTGGTCGAGTGGTCGGACGGGCGGGTCAATGTGCTGACCGACGTCACGGCGAACCAGCGTATCACGGTACGGCACGCCGAGTCTGCGGCAGCGCCGCCCGTCACGCCGGAGTCCGCCCCGCCGTTGTTCGCCGACGTCACGGAAAGCATCGCGCTCGAGTTCGTGCACCGGGAAAACACGTTCGTCGATTTCAGCCGGGAGCGTCTGATGCCAAAGATGCTCTCCACCGAGGGGCCGTTCATGGCCGTGTCCGATGTCAACGGAGACGGCCTTGACGACGCGTTCATTGGCGGCGCTAAGGATCAGCCGGGGCAGCTCCTCGTCCAGCGGCGCTCCGGCGGGTTCGTCAGGAGCAACGAGGGGCTGTTCGAGCAGGACCGGGTGTCGGAAGATCTGGGAGCGGTGTTCTTCGATGCGACCGGAGACGGTCACCCCGATCTCTACGTGGTCAGCGGCGGCAGCGAGTTCTCGGATATGGCGCCCGCCATCCAGGACCGGCTGTACCTAAACGATGGTGGGGGCACCTTCCGGAAGACAGACGGCCACCTGCCACCCATGAACATTAGCGGATCGCGTGCGGCGCCGGCCGATTTCGATGGCGATGGCGACATCGATCTCTTTGTCGGCGGGCGCGTCGTTCCCTGGCGCTACGGCATCGATCCGAGAAGCGTGCTGCTCGAGAACGACGGCCGGGGCCGCTTCCGCGACGTCACGCAGCAGGTGGCGCCCGATCTGGTGCGTATCGGCATGGTCACCGATGCCCTGTGGGACGATGTGGACGGCGACGGTCGACTGGATCTGGTAGTGGTCGGCGAGTGGATGCCGATCACGATCTTCCGCAATACGGGGTCCGGAACGCTCGAACCAATGGCCCCGCGTGGGCTCGAGCGGAGCCACGGATGGTGGAACCGGATTGTCGCCGGCGACTTTACCGGAGACGGCCGCACCGATTTCGTCGTCGGAAACCTGGGGCTCAACACGCGTCTCCGAGCTTCCGAGGACGAGCCGGTTACGATGTATGTCAAGGATTTCGATCGCAACGGGTTCGTCGAGCAGATCGTGTCCTCGTATGACAACGGGGTCAGTTATCCCCTCGCGCTGCGCGATGATCTCATCAGAGTCCTTCCGTTCCTCGAGGCGCGCTACCCTACCTACGAATCGTATGCCCAGCAGACCGTGGCGGATATCTTCCCGCCCGCGGACTTGGCCGATGCGGTGCTGAAGCAGGCGTACACCTTCGCCACGACACTCGTGCGGAACAACGGTGACGGGTCGTTCACGCGCGTGCCGCTGCCGCTCGAAGCGCAGCTGGCTCCGGTCTACGGTATCCTGGCCGCCGAGCTGGACGGCGACGGAACGCTCGATCTTCTGCTGGCCGGGAATTTCGACGGCGTAGAGCCCAAGATCGGCCGGATGAGCGCCAGCTATGGACTGTTTCTGCGCGGAGACGGTAGTGGAGGCTTCACGCCGGTCCGAACGTCGGAGAGCGGATTCCTCGTGCCCGGACAGGCACGTGACATCCAGCGTATCGGTACGCGGCAGGGCGATTTGTACGTGGTGACCCGGAACGACGACCGTCCGCTCATCTTCCGCACCGCTGCTGGCGGTCGGGCGCTAGCGCTTGCCGGTCACTGATCCGGTTGCTTCGTCCTGATGACGATGACCCCGTTAGCGCCCCGCACGCCGTACATTGTTGTGCTGGCGGCGTCCTTCAGTACTTCGATGGATTCGATGTCGTACGGGTTGATCCCGAATAGGGCGCCTCCCGGTCCCGGCTCGATGGGGACACCGTCGATCACATACAGCGGCTCGTTGCTGCCGCGGATCGACGTGGTGCCTCGGATGCGAATCGAAAGGCCGCCGTCCGACGATCGCACCACCGTGACACCGGGGAACCGACTTGCGAGTACCTCTTCGATAGGCTTGCCGGGGGTGCGCTGAATATCTTCTGCTGTTACCGCGCGTGGCGCACTCGGCTCCGGTGAATCCTCGACGCCACCCGCGGCCGTTCTGCTGGCCTGGGAACATCCGAACAGGAGCCCGACGAGCAGACCGATTGGCAATAGGACGCGCGGTGAGACCATAGTGTAAGATACGTCAGTCCCCGGGCCGGCGCTCGGACCCGGCACGGGCTCGTGCCCTCACGAATGTGAATGGAGAGAGCAATGGAGGATGTGCTGCTCGGCTCGCCGCCGTGCGCTCGGCCTCCGTAGGCTTGTAAATGACCTTCCTGAATCACCTCAGCGATCTCCGCGTTCTCTGCGGTGAGGCGCACACCGTGTCTGTAGAACACCGTATCACGCTACTCGGTGCCGCGGGTCTGCTCGTCCTGGCGGGCTGTGGTCGCGCGGAGCAGGCCCCGCCGCTGTTCGATCTCCTCCCCGCGGAAAGAACCGGGGTCTCGTTCGTCAACGAGCTACCGGAAGCGCCCGAGATCAACATCCTCAATTATCTCAATTACTACAACGGCGGGGGCGTGGCGGCGGGCGACGTCGATGGCGACGGCCTGGTAGACCTCTACTTCACGTCAAACCTCGGTCCCGACCGGCTCTATCGCAACAAGGGCGATTACCGGTTCGAGGACATCACGGAGCGGGCAGGGGTGGGAGGCGCCCAGGGCTGGACGACCGGCGCCACGATGGCCGACGTCAACGGCGACGGGCACCTCGACATCTACGTCTCGACCGTCACCCATCTCACGCTGCGCGGCGGGAATGTGCTGTACATCAATGACGGTAGCGGCACCTTCACCGACCGGACCGCGGAATACGGGCTCGAGCACGTCGGCTATTCGACCCAGGCTGCCTTCTTCGATTATGACGGAGACGGCGACCTGGACATGTACCTCTTGAACCATTCGACTCACGAGGAGCGCGGGAGAACCTGGAACCCGCAGCGGGAAACGCGGCACCCGACAGCGGGTGATCGCCTCTTCAGGAACGACGGCAACCGCTTCGTGGATGTCAGCCAAGCGTCTGGTATCTATGGTGGCGTCGAAGGGTACGGTCTGGGCGTGATCGTCAGCGACCTCGATGTCGATGGCTGCCCCGACATCTTCGTGACCAACGATTTTCACGAGAGTGATTTTCTCTACCTCAACAACTGCGACGGCACGTTCACCGAATCGGTCGCCACCTCAACCGGTCACACCAGCCTTTCCTCGATGGGCGTCGATGCCGCCGACTTCACCAACGACGGCCGACCGGACCTGATGGTCCTCGACATGCTTCCGGAACGGGAGGAGGTCCTCAAGAGCGCTGCCAGCGCCGAAGACATGGACGTCTATCAGATGAAGCTCCGGGTCGGCTATCATCCCCAGTACGTGCGGAACACGCTGCAGGTGAATCGCGGCCGGGGTCGATTCAGCGAGATTGGCTACCTAGCCGGCGTGTATGCGACCGACTGGAGTTGGACGCCGCTCTTCGCTGACTTGGACAACGATGGTGACAAGGATCTTCTCGTCACGAACGGGATCTACCGGCGGCCGAACGACCTGGACTTCATCACTTACGTGGCTGACCGGGATGTTCAAGCGTCACTGGCGGACGGGATTACCGAAGAGCTCCTGGCGACGCTTGAGGAGAAGATGCCCCAGGTCCCGATTTCCAACTACGCGTATCGGAACAACGGGGATCTGACGTTCACGAACATGGCCGACGCGTGGGGCCTGGCGCAACCGGGGTTCTCAACCGGCGCCGTCTACGTGGACCTGAACAACGACGGCGCGCTCGATCTCGTAGTGAACAACATCAACGCGCCTGCCGGGATCTACCGAAATCGGGCGCGCGAGATCAACGGCCATCATTTCCTGACCGTACGTCTCGAGGGATCGGGCGCCAATACGGGCGGTATCGGCGCGAAGGTCGTCGTCGAACATGACGGCATCATGCAGCTGCTGGAACTGATGCCAACCCGCGGCTTCCAGTCGTCCGTCGATCCTCGCCTCCACTTCGGGTTGGGGGCTTCCCCGCGGATAGACTCGCTGATCGTCATTTGGCCGGATCATCGCTATCAGGTCCTGAGGGATGTGGCGGTCGATCAGACGGTCACGCTCTCCCAGGAGGACGCCGCCGGCCGGTATCCGAATCGGCAACCGGCGGGTGAGCCGCTGTTTGCGGACATCACCACCCAGCTGGCCATCGACGTCAAACATGAAGAGAACAGGTTCTTTGACTACACCCGCGAACCGCTGATCCCGCACCAGCTCTCTACCGAAGGACCCGCCCTCGCCGTCGGCGACGTGAATGGCGATGGTCTTGACGACCTCTACGTGGGTGGCGCTAAGTGGCAGGCCGGACAGCTCCTGGTCCAGCAGCGTGATGGCCGGTTCCGCCGCACCAATGAGACCGTCTTCCAGGCCGACAGCCTACACGAAGACGTGGACGCGGTCTTGTTCGATGCCAACGGCGACGGATATCAGGATCTCTACGTCGTGAGCGCCGGGAACGAGTTCTGGGGAGATCAGGAAGCGTTGCGGGATCGGCTGTATGTCAACGACGGGCAGGGTCGTTTCCACCGCGACGAGGACGCCCTCCCGGCATTCTTCGAAAACGGCTCCTGCGTGGTGCCGGGCGACTTCGACGGGGATGGCCATCTCGATCTGTTCGTCGGCGGCCGGGTGGTCTCCCGCCGCTACGGCCTCGCTCCGCGAAGCTACCTACTGCAGAATGACGGCACGGGACGGTTCCGCGACGTGACCGTCGAGAAGGCGGAGGCGCTGGCCGAAGTCGGGATGGTGTCCTCGGCCGCTTGGGTGGATTACGACGATGATGGACGGCTCGACCTGATCGTCGTCGGAGAATGGATGCCGGTACGTGTCTTTCGGCAACAGGCTGGCCGGTTCGTGGACCGCACCACCGAAGCCGGCTTGTCGGGCACAAACGGCTGGTGGAACAGCGTGTCGGTGGCCGACCTGCGGGGAACCGGGCGCCCCGATCTCATCCTAGGCAACCTCGGGTTGAACTCCTACATCCGGGCGTCACCCAAGGAGCCGGCCCGGTTGTACATCCATGACTTCGCGCAAAGCGGCGGGCTCCAGCAGATCCTGACGTTCTACAAGAACGGCGTGAGCTACCCGCTCGCGGGCCGCGACGAGTTGGTCAGGGCGATCCCGCAGCTGCAGAGCCGGTACGCCTCCTACGCCGAGTTCGGCGCCAGCCGGATCCAGGACATCTTTCCACCGTCGACATTGCGGCAGGCAGAGGTCCGGGAAGCGTACCTGTTTGCCAGCTCCGCGGCCCTGAACAACGGCGACGGAACCTTCACCCTCCAGCCCCTGCCCACCGAGGCCCAGTTCGCCCCGATCTACGCCGCGCTGCCGGGTGACTTCGATGGCGACGGGCTCACCGATGTCGTCGTCGCAGGCAACTTCTTTGGGGTCACGCCCGCGCGCGGGCGGTACGATGCCAGTTATGGCCTGTTACTTCGCGGGGACGGCACTGGTGGCTTGGCAGCGGTCGACCTGGAGGAGAGCAATCTGGTGATCGTTGGCCAGGTGCGGCACCTGGCACTGCTGCGACATGCGGACGGCGGCCGATTGATCGTCGTGGCGCGGAACGACGACACGCTCCGGATCATCCGCCCCCTGCGCTCGCCTCATCCGGGCGGCGGCTCGGCCACCACGCCCTGATCCGAGGAGAAAGGCGGGGTCGCCCGCGCATCGGGCCGCCCCGCATTCGCACGGGAGGTCCACCACATCTCGACGAGCAGCGCGACCGGCCCCACGAGGAACAGCGCGTAGAACGGTGCATAGATGACCTCGGCCAGCCGCAGAAGCATCTCCACGAACGCGATGATACACACGACCACGATGGCGCCCCGCATGGACGATACGGTGGTCTTTGGATCCGTAATCATGAACAGCGCAAAGAGCTGGTACATAGGACCGGTGATTGGGGCCGCCTCGGTCACGAACGCACTGCCTGTGATCAGGCTCCGCACGAAGGCCAAGATGAAAAAGGACACCACGTAGGCCACCGTGATGTGCGCGCGCTTGGCACGCCAGATCGTGAACAGACCCACTGCCCAGATCACGAGCATCGGCCACAGGTCGTTCCCCCACTGTACGCTCAAGGGCGCCACGGCAAACGGCGCCAGAAAGAGCAGGGCGCAGATGCCGAAATTGGAGGGGTTCCAGAGGTGCCGCCCCTTCGTGCGCAGGACGTACTTGGACATGATGGAGAGCACCCCGCCGACGGCGTAGGGCCACAACATGGGCGAACGCACGAGGATCGCTATGCTGATCCCGGAGATGTAGGCGCTGGCGAGCTGGTGCGGCGTGCCCGTGAGGAGTCGGCGCAGCGAGACTTCCGTCGCAATGGCCGAGAGCACGGCGAGGGCGATCGCCTCGTACCCGCGCAGCACACCGTATGACCAGTGGGCGCCGAGCAGGATGAGCGTGATGAGGAGGGGACCCGTCAGGCGCCTGTCGACCTTCACTTGGGCTCCCTGATGGCATGCAGCGTGTTGATGGCGGGCGTCGGAATGGTCTGCACGATGCCCGAGGGCCAGCGGATCACGACGCTGTCGACCTGTGAGGCCGCGCCGAGGCCGAAATGTGCACGGCGCTGGTTCTGCGCGGCGAACCCGTTGCCCCCCTCGATCTGCCGAAGCTGCTCCATCCCGGCCCGATAGAGGCGGATCTCCGCGCCGATCGCGCTCCGGTTGCTCCGTGTGCCCTCCAACGTGAACGCGATCCAGCCGTGCGTCGGAGTGACCGTGTTCCTATAGACCAGCAGCGGCCCGCGCTGGTTGGCCACTATGGCGTCGAGCGCGCCGCGGTTCCACAGATCGGCGAACGCCACGGCGCGCCCATCGTTCGCGTTGACGGATCCGACCGCTCGCGTGACGTCCTGAAAGCGGCCCGCACCGTCATTCAGCCACACGCGGTCCTCCTGGTAGCCGGAGAGGCTGCGGCCGCGCATGGCCGGCCAGTTACCCGCGTCGGCGATGATGTTGCGATAGCCACCGGCGACCATCGAGTAGTCGTACCAGTAGCTCTCGCGCGTCTCGCCTGACACGTATCCGTTTGTCACGAAGAGATCGAGCCAGCCGTCGTTGTTCAGGTCGCCGAACTGGGCGCCGAAGGCGAAACCGGCCAGCTCGACACCCATGGCGCCAGCCAGGTTCCGATAGCTGGGGTTCTCGCCTGGTACGTGCGTGGGCACCCACAGATCGTTGCCGTGGATGAGCACTCCGGGCTCGGAGATGTTGCTCACGTAGAGGATCCACTCCCCGCGGTTGAACACGTCCCCGAACGACGCATTCATGCCGCTCTTGGGGGTGCGGGCCACATTCGCAGCCCGGCCGATCTCACGAAAGCGCTGACCTCCGTCGTTGAGATAGAGCTCGTTGATCCCATAGTCGTTGGCCACGAAGAGATCCGGATCGCCGTCGCCATCCACATCGGCCGTCGCCGCGGCGAGCGTCCAGCGTCTCGTGATGAGACCGGCGCCATCGGCAACTTCTTCGAACGAGCCATCACCCCGATTGCGCAACAGATAGTTTCGCCCGCCATTTTGCGCGTACTCGAAGCTCTCCGGCATGATGCGCGTGTGCGGAAGGTTCCACAGATCCACGTCCGCCGGGTAGAAGGCGCCCACAAAGAGATCCAGCCAACCGTCGCGGTCGTAGTCGAACCAGACAGCCGTGTTGGCATTGATCCAAGCAGGGAGCTCGACGCGCTCGGTGACGCGCGAGAAGCCCCGCCCACCGTCGTTGCGGAACAGCTCGGGGTGACCCCACCGGTAGAGGAACAGGTCTTCGTAGCCGTCGTTGTCGTAGTCGCCCCAGACGGCGCCCATCGAGACGCCGGTGGCTCGCCGATTCACGTCTGCCACGCCCAGTCGGGCGGCCACGTCCTCGAATGTGCCGTCGCCCCTGTTGCGGTAGAGCGCGTTCCGGCCACCCACCGCGCTATTCGTCACGTACAGGTCCTGCCATCCGTCGCGGTCGAAATCCATAACCGAGACGGCGGCGCCGTACGCTGCCACCGCCGGCATGATCGGCTCGAGTTTGGGGTCGAGCACCGGGGGCTGGTGGGTGAACCGGATGCCGGCGGCATCCGAAACCTCCTGGAGCGCAAAGCCATACCGCTCGAGGGCCGCCGGCACGCTCAGTCCGGCATCGGCCACCTGAGAGGCGGATGAGAAGTGCCGAATGACAAGCGGCGTGGCGAGGAGCGCGAAAAACGCGATGATCGCGACGATGCGGATGACGCGGCGCGGCGTCGCCGCCGCGCGTCCCTCACTGGTCGCGCTTGGGGACGAGCGCACGATGGAAATCCCGCGGAGTCACATAGCGGGTGTGGAAGTCCCTCCAGTCTTCCGGGTGGAGACGGTACGCCGGATCGTCTTCCAACCGGCCCGGCGGGCGGGCATAGTCGGACATCCCATGATAGGGCAGCGGGAGGACCGTGGTCGAGAAACCGGTGTTATAATCGCCGTCCTTCACCCAGCCGTCGCCGATCAGCACGTAGTCGCGCGTCGAGCCACCGCGCGGGGGAGGCGGGGCAGGGAACCGGAGCGCCAATTCGTCTCCCGCGTTCATGATCGTATACCGGTCATCGACCGCCTCGTTCAACGGGCGCACGTCGCCGAAGCGGGTGTAGAACCCTACGAGGTCCCGCCACAGCGGTGCCGTGGTGGTAATCGTGCTGTAGTTGGGAAGCTCGGGCGCTTTGCGGCTGGCCTGAGCCACTTCCGAGAAGCCGCGGTAGCGCAGCTCGGCAGTGGCGGGGAGGATCCGGCGCGTGGTGATCGGGGCGTCAGGCTGGCCCACGGCCCACGCGATCCGGTCCCAATAGATCTCCATGTTGGTGCGCAGGCGCACGTGGCGCGGCGTGCCGGGACGGAACGCGTCCTGCAGGTCGATGAGCATCGTTTTCGTCTTCCCGGCCGGGAATCCGAGATCGGCCTCGACGATCGCCCATCCCCCTTGGCCGTCCGGCACCTCGAGCTGCAACCCGTGCGGTAATCGATTGTCACCCTGGCTGACGGCGACGTTGATCGAGGCGTCGGTGGGATAGACCCATCCGGATGCCACGAGCCAGAGCGGCCCCTCGGTGGGAACATCGTCGCCGAGCGCGACCTCGACGTAGTGCTCGCCAGCGATGCCCTGATAGGGACCCAATTCGAACGTGTCCACAAATCGCTCGTCACGGGCGCGAATCAGTGCGGTCACGTCCCGACCCGCATGATCCCAGGCCTGCGCCACGGGGCGAAGCGGTTGCATCGCATGAACGGCTGGTGTGGGTGCCGGAAGCGTGAAGCGCTCGTCGACGAACACCTCGGTGCCCTCCGGATGGTCGACGACCATCAAGGCAACGTGGTCGAAGAAGTGCGTCTCCCACAAATCCGCCGTGATGCGCACGTCGTAGAAGCCATCGCGGGGAACCAATTGGTCGCCCCGGATCTTGATCCAGTCCTCGGCGTGGATCACCGCGGCGTTCCCCTGCGCGTTGATGCGCAGGCCGAGCGCCGTGCGCCAAATGAAATCCGTGACGAATTGCATCTTCTCGCCGTCGAACGCGAACACCCAGGGGCACGATCCCTTGAGACGCTGGCGCGTCAGGATGGTTTCGTTGGCAGCGGCGAGGTTGAACTCGGGTTGGACGGTCCCGTTCGGCCAGATGATGCGGGCAACGTCGACCAGGGGGTGCTCCCCCGTTCCGAAGTGGACGACAGGACCGTCGATCAACTGCTTCTGGTAGAGCAGGCCCGCCCGGACCTCGATCTCGCCGCCGATGCCGAAGGAGTTGATACGTCGGTCCCCGGTGGTTTGTGCCGCCCGCGGGCGGATGCTCGCCGAGTAGTAGTCCTTAGTGCCCTGGTTGGTGAGCAACAGCGCTTGGCCTTCCGATGACACCGCGATCAGATCGAGGCGACCGTCACCGCTGATGTCGGCGACGCTCGTGATCTGGACGTCGATCGGCGGAAGGTGCTGCGGCTCAGGCTCGGCGCTCAGCCAGGCCCTGGAGCCCTGGGGCGTCGAGGCCACCAGATCGAGGTCGCCGTTGTTGTCCAGGTCGGCGACGAAAAGCCGCGTCGATGCAACACCGGCCGTTGGGAAATCAGGCCACCGCGCGAGCACGCCGGTTTCCCAACCGCTCTCGTTCAACGAGAGGCGGCGCAGCGTCCCGTCTGCCCCGAGAAGGATCAGGTCGAGCGTGGCGTCTTGGTTCATGTCGGCTGCGGCGATCGCGTGCACGGAGCCGAGCGTGTCCGGCAGTGGGTATGCTTGGAACTGGGGAACGCGGTAGCGCCCGTTGCGGAACACCAGCAGGCGTCCGGCGGCATCGAGGAGCGCCGCATCGGGGTCACCGTCGGCATCCAGATCGGCCCACACGAAATCTCGCAGACGGGCCACGCTCGCAAAGGCGGGATAGGCCTCGAAGGTCCCGTCGCCCCGGTTCCGCAGCACGACGGGCCCACCCTCGACTCTGGCGAGCACGAGGTCCAAGTCGCCTTCCATGTCCAGGTCGGCGGCCCAGGCGCCGGCGTAGGCGGCACGAGCAATCGCTGCGGCAACCGCCTCGCCGGTCACGTCTGTGAAGGCGCCGACGTCGTCTTGACGGAGCAGGCGAAGCCCACCGGGACCTGCCAGCACGAGGTCCATCCGGAAGTCGTAGTTGTAGTCGACGGGAGCGACGGCAGAGGGCGAGAGCGGTGAGGCGGATGCCCCTCCCGGAAAGGCGAACGCCTCGGCCTGACCAGGCTCGGGTGAAATCCACAAGGTCCCGCGACTCGCGGTGACCAGCGCGAGCGGTCCCTCCTCGCTCAGCCAGAGCGCGTGTACCCACGCCGCGGGCCCCTCACCCACCGACAGTGTCTCCGCCACGAACATGAGACCCGTGTCCGCCGGCGCTGACTCAGCGGAAGGGGCCGGCAGTCGCACAAAGCGCGTCAGCAGGAGCTCCGTTCGGCTCGGCGACGTCAGCACGGCCTCCTCGTCGTCGCGGTAGGCGGGCTGGAGCTGCAATACCGTCTGCAGAAACGGGATCAGCGTGGCGGCACGGCCCAAATCCCCGGCCTCTCCAGCGGTCCGTACCGCCCCGAGCTCGGCGATGAGGGGGAAGGACAGGGAATCGGCCCGGGCTCCAATGCGGTCGAGCGTCTGGCGCAGTGTCTCGAGGTCGCGCCGTTTCGCGGCGAGGCGCGCGCGCTCGAGCAAGGCTACCAGATTTCCCGGCTGGACGGCCAGCATCCGGTCGATCAGCTGCTGCGCCTCCAACGTGCTCCCGGAGCGGCCCTCCTGCTCGACGAGCTGGGCCAGGAGATAGAGCGCCTGCAGGCTCCGAGGGTCGAGTTCAACAGCGCGGCGGAGGTGTTCCGTTGCCGCGTCTAGGCGTCCGCGCTCGCGCTCGACGAGCGCGGAAACGAGCTGGATGTGACCGTTCTCGGGCGCCAGCATGCGCGCCTCTTCCAGCCGTTCGGCCGCCTGTTCCAGCTCACGCCGTTGGAGCGCGATCAGGCCGAAATCGGCCCAACCTGCCGGCTCTCCGGGGACGAGTTCGGTGACGCGCTGAAACGCCGCCGCTGCCAGTCCGCTCTCGCCCGCCTGAGCGGCCGCCACGCCCCTGTAGAACGCCGCTACGGTCTCTCGGTAGGCCGGAGACGATGGGTCGGGCAGATCGGTGCGCCCGCAGGCCGTAGCGCCCAGAACGAGCAGGAGGGCGGCGGGAAGATGAAGAGCGAATCTCAAGGGGCGTGACCAATGCAAGATTGGGATTTTGCTCCGGGAGTCAGGGCAAGCTAGGTACTGAAATCATGGGGCGCAAGGCGACGTCCCGGCCCTCGGGGCGGGCCGCCGCGTCACGGCTGCCGTGCGGCGAGCATTCCGTGTCGAGGTTCATGGGCGTATACTAGCCTGTTACGCGAGGCAATCCCGAGTCTATCATCACCGAAGCTGGCGATCCGTCGTCGTGGGATCGCGCCACAGACCCTAAGCCGGAGAGGTATCCGTGGGCGTCCTGGCGAGCGTGGACTGGGTGATCATCGGTGTGTACTTCCTGGTACTCTTCGGCGTCGCCATCTCGGCGTGGCTGCGTCAGCGTGCCGGTAGTGGGACGTCGAAGGACCACGGGTTACTGTGGATCTGCTTCTCATGACGAACCGGTGTCTCTGGGGGGCTGAGTGCGGATGATGAATCGTCGATCTGACGCGGTGACTTGTGGGGGGCCGCTGCGCCTTCGGGCCCGGTCTGCGTGGCTCGTCGCCGCCATCGGGCTCATGGCAGCCTGCCAGAGCCGCGCGCCCGACGGCGGGGCCCAACCGCCGCTTCCCGCCGCGCGCTACGACCCGGCGCACGATCTTGGGCCGCTGTTCCATGACGTCCAGGTGGCGGGGGTCTTCAGCGACTCGAAGACGTTCGTGGATGCGCGGCCGCTGCTGCCTCCCGCGGACATCGCCGCCCGCTACACCACCGCACGGAGCGCGGGGCAGGTGGATTTGCCGGCCTTCGTGCGCCAGTACTTCGAGGCGCCGCCGCCGGCGGGCGAAGGCCTCCGCACCGACACGGCGCGGACCATGGAGGAGCACATCCGCGCGCTCTGGCCGGCGCTCACCCGAACGCCCGACGCCGCGGACGCGCAGTCGTCGCTGATTCCGCTGCCGTACGCCTACGTGGTCCCGGGCGGCCGGTTCCGCGAGGTCTACTACTGGGACTCCTACTTCACGATGCTCGGGTTGATCGAGAGCGGCCGGCCGGACCTCGTGCGGAGCATGCTCGACAACTTCGCTTACCTGGTCCGGACCATCGGGCACGTGCCGAACGGCAATCGCACGTACTACCTCAGCCGGAGCCAACCGCCGTTCTTCGCAGCCATGGTCGGGCTCTACGCCGCAGCGACGGACACCGCGGAGGCGCTGCCATACCTCGACGCCCTGGAGGCCGAGCACGAGTTCTGGCTGGACGGAGCAGCCAGCCTCGCGCCCGGTGAGGCGTACCGCCGCGTCGTGAGGCTAGCCGATGGGTCGGTGCTCAACCGGTACTGGGACGACCGGCCGGATCCCCGGCCGGAGTCCTACCGTGAAGACTACGAGCTGGGTGAAACGCTCCCGCAGGATCGGCGCGAGGCGTTCTTCCGGAACGTCCGTGCTTCGGCTGAGAGCGGGTGGGATTTCTCGAGTCGCTGGATGCGGGACCCGTCGGACCTCCGGACGCTCGAGACGACGGCGCTGGTCCCGGTGGATCTCAACAGCCTCCTCTATCACGCTGAGCGGACGATCGCCGCGTTGCGGGCCTTTCGCGGGCGTCCGGGCGACCGCGAAGTTGCGGAGCGATTCGCGCAGGCGGCCGAGGGTCGTCGCCGCGCCCTGCTCAATGCCGCGTATGACCCGGCCGGCGGGTTCTTCTACGATGTCCGGTGGCGAACCGGCGAGCGCGTGACGGACCGCCCCACGCTGGCTGCGGCCGCTCCGCTCTACTTCGGGCTCGCCACAGCCGAGCAAGGCCAAGCGGTCGCCGACCGGCTGGAGCGGGATTTCCTGTCGTCGGGCGGGTTCGTGACGACCCTCATCGCCTCGGGTCAACAATGGGACGCCCCCAACGGGTGGCCGCCACTGCAATGGGTGGCGGTCCAGGGACTCTGCCGCTACGACCGTGCGCCCCTGGCCGATACGGCCCGCGAGCGATGGCTCGCCCTCAACCGGCGCACGTTCCGCTCGACGGGGAGAATGACCGAGAAGTATGACGTGGTCGACGCGAATCGGCGCGCGGGTGGCGGTGAGTACCCGACGCAGGACGGGTTCGGGTGGACCAACGGCGTGGCGCTGGCGTTTGCGGCCCAGGAGAGGGCAGCCTCTACCGGGTCGACACTCGCCGCGCCGATGGGGTGTGCGGCAGCGTCACGCTAAACGCTCCATCCGACGCCACTCCCAGCTCCCAGCCCGACGGCGCTCCCCGATCTCGCCGCGACGTGGTTGGGGCCCTAGGGGCCGTGCCTCGACCTTGGAAAGCTCGAAGAGATGGCTCTCCAACGGCCCGAGCGATCGCAGGGGGACGTAGCCCTCGATCCGCCCGTTCCCGCCTACCCTCAGCGGCGTGCCCTGCGGACCGCCGAGCGGGTTCCCGACGCGAACAACGTAGACCCGTTCCGTTTCCCGGACGACAATGCGGTGGCACGCGGCCGGTCGTGTCGCAGAGTTCGTTCGCCCCACGTACATTAGGATTCTGACCACGGTCTCCTCTTAACAGGACTTGGACGGTTCGCCGATGCACGTGCGCGCATGTCTCCTCGTCGTACCGTTCCTTCTGCAGGCGTGTCAGGCGCCTCGAGGGGCGGAGCAGACGCCGGTCCTGGAGTTTCCCGAGGCGGGCGTGGATGACTCGGCGGCGTACGAGGGGTATGCCACCCGCTTCTTTCGGGATGCCCGCGGCAACACGTTTCAGGTCTATCTCGATCAGCGGGACGGTCGCGTTGTCCACGTATGGGCGGACGCCGCGAACGAGAGCGCCGCGTTCACCGTCCGCGACGCGGAGGGCCGTCCGGCGCCCGTGGTCTGGGGGGGTCCCGGGCTGGGGGCGGAGTCGGAGGGGCAAAGTCGCACCATCCGGCACCGGCTCGCCGTGGATGTCGGAGCGCTCGAGATCGGCTGGTTCCTGCTCGGAACCATGCGCCAGGAACGGGATTTCCAGTACCTGCAGTGGCAACGGAGGCCCTACGGCGATCCTCCATTCATCCTGACCGAGCTGACCGAGCTGATCGGCAGCCTCGGGCGTCTTCCGGCCGAGGAGGGTGCGCGCCATCTCGCGTTGTTGGGTGCCCACGATATCGAGGAGCTGCGGTCCCGGCTCGAGCCCCGCGTCGTACTCACGGAGGACGAGGCCGCCTGGAGCGTTGTCGTCGAGCACACGAGTCTGGATGGCCGGAACCACCTGACGCTCGAGCTCCGGGGCGACGCGGATGCTTCGACCGTCACGTTCGCGGACGACCGGGTCTCGGTGCGCGCGCGCGACGGTGGGCCGATCGAGCTCGACGTAGCCGTGACGACGGACTCGGACGCCCTCACGCCGCTCGGCCGCGTCCGGCTCTTCAACGAGGCGTTCGAGGACTACTACCGGCGGCAGCAGCGAACGGTCGACAGCCTCCGCCGGACGTTGACGACGGAAGAAGCCGCTCGCGACCGTCGACTCGTCGCCTTCCGGCGCCTCGAGCGCCAGGTGCTCGGTCTCGAGCTGCTGAGCTCCGAAGAGAAGCTCGTTGCGTCCATGCCCAACTACGCGACGTACTTCGGCCGCGATCAGGTGATGTCGGCCCTCATGCTCGAGCCGATTTCGTCGGTGGACCTGCAGGAGCTCGTGATCGCGAGCGTGCTCCGGAAGCTGTCCCCTTCGGGGAACGTGAGTCACGAGGAAGCGCTCGGGGGGCAGGCGATTCGGGAGAACGCGGCGGAGTACACCGCGCGGATCGGCGCGTGGGAGGAAGCCAGGGGAAAGGACCCCACCCAGCAGGCTGAAGACCTCGCGCGTGCACGAGAACTGCTTGGGAATCTGCAAGCGGTTCGCGAGAACTACCGCATGGTCGACGATGACTTCCAGCTCCCTGTCCTCGTCGATCGATACCTGTCGCGCTCAGACGTGCCGGCAGAGAGAAAGCGGCGCTTCTTGACCGACTCGGTCGGACTTGGATCGTCACGGCTGGAAGCGCTCATGCGGAACCTCGCCTTCGTGGCCGAGCTCGCGCGTCCCTATGCCGAACAGCCGACGGCCACCAATCTGGTGAGCTTCTTCCACAGGGATGAAGAGGGGTGGCTCCCCGGCAGTTGGCGCGACAGTCGCGCGGGATACGGCAACGGCCGCTTCGCCATGGATGTGAACGTCGTGTGGGTCCCGAAGGCGTTGGAGGCTGCTCAGAGGATCTTGCAGGCGCTGAACGTGCTTAGCCTGTCCGCGGAGGACGCCGTGTCGCGCGTGCCGATGCCCGCGTCGGCGCTCGAGGCACACGTCCGTGATCCGGGGACGCTGCGCTCGGCAATCACCACGTGGCGCGGAGCCCGCCGGCACTTCGAGGTGCGTGTCGACCCGGGTGCTATCCGCGAGCGAGTTGACGGGTCGCTCGCAGCGCTGTCGGGTCCCGAAGGTGACTACTGGCGGCGACGTTTTCGGGAAGACAGCGCCGCACAACGCCCGCTGTCGTTCCTGGCGCTTTCCCTCGACAGCGTCGGCTGGCCGATCCCGGCCGCCAATACCGACCCCGCGACCGACCTCTTCCTCGGGGATTACACCGAGGAGATCCTGCGTGGGGCAGCCGATCCGGCGGCAGTGCTGCAGATGCTCGACGTGTTCGTGCGGCCGTATCCCGTCGGGCTGTTCGTGGAGGGACTGGGGCCAGTCGTCGTGAACGATGCGTATGCGAGCCCTGCGGTGCAGCGCCGCTTTCGCGACGACGCCTACCACTCGCCGCGCGTGGTGTGGGGGCGTGAGGTGAACCTGCTGTTCCTCGGCCTCGCGCGCCAAATCGAGGCTGCCTACGACGCGTCCGGCCGACCGCGAGACGAGAGTGAAGCGCTGCGCTCCTACGTGGACGCCCTGCGTCATACGCTCGAGACCACGCGACAGGCGGTCGAGACCTCGGGCCTCCGACACAACGAGCTGTGGAGCTATCGCATCGATGGCGGCACACTGCGCCCGGTCCGCTACGGGACGAGTTCCGACATCCAGCTCTGGAACGTGACCGACCTCGCCGTGCGCTTCCTGGTGGACAGGATGCCGCAGCGGTGAAAGGTAGGAGTCTTCGGGACCGCATAGCGGAAGAGACTTTCCAACCGGACCGGGGGCGACCGCGACCCGTCTCGCGTCGTCCACACGTCCGCGCAAGACAATACGGTTTCTCCTTCGGCACCAACGGATCCAAATGCCTAGAATTGGACCACCAATGTGTCCAACAGTGAGCTGTGTGTTAACTGGATCTGGGTCCTGTACGCCTCTCCCACTCTGCCTACCGACCAGCCGGAGGCCAATTCATCCCGATTGTGAACGACTGAAATGGGTCTGAAGGCAGATACGATTTCCGTCTTATTCAGGTGCCCGGCGAATGCTCTCAGTACCACCATCAGGCTGTTGCTCCGCCGGTTGTACTCGCTTTCCACCAGTATCGCCTCTGTCGAGGCGAGGTAGGGTGCCTCAACCTCCCCGAGTTCTACTTCGATCGTTGAGGCGGCCATCCCTGAGCCGGGAAGTACGGCCGAGGATAATGGCCTTCCATCAACCAGCAATCGCCTCATGGTGGGACCGGTGCCGCGCACCACAACCTGCGCACGGTTTCCGCCTACCGTCAGTCCGTACTCAATCTGCTCGGTATTCTCCGGAACGAACGGCTCGATGGCGATATTCCACGCATTTTCCCGGACGCCAAACAGCCTGTATAGCGCATACTGGTACCAGGCAGCCGCCCACGTGAACTGGGGCTTGTCCAGCTGCCCATACGCCTCGCGGTCCTCTGAGTTGGCATTGCGGAATTCATACATGGCCGGCTGGCCGTTCGGGCTCTTCATCACGCCTTCGAGCGTCATGACATTCTTGATGAATTCGAGTGCCTCTGATTCCTTCCCCACGGCCATGAGGGCCAGAGCGTACCAGGCATTGCCGTGCGGCCACACCCCTCCATTGAAGTAGTAGTATTTGTCGCCCGCCTCCCCTCCCGAGAAGTCGTATTCCTCGATGCGTTCATGGAAATCCATCGGATACGCATTGTACAGCCCAATTTGTTCATCAACCATGTGCTGGCCGGCAGTCTCCGTGAGGCGGGCGGGTTTCGCGCTGTCCAGCAGTCCATAGTGGGCGGCCAACAATGACCCGCTGTAGAGGTGTCGGTCGATCTCGTTGCCGGGATTCACGTTTATGAGGTATCCCAGCTCTTCATCCCAAAGCCGCTCTGTCAGCCCGGCCTGCAGCTCTGTCGCAACATCTTCGTATTGCTTCAGGTCCGTTGCCGTCTTCTGCTCCAGCGCCAGCGATGTGAAGGCGAAGTCCTTCAGGGCACGAAAGGCCAGGATGGTCATGTAGGCACGTGGGCCATAGACGTGCCCGATATCCCACCAGTCGGGGCGCTCCGCCCACAACAGACCATCGGTCTGTCTGTTGGACATCGCCATCGAGAGGCTCTTTTCAATATAGGGATACAGCTTTCTCACGGTTGCAGCGTCACCGGAGTGGCGCAGGTAGCTGCTGGCGACAATCACAAACCAGAAATGATTCCAGCTATCCGAATTGGCCCATTCGGTGCGATGGCGGTCATCCTTCCAATAGTAGGCGTGGGGAATGACATGCTCGTCTGAGGCGTGGGTGATGATGTACTCCAGATCTTCTTTGACTCTGGGCAAATCAAAGTTGACCACGGCCAGATCCGCTAGCAGGACGTCATGCGTGAAGTAGAAGTTGTACTCGGCAGGCGCCGGCATGGGAACAAAGGAACCATCGATGTAGTGGATGTTTGCCGCTAGAATTGCCTGTGCCCAGCTGACGCTGTGATCGAGTGCCCCGTCTGAAGTACGGAGATTGCTCGTCGCATAGGCGGCTCCCAGTATAGACTCGCGATAGTTGGATATCTCGTTGCGGTAGGATGCCCGAAGAGCTTCTGCCATAGGTTTTGCCTCGCCGGGCAGTGTCGATCCGATCAGTTGTTCTACCTCCAGTGCTTCGTCCGGCTCGATCACTTTGTGGTATTGAAAGGCCGCAGCGGGCTTGTCGGGCTCGCCCCGCGGAATGATCTCTCCCGGCAATCTCGAGTCGTGCGTTGTCCACCATTCAGGCACAGAGCCTGCCGTTCCCAGCGTTCGCGACCTCGTGCTGAAACTGGATGGCATAGCTCCCACGTTGGTAACGAAGAGCTGGTTCGGTCCTGTATCTGGGGCTTCATAGTTGATATAGATAGTCTCCCCGGTTTCCAGATGTTCGGTCCAGGCGCTGTCTTTGATGGCATAGGTATGGCTCGTTCGCTGGGTCGCTTCCAGGTGGGTGTACAATTCGATCGGCAGCGGTTGGTCGCCCAGATTCCTGACGACAATCCTCAGTCTGAAGGCCGGATATGTCTCCATGAAATCGTAGCTGACTGTGACGGCCTTTGTGTCGTCCTGCCGGGTATACGCTACCGCATACGGTGTCAGCTCGTACTGCCACGGCTCGAGGCCGATCCACTCCTTCGCCGCATCGCCCGACTTGAGTCCCAGAAAGAGGGATGGATATTCACCACGTTTCCAATAGTCGCGGGTAAGATCCACACTGTTTGCCACCGGATAATAGAAGCTGATCCGATTAAGCAGGGGTGACCCGTTCATGAACTCCAAACCGACATACTTGCTGCCGACTTCCACCTCATCATACTTGCCTTCGTGGGTGACCTTGAGTCGATCATGCAGTGAGTCCACCGCCACTTGAGTTCTGCACCCGAAGTGGGTCAACAACACGAGCCCGGTCACGGTTGACAATCCTGTACGGGCTGCTGATCTCATGACACTGAATCCCCGTTGAGTATGCTGTTTGGCGAGGAACTCCTTGCCGTAGTCCGATCCCGACTCGTTCCAGTCGTATATATGTATTTCTCCCCCAGCACCATGCGATGGGATTCGTACCCATCCGGAAGCGCCCGCAATTCGTGAGATACTTGATGAACGTCTGGGCCTCCTTGAAGCGTGCGCCTTCCTGCCGCTACTGGATGCACCATGCGGTGCCGCGAGAGCGGGCGCAAGCCGCGAGGGGAGGAGCAGGGAGCAGGCCGGGAACGGGGGTTCTATGACGGACGGATATGGCCGGGACTGAGGCGTACCGTGTCCGAACACGGCCTCGCGGTGGAGAGAAGACCGCAAACTAGCGGCTGGACACCACCAAAACCCCAAGCGATACTCAGGCGCTGTGGAATTCAGAATACCTACCATGCAAGACTGGGCCGCAAAGGTCCCGCTGATCGGTGCCGTTGTTGGATCAGCGGTCACCCCTGCGGCCTTGATGGTCCTGGGCTGCGGGCAGGGCCCGCCGCCCGTTGCCGTTCCGTCTTGGGCCAAGCCCATCGAGCTGCGCCTGGACCACCTGCGTCACCTTGGCTTCGACGTGACCGTGGCGGGACGGCCCGCGCGCGCCGTCGCACTCTATGCAGAAGCGCCCGACTACCGCCCGATCGGCTCTCCGGCTCGTGACGGTTTCGAGGGACTCGCCGCCGTGGACGACGCGGCGCGCGCTGCCGTCGTCTACCTGCGGCACTTCGAGCAGACCGCCGACCCGCGCTCCAAACAGGAGGCGCTCGGTCTCCTGACGTTCGTGACGGCGATGGAGCAGGGGGACGGCGAGTTCCTCAACTTCATCCACACAGACGGGACGCCGAACCGCGCGGCCCCGACCAGCCGGAAATCCTTCTCCTACTGGGCGGCTCGCGCGCTGTGGGCCATGGGAGAGGCCGTGCGGGTCTTGGGCCCCGACGACCCGGACGTCGACGCTGTGCGACCCGTGCTGGATCGCACGCTGTCCAGGCTTCGGCGCGATGTTGACCGGGGACACCTGGTCGGCGGATCGGCGACCGCCACAGCGGAGGCCCTGCTCGGGCTGCTCTCCGTGCAACAGGTTGAACCGACAGTGGAGCGCGCCGATCTCGCCGGCCGGACGGCCGACCTGCTCGTGCCACTGGCGCAGGGAGATGCCGACACCCCTCCCTGGGGCGCGCGCGTCGATCCCGCAGAGGGCGTCTGGCACGCCTGGGGAGCGCGCTCGACGCAGGCACTTGCGCTGGCGGGACGCGTGCTCGCCCGGCCCGATCTCGTCACCGCCGCACAGCGTGAGGGTGACCAACTCTGGGTGCGGTTCCTGCTGGCGGGCGAGGTCCCTGCGGCGGTCTCTGCAGACGGAAGCACGACGCCCTTCCCGCAGATCGCCTATGGCGTCTCCCCCGTGGTCGAGGGCTACCTCGCCCTCGCCGAGGCCACCGAGGAACCCCGCTACGCCGTCCTGGCCGGCCTGGTGGCCGCTTGGCTGCTGGGCGCCAACCGGCCCGGGATCACGATGTACGACAGCGCTACGGGCCGCACGTTCGATGGTCTGGGAGGTCCGTCAGCCGAACAGGTGAATCGCAACTCGGGTGCGGAGTCGACCATCGAGGCGTTGCTCGCTCTCGGTGCGGTGGCCACTCATCCGGAGGCCACCGTCTACCTCGGCTACCGTCCTGTGGGGCCCATCGTTTCATCTCTCGCGGACGCGCCGGCGGAACGGGAGTTCGCCGGCCCGGAAGACGGACGCGTGACGGTGTCGCGACGGGGAGCGACGTTTGCGGTTCAGGAGCGAGCGGGCGCGAGCACGATCGAGCTCAAGTACTGGCCGGCCGCCAACCCAATGGAAGTCGATCTCGCGCGACAGCTGGCCGACGTGTGGAACGCCCGCCACCCTGACATACAGGTGCGAATACAGCCGATCCCCGCCGGGCGCTCTTCCGAGGAGGTCCTGTTGGCGGCCGTGGTAGGGAACGCGACCCCGGACATCTGCTCCAACGTGTCGTCGGGGCTGCTGGGGCGCCTCGTGAGGGCGGGCGCCGTCGTTCGCCTCGACGGACTGGCCGCCACCGCCGCTCGCCTCGGCGAGCGCACCAGCGAGCCGATGCTCGAGCCGATGCGGCTTCCCGACGGCGGGATCTACGCCATGCCGTGGAAGACCAACCCGATGATGCTCATGTATAACGTCGATCATCTCGCCGAGGCAGGGGTTGAGCCTCCCGGCACGTATAGTGAGCTGATCGAGGCGCTCCGCCGACTGGTGCGCGATACCGACGGCGACGAACGCCTGGACCGATGGGGATTCTGGGCGCGGCTCAAGACCACCTGGTTCGAGCGGTTCTACGACTTCTACCCGCTCTACCTCGCCGCATCGGAGGGGCGCACGCTGGTGTCGCAGGGCGAGGTGGTCTTCGAGAACGAGGCAGCGGTGGCGGCTATCGAGGTGCTGCGTCAGGCCTTCGCCGAACGTCTCCTGCCGCGCTCCAACTTCGAGGGACGCGACCCCTTCATGGACGGGACCGTGGCCATGAAGGTGGTGGGTCCCTGGTTCGTGAAGGAGCTGGAGGAGCTCAAGATCCCGGGGCTTCGCTACGATGTGACTCCGGTACCCGTGCCGGATGGCAATGATCCGGAAGCGGCGTACGCCTTCGCGGATCTCAAGAACATCGCCGTCTTCTCAACGACGCGGCATCCCGCGGCAGCAGCCCGGTTCGTGGCCTTCCTGACGTCGCCGGAAGCCGACAGGCTGATGATCGAGGAGATCGCCCAGCTCCCGTATCGCCGCGCGCTGGCGACAGACCAGCGCTTCGCCGATGCGCTCACTCGCTGGCCGACTCTCCAAGCCTACGCTGCGCGCACCGACCGGGGTCGTGACATCGACGTCGATCCCGACATCGTCGAAGTGTTCGACATCCTGTCGGAGGCCTACGAGGCCGCGGCCATCTACGGTGTCGTGTCTCCGGAACAGGCGGTGCGGGACGCCGCGGGCGAGGCCCGGGCGGTGCTGCGTGCGCGCTGAGTCCCGCTCCGGCCTGCTCCTGTCGGCGCCGTACACAGCGTTCCTGCTGCTGTTCGCGCTCTTCCCAATCGGGTTCTCCGTCGTCTTGGTGCTGCTCAAGTGGGACCTCGTCACCCCGCCGAGCTTCGCGGGGCTCGACAACCTCCAGCACCTGGTCGCCGATGCCCGCTTCTGGCAGGCCATCGTCAACACCTTCGTGTTCCTGGCAATCCATCTGCCGCTCCAGGTCATCGTCGCGCTGGCCCTCGCCTGGTCCCTCAACCGGCCGCTGCTCCTCCGCTCGTTCTGGCGGGCGGCCTTCTTCCTCCCCGTGGTCATCTCCGGGGCGGCGGTGACCATCCTGTGGAGCGCGCTCTACGCCACCGACGTGGGGCTCATCAACGGAGTGCTCGCGCGGCTCGATCTCGGCCCGGTCCCCTGGCTGACCGATCCCGCCATCGCCATGCCGGCGATCGCCGTCATGGCCACCTGGAAGAACGTGGGGTTCTACGTCGTCATCTACCTTGCGGGCTTGCAGAATGTCCCGCAGAGCTGCCATGAGGCGATCGAGCTGGAGGGAGCAACAGGCTGGCAGAGCTTCAGGCACGTCACGCTTCCGCTGCTCAAGCCCCAGACCTTGCTGGTCGTGACACTGTCCACGATCAACGGCTTCCAGCTCTTCATCGAGCCGTACGTCTTGACCGGGGGAGGGCCGCTGCGGCGGACGCTGTCGGTCGTGCTCTACATGTACAGGAACGCCTTCTCGTACCAGAAGATGGGCTACGCGGCCACGCTCGGCCTGGCCCTCGCGTTGGTCATCGCGGTCGTGCTCGTGCTCCAACGCCGGGTCATCGGAAGCGCGGAGGAGTCATGAGGCGCGCGGTCTTCTACGTCGTACTGGGCTTGGCGGCAGTCGCGTTCCTCTACCCCTTCTTGTGGATGGCCGCCACCACCTTCAAGTCACCCGCCGAGGTGGGAGGGCTCTCGCTGATCCCCGACCAGCCGACGCTCGAGAACTACCGCCTGATGTGGGCCCGCGCTCCGTTTGGGCGCGCCCTCATCAACAGCCTGTTCGTGGCAACGACCATCACGGTCTCGGTGCTCGTGTTCGGATCGGCCGCGGCCTACGCGCTGGCGCGACTCAGATTTCCGGGGCGCGGCATCCTCAACACCGTCACCGTCGCGGTCCTGCTCGTGCCCGCCCAGCTCACGCTGATCCCGACGTACACCCTGATCGTCGAACTTGGCTGGATTGACAGCTACGCGGCGCTGATCGCGCCCTACGTGTTCAACGCAATGGCGATTCTGATCCTGCGCCAGTTCTTTCTGCAAGTGCCGCGCTCGCTCATGGACTCGGCGCGGCTGGATGGGATGGGAGAGCTGCGCATTCTGTTCACCGTCTTCTGGCCCCTGGCGAAGGCGCCGCTCGCAACGGTCGGCATCCTCACGTTCATGGGGGCGTGGAACGAGGTACTCTGGCCGCTGCTGGTCGTGCGGGACGAGCAGCTCATGACGCTGCCGCAGCTCCTGACCGTCTTCTCCCTTGGTGGCGGTGCCGGCCCGCGCCAGCTCGCCCCGAAGCTCGCCGCGGCGATGGTGCTCGTGGTGCCCGTGGTCGCGGCCTACACGTTCCTCCAGCGCTACTTCATCGAGAGCATGGCGAGCACCGGGATCAAGGGGTAGAGCGTGGCCAACGTTGCCTTCAAGCGCGTCCGCAAGGACTTCGGTACCACAACCGTGGTGCAGGACTTCGACCTTCACGTGGCCGACGGTGAGCTGGTCGTGCTGGTCGGCGGATCCGGATGCGGCAAGTCGACGATCCTGCGCATGCTCGCGGGGCTCGAGAGCGTCACGAGCGGCACGGTTCACATCGGCGAGCGGGAGGTGACACACCTGCCGCCCCGGGAGCGCGACGTGGCCATGGTCTTCCAGGACTACGCGCTCTACCCGCACTTCACGGCACGCGAGAACATCTCCCTCGGTTTGCGCCTGCGGAAGGTCCCGAAAGCGGAGATCGACCGTCGTGTGCGCTGGGCGGCGGAGATCCTCGAGCTCGAGCCGTTTCTCGATCGCAAACCCAAACAGATGTCCGGGGGGCAGCGGCAACGCATCGCCATGGGACGAGCCATGGTCCGGGAGCCCGCGGTGTTCTTGTTCGATGAGCCGTTGTCCAACCTCGACGCCGCCCTGCGCGGCCAGATGCGTCACGAGATCGCGCGAATGCAGCGACGCATCGGAACCACGACCCTGTACGTGACGCACGACCAGATGGAGGCGATGACGCTGGGCGACCGGTTGGTGGTCTTGGACGGCGGGCGAATCCTGCAAGTGGGCCGCCCTATCGACGTCTACCGGGCACCGGCCAACCGGTTCGTGGCCGGCTTCATCGGCACCCCGCCCATGAACTTCCTGGATGGGCGCCTGGAGCGCGATCTTGACGGGCTCGTGTTCGTCTCCGACGCCCTGCAGATTCCGCTGGCGGCCAAGCGGTCCCTCGACACCGCAGTCGAGTCCCGCGAGGCGGTGACACTCGGCGTTCGCCCTGAAAACCTGGCGCTGGCCGATGCGTCGGGGCCGGTCACACTCCGTGGGCAACTCGTCCTTGCCGAGGTGTTGGGCGCGACGACGCATCTGCATGTCGACGTTGGAGGCCGACCACTGATCGCCGCGGTCCCCAGCGGGCCGGCGCCGGCGCCGGGCGCGGCCGTTGCTCTGTCCGTCGACCCGCGCTGGCTGCACGTATTCGCAGCCGACGGCTCATCGCTGCTGCCGGACAGCCGCGATCCGTAACTCGATGTTGCCCAGGCCGGTCCCGAGGCTCACGATCGCAACGAGGACATAGGAATGACGATGACCCGACACACCGAGGTGCTCACGCGCCATCCGTCTAACCCCATCATCACTTCCGCCGATCTACCGTACTCCGCCAACAGCGTGTTTAACCCGGCAGCGACGATACGCGACGGCGAGACCATCCTGCTGATGCGGGTCGAAGACCGCCGCGGGCTGTCTCATCTCACCGTGGCGCGCAGCCCGGACGGTGTGGCCAGATGGCGGATCGACCGAGCTCCGACGTTCGTCGGCAAACCTGATACACACCCCGAGGAGATTTGGGGGATTGAAGATCCACGGGTCACGTTCATCGAGGAGGAGCAGCGGTGGATCGTGGCGTACACCGCCTACTCCAGGGGTGGCCCCCTCGTATCGCTGGCCGCCACCGAGGATTTCAAGACGTTCGAGCGACTCGGTGCGGTGATGCCACCCGAGAACAAGGATGCCGCGCTTTTCCCCGTCACATTCGCTGGGCGCTGGGCGCTGATTCATCGCCCCGTCCCGGGAGGCGGGGACTTGGGCGCCCATATGTGGCTATCGTTCTCTCCGGACTTGAAGCACTGGGGAGATCATGGGGTGCTCCTCAAAGCACGCGCCGGGGGCTGGTGGGATGCGCGCAAGATCGGGCTCTCGCCGCCGCCGCTCGAGACGGATCACGGATGGCTCGTCCTGTATCACGGTGTCCGGACCACGGCGTCGGGATCCATCTATCGCTTGGGACTCGCGCTGCTCGATCTCGAGAACCCCCGTCGCGTGCTGAAGCGATCGAGCGAGTGGCTCTTCTCTCCTCGTGAGCCATACGAGCGGTTCGGCGACGTGGGAGGTGCCGTCTTCCCGTGCGGCTGGACGCTGGTGGATGACGAGATACGTCTGTATTACGGGGCTGCCGACACGAGTATCGGGCTGGCCACGGGCCGACTCTCGGAGCTGCTCGCCTGGCTCGACGAACATGATTCGCATGCCGATGAGTAGATGACGGGGCTACCTCGCGTTGCCAATGCTGTCGCCATGACGTATTCAGGCAGGTTGTCAACCGCGATGTTTTGCTCGTGTTCTGGGATCGGCCTGTGATTCTCTGATCGCAGGCAGCCACTCGCGCGTTACACCACCACGACAGCCTCGTACGGCAACAGACGGAGGGTACCCCTCACCTCGTTGCCCTCGTTCACGCGCTGCGTGGACACCGCTATCCGGCCAGCGATTCCCGCGGTGTCGATGGAAAGCGGTGCAGCTGCGAAATTGATGGCGACGAGCACACGCTCGGACCCCTGGGAGCGTTCGAACACGAAGCACTCGGGCGGAACTGGATCCACGGGCAGATACGACCCGGTTCTGAGCGCCGCCGAGCCCCGTCTGAGCGCCAGCAGTCGGCGATATAGGTTGAGATGCGAGTCCGGATCCATGAGCTGGGATTGCACATTCCGCATGGCGCAGTCGCTCCCTACCGGCAGCCATGGTTCATGGGCCGACGTGAACCCGGCGGCAGGATCTGGCGACCACTGCATCGGCGTTCGGCAGCCGTCGCGACCCAGGGTCGGTTCGTTCACGCCCCAAGGATCCTGCTGCCTGTCCGGCGGAATGTCGGCTTCGCGCACGCCGAGCTCGTCACCGTAGTACAGCGTTGGCGATCCGCGCAACGTGAGCAGCAGGACCGCCGCCTGACGGCTTCCGTGCTCTCCTAGCCTGGTGGCCAGCCGTTGGTCGTCGTGAGTCCCTAGCACGTAGTTGGGCCACGCACCCGTTGGCAACGCCGCCTCGAGACCATCCACGACCCCTCGAATACCGGCTGCCGTCCAGGGTGCCTTCAGGAGCCCGAAGTTGGTCGGCATGCTGAGCTCGTCGAGGTCCTTGCCGTAGTACGATCCCAACTCGTTCCAGTCGAAGACGTGCATCTCCGCCAGAGCCATGCGGGGCTGCTCGTACTCCGCCAAGAGCGCACGCATGTCGCGAAGCACCTGGTGCACGTCTGGGTGTCCCTGGTCATGCAAGTGCATTTGGGACTCGTACGCACCCAACGACTTGTGCATGTGCTGTGAGCCGTCGCGGTTCGGTGGATTATCTCGCTCTGCGGGATCCTTCATCATGAAGAGCACCGCATCAAGACGAAATCCGTCCACGTGGCGATCGAGCCAGAAGCGCATGACGTCGAACATCGCTGCTTTCACCGCCGGATTGCGCCAGTTCAGATCGGGCTGCTCCTTCAGGAAGGAGTGCAAGTAGTATTGACCCGTCCGATCGTCCAGTTCCCAGGCTGAACCACCGAAGGCGCTGAGCCAGTTGTTGGGCGGCGAGCCGTCCGGCTTCGGGTCCCGCCACACATACCAGTCACGGCGAGGGTTTTCGCAGGAGCTCCGGGACTCGATGAACCAGGGGTGTTGATCCGACGAGTGATTCGGTACGAAGTCGATGATCACCTTGAGACCGGCGTGGTGGGCGCGCGCCACGAGCCGATCGAACGTCGCGAGATCACCGAACATCGGATGCACGTCGCGATAGTCCGACACATCGTACCCGAAGTCCGCCATCGGCGAAGGATAGAACGGACTCATCCAGATCGCGTCGACACCAAGGGTGTCGCTCAGGTGGTCCATCTTGTCGATGATACCCTGCAGATCGCCGACGCCGTTACCGGTCGTGTCTTTGAAGCTTCTTGGGTAGACCTGATACACGACAGCGGTCTGCCACCATTCGTGTTGCTCGCGATCGGACAAGAGAACATTCTCCGTCAATGCGCCGGCCGGGCGACCGGGATACTGTGGATTCGTGCACCGGCGTAGGGGAAGGACCACATAGTTCGTCCCTGTGCGCCAATACATCTGAATGCCAGAATCGAACCACTAATGTATCCAGCTGTGAGGAGGGCGTGAACTGGATTCGGGTCCTGTACGCCGACCGCCCTCGAAGTCGTGCGCGAGGCTGATGCGCGACCTTGGACATCTACCTCGAACCCGTCGCCGTGGTGAACGCGGCCATCACCATCGTCGAGGCCACAACCGCCATTGCGGTCGGCTTGGGCCTCGACTGGTCAGCCGAGCAGGTTGGCCTGGTGATGGCGATTCGGGTGGCAACCTGGTCAAGACCATATGGGTGCCGCAGCGCAAATAGGTAAAGCCGAGCCTGCACTGCGCCACGGTACACCTCAGCGAGAGAATGGGAGAAGTCGACTCCGAGGGCGAGTGGCGCGGGTCCCTCTAGCGCTGTACTCTGGTGCAGACCGGAGGAGCCATGCACGACGAACCGTACACGACTTCGGCGGTCATCCGCCGCGCCTATACCGCGACCGCCCAGGGCCTGAGTGGGGCAACGCTGCCGGACGACCTGGTCATCAGATCGGCCAAGCGGCTCCGGGCGTTGGCGCTCGTGTACGCGTTCGTCTTCTTCATGTCCTCGTTCTCCCAGGCGGTATTCTTCGCCGACTTATCCGAGTTCGAGAGCTTTCACGATTGGGGACCCTCCGCAATCTCGATTCTGGTGGCCCTCGTTGTCGCTTGGGTAACGACGCGACCCCAACTCACGACGCGAATGCTCATGACCGTGGGGCTGACGTTCGAGGTCGTGGGGAGCTTCGGGATCGCGATGGCGCAGTACTGGGGAGTCTACGAAGGGCTCACATACCAGATGGATCATCTCGAGATCGCTGGCCTGTCGTGGGTCGCCCCGTGGGTCATGTTGTTCAGCATCGTCATCCCGGCAAAGCCCGGCAAGGCCCTGATTGCCACGGTCGCATCGGTGAGTGCCGTGCCGATCACGATGGCGTTGACCATGAAGTACGGTGGCACGACGATCGCACTGGCGCCTGAAATGTTCGTGGTCGGATTGATCTTCCCGTACTTGCTGATCATCCTCATGACACACGTTGGTGCGCGCGCCATCTACCGGCTCGGGACCGATGTGGCGAGGGCACGCGAGATGGGGAGCTACCGACTCGTCGAGCGGTTGGGACAGGGAGGGATGGGTGAAGTGTGGCGCGCGAAGCACCGGATGCTGGCTCGCCCGGCTGCCATCAAGTTGGTTCGCCCCGAAGTGTTGGAAGGCGGAGGTGAGCATCACGACATCGCGCTCAAACGCTTCACACAAGAGGCACAAGCCACCGCGTCGATGCGTTCGCCGCACACGATCGAACTGTACGACTTCGGGGTGTCTGCTGAAGGAACGTTCTACTACGTGATGGAATTGCTCGACGGGTTCGATCTCGAGACGCTGGTTGAGAAGTTCGGCCCGATACCTGCCGAGCGCGCTGTGCACCTGATACGCCAGGTCTGTCACTCGCTCGCGGAGGCACATGAGCACGGACTGATTCACCGGGACATCAAGCCGGCAAATATCTACGTGTGCCGGTACGGACGTGACCTGGACTTCGTGAAAGTGCTCGATTTCGGGTTGGTGAAGCACAGGCGCGAGCGGGAGAACGACCTCAAACTGACGGCACCCGACGTGGTGAGCGGGACCCCGGGGTACATCTCCCCCGAGCAGGTGGCCGGTGACCAACCGATCGACGGCCGGACCGACATCTATTGCCTCGGCTGTGTCGCCTATTGGCTGCTCACCGGACATTTGGTATTTCAAGGATCGACCGCCATGCGCACCATGGTGATGCACTTGAACGAGGAACCGGTTCCACCGTCGCAACGGACAGAGCTGGAGATACCGGCCGTGCTGGAGCAGATCATCATGCAGTGTCTGGAGAAGGACCCCGCGCACCGTGCGCAGACCGCCGACGAACTCTCGAGGGCCCTCGTGGCTTGCGAGACACTGCCGGAATGGGATCGGGAGAGGGAGGCGCAGTGGTGGGAAACGCATCAGCCGGCGCCGGTGGTGGCGCCTTCGTAGCGGCCCCTGTGGCCCCTCAAGCGTCGGTAGCGAGAATCACCTTTCCCAGATTGCGTCGCGCGTGGATGTACTCGTGCGCAGCTACCGCTCCAATGCTGGCGTCGTTGTCCAAATCCAGGTGACGTCCTCGCCACCCTGTGGCCTGAGTCCTATCTTGGTCTCCATGTCCGAGGAAATGTCCCGACTCTTGACTGCCCTCGCTAACCGCCACCGCATCGAGCGCGACATAGGACACGGTGGGATGCCCGGCGCCTATCGGATCCTCGCCAACCTGTTATTGCTCGGCGCCACCTGACGCATGCAACTCACCTCCATCGATTGGGCGATCGTTGCCGTTTACGGGGGCGTCACGCTCGTCCTCGGCTTCTGGTTCACGCGTCGAGCGGGACAGAGCCTCGAAGAGTACTTCGTGGCCGGGCGCTCGCTCCCGTGGTGGTTGGCGGGGACCTCAATCGCCGCCACCTTCTTTGCCACCGACGCGCCACTCGCCACGGCGGCGCTCGTGCGCACGCGCGGGGTGTTTGGGAACTGGCTCTGGTGGTACGAAGCAGCGGGCTTCCTGTTTCTGGTCTTCTTCTACGCCAAGCTCTGGCGGCGGGCTGAGATCCTCACCGACGCGGAGTTCGTGGAGCTGCGCTATTCGGGCCGCCCGGCCACCGTGCTGCGCGGCTTCTCGGCCATCTTCAACGGCGTCTTGAGGAACGCCGTCGTGATGGGCTGGGTCATGCTGGCCATGGTGAAGTTCACCCGCGTGTTACTCGGCTGGCCCCCCTGGCTGGCGTTGGTCGTCTGCATTGGGCTCGCACTCACGTACACCATCGCCTCGGGGCTCTGGGGCGTCGTGGTCACCGACCTTCTCCAGTTCACGGCGGCGATGCTGGGGTCACTTACCTTGGCGGGCATCATTCTCGTGCGCTTGGGCGGTCCGGCCGCCATGGCCGAGCAGATTCGTGCCCTACCCGATGCCCCGGCCGCAACGCTCGATCTCATTCCCGATCCGGCGCACCTGAGCTCGCTGGAATTCGTGTCATTCCTGTTTCTGATCTTCCTGCTGTGGACGCGGAGCGGTCAGGGCGACGGCTATGTGGCACAGCGTCTCTTTGCCGCGAAGGACGAACGGCAGTCGCTGCTTTCCTCGTTGTGGTTCAGCTTTGCAGCGATCGTGCTCATGACCTGGCCGTGGGTCATTGTGGGGCTCGGGTCGCTGCTGATCCTGCCAATTGCGACCGCCGGCCCGGCACTCGCCGCCGATCCGGAGCTCGCCTACCCGATGATGATCGTGGAGTTGATGCCGGCGGGATTGCGCGGGCTCATGGTGGCCACGTTCCTCGCCGCGTTCATGAGCACGATGGACACGCATCTCTGCTGGGGCGCATCATACTTGGTGAACGACGTCTACCGCCGGTTCATCAAGCGGCATGCGACGGAACGGCACTACGTCCTGGCGTCGCGCCTGGCCGTCGTGGTACTCGTACTGGTCGCTGCGGTGGCCGGGTGGCAGATGGAGTCGATCAGGCGGGCGTGGATCTATGTCATCGAACTCACCGCGGGCGTGGCGTTAGTCTGGCTGTTGCGCTGGTACTGGTGGCGGGTCAACGCGTGGGCCGAGGTGAGCGCCATGGCGGGGTCCTTCCTATTGGCGAACGGGATGGTGTGGGCCGGGATGCTCCATCGCATTGGGATCCTCTCCGAATCCGGCATGGCGCAAGTCACTCGGTTCTACGGCGGCGAGTTCGATTTCATTCGGGCGACGATTATTCTGTTGGGCTGCACACTCATCTGGCTCATCGTGACGCTCAACACCGCGCCCGACGAGAAGACCCGGTTGCAGACGTTCTATCGACGGGTGCGGCCCGGTGGGTGGTGGGGCCCGATCGCCGCGTCGTGCCCCGAGGTGACCGTCACGCATGACGCCCGAAGACAATGGCTGGGCTTTGGGCTCGGCCTCCTGTTCGTGTACGGGAGCCTCCTTGGGGTAGGGTACCTGTTGACCGGCCGGCCGGTTCCCGGAACGGTGGCGACGCTGTTATCGATTGTGGGGGCGTGGGCGGCGTTGCGGTTGATTGCCCGAGATCGCGATGTGGTGGCGCCAACGGAAAGTGAGGAAGAACCAGTCAGATGAAGATCACGATCATCGGGGCCGGGAGTCGAGAGTTCGGCCCGGCGACCGTGCGGGACCTGCTCCTGAGTGAAAGGATCTGCGAGCGGCAGCCGACCGTCACGTTGATGGATGTGGCGGAGCGGGAGCTGAAGCTCACGGCATCCTACGCCCGAGACGTCACGAAGCGGCACGAGAAGCCGGTGACCATCGAGGCCACGACGGAGCTGAACCGCGCTCTCGACGGAGCCCAGGTGGTCGTGATGGCCATCGCGCGGCGGCGCTACTACTACTGGGCGCAGGATTTCCACCTGCCACGCCAATTGGGGTTCAGGCAGATCTACGGGGAGAACGGCGGACCGGGCGGGCTGTTCCACGCGCTCAGGAACATGGGACCGACGATGGACATCGCTCGCGCCATGGAGCGCCACTGTCCGGACGCGTGGCTGCTCAACTTCACCAACCCGCTGACCAAACTCTGCGAGGGCCTCACTCGGCTCTCGTCCATCAAGGTGGTGGGGCTCTGTCACGGCGTCTTCCATGGCATTGCCCAGATCGCCCAGTTCCTCGAGTGCGAACCGCACGAGCTGGAGACGTATGCCTGCGGCCTCAACCATTTCAGCTGGTTCCAGGAGGTGCGCGACCGGGCGACCGGCACCGACCTCTACCCGCGACTGCGGGAGCGGGAGCGACAGGCACACTGGCTGGCGCGGTGGGATGAGATTGCGCTCTCCCGGATCCTGTTTCGCGTGGTCGGTCTGTATCCCTCTCCCGGCGCCAACCACATCGGCGAGTACGTGCGGTGGGCCGAGGAGTACCTGGCGAGTGCGGCGATACAGTTCTTCCACGACCCGCGCGACGGCCGGCCGTGGGAGGGTGGCGAGATTCCGACGTGGGTGTACAACCTCAGCGACCGGCCGCACGAGGTGCCGCTGTTCCCGGAGCGGCGCTTACCCCGACTGCACACCAACCCCCGGCTCGCAGTGGATCCAGCCGCGCCGCTCGAGCCATCCGGAGAGGTCACCGTGCCGATCATTGAAGGGCTTTACTGCGGATGCCGACACGAGATTGCGGCGGTCAACGTTCCCAATGGCAGTGCCATCCCCAACCTCCCTGACGATGCGGTGGTCGAGGTCCCGGCCACGGTGGACGCGGCTGGCGTCGCCGCGAGACGGATGCAGCCGTTGCCCGAACTGGCGGCGGCACTCCTCAGCACCCAGATCAGTATCCACCGGTTGCTGGTGGAGGCGTTCGAGCACGAGTCGCGGGACGCGTTGCTGCAGGCGTTGCTGCTGGATCCCACCACGGTGTCCTATCGCGCGGCGGTGGACCTGATAGATCTGATGTGCGAACGCCAAGCCGAGGTGCTGCCCCGACTGGAGTGGCAGCGCGGTCCGGCTGGGCGCGGGTGAGACTTCCTGGCCCATCCTGGAAAGGCGTTGAGTGTCGGGTGTGGGAGCGGCTTGTTCGAGCAGTTGCTCCGCAAGGAGCACGGTATCGACATTCGTCACGGCGTTGAGCCGCGGACGGCATGGCTCGCATTGCGGAGAAGCGCGGCATGACGGTCACTCCCGGGACCGCTCAACCGCCTAACCGCCCAATTCCCCGCGGCGCGGGAGAAGCGAAGGATCCCGCGAATCAGTCAACCTTCCTATTGCACCCGTAATTGCAACATCATCACTCCCGACTGGCATATCAGAACATTCCTCGAAACTTCAGAGAAAATTCAACACGGCGTAGGTAGGTTGTTGCGTGGGCGAGCCCGATCCACCGACGGTGGTCGCCGAAGGCTCGCTGGGAGGCGCGGAGGGGAGGCGACGTGCGCAGGCCAGCCCCGGACGGTGCGGCCATGTGGTACGGTCGAGATATCTCGTCGCGACACGCGACGGTGTCGATACACGGACGTTCAGCAGGGCGGAACTCCGCCACGCGGGACGCCCGTGTGGTGTCTTCCCGGACGGCGCGTCGCCGAGGCGCGCCGTGGGGCATCACCACCCCGGTTCCGTCTCCCCCCTGCGCACGCTCACAGCGGCCGTACGCCATCATCGTGACAGGAACGTGGGTCCCGTGAAGACCGTCAAGTTACCCAGGCGGAAGCTGGATTTCTTCGCATCGGTGCTCCAGCGGTTCGGAGAGCTGCATGCGCCCGTGGCCCGCAACGGGCACTTTGTGTTCCAGCGGGTTCGCCGCTGGTCCGAGGCCAGGCTCGAGTATACGCGGACGGAGCTGCCGCCCAAGAAGTACTTCCTGCCGCCGCGCGAAACGCTGTTCCGCTTTACGCCCGGGAAGGGCTACGTCCCCGAGTCCGAAGACCTGGACCGCCGGATCGTGCTCCTGGGCGTGCACGCCTGCGACATCTATTCGCTGAACATCCTCGATCTGGTCTTCAACGGGAAGTACCCCGATCCGTACTACCAGACCCGACGCCGGAACATCGCGCTCATCGGCGTGGACTGCATCCCGGACCAGCGCTGCTTCTGCCGCTCGATGCGCGCGGATACGGTCGAACAGGGGTTCGACCTGTTCTTCTACGACATCGGCGACTACTACCTCACGCTCGTCGGGACCGCCCTCGGCGACGACATGGTGCTGGCGGCCGGCGAGCTATTCGAGTCGGTGACACCGGATGACGTCGCCGAATACAAGCGGCGCTCGCAGGAGCGGCACCAGCGGTTCCAGCTCGACGTCGAGATCCGCGATCTCCCCGAGATCTTCGAGATGGAGTACGGCAGCGAGATCTGGGAGGAGCTGGGCGCGAAGTGCCTCTCGTGCGGCAGCTGCAGCATGGTGTGCCCGACCTGCTACTGCTACGACGTCGCCGACGAGACGCAGCTGGGGTCGACGGCCGGCCGGCGGGTGCGCACCTGGGACTCGTGTCTCTTCGCCACGCACGCGGCCGTCGCGGGCGGGGAGAACTTCCGGCACTCCCGCGCCAGCCGCGTGAAGTTCCGTTTCTATCACAAGCAGCGCGGGTTCGTGGCGGAGTACGGGCGGCCGAGCTGCGTCGGATGCGGGCGGTGCTCAGCGGTCTGTCCGGTCGGGATCGACATAATCGAGGTAATCAACCGATTGCGCGGTGTGGAGTATGCCGAGACCGAGCACGCTGCGACTCGCTAGGGACTGGGGCGGCGAAGAGGCGGTCGCGGTGCCGCCGTTCACGGCAGCGCCCGCGACGCACGAGTACGAGCCCCTGCTCGAGGCCAACCCGTACCAGCCGCATCTCGCCCGGCTCGTGCGGGTCTTCAAGATGGTGGAGAACAACTGGCTCTTCACCTTCCGATTTCTGGACGAGCAGCTCGCCCGCGGATTCCGGCACCGGCCGGGGCAGTTCGTGATGCTCAGCGTGCCGGGGGCGGGGGAGGCGCCCATATCGATCTCCTCCTCGCCGACGCGGCCGGGGGTGCTGGAGCTGTGCGTGCGCCGCGTGGGCCGCGTGACCGGCGCGCTCTACCGGCTCGAGGCGAACGACGTCGTGGGCATCCGTGGTCCGTACGGCAACGGATTCCCCGTCGACCGGATCCGCGGCAACGATCTGCTCATCGCGGCCGGGGGCCTCGGCATGGCCCCGTTGCGGTCGCTGCTCTGGTACGCAATCGACCACCGCGACCTGTTCCGGTCGATTACGCTGATGTACGGCGCCCGCACGCCGGACCGCATGCTCTTTCGCGACGAGCTGGTGTCGCTCCTCGACCGCACCGACCTGCGCTGCCTGCTCTGCGTGGACGCGGACCCGAGCGGCACGTGGCAGGCCCGCGTCTGCCAGCTGCCCGGCCTGTTCGAGCGAGTCGAGGCGGACCCGACCACGACGTACGCCGCCGTCTGCGGGCCACCGGTGGTGTACCGCTTCGTGCTCCAGCACCTGCTGGCCCTGGGGTTCCCCAAGGACCGGATCCTCATGTCGCTCGAGCGCCGCATGAAGTGCGGGGTCGGCAAATGCGGGCATTGCAGCGTGGGCTACAAGTACACCTGTATGCACGGCCCGATCTTCACGTACTGGGACGCCATCAACCTGCCCGAGATCGTCTGAGGAGGCGGCCATGCAAGCGACCAAACCGACCGTCGGGATCTTCGGGCTCACCGGCTGCGCCGGCGATCAACTGGTGATCCTGAACTGCGAAGACGAGCTGCTGTCCCTCGTGGACGTGGTCGACATCCGCGACTTCCTCATGGCCGCGTCCGGGGGCGACGAGTTCTCGACCCTGGACATCGCCTTCGTGGAGGGCGCGGTCATGACGCGCCGCGATGAGGAAAAGCTGCAGCGCATCCGGCGGCGGGCCAAGGCACTCGTAGCCATCGGCACCTGCGCCCTGCAGGGCGGCGTGCCGGCGATGGCCGACGGGCTCGACTGGCCGTCGGCCGTGCGTGACGTGTACGGCCCCGAGGGAGACGGGTTCGATGCGTTGCCTGCCCGGGCGCTGCACGAGTGCGTCGAGGTCGACTTCAGCCTTCCGGGCTGTCCCATCGAGAAGCACGAGTTCCTCGGCGCGGTGGCCGACCTGCTGAACGGCAATCCGCCGCAGCTGCCGACGTACGCGGTGTGCACCGAGTGCAAGATGCGGGAGTGCGACTGCCTGCTCGTCGATCAGGGCAGGTTCTGCCACGGACCGCTCACCCGCGCCGGCTGCCGGGCCCGTTGCCCGTCCTACGCCGTCCCGTGCGTGGGATGCCGGGGGCCCGTACCCGATCCGAACCTGGGATCGGCGATGGACGTCTACACATCCAAGGGGTGGTCGCCTGAGGAGGTGGTCCAGCGGCTCCGTACGTTCGGTCCGCTGCCCACCCCCGTTCCGGCAGGGGAGGCGGCATGACGCGCACCATTCGAGTCGAGCACCTCGCACGGGTCGAGGGGCACGGCGGGATCACGGTCACGCTCGACGGCGAGCGGGTGGAGTCGGTGCACTTCGATGTTATCGAGGGCGCCCGGCTGCTCGAGCGGCTCGTACGCAGTCGGCGGTACGACGAGATCGCGCCGATCGTCTCGCGCATCTGCGCCATCTGCTCCGCGGCCCACTCGCTGACATCGCTGCAGGCCACCGAGGCGGCCCTCGGGATCGAGGTGAGCCCCACGACCAGGCTGCTCCGGGACCTGATGCTGCGGGGGGAGAACATCGAGAGCCACGCGCTGCACATCTTCCTCCTGGCGGCGCCGGACTACCTCGACTATCCGAGCGCCATCGCCATGGCCGGCCGGCACCGCGACGCGGTCGCACTCGGCCTCCGCCTCAAGAGGCTCGGCAACATGATCCAGGAAGTGCTCGGCGGGCGGGCCATCCACCCGGTGAACGCGGTGGTCGGCGGCTTCGGCCACCCACCGAGCACCGAGGAGCTCGTCGCGCTCGAGGACGCGCTGGAGAGCGGCGTGTCGGATGCGCTCACGGCGACCGAGTTCGTGGCGTCGCTCCCCACGGCGGACTTCTGCGATACCGAGACGACGTTCGCCGCGCTGGAGACGCCCGAGCGCTACGGCTACGCCGACGGGAAGCACATCACCGTCCGGCGCAGCGGCACCGCACAGCGGATCCCGATCGCCGACTACCGCTCGCTGACCAACGAGCGCGTGGTGCCGCACTCGCACGCCAAGCACAGCCTCTATGATGAGCAACCGTTCATGGTCGGCGCCCTGGCGCGGCTCGCGGTGAACGGAGGGGGGCTCACGGAGGCCGCCCGCAGCGTGATGCGCACGCTCGAGCTGCAGCTGCCGTCCCGCAACCCGATGGACAACAACAAGGCGCAAACGGTCGAGCTGATCCTCGACATCGAGCTGGCACTTGGGATCGTGCGGCGCCTGCTGAGCACCGACCTGCACGATACCGCGCCGGCCCCGATCGTTCCGCGCGCGGGCACCGGCACGGCGGTCACGGAGGCACCACGCGGGCTGCTCGTGCACAGCTATACCTACGACGCCGACGGACGGATCGCGCGGGCGGACGTCATCACGCCCACCGCGATGAATGCGGCCAGCCTCGAGCATCACTTCCAGGACGCGGTGACGCGTGGCGCCGCCCTGGATGACGCGGCGCTGCGAAAGCGGCTCGAAATGATCGCCCGGGCGTACGACCCGTGCATCTCGTGCTCCGTGCACCTGATCCGGCGCCGGTTTGAAGGGAGAAGGCCATGACCCCAAGGAAGACGGTTCTCGTGATCGACGACGACGCGGACTTCCAGATGTCGGTCGGATCGCTGCTGGAGGTCGAGGGCTACGACGTCGTCGCGGCGGCGTCCGGCCGGGAGGGACTGCGCAAGCTGCTGGAGGTGCGTCCCGACGTCGTGCTGCTCGACGTCATGATGGAGAGCACCACCGAGGGCTACGGCGTGAGTGAGCGGATCAAGTACGGCGAGGAGTATGCCGCCGTCCGCGACGTCCCGGTCCTGATGGTCTCCTCGATCCAGGAGTCGCCCGACGAGCGGTTCCCGCGGTCACCAGAGGTCGAGATGATCCGGCCTGACCGCTACCTCACGAAGCCGCTCGACATCCCGCGCTTCCTGGAGATCCTCGCCAAGGCGGCGCGCCGGTAGGATCGCGCCGCCCCAGGGAGGTACCTGATGACCGAGCAGGACGTACACGACACCATAGTCGTCATCGACGACGACTATGCGATGCGGCTCTCCTGCGAGCAGATCCTCGGCAAAAGCGGGTACGGCGTTCGGAGCTACGAGGACGGCGCCCGCGGACTCGAGGGCGTCGCGGAGTTGAAGCCGTCGCTCGTCGTCGTCGACCTCAAGATGCCCGGCCTGTCGGGGATCGAGGTCATCCCCCGCATCCACGAGATCGACCCCGGCATCGTCATCGTCGTCATCACCGGCTATGCCACGATCGGCACGGCCGTCGACGCCATGAAGGCCGGGGCGTACGACTTCCTTCCCAAGCCGTTCTCGCCGGACGAGCTCAGGCTGATCGTACGCCGCGGGCTCGAGCGCCGCCGCTTGGTGGCGGAGTCGCAACAGGCCGAGATCGAACGCGAGCTGATGAAGCGCCGGTTCGTCACCTTCGTCTCCCATCAGCTCAAGACCCCCCTCGTCGCCGTGCACCAGTTCCTGGAGGTGCTGCAGCGCCTCGGCGACAACGCCGACGCGAGTGCGAAGCGGCGCGAGTGGACCGAGCGCTGCCTCGTCCGCACCACGGAGATGAGGACGCTGATCAACAACTGGCTCACCCTGTCGCAGCTCGGGGGGGGCACGCTGTCGCGGCACCGGGTCGACCTCGATGTGCGGGAGCTGCTCGCGCACGTCGTGGGCGAGCATGCGGAATCCGCGGCGCGGCAGGACATCCGGCTGGAGCTGACGCCGGGAGTGCCGCTGCCGGTGCATGGGGACCGCACGTGCCTCAGCGTGCTGTTCGAGAACCTCATCGCCAACGCCGTGAAGTACAACCGCCCCGGCGGTAGCGTGCGCGTCGAGGGGACGGTCGACAGCGGCGAGGTCGTCGTCGCGGTGACCGACACCGGGCTCGGGATCCCGGCCGGCGATCTCCCGTACCTGTTCGACGAGTTCTACCGCGTGCGGCGCTCGGGCGACGAGACCCTCACCGGCACCGGCCTCGGCCTTCCCATCTCCCGGCGGGTCGCACTCGAGATGGGTGGGGCGATCGAGGTCGAGAGCACCGAAGGTGCCGGGTCCACGTTCCGCGTGCGCCTGCCGAGCTGTCCGGCGCCCTCCTCCAAAACGGAGCCGATCCGATGACGCGTGGCTACCGCATCCTGATTGTGGACGACGACGCGGACTACGTCGCCGCCGTCGGCGCCTATCTCGAGGCCAACGGCTTCACCGTCGTCACGGCGGCCAACGGACAGGAGGGGCTCCGGATGGCCGCGCGGCACCGCCCGGCACTGATCATCATGGACGTGATGATGGGCGATCGGACGGAGGGACTCTTCGCCGTGAACGAGCTGCGGCGGCTGCCCGGGCTGGAACGAACGCCGATCATCGTGGCGAGTGCTCTGTACACCACGGAGCCCGAGTTCACGGTGCCCCCCGAGGCGGAGTGGCTCGCTGGCGCCACCTTCCTGGGGAAGCCGGTGGATCTCTCCGTGCTGCTGGAGCGCATCAACACGCTGCTCGACATGGGCTGACCGGGACCGCGATGCCGCTCGACGAGACGCTGCGCCGCCTGTCGCTCAAGACCCGCCTGATCATCAGCTACCTGGTGATCCTGGCGGTCGGCGGGCTCGTCACCTCGATCGTCGGGTCCTGGATCGTCAGCACGACGATCATGCGCCAGGCGCAGCGCACGGCCGAGCACGACCTCGCGACCGCCCGCATCATCTTCCAGGACCGCGTCGCATCGATCGGCCGCACCGTCCAGCTCGCGGTCACCGGGGCGGGCGTCGTCGACTGCGCGGTCCGGGGTGAGTGCGCCTCGGCGGGCAACCACCTCACCGGCGTCCGCGGCGAGACGTTGCTGGACTTCCTCACGATCGCCGACGCGCGCGGCGTGGTCCGGCTGCGCACGGCGCCGACGCGTGGCGTCGGCGACACGGTGACAGTTCTGCCGCTCGTGCGGGAGGCGCTCGCCGGCGACGTCGTGGCCTCCTCCGAGATCCTCACCGCGGACCAGCTGGAACGCGAGGCGCCCGACCTCGGCGGCCAGGTGCGCATGCGCCTCGTGGAGACGCCACGGGCAGTGCCAGGGCGTGATACCGTCCTCTCGTCGGGCCTCGTGATGATCGCAGCGGGACCCATCCGGGACGCCGGCGGTCGCGTTGTCGGAACCCTGTACGGCGGAGTCCTGGTGAACGGGCGCGAGGAGATGGTGGACCGCGTGTGGGAGCTGCTCTATCGCGGGGAGACCCATCGCGGCAAGCAGATCGGGACGGTCACCGTCTTCCAGGGCGACGTGCGCGTCGCGACCAACGTGCGTACCGCGGACGGGGCCCGAGCCCTGGGCACCCGCGTGTCCGCCCCGGTCCACGACGCCGTGCTGCTGCGCGGGGAGCGGTGGAGCAACCGGGCCTTCGTGGTGCAGGACTGGTATCTCAGCGTATACGAGCCGCTCCGGAACCACCGGAACGAGATAGTCGGCATGCTCTACGTCGGTGTGCTCGAGAGCCGGTTCACGGCGATCCGCAACCGCGTGATCCTCTCCTTCTTCGGGATCGCGACGACCGGGTTCATCCTGATCATCGCGATCACCTACGTGATGATCCGCAACATCACGCGCCCGATCGGCGAGATGGTGGCCGCCACCAGGAACATCAGCGCCGGACGCCTGGACCAGGAAATTCAGGCAACCGCCCAGGGCGAGGTGGCGCTCCTCGCCGAGTCGTTCAACACGATGGCGAAGAGCCTGCGGCACATGAAGGACGATCTCGAGGAGTGGGGCCGGACCCTCGAGGAGAAGGTCAAGGAGCGCACCGACGAACTGGTGCGGATGCAGGCGCGCGTGGCGCAGTCGGAGCGGCTCGCGTCGCTGGGGATGCTGGCCGCCGGTGTGGCACACGAGATCAACAACCCGCTCGGCGGCATTCTCGCCCTGGCCGCCCTGACCGTGGAGGACCTGCCCGAGGGTCACGCCAATCGGCCGAACCTCGAGGAGGTCGTGCGGCAGGCGGAGCGGTGCCGCACCATCGTCCGGGGTTTGCTGGAGTTCTCACGGCAGTCCGAACTACACATGGAGGTGGTGGATCTCAACCGAGTGCTCGACGACACGCTCGCCCTGATCGCCAAGCAGGCGGCGTTCTTCAACGTTGAGCTGGTGCGCCACCAGGCAGATGGCCTGCCGCCAATTGCGGCGGATCAGTCGCAACTCTCCCAGGTGATCCTCAACCTCGTCGTGAACGCGGTCCAGGCGATGGAGGAGCGCGGCACCCTCACCATCGCGACGCGCTATGACCCTGCGCACGATGCGGTCGAGATGGCATTCACGGACACCGGCCGCGGGATCGCGCCCGAGGATGTCGGCCGCGTGTTCGACCCCTTCTTCACGACCAAGACGAACGGGCAGGGGACTGGCCTGGGACTCTCGATCGCCTACGGCATCGTCACACGCCACCACGGCACCATCACCGTGGAGAGCGAGGTGGGCCGCGGTACCACCTTCCGGATCCGGCTGCCGGTGGGCGGAGCGGTGCCGGAGGCAGCGACTTGATGAGCGGGATCCTGATCCTCGGTGTGGGGAATCCACTGGCGGGTGACGACGGCATCGGAATGCACGTCGCCGAGGCGCTCATGGGAGACGACCGCCTGCCGCCCGCCACGGAGGTCCGTACCGCGGGGACCGATCTCCTGCGCCATGCCGATGCGATGCGGGGGCGCCGGCTCCTCGTCGTGCTCGACGCCATCCTCAGCGACGAGCCGCCCGGCACGCTCCAGGTACTCGACGGCGACCTGTCGGATCTCGATGCGTACCAAGGCCACGCGCATCACCTCTCGGTGGTGCAGGCACTGGCGCTGCTGCGATCCGTCACGCCCGCTCTCGACGGCGTCGCCGTGATCGTGGCCGGTGTCACTGTCCCTGAGGTCCGGTCGGCGCACGGTCTGTCCGCCGCGCTGGCCGCCCTGGTGCCCCTGATTGCGGACGACGTGGTCGCGCTCGTGCGCGATCTTGCCGGCCCGGATCGCGCCTGAGCGGGAACCGCCACTCGGGCACCCGCGAAAACACCACCGTCTCGTCGGTGAACTCCGTCGGCCGCGGCGCGCGGTTCCCGCGCCCGGAAGTGTGCGGCAACCACCCGACTTGCGTGGCTCAACCCGAGGTGACATAATGGCTGACAAGCGCGAATCTCGGCACGCCGAGCTCGGTGAGGTTGCCGGTGAGGTACACCGTGCCCGTCCCGTCCGGAACCGTCGCGCGGATGGTGGCCGTGCAGCAGTCCCCCGCCGGCTGGCCGAGCACCGCGTCCCCGCGCTCCACCTCGTGTCCGGCCCCGGTGCGGGGAAGACCATGCTACTGGAGCGCACCCTCGAAGCACTGGGAAAGGACTTGCGGCTCGCGGTGGTGACGGGGGACGTCCAGACGCAGAACGATGCCGACCGGCTGAGCCGATACACGGACCGGCTAGTGCAGGCCGTGGTGACCGGTGGTGCCTGTCACCTCGATGCCCGACAGATCCAGACCTCACTGGATGCCGTCGAGCTCGACCAGACCGACCTCCTATTCATCGAGAACGTCGGCAATCTGGTGTGTCCGGCGAGCTGGGACTTAGGCGAGACCGCGAAGGTCGTGCTGTGTGCGGTGACTGAAGGCGAAGACAAGCCAGCGAAATACCCCAAGATGTTTCGCGAGGCTCGGTACGTTGTGCTCACAAAAGTGGATCTTTTGCGGTTCGTGCCGTTCGAGCGCGACAAGGCCGTCGCCATGGCGCGAGATGTGAACCCCGACCTCCAGTTCTTCTTCACTTCCGCCACGACCAAAGAGGGCTTGGATAGCTGGTTCGCGTTTCTTCGCGATCTGGTGGCGAAGGCGACGTGACGGCTGACGGTGCGGCTGGCGGTCGGGAGGCCGTCCATGTGAGCGTCACGGGGGTCGTGCAAGGGGTGGGGTTCCGCCCCTTCGTGCACCGACTCGCATTGCGCTACCGGCTTGGCGGGTGGGTGCGCAACGAGGCGGGCGAGGTGCGAATCGAGGTAGAGGGTCCGAGCACCGACGTGCAGGCTTTTGTGAATGCCCTGCGGACCGAGGCGCCACCACTCACGCAGATCGACGCGCTCGAAATCACCCGGACCTCGGTCAAGCACTGGACCGAGTTCCGGATCGTCCCCAGTGAGGATCAACCGGACCGGCGGCAGCCAGTGTCGCCCGACGTCGCGCTGTGTGCCGCATGCGAGCGTGAGCTGTTCGATCCTGCCAATCGCCGGCATCGGTATCCCTTCGTGACGTGCACCGACTGCGGTCCCCGCTTCACCGTGATCGAGGCGATACCGTATGACCGCGCGCGCACCAGCATGCGCGTGTTCCAGCAGTGTGCCGAGTGCCTCCGCGAGTACGATGAGCCTGCCGACCGGCGGTACCACTCGGAGAGCAACAGCTGTCCCGTCTGTGGTCCCAAGGTATGGCTCGAGATTCCGGGGACGGAAGGTGCTGTGGAGGAGGGGCAGGCCGCCATCGAAGGCGCCGCTCACGCGCTTGGCACGGGCCGCATCGTGGCGATTCGTGGGCTAGGTGGATTCCATCTGGCCGTCGATGCCACGGACGAAGCCCCAGTGGTCCGGCTGCGGGAGCGAAAGGGACGTGAGGCCAAGCCGCTGGCGATCATGGTGCGGACGGTAGACGATGCCCTGCGACTCGGCACGGTCCGCGCGAGTGAGGAACCGTTGCTGACGTCTCGTGAGCGACCCATTGTCGTCATCAAACGCCGCCGATCGTCGCGACTCGCACCGTCGGTGGCACCCGGGCTCGACAGCGTTGGCGTGATGACCGCCTACACGCCGCTCCATCAAATCCTCTTGGATCTCGTGCAACGACCGCTCGTCATGACCAGTGGAAATGTGAGTGAAGAGCCGATCGCTACCTCGAATTCCGATGCTCGCGCGCGGCTCGGTGACATCGCTGATGCGTTTCTGTTGCACGACCGTGAGATCGTGGCGCGCTACGACGACTCGGTCGTACGGGTGGTCGACGATGTTCCGTTGTTCCTGCGCCGCGCTCGAGGATACGCACCACTCCCGCTCGAGATCCCCATTGCCGCTCCGGTACCACTCGTGGCGGTGGGCCCGCATCTCAAGAACACGTTTACGGTCGTGCATGGAAATACCGCGTACGTCAGTCAGCACATCGGCGACCTGGAGAACCTGGAGACACTCGCGCACTTCCAGGAATCGCTGGCTTTGTTTCGTCGCTTGTTCCGGATCGAGCCCCGTGTCGCTGTGCGGGACCTCCATCCCGGTTACCTGTCGACGCGTGTGGCGGACGAGCTGGGATTGGGGCAGGTGATGTCTGTGCAACATCATCATGCGCACGTGACGGCGGTGATGGCGGAGCACGGTCGAACCGAGCGGGTGGTGGGGGTCGCGTACGACGGGACGGGGTACGGGCAGGATGGTGCCGTCTGGGGTGCGGAGACGCTCGCTGCCGATCTGTGCACGTACGAGCGGGCCGGCCAACTCCGCTACGCGCCACTTCCCGGCGGCGACCTCGCGGTGCGACGCCCGTGGCGGGTGGCGCTGGGCTACCTGTCGCTCGAGCCGAGCGAGCGTGAGGCATTCGCAGCCGCGTTCGATGGCGTCGACGAGGCGGAGCGGGCCCTCGCTGAGCAACAGATCGCACGGGGGCTCAATGCCCCGCTCGCGTCCTCCATGGGGCGACTGTTTGACGCGGCCGCGGCGGTGCTCGGCACGAGACAAGTGGCCTACTACGAAGGACAGGCAGCCATGGAGCTCGAGGCGCTGGCCGGGGAACGGAATGCGGACCCGTTCCCGTTTCCTTTGGACGAGGAAGACGGCGCGGTGGTAATGAATCCGATTCCGCTGCTCGTGGCGTTAGGAGAACGCCGCCGGGCGGGAGACGATGTGCGTGATCTGGCCGCGAGGTTCCATGAGAGCATCGCGGCGGCTACCATTGAAGTTGCCCGTCGCGTGGCTGACGGGACGGGACTCTCGACGGTCGCGCTGGGTGGGGGGGTGTTCCAGAACGCACGGCTCCTTGCAGCCGTGCAGCGCGGTCTCGAAGAAAGCATTCTCGAGGTGCTGGTGCCCCGACGGCTCAGCCCGAACGACGGGAGCATCAGCTACGGACAGGCGGCCTCGGCCGCCGCGCTTCTCGCGCGAGAGGGTTCATCCTGAGGCGGTGTAGCGTATGTGTCTAGGCATTCCGGGACGGATTACGGAGATTCGCGACGACGGCGGACTGCGCATGGGCACGATCGACTTCGGCGGGGTCCGACGTGAGGTCTGCTTGGCCTACCTCGACGAAGACATCGCGGTGGGTGACTACGCCATCATCCACGTGGGGTTCGCGATTTCGAAGGTCGATGAAGACGAAGCGAAGCGGACGTTTGAAGTGTTGAAGGAATTGAGCCAACTGGACGAGCTCGAGTGGATCGGCGAGGTCGCCGATAGCAGCCTCGAGCAACACGGCTCGGAGAGTGCGTGAAATACCTCAGTGAATACCGCGACGGCGGTATCGCGCAGAAGCTAGCGCGGAACATCCAGGAAGCGGCGTCGCGCCGCTGGGTGCTGATGGAGGTGTGCGGTGGACAGACGCACACCATCGTCAAGCAAGGGATCGATGAGCTGCTGGGCGAGGCCGTGGAGATGATCCACGGGCCGGGATGCCCCGTGTGCGTCACGCCGCTCGAGCAGATCGACCGCGCTCTGTATTTGGCCGCTCAGCCCAATGTGATCTTCACGTCCTTTGGTGACATGCTGCGCGTGCCCGGCAGCGAGTGCGATCTGTTCCAGATCCGCGCTCGCGGTGGAGACGTGCGAATCGTGTACTCGCCGCTCGACGCGCTGGAGCTGGCACGGAAGAACCCCGATAAGGAAATCGTGTTCTTCGCCGTCGGATTCGAGACCACCGCACCGGCCAATGCGATGGCCGTGTGGCGTGCGCACGAGCTCGGCGTCACGAATTTCAGTGTCTTGGTCTCCCACGTCACGGTGCCACCAGCGATCGTGGCGCTCCTGGAATCGTCCGACAATCGGGTCGAGGCATTCCTCGCCGCCGGTCACGTCTGCACGGTGATGGGGTGGGAGGAGTACGAGCCGCTCGCGGCGACGTATCGGGTGCCCATTGTGGTGACGGGGTTCGAGCCCGTCGACATCCTCGAGGGTATCCTGATGGCCGTGCAGCAACTCGAGGCCGGACGCTACGAGGTGGAGAACCAGTATGTGCGCTCCGTGAAACGCGAAGGTAATCGACTGGCGCAGGAATTCGTGCGCAAGGTCTTCCGGTTGGTCGACCGTCAGTGGCGGGGGATCGGCATGATCCCCGCGAGCGGGTTGGGCTTGCAGGAGGAGTTCGTCCAACATGATGCGGAGGCCAAGTTTGGCGCCTCGGTGATCACGGCCACGGAACCCGAGGAGTGCCGTGCGGGCGATGTCCTGCGCGGTAAGATCAAACCGCACGAGTGTGATGCATTCGGAAAGCTGTGCACACCCGAGCGTCCACTGGGTGCCTCGATGGTGTCGTCCGAGGGGGCCTGTGGCGCGTACTACAACTACGGTCGCTTCCGCAACGTGGCCGCTTCGTGAGTTTGACCGACCTCTCCCAGGGGCCGATCTGCCCGGTTCCTCGCAGCAATTATCAGCAGGTCCAGCTCGGCCACGGCTCCGGTGGCAAGATGAGCGCGGCGCTGCTGCGTGAGCGGTTTCTCCCACATTTCGAGAACGAAGCGCTGGCGCAGTTGGGCGACGCCGCGGTGGTTAGTGTGACATCCGACCGACTCGCCATCTCCACCGACACGTTCGTGGTGCAGCCGCTCGAGTTTCCCGGCGGCAACATCGGCACGTTGGCCGTGCATGGCACCCTCAACGATCTGGCCATGATGGGGGCGCGCCCCCGCTACCTCTCGGCTGGCTTCGTGCTCGAGGAAGGACTGGCGTTCGACGTCTTGGATCGGATCGTGGCGGCCATGGCGAGGGCGGCACGCGAGGCGGGTGTGCCTGTCGTCACGGGTGACACCAAAGTGGTCGAGCGCGGCAAGGCGGACGGGGTGTTTATCAACACGACGGGGGTGGGAGAGCTCGATGCGGCGTTCCTACCGGCGCCGAAGAGCGCTCGAGTGGGCGACGTGGTGATCGTGAGCGGGCCGATCGGCCGGCACGGCATCGCGGTGATGGCGGTTCGGGAAGGGCTCGAGTTCGAAGTCGAACTGGAGAGCGATTCGGCCAACCTCGCACCGCTGGTCGAACGCCTGAGAGAGACGGTCGGGTCCGCCGTCCACGTACTGCGTGACCCGACGCGTGGCGGACTGGCGAGTGCCCTCAACGAGATTGCGGCGGCCGCTCGCGTAGGCATCGACCTCGAGGAAACCGCGATACCGATCCCGCCTCCTGTCACCGCCGCCTGTGAGATGCTGGGATTCGATCCGCTGTATGTCGCGAACGAGGGGATCTTCGTGGCGCTCGTTGACGCCTCGCTGGCGGAGCAGGCTCTCGCGGCCGTGCGGGGCCACCCCTTGGGCGCCCATGCCACGGCGATCGGACGCGTGGTGAGCGAGCATCCCGGGATCGTCGCGCTCAAGACGCGGATCGGTGGCACGCGAGTCGTGGACATGCTGCCCGGAGATCAGCTGCCCAGGATCTGTTAGCTCGATTCTCCATCGCGGCCCTCCCGCCCCACCACTCGCGTCCGCGGCGCGACAATTCCCCCGTCCCGATTGAGTAAGTCGATACACACAACATCTTAGACGATGCGCGGCAACGAGTGGCCGCTCATTGTTGCGCTGGTGTGCCAATAGTGTGCCAATTCAGCCAACCGTCTCGCGGCGTGGCGCAACGAAACTTATCTTTGCCCGCACATGACCGGGATCACCTCCCGGCTCTCGACCACGCTCGTTGACCGCTATTGTGGACGGTAGAACCGAACTCCTCGAAAGGATTGTGATGGCCACTAACCAGCCAATTTCCGGCGACTTTCCGTTTGAGTCCAAATACCTGTCAGTGCACGGTTCGCGGATGCATTACGTCGAGCAGGGCGCGGGCGATCCCGTGCTGTTCTTGCGCGGCAACCCAACGTCGTCGTATCTGTGGCGCAACATCATTCCACACGTCGCACCGCATGCGCGCTGCATCGCCCCCGACCTGATCGGCATGGGCAAGTCGGACAAACCCAAGTGCCCGTATCGGTTTCAGGATCACAGCTGGCACGTCGAAGGGTTCATCAAGGAGTTGTCGCGCGGCGTTCGGGGCTTTCGTTTCAGCAACTCCAGCATGTGAGGTTCCTGACACTGCTCGGGCCATCAGACAGTTGCCGTTTGCGTTGCCGTTTCTCCCGGCAAAGTCCGGCATCGTACGCGCAGTGGTGCTCCTGCGTTTCTTCGCCTCGGCCGCTGGTAGGAGCCCCTTCCCCTGGCCATCCTGAAGGAAGCAGCCCAACTTGCAAAGCTTGACGCCCCGGCGCATCGCCCCCTACCGGACCACACCGAAGCCAAGAAGAGGGAATGGGCCCTATACCGGTCTACCAGGATGTGCCACATGAGACCGCTGCTTGAGTCTATCCACCGCCGTCTCGCGGCTGCTATCCGTCACGGTTGTGCCCCCGGCATGACGCCAAGCATGTGTGGCGCTCGGCCCGGTCGAATCGTGGGGCGAGGCGTGATCACCTGGATGATGGTGGGGGCCTTCGTGGGCTGCGGGACTCCGCAGAAAGATACGCCGACTGAAGTGCGAAAAGCGTCGCCGGAAATCGAACCCCTGTCGGGCACGGCAAAGACCGCGGCAGAGCTGGCTGCGATCTATCGAGCGGCACTCAGGGAGCCGATGCGATACGGCCACCTGAACAGGAGGAGGGCGGAAGTGTGGCGTGCGGAAATCGCGCGCACCGAGGGTCCCGAGCAGTTCATGGCCCGCTATCAGTATGCCTCGGAATCGCTCTCCGCCGGCGATGAGGGAACCGCTATTCGCGAGATCGAACGCCTGATGAAAGACCTCGGTCCGGAGGGCCGTGTCGTATCGCCGACGACGACACCTCTGTTTGAGCTGCTGGCCGTCGCCTATCTCCGGCTGGGTGAACGACAGAATCATCTGAACGATCCCGCTGGCGCCTCCATTCTCCCGCTCACGGCGAATGCTGTCCACACCAAGGAGGAGGGATCCCGTCGGGCAGTCTCGCTATACCGGCAGATTCTCGATCGCTATCCGCGTGACCTCCAAACACGGTGGCTGCTGAACATCGCCTACATGACCCTTGGAATGTATCCTCGCGCTGTTCCGGCAGACATCCTCATCGAGGGGCTCGAAGCAAGCCCGGATACCGAGTATCCTCGCTTTCACAACGTCGCCCCGGCGCTGGGGGTGCATGTCGACGGCATCGCGGGCGGTGTATCTGTGGAGGACTTCAACGAGGACGGATTCCTCGACATCCTGGCAACCGCACGGGGATTGAACGATCCGCTACGCCTCTTCTTCGCCGACGGCCGGGGTGGGTTCGTCGATCATACGGGAGCGGCAGGTCTGAACGGCCTGGTGGGTGGACTGAACACCCTGCACGCGGACTACAACAACGACGGATACGAGGACGTGCTGATCGTTCGCGGCGGCTGGCTTGGTGCCTACGGCGCGCACCCGAATTCCCTGCTGAGAAACAACGGCGACGGAACGTTCGAAGATGTCGCCGCGGGTGCAGGTCTGGTGTCCAAGCACCCGACGCAGACGGCGGCTTGGGGCGATTTCAACAACGACGGCTGGCTCGATCTCGTCATCGGCAATGAAGGCGGCGAGAATGGAGGCGGCTCAGGACGCCTCGAGTTGTATCTGAACAATGGGGACGAGACGTTCACCGAGATCTCCGCTCGCGTAGGAATCGACGTCTTCGAATTCGTCAAGGCACTGGTGTGGGGCGATATCAACAATGATGGCCTCATCGACTTGTACGTCTCGGTACTGGACAAACCAAATCTGCTGTATCTCAATCGGGGTGGCGAAGCGCTGGAGGACTGGCGCTTCGAAGAAGTGGGGGCTGCGGCGGGAGTGCAGGACCCTGTCTTCAGCTTCCCAGTGTTCTTCTGGGATTACGACAATGACGGCTGGGAGGACCTCTTCGTTGCAAGCTTCGACGTTCCCCTCAGCTCCGGGTCAGCAGGGGAAATCGCAGCCGAGTATCTGGGATTACGCGCAAAGGGGCAGCGAAATCAGGTGTATCGCAACAATGGCGACGGAACGTTCACCGATGTCGCGCCGGATTTGGGACTTGACCTGAGCCTATGGGCCATGGGCATCAACTTCGGAGATCTGGACAACGACGGGTTTCCAGACATATACGTCGGCACGGGGACGCCTGACCTACGCTCCATCATGCCAAACCGGATGTTTCTTAACGAGAACGGAACCCGATTTCGCGACATAACATTCGACGGTGGCTTTGGGCACATTCAGAAGGGTCATGCCATTGCCTTTGCCGATTTCGACCGCGACGGAGACCAGGATATCTACGCTGTCATGGGGGGTGCTGTGGAGGGAGAGCACTATCCAAATGCATTGTTCGAGAATCCCGGGTTTGGCAATGGCAACTCGTGGGTAGTCCTGCAGCTGGAAGGCCGCACGGCAAACCGCTCGGCCATAGGGGCGCGGATCAGATTGAGCGTAACCGACCTGAATGGTGAGCAGCGAGTCATCTACCAGACGGTTTCTACAGGCGGCAGCTTCGGCGCGTCAAGTCTGCAGCAAGAGATTGGTCTGGGACAGACCGAACGGATTGACGAACTGACGATCTCCTGGCCGAACCAGGCTCGGTCGGCTGATACCTATACCGATCTGCCGGTCAACAAGTACTACAGAATCATCGAGGGTCGACTCCCGGTGCCGTTGGATGTTGCGCCCCTTACGCTGAACGGAGAAGGTGAACGCCGCCCGTAAGACACCGGCTGGACCGGTGTTCATTCAGGTCGGCGCTCGGTAAGCGCCGACGCCCCGCTTGCCCCGGCAGTTGCCGTTTGCGTTGCCGTTTCTCCCGGCAAAGTCCGGCATCAGACCCGGCAGAATGTCGTTGCCAACGCTCGAAAGCCCGCGAAATTCCGACATTATGCCGTTATTCCTATAGTTCCTGACCCGCATGGGGTTGAGCGCAAGCGCCGATGCCTTTGCATCGACGCTCGCATTCCTGCTCGCCGTCGCTAGCGCTCCGGCATCGCATCAGGGGGTCGCGGGTTGAATGAAGCACCGGCGGCGGCCGGTGCTTCCTTCCGCTCTGTTCGCGTCGCGCTTAGGGCGCTCGCTCACGTCGCGTGATCGGCGCGTCGGCAGCGGCCGACGCTTGATCCGCTCTCTCCCCGTCGGCCGCTCACGCGGCCTCAGGGTCGCACCGCGTCAAATCCCGCCGTCCCGACTGGCGGAAGTACCAGAACTACATGTAGTTACGAAATGAGCGGTCCGTGAGTGGCCGCTCATTTTTTGTGCTTGTGTGCCAATAGTGTGCCAAATCCTGGTGGCGTTCTCGCCGGTTGGCAACGCGACGCCTATCTTTGCCAACCATGTCCGAGATTCCCTCCCGGCTCTCGACGGCCCTCGCCGACCGCTACACCATGGAGCGCGAGATTGGCAGCGGTGGGATGGCGACCGTCTATCTCGCCGAGGACCTGCGTCACGACCGCCCCGTCGCCCTCAAGGTCCTGAAGCCGGAGCTCGCGGCCGCCCTTGGCCCCGACCGGTTCCTCCGCGAGATCAAGACCACCGCCCAGCTCAGGCACCCCCACATTCTCCCGCTGCTCGATTCCGGGGACGCCGACGGTACGCTGTTCTACGTGATGCCGTACGTGGAAGGCGAATCGCTGCGAGACCGGCTGAACCGCGAGAAGCAGCTGCCGGTCGAGGACGCGCTCCGGATCGCCCGTGAGGTGGCGGACGCCCTGAGCTACGCCCACAGCCACGACGTGCTGCACCGGGACATCAAGCCCGAGAACATCCTGCTGGAATCGGGGCACGCGGTGGTGGCGGACTTCGGGATCGCCCGGGCGCTGACGGCGGCGGGCGGGGAGAAGCTCACCGAGACCGGCATGGCCGTGGGGACGCCCGCCTACATGAGCCCGGAACAGAGTGCCGGCGAGCCGGCGATCGACGGCCGCTCCGACCTCTACGCGCTTGGCTGCGTGCTGTACGAGATGCTCGCCGGGGAGCCGCCGTTCACGGGGCCCACCGCCCAGGCCATCATCGCCAAGCGGCTCGCCGAGCCGCCGCCGCGGGTGTCGGTGGTGCGGGACGCGGTCCCGGCGAGTGTCGACGCGGCGCTCACCAGAGCCCTCGCCCGGGTGCCGGCGGACCGGTTCGGCACGGCGGCGCAGTTCGCCCAGGCGCTGACAGCGGCGGCCGGCGGCGAGCCCTCCGAGACTCGCAGAACCAGGCCCCTGACGCGCCGCGTCGTTGCGCTGATCGCGGGACTCACCGTGGTCGCTGCGGGCGTGGGCGTGGTGCTCAAGACCGGTGTTCTCCGGCCGCCCCGCAGTGCGGGCGGCGCGCCGCTGTCGTCCCTGGCGGTCCTGCCCGTCGCCAACCTCTCCGGCGATTCGACGCAGGAGTACTTCGCCGACGGCATGACGGACGCCCTCATCACGGAGCTCGGCAAGGTCTCGGCGCTGACGGTGCTCTCGCGCACCTCGGTGATTGGGTTCAAGGGGTCGCGCGAACGGCTCCCCGAAATCGCCCGACAGCTGAATGTGGAGGGCATCCTCGAATCATCGGTTTTGCGGGAAGGCGGCCACGTGCGCATCATCGCGCGGCTCATTGACGCCCGTGACGCCCGTACCGAACGGAGCCTGTGGACCGACACGTACGACCGGGACGTCGCAAGCATACTGGTCCTGTATGCCGAAGTGGCGCGAACCATCGCCGGCGCGATCGGGGCCACCCTGACGCCGGAGGAGACGCGGCACCTGCAGGTGAGCCGCAGGGTGGATCCGCAAGCGTACGATGAGTACCTGCTCGGGACGTACGAGTCCCAGGCCGCGACGGCCGCCGGCCAGGAGCAGGCGATGGTGCACTACCGGCGGGCGATCGCGCTCGACCCGACCTTCGCCGAGCCCCACGCCGGCATCGTCGAGGCCTACTGGGGATTGAGTGGGTTCTGGGGCTCCCCCTCAGCGCAGGAGAGCGCCCCGTTGGTGCAGGCGGCCGCGGAGCGCGCCGTTGCGCTCGACCCGGGATCGGCACTGGCTCATGCGGCCCTGGCGCACGTGCGGTCGTTCTGGGAATGGCGCTGGGACGAGGCGGACGGCGAGTATCGCCGAGCGCTGGAGCTCAACTCGGGCCTCATGCTTGTGCACTTCCGGTACAGCGATTTCCTGTTGGCTATCGGTCGCTACGACGAGGCGGTGAAGCACGCCCTGCGCGCCGTGGAGCTCGATCCTCGCCATGCCCTCCAACGATTCAACCTGGCCGCGGTGTACTTCTACGCTGGGCGGTTCCAACAGTCCATCGCCGCCGCAGAGAAGGCCGTGGAGTTGGACTCCAGTTCGAGTTGGTCGCACTTGTATCATGGGTGGAACTACTCTGTGCTCGGCCGCCACCCGGAGGCCATCGAGGCCGTCGACCGGGCGCTGAGGTTGGACCCCGAGAACCAGTGGATCCGGGCCGGCGCTGCAGTGGTGTATGCACGCGCCGGACGGACAGCGGTCGCGCGCCGCTTGCTTGACTCGCTCCTCACCCTGGGCAGGAAGGGCACCTGGGTGGATCCGTACAACGTTGGGTTTGCGTACGCCTGGCTGGGCGAGACCGATCGGGCGCTGGACTACTTCAACCGAGCCGTCGAACAGCGCAGCCTGCTGGTCGGGTTGCTGAGAGCCTATTGGCTGCCGGACAGCTTCAAGGCCGACCCACGCTACCACGCCCTCCTGCGGCGCATCAATCTGGAATAGAAGCAGGCATGGCCACGACGGCCATACATGACGGCACTATGTGAACGATGTAGTCCCTGAAGTCTTTCCGGGTCTCCTTGTTCTTCGATCCAGAGGAGTTGCGGCCGGGCTCGAACTAGCCGGCGAGGTGGGGTGTGTTTTGGGGTGCGTTTCTTACGGCATAATACGACATGCGTGTCGTGAAAGTACGGCACCGACGCCTCGGATCCCCCGGAAAACCGGCAAGATGTCGTTCTTTCTATGAACCCGAGTGAGAATGGGGTTGAGTGCAACCGTCGATGCGCTCGCATCAACGCTCGCACTCGTGCTCGCCGTCGCTGGCGCTCCGGCATCGCATCAGGGGGTCGCGGGTTGAATGAAGCACCGGCGGCGGCCGGTGCTTCCTTCCGCTCTGTTCGCGTCGCGCTTAGGGCGCTCGCTCACGTCGCGTGATCGGCGCGTCGGCAGCGGCAGACGCTTGATCCGCTCACTCCCCGTCGGCGGCGACGCCGCCTCAGGGTCGCACCGCGTCAAATCCCGCCGTCCCGACTGGCGGAAGTTAAGAAAGCGTAACAAGATAGAGGGCGGGTGGTCCAGGTTCGGATCGCTCGCCCTTTGGTCGCTTGGCGGCAGCAGTGCGGAAACGCAGTGAAGGCACGGTTCTGCCCGCGGGCGAGAGAGGGAGGCGGGTATGGCTGTGATCTGTGATTCGTCGGGGCGCACGTACCATCCCGAAGCGTTCACTACCGAGTCCACGCTCGAGGGCAGCGTGGTTGCGGAGGATGAGCCCACCGGCTCGCCAGTTGCACCCCGGGTGGCTACGGGTCACTTTCCCTTCGACCCGACCTCTCTAGGTCGTTTCGTGGCGGGATTCCCCAAGGGGCCTCCAGCCATCGGGGATGCAGCATTTCTCAAAGGCCCCGGAAACTGACTATCACCCAAGATCGAGATTCTTGCCATGAGAAAACACCTTTCCCGCCGTGATTTCCTGCACACGAGTGTCGCGGCTGCAGGAGGAGTCGTCGCGGCCGAGTCGGTACTCCTCGGGTCACGACCAGCCGAGGCGTCCAGGCTCCGCGTTCCGGCGAGTGACCGCGTCCGGTTCGGAATGATTGGCGTCGGCATGCAGGGGTCTGGTCTGCTCGCCACCGCGCTGGCCATCGGAACCGAGTGTGTCGCAGCGGCGGATCTGTATGACGGCAGACATACGCTTGCCAAAGAGATCGCCGGAGACGCGAGCCTTCCGACAACCCGCCGCTATCAGGACCTGCTCGAACGCAAAGACATCGACTGCGTCATCGTTGCGGTGCCCGACCACCATCACCGTCAAATCGTCGTGGATGCCGTGAGCGCGGGCAAGGACGTGTACTGTGAAAAGCCGATGTCGCATACCGTGTCCGACGGTATGGAGATGGTCGCAGCCGTACGAAAGTACGATCGGATCGTACAGGTAGGCTCGCAGCGCGTCAGTTCCGCTCTGTGTGCGAAGGCCAATGAGTTGTACCGGGACGGCGCCATCGGCGAGGTGTCGATGGTCGAACTATCGCTCGGTCGCAATACGCCCACGGGAGCGTGGCAGTATCCGCCGCCGCCCGACCTCTCGCCGCAAACACTCGATTGGGATGCCTGGCTGGGCTCCGCTCCCAGGATCCCCTTCAATCCGCTCCACTTTGCGCGCTGGCGATGCTGGAAGGAATACGGAACAGGAGCCGCGGGTGACCTGATGGTGCATCTCATCTCCGGCATGCTGTACACGCTGGGATGGAATGAGCCGCCGCGGTCGGCGCAGTCGCTCGGCGGCATCGTTCGCTGGAAGGACGGCCGCAACATGCCCGACCTCCACGCGGTGCTGTTCGACTATCACGGCGTGCCCGTGTTCGTGCGGCTCGGCCTCGGCACGGAAACACCAGAGGTCGCCCGCTTCATGGGACCGAACGGAATACTAGAAGCGACCAGCCAGGCGCTCGCCCATTCGCCGCAGGTCGGAGAGGACCGATCACCGAGTTACTACGCCTACGGATTTCCAAGCAAGATGCGCGAGGAGTACTTCGAGAAGTGGCACGCCGAACACGATCCCGAACCCGGCAGTGAACCCGTCGACGGCGTGACCACGTATCACGGACCGCACTGGGACGACGACACGGCGCATGTCTGGGGCTTCTTTGAGGCCGTGAAGACACGCGAACGGGTTGCGCAGGACGCCGTCTTCGGTAACCATGCGGCGATCGCCTGTCACATGGCAAACGAGTCATACTTCCGCCAGGCCCCTGTTCGCTGGGACGAGGCGTCCCGGAGCGTCAAGAGCTAGAGGGGAAGAACTGACGCCAGATTTGTCATCATCTGGACGACGACAGCCGACCTGCTCGTCCTGAGTTGGGAGTCACTCCGATCCCGGCGGCGACGGCTTCACCGCCGGAAACGTGGTCACGTTGGTGGAGTTTCTGCGGGCCCGCGGCGTCAATCTGGACGGCGTGACTCGGAGCGACACGCATGCCACCGAGCTGGGAAGGAAGACTGTCAGGTGACTACGACTCTTGTCCACGCTGGCAATCAATCCTCATGATTTGCAGATACAGTTTGATCGATCAGACAATCGACATTGTCATGTAACCAGAGGAATGACGCCGGCAATGTCGTCGTCACCTTTCCCGACAACAGCCCGGCGATTGCCTGCTCTTTCCCTTCACCGGCCACCAGCAGAATGATTCTTCTGGACGCCAAGATCTCCTGCATGCCGAGCGTGAGCCCGAAATGGGGCGTACGCTCCATTGACCGCACCATGCTGTGTCGACGGGATTCCTCAGACAAGCGCGCCACGTGACAATGGGGTATCAGAAACGGCCCTGGCTCATTGAATCCAATGTGGCCATTGATGCCAAGTCCCAAGATGCACACATCGATCGGCCCGCGTTGCGCCAACTCCGTGCCAATTCGCTTGCATTCTTCAGCAGGCTCTGCGGGGTTCGAGGCGAAGGATATATACCGCTCCGGCGATATTCCCAGTGGATCCAACAACCGGTTTCGCAGGTACCTCTCGGATGATCCAGGATCATTCTCGGGAATACCGCACCACTCATCCACCTTGATTATCCTGAGATCGTCGAAGAACGCTCTATCTGCTTCAGCCTTCCTTGCCAGCTCTTCATACAAACCGCTCGGCGAGCTTCCGCTCGTCGCACACAAGAACAGGTTCTTTCGCGTGTCGATTTCGGAGATGACCAGCGAGGCTGCCTGGACGCTCAAGCTCTCATAATCCTCGCAGTAGACGATGTTCATGCTAGAACCAGGCCCTGTCTCCTGGCGTATACGCTACGCATCCATCATATCGGCCCGGTACGGGATTGTATCGCAACGCCTGCGTTACGCCGGGTTCCGACGTGAAGTATCCCCAAATGGTGAGCTGTTTCATCATCGCGCCAAAAGTGGATATCGTCGTCGTCCGCTCTGTTGCTCGCTATCCGATCAAAGTCACTCAAGAGATCGTGGCGTTGCCGAGACGACAGCTCCAGGACGTTCTGCGAATGCTTGGTCTGCGATGCGCTGCTCACCTCCCTCAGACCCGCTGTGAATATCTCGGCTTCAGCTTCATCATAGCAATCCATCACGTCGTTGCATAATTCCTCAACTCATTTCGTGACAATTACTTTTTCCAGAGTTTGTATGGTTTGTCGGCATCAGTCTCAAAGGGCAACATCACCTTTCGTCCGGTGCCCGCTGATTCATACGCCGCGAAGATGACCTCGAGCACCGCTCTTCCGTCTTCACCTGTCACCAGTGGTTGCGTGTCATGTTTCACGCAGTGAACGAAATGCTCGAATTCCTGAGGAAAGCCATAATTCCAAATCTCCTCATACATCGTGAAGCTCCACCCAGCGGTAATCCCCGCTTTCTCGACGGCGTAACCAACTCCTTTTGTGCTGTAGGTCTGGATTGAATTGCCTTGCAGGACATCGGCATAGGCCACCCCCCCCGAGCCATGGATCTCTGCCCGGTCGTCCATTCCTCCCAGCTTTGTCCAACTCTCCTCGGCGACTGCAATCACGCCATTCGCGAATTCGAGAATGATGATTGAATTGTCGTCACCCTTCGTCTTCGTCGTATGGACACTCGTGCTCATCTGGGCATAGACGGATGCGATGGGGGCTCTGCCATTCAGCCAACGGAAGAACTCGATGGCGTGGCATCCCATGTCCATGGTCACCCCTCCACCCGATCGCTCCACGTCCCAAAAATGATCTGCATGTGGCCCATCGTGTTTTTCGGATTGCTTCAGCAGTACGGGCTTGCCCAGGGCGCCTTCATCCAACAGCCCCTTCAATCGTACGTATTTCGGAGTGAAACACAGTTCTTCGGCATACATCAATTTGACATTCGCCCCCTTGCAGGCGTCGATCATGCGGTCCGCCTCGGCCAGATTCATGCACAATGGCTTCTCGATCACGACATGCTTGCCGGCCTTTGCTGCCGCGAGTGTGATCTCACAATGGAGGAAGTTTGGTACACCTATGACGACCATATCGATGTCGTCCATGGCCAACATTTGATCGAGGGCAGAGAAGTGATTGGGTATGCTGTACTTCTCTGCAAAATCCCTTGCGTGTGCGCCAGTCGGTGACATGACCGCCAGGACCTCTGCGTCTGCGACCGATTGCAGGGCCTCTGCATGGATCGTGGAGATGAACTGCGACCCAATGAGTCCTACGCCTATTCTGTCATCCATATCAATTCCATGTCATGAATGGCCATCCGCAAGCTGATCTGCGGCGAATGAAGCGGTCCTCGCCGTGAGTGCCATATAGAGAAGCGACGGACTCTGGTTTCCTGTACTGGTCATGCGAGCACCATCTGTTACGAATACGTTCTTGCAGGCATGCATGTGACTGAATGCACGCAAGAGTGAAGTGTCAGGATCTTCCCCCATTCTCACTCCACCGATCTCATGGATATCGAGGCCAGGTGGCTGCATCTTCGTAGCCAATTGTCCACTCGATTCCGTTGCCGTACGTTGCCGGTGCCTTGAATTCATAATCGCTCCACCGCTGGCAGGTCCGGCCCCAGGTTAGCGATCTCCCGCCCACCTGGTATCCTCTGATCCAGTCGAATGGTCGTTCCTGAACCTACGGGTGATCGTCGTCTTCGATGAAGCAGTGGGCGGTATCCTCGGCGAACCCCGCTGCCTTGGCAATGAGCGGATTCGCATCCAAAAACGCCTTCGTCATCTTCCCCCGTTGTCACGTGTCTCAAACGTGAAGTGGTCACGGCCGCGTCTCGTCGAGGAAGGCGTCGTCCAGGCATGCGCGGTGTCACGACGTCCTCTATTGGGGAAGCTTTCTCCGCACGTCCTGCAGGAGCTCGTCGAACTCCCGATAGGCGGGTCCCACGCGACGAGCCACATCCCCATCCACCGCTACGAGATCGTCCACCCGAGCCTGCATCGCCCGGCATCTGGCGGGGGTGCTCACCATAGGAGCCGCACCTGCTCGAGTATCGCCTTCACCTGGCACACCTTCCGCGGGCGCTGCCGGCCGGGCGTGGTGGGTCGCTGCTGTCAGTAGCTCCGATGCCCGGTCGAACGCGCCCGCTTTCCATGCGATGTAACCCTGGTAGAAGTGCGCCGGCACACTGGAGTAGTTCGAACCGACGACCGCATCGAAATAGTCGAGCGCCTTCTCCAGATTTCCCTGAACCAGGGCGATCTCGCCGAGACGGAGGAGTGATCCGGTCTCCTCGCGGTTGATCGCCAGCGCGCGCTGCAACTCGGCCGTAGCTCTCTCGGGCTGGAGCATCTCCTGCTCGCCGACACAGAAATACAGAGCGCCCAACTGCGAATGCGCACGAGCACTGGTGGGATCGATCTCCACCAGCCGCTGCCAGGATTGCTCCGCCGCCGCGAGGTTCCCCAGGTCGAAGTGCATGTTCCCCAGGTAGTAGAGCGCATCTTGATGCTCGGGGTTGAGTCCCAAGGCACGGGTATACTCTTCCACCGCTTCGCGCGACCGTCCCGCAATGCGGTGTTCGGTGGCTCGGCGGTACGCCTCCCAAAAACGGTGGATCCGGCCACGATCCTCGATCGAGATCCCAGTGGAATCGACACTGCCCGTCGTCCCCGACGACCCGCTCTTCAAGACCGTGATCGCCGCGAAGAGCACACCAAACGCAATGAGCAAGCCCGCGAGACGCCTCACCGCGGCTTCGCGTCGGCGTCCTGGGCCGCCGCTCCCTCCGAGACTTGCAGGAGCTGATTTGCGGCCGGACGCAGCACGATCTGGTGGAGTCCGCTGGGCCATCGGATCTCCAGCGTGTCCGCCGATGTCAGCGTGCCGAGGCCGAAATGCTGAATGAGACTGTTTTGCGACAGGTAGGGGCTCTGAGTACCCACCTCACGGACCTGGACCGTCCCGCCGGCAACGAGGCGCAGTCTCGCACCAACGGCCGATCGGTTACTCCGCCTTCCAGCGAGCTTCACCAACAGCCACCCATGGCGATTGCCACCTTCGTTGCGCAACAAGACGCCAGGCCCGCCGTTATTCACCACAAAGACGTCGACGTCCCCGTCGTTGTCATAGTCTCCGAACGCTGCGCCTCGACCCACGTATGCCTGTTCGAAGTACTCACCACTCACCGAAGACACATCGTAGAACCCGTCGTCTGCCCCGCGATTCCAGAACACTTTGTCGGTCATCGGTACGAGGAGTCGTGGATCGTCGTCCTCCTGCAGTGTGCTCCCGTTGACGACGAAGAGATCCAGGCGGCCGTCGTTGTCGTAATCGATGAAGGACGTTCCCCATCCGATGAAGGGCAGTGCAACTTGCCCCAGTCCGTATCGGTCTGCCACGTCTATGAACTGCAGGGGCAGGGAAGTGTCGGATCCGAGAGCACGCAACTCCGACCGAAGGTTACTGTACAGCGCATTCTCCTGTGCGATCCAGTGCGTGACGAACATGTCCACGTCCTCGTCCCCATCCCAGTCGCCGATCGCGATCCCCATGGCGCCGCGGTAGTCGGCGACCCGAGCGGCCAGACTGATGTCCCTGAACGTTCCATCGCGCTGGTTCCAGTACAGCGCGTTGTCGGAAACGTCGTTCGCGACATAGAGATCGGGCCAGCCGTCATCGTCGAAGTCGGCCCACACGGCGCCGAGACTTCGCCCCGTTTCGCCCGACACACCGGCCTGCGCCGCCATTTCACTGAAGGTCCCGTCCCGGTTGTTGCGATACAGGAGGTTCCGTTCTGGCTCGAACGACGACGGATTGATGCTGGCGGGCTGCTCGACGTCGTACTGCAGCGAACTTGTTTGGTCAGCCAGATATCGATACTTGACGTATCCCGTCACGTAGAGGTCGAGGAAGCCGTCTCGATCGTAGTCGCCCCAGCACACCCCTGCCCAGAACCCAGGGCTCCCGCCGAGACCTGCCTCCAAGGTTCTGTCGGCGAACGTGCCGTCCCCGTTGTTGTGATACAGCACGTTGTCGCCGTAGGCCGACACGACGAGATCGAGCCAGCCGTCGTTGTCGTAGTCTCCCCACGCCACCCCCATTCCCCATCCGCGGAACTGAACGCCGGCCTCCGCACTGACGTCGCGGAAGGTCCCGTCGCCGGCGTTGCGATACAACGCTGCATGTGCCGGAGACCGCGCCGTATCTTGCGTCTCAGCGGACGTCAGCGGTCCCACCTCGTTGACGACATAGAGGTCCAACCAGCCGTCGTTATCGAAGTCACCCCAAGCCGCGCCGGATCCCATGTCTTCTGGCAGCTGTGACGACCGGTGTCCGGTGAAGTGCTGGAAGGCGATCCCTGCTTCTTGGGTCACGTTCACGAACGTGACGCGCGGGTGATCCCCCGGGACCGACCGGTCGAGGTCGGCTTTCAACCCTGCAACTCGCTCGCCCGGTCGGTAGGTGGGTTCCGGCCTCGACGACAGCCACACCGCGACGACTGCTGCGGCGACGAAGAGTGCCCCGAGGGCCGCGGTCAGGAGCAGGAGCCTTCGACGTCGTGGCATCCGTGCCGGCATCGTTATGACGATTTCCGCGGCCTCACGACGATCGTCTTCTCGTCCTCCGACATCACGGTGACCGGGGCGGTCAGGTTGGCGTCCTCACCGAATAGGAAGTTCAGCAGAAACTGGTCTGCCTTTCTGTAGAGCAACTTCGCCGATACATGCAGCGTTGTGGCTTGCTGGCCGGGTGCCTTGAATTCGGCGTCGGTGTCGAGGGGTGGTGGCGCGTCGCCCTCACGGCGCTGCGCAGGAACCGTCGTTGCGGGACACGAGAAGCCGAATTCCGCTCGGTCGGACGCTCCGGGAAACATGGAGCGGCGGTATCGCACTCCAACCATTTCCCAGAGATTGTGCCGGTCGATCAGGTTACCGAACTGATCGACGGGTTCTGCTTTGAAGATGAAGGACCCGGGCTCAATGAAATGCCTCGCGTCTCGGCGCCCCGACTCAAAGACGATGTTGCCAGCCTGGTCCTTCACGGTGATCTCCACCCACGCTTGAATGATATCCAGCGGTCCTGTGGGGAAGTCGTGGCCGACCTTGTTGTTGGTGACGACGGCCTGAACCTTCACCTGCTCCCCCGGGGTCACCGAATCCGGGACGACAAGCTCCAGCGGAACGGCGGGGCCTGGGCGCCACTTGTCGGCAATCTCGGGGATTTCGATCTCACCCCGCAGCCACCGCTCCGTCAGATCCGCGTGCTCCTGCGCCCCTTCGAGTTCCAGAGCCAGCGGCATGAACTGGTTGGCCGCGAGAAATCGATGGCTGCGGTGTTTGCTGTCACCCGCCGAACGATTGTAATCGAGCACGTCCCCACTGGAAGGGTCATGGGAATCGGTCAACGGCATGTGGCATTCGCGGCACTCGACTGTTTGGCTCGGGTCGCCCGGCTCGTTCCACCTGCTGTTTTTCCAGTTGTCGTACTGGTTCTGGAGCTGCACCCATCCGACCTGGTTGATTTCCTCGTCGATGAACTGCTTGTGGCACGCTGCGCAGAACTCTGGGCTCTTGAACAGACGATGCTGGAGGCTCTTCACGTGATGGCGAGGATAGGCCCGGAGGAGAAAGTCTCTGAAGAACTGCGGCGTTTCTCCCTCGTCAAGCTCGAACATGTAACGCGTCGGTTGCGCAATAACGTAGTTCGCGTTCCCCTTGACGTCGGTTTCCTCGATTGCATGGCAAACGATGCAGGACACGCCTTCCTGATATCCGGCGAGGTTCGTGAGATCTTCAGTAAAGACGTTCTTGGTTCCGGAAAACAGCGAGATGGGATCATGACAGCCGCCGCAATAGCGGGTTGACTCGGCGCCGTTCTGTTCGGCCATCACTTTCTGTACCGACTGGAATGCCGCGTCCATCGCTGAGTAGCGGTGGGCACTGACCCGCCACTCTTTCACGATCTGCTCGTGACATCGTGCGGTTCCACAGGACTCCGAACCGCTCATGGATCGTGCATCGAACGCCATGGCTGTCTCGGTCCGCGCCAGGCTGGGTGCGAACGGCCGGTCCGGGCCATAGAGATAGCTGTAGTCCGCTGGGAACTCGTTCACCATCCTCGGCGGCTCATACCAGTACGCGACCAGCGCAACAGCCACGAAGAGTGTCGCCGCGATGAGCAGCGAGCCCAGGCCAAAGTGCTTTGTGGCTGCGAGCGCAGAATCGCCGTCGGCCACACGGGCGGCTCGCAGCTCCCGATTCACGAGGACGAGGATATGGGGAGCGACGGACACGATCAAGGCAAATGTGGCAACGATATGGATCAAGTCCCACGCGTAGCTGATACGGGTTGACCACAATGCCTGTACGGTCAGCACCAGGCCGGATATGATGGCGACGGCCGTTGCTACCATGGCGAAATAGCCGGTGAGCTTCACGTGCGACATGCGTAATGGTTGATAGAGGAGCCAGTGGCGAGTCTGATACCAGCCAAATGGCACCAGGAACACGAGCCCGATCGCGGTATGGAGCAACACCATGACTTGGTTCGAGACCGAAAACGGGAGCAGGAAAATGGAAAGGCCCGTAAGCGTCTCGAAGAGCAGCAGGCCTGAGACCCACATGAGGAGCTTATGCTGCCATTCTTCGGATCTCGAACGATTGCGACGAGGCTGTTCCATTGGGTCACTCCATGCTTAAGAAAATGGTGCAACCGCGTAGCGTGTCGGAGCACATGCCGCACCCGACCTGCCCGCGTCAGTTTCAGGGCCTCATCGTAGAAAAACAGGTCGAGGAGTTCGGACGGAGCACGGGTGGAGCGTCGACAGGCAGCTGCCCACCCCTCCCGACCGTCTGCGCGGTAAATGGTCCTATTGGCGGGACGCAGCGCGATCGCGCGCGTCGGGCCTCCCGTCACCTCCCACTCACCGCAGCTTCCGCCGACGAGGCTAACTAATCTAAGGCAGGGGAACGGAAGGACGGAAGGTGGGGCGTGTGCCTTCAGCCGCTCGGCCACCCGTCCCTGCGAGGGTAAGAGGTTAAACGGAAGAAATACAGTGAGTTACGGCGAGAGGGTCAAGGCTCCCGGGCTGTGTGGTGGCGCATGGCTCAGTCGCCGGTCGGTCGATCCGGAAGACCACGTCGGTACGGTGCTCCACACATCTGCGCGAGCTCCCACGCCTGACGTTGCGGGGCAGTTGCGCCGGTGCAATGGGTTCACTAATCTGCTACTGCTAGCAAATCTGATTGTGTTCACCGCGAGTAGGACGATTCCCCACTGGGACCTCCTCCCCGTCCTTACCCCGGTGCAGTGCCGGAAAGGGTATCCCTCCATCCTGTCGAGCTACGCGTTCAACTGTCCGGTGGGGAACTCGATGGGCCCGCCGTCCGATGCCGATGGAAACGCCTACGATGTGACCTGCGCGATGGTGGGATTCCGTCGCGCGGTGGTGGGGACCCAGATCCAGAACTGGTGGGACAACGGCGCGAATGTGATCGCGTTCTCGCGCGGCGACCGCGGTTTCGTTGCGCTCAATCTCGAAGGCACGACTGTGTCGGTGGATGCGGCCACCCCGCTTGCCCCGGGCACCTACTGCGACGCGCTCACGGGGGGCCTCGACGCCGGAGCCTGCGCGGGCCGGAGCGTGGTGGTCGACTCGGCGGGTCGCGTGCAGCTCGACCTCGCGGCCGGCAGGGCCGTCGCGATTCACGTGGGTACGCGCGTGTGATCCGGCCCGCGGTCCACCGCACATGAGAGAACTGAGAGCCCTCCGGTCCCTCGCCAAGGCGATGGGCGTCCACACCCGCTACACGGACGGTCTCGGCAGGCGCGTGAGGGTGACGCCCGAAACGCTGCTCCGCGTCTGCACTGCGCTCGGCGTCCCCGTGACGCGTCCCGCGGATGCCGCCGATGCATTGCGAGCCCACCGCGCGGCCAAGAAGACCGGTGCCCTTGCGCCCGTCCTCGTCGCGTGGGACGGAGTGCTGCCTCCAGTCGCGATCTCCGGACGGGGTTCCGTCCAAGCAGAGATGCTGCGCGAAGACGGCACCGTCGCGCAGCTCGAGATCCACCGCAGGAAGCTGCGCCTGCCACACCCGCTTCCATTCGGCTACCACCGACTCACGGTGCACGCGTCCGGCGGTACCCAGACCTGCACGGTCATCGCCGCACCGGTCCAGGCGTTCCGTCGGCCAGGGGCACATCGGAGCTGGGGGGTGGGCTCGCAGCTCGCGGCGCTCCGCTCCGCGCGCAGCCGCTCCCTGGGCGACCTCCGGGATCTGGAGTCGGTGTGCCGCTGGGTGGGCGACCACGGCGGTGACCTGGTCATGGTCCTCCCGGTGCATCCCACGTTCAACCCGGAGCCTCCGGAGCCCAGCCCGTACTCACCGGTAAGCCGCCTCTTCTGGTCTGAACTAATCCTCGACTTGGGTGATGCGCACCGGCCGACGGCGCCTCCCACCTCGCTCGACGTGACCCGGGCGGACGCCGAGGTCCGAGCGGCCATGGCGGGGCTCCCTGCGCCGGACTCCGCCCAGCTGGATGACGAGCTGGTCCAATACGCGCGGTTCCGGGGTGCGCAGGTCCGGCTGGGCCGGAACTGGCGGGCGTGGCCCACAGCGGCGCAGGCCGGCACACTGGTGCCCGACCACATCGACGCGGAGGAAGAACGGTTTCACCTCGTCGCACAGACGCTGGTGCGCCGCCAACTCCACGACCTGCGCCAGCGCTTAGACGGCGATGGGATCCGCCTGGGGCTGGACCTGGCGGTAGGCGTCCACCCCGACGGCTACGATCCGTGGTCGCGACAAACCCTATTTGGCCAAGGGATGTCGGTGGGCGCCCCGCCAGACGGAGGCTTCCCGAGCGGACAGGATTGGGGCTTTGCCCCCGTGCTCCCCGAGGCGTCGCGTCGCGAGGGACACCGGTACCTGGCGGCGTCCATCGCCAACCAAACGGCGCTCTCGGGCGTGCTCCGCGTGGACCACATCATGGCCTGGACCCGCCTCTACTGGATCCCCCACGGGTTCGGGCTGCACGAAGGGACCTACGTCTCGTACCCCGCCGAAGAACTCTTCGCCATCCTCACGCTGGAGTCGAACCGACATCGGTGCGAGGTGGTGGGCGAGAACTTGGGCACCGTGCCTCCGGAGATCGACAAGGCGCTGCCGCGTCATCGGATCTGGGGGACGTATCTGGCGCAGTTCCAGGCATCAAAGGACCCGGACGTGGCGCCACCCACCGCCGCCGACATGGCGCAGGTGGGCACGCACGACACACCCACCTTCGCGGGGTGGCTTGTTGGTGCGGATATCGACGAGCGGGTGCGGCACCGTCTGCTGGCGGAGGAGGCGGTCCCGAGCGTCCGCGAGGAACGATCGCGCGCCACCCAACGGCTCGCCGACATGCTGGACTGCAGCGTGGACGAGCCGCAGGTCTTTCTGGCCCAGTTGCTGGAATGGCTGGGACGGTCCGACAGCCCACTGGTGGTTCCCTGGCTCGAGGATCTTGTGCTCGAGGATCGTGGGGTGAACCTCCCTGGGACGCGGTCGTCGGAGCGCCCGAATTGGCAGCGTCCCATGCGGAAGCTCCTCGACGAGATCTTCGGTGACCCAGAGGTTGCCGCGCTCGTCCGTCGCCTCAACGACGCTCGAAACCCGGAGTGAGTATCGTCAGGGCCAGACGCTTCGCAAGCTGCGAGAACGCTATGGGCCGCGGGAGTTCCACAGGTCCACCCGCCGCAAAGCGGTTCGCGCCCCGCTGTTCTCTGTGCTCGCGTCGCGACTGGCTGGGAGCAGCCACTCCGCCGCCACTGATGTTGATCGAAGCTAGAGTCCAACAATGAGACCAGGGTCCACTGTGGAATCACGCTCCGCCACTGCTCCCGCCCGACCCAAGCCGCGCCTGTCGTTCTGGGATGTCTGGAACATGAGCTTCGGATTCTTGGGCATTCAGTTCGGCTTCGCCCTGCAGAACGCCAACGTGAGTCGGATCTTCGAGACGCTGGGCGCCAGCGTGGAGAACATCCCCATTCTGTGGATCGCTGCCCCCGTGACCGGGCTGCTGGTACAGCCCGTCGTGGGCTACTTCAGCGACCGTACGTGGAATCGCCTGGGCCGCCGCCGACCCTACTTCCTCGGCGGCGCCATCCTCGCCTCGCTGGCCCTGGTCGCCATGCCGAACTCGCCCACCCTGTGGGTGGCGGCCGGCATGCTCTGGATCATGGACGCCTCCATCAACATCTCCATGGAGCCGTTTCGCGCGTTCGTGGGAGACAACCTGCCGTCGGAGCAGCGCACCACCGGGTTCGCCATGCAGAGCTTCTTCATCGGCACCGGTGCGGTGGTGGCATCCGCGCTCCCGTGGCTGCTCACCGAGCAGTTCGGCGTAAGTAACGAAGCGCCCCGGGGCGTGATCCCTGACTCGGTGCGCCTCTCCTTCTACCTCGGCGCCGTGGTGTTCTTCGTCGCGGTGCTGTGGACGGTCATCCGGTCGAAGGAGTACTCGCCCGAGGAGATGGCGTCCTTCGAAGACAACAAGGAGCGGGAGGGCCAGGCGAAGGATCTGCGGACAGCAGAGGAGTATGCGCAGAACGGTGCACGACAACTCCGCCTGGGATGGATCCTTCTCGCCGTGGGTGCGCTGTTCAGCGTGTGGCTGGCACGCGAGCAGCTCTATCAGGTCATGATTTTGTCGGCCGGGGTCGGGTTCGTCGGTGTGTTGCTCGTCGTCGGCGGGCTCATGCAGCGCGGCGGCAAGTACGACAACGGCTTCGTCACCATTCTGAACGACTTCCAGGACATGCCCCACACCATGAAGCAGCTGGCCTGGGTGCAGTTCTTCTCGTGGTTTGCACTCTTTGCCATGTGGATCTACACGACCGCGGCGGTGACCAGCCACATCTACGGTACCCATGACACAACGTCGGCGCTCTACAACGAAGGGGCCAACTGGGTAGGGGTCGCGTTCGGCGCCTACAACGGCGTTGCCGCCATGGTGGCGTTCGCCATTCCGGTCCTGGCGAAACGGACCAGCCGGAAGATCGCCCACGCCATCTGCCTGGTGTGTGGTGCGGCGGGGCTTCTCTCCATCTTCGCGATCTCGGAGCCTCGGTACCTGCTGGGCTCCATGGTGGGTGTGGGGATTGCCTGGGCGAGCATCCTGTCGATGCCGTATGCAATCCTGACCGGGTCGCTGCCGCCCTCGAAGATGGGCTACTACATGGGTGTCTTCAACTTCTTCATTGTCATCCCGCAGATCGTCGCAGCGGCGATCCTGGGCTTCTTCGTGGGACGCTTCTTCGGCGGAGAGGCAATCTACGCCCTCCTCGTTGGCGGCGTGTCGCTCGTGCTCGCCGCGGCCCTGACGCTCTTCGTCGAGGACGCGGACGACGTGGCGGCGGCGGTGTCGGGTTGATGCGGACTGCCTTCCTGCACTCGGCGCAAGCCGAAGTCTTCCGTACGGCTGAGCGTAACGGTGGGCCCCCGTAGCGGGCGTCAGTGAGCAATGCCCCCTCTTGGGATGCGTGTTCGAGTACGCGAACTGCAGGCCGCGGAGGGGCCCGCGGGAACGCTCTGCCCCCATTGGCCGCCAAGACGACGGCGCCGTGCGGGAGCGGCGCGAGATGCCAGATGGGTTCACAGCGAAAGGGTGATTCGACTATGACGATCGTACTTCGGGCCGCGGCATTCGTGAGCCTCGGCGCCGTGTTGCTTTCGGCGTGCCGGACCGCCACTCCCCGCTCTGACGCGCGAGGCCAAGACGACCGGCGGGCCGTGGCCGCGGATCCAGCGGTGTTCTGGAACAGCGCCACGGTCTACTTCCTCCTCACCGATCGTTTCTACAACGGCGATCCCAGCAACGACCTCGCCCAGGGCCGCGCGCAGGACGGTGCGGTGCTGCGCAGCTTCCAGGGTGGGGACCTCGCTGGTGTGCGCCAGAAGCTGGAGGTGGGGTATTTCGACTCCTTGGGGGTCGATGCCATCTGGCTGACCCCCTTCGTGGAGCAGATCCGCGGGAGCGTCGACGAGGGGACGGGCAAGACCTACGGCTTCCACGGCTACTGGACTCGAGACTGGACTGCTGTGGAGCCGGCACTGGGAACCGTCGACGATTTGCGCGCGCTGGTGGATGCGGCCCATCGACACGGTATCCGCGTGCTCATGGACGCCGTGATCAACCACACTGGGCCGGTGACGCCCAAGGACCCCAAGTGGCCGGATCAATGGGTTCGCACGGCTCCGCGGTGCACCTACCGGAACTACGTGACCACGGTGGACTGCACGCTGGTGGACAACCTGCCAGACATCCGCACCGAGCGGGACGATCCCGTGGAGCTCCCCCGCCAGCTGATCGCGAAGTGGGAGCGCGAGGCGCGCCTGGAGCAGGAGCTGGCCGAGCTCGATGCCTTCTTCGCCCGCACCGGCTACCCCCGAGCGCCTCGCTATTACGTCATGAAGTGGCTCACCGACTGGGTGCGCGAGCTCGGGCTCGACGGCTACCGGATGGACACGGCCAAGCACTTCGAGGAGGCGGCGGCCGCCGAGTTGAAACAGGAGGCCACGCTCGCCTTCGCGGACTGGAAGGCGGCCCATCCGGAGCAGGCACTGGACGACCTCCCCTTCTACATGGTGGGCGAGGTGTCCAACTACGGTGTGCATCTCGGCCGGGACTTCGACTTCGGTGACCGGACTGTCGATTTCTTCGATTATGGGTATGACGGTCTGATCAACTTCGGGTTCAAGGGCGACGTCGCCAGGTCCATGGACGATACGTTCGCGCGTTACGCCGCGGCGCTCCGTGAGGGCGCGCTCCGGGGAGTCTCGATCCTCAACTACGTCAGCTCGCACGACGACGCATCGCCGTACGACCCGGACCGGAAGGACCCGTTCGGCGCCGGAACCCGCCTGCTCCTCGCACCGGGCGGGGCCCAGATCTACTACGGGGACGAGTTGGCCCGGCCGCTCAGGGTTGAGGGTGCCAGGGGCGACGCCAACCTCCGCTCGTTCATGAACTGGGGCGAGCTGGAGCGCGGGGACTCCACGGCGGCGATCCTGCGGCACTGGCAGAAGCTAGGCCGGTTCCGTCGGGCCCACCCGGCCGTGGGTGCGGGCGCGCATCGCCGGCTCCAGGCGAGCCCGTACATTTTCAGCCGCACGCTCGAGACCGACGCCCTCGTCGATCGCGTGCTCGTGGCGATGGACCAAGGGGAGGGCACCAAGACCATCCCCGTCTTCGGCGTGTTTCCCGACGGCACCGACGTGATGGAGGCCTACTCGGGCGTGACGGGCACGGTTACGAACGGCGAAATCGCGTTGACCACGGGCTTCGGTCTCCTGCTGCTGAGCGAGCGGCGCTGGTGACGTTCACACCTCGGTGGAACACTCCACCAAGCTCCCCAATCATGACCACGGTTCGTCGTGTTTCCCGTCGCGCCGCCCTGCTCCTGGCCGGCCTGTTGGCGGCCCACGGCGCGAGTGCGCAGGAGCAGGAGTCTGAGCCACGCCTCCAGGCCGAGATCCACGGTCCGACCGCCATCCGATACACCCTCACCGGCGTCGAGCGACCGTTCGAGCGCTCCGCCCATCGCCTCACCGACGGCCAGGGCAGGGAGATCCCAATTGCAGAGGTACTGCCCAACACCGCCACCGAGTCGCTCGTGATCCCGGCGACGGCGTTGGATCCGATGCGGGTCCACTATCTGGAGATCCCCCGGCTGAGCCTCCGTGTCCTGGTGCGACGGGATGCGCTGTTCCGCAACCTGTACTCGTCCAAGCGGCTGGGCGCCGAAGTGTTGGACGACGGGACGGCGACCACGTTCCGGATCTTCTCCCCCCGCTCGCATGCCGTGCGGCTCCACCTGTATCGCGGCAGGAATGACGCACCCGGTGATGCTCTGCACATCATCGAGATGGTGAAAGACGAGGACGGGGTATGGGAGGCCACGTCGGCAGGGGATCTTCACGGCACCTGGTACGACTTCACGGTGCACGGTCCAGCCGATCCCGGGAACTGGTTCTACGAGACACACCCGGTTCACGTGTCGGATCCCTACGCGCTGGTCAATGACGATGCCTTGGGCAAGTCACGGGTTTGGCGTGACGGTGCGCCACCGCCCCACGTGGCGGGCGGGCGGCCGCGCATGGAAGACGTGGTGGCCTACGAGGTGCACGTCCAGGACTTCACCGACCTCCTTCCGGTGGAGGACACGGAGACCGGGACGCTGCCCGCCATGGTCCGGACTGGTCTCGTGAATGCGCATGGTGAACCCGTCGGCTTCGACTACCTCGTGGATCTCGGAATCAACGCGGTGCACCTCATGCCGGTGCAGGAGTACCTGCACTACCCGGACGCGGAGTGGCAGGCGGTGTTCGCCAACGATTCCTTTGCCCGGGCCATGGGGATCGATCGGGAGAACTACCAGTGGGGGTACCGCACCACCCACGCGTTCGCCGTGGAGAGCCGTTTCCGGTCGCGGGACGCAGAGATGGGAGTGCAACGGGAGCAGTTCAGGGCGCTCGTCCGCGCGTTCCACGAGCGGGGCATTGCCGTCATCATCGACGTAGTGCCGAATCACACCGGCGAGAACATGGACGGCAGGCACCTGCTCCTGAACTTCAACGTGCTGGATCTGCCCCACTACTACCGTACCGACGACCGCGTCGCGCATATTGGCCCCTTCGGAAACGAGATCAAGTCGGAGGAGCGACCCATGGTGCAGCGCTGGATCGTGGACCAGCTCCGGCACTGGGTGGAGCACCTTGGCGTGGACGGCTTCAGAATCGACCTCGCGGGACAGGTGGACGAGCAGACGCTGCGTCGAGTCAAGCGGGAGCTTCCACCGGACCTCATCATCTACGGGGAGGCCTGGATCCCACCCAGCGATCCCGACGTCCGCGCCAATCCCGATTGGGCCTGGTACAAGGCCGACGCCCCGATCACGTTCTTCCAGGACGACGCCCGCAACGCCTTCCAGGGTAGCCCCTTCGATGTCAACGATCGGGGGTGGGCCGGCGGGGACGGCGCCGCGCGGGACGCGACCATGCGCGCGCTGTCCAACGACTATGCCGAGGAGCCGCGCACCACCAACGGGATCTCCTACCTCGACATCCACGACAACTGGGCCCTTGCCGATCGCTACGCCCTGAACGACGATCACAACGGGCTGCTAGGTGTGGATCTCGGCGCCGTGCGCATCGCCGCCGGGCTTCTCCTGACGTCGGCGGGGCCCGTCGTGATCCACGGGGGCTCCGAGATGCTCCGCTCAAAGGGGCTGGCGCCGCACGAGGAGTTCTCGGTGGACGTGGCGGGCGGCCCCATCCAGTTTCAGGGCCGAGACGACACCTACAACCTGCGGGCGCCGAACCGGTTCGTGTGGGATAACCTGGCGCCGGGCTCGGATCACGCCAACATGCGCGACTATTGGCGGGGGCTCCTGGCCCTGCGCATGTCAGAGTACGGCCAGGTGTTCCGCGTAGCCGACGTACCGCAGGGCCACTATCGGTGGATCACGCCTGACGATCCCAGGCTCCTGGGCTATGTGGTGGGCGAACGGGTGCTGGTGCTCGCCAACAACGGTGCGCAGGATGGCGTGTTCCGGTTCGATCTCCCCCGTGGCCCGTGGAAACACGTCGGCGACGGCGAGCGGGTGGACCTGAACGGCGTCGGTGGAGCGTACGCCCGCCTCGACCGAGGGACGCGCGAAGTGCGAGTCCCAGCGGGATCGTTCCTGGTATGGGTGGCGGAACCGTGACCGAGCGCGTAGAAATGAGGTAGTCGTGACCGAATCGATCAGTTTCCCTAACCCCGAACTCCGGAACTGCGATGACTGCTGAGAGCTTCCAGATCTCCCTGTTGGACATCCTGATCTTCGTAGCCTTCGTGGTGACGGTCGTCAGCGTCGGCCTGTACCAGAGCAGAAACGAGAAGGGGAGTGAGGATTACTTCCTGGCCGGGCGCGACCTGAAATGGTGGCTGATCGGTTTCTCGCTCATCGCCTCCAACATCTCGACCGAGCAGTTCGTAGGCATGAGCGGGAACGCGGCGAGCCACGTGGGCCTCGCCATCGCCAGTTACGAGTGGATGGCCGCCATCACGCTGGTGGTGGTGGCGTTCGCCTTTCTGCCGTACTTCCTGCGCACCGGCATCTACACCATGCCGGAGTTCCTCGAGGTCCGGTACACCAGCACGGCCCGCACCATCATGGCCGTGGCCACCATCCTCATTTACCTGCTCCTGCTCGGCTCCGTCACCTATTCGGGGGCGCTGGTGATCAGCACGCTCGCCGGGAAGGCGGGCATGTCCGTGAGTCTGGCGACGGGATCGCTCATCATCGGTGTCATCGCGATGGCCTATGTCACCGCCGGCGGACTCAAGGCATGCGCTTGGGCAGACTTGATTCAGGGCAGCGCGCTGATCCTGGGGGGCGGCGTGATCATCTGGTTCGCCTTCCAGAAGCTCGGACTGGCGACCGAGGCGGCCGCAGTGGTGAGTGTCGAAACCGGGGCGGTCAGCATTCAGACCCTGGCGCCGGATGCGGGCGTGATCGAGCGGTTCTGGCAGCTCAATCAACCCCGCATGAACATGTTCCTTCCCGCTGCCGATACCGTGCTGCCGTGGACCGCCCTGATGTTGGGGCTGTGGATCCCGAACTTCTACTACTGGGGACTCAATCAGTACATCACGCAGCGGACCCTCGGCTCGGCCTCGCTGGCCGAGGGACAGAAGGGCATCGTGTTCGCGGCGTTCATGAAGCTCCTGATCCCGTTCGTGATCGTGATCCCCGGCATCATCGCGTTCAACCTCTACTCGCACGATATGCGGCTGGAGGCACGAGGTGACACGGCCGGCAGCATGACTCGGTATCTCAGTGCCAACCCGGCGACCGAGTTCGTGGTGACGGCCGACGCGCCGACGGACGACGAGATCGCCGCCTGGCCGTCAGACCGGTATCTGCTGGCCATCTATCCGGATGCGGCGGCGATCGGGGCGCTCCGGACTCAAAGCCCGTGGGTTCTACCAGTCACGCGGCAGCAGTTCGACGAGACCCAGGCTGGCGCGTTCACGGTCTTCGTGACCGAAGACAAGTCTTGGGCTGCCGTGAATCCCGGCTTGGCTGAGGAGATCGCGGCCTTCAACCTGCGAACCAGGGACGCGGCCAGGGCGGCGGGCAGACTGACCACGTCCGAGAAGATGATAGCCTACAAGTACGACACGGCGCTCGCGCAGGTGCTGGGCCACGTTCTGCCCCAGCGGATCGGCGTCGTGGGATTCGTGCTGGCGGCCTTGCTCGGCGCGGTGGTCAGCTCGCTCGCCGCCATGCTCAACGCGGCCTCCACCATCTTCTCGATGGACGTGTTCAAGAAGTACATCGCCCCCGGGGCAGGTCAGGAGGCGGTGGTCCGCGTCGGCCGGTTCGCCGTGGTGGCCTTCGGGATCGTGGCCGTGTTGTTGGCTCCGCAGTTGGGCAACCCGGCCATCAGCAACAGCATCTTCACGATCATTCAGGAAGGCCAGGGGTTCATCTCACCGGGCATTCTGGCCGTGTTCGCCTTCGGTTTGGTGATCCGGCGCGGACCGGCCGCATGCGGCACGGCGGGCCTCCTGACCAACATCGTGGCGTACGGGGTGTTGAAGCTGGCGGTACCCGACCTGCAGTTCCTGAACCGCATGGCCGTGTGCTTCGCGCTCTGCCTGGCCGTCATGACGGCCATCACGCTCGTGAAGCCCCTGGCCGAACCGGTGGAGTTCAAGCAGAACACGGCGATCGCGTTGGAGTCGTCGCGCATCGCGAAGCTCGGCGCGGTGATCGTGATCGCGATCGCGCTCCTGTTCTACTTCCTGTTCAGCTCGGCGGGCCTGGCGGGGTAAGAGGCGGTGCTCCTTAGCAGACAAGAGGCGGCCCCCAAACGGGGCTGCCTCTATTGCAGACCCCAGGGGCGATCGCCACAGCCCTATCGAGGCTCGAGTCAGCCCCTCCGGCCAGCAGCAGGCGCCGGAGAGCACGTCTGTGCTTGTGCCCAGGTCGTGTGGCCAGCCGGCGTCCGTGCTCCCTGCTTCGACCGTCACTGCAGCGTGACCATCCAGACGTCCGCCTCAGTCACCCGACGCGAGTAGTACACGGTCCCTCCATCACGTGTCGGCCGCGGCGGGCCGACAACGTCCTTAGTGACGGAATAGATCTGCCGGACGGTCTTCGATTCACGGTCCACTACGTAGAAGCCGCTTCCACCCGACACAAACAGCACTCGCCGGCTGTCCGGCAGCCAGACCGGCCACTGACCGAAGTCGGTGAGGCGCTCGTACGTCTGGGATCGATGGGAGTAGACCACGATCCCGTCATCCAGGTACCGGATGTCGCCAACGAGCCATTGGCCGTCGGGGGACCAGGAGTCAGGTCGGAAGCCTGCAAGCGAGCTGTCTGGAACGGGGAGCGCGACCGGGGTTTGCTCTGCCCAGGGCTGGCTGGGATCCAGAATGTACGTGCCGCTACCGAGTGCTCCCACTGCGATCCGCGATCCGTCCGGAGACCAGGCAGCGACCCCCGCGCGCCCGTCGGTGAGTTGGCGGAGATCACTGCCGTCCGGTCGGATCATCCAAAGCTGGAGTCCCCCGCCACGGTTCGAGAAGAACGCGATCCATTCGCCGTCTGGCGACCACCGCGGCATACGGTCGATGGCGGAGTCGCCCGTCACTCTTCTCAGGCCGGCGCCATTCGCCCGCGCGACGTAAATGTCGCCCTCGGGCTCGGTCAGCGAGTAGAACACGACGGATTTTCCGTCCGATGACGGATCCGGCGATGACCAGCGCCTGGAACCGGTCGTGACCCATACTGGCTCGCCGACGACGGTCGCCGTACGAGGATTCAGTGTCACGCTTTGGATGTTTGACGTCACGAGGACCGAGCTGTACACGATGTGGCGTCCGTCCCGGGACACACTGATGTGCGCCAAAGACGTGGCGGGTGTGGTGACAGGCTCGGGGGTGCGCAGTGTGGCGCCCGACCGCTCGTCGATCCGGACGCGCCAGAGATTCATGCTCCCGCCACGGTTGCTGGCGAAGTAGAGGTACTGCCCATCGGGAGACCAGGCGGCGTTCCAGTCGGTGGCCACACCGCGCGTCACCGCGACCGCCTCGCCGCCCTCCGCCGAAACGGTCCACACGTCAGCTTGTGCGGGGTCGGGGTCGCCCAGCCGCTTGGTGTACGCAATGCGGTGGCCGTTGGGAGACCAGCTGGGCAAGGCCATGTCCTCGCTGCTGAGCTGCCGCACCTCCCCCGTCTGCACCTGCACGACCCAAAGGCCCTTCGCGCCCTCGGAGTTCTGGGGATTCAGCTCGATCCGCTCGCTCGCGAAGGCCAGGTACGTGCCGTCCGGCGACCACGTCGGGTTGAAGCCGGTTCGCGTCACACGCCGCACGGCCTCTCCGGTCCGGCCCATCACGAAGATCCCGCCACCATCCCGCTCCGACCGGAACGCGATGCGCTCGCCGTCGGGCGAGAAGACCGGCTGGTCGTCGTCTGCGGGGGAGTCAGCGGTGAGATTGATCGTGGTCTCGCCTTCTACCCTCTTGAGATAGATGTCCCGATTGCCGGCCGTCTCTCCGGCGTAGACGATCCAGTCGCCGTCCGGCGACACGCTGGGGAACAGCTCGACTCCGGGATCTGCCGTCAGACGTGTGAACGACGCTACCGCCACTCCGGGCGACGACCCACCGCCAGCCACCGCCAACAAGATGTAGGACGCGGCAGCGACGACTACGATCACCGACGCGGCGGCCACGAGCCTCGGCCGCACACCCTTCTCCCCGGTCGGCGCCGGGACCGTCCCATCCCCACCCAACAGTGCGGCGGCGAAGTCGCGCGCGGTCGCGTAGCGGTCAGCCGGCACTTTGGCGAGGGCGCGCATGATCGCCGCTTCCAGTTCAGGCGGGACGGTGTCGCGCACAACGCGGAGCCCGGGAACGGGTTCGAGTGTCTTGCGCGCGATGATCGCCTGCGCCGACGGTCCTGAGAACGGCGGGGCACCGGCCAGCATCTCGTACAGCACGCACGCCAGGCTGTAGATGTCGGTGCGTGCGTCCACCGGTCCCTCCGCCAACGCCTGTTCCGGGCTCATGTAGGCCGGAGTCCCGATGGCGAGACCTGACTGCGTGAGCTTTTCCCCGCCCGCCTCGCTCACGGCGTGAGCGATCCCGAAATCGGCGACGACGGCATGTCCCGCCTCGAAGAGGATATTCTCCGGCTTGATGTCGCGGTGTACGACTCCCATGCTGTGTGCGTATGCCAGTGCGTCGGCAACTTCGCGGATGATGCTGATGGCATCCTCGATCGAGAGATGGCGCTCGCGATCGATGCGATCTCGCAGCGAGTCGCCTTCGACGAACGGCAGCACATAGTACATGAAGTCCCCGGCACTGCCGGAGTCGATGAGCGTCAGGATGTTGGGATGACTGAGCTTTGCCGAGATGCGGATCTCACGGAGGAACCGGTCGACGCCCAACGACTGCGTCAGCTCGGGTCGCAGAACCTTGAGCGCGACTTTGCGGTCGTGCTTGAGGTCTTCGGCGAGAAACACGAGGCCCATGCCGCCCCGGCCCAATTCGCGCTCGATGCGGTACCGGCCTGCGAGCGCCGCCTGGAGCCGCTCAACGAGGCTCATTCCGTCAGGAGTCCTTCACCATGGACCAGTGCGCATGGACCCGGCGCCATTTTCCGTTTCTCCGGTGGTACACCGAGGTGGCTTTCCAGGGGGGAAGCGGGTCGCCGTTGGGCATCCTCGGCTCGTAACGCAGTGTCAGGACCGCCACATCACCCAACAGCTGGACCTTGGGATCCACAAGATCGTACTCGTGCGGTGGGATATTCCCCTGCAGTGAAGCCATGTACGTGCGCATCGCGGTATGCCCGTCGAGCAGTCGGTGGGCACCGATGTCGTCGAAGTACGTAGCGTCTTCCGCATCGTTCTCGGCGAACCCAATCGGGTTTCCCTTGGCCCATTCGTCAAGGGAGCGGCGCTCCTGGTCGAGAACGGCCTGTTCCGCGTTGTCGTTCGTCACAGTCGCCTCGGTGCTGATGGGTTCTCGCGGCTGGCGTGAAATGGTCCTCGTCGAACGGACCGACCGCGGGCTTGGTCTATCGTGGCAACTCCCTTCAGATGTCGCAAGTGCGTGCCGCCTTGTGCTCAGGAGCACGGATGGAAGATGCAGCCTCCGTGGACCTGCCGCGAGCGGTCCTTCGGCCGGGCCGTGCACCCTTCCGTGCGAGGCTACGAGGGCGCCGTACTTCCGGCAATCCTGAACTTGGGAATGTCGGTGTCGACGGTGACGACGCGGCTCCCGGCTACAGAGAGCGCCGCGCGCACCCGTCCCGAGGCGATGAACGGTGCTGCATACCGAGGCGCTCCGCTTCCGGCCTCGCTCCCGTCACTCGTCACGCGGACCTCGTACGGCTCGACATCGCCACCCACGGATACGGCATCGCTCAACACGCGAACGCGCTCATCGTCCCGGACCACACACAGCGCGTAGACCGCACCACGCGGCCGTCTAGTCTCGGTCTGCACCACAATGCTGGCGATGCCCGCCTCAGACGAGAACGGGTTGGCACCCACCAACGTCACGTGGCCGGTGGCACCGAAGACGCCCTGCTCCACGAGACGCACGACCGCTTCATCCACGCCCCAGTCCACTCCGGTGCTCGCCATGCGGGGGTCGAACAGGTTCTGGCCGTCGTGCATGTACAGGACCGGATAGCGTGCCGACGGATCCTCGTCATAGCCCGGTGGCAGCCAGATCCCGACGTGGCGGGTCGGGCCGAGGTGGGCGGACGCGACGTCCGTCCAGTACACCAGTCGGCCGAGGACACCCGAGCCCTTCCAATCGGCGATGTATGCTCTCGGGTCCTTCTTGAAGGCGGCGATGTCGTGCGGCGCTTCGACGTCGCCGTCGATGAGTAGTTGGTGGTTCGGCGGCACCGTGCCCGAAGGCCCGAGCGCTTCACGGTCCCAGGAGCCGAGCGTGAACTTGTACTCGATCGTCGTGCCCATCGGCGCGCTGACGTGCGCCATGCGCTCCCGCCCCTCGCCCGTCATCGCGAGTCCGTCGGGGCGCCACGGTCCGAGCTCGGGGAGGTTGCCGGCGAGGTACACCGTTCCCGTCCCCTCCGGGACCGTCGCGTGGATGGTGGCCGTGTAGCAGTCCGCCGCCGGCTCGCGGGCAGGCGGCTCCCCCCAGGTAGCGGATGCGGTGACGAGGCCTGCGGCGAGAACGAGGGCAGCGTGCATCGACGGAGATCTCCTGAAGCTGAGGGAGGTAACAGCGTAAGCTAGCGCGTCACACCTCAGCGACCGCGCAACCGCCCGACCGACTAACCGTTGAACCGCCTAACCGTCAAACCACTCGACTTGCGTGGCTCAGTCCACCGTCCCATAATGGCTGGTAAGAGCGAACCTCGGCACCTGGGAGGCCCGTTATGGATCGTGACGACAACGCACCGGACCGAGTGCGGAACGAGCAGCGGGATCGGAAACCGTGGGTCCCACCCGAACTGCGAGACCTGCCCAAACTCACGGATCTCACGTTACAAACCGGTAGTCCTATCGGCGGCACCGGCAACCCAGGCACAGGCAGCACCGTCTTCTGAGTCCAGCCGACCAGGAGGCTCACGGCAGTCGTGCCGGCGGGGCCTTGGGTCGGGGGACCCGTTGCGGACCAATCGGGGCGCGAAAGCGCGACGTCGATTGCCACACGGAGGGACGAAAGATGCGCGGCACACCACGGACCACAGTTTACCCCATCATTTTCCTCATGTTGCTCGTCGCGGCTGCGGCGTGCGTGGACGGCATACCCGTGACCTCTCCGGAGGAAGTGACAAAAGAGGAAGTCACTGAACCTGCAGGCAACCCGAGTGTCGTCGCGTCGGTGACCTGCACCGCGAACGTGACGGCGGGCGAGCTCTCGTGCGGGAAGGTCCCGGTGGTGGACATTGAGACGGGGGTGCAGCGCATCATTGTCGGCGGCCAGGGTATGTTTGTCGAGCTTTTTTCGCCTCAGCCCTTCGTGTCTTACAACCCCACTACCCAGATCTTCCAGGCTGACGTCTACCTTGAGAACTACATCACCCAGGGGCTGGGCAGCGCTGACGGGCTCACGACGACGGGGATCCGAGTCTTCACGCACAGCGGACCCACCGTGACGAGTACAACTCCACCTGGGGGAACTGCGACTGTCACGGTGGCCAACGCCGACGGCACAGGGACCTTCACCGGCGCGAACCAACCATTCCACCTCTACGACCAGTACCTACCCGCGGCTGACCCACCTTCTATTTTTTACCCTACCGACACCCTGACCTGGCAGTGGAACGTCCCCACTAACGTCAACACGTTCGTGTTCGAGGTCTTCGTCGACGCCGATGTCGTGAACCCGAACGGTTACGTGCTGATGTCTCCCGGGTCGCTCTTGATGTCGGTCGGGGGAGGAACCCAAACGGTGACCGGCACGCCTGCCGATGTTGTGGGGCGGGGCGTTATAACCACTGTTACCTACTCGAGCTCCGACCCGACGATCGCAAACGTCAATTCGAGCACCGGCGAGGTCACGGCGGTGAACGCGGGGATCGTCGACATCATCGGCACGACCGGCGGGCCGGAAGCGGATGGCAGGACGAGAGTCACCATCGACCCGCCCACCGCAGGCTTCGATATCGATCTACACTTCATCACGCCTGTCTCTGCGACCCAAGCGGCGGCGTTCACCGCCGCCGCGGCACGGTGGGGAGGGCTGATCACGGGTGACCTCGCTACTGAGCAGGTTGACATTCCCATCATCTTGTGCGGGGGGCTGGTCGACGAGCATGTGGACGATCTCGCGATCAACGTGCTGCTCGACAGTATTGACGGTCCTGGCGACTTCCTCGCCTTTGCGGGCCCCTGCTGGTTCCGACCCACTGGCGCTGGCGGGCTGCCCGCGTTTGGGTTCATGGTGTTCGACACCGCTGACGTGGCCGGCTTGGAGGCGGACGGCCGGCTTGACGACCTGGTGGCGCACGAGATGGGACATGTGCTGGGTATCGGCACCTTGTGGGACAACGGACTGCTGAACGACGAGACTGGCCCCCTGACGTCGGACGAGTGCTTCCCCGGTGGGGAAGATCCGCCGCCCCCGCTCATGACTGACCCGTTCTTTTCTGGCCCACAGGCGACTACCGCCTTCAACAACAATGGTGGCGGTGCCTACACTGGAAACAGGGTGCCGGTCGAGAACGACTTTGGCCCCGGGTCACGGTGCGTACACTGGCGTGAGTCGGTCACGCCCACCGAACTGATGACCCCCATCATTGAGGCGCCCGCGATCGCGATGCCGCTGAGTGAGATGACGGTGAAATCGCTGGCTGACTTGGGCTACATGGTGGCGACCTCGGGCTGGGACACGTGCCTGTACCCGACGTGCGCTCCGCCGGCCGGAGTGGTTGCGCTCGATGCCGCGGTCGGCAGGCTGGAACTGGTCAATGATGTGTGGCTTGGGCCGATCTACTCGCGGGACGAACAGGGGCAAATCATCGTGGTTGTGCCGGACAGGCGGCGCTAATCGGGGACCTACGTCGCTACGGCTCGAGATGTCTCTGAACGGGCTCCGGTCACTCGCCTTGATGAGTGCAGTCGGCCTGGCTGGAGCCTGTTCTGCGTCCAACGCCCAACGCGAGACTCCTTTCTCTCCTGAGCAGGTCGCGGGCTGCTACCGACTGGAGCTCTGGCCCGACGAATCGGGGGGGCAGGTGGAGCGGCGACGCGCCGCCTGGGGCAGCGCTCCCATTCTCAAGCTCGACTCGATCAAGCTCACGGCCTGGCCCAGCCTCGTGCAGCAGTATGGCACCGTGTTCGTGGCCTTCAGCATCACGGAGTCGGGCCAGGTCAGGGATCATCCGTTCAACTACTGGAGATTCATGGACGGGGATTCGCTGTACGTGGGCCACCCGGGAGCGCTGGCCGGCGTGAGCATGAAAGTGCGCATTGAAGGCCAGGATCTATCGGGCAGCATCACCTCCTTTACGGACGTGCGCATGGAGGGCAGACCCTCCACGGCGACGACCCCACTACGCGCGCGCCGCGTGGAGTGCCCGCCCAGCGGGCGCTGAGCTGGCTCGCTCCCCACCCCACATCGCCAAGCCGACTGCAGCGGCTGCCCTCGTGGCCTACGAGGTAGGACTCGCGCTCAACACAATCCGAAGCAAAAGGATCGTAATGTGTTGTCGTTGCAGCACTTGCGCGACGTTGTCCCGCGCCGTATTGTGCCCCCTGAAAAGGTCACAGCTCACGTCGGTGCCCCTCCGGCCCCGCCGCCTGACCGACGCCGCAGTCTGACGCCCGCCTGACGACGTGACCGCCGAGCCTTCGGCGGAGAGCCCTCTAAGAAGTCGCGTATCGTGGTGCCCGTTCGACGCGTTCATCCGCTATGACGCGGGTCGGCGCGCAGAGCGGTCACTGTAGACTGAGGAGGCCCGCAAGGTGGCGTTTGGGGTTGCCGTATCGAGTAGCGGTGCGCTCCGGAGGCTAGTGAGCAGGCGACGTCCCGTCATCCGCCGTGTGGCCCATAGCCTTGCCGTTCTAGCGCTCGTGGCCGCGTGCCGCGCGACAGGTCAGCGCGAGACAACGGTTCAGCCGGCGACCGACGAGGACGATAGGGAACAGCTGGCTGAGCTAGGTGCTGAGGCGCGGGCGCTAATTGGGGAGCCCAGCTGCACGTCGGTCGCGCAGTGTCGTGCGGTGCCGCTCGGCGCCAAGCCATGCGGCGGCCCCTGGTCTTACGTCGTCTACTCGACTGAGTCGACAGACGCCGCGGCGCTCGCAGACGTGGTAGCCCGCTACAACGCCCTCGAGGCCAGGCTCAATCGCCGAGAGGGACGCGTATCGGATTGCCAGTTCGTGTCACGGCCTCTCCTCGACTGCGTCGATGGACGCTGCATCGGCAGCCTAATGTCTCGCCCTCCCGAGATGCACTCCGGCAAGCGGATCCAGAGGTAGGGCAATGGTTGGGGCAGACGATAATCCAAAGAGCACGACTTGAGGTCAATGCGCATAAAGGGGATGGAGCTTGTGACTCTCGTGGCTCAGGAGGGAATCATGTATGCGAGACAATTGCCACTGCGGCCCTGTAGCCTCGCGGGAGTGCTCACGTTGCTGGTGATCCTGCTACCGACCGATCTCTGGTCGCAACAGGACCCGTATGTCGCACGCTTCGTGAGAGAAGGTATCTCCAGCGCGACCTGGCCCGACGTACGGGCTCGAGGTAAGGGTCCACGAGCTGACGGTCATCGAGAAGGACTTCATGGACGTCGCACTCGACGTGGTGCTGCCAGCGCGGGCAGTCGTGATCAGCAGGTAGTGCTGGGTGGGAACGCTGGGGACGGTCGGCAATGGACCGCCCCCACCGCGCAGGTCGGAGGTGACCCATGCGCATGCTCGGTCTTGTTCCAGTACACCGAGGATTGCTCCTGTTCTGCCTCTTCTCTGGTGGGTTGGCCGGGCCTTGGTCGGTTCCAGTTCTCGCCCAAGGGCTTACGCAAAACAGATCGCGTGGCTGACGCCCTAATCCTCCATGATGGGCGAGCGGAGTGTACTTCCCGCCTCCGCCGTCGTCGTTGTTGGTCAGTACGTGCCCGTCCGGCCTACACGGCGTAGTACGCGGTCAAAGTCGGCTGGGAGACTCATCCGGATACTCCGCGGCGGCCGCCGCAAACCTCGATCGAGTAGTTGGTACGATGTGCCGGTCTGAGCCAGGCATCTCTCGAACCGCTTGACAATGTTCGCTTCTAACCCGTGATCTTTACTCCTCGTCACTCGGCTTTGCGATTCGTGCCGGCCTGCAGTCCCAGCACCTTGAAGTGCTGGGCGCCACCGGCTGTCTCAGCGATCAGGACCGGCGCGCTTCGGTCCGCAAAGCATGACACGCTACCGTCTCACACGTAATCGGCATCGTCCCGCCAGGCCTCATCGCCCCACCACGACTGGGTGGGGCGGGACGACCACGCTGGGCGTGACGTCCATGAAGTTATTCTCAATCACGGTCAGCTCGTGGACTCGCGCTTTCAGGCTCGGGCTGTACCCGGTCTCGATGACCTCCATGTGCACTGCGAAGAGCACGTCACCCCTCAACCCATCAGCGGCCGCGCCGGCAACCTTGATCAATCCCGGGTCGGCAGCGAGGTTGATGGCGCGGAGCACGCCATCATCAAGTGTCGCCGCCTCGATCGGCCTAAGTTTCTCGGGATCATAGAGCACATCGACCACGAACCCCGTTGGTGTCAGTTCGAGGTCTATGGTGCGCACCTTACCGGTCACCGTGACCCGGGAGCCTGGAGTTGCCGTCTCCCGGTCCAGCGTGAGATAGACGTTCACGCCGGATGTGAGAACCGCCTCCTCTCCGTGTCCCGCCGCTCCCACGGGCTCGTCCGCGCAGGCGCTGAACCCGGCGGCGAGTGCCAGGCCCACCGTCACCGCGGCAGCCAGCAGCGTCTTCCTTCCTGGCTCTCTGTAGCTAGACATCTGTCCTCCTCTGTTCCACCGGAGACGAGACTCCATCAGAAAGGCCACATCGCTTTACGGAACCTGGCATTCCTCAAGCCCGTGCATTGCGATACGATGGTACGGGGGCAACCCGAGGCTGACCAGCCAACGCAGGATATACACCGCGTCTGTGCCCGTCATTGCGGCATCCCGATCGACATCACACATGGCAACATCACAGGTCGGGCAGATAGGCAAGCTGACGAGATCTCTGAGACACTGCACTGCATCAGCAGCGCCGACCGCTCCATCATGTGTGACGTCACCAAAGGCGTATTCACTCACGCCGACGTTCACATTTGACCACTCCACGAGGGATAGCAGATCCTCCCCCAGCTCCCCACTCAGCTCGGTGACGTCTTTCGCTATTGAAACGCAGGCGTCGGGCTGCAGAGCTGGATCGGATTGCAGTTGCAGGGTCAGCAGCGTAACCCTTGGCACGCCCACCGCGTCGGTGCGTGCTCCCGTACAGGGCAAGGTCCCCTGAGTGCCAGCGTCGGCGTCGTTGCAGAGGAAGGTCCCTCCGAAGTCGCCTTCCTCCACAGCGACGTACGTCATGTCAGCCGGGCTCCAGGATATCTCCTCTACAAAGGCGGCTACCGGCAGATTGCTGTCATCCTTGCTGTACAGGATCTGCGGCAGCTTGAATGGCTCCCCGTGCATCGCACGTGGATCCCCGACGCCGGGATAGTCCGCAGTGCTCATGTCCTCTGGCGCGAACCGCGCGACGTAAAGGGCCTGACCGGCTGGATGCGGCAGAGGCCCGTCGTTAACGGGGTAGGTATAGAACTCGCCGAACCCGTCCGACGCGCCCGACAAGAACATCAGAGCACCTTCGGTCAAAGCGAGGCCGAATAGGTTATAGAATCCAGGCGCAAGTGCCAGCTGGGTCGCGGTCGAGGTGAGATCGGGATCGATACTCCACACCCTGCCGGTGTCGTCGGTGAAGTAGACGATTCCCGACCGACCCACTGCCACCGCCTGAACATCATACACACTGGACGCGAGCGTGGTGCTGCTCCCGTCATCCAGAGAAACCTTGGTCAATCCGTAGTTAGAGAGGTTGTTCGCTACGTACACCGAGTTGTCTTGTGGTCTGTAGGCCACTCCTCCGACGCAGGATGGCAGGCTGGTAGAGATCGGATCTTCCGCGCTTCCATCCAGCGGGATTCTGTATACCTGCCCTGAGTTCAAACATCTCGACGACCCGAACAAGTCGTTTTGGGGACCCCACGTAAGCCAGAAGACCCCCCCGTCGGGCAGCACCTTGAAATCGGACACAGTCCCATCCGGCGTGACTCGTCTCACCGTCCAAGCGAAATCGCGGATGCCAACGTACCAATTCCCATCTTCACCGAGCGCGACACCACCCGGGGATCCTATTCCTGTGGCGATGGGGGCGCCCACAGTGCCGTCCGGCGATATCGGGATCAAGCTCCCTCCGTTGTCCCGCGTCGCGACCATCACGCTTGGGGGTCCATTCCGTGTGTCACCTGTGGCCATACCCCAGGCGTAATCGTGGCCGCTGGAAATGATCGCCATACCTTCGGAGTACACGTAGAACCCCAGCTCCACTATCTGATTCTGCAGCCAGCCGTCGGCTGCCTGGAATTGGATGCTTCCGAAGTTCCACTCCTCAGGAACGCCGGTCGGATTCAAGGTCACCTCGACCGAAGTTTCCTGAAGGTCATTGGTCAGTCTCGGCGAATCCAGCTTCCCACGAGCTGCGGCCTTCACCCATGCTAGGAGGGGCTCGGCTAGCCGCTCGTCCGACAGCTCGTAGTCACCGGTGCCGAGCAGACCCCTGACGAACGCGGAACTAAGGGGACGCGCGACAGCCGGGTCGACGCCGCTGACTTCGGATTGCTCCACAACTCCGGTCTCTTGTCCAACAACTCCGGTCTCTTCCCTAACCTCAGGGATACTGAAATCCTCGAGCGTAATCAGCTCACCCGTCTGACTCGCCGTCCCTGAGGTGGGGTCAATAGTGATCCAGCTCTCGGATGGCGACCCAGTCCACGCAACCGTCCCGAGGCCAGTGAGGTCAAAGACTGTGAGTGGGGTGCTGAGGCTGCTTCCGTTCTGCTCACCTCGAGTCACGAACCCCCACCAGGAGAATCCTAAGATCGCCGCCGCCGGCCGGGCTTTCAGCAGGTAGCCTCCCCCAAAAGCATCGGCCCAGGCACCCACTTCAACGACGTAGTCGCCCGTCTCCGGTAGATAGACCCTGTACACCAGCGCCTGGAAGCCCAGCCCGGCGTATGGTGCCATATCGTTCCAGTCCAACAGCGTTTCCCCGTCGGGCTTGTAGACCCGAACCACTGGATCGATCAACGCTGGCGATGCCGAATAGTCGGTCAGCACTGCCACGTCGATTTCTTGCCCTGCTGTTCCACTTAGCAAGTACCGCACGCGCTCACCAACAGGGAGCATGCCGGCCGTCGTAATGGCCGCATCGAGAGCGATTCGCGGAGCGACTGCGAGCCGTACACGCATGGTCACGGGCGAGTTGGCTGCGTTCCCACTAATTGTCACAAAACCGGTGTAGAAGCCGGTGCCGAGTCCAGAGGGATTCGCAACGACATCGAACTGATCAGGTGTGACATCGCTCGCGCTGCCCGACGCTGGATTCAGTGTGATCCACGTGGCGTCGTCCGTCGCCGTCCAGTCGATCGTCCCCGCGGCGCCGACGTTCCGGATCTCCACCGGCGCTGTGATCGACGCTCCTCCTGGCTCTGCCGCCAGCGTGACTTCCATCGGATCAACGGAGAGTGCGAAACTGCCTGAGGCAACCGCGGCGACCGCAGCCCCCGCATCTACGACACCATACCCGCTCTCCCAATCGAATCCCGACGCTTCGATGTCCTGTGCCGTACTCCGCAGTATCTGCCGTACCTGATCCACGGTGAGATCGGGCCGTGCTGCGCGCACCAGGGCCGCCACGCCGGCGACGTGTGGCGACGCCATCGAGGTCCCGTTCTTTGTACCATATCCCCCTCCACCAAGCGTGCTGTACACACCAACTCCGGGGGCCGCGAGTTCGATCTCAGGTCCGGTGTTCGAGAACGAGGCCACATTGTCAGACTGGTAGATGGCGGCGACGGCGATCGCATACGGCTGCGCTGCTGGGAACCCGACCTGCCCGCTGAGGAGTTGCCCTTCGTTACCAGCGGACGCGACCGGAAACACGCCTGCTGAGTACGCGGCGAACAGCGCATCACCCCGGGCGAAACTGGGGTACAGGCCGCCGAAACTCATGTTAATAACGTCCAGGTCGTTCGTAGTCGCCCATTCAATTCCCAAGATGCTGTGGGACCGAAGCACGCTGCAGGTGGTGAGTCCGGCGTTCTCAGGATCGAACACACGAAGCGCATAGAGGTCCACCTCGGGTGCCACGCCAACCACGCCGATCGTGTTGTCCAGCGCGGCAACGGTTCCAGCGACGTGTGTACCGTGGGTGGAGGAACAAATAGCCGAGTTATCGTCCCAATCACTCCGTGTCGTTCCCCCGGTGACGAGGTTTATTCCTCCGATCGGGTTGAGATCGGGATGATCCTCATCGATACCCGTGTCGAGGATGCCTACCGACACGCCCGATCCCTTGGTAAACGACCATGCGGACGATGCACCGACCCGCGTAATGCCCCACGGCGTCGTTTGCGCCGTGGGCTCGTCCAGGTGATCTGGCTCGACGTAATCAATGTTGGGATTTGCCAGTAGCTCTTCCAACCGGTCAGGATCGATGATGGCTGCGACAGCCGGGATGATCTGGTACTGGATCGTCACCTCCACACCCAGCGGTGCCAGCGACACTGCCAACTGTGCAACTGCATTCGGAGCCAGCGCTGAGGTCCCGTCCGAACGCATCCCTTGCCCCGCGTCCACTGGCTTGAAGCCGATGATCACGCGTCCGTTGAGCTCTCGAATCTGGGTCTTGATCGTTGCGATCTCTTGTGGGGTTAGGCCGGCTTGTCGCCCTGGCCGTTCCTGTTGCGACCACAGATCGCTCGGCAGCGAGATAAGCAGCAGTATGAGAATTCCCGCGAGACCGTAACGCCGCACGTCCGGCTCCCTCGCAAACATGTCTTCCTCCTAGGCCTTTAGACCACCGAATTCGTCCGCCGATTGCGCATTCGTTGCCACGGCTTCGTGGACCTCCGCCAAAAGAAACGCTGGGTCAGCTGCGGCTCACGGCGTGACCACGCAGACATTCACAGGCTCGGTTATGATGATCGCGCGCTCCAATAGATTGATAGACTCGAAGGTCACTGGGTCTATTGCTGTCAGTTCGGTTAGGGTTGGAGTGAAGTCAGAACATCCTTCGCTCAGGCCCTGGACGCTGAACGTCAGGGCATCGAGCACGTCGCCCGTTAATCCGGCCGCTGAGATTGCCGAGAACTTGAGCGTACCGGCGGGAGTCTCGTTCGAGAAGAGCAGGTCCCAGATGGTCCCTGCCGCATCATCGAGATAGTCGAGGAGCGACCCAGTCCAGGTCACGTCACCAACCATCGAAGTCAGCGGTTCCGAGATCTGCGTGACATCCAGCTGCAGCGCAATATCCGACGTGCCGCCCACCGATGGACTCACGGGGGCTGCCAGGGTGCGGACGTAGACGACCGGCTTCACCGTCACCGTCACACAACCGTCAGCTTCCGGCCCGGAGCTGCTCGCGCAGACGGTGCTCGTCCCCTCTGCAACACCGCTGACCTCTCCCGTCCCGGGATCCACGTCGGCAACGCCCGGCACCAAGCTCGACCACGTCACCGTCCGACCGGTCACCGGCCGACCGATGCGATCGCGGACCACCGCGTCGAGCGTCTCTGTCAGCCCGATTCCCACCACCGGCTGCTCCGGGCTGACGTCCACCCAGCCGTCGTCATACTGGACGTTCGCCCAGACGTACACGGCGAAGTTGAAGGTCAAGACGCTCGACGGCACGTTCCACCGCCACATCATGGGAGACGAGATATCGTCGGTGTCTAGCATCTCGTCATACTGAAAGTACGGCTGTTCGGTCAAGATAAACGTCGCTGTACCAGACGCGTTGGCTACGGTCACGATGCCGTCCCCACCAGTCACGCTCGGGCCCTCATGGAAGAACACGCGAACGCCCTCGGGATCGAGGGTCGTGCCATCGGTAGTTCCGAGGGCCTGCCCAATCAGGTTCTGCACCGTGACGTCTGCCTGAAACACGGCGGAGCCGTCGTAGCTCACGTTGTCGGAGGCCAGCCGCACATGGGGATTTCCAACGATGACCGAGAGCGAGAGCCCTGGCACCGGGTCGCTCTGAAGGCCCTGGCACAAGACTGTGCCGGCCGCCACCTCCGCGCGACACGCAATCACCTGTGGCAGCGGAGCTGTGTCTTCAGTCGGGGCCGTCGGGATGGTGGGGTCGTCGCACGCCCCTGCGAGGAGGATAGCGACCAAAGGAGTGATCGTTCGAGTCAGGAACTGCAGTGTACGTGGCATCGTACCCTCCACGACATGACGCGTCGGTGGGTTACCTCTTCGAGCTGCAAACCCGCGAGTGACTAGAACACGGTGCTGCCGCCCGTATCGCCTCCCCCACCTATTGGGCTACCGGTCTGCAAGGTGAGGTCGGTCAAACGGGGCAGATCGGTAATCTGCGGTTTGGTCCAGCGCTTCTTCTCAGTTGGCGGTAAGTCAGCGTTCGGTCCGGGATTGGGTGCGGTGCGACCGTCCATGGTGGCCTCCTCGATCAAGCCATGACCGCTGCGCGCACCGACTCGCGTCACGCTCGCGGACGCGTCGGTCGAGCGACAGGATCACCAAGTTCCAGAGGGGCTCTCCGCCGAAGACTCGGCGGTCTCGTCGTCAGGCGGGCGTCAGACTGCGGCGTCGGTCGGGCGGCGGGGCCAGAGGGGCAACGACGTGAGCTGTCACCTTCCAGGCGTTGACTATGTAACGCGGGACACCGTCGCGCAAGTACTGCAGCGACAACACATTACGAGGGTTTTGGTCCAGATTGTGTTGCGCACGACTTCTAGCTCGTGGCCCACGAGGGCAGCCGCTGCCTGACCCAATTGGGTAGTCTGGAATGACAGCCCGGTTGCACGAAACCGATGCCTGGTACGACTCCGCGCTCGAGAAGAAGATGGCGGCGGGCGGGCTCTCGGCCGCCGCCGAGCGTGCGCTGGCCGACACCACGGGTCTGCCCGGGCGCCATGGTTCCGCCACACGCTGTACGCACCCGGCGTGTACGCGGGCTACGGGGTCAAGACGCTGCCGGGCGTGCGCGAGGGGACCGAACAGTGCGCGTGGGAGGAGACGGAGCGGGAGATTGCACGGGCGGCCGCCGCCCTAGGTCGTCTGGTCGATGTCGTGGAGCGTGCGGGGTGGGTCCTCGGAGCGCCGTGAGCGCTCCCGGCCCTCTGTCCCACCAGTTAGCCGCACTCGCGGCCGAGATTGCCCGATCCCCCGATCAGACGATCTTTCCAACCGCCTAACCGCCTAACCGCCTAACCGCCTAACCGTGTAACCGCCTAACCGCCTAACCGTGTAACCGCCTAACCGCCTAACCGCCTAACCGCCCATCTCCCCCCGACCCCATCATCGAGGCGATCGAGCGCCCGGTACGCAGGAGCCAGCGCCGCACCGGAGTCCCCCGCTCGGTACCGGCGGGCTGGGGCTCCACAGGCGCCGCGCTCGGCCCGGCCGGAAGGCGCAGCGCTCCGCGCATCGGCGGGCCGGTTTCCACTCGGCGTTCGGGTACCGTCCCCGGCAGCATCACGTGGAAGATCGTCCCGCCACCCGACCGGCTCTCGACATCCACGGTGCCTCCGTGCGCCTCGACGAGTTGGCGCACGATGGCGAGCCCCAGACCCACACCGCCGTCGGACCGCTTGCGGCCCGCCTGGTAGTACTTGCTGAACACGAATGACACTTCCTCGTCCGGGATGCCCACGCCGGAATCGATCACGGCGAAGTGCAACGCCGATGGGCGGGTCCGATCGCCCCATACTCGAATGGACACCTTGCCGCCCCGGGGCGTGAACTTGAAGGCGTTGGACAAGAGGTTGCCGACGATCTCGTTGTGCAGGGCTTCTGGGTCCACCTCCACAAAGGCAGGTGCGCTCGGGTCCACGCTCACCGTGAAGTCGATGCCGTGGTGCCGAGCCTGCGGCTCGAACGCGCTCCGCACCCAGCCGAAGGTCGGGACGACCGGGACCTGCTCGGTCTGGATTGGATACGCCTGTGCCTCGATCCGTCCCAGGTTGAGCATGCGGTTCACGCGCTCGGTCAAGAGCCGCACGTGCTCGTGGATCGTGCGGAAGTGGCCGCGCTGCTGCTCGTCGAGCTTGGGGCCGGCCGCTTCCTCGATCAGTTCGGCACACCCGTTGATGATGTTGAGCGGGGCCTTGATGTCGTGGCTCACGACGTTCAAGACTTCACCCCGGATCCGCTCCAGCTCCGCCAGCTGGTTGGTCATCGAGCGGAACGAGCGGCTCAGGTCACCCAGCTCGTCTTCGCGCTCATAGGGCAGGTCTGACGGCGCCACGAACACCCCGTGCGCCACCGAGGCCATGCTGGTTCGGAGTCGCCGCACCGGACGGGTGAGCGTCAACGTGGTCCACAGCGCGACGGCAGCGCCGAACGCGAGCGCGAGCAGCCCAGCGAGAAGGGCCGTCCGGATCGCGCCGGCACTGATCTCTTGCGCTGCGGTCGCCGCGCGCGCGCTGGAACGATTGATCGCATCGCCGATCGGAGCGACGGTCGACCGCGCCTCCACGAGGACGGGCTGCACGGTGGTGCGCAAGTAGTCAGTGGCATCCTGCGCGCGGCGGGCCTCGACCAGTGCCTCCAACGCGAGCGTCGCTGCCGCCAGCGAGTCCAGCCATACCGTGGGCGGGGTGTCGACGCTGCCGATGCCTGCCTGCGCGAGTCGATCGGCGCCCGCGAGGGCCTGGTTCAACGCCTTGTGCATTCCGGCGCGGAACGCCGGGTCGGGGGCAATCACGTAGCTCCGCGCCTGGCGGTCGAACTCGATGAGGCCGGTGCGCAACTCACCCAGGGCGTCCAACGTGGTTGCCTGGTTGGTCTGCAGCGTGACGGCGATCTCGCGCACCTGCCTGAGACGCCCGATCCCATAGGCGAGGGGCATGCCCAGAAGCAGCGCGATCGCGGCGAAGGCGAGCAGGAGTCGGGCGCGAATGGTCACGCGGAGGTCTCCATCAGGGCTTGAGCGTCTCGCGAATCCGTTTCAGCTCTTCCTGGAGCTGCGCCACGGTCGCCTCGAGATCGCGAAGCCTCGTCGCCAGAGGCCGTGTCGCAAGCGTCGGGAGTGGAGCGGTCGCGTTCTGCACCACCTTCGAGTCGGGCCGGGCGCCGAGATCGAGCGCGAGCGCGTACAGAGACTGCGCCAGCACCGCCTCCCACGGCTCACCGGCGCTCGCGCGATGGCCCGCAGCCAGTTCGGCACCGAGTTTGGGGTCGCGAGCCGGGTTGCGCGGGTCGAGGGCGATGGCCGCCGCGAGCAAGCGAGCCTGACGTTCCAGGCCGCCTCCCGGTTTCGCCGCGACGACCGCACGCAGATGGTCGAGCGCCGTTGGCAGCTCGTTGCGGTCGAGGGCCTCCAGCGCCACCGCCATATGATCCGTCGGACTGGTGGCCATGCGACCGCCCGCCGCGGCACATGCCACCGCGAGGATCGACGTTCCAAGCGTGACTGCACCCCGAATCATGGAGTCACTCCGTGCGAGACGGGTATCTCGTCAAGGAGCAACTCGTCGAGCTGCCCCTCGTGAAAGAGATCCACAAATGCGGCCACCACGTAGGGATCGAAGTGCGTGCCGCTGCGACGCTCGATCTCTGCCACGGCTTCGGCGAGTGACCAGGCCTCTTTGTACGGCCTCACATGGGTCAACGCATCATACACATCCGCCACCGCCACGAGCCGACCCGAGATGGGAATGGCCTCCCTCTGCAACCCTGAGGGATAACCGGACCCGTCCCACCACTCGTGATGCGTGAGGGCGATCTCCCGTCCCATACCGAGCAGGGCCACCCGGCTGCCGGACAAGATCTCGGCCCCGATCACCGTGTGCGAATGCATGGCCTCGGTGTCGGCCCGGTTTAGGGAGCCCTTCTTGAGCAGCACGGCGTCGGGCACGCCGATCTTCCCGACGTCGTGGAGCGGGGCCGCCCGCCGGATCAACTCCACCTGGTCGGGCGGCAGCCCCAGCCGCTCCGCCAGCAGGGCCGCGGTCCGAGCCACGCGCCGCGTGTGGAGGCCGGTGGCGTCGTCCCGGAACTCCGCGGCCCGAGCGAGCCGCTCCAGGATTTCGGCGCGCGCCTCCTCCAGTTCGTTGGTGCGCTTGAGCAGCTCGACCGTGCGCTCCGTCACCCGCTGCTCGAGCAGCTGGTTGTGCTCGCGCAAGGAACAGTGCAGCAAGCGGGTTTCCAGCAGATTGCGAACCCGCAGTCGGACTTCGACCGTCCCGAACGGTTTGGTCAGGAAATCGTTGGCGCCGTTCGACAACGCGCGTTGTTTGGTGGGCGTGCTCCCGTCCGACGTGAGCACGAGCACCGGCAGGTACTCGTCATCGGGAACCACCTCTTTGAGCTGCTCCAACACCTGGTGCCCGTCGAGGTACGGCATCTTGATATCGAGCAGGATCACGTCCGGCTGGAACGTGCGGTACAGATCGACCACCTGGCGCGGGTCGGTGGTGCTCTCGATGCACGTGTAGCCGACCGTGCCGAGGATCTGCTGCAACAGCCGGATGTTCGGCTCCTCGTCGTCGACGATGAGGATCCGCGCGTCTTGTGAGGGTCGGTCCGATAGAGCCACGCCAGCCTCCCTCGAACACTACATCGAGAACGATCGTCCCGTAACATCTGGAAATGAGACGCACGAATCACGCCGCTAACGGTGATATGGGCCATCCGCCGTCACGACGTCGAAATGCCCCGCGCCATCACCCCGGTGGGAGGCGGAGAACCCGTGGCGGGTATCGGTTTGGGACCTAATCTGGTAACACCCAACGGGATCGGCACTCTGTGATCTGGATCACATATCGGGCTTGGGGGAAGAGTGGGGGATCGGCCCGAATCGCCCGGGCAGGAACGCCGCGGCATCCTGGCCGGGTTTGACAGATGCTCCCGAATCTCCATTGTTGGTTCCGGACATCTCTGGGCCATCCCCACACTCGGACGTGATCGGCTGGCAATGACGCTTCCCGAAATCCGCATCGCCTACCCGCCATGGGTCGACTCGACCGTCGAGTGGGAAGGCGTGTACCCGGAGGTCGAGGACCGCATGCGGCTCGCGATCGCGCTGTCACGCGAGAACGTGGCGCGCGAGACCGGTGGCCCGTTCGGCGCCGCGGTGTTCGAGCGCGATTCGGGCCGGTTGGTGGCCGTGGGAATGAATCTGGTGGTACCGCGGTCCAACTCGGTGCTGCACGCGGAAGTCGTGGCCTGCATGATGGCCCAGGCTCGGCTCGGTCACTTTTCGCTCGGCCTTCCCGAGCTGCCCGCCCACGAGCTGGTGTCGTCGTGCGACCCCTGCGCCATGTGCCTCGGTGCCACGCTGTGGTCCGGCGTGCGGCGGCTGGTGTGCGGCGCCTCGGGCGACGATGCCAAACGGCTCGGATTCGACGAGGGGCCGGTGTTCCCGGAATCGTACCGCTACCTGGAAGCGCGGAACGTCGAAGTCGTCCGCGGCGTGCTGCGCCACGAAGCCGCCGCCGTCCTCGATTTCTACCGCACAAGCGGCGGCCCGATCTACAACGGGTAGGCGCCTCGCTTGCCCCGAGGACCTGGCCGGTAGCATCCTTCATGCTGCGGCTATGCCGGACGTCTCCTTCACGCTGAACGGCCGACCCACGACGGTCACCTACGAGGACGGTATGCACTTCCTCGAGGTGCTTCGGGACGTGTGCGGCGTCACCTCACCCAAAGACGGCTGCGCACCCCAGGGCTATTGCGGTTGCTGTACCGTCCTCATGAACGGTCGGCCGGTGCTGGCGTGCCTGCGGAAGCCCGAGCAGATGGACGGCAAGGAGGTCACGACGCTCGAGGGACTGCCCGAGGCGAAGCGGCACGCGTTATCCGAAGCGTTCGTGCGGGAAGGCGCCATCCAGTGCGGCTACTGCATTCCCGGAATCGTCGCGCGGGCGTCGGCGCTGCTTGAAGGCGATAGAGCGGACGATGCCGACACCGTCCGGAAGGCGCTGAGCGGCCACCTTTGCCGGTGCACGGGCTACAGCCGCATCGTCGACGCGGTGCAGACGGCAGCCCAGCTGCTGAACGGTGGTGCGGGAATCGACTCGGCGGCACCGCGCCGCCCGCACTTCTTCGGCGAAGGCTACGGGCTCCACCGGGCATCCGTGTGCCGCAGCGCAACCGGTGTGGGAAGCTCGTCGACCCGATACCGTGGGTGCGATCACGCGCTGGGCGACAAGCCCTACGTGGCGGACATGCGCGTGGACGACATGCTCCACGGTGCGGTCGTTCTGAGCGAGCATCCCCGAGCGAAGATCCTTGGGATCGACGCAGATCCCGCGCTCCGCATGCCGGGCGTGGTGCGCGTGATCACCGCGGACGACGTTCCGGAGGATCGGTTCGTGGGACTGATCGTGCCCGACTGGCCGGTGCTCGTGGCAACCGGTGAGACGACGCGTTGTGTGGGAGACGTGCTGGCCGTGGTCGTTGCCGACACGCAGTACCATGCGCGTCGCGCAGCAAACGCCGTGCGGGTCACGTACGATGTGCTGGACCCCATCACGAGCCCTGAAGCGGCGCTCGTGCCCGACGCTCCCCCGATCCATCCGTCCGGCAACCTGCTGGAGGTGAGCGGGTTCCGGCGTGGCGACGTGGATGCGGCGCTCGCCACATCGGCCCACGTAATCGAGCAAACGTTTTCCACCCAGCGTATCGAGCATGCGTTCCTCGAGCCGGAGGCGTGTCTCGCCGTCCCGACGGGGAACGGCCTGAAGGTGTACTCGCAGGGGCAGGGCGTACACGATGATCAGCTCCAGATTGCCCGAATCTTGGGGGTCGAGAAGGCACGCATCGAAGTGGAGCTGGTCACCAACGGTGGGGCGTTCGGCGGAAAAGAGGATCTCTCCGTTCAGGGACACGCGGCTCTTGCCGCACACGTCATCGGCCGGCCCGTTCAGATCGTCCTCACGCGGGAGCAGTCGATACGCATGCACCCCAAGCGCCATCCGATCAGCCTGCACTACACCGTAGGGGCCGACGCCGATGGGCATCTCACCGCTGTCCGCGCCGGCATCGTGGGCGACACCGGGGCCTACGCGTCGGTCGGGATGAAGGTGCTGGAGCGTGCGGCGGGGCACTCCTGCGGGCCGTATCGGGTGCCCAATGTGGACATCGAGGCCCGCACGGTCTACACCAACAACCCGCCGAGCGGCGCCATGCGCGGCTTTGGTGCCAACCAGGCCGCCTTCGCCATCGAGGGTGTGATGGACATGCTGGCGGAGCGCGTGGGGGTCGACGGCTACGACATCCGGGACCGAAACCTCCTTGGTCCCGGTGACCGGTTCGCGACCGGGCAGATCATGACCGAGAGCTGTGGGGTGCGCCAGACGCTCGAGGCGGTCAGGGGCGTCTACAAGAGCGCCCGGTTTGCCGGCATCGCGTGCGGGATCAAGAACACAGGCATCGGCAACGGACAGGACGATTCCGGGCGCGTGGTCCTCCGGGTGCTCGACGGCGGTACGCTCGAGATCCTCACCGGCTACACCGACATGGGACAGGGGCTCTTCACCGTCCTGTGCCAGACGGTGAGCGAGGAAACCGGTCTCGATCCGGCGATCATGCGGGTCCGCACGGTGAGCTACGACGACACGGTGTGCGGCATGACCACCGCGTCACGGGCGACCGCGCTCGGCACGGCTGCCGGTCGGATCGCCGCCCGGAAGCTCGCGGCCGACCTGGTGGCTGCTCCCATGGCGCGTCTTGCGGGCCGGGAATACCAGGGCGAGTACGTCTGTGACTTCACCACCAAGCCGGGCGCCGACGTCGACGACCCCAAGACGCATCTCACGTTCGGGTACGCGACGCAGGTGGTGATACTCGACGACGAGGGCCGGCTCGACCGGGTGGTCGCCGCGCACGACGTCGGCCGGGCGATCAATCCCCTCCAGTGCGCAGGACAGATCGAGGGATCGGTCCACATGGGGCTCGGTTATGCGCTCTCCGAGGATCTGCCGTGCACGGATGGAAAGCCGGACTCTCTGCTGCTGCGAGATCTCGGGATCCTCAAGGCCAAGGAAACACCGGAGATCGACGTCATTCTGGTGGAGGTCCCGGACGAGATCGGCGGCTACGGCGCCAAAGGTGTCGGTGAGATTGGGCTCGTGCCGACGGCCGGTGCGGTGGCTGCGGCGCTTCATGCGTACGACGGGATCCGTCGGTTCCGGTTGCCTATGACCGACGCGCCGGCGGCAGCCGCGTCCGTCCCCAAGGGGCGACGGCCAACGTGAGGTGTCGACGCGGTAGGGGACGCCCGGGTCGGGTGGAGGAGGTCTCATAGCCGAGCTCGTCCCGATCCCGTTCCCGGATCTGGTGCGACGCATGCGGCGCGAGCCCGCAGCGTGCCAGGCCATCTTCGATCTTCCCGTCCGCAAGTGGTTCGTTCCGGATCCCGAACTCGATTTCAGCGCCGTGCACTTCGGCCGCCGCGCCGCCACCCCGATTGGGCCGGCGGCCGGACCGCATACTCAACTGGCGCAGAACATCGTCCTCGCCTGGCTCGCGGGGAGCCGCATCATCGAGCTCAAGACCGTGCAGGTAAACGATCGGCTCACGATTCCGCGTCCCTGCATCCACGTCCCGAACGTCGGACTCAACGTGGAGTGGTCGCAGGAACTGCTGGTGGAACAGTCGGCGCTGGAGTACGCCAAGGCCGCGTATCTCATCGCCATCCTCAAGAGCACGCGGGCATTTGGTGTGCTGGATGCCGCGTCGGAGGCCGATCTCGATACGATCTTCGACATCAGCGTCGGGTACGACCTCGATGGCATCCGATCGTCGAAGGTGACGCGATTCCTCGACGCGCTCAGACACCCCGAGCCACTGTACGACGAGCTACGGGGTCAATTGACCGGGGATCTCGCAGCGTATCGCGAGGTGCCGCTGCCGGCCCCCATCTCGGATTGCGTCACTCTCTCGACCTTTCACGGCTGCCCAGCCGATCAGATCGAGGCGATCGCCCGATACCTGCTCGAGGGCCGCGGGCTCCACACGATCATCAAGCTCAACCCTACGCTGCTGGGCTTTCACGAAGTCCGGCACATCCTGCACGAGCAACTCGGGTACACGCAGTTCTCGCTGCGCTACGAGGCGTTCGAGCAGGACCTGCAATACGCCGAATGTCTCGACATCCTGTGGAGCCTCAGGGAGGTGGCGGAACGGCGCGGCTCCACGATTGGAGCGAAGTTCACCAACACCCTCGTCGTGGCCAACGAATCAGCCGTGTTTCCGGCGCAGGCGGATCCCTATATGTATCTCTCCGGGCCGCCGCTGCACGTGATCTCGATGAATCTGATGCAGCGGGTGCGGGAGGACGTGGGGTTCGAGTTCCCGGTGTCGTTTTCGGCGGGCATCGATGCCCGCAATGTGGCGGCCGCGGTCGCCTGCGGGATGGTGCCAGTTACCACGTGTACGGACCTGCTGCGTCAGGGCGGGTATGGCCGCCTGCCGGCATATCTGCGCGGGCTGAGTAGGGAGATGGAGCGTGTCGGCGTCACGAGCCGGGAGGCGTACGTGCTCTCGGCATTTGGCAACGCCGTTCCGGCCGCGCGTGAGGCCATGGAGCAGGTGGATGCGAGCGGCGCTCTGTGGGAACGGGAGGGCAGGCGGGTCGGGCAGATCGCAGCCGAGCGACCCGACGACATGCCAGGGCTGCTGCGGGAGCTTGCCGCGGCGGAAGGTGTCGATGCCGACGCGCTGGTGCTCTCGGCGACGCGCATCGCCGGCCGGCTGAACGGTCGAAACATAGTGCCGGTACTGGCCAACGAGCCACGCTACCACGCGGAGTCCAACGCCAAGGCCCCGCGACAGATCGACAGCACCCTCGCGCTCTACGATTGCATCAACTGCGATCTCTGCATTGCCGCGTGTCCCAACGATGCCATCTTCGCCTACGAGGCAACGCCTCGCGACGTGTCGACCGTGCG
>Ga0224512_10000018_pt1 | contig 237890 bp, 176 predicted proteins | sample SF_May12_sed_USG_4_FD_169103 | JGI IMG/M metagenome (GOLD analysis project Ga0224512, IMG submission 169103) | Sediment microbial communities from San Francisco Bay, California, United States - SF_May12_sed_USGS_13 | ecosystem: Environmental > Aquatic > Marine > Sediment | place: USA...
ACGCCAACGTAGCTAAGCTTCATGAGTGGACTCCTTCTCTACCCGTTACTGGAAAACACGCTTCTTCCAGTCTGGCACTTTAGATGCCGTTAAGGAGAGGAGGAGTCCATCCCATTGCTTCTGGCCGGTAGCTGCCGGTAAAAATCGCTTCTGGCCGGTAGCTGCCCGTAAAAATCGCTGGTTCTAGCCTGATCGAACGGCTGCTGCTGACCCAAGCTGAGTTGCGCCTTCTTGGGCCGAGACCCTAACACCGTGCTACAGCATCGATGACTTGGATCACGCCGCCTCCCTTAACTCGATGACTTCCCGCGCGAGATAGTGACCCCGTAGCCATGCGACGGCCTCGGCCCTCCGATAGGGTTCAGAACGGACAAAAGTTTTCCGCTCGCGTCGCAAAAAAGGGTTTGCGTCGACTCCCAGCGGTGCCGACATCTTGCCAAGCTCGAACGCTGCCTGCAGTAAGCATGCAGGTATGTCCTTCCCGAACGGAAAACCGAATACTCGGTCGTTCAGAATAAGCCGCGTCTCGATGGGAACCATGGGCAATCCTGCACCTCTCTCGGTGCAACCTTTAAAGATGCCCCCATGCCGCCACGTTACGCAATTCGTAATAACCGTAAAATACGCCGGATTCAAAGTGACAGGAGTGGAACGAGATATGACTTCGGCACCTTCTGATAGAGGCTCTTGGAGGTAGCCGCTTCTGGCCGCCACGTGCCACCCGAAGATTCGGAAACCAAGCCACAGCGACGTCCTTTATCGGTGAAAGCTGACGTTCGGTCGGGTCGAAATTCCGCTATCTGCTCCAAAGCTGCTTTCGTCTACGCTCTTCGCGAACGTAATGAATTCATGCGAGGCCCGCGGCCCCCCCTAAGTATTTCCCAGCATTGACATGCCTCTGTCCTTGACGCCTATGTGTTTGTTATACCCGACAGAGCCATTCCGGACAGGAGTCGGGACACTCCTACGGGCCGTCGTAGATTAACTGAGGAGCGGATCATGAAGCGCATCACGAGATTTTTCCTGGCGGCGATAGTAACGATTACGATTACAGCGGGCGGCAGCGGGAATTTACTCGCCCAGACTGGCTACGAGCGCGCTGACATTCAGCAGCTGCTCGCCGGCGCCGACCGGGTCGCGGTGCTCCCTGTAATGGCAGATTACTACCGCGGGCATCCAAACCTGAAGGTGGCATTCAAGAAAAACCTGAGCTGGTATGAATCCCCGGAGCTTTACAAGGCACGGTTCGACGATGAATCCGCGCGGATCGCCAGTGACCTGGCTGCGGTCTTACTCGCCACGTTTGATGATCGCGGTTTCGACGCAATTCTCCCGCAAGATGGTGAAGCAGACAAAGCAGTCCGCGATCTTCATGGAGCATATTGGCCCGGTTTATTACGCAACGGCATGCTGGCTGTAATCGATGGCAAGGAAGGGACCGAGAACTTGAGCTTCGTCGATGCGGGAACGGCTGCCCGTGACTATGTCGACGCGCGACGCGAAAAAGGCGTCGCGCCGTTTCCAGGTAGCGAAATGAGCGACTCTTCCAGAATCGCCCTGGTAACTTCCGTCGCCAGTCAGGCACAGGCAGACATGCTCGTCCTTGCCAGATTCTGGGGGTGGCGCAAAGGTAGCGGAGCCCTCCCGTCTATGTTCGGACCCAAGAGCGCTGCAACGTTGTGGATTGGTTTTATCGATGGGCAAACCGGCGACCTGGTCGCAGCCGGCCAAGGAAATGTCAATTCTCCGTTTTTTGCATCCAAGCAGCGAGACGATAAATTGGCGAAAATGGCCACGGCTGCATTGTCAGCGCTGATTAAACCACCAACAACCGTGACCGGTGCAGCAGCAGAATAGGAACGCGTCTCCCTACCACCCATTGTCTCAAGATAAGGATGACAATCAGGCGATTTTGTCGAACTTGTACTAAACTAAGGATGACTCGAAGCTACCACGAAAATCTGCACAACCATAACAATCATGTACAAGCGGAGATGATCAATGGCTAACAAGATAGACGATATTCCTGAGCAAACGAGGTGGCAGATTGCAACACAAGGATTAACCGGTGCTTACATTGCAATATCTAATGCGCTGAAGCAGGCCGTAGGCCAGAAGGGTTTTGAGGAGTTCAATGGGGCGCTTTGGTATGAAGCAGGCAAGGGAGCAAAAGAATTTGCTGAAACCCACGGACTAGCCACAGAAGACGCCCAAGAAATCGAAGAGGTTACGCATCTTCTTGCTCAAGCATCAATGGGACCGGAGTTTGTGTTCGAAGTTGTTGAAGCCACCAAAGACAGATGTGTAGGCAAGACCACTCAGTGTCCTTGGCACAAGAGATGGCAGGAGCAGGGTCTTGACATGGATACTTGCGGCGTAGGGCATCAAAGATGGGGTGAAGGAGCTGCCGAAAGTTTGAACCCGGATTTTACGTTCAAACTTACCAAGAACATGCTCCATGGCGACCCGCACTGCGAGTGGGTAGTTGAACGGAAGAAGTAAAGACGCAGACGAACGATCGCGTCTTTTTCCGGCCGTTAACGGACTGTGACGTCAGCAATATTTCGGGTAATTGAATGTCTGCTTCGCCCACCATCAATACACGGGTCTTAACGCAACGCCGCCTGCGCACGCTGATGCAAATAGTCCTCAATCGTGTCTTTGAGCGCCTGGGGAGCACAGATACCAGAAAAAACGACCTCCTGCGTGGACTGTCCCGACGACGAGAACGCCAAATCACCGACTGAAAACAGTCGTTGCATTACCGATTGTTTCAGGTGTACATCACGCAGATTTTCGAGACGAATGGAGCGAAGTTCTTTTGAGATAATCCCGGCGCGGGATTCGATTTTACTTTTCTCAACATAGTATCGATGTCCGTATCGCTGGATTACAACCCATAGCAATATCAGTGCTCCAATGCCATAGACTGGCAGACTGAGAAACCCAACTAGAATTGCAAACCAGTAATTCCTCCACGCGGGACGGGCGTCGTATTCGATATCCATTTCAATATTCCAGTTATTGACGATTTGACAAGAAAACCCTACAAGTAATGCAAATCACAGTTATGGACTCTGGTCACACTTTTCTCCGTTAATAACCGGCCAGGCGCCATACAGCGCCCTGCTGAAATTGGCCGAGGAAAAAGTGGCAAATAGCCAGTATTTCAACAAAATAGGTACAAGCCCGAATTGCCAGCGCTGCACCTGCAGCGCATAAGCTATTCACGCCTCTTATGCGCAATCGGACATAACAGGGAATCTTGGGGGTGACTTTCGAACTGTGCGACAGCCGTGGTTTCGACACGGATGCTATTGCTGGGCGACTTAGTTTGGTAGGGCTTGGCGAGCCGGATTCGCGTGCATACGGTTATGTGTTACAAGACATGGTGGTCAGGCCCAATGTCGACTCGATCGTTGATAGCTTCTATGCCTCGTTAGTCGAGAACGAGACTTTCAACTCGATTGTCACCAAGCATTCTGGCTCCGAACGGCTCAAAGGCGCTCAGAAAAGTTATTTACTAAGACTGGGCGTGAATTTTCACGAGCGCCAATATTTTGAAGAGCGGCTCCGTATCGGCTCGATCCATCAAAGGATCGGCGTCCCGCAGAGTATCTACCAGTGTTCCTTTCAATGGCTGCAATGTTTGCTTATCCAGCACGTACCGCCAGCGGTACGGCGTCATCACTCCACATTTGAGGAGATGCTTCAGTTTATACTGAAGATTACGGCGCTCGATATGTCGCTGGCCGATGAAAGTTACGGTGCTGCAAGAATGATCGGCATTGAAAAAACCCTGAAGAGTGTGCGCGGCGAAAGAGAACGGCTGCATCACCTGGCCGTTACGGACTGGCTGACAAATTTGCACAACCACTCCTATTCCAAACACTTTTTAGCCGATGCTCTGGATCGCGCAGCAGCTGAAAAGTCACCTTTGTGTGTGATCATGGCGGATCTGGATCACTTTAAAAAGGTAAACGATACACACGGTCACTTGGTGGGCGATGAGGTACTGCGAATCGCCGCAGCGCGCTTGGTTTCGGGTGCACGCGCAGGCGACGAAATAGGTCGTTATGGCGGGGAAGAGTTTCTGTTGGTTCTGCAAAATACTGATATCGAAGAAGGGAGGGACGTGGCCGAGCGTGTGCGCATGCGTGTCAACAGCGATGCGGTGCACAGCAGGGACACGGACATATGGTTGAGCGTGAGTCTTGGTATTGCTCAAGCGCGTGAATGCGACGACGTGGATACGTTGATTGATCGTGCCGACGAAGCACTTTATGCGGCCAAACTTGCTGGGCGAAATTGCGTCTGTATCGAAAAGCAAGCGTAAGAAGAGCAGCATATTGATCAATGTCTCCTTGCGGCCGTCTGCATTCCGTCAGATCAAGACCATCTGGCGTTGCTGAATGACCGCTCCTGGTGAGAGCAGACGTTCATTAAGCTGATATCGGCATGAAGAGCAGCTGCTGACCCGAATCGGAATCTGGGCAGGTATAGTCCCAACTGAAAGCGAGCGAGCCGAAAGAGACGCGAAACTCTTGACTTTGGGCTTTGATGGACGACGGGTTACTTTTTTGGTATTAGTCTGGTCAGTAGCTGGCTCCGGAGTAGTTATGAATATACACAGGTTATTTATCGTTGGATTGGCTGTATCGATAACGGGATGCGCTGAGAAAGAACAGGCGACGCCTGCGCAGGAAGATGAATCGCAGGTGGCCGTGGAGTCGGTAGCGGCTGAACTGCCGACCACCGAGAAAGCGACAATGGGGAGCGAGGCGTTTATCAGGCACATGCACCATCACGCGAGCCACCTCGCAGGTCTGAACGCTGCGCTGGCAGACGAAGACCTTGAAGCGGCCAAGACGCCGGCCCACTGGCTACTGCGACACGAGGAGGTGACAGGACACCCTGGTGACTGGCAACCACACATCGACACTATGCGCGACGGAGCCCGCGCGGTCGCCGACGCGCCCGATATTGGAACCGCACGCACCGCGGCGCAGCGCATTACGGAAGGCTGTCAAGGTTGCCACGCTGCCGCAGCGGTCGATGTTGACTTAGCCAGCTTCAATTTGGAGTGACAGAGCTTCAAACGGCAGGACATGCCTCAGTTGTGACATCGGTAAGATCGTAATTGTCATGACTGCGAGCTTGGCGGCTTAAACGTTACTTCGCGAGCGGGTCAGGTCGCACCTGGAAGTGCACGACGATCGGCTTTGAGCCCTTGCCGCCTTCTTTGAGCCACGGCGTCCGGTCGCCTTCCGGCACCCAGATGCCGCGGCCTTTCCAGCCGGCGTCCGGATCATCAATGCGACCCTCGAAGCCTTTCGTGTAAAAACCCAGTGGATAAGGAATTCGCAGTGTTACGAACTGGTCGTCCACCAGCGCGTGTACGCCATCGAATAGGTTGCCCGTGGCAATCGGCACGTCTTCGCCGAGGCCGAGCGCGTTGTGCTGATCAACCCAGGTGTAATAGCTCGACTCGACGCTGAAATCGGGCAGGTCGGCAAACCCGGGTCCGGGCAGATCGTGCAATGTCCAGCCTTCGGGACAGTGGTTGCCGGTGGCTTCGGGACCGTTCAGCGGACCTTTGCACTTGCGACGGTCAAACTCGCCCAGGTGCCCGCTGCCGAGCGATGTCCAGACGACGCCGTTCTTGTCGATGTCGGCACCGCGAACACCGAAGCCCGGATGCGGTGGATAGTAGACCTCCGCAAGCGATGTCTGTGGCGGATTGTCGCCCGGCACGAGGCGCGCGATCGAACCTGGATACCCGGATACATTGGAACCCCAGATGGCATCACCGCGCGGCTCCGGCATGACGGCGTAGAAGGCATAGGGAAAGCGCATGTCGAGTTCGGGATCACGGTCTTCCTCCGGTTCGGTCCATTGATCCTGCCGGCCGTTGCCATTGGTATCCAGGATCAACGGTGCCCAGCCCTGCGACGCGGCGGCATCGCCCGTCTCAAGGAACTTTTTGGTGTCGAGCCAGCCGACGACGTCGCCACCACCGCTGGTCCAAAGCGTATTGCGGTCGTCGTACGCAAATTGCAAGTGGTGGGTGCTGAAACAGGTATCGACGAACGTGTACTCGCCGGATGCAGGATCGAGCATCGCAAGATGTCGCGACGCACGATCCTTGGGGTACAACATCGCCGATGGGTGCTCGGACCCGGATTTGCAGAAATCCGGGTTGTCGGCTGCGCGCACGCGGGCGGTCAACCAGACCCGACCTTCCCCGTCGAGCATCGGATTGTGGATATTCGCGCGGCTATCCCAGATCGGCTCATCGCCCCAGTACGGAGATGCGGCAACTACGGGTCGGTGGATTTCGCTCGGTGTATCCTCGTCGCGGACCGGAACATCAAACACGCTCGCGGTGTTTGCCACCGGGTCGAGAATCGGCATTTCGTCGGTGCTGAGTTCGGGCGCACCGTACAAAGGTCCGTAAGCATTCACAGTCGGATTGCGGCGATCGGTGCCGGACAGATCGTGCATGTAGTACTGCGGGCTGGACCAGTCGCGGACGGTTGCAACGACATTTCGTTCGATGCCTTTCGGACGCTCCGGGACGTGTGCCGGTAACTCGCCCGCGGCAATGCGGTCAGTCCAGTCAGCCAGGTATTTGAGCGGCAAGCCCTTCAATCGCTCACCCGCCGTGCGCAGCATATTGTCGCCAGCCTGTCCCGAGGCGATACGTCGGGCCCATGCCTGCTGCGATGGCTTGATATCCGCCAATGAGGCGGGAATCGTCCGCGTGGCCTGATTACCGATCTGGTGACAGCCGACACAGCCGCGATTCTTGATCCAGGTCAGGTAGAAGGGCAGGCCGCCAGGTAGGTCGGCGACTTCTTCTTCGGTGGGCAGGCCCATCATCGCGAACCAGTAAGCCGCCGGATACATCAGCGCGGCAGTGGCCGGATCTGCCGCCACAATGGCGTTCAGATTGACGATGCTGCCCGGCGACGCCGCCACTTTTGGCGAATCCTGTAATCCGTAACCGCGAACCCAGAGCTGGTAGTCAGCCGCCGGCAGATCGGGAACCAGGTAGCGTCCCTCATCATCGGTAACGACAATGCGCGCAAAGCGCGTGTCGAAATCATCGCTTTCGGCGATGACCCAGACGCCGGCTTCCGGTCCTGCGGAGCTACTGACAACTCCGGCGATGTCGTTATCGTCGATGGCAATGGGCGACTGCTGCGGCGCTGGCGCATCCTGCTGGCAAGCGCCCAGGGCCAAGGCGAACACGATCAGACACAGGTGAGCTGTTCTTGGCGACAGGACGTTCATCGGCGACACCCCGGATCTTTTATTAGTTGTACCGGCAAGAATAGCAATTGTGGCTCCGGTTGCCACCGTGTTGAGAGCGGCTTCCAGCCACCTTCCTATTTGGGCTGCATTCGAATCGCACCGTCAACGCGGATAGTCTCGCCGTTCACCATAGCCGTGCCATAAATGAAGGCGACGGCGTTGGCATATTCTTCGGGTTTGCCGAGGCGCGATGGAAACGGTATTTGCTTGCCTAACGACTCCTGCACTTCTGCAGGCATCCCTGCAACCATCGGGGTCAGGAACACGCCGGGCGCAATTGTATTCACGCGAATACCGAACTGTGCGAATTCGCGGGCGAGTGGCAACATCATGCCGACGATGCCGCCTTTGGATGCCGCATACGCGGCCTGGCCGATCTGACCTTCGAATGCCGCAATCGATGCCGTGCTGATGATGACACCACGTTCGCCATCGTTGGTCGGCTCGTTGTTCACCATGAACGCAACCGCCTCCTTGGTGATGTTATAGGTACCGACAAGATTCACCTGGATGACCTTGTTAAAATTCTCGGTGGGCCAGGGGCCGTCGCGCCCGAGCGTGCGTCCTGCGGTCGCGATACCGGCGCAATTGACGACGAGCGTGATACCGCCCATCAATTCGTTGGCTTGACTGATGACCGTTCTTACGGAACCTTCATCGGCGACATCGACTTTGAAAAATGCGGCGCGGTCGCCAAGGCTCTTGGCGCTCTTTGCTCCGTGCTCCTCGCTAATATCAAGGAGTACGACCTGGCCGCCAGCAGCGACGATGCGTTGCGCGGTGGCAAAGCCAAGTCCCGATGCGCCGCCTGTCACGACCGCTTTCGCAGTTGCTAAGTCCATTTCCTATCCTCTTATGTGAGTTCGATACCGACAGCGACGGCCTCACCGCCACCGATACACAGTGACGCTACGCCACGCTTCAAATTGCGCGCCTGCAACGCGTATAACAACGTCGTCGTGATGCGAGCGCCGGAGGCGCCGATCGGGTGGCCGAGCGCACACGCACCACCATTCACGTTGACGACCGCATGATCGAGACCAACGTCAACCATCGCCGCCATTGTCACGACGGCGAATGCCTCGTTGACTTCGTACAGATCGACGTTGTCCGGATTCCAGCCGAGCTTCTCATGCAATAACTTGATCGCCGCAACCGGCGAGGTCGTAAACCATGCGGGCTCCTGGGCGAAGCTCGAGTGTCCGATAATAGTCGCGATCGGCTCCACGCCGCGACGTTCCGCCTCGGCTGCGGTCATCATGACCACAGCGGCAGCGCCATCTGCGATCGAAGACGAACTTGCCGCCGTAACCGTGCCATCTTTGCGAAAAGCCGGACGCAAAGCCGGGATCTTATCGATGTTGACGGTTCCGGGTATCTCGTCCTCTGTGATCGTCACCTCGCCCTTGCGGGCCGCGACCGTTACCGGCGTGATCTCCGTTGCAAACAGCCCATCCGCGATAGCCCTCTGCGCGCGAGTGACCGATTCGATCGCGAATGCATCCTGCTGTTGACGTGTAAATGCGTATTTATCCGCCGTGTTCTCGGCGAAAAATCCCATCATCTCGCCACTGTATGGATCCTGCAGGCCGTCGTAGAACATGTGGTCGATGACTTCCTGGTGGCCCATGCGGTAACCGCCGCGCGCTTTGGGCAGCAGATAAGGTGCGTTACTCATCGATTCGAGGCCACCGGCGACAACGACCGACGCGCTGCCGGCCCTGATCAGGTCGTAACCGAGCATAATCGTCTTCATCCCCGAGCCGCACATCTTGTTGACGGTCGTGCAGGGCGTACCGACCCCGACGCCCGCGGCCAAAGCCGCCTGGCGCGCCGGTGCCTGACCGAGACCGGCGGGCAAAACGCAACCCATGAGCACCTCGTCAACGTCAGCTGCATCGATGCCCGTGTCCGCTATGGCGGCTGCTATGGCGGCAGCCCCGAGATGCGCTGCTGTTGCGCCGGCGAGCACGCCCTGAAACGCGCCGACGGGCGTTCGCTTGGCGCCAACAATGACGATTGGTTCTGCACTCATGGTGATGCTCCGTTCGTATTCTCCTTGTCCGGCGTACTTTGTGCACAAAGGTCAGGCTCGTCAAGGACGTCGATGATTCGCTGCCGCGTGATTTCCGCGAGCACACGGTGATCGGCAAACGCAGGATCGTCGGGTGGAATCGCTGGCAGGATGTTGATCCGTATCGGCACGGGTAGCGGCAATTTCGGTTCCCCCGGCATCATCTCGCGTGTTCCCGTGATTACAACGGGAACGACGGGCATTTGTCCTTGGGTTGCGGAGACAAACGCCCCCGGCCGAAACCGACCGACGCCCGGGAATTCACGAAACGTGCCCTCGGCGAAAAATGCCAGCGATTCGCCGCCTTTTGCGGCCTGGACGATCTTTCTTGCATCGCGGGCACTGCCGGCCGCCTCGAAGCGCTCGACAAACCGGGAGCCCGCACGGTGCAACAGGAAGTGGACAGTGGCGACGTCGCGAATTTCGCCCTTGACGACGAACGAGAACCGCGGGGGCAGGTAGCCTTTGAGGAGCAGGCCATCCAGGTAACTTGCGTGGTTGGCGACGACGACGCTATGCCCATCGGGCAGATTCTCGAGGCCGGTCACGGTCACGGAGGCCCCTGATAGCACGAAAACCGCCCGGGCCGCCGCCGCGATCAGCCGGCAGCGACGCTCGTGGCCGGGCACGAGCAATGCGACGATGAGCGCGAACAGGGTGCAGGCGCCGAAAACCGTCCAGCCCCACAGACCGAACAGGATTTCTCGACAACGTGTGACGAAACCGGATGCTGGGCGGCTCATGGCTTGATACGGTCCAAGGCTGGCTTGGCGATGATCACGGCCTGCAGTGTGACGCAGATCACTTTATGTTAATGCCTTGTGCATTCTGTGACAGCGGTCACGCCGGTAACCGGGCATCGTCATCATACTCAAAACCTTGAAAAATCCGTCGCTTGGCGGTGCAGTGTGCTGAATACGCGGCGGCGACGCAAAGGATTGCGCGGCTAACCCAATGGAAAGGTATGGCTAATACAGAGCAGAACAAAGCGGAATCGCAGACCATTGCGCGCTCTGAAGAGCTCGTTGATCGGTTTCTCGACGCGATATGGACGGAACGCGGCTTGTCGCAAAATACGCTCGGCGCCTACCGCGCCGATCTGATGACGCTCGGCCGTGGTCTTTCGGTACAGAACAAGTCCATCGATAAGGCCGATAAGGCGGACTTGCTCGAATTCATCGCCGGTCGCGTGGAGGGCGGCGCCAAGCCGCGCTCGACGGCCCGACAGTTGTCCAGTTTCCGGCGCTTCTTCCGTTACATCATGCGTGAAGGGATGCGCGACACCGACCCGACAGCCGACATCGAGATGCCGCGCATCGGTCGCTCGCTGCCAAAGTCATTGAGTGAGGACGAGGTTGAATCGCTCCTCAACGCGCCAAATACTGATGAGCCGCTAGGCCACCGCGATCGGGCTATGCTCGAACTGCTATACGCGACCGGCCTACGTGTTTCCGAACTCATCAATCTCAAGCAGTCACAGGTCAACTTCAATCAGGGTGTATTACGCATCGTTGGCAAGGGCGATCGTGAACGCCTGATTCCGCTGGGCGATGAATCGCAGCGCTGGCTCAAGGACTTCATCGACGGCCCGCGTATGGAGATCCTGCTCGAGCGCCAGACCGATTACCTGTTTCCGACGCGCCGTGGTGACCGCATGACCCGCCAGGCGTTCTGGCACATCATCAAGCGCTACGCCGAAAAAGCCAGTATTCGCAAGAAGTTGTCGCCGCACAGCCTGCGTCACGCTTTCGCGACGCATTTGTTGAATCGTGGTGCTGATCTGCGGGTTGTGCAGCTGCTCCTGGGTCACAGCGACCTGTCGACGACGCAAATCTACACGCATGTTGCGCGGGAGCGCTTAAAGGACCTGCACGGCGAGCATCATCCCCGCGGCTGATGTTAATATCGCTGCTCCGGGAACCCAATCGGTCCGGGCGTGTCCATTGACACGAGGCACTGAAGGCCAGGATTTTCGATGACCAGCCGCACTCCGATTAGCCATTGCATACGATTCTCGACCGCACTAGTTGCGGTACTGGCACTGTCCTCTGCGGTGGCCCAGGAGGTTGACGCGGAGCTCGAACAGGTCCGGCAGAAAGTCGCCGGTATGTTCGACATGATCGAGCCGGAGGACGTCCACACGAGCCCGATCCCGGGCTGGTACACGATCCAGAAGAGTTCGATCGTCGCCTATGTCTCGGCTGATGGCCGCTACCTGCTGCAGGGTGATCTCATCGACCTCGACAATCAGGTGAATCTAAGTGAGGTCACGCGTAACGAGGCGCGTCGCGAGCTGATGGCGTCCGTGTCCAATGACGAGGTCATTCTGTTTTCACCCGCCAAAGTCAGGTATTCGGTGGCGGTCTTCACCGATGTCGAGTGCACGTATTGCCGACGCCTGCACAGCCAGATCGATGAATACCTCGCGCACGGCATCGAAGTGCGGTACCTGCTATACCCGCGCAGCGGGCCCGCATCGCGCTCCTGGAACACTTCCGAGGAAGTCTGGTGCGCCAGTGATCGCAACAGTGCACTCACAATGGCGAAGCTGGACCGCGCGTTCGAGTCGACCAACTGCGATTCGTCGATTATTCAGGAACATTACGTCATGGGCGGTGACGTCGGTCTGAGTGGCACGCCTGCGATCGTCCTAGACGACGGCACGTTGATCGGTGGCTACCTCACACCTGACGAGCTAAAAGCCCGCCTCGACAAGCTGGGCTTGAGCCACCCGTAACCTGCCGGATCGTGGCCTGCCTGGCGGGATGGCGTTTGGGTCGTGTTCGGGCGTTAGGATTTGGCACGGCGCAGCTCGTGGATGTGCACGCCCTTGTTTGTGCCCGCGTCCTCGAAATATTTTCTGAGCGCGTAATGGCCGCTATGAAACGCGATGTTGTCCCAGGGTACTTCGTCCTCACCAAATAACCGCACTTCGAGGCTCTCTTTGCCGATGCCGAAATCGCCGACAAGCTTCGCCGTATAGAAAAGGTGCACCTGGCCGGCATCGATCACATCGACCGCCGCAAACATGTGGCCAATTTCAACTTTCGCACAGGCTTCCTCGAGCGTTTCGCGGGCCGCACCCTGGGCCGTCGATTCGCCCAGTTCGAGGAATCCGGCCGGCACCGTCCAGTAGCCGTAACGAGGTGATATGGCCCGCTTGCAGAGCAAGATCTGGCCGTCTTTTTCGGGAACGCAGCCGACGACAACGAGAGGATTCTGATAATGAATCTTGCCGCAACTGGCGCAGACCCAGCGCTCATGAGTGTCGTTTTCGGGCATGCACAGGGAAACCTGTTGGCCGCAGCTGGAGCAATAATTCATCGTGGACTTGTCTTTTCAATCAGAGGCATGGTGCCGGGAGAGAGAATCGAACTCTCACTCTGTTGCCAGAACCGGATTTTGAGTCCGGCGCGTCTACCAGTTCCGCCACCCCGGCATGCCCTAATGGACGGGGTCTGAACCCAGGTGCCCCGGCCGGAAGGCGCACAGTATATGCGCGGTTTCGCATCCTCGCCAGCAGCCAAAAAAATAACGGCGGATTGCGACTCTTTCCCTGCATTCTGCATCTAATATTCCGAGATATGAGCAAATTTGCCGACATCCAGATCGACCCGGCGATCGTCAGGCGGGCGGCTCGAGGCGATGCGCGCGCCCACGAGATCATCTATAGAGCATTCGCGACGCCGGTTTACTCGGTGTGCCTGCGGTTCACACGGGTGCCGGCGCATGCCGAAGATCTGACGCAGGAGACGTTCATCGAGGTCATGCGGTCGATTGGCAAGTTTCGCGGCGAAGCCGCACTCGGCAGCTGGATTCGCCGTATTGCCGTGTCCAAGGCGCTGATGTTCCTGCGCTCTGCCTGGACGAGTCGCGGCCAGTCGCTCGGCGAGGATTGGGATGACGTGACGCCAGGCAACGCGGCGAGTCACGGCGTCTCGAGCCGCCCCGACGAGGCGCTCGATCTCGATGCGGCGCTTGAGAATCTGCCCGACGTGAGCCGCACCGTTGTCTGGTTACACGATGTGGAAGGATTTACGCACAAAGAAATTGCGCAGTTGATGGGCCGCACAGAGAGCTTCTCAAAGTCGCAGTTATCGAGGGCCTATCAGCGCTTGCGACCGTTGCTCGCCACCGCTGAAGACGTCAGCGCCGAAGGTGCTGCCCTCAGGAGTTATTGAATATGAGCAGTGAGGTAAAGGACGAAGAGATGATTTGCGGACTGACCGCCAACGAACGTGAGGTACTGCAGAAGGGCCTGAATGAGCTTCCGCAGACGATGCCGCCGCGCGTCATCTGGCATCGCATTCGTGAGCAAGCGGCCGCTGAAGGCCTGCTTCGCCCACCCGTATCGCGACGGCTATCGACCTGGTATGGCGGTGTTGGCATCGCCGCCGCGGTAGTCCTCGCGGTCATCGTCTTACCGAGAGCGATGGATACGTCCGAGCCCGAGTCCCGCACGGAGCCACCGGTTACGGCGCAAACTAACCAGGTGGAACTGACCGCGCTGCAGGCGCTGATGGTGCAGTCACAGCAGCTCGAGAGTGACCTTAGGGCGCTGCCCGACGAACCACGCGTTATGCGCGCCAGTACGGTCGCAACCCTCTCCGGTCTCGAGGATCGCATCGCAGCGATCGACTACCAACTTAACGACTCGAGTACGCAGATGACACCTGAGGAACAAGAGATTTTCTGGCGCGAACGCGTCAGGTTGATGAATTCGCTGGTCCAGTTGCGCTATGCGCAGGCGCAACGGGCAGCATTCTGATAAGGAGACGAGAGTGATGAAGAACTTGACATTCATTATCCCTGTTGCGGCAGCTTTGTTGCTTGCCGGGCAGGCGGCTGCGCAAACCGAGGATGAAGCGAGAGCGCAGGCGGAAGCTGCTAAGGAAGGGCAAGCCGTTGCGCTGCGTGAAGAGGAGGTCAGACGCCAGCTTGTCGAGGCCGAGGCGCGCATCGCAGAGGCTGCGAGGCAGATCGCCGAGCTGACGTCGGAGCGGCTGCCACAAATCCACCGATTCGAGCATCGACTCGAGTTATTCGACGACGAGCGGCCACGCCTGGGCGTCACAATCGCGGGGGATGAAGACGGTCCCGTCGAAGGCGTACGCATTGTCGGCGTGACACCCGGTAGTGCGGCCAGTGATGCGGGTCTGCGTGCCGGCGACGTCATCACATCGATCAATGACGAATCTCTCAGCGCCCAGGATGCCGAAGCGGCAAACAGCAAGCTGCTCGACTTCATGGCTGGCGTCGAAGAAGGCGACACGCTCAACATCGAATATCTGCGAGACGGCAAGGTCGGTGCGGTCGAGGTAGAACCGAAGCCGGTCGACAGTAACGTATTTGCATTCGGCGATGGCCGCGGCATCCGCATACCGGGCGGGCCTGAAATTCATGTTGCGCCGGGTATGGTCGACGGCTTGAAGGAGAACTTAATGTTCCACTGGTCCGGCAACAGCTGGGGCGATATGGAACTCGTCGAGCTCAACGAAGGGCTCGGTCGGTATTTTGGCACCGACCAGGGTCTGCTGGTTGTCAAGGCGCCAGATTCGAACGCGTTCAAGCTCGAGGACGGCGATGTCATTCAGAAGATCGACGGCCGTACTCCGAGTTCGGTGCGCCATGCGATGCGCATTCTCGCGTCCTACCAGGCTGGTGAGGCGCTCGAGCTGGAAATCATGCGCGACAAGAAGCGCCGCACACTCGAGATCGAGATTCCCGATGAGCGCAGCAGCGGGTTATGGCCGCACCGGGCACCGGTCTCTCGACCCGCAGGTATTCCGGCAGCTCCACGCCCTGCCATACCGATCGAGCAGACCTAGGCTGACTCCTCTGCAACAGGCGCGCATGGCTTTGTTACCATGCGCGCCCATGCGTCTTTCCGACTTTGACTACTCGTTGCCCAAGGAGCTGATCGCTCAGTATCCGGCGGTGGGACGGCGCGACAGCCGTCTGCTCGAAGCGGGCGATCGCCTCGTTGATCGCCAATTCGCGGAGCTGCCTGCATTACTCAATGCCGGTGACCTGCTTGTGTTCAACGACTCGAGGGTCATTCCGGCGCGCCTGCACGGCCGCAAGGACACGGGCGGCAGGGTAGAAGTGCTGCTCGAGAGGATAACGGGTGACAAAGACGCACTCGCGCATGTGCGCGCGAGCAAATCGCCCAAGCCTGGAAGTACGCTGTCGTTGCCGGCGGGCGCCGAGGCTTCGGTGGTTGGCCGCAGTGGAGAGTTGTACTTGCTTCACTTTTCAACAGCCGTACTGCCGTTTCTCGAGCAATACGGTGAAGTGCCCTTGCCACCGTACCTCGATCGGCCCGCGGAGTCGGCCGACAGCGAGCGTTATCAGACAGTCTATGCGCAATACCCCGGAGCCGTCGCGGCGCCGACCGCCGGCTTGCATTTCGATGCCGAGATGCTCGAAGAGACGCTTGCAAAAGGCGTGCAGCACGCCTGGGTGACATTGCACGTCGGCGCCGGGACGTTTCAGCCATTGCGTTACGAGAACGTTGCTGACAACCGACTGCACAGTGAACGCCTGGAAGTCGATCAGAGATGCTGCGACATCGTCAACGCTACCCGGACCGCCGGTGGTCGTGTCATCGCCGTCGGCACGACATCGGTGCGCGCATTGGAGAGCGCGGCGGCGGGCGGCTGCCTCGTGCCGTTCGCCGGTGAGACCGATCTCTTCATAGTACCTGGTTACAGGTTCCAGATGATTGACGCAATGATCACGAACTTTCATTTGCCGCAGTCGTCGCTGTTGATGCTTGTTGCCGCTTTTGCGGGTACGGAACGTATCCTCGATGCGTACGGACATGCTGTGCGCGAGCGGTATCGGTTTTTCAGTTATGGTGATTCAATGTTCCTGCTGCCAGAATCCGCGGCGTGAAGTTCGATATCCACAATCAGTGCGGCGCGGCGCGTCATGGCACTGTGACGCTGCAACGCGGTGTTGTACGCACGCCAGCGTTCATGCCCGTCGGAACCTACGGCACGGTCAAGAGCGTCACGCCCGAAGAAGTCGCCGCCGACGGCGCCGACATCATTCTCGGCAATACCTTTCACCTGATGTTGCGGCCTGGCGTGGAAACAATCAAAAAACACGGCGGCCTGCATGAATTCATGAACTGGCACCGCCCGATCCTGACAGACTCGGGCGGATACCAGGTGTTTTCGCTCGCGGCGATGCGCAAGCTGTCGGAGGAGGGTGTTCGCTTCCAGTCGCCGATCAACGGCGATGAGGTATTCCTGACACCGGAGAGGTCGATCGAAGTACAGCACGATCTCCATTCCGACATCACAATGATCTTCGATGAATGCACGCCGTACCCGGCGTCCGCGGCAGCAGCGCGCGAATCGATGGAGTTATCACTGCGCTGGGCCGGACGTAGCCGGCAGCGCTTCGATGAATTGCGTCACGCTGATTCGTCACGCGGGGAGGCGCTGTTCGGCATTGTCCAGGGAGGGATTTACGATGACCTGCGCGAAGAATCACTGCAGGGACTTTGCGAGCTCGATTTTGACGGTTATGCCGTTGGCGGATTGGCGGTCGGCGAACCGGACGATGAGCGCATCGCCGTGCTCGATGAACTGCTGCCGAAAATGCCGGCCGAGCGCCCCCGCTATCTGATGGGCGTCGGCACGCCCGTCGACATCGCCGAGTCCGTGCTGCGTGGTGTCGACATGTTCGATTGCGTTATCCCGACCCGGCATGCACGCAATGGGCAGCTGTTCACATCGGCCGGTGTCATCAAGTTCAGGCACGCCCGGTACGCGGACGATACCTCACCGCCGGATACCGAGTGCGCTTGCTACGTATGCCAGAATTACAGCCTCGCCTACCTGAGGCACCTCGAGAAATGCGGCGAAATTCTCGGCGCGCGCCTCGCAACGCTGCACAATCTTCATTATTATCAGAAGCTTATGTCGGATCTGCGGCTGGCGATCGACACGGATTCGCTGCCCGGTCTGGTAGCCGCGATGCGTGCCCGCTACGCCGCGTGACCCGATCTCCGGTGTTTCGCGCGGACCGGACCTTGCGATCGCGGAAGCCGCCCTTATTTCTGTCGCTCTGTGCGATAATACCGCGCTGATTTTCGCGGGTAGTCCGTCCAGCCAGCCAAGCAGAATAGTCACCTATGGATTTTTTTATTCAAAACGCATATGCGCAGGGCGCTCAGCAGGGCAGCCCATTCGGTTTTCTTTTGCCGATGATCATTATTTTTGCCGCGTTCTATTTCCTGCTGATTCGTCCGCAGCAGAAGAAGCAGAAAGCGCACGCAGCACTCGTGTCAAATCTCAAGGTTGGCGACGAGATCCTGACGGCCGGAGGCATTCTCGGCAAGATCACGGGTGTCAGTGAGCATTATGTTGTCGTAGAGATCAGCGACAACACGGAAATCAAAATGCAGAAGGCTAGCGTTTCGCAGGTCGTACCGAAAGACACTTACGACAACGCCTGATTCCTGACGGGCGCCAGGCAATGAACAGATATCCAACTTGGCTGAACACGCTCGTACTCGTCACATTGCTGACCGGCATCCTGCTGGCGTTGCCGAACATCTATGGTTCCGCTCCGGCCGTGCAGCTGGCCAACGTCAATGGCGCAGCCGTGACCGAAACACAATTGGATAACTACCTGCGCGCGGTAGACAACGATGGCGTAACGCCCGAAGAGGCATATATCAAGGACGGCCGCGCGGTCATTCGATTCAACACGGTTGAGGATCAACAGCGCACCGGCGAGCAGCTGCGGGTCCGTTACGAACGCGACGCTAATGTCGCGCTGACGCTCGCGCCACGGTTGCCTGCATGGGTGCGAACGATGGGGCTCAATCCGATGAGCCTCGGTCTTGACCTGCGCGGAGGCGTTTACGTACTTCTCGAGGTCGACATGACGACCGCGATCGAGAATCGCATGCGCTCTTATGAGCAGGATATCGACGACCGCTTGCGTGAAGCGCGGATTCGGCACCGTGTCGATCTCAGCAACGGCATTATTACCGTGCGCCTGACGAGCGCGGAGGACCTGCAGCGGGCGCGCCAGATCGTTACCGAAGCAGATCCCGATATCCTCATCGGCGACGGCGCCGACGGCCGCTCGTTGTCGGTGCGCATGAGCGAAACGCAGATCAAGGAAAGGCAGGACTTCGCGATCGAGCAGAACATGACGACGCTGCGGAATCGCGTGGATCAACTCGGCGTCGCTGAGCCACTCGTGCAGCGACAGGGCGTCGATCGCATTGTCGTACAGCTGCCCGGCGTGCAGGATCCGACGGAACTCGAGAAAATCCTGACGGCGACGGCTACGCTCGAATTCCGACTTGTCGATCAGGCCGGCGATTTGCCCGGATCGCGCCGCTACATGGGCCGCGGCAACGAGCCATCGCAGGTGCTGAAGCGCGAGGTGATCGCTTCCGGAGACGAGATCGTCGATGCAAGTTCCGGTTTCGATCAGGACGGGCAGCCGGCGGTGCATATCACGCTCGATTCGGCAGGCGGCGAACGCATGCTCGCAACGACACGGGACAATGTGGGCAAATTGATGTCGACGGTATTCATCGAGTGGCGCGAGGAGACCGTTCAGCGTGGTGGCGTTACCGAAAAGCGCAAGGTCAAGACAGAGGAGATCATCAACTCGGCGACGATTCGCGGCGTGTTCAAGAATCGTTTCCAGATCACGGGACTAACGCCAATGGAAGCCCGCGACCTCGCCGTATTGTTGCGTGCCGGCGCCCTTGCGGCGCCCGTTTACAAAGTCGACGAGCGCACGATTGGACCCAGCCTCGGGCAGGACAATATCGACCGTGGCTTCCGCGCGATCCAGATCGGTTTCCTCGCCGTAATCGTATTCATGGCGTTCTACTATCGCTGGTTCGGCATGATCGCCAACGTCGCGCTCTTATCAAACCTCGTCTTTATCGTTGCTGTATTGTCGCTGCTCGGCGCGTCGCTGACCTTACCCGGTATTGCGGGCATTGTGTTGACGGTTGGTATGGCTGTCGATGCGAATGTGCTGATATTCGAGCGCATACGCGAGGAGGTCAGGGATGGTGCGTCCCCGCAGGCGGCGATCAATTCTGGCTACGAAAAAGCACTGTCGTCTATCGCGGATGCAAATATCACAACGTTGATCGCTGCCGTCGTATTACTGGCGCTGGGCACGGGCCCGATCAAGGGTTTCGCGATTACGCTGATGATCGGCATTCTGACGTCTATGTTTACGGCAATTGTTGGCACGAGATCGATCGTGAATCTCGCGTTCGGTGGTCGCAAGATCTCCTCGATTCCGGTGTAGTGGCTCGTCGATGCGCCTGATCAAACACAAAACCAATTTCAATTTTCTCGGTCCGACGCGGCGCAAGATCGCGCTTATACTGTCGGCGATTGTGATCATCGGGTCGATAGTTTCGCTGTTCACGCATGAACGGCCGCTGGAATTCGGCATCGACTTCACAGGCGGTATCTTGCTCGAGGTGGGTTACCCGCAGCCTGCCAATCTCGAGTCGATCCGCAACAACCTTGCCGATGCCGGGTTCGAAGATGCCCAGGTGCAGCGTTTCGGTGCTGATACAGACGTGCTGGTCAGACTGGCACCGCAGGCGGACCGGGAACCTGATGAGTTGCGTGAGGAACTGCGCAGCACGGTCGCGGCGGGCACGTCGGGCGTCGAACTGCGGCGTGTCGAGTTTGTCAGCCCGCAGGTTGGCAAGGAGCTGACCGAACGCGGCGGTCTTGCGATGATCATCGCCCTGCTATTGATCTTCATCTACGTCATGGTTCGCTTCCAGTGGAAGTTCGCGGCCGGCGCCGTTGCTGCCCTCGCGCATGATGTCATCGTCACCGTCGGGGTTTTCTCGATTTTTCGGTTCCCGTTTGATTTGACGGTGGTAGCCGCAGTGCTGGCCGTGATCGGTTACTCACTCAATGACACCGTCGTAGCATTTGACCGGATTCGCGAAAATTTCTTCAAATTGCGGGGTGTTTCTGCGGAAGAGTCGATGAACACGTCGATCAATGAAATGCTCGCGCGCACGCTGATCACCGGCGTCACGACATTGCTCGTGCTCGTCGCACTGTTAATATTCGGCGGCGAGTCAATCGCGCCGTTCTCCATCGCCCTGATCGTCGGTATCGTCGTCGGCACATACTCGTCGATCTACACAGCGAGCGCGACGGCACTGCTGCTCGGTGTTACTGCCCAGGACCTGCTCGAGCCCGTCAAAGATCCCGATCTCATCGACGACCTACCATAAGAGGCGGTCATGCCCGCGGCCCGCCATATGACCGATCGCGGCCGGCCCGCCGGCATGGTTGCCTCCCACGGCAAGCCACTTCGACAGAAACGCTGCTGTCAAATCAGGAGACGAGGTCTCTGATTTCGGCCGCGCACAGCCTGGCGAATTCGCGATAGATGCGCGGCGTGCCGGTCAGGACGTGGCCGGTCGTCATGAAATCCTCACTGCCGTCGAGTCCGCTGATGATGCCGCCGGCCTCACGAATGATCAGGCTGCCTGCAGCCAGGTCCCAGGGCGCCAGGCCTGTTTCGAAGAAAGCGTCGAGACGCCCGGCCGCAACGTAGCAGAGGTCGAGTGCGGCGGCGCCGGCCCGGCGGACGCCGGACGTGTGCCGAATCGACTTGGCCAGCATGTCCATGTACGGCGATATTTCGGTATCGGCCTGGCGGAACGGAAAACCGGTGCCGAGTAACGAGAGATTGAGATCCTGCTGACCGCTGACGCGAATGCGCCGCCCGTCCAAATGGGCGCCGCTGCCACGTGTCGCCGTAAACAGCTCCTGGCGCAGCGGGTCGTAGACGACGCCATGTTCCATGCGGCCCTCGTGTTGTACGCCGATGGAAACGGCGAAGACCGGGAAGCCGTGCAGGAAATTGGTTGTGCCGTCGAGCGGATCGATAATCCAGACGGTGTCGCAATCGCCCGTCGCGCCGCTTTCCTCGGCGAGGATCGCGTGCTCGGGGTAGTGCCTGTGAATCGTCTCTATGACGGCGCGTTCGGCCGCATAATCTGCGTCACTGACATAATCGTTGCGGCCCTTCTTTTCAATCTTCAGCTTGTCGAGATTGACCATCTTTCTTATGAGCGTGTTGCCAGCCTTGCGCGCGGCCATCACCGCTACATTGAGTAGTGCGTGCATCGAACGATTCCGTCAGTGTGAAAGAACTCGGCCACAGTGGGCCACGGCGTTAGAATAACGGACTTTGGGCCGCCTAAGAAGTACATGACGATACGCATTATCCTCGTTGGCACCACGCATCCGGGAAACATCGGCGCGGCAGCGCGCGCTATGAAGAATATGGGTGTGTCCGATCTGGTGCTCGTTGGACCGCGGCATTTTCCGCATGCAAAGGCCACAGCGCGCGCATCCGGTGCTGTCGATGTGCTCGAGAATGCGAGCGTCGCAGAATCGCTCGAGGATGCGATCAAGGATTGCGTGTTTGTAGTTGGCGCCAGCGCGCGGTCGCGAGCCCTCAGCTGGCCGTGCCTGGAGCCACGCGATTGCGCCGCGCGGCTGCTCGACAAAAGTCGGGAGGGCCCGGTGGCCGCAGTTTTCGGCCCGGAAAAGTATGGGCTGACGAACGCCGATCTCGATCTTTGCGATGCGCTGCTGACGATTCCGACAAATCCGGACTTCAGCTCGCTGAATCTGGCCATGGCCGTACAGGTACTGACCTACGAGTTGCGCGCGGCCGGCATTGAAGAGAAACCGCCTTATTATGAACCTGACGCGCCGGTCGCGACGAGTGAAGAACTGCAGTACTTCTATACGCATCTCGAGCGGGTTTTGACCGATATCGGGTTTCTCGACCCGGAGAATCCGCGCCACCTGATGCGCCGCCTGCGGCGCCTGTTCATTCGCGCGGAGCCCGATAAGAATGAGGTCAACATCCTTCGCGGTATCCTCGCGGCAATAGAAAAGGACCGGCAGGCAGACTCATGAGGGAAAAGGACGACAGTATTTATCTCGACTACGCGGCAACGACTCCTGTGGACCCACGCGTCGCCGCAACGATGGCGGCGTTACTGACAGCTGACGGCGACTTCGCCAACCCGGCGTCTGCGCATCGGCCCGGGCGACGCAGTAGCGAGCATGTTGCGAAAGCCAAAGAACAGCTGGCGGCGCTGCTGCATGTTCATCCGGAGCGTCTTATCTGGACGTCAGGCGCTACCGAGTCCGATAACCTCGCCATTCTCGGTGCGGTGCGAGCGCGGCAGCACCGCGGCAAACACCTGATCACGATGCCGACCGAGCACAAGGCCGTGACCGATGTTTGCCGGGTCCTCGAGAAGCAGGGCTTCGAGGTGACCTGGCTCACTCCGGGCCCGAATGGCCTTCTGGATATAGAGGTACTTGAGAACGCCATTCGCGATGACACCCAGCTCGTCTCCATCATGCACGTGAACAACGAGACCGGCGTCACGCAGGATATAGCCGGCATCGGAGCATGTTGCCGGGAGCGCGGCGTGTTGTATCACGTTGATGCCGCGCAATCGGTTGGCAAGCTACCGCTGGATCTCGACAGTCTGCCGGTCGACCTGCTGTCGTTGACGGCGCACAAGTTCTATGGCCCGAAGGGCATTGGCGCGCTATTCATTGCAGAACGCCCGGGCTGTAACATCGAGCCGCTGATGTATGGTGGCGGGCAGCAGCGGGGTTTGCGTCCGGGCACACTCGCTGTACACCTGATCGCCGGCCTCGGCCACGCCGCGGAAATCGCAATGTCCGCTCTTGCAGATGACCTGCGGCATCTGGCCACACTGCGCGATCGGCTCTGGGCCGGCATCCGTGAGACACCGGGCGTGACCCTGAATGGCGATATCGTCACTGGCTTCCCGGGCATTCTCAACGTCAGCGTCGCCGATATCGAAGGCGAAAGCCTGTTGCTGGCGCTCGAGCCGCTCTGCGTTGCCACAGGGTCCGCGTGTAACTCGCAGATTCAGGAGCCATCCTACGTATTGCGCGCCCTGGGTCGAACTGACATGGAAGCGCAAAGCGCGATCCGGTTCAGCCTGGGCAGACCAACGACGAGTGAGGATGTCGATGTCGCAATCGATCTTTATCGTAACGCTGTAAGCAAGCTGCGCAGCATCGCGCCCGCGGTAGCTGCATGAGCACCGAGCCCTACAGCGCGGCCGTGCGGGCCAGGTTCAACAATCCCGAGCATGCCGGGGTCCTCGAAGCTGCAGTCAGCGCCAGCCTTGATGATCAGGGTGTGCGCGTGCAGCTATTCGCGGACCTCGAAGCAGGCAATATCGCCGCGCTGCGCTTCAAAGCCTGGGGCTGCCCGCACGTGATTGCGGCGGCAGAAGCGTTATGCGCGGAATTCGAAGGCAGACCGATTGCGGACCTCGACGCGTTTTCGGCTGCGGCGCTTATGCAAAGTCTCTCTATACCCGTGGAGAAAACCGGACGTATACTTGTCATAGAAGACGCGGTGCGATCGCTTGGGAAGCAGCTCCGTGGGACAATCGATACGACGACTGAGCAAGACTGATCATGGCAATTTCATTGACGCAATCGGCCGCCGAACGCGTGCAGAAGTACCTCGAGACACGGGGCAAGGGGGTCGGATTGCGCCTCGGCGTCACGCAGACCGGCTGCTCCGGTTACTCGTATGTGATCAACTATGCCGACGACGTCGCATCGACCGATATCATATTCGAGGACAAAGGCGTCAAAATTGTAGTCGATCCCGACGCGCTCAAGCTCATTGATGGCACCGAGGTCGATTTCGTCAAAAACGGCCTAAACGAGGCATTCAGTTTCAGAAATCCGAACGTCGCCGGCGAATGCGGCTGTGGCGAAAGCTTCAACATCTGAAGTAAAATTAATCGTTTACGTTCGCGGCTTCGGTTTCATCGCCGGATTCCCATTTACCCTTCATTCTGACGAATCGTATAGACAACTAAGGATTGACTAATGGCGGTTGAGCAGACGCTCTCAATTATCAAGCCTGACGGCGTACAAAAGAACCTGATCGGCGAGATCTACAGCCGCTTCGAGAAAGCCGGCCTGCAGATCATTGCGGCGCGGATGCTACACCTGACGACCGAGCAGGCGCAGGATTTCTACGCGGTACACCGCAAGCGGCCTTTTTACAAGGACCTGGTCAGTTACATGACATCCGGGCCCGTAATCGTTCAGGTTCTCGAAGGTGAGAGCGCGATCGCGAAGAACCGCGACATCATGGGAGCAACGAATCCAGCCGATGCGGACCCCGGCACGATACGCGCCGAATTCGCAGCGAGTATCGAGGAAAACGTGGTGCACGGCTCGGACGGCCCGGAGACAGCGGCGACCGAGATCGCGTTTTTCTTCGGCGTCGACGGCATTTGCCCGCGAACCCGTTAGGACGATCTGTGCCACAAGCGACTGACAAGACGAATCTCCTGGGATTGCCGCAAGGCGATCTCGAGGCACGTTTCGCCGCAATGGGCGAGAAGCCATTTCATGCGCGGCAGTTGTTGCGCTGGATCCACCAGCGCGGTGTCACGGACTTTGCGGCAATGACCGATTTGTCGAAGTCATTGCGACAGCGCCTGGCCGAATCCACAGAAATCGTGGTGCCGCGCGTCCTGTCACAGCTCGACTCGGCTGATGGAACGGTCAAGTGGCTGTTTGCGAGCGGCTCGGGGCAGGCCGTCGAGGCTGTCTTCATACCGGAGCCGGGTCGCGGCACGCTGTGCATCTCGTCACAAGTCGGTTGCGCGCTGGACTGCGCCTTTTGCGCGACGGGTGCGCAAGGCTTCAACAGGAATCTTACAGCCGCGGAGATCATAGGCCAGGTGTGGCATGCAAATCAGACATTGTCGCGGCGCTCCAATCGTGAATTCGCCGTGACCAATGTCGTGTTCATGGGCATGGGTGAGCCGCTGGCAAACTATCGCCAGCTCGTGCCGGCGCTCGAACTTTTGCTGTCCGATCTTGCTTACGGGCTGTCACGCCGCCGCGTGACAGTCAGTACGTCGGGCATCGTGCCACAAATCCACCGGCTCGGTGACGACTGCAATGTGTCGTTAGCGATATCGCTGCATGCGCCGAACAATGTGCTGCGCAATCGACTCGTACCGATCAACAAGCTGCATCCGATCGAGGAACTGCTTGACGCCTGCTGGCAGTATGCAGCCAAACATGCCAACCGTTTCATTACGTTCGAGTACGTCATGTTGCGCGATGTTAACGACTCGCTGCAACATGCTGACGAACTTTTCGACCTTCTCCGCGGTAAACCGGCCAAGGTCAATCTGATTCCGTTCAATCCCTTCAGTGGTACGGCATTCAAGAGGTCGGCCGCGGATACAATCAGACATTTTCAGGACAGGCTCAGGAAACGCGGGCTCGTGGCGACGACGCGCAAGACCCGTGGTGAAGATATCGATGCAGCCTGTGGTCAGTTGGCTGGTAAAGTGAGTGACCGCATGCGGGTTCGTTTGAGTGAGAAAAACATCAAGGTGGCAACGGCGTGAAGACAAAGAGCGATCTTATTTGGGTATGGGTGGCAGCGAGCATTTGTTTGTCGGGCTGTGTTTCGACGACGACCGGTCCTTCCAAACCGGATGCGGATGATGCAGATGCGGCCGAGCTCAACTATCAGTTGGGCGCGCGCTACTACAAGAACGGTAACTACGAGCTGGCACGGGATCGGTTGCTCTACTCCCTAGAGCTGGATCCGAAGCGCGCCGTCGCGCACACGACGCTGGCACTGACCTATGAGCAATTGGGAAACGTACGTCTGGCCACCGAGTCGTATGAGCAGGCAGTTCGTGTGGCGCCGCGTGACTATGATGTCCTCAATACTTACGCAGTATTCCTGTGCCGCCAGAGCCAGTACGACAAGGCGGAAGGGTACTTCGAGCGCTCGGTGGGCATTCGCGAGAACGACAATGCGCAGATCATGTTGACCAACGCTGGCGTGTGCATGACACAAAAGCCCGATATTGAGAAGGCGGAGTCGTTTTTCCGTCGCGCACTCGATCTCAAGCCGAACTACGGCGAAGCACTTTTACAATTGTGCGTGTTGAAGCACTCTCAGGGCGATGACCTCAACGCGCGGGCTTTCCTGCAGCGCTTCCTGAGCAGCAATCCGCCGTCGGCGAGCATCCTGTATCTGGGCGCGCAGATCGAGGCCAGGCTTGGTGATGATCGCGCCAGGACCGACTTCGAAAATCGCATCCTGCGCGAGTACCCGAGGTCACCCGAGGCACGGCGCATTCTGGAGTCCGGGGCGGGATGACCGACGAGCAGGACAATTCAGTAGCCGAGTCACGCAAGGAGGAGCCGCAAGGTCCGGTCGGCGGTGAACGTCTCGCACAGGCGCGGCGCGAACAGCAGATCAGTGTCCTCGAAGTCGCGAAAGAGCTGCATCTCGACGAACCCAAGGTACGTGCGCTCGAACGCAACGAGTTTGACGTACTTGGTGCACCCGTCTTCGCCAAGGGCCACCTGCGCAAATATGCGCAGCTCGTTGGGGTCAACGCCGATGACGTATTCGCCGATTACTATCAACTGACCCGCTCGACCGGTTTGCCGCCGATTGTCGTGGGCAGGGCCAAAGCCCGCGAGGAGTTATCGCCCGGCCCGTGGATCGCGGCGATTATCGTGCTGCTGGCCGCCGCGGCCGCCTACTGGTGGTTCGCCGTGCGTGTGCCTGCTTCGAGCACACCCTCGCCGGCTTCCGAACAATTGCAGGAGCCTGAGCAGACGGACGTTGACGCTGCCGAAGTCGTTGATGCAGCCGATGTCGTCGATGCAGCCGACGCGGCCGCGGCAGTCGAAGCTGACGATACAGTCGTGTTGGCGGCGATACGCGCAGACGACCCGGCCGCGGCTGTGACGTCGCCTGATGTTGAACCGTTGGCCGCCGCAGCGGCGACCGTGCTGGAGCCGGAGCCGGAGCCCGCCGAACAGCAGCCCATCGAACAGCCTCTGCTCGATGGCGAGCTGCAGCTAACCTTGTCGTTCTCGGGCGATTGCTGGACCGAGATTACCGCCGCTGACGGTCGGCGCCTGTTCTTCAATATGGGCCGCGCCGGCCGCACGGTCGAACTTCGTGGCCAGGCGCCGCTGGCGGTGCTGTTCGGCAATGCGGACAATGTCAGCGTTCAGGTCAACGGCAGCGACTATAGCGTGCCACCGGCCAGTCGCAGCGGTCGGACCGCGCGCCTGATGATTCGCAATCCCTGACTCACAGTGAAACTGAAAGCCATACGGGGAATGAACGATATCCTGCCGGGCGTGTCCGGTACATGGAGTTTCCTCGAGTCCGTCGTTCGTGACATCGTCGGTTCCTACGGGTATGCCGAGATTCGTTTGCCGTTACTCGAGCAAACGGAGCTGTTTCGGCGCTCGATCGGCGAAGTCACCGACATTGTCGAAAAGGAGATGTACACGTTTCTCGATCGTAATGGTGAAAGTCTGACGCTACGTCCCGAGGCAACGGCCAGTGTCGTGCGTGCCGGAATCACGAACAGCCTGCTCTACAACCAGAAGCAAAAGCTGTGGACCGCGGGGCCCATGTTCCGCTACGAAAAGCCGCAACAAGGCCGATACAGGCAATTCCACCAGTTCGACGTCGAGGCCCTCGGTTATGCCGGCCCCGATATCGACGCCGAGCTCATTATCATGGGCGCCAGAATGTGGCAGCGGCTCGGCATCGATCGAATCGCGCTGCAGATCAATTCGCTGGGTTCCCCCGCAGCGCGGGCCAGGTATCGTCAGACTCTCGTCGAGTATTTTTCGGGCGTGAAAAATGCGCTTGATGAGGATAGTATTCGCCGCCTCGAGCAGAATCCGTTGCGGATCCTCGATAGCAAAAACCCGGATATGCAGGCCATCGTTACGGCCGCGCCGGTAATGCTGGATTTCCTCGACGCCGAGTCGGCCGAGCATTTTCAGCAACTCCGGGCGCTGCTGGATGCTGCCGGCATCGGTTATTCGGTCAATCCACGGCTCGTGCGCGGACTCGATTACTACAATCGCACCGTCTTCGAGTGGGTCACCGATGCGCTGGGTTCGCAAGGCGCGGTCTGCTCGGGCGGGCGCTACGACGGTCTGGTCGAGAAACTCGGCGGCCGGGCGACTCCCGCGGTTGGTTGGGCCATGGGCCTCGAGCGATTTGTCGCGCTGTTCGAGGCGTGTGGCGGGGTGGCGCCGGCCGCCAACGTCGACGTCTACATCGTCGCTGTTGGTGATGCGGCCGTCGTCCGGTCCTTCGAGGTGGCCGAGCAGCTACGCGACGCAATCGCGGGCATCAGGATCGAGTTGAACCTCGGCGACGGCAGCTTCAAGGCGCAACTGAAGCGCGCCGACAAGAGCGACGCCGAATATGCACTGATACTCGGTGAGCAGGAACTCGCTGATGAGCGCATTGGAATAAAACCTTTACGCAGTAGTGAAGATCAGAGCACTATCGCGATGGACGAGCTGGCAAAAACGCTGGCGAAGAGATTAGGCAAAGTAGTTCTGCAGTAGGCTACGACGGGTCAGAAAAGGCGTAATTCGTGGACGACTTACTTTCAGAGAAGGAACAGATTGAGCAGATGCGTGCGTGGTGGTCGGAGTACGGCCGCTACGTCATTGCCGGCGTCGTGATTGCCGTTGGCCTGTTGGTCGGTTTCAATCAATACAAAAGCAGCAAGCTCGCAGCAGAGGTCGAGGCATCGCAACTTTACGAGACGCTGGCGATACACGTAAGCGACGGCGACCTCGACAAGGCAGAGTCTATCGCCGACGACCTGGCCAATAATTACGCTAACACGACTTACTCCGCTCAGTCCAAACTCGCAATGGCGCGACTTTATATGGACAAAAATCGCGATCAGGATGCCGCGGACGTATTGAATGAGTTGCTGGTGCTGCGTGGCAACGAGGAGCTCAAGCATATCGGGCGGCTGCGACTTGCGCGCATATTGCTATATCAGGATAAGGCGCAGGAAGTTGTCGATCTTCTCGCGAACCAGGATAGTCCTGCGTTTCTGGCGCTCAACAGTGAGCTTCTCGGCGATGCATACGTGGTACTCGGTCGATTCGCTGACGCCGGCGACGCTTACCGTGAGGCGCTGGCCGATCCATCGTTGGTGCCGACAGTCGATCGCAGTATCGTGCAGATGAAACTGGCCGATCTGCCCACGGAAACCGAAGCTCAGGCAACACCGACCGCGCAGGATGAGACTGCAGAGCCGCCAGCCGAGGCTGGCGCAGAAGAAGTAGTAACGGCAACCGAAGACGAGGCAGGAGAAGCCGAGTGACGTCTGTGTTACGCGTGTTCGGCGCCGCAGTTGCAGCGGTCTTGCTGTCGTCGTGCGGTATTTTCGGCGGTGATGATGAGGACAAGGAACTCGAGCCGCTCGAACTCGTTGATATTGAGACGAAGATCAACATCCGGAGACTGTGGCGGGCCAGGGTCGGCGACGACGCCGAATTCCTGCGAGTCGCGCTACGCCCGGCCGGTGATGGCAATCGTATCTACGCAGCGAGCCGCGACGGCAACGTCGTTGCCTTCGACCCCGAATCGGGCCGCGAGGCCTGGCGCACCGAACTCGACATGGAGTTGTCGGCGGGTCCCGGTGTCGGTGAGGACCTTGTCGTCGTCGCAGCGGCTGATGGTCTTATTATCGCGCTCGATGCGGCGACTGGCGTCGAGAAGTGGCGCTCGGCTGTCTACGGTGAGACCTTATCGCAGCCTGTTATCAGAGGCGAAGTGGTCGTCGTATTGACGATCGACAATTTGCTGCGCGGTCTGTCGGCATTCGACGGTTCCGAAAGCTGGACCATTGAGCAATCAACACCGCGACTCACGATGCGCGGTTCGTCGTCACCGGTCGTCGTCGGCAGCACGGTCGTCGCGGGATTCGACAATGGCCGTCTCGTCGCGGCAGAAATATCCAGCGGTACTATCCAGTGGGAATCAGTGCTGTCGCCACCAAGCGGGCGCTCGGACCTCGAGCGCCTCGCAGACATTGACGGGCAGATCGCGGTAGTCGGGCAGGACGTCTATGCCGCCGGGTACCAGGGTCGCGTGGCGGCGATCGCATCCGAGTCGGGACAGATTATGTGGGCACGGGAGATATCGTCATTCGAGGGCGTGTCCGCAGACTGGAACAGCGTTTACACGGTCAACGAACGGGGCGAGGTTGTCGCGCTGTCGCGCCGCAATGGTGCCGAGACGTGGCGGCAGGTGTCGCTGCTGCGCCGCGAACCCACTTTACCAATAGCTTTTGCCACAACTGTTGTCGTCGGTGACCTCGAGGGCTACCTGCATTTTTTCAGCAATGTCGACGGCGAGCCTGTCGCACGATTACGCATGGGTAATCAGGCGATCTCGAACGAACCGGTCGTCGTCGCCAATCGTCTGTATGTGCAAAGTGACTCGGGCGACATCGCAGCGTACGCCGTGCAGGAACCGAGGCGCCGACGCAACGCACCCGATATCGCCGAAGACGAAGGCGCTTGACGAAGCGGAACCAGGTGCGGCTCTATGCTTCCCGTTATTGCGCTTGTTGGCCGGCCGAATGTCGGCAAGTCGACGTTATTCAATCGTCTCACGCGATCGCGTGACGCACTTGTCGCCGACTATCCCGGGCTGACGCGAGACCGGCAGTACGGCTTCGGCAAACTCGGACCGATGCCCTATCTCGTCATCGACACGGGCGGCGTTGCGGGCGGCGAAGTTGGCATCAGTGAACTCATGGCGGAGCAAACCGTTCGCGCACTCGAGGAGGCGGATGTGGCGATCGTCATGGTCGATGGGCGCAGCGGACTGACCGCCGCCGACGAACACGTTGCTGATCTCGCGCGCAAACATGCAAAGAAAACCTGGCTTGCCGTGAACAAAGCGGAAGGTCTCGACAGCGCCATCGCGTCGGGCGAGTTTCATGGGCTGGGATTTGGCGAACCGATCGCGATTTCCGCAGCCCATGGCGACCGGGTCAACGCGCTCATGGAGGCAGTGCTTGACGAATTCGACATAGTCGAGACCGACGAATCGGAGGCAGGCGACGATCATGACGATCGTGAAGTACGCATCGCTGTCGTCGGCCGGCCGAACGTGGGCAAGTCCACGTTGATCAACCGGCTGATCGGTGAAGAACGTCTCGTCGTCTATGATCAGCCGGGTACAACCCGGGACAGTGTGTCAGTGCCGTTCGAGCGCAATGACCGCAAGTATGAACTGATCGACACGGCGGGCATCCGTCGTAAGTCTAAAGTGCACGCAGCCATCGAGAAATTCAGCATCGTCAAAGCACTGCAGGCCATCGAACGTGCGCACGTCGTTGTCGCCGTGCTCGATGCGCACGAAGGTGTCACCGAGCAGGATGTGAGTCTGCTCGGACTCGTGCTGGAAAGGGGCCGGGCGCTTGTTGTCGCCACCAATAAATGGGATGGCCTGAGCGCGGCCGAGCGCAAGCACATCCGCGACGAGCTTGACCGCCGCCTGCCGTTTCTCGATTTCGCTGAACGCATGACCATTTCCGCACTGCACGGTACGGCCGTTGGCGATCTGCTACCGGCCGTTGAGCGGGCATATCGTGCGGCGACCCGCGACCTTTCGACAACAGCACTGACCCGCGAACTCGAAAGTGCTGTTACCGCGCATCCACCGCCGATGGTACGCGGCCGGCGCATCCGCCTGCGCTACGCGCATCAGGGTGGGCGCAATCCACCCGTGATCGTTATCCATGGCAATCAAACCGAGCGCCTGCCGGAAGCATATCGCCGCTACCTGATCAATCGATTCCGCAAGGCCTTCAAGCTGAAAGGGACGCCGGTGCGGCTGTCGATCAAGACCGGCGAGAACCCCTATAAGGGGAAACGCAACAAACTCACACCGCGGCAGCAACGCAGGCGCAAGCGGCTTAGGAAACACGCCAAACGGTGACTGGTCTGCTATAACGAAGACTGGTAACCGAGGATAATCAGGGAATGGGCGCAGCACGCAAAACTGTCACGTTCGAAGGCCGATTCGCAATGCACCGCGGCGGGCATCTGGAATCGCCGACGCTCGCCTATGAAACCTGGGGCAAACTCAATGATGTACGCGACAATGCGATACTGATTTTCAGTGGCTTGTCGCCGTCGGCACATGCGGCATCGTCGGAAGAGGACCCGTCGGCCGGCTGGTGGGAGGAAATGATCGGCTCCGGGTTGCCGCTGGACACCGATCGATTCTTTGTCATTGTCGTCAACTCGCTCGGCAGTTGCTTTGGATCCACGGGACCCGCATCGGTCAACCCCGAAACGGGCCAGATCTACCGCCTTGAATTCCCGGTGCTCACGCTCGAGGATGTTGCGGAGGCAGCCTACCTCGTTGTGCAGCATCTGGGCATTGAACAACTGTACTCGGTCGTTGGCTGTTCGATGGGCGGCATGAGCGGCCTCGCGTACTGCGTGCGTCACCCTTTTGCGACGCGCTCGCTGGTGTCGATATCGTCGGCGACGCGGGCGTTACCGTTTTCGATCGCCGTGCGCTCATTACAGCGCGAGATGATTCGTTCAGATCCCAAATGGCTGGACGGCAATTACGATCGTTCGGATCCGCCGACCACGGGTCAGCGACTCGCGCGCAAGCTCGGCATGATAACCTATCGATCACCGGTTGAATGGGAGCAGCGATTTGGTCGCGAACGAGTGACCGATCGTGCCCAGCCGGGCAATCAGTTCAAGATCGACTTTACGGTCGAGTCGTATCTGCAGAATCACGCCGAGAAGTTCAGCGGCGCGTTCGACGCCAATTGCTACCTGTACCTGTCGCGTGCGTCAGACCTGTTTGATCTTGCTGAGCACGGCGGCTCACTCAAGGCGGGCTTTGGCCGGCTGCGACTGGAGCGCGTGCTCGTTATCGGGGTTGAGACCGACATTCTGTTTCCGATCCATCAGCAACGCGAACTGGCCGAAGGCTTTGCCGCAGTCTGCGATGACACGCGGCTGATCGAGCTTGATTGCATAAAGGGTCACGACTCGTTTCTCGTCGACATGGACGCATTTCGCCCGGTCATCTGCGACTTCTTTGGCACCTGACCAAAATCGGGACATTTTTGATTTAGCACCTTAAATCAGGAATGTCGCCGTTTTGCTCCTGAGGAGAAAGCTTGGGCGAGACAGCTAATTTCGAAATCAGCTTGCGAAACCTGAGTCGTGATTTTGTCGAAGGGCAGCTGCTGCATCGGGTTCTCGACAACATCAGCGCAAATTTCGTTCGCGGCGAGTCCGTTGCGATTCGAGGCCGCAGCGGTTCGGGCAAATCTACGCTGCTCAACCTGATCGCCGGCATCGATACGCCGGACACCGGGCACGTCTTTGTCTCCGGAATCGATATCACGGGACTCTCTGAGCGTGATCGCACGCTCTTCAGGCGCGAGCACATCGGCTTTGTCTACCAGGCATTCAATCTCGTGCCTACGCTGAATGTCGCGGACAACATCCGTCTCGTGCTCGAGCTCAATAACGTATCTGCACGACAGTCTGCAGACCGCATCGCAGAGCTGCTGCAGGCTGTCGGTCTTGCCGACCGCGCCGGCACCTTCCCGGACGTGCTCTCCGGCGGTGAACAGCAGCGCGTTGCCATCGCGCGGGCACTCTGCCACAGGCCGCCGGTATTGCTGGCCGACGAGCCGACCGGCAACCTCGACGATGCGACTGCGGACATCGTCCTTGGATTGCTTGACGAACTCGTCAGGCGGAGTGGCTGCACGCTGCTCATTGCGACGCACAGCGCCCGCGTAGCGTCGTTTTGTGATCGGGTGCTGGAGCTCAGCAACGGCAGGTTTGACCAAGCTTCTGGCGACCCGATATCGTCATGATTCCTGTCGTCTATCGCGCCAACATCAGCTACCTGCTGCGACATCCCTGGCAGCTCGCGCTGTCGGTACTCGGTATCAGCATCGGCGTTGCGGTGATCATCGCGGTCGACCTCGCCAACGAAAGCGCGAGAAAAGCATTTCTGCTGTCGATGGATACGGTTACCGGTAAGGCCACGCACCAGATCATCGGCGGACCGCGCGGTATCGATGAAAACCTGTACGCGGCACTTCGCGTCGAGCACGGCATCCGCAGCATAGCGCCGATCGTCGAGGGCTTTGTCACGGTCAACGACAGCTCACTGCAGGTCCTCGGCGTCGATCTGTTCGCCGAGCAGGAAATGCGTGCTTTCACCTGGCAACCGTCGTCCGAATCGTCGCCGGATACTACGACTGCACAGTCATTGTTGCGTGGCATGCTGACCGAACCGGGCGCCGTTATGATGTCGGCCGTGACGGCGCAGGCTCTGGGACTGACTGCCGGTCAGCGATTCGACATCGTCGCTGCAGGTCGACACCACTCCGCACTCTTGCTGGGCACGTTCGATAATCGTGCGGCGGCAGGCCTCGATAATCTGATAACCGCCGATATCGCCAGCGCACAGGTCTGGCTCGACCAGCCGGGATGGCTCTCGCGAATCGACGTGCGACTCGCCGATGGCGATGCACCGGCGCGCGCACGACTCGAGTCATTACTACCCGCCGACACCAGCTTGCTGTCCGCGGCGGGGCGCACGCGCACGACTGCTGAGATGAGCGAGGCGTTCATGACCAACCTGACGGCGATGAGTCTGCTGGCGCTGCTCGTCGGCCTGTTCCTGATCTATAACAGCGTCAGCTTCTCGGTGCTGCAGCGGCGCCGGCTCATCGGTATCCTGCGCGCACTCGGTGTCACGCGGCGCCAGACTTTCGCCCTGGTACTGACCGAGTCGGCGGGCGTCGGCATCCTCGCCGCCGCAGCGGGCGTGGCTGCGGGCGTCTGGCTGGGCGAACAGCTGCTGGGTCTCGTGTCGCAGTCAATCAACGATTTCTATTTTCGCGTCACCGTAACCAACGTCGAGGTCAGCCCGTTTTCTGTCGGCAAAGGTGTCGCTGCCGGCGTTGCCGCGGCTCTGTTTGCCGCTGCCGTCCCCGCGATCGAGGCCGCGTCATACCCACCGAGACTGGCGATGGTGCGATCGGTGCTCGAGCAGCATACGGGCCGGCTGTTACCCGTCGTCGCAGTGGCTGGACTTGCGGCGATCACCGTGGCGGTCTGTGTTCTGCTGCTGTCGGGGCGCAGCCTGGTTGCGGGCCTTGCCGCCGTATTCATGCTGATACTGGGTTTCGCGCTGTGCGTACCGCTGGCGGTAAAGGCGTCGACAAAGGTGCTGGCGCCCGTCGCGAAACGAATGGGTGGCGTCTGGGCCGGTCTCGCCGTTGCCGGCATCGGTGCAAGTCTGAGCCGTACCGGAGTGGCCATCGTTGCGCTCGCCGTCGCGGTGTCCGCGACCATCGGCGTTAGCGTCATGGTCGACAGCTTTCGGGGTTCAGTGAGCGACTGGCTGGAGCAAACACTGCAGGCCGACATCTACGCCGGCGTAAGGCGCGGCAGACTCGATCCCGAGTTAATCGCGGATATTTCCGCCGTGCAAGGCATCGAGGCCGTTAGCACGAGCCGTCGCGCGTGGCTCGAGAACGACAGCGGCCGCACCCAGGTACTCGCGATACGGATGGCGCCTGGCAGTTACGCCGGCATGGAAATTCTCGATGCCGAGCCGAGTGCAGTCTGGCCATTGTTTGAGACCGATGATGTCGTGCTCGTGTCCGAGCCGTACGCGTATCGCAACAAAGTCGTGCCCGGGGACGCCGTGGAGTTGCGTACCGCGGCAGGTGAAAGGTCGTTCCGGATTGCCGCGACGTATCAAAGCTACGACATCAACGCGAGTGCGCTGCTCATGAGTCGCGCGACTTATGACCGCCATTTCAACGATACGGGCGTGGACTCGATCGGGCTTTACCTTGCAGATGATGTTGACGTTGCCGAAGTCATTGCAAAGCTGCAGTCGATCAGTGAGGGCCGGCAGGAGCTGTTGATCAACTCCAACGTCAAGATTCGCGAGCTGTCGCTGCAGATCTTCGATCGCACGTTCGTCATCACAGATGTGCTTTACTGGCTTGCTATCGGTGTGGCGTTCATCGGCATATTGGGCGCCATGCTCGCGCTACAGCTCGAACGGGCGCGCGACCAGGCGGTATTGCGTGCGCTCGGCATGACACCGATACAGGTTGGCAACATGATCACGTTGCAAACGAGCGTGATCGGCCTGCTGAGCGGAATTGCCGCGATTCCGCTCGGGCTTGTCATGGCGTACGTGTTGATCGAGGTTATCAATCGCCGTGCTTTCGGCTGGCAGATCGATATGGCGATCGCCCCCGGCATTCTCTCATCCGCCGTGTTGTTTGCTGTCCTCGCAGCGCTCATGGCCGGCATCTTTCCGGCCTGGCGCGCTGCGCAGAGCCAGCCGGCCCTCGCTATGCGCGAGGAGTAGGCGATGCGCCTCGACGTAACGGCCAGGCACGATCGACGGTATGTCTGCAGCGTATTCGTGTTTATCGCAATAGGCTTACTTGCTGCTTCGGCGAGTGCGCAGGGCGATGGCGAACGTTCGCAACTGTCGGCGCTGCTGGGTAGCGATGCCGACGCCGGTTTCCGGAAAGCCATGGCACCGCGAACGTTCGTGTTTCCGCAAGATCACGGTCCGCACCCTGACTATCGCAATGAGTGGTGGTACATGACGGGCAACCTTGACGCCGAGGATGGCCGCCGTTTGGGTTTTGAGCTGACGATCTTTCGGTTTGCGCTAGCGCCCGAAAAATCGGAGTCTGCGTCGGCGTGGCACACGAACCAGGTGTACATCGCGCACTTTGCGCTCACGGACGCCGCCGGCAAGCGATTTTACGTTGCCGAGCGATTCTCCCGCGGCGCACTGGGTCTGGCCGGCGCCCGGGCGGAGCCCTTTCGCGTCTGGATCGACGATTGGGAAATCGCAGTCGCGACTGAGGCCGGCGCATCGGAGCGCTGGCGTTTGCAAGCGAGCGACAACGAGTTTGCGCTGGACCTCGCACTCGTTGCGGAGAAAACGCCGGTATTGAACGGCATTGACGGACTCTCACAGAAATCGGTCGAGCCCGGCAATGCTTCGTATTATTACTCGATCACGCGCTGGCGAACGGCGGGCCGCGTCCGCATTGACGGCGAGGATTTCAGCGTGTCCGGATTCTCCTGGCTCGACCGCGAGTGGAGCAGCAGTGCACTGGCCGCAGACCAGCAAGGTTGGGACTGGTTCGCATTGCAGCTCGCAGACGGCAGCGAACTGATGTTCTATAACCTGCGCAAGACCGATGGCTCCCAGGACGTGCACAGCGCCGGGACCTGGATACCGGCGGCCGGCAGTGCCCGCCACATACCCCGTGACCAGATGTCAATTTCGGTCACGGACACATGGACGAGTCCCAGTGGCGGGGTGTACCCGTCAGCGTGGGAATTACGTTTGCCGGAGTACGGCCTGTCACTGCGCGTAGTTCCGGTTCTCGACGATCAGGAGCTGTTCACCACGGTCCGCTACTGGGAAGGCGCGGTTGATGTTGCGGGAGAGCGCAACAACATCAAAATAAACGGCCGCGGCTATGTCGAGCTGACGGGTTACGCAGAGTAGGGCAGCTCAATCGTCTGACTACTAGATCTACGTTTAGTGCTGCACGTTCAAAATCGGCTTGACGTCGTCAAACATCGACTCTAGTTCTACGCCAAGTGCATCGCCAAACTTCGAGACCATGATATATGTGGTGATCGTAAACGTCGCTTCGACAATCTGCGGATCAGTCCAGTGCTCGTGCAATCTATCCCAGAGTTCGCTGGAGACATTATTCGCGTCCTCGCCGATTTGCACTGTGAGATCCAACAGCGCACGTTCGCCGTCTGTGAAAAGCGGGCTTTCCCGGTATTTATCGCCGTCCAGATCGGCGATCTTGTCTTTGCCCATGCCGAGCATTTCCGATACGCGTTCGTGCTGCACGACGCAATACTGACAATTATTCCTTTGTGTTGCTTTGAGAATCAGCAATTCCTTGGTCAGCCAGTCGATCTCGCCGTCCTTGAGAATTGCCATCACGAGATCCGTGAATACGGTGCCGTATTCCGGGTGGTGGCCGAACACCTTGAAGATATTCAGGAGCGCCTGGAACCGCTCTTCGGCGCGGTCATAAAATTTAAGCGTGGCGGCGTCAGCTTCTTCACGCTCTACATAGGAAACAGTCATTATTCTCTCCTGTCGATATGGCTAATCGTTGCGTCATGGATTCTCGAGGCCGTATGGATCGCGGCTGCCATTGCTCGATACGGTTCTGTTGGGCGAGAGAGGGCAGCCGGAGTCGCCCCCTCGCCGGCAATCGATTGTTACAGATCGGCAATAGACGCCCTCCTAGGTGCGCTTGCTCAGCGCACCGGAGGATTAAATTCGACATCCTGGTAGACGGGCTCTCCTGCGACCACCGTCATAATCACCTTGTTGTCTTTAATCTCGGTATCCGGACCCGTCAGATAGTTTTTGTCGACAACGATGAAGTCGGCATACTTACCGGTTTCCAGGCTGCCGATTTTCGATTCCGCATAAAGAAACTCGGCAGATCGGTAGGTGAAAAGCTTTAGCGCTTCAACGCGGTCGATGCCTTCTTCCGCGACGTAGACCGTGCCGTCACCGTGCCGGTCGGGCGGCAGCCCGTCGTCAGCTAATTCTCTATTGACATGGACGTCGAACAGATCGAAGTAAATGCCTGAGTTAAGCGTTGCCGATATCCCTTCTCCGACGACTTTGACGCCCTGGTCTAGCAGAGTCCTGACGGGCGCGAGGAAAGCCCAGCCCGGTTCGCCATAATTCTGCCTGATATTGTCCGGCTCGATATCCAGTGAGCGCCTCACGTTGATGGGCAGATACAGGTTGTACTTGATCAGAGACTCGACGACATCCGGCACCGCGCCCGTCAGCGTACCGTGGGCAAAGCCATTGCGCATATTCTGCACATACTCGGGTGTGAGCACGCCCGGATTACGGCGCATCTGTTGTTCGAGTTGCTGAACAAAGATACGCAGGGCATGGCTGCCAACTCCGTGCACGCCAGCGAATCGCCAACCGGATCTCAACCCCCGGATCAGCGCCTGCACCGTCGGCGAATCGAAATCGGGGCAGATCTCGAGTATTTCCTTGACTTCACGTGCGTCGGCGCCGGCCTTTGCCGGGAGATCGTCGCCCAGGCAAGCGCGGTTCGGCGCGTCCCAGTCACCTTCGCTGCTCATGCCGTGCATCCAGAGCCACGGGTTCGACTCGATGGTCTGCCACAGAGTACCCATGCTCTCGTAAAGCGCAGCGGCCGAGACAGCCGCCATCGGTTGCCGGGCCAGATCGAAGCTGTAAGCAAACCTGACGGGCAACCGACCGTCTCTTCTCAGCAGGTACTGATAGGCCGTGACCTGCTCGGCGGTATTCAACCTTGAGCCGAACGCCGTTATACCGGCCGGCAGGTATTGTTCGTCCACGAGCATTTTGAATCCGTCCCCGTACTGTTCCGGGGTCGGCTGCTCGCGTAGTAACTGATTCAGATGAGCCCGCAGCGGACTTTGCATTATGATGCCGCGACCACCCGGATCATCTACGCCCCGCGCCTGATTGTTGACGGATATAACGAAATCCGGCCACATATCGAGGATCTTTTCCATCGCTTTTTCGTTGAACAACATGACTCGGTGGCTGGCATTGGCTGTGGCGCCGAACACGACAACAGCGACAATCGCCAGCAGCGTTACCATTCTTTGCGTAACAGCTTTCATCGTCCGATCCTCCCTTCAAGAGCCACAACTTCTTGAGCTATCGGCTGTCCTTCCGGGCCCACCGTAACGTGAAACCAGACGTTCGTTCGCGGTGCGTCCATGATCCCCGTGGCGCTCGACAGCACCAACGGGTAATTCGGCACGATCTCGGTGATATCCGACTTCGTAATCCGCACGTCCGACATGCTGGGTGCGCTCATGAGAGTCGAAACCGAAGCAGGTGTTGCGAATCCCAGTTCCGCGTGCAGTAGCTCGATATTGAGCCATTCATCGGGTGTGGGAGTCACGATAGACAACAGGAGATCCATGGCCTGAGCGACCTTGACCATCGTGTCATCGGGCGTCGCGGCGATGTCCATTCTCAGGACGTATCCTTCGGGCGAATTGCGCAATTTGTATTTTTCTCGTGCGTACTGCTCCGACGCGCTCATCGGATGGACGTGACTTTCGACGATGCCGGGAAGCACTGTCTTGCCCTGCAGATCGATGACCTTTGTGTCAGGCCCCGCCATCCTGAGCATGTCCCGGTCCGAACCGAGCCCAATGATGATTTCATCCCTAACGGCCATCGCCTGCACGATGGTACCCGGATCCGGGTTCACCTCGTGGTTATCCAACGTAACAATATGCGCATTTACGTAGACAAAATCTGCATAATCAATCACCGCGGACGGCAAGCTGGCCGAACTTTGTGCGCATACGTTGGCTGATGCCAGGACGGCCAGGATTGCCAGCCAACGTACGCCCGGAACATCGATCATTCGCCGTTGCATCATTTCAATTCTCCTACTCGGTAATCACAAGCGCCGAAACAGGTTATCGGAGTTGGTCGTGCCCACTATACCGAAATCCACGATCGCCGAAACAAGCGGAGCACGCTCCCGACAACTTGCTTGTATTACGCGTGTCCGTGGTTTTATTGTTGCACGCTCCGTTGACATTATCGGGTAGCTCTGCGCCTGCGAACGCATAGGGCACGGCGTGATTCCGTTAGTTACGTATGCTACTAATTCGTGGATTTGCACTCATCGGGTTTCCACGGGTACTAAGGAGTTCTTTCAGAAAATCAAACAGAAAATCCTGGACGATCTGAACTGACGGACTTTGGCTGAAGTTTGACTGACTATCGGTAGAACACCATGTCGCCCGATGCGGGACCGAGTTCGAACAAGTGCTGGTCCGGGGAATCCGAAGCAAAGGTTATGTGCGAATGGACGAGAAGACGTTGACAAGCCAACTTTACGGACCGCCTTGGCTCCATGAGAAAATCGCCGCCGGCAAACTCGTGATCATTGATGGTCCGATGGGCACCGAACTCGAGGCCCGCGGGGTGCCGATGAACGATAAAGCCTGGAGCGGCCCGGCGCTGCTGTCCCATCCGGACGTGGTTAGAGCGATCCACGCAGACTACATTGCGGCGGGTGCCGAAGTGATCATTACAAACACTTTCGCGACCGGTCGCCACGCGCTTGCTCAAGCAGGACTGAGCGACGAGTTTGCGCGCATAAACAAGGGCGCAGTCGACGCCGCAATACAGGCTCGTGACGATTCGGGGCATTCACACGTCGCGATTGCCGGATCCATGTGTCCCTGGCTCGATTCCGGCACCACTCTGCCGCTGCAACAACTTGCTGACGAGTTTCAGGAGCAGGCCGAAATGTTAGCTACCGCAGGGGTCGACCTGATAGCGCTGGAGATGTGTTCGCATCCGGATTACTCGCGGCTTATCGCCGAAGCCGCCGTGGCCACCGGCTTGCCGGTCTGGCTCGGTCTGAGTTGCAAGCAGGATACCGATACGGGCGTCGTCGTCGGCTTTGATCCGCCGTATGCAGATTTCCGGCAGCTTATCCTGCAGCTGGCCGATAGCGGCGCGAGCGTCATGACCCTCATGCATAGCACGGTCGATGACACAACAGCTGGGCTCTCCGTGCTACAGGATATTTGGCAGGGTCCCATCGGCGTGTACCCGGAATCCGGTCATTTCGTCATGCCGAACTGGCAGTTCGTCGACATCATCGATCCCGACGACCTGGTTACGAGCGCGCACAAGTGGGTAGAGAACGGCGTGCAGATTCTCGGTGGTTGCTGCGGTCTGGGTGTGCCACACATTCAAGCGTTAAAGGCAGCATTCAACTGATTACGAAAACGGGGACATTCTGCTTTTTGAATTGCAAGCAGTTTGTCCCTATTTTCGAGCCACATCATTTCTATAGTAATTGAATTCGCACCTGTAGCTGTGCGAACCTGATCCCCGGCAGCAACGAATACAAACTAAAGCCGCCACCCTCTAAGAGGACAGGATATGAAGATGATTACCGCAATCATCAAGCCGTTCAGGCTCGATGAAGTTCGTGGCGCGCTTCAGGAAATCGGTATCCAGGGCATGACCGTCTGTGAGGTCAAAGGTTTCGGCCGGCAGCGTGGCCATACCGAACTTTATCGGGGTGCCGAATACCAGGTGGACTTTGTGCCAAAGGCAAAAATCGACGTCGCGGTCACCGATGACCTCGTTGAGCAGACTGTCGAAGCCATCATCGCGAGCGCGAAGACCGGCCAGGTCGGCGACGGCAAGATCTTCATCACCGAACTCGACCAGGTATGGCGAATTCGAACTGGCGAAACCGGCAACAGTGCGATCTGAATACAGGAAGAGCTATCTATGAAAACCAAAACCATAATTATTCTTATCGCTACGCTCTTGCCCGGATTAACCCTGGCTGCCGATGGACTGGATTCGGGCGATACAGCCTGGATGCTCACGTCTACTGCGCTTGTTCTCTTCATGACTTTGCCGGGACTCGCTCTGTTCTACTCCGGGCTTGTCGGCAATAGGAATGTGCTCTCGGTCATGATGCAGTGTTTTGCGATCGCTTGCGCGGCGTCGGTGCTTTGGGTCGTTGCCGGCTACACGATGACATTCGGTGATGGATCTGCGCTCGGGGGTCTTATCGGTGGCTTCGGCAAGGCGTTTATGGCCGGTATCGGCATCGACTCGGTCTCCGGCACGATTCCCGAATCCGTGTTCGTCATGTTTCAGATGACGTTTGCGATAATCACGCCCGCGTTGATCGTTGGTGCTTTTGCCGAACGTATCCGTTTTGCGCCCATGCTGTTATTCAGCATGCTGTGGCTGTTGTTGGTGTACGTGCCGGTCGCGCACTGGGTCTGGGGTGGTGGCTGGCTGGCTGAGCGCGGCTTCATGGATTTCGCAGGGGGTGCGGTTGTACATCTCAATGCCGGCGTTGCGGCCCTCGTCGCGGCATTGGTGATCGGGAATCGCCAGGGCTTCCCGACGACGCAGATGGCGCCGCACAATCTGCCGTGGACGGTTGCGGGCGCCTGCATGCTCTGGGTCGGCTGGTTCGGATTTAACGCGGGCAGCGCCGTCGCATCGAATGGCGCTGCCGGTATGGCGATGCTCGTGACTCACCTCGGCGCGGCCACGGGTTCGCTGGCGTGGATGATTTCCGAGTGGGTCAAGTACGGAAAACCCAGTGTTCTCGGCATCGTCACCGGCATGGTCGCCGGCCTCGGCACTATTACGCCCGCGTCGGGATTCGTCGGGCCAGGCGGTGCGATCGTCATCGGCCTTGCTGCAGGATTCGTCTGCTTCCAGGCAACAGTGGCATTAAAGCAAAAACTGCATATCGATGACTCGCTCGATGTCTTTCCGGTTCACGGCGTCGGCGGCATGCTTGGACTGTTGTTAACCGCCGTGTTTGTCAGCGCCAACTATGGTGGTATGGGACTGCCGGACGGCGGCAGCATCGGCCAGCAGCTCGGCGTCCAGGCACTCGGTGTTGTCGCTACGATTGTGTGGTGCGGTGGCATTACGCTCGTGCTGCTCAAGGGCATCAACCTGTTTATGCCGCTGCGCGTAACGGGCGACGAGGAGACGCAAGGCCTCGACATCGTATTGCACGAAGAGCGCGGCTACGATATTTGATTCGTCGTCGTGTCCGACATTGCCGCCTCGGCGCGTTGCTAGGGACTAGCCGGCAGTAATAGCGCAGGATCAACGGCCGTGCCATTCAGATAGGTACCGAAATGCAGGTGTGCTCCGGTCACGCGTCCGGTAGCGCCGACGGCGCCTATCTCCTCGCCGGCGGCGACTGCCTGTCCTTGCTCAACGCTAATCTCGCTCAGGTGGCAGTACATCGTGATGTAGCCCTGACCATGATCGATGATGATCGTATTGCCATTGAAATAATAATTTCCGGTCGCGGTGACGATGCCGTCGCGCGGTGCAATAACCGGTGTTCCCACCGTTGCCGCAATGTCCATGCCCTTGTGCGGCGAGCGCGGTTCGTCATTGAAAAAGCGACGCAGCCCGAAGCTCGAACTGCGCGGTCCGGCCACCGGCGCCTGCAGGCTGACATCGCTGACGGGTGCATTACGCCAGTTTGTGAGCGCGGCGTCGATGACCTTGCGCTCGCGCCCGACACGCGCGAGGTTTTCTTCACTTAGCGATACATAACTTTTACTGACTGTCAGCCGCTGCTCGCGATAAGCATGTTCTTCGACGTCGAAGGAGAGCGTCGCGCCGTCGGCGAGCGACACCGTGGCCCGGCCGGGCGCTGCATCGAGGGACACGCCAATCGCGGCCCGCCAGCGGCCACTGTCATTCATAATGAGTACGCGCCTGCCAGCATATTCCACGACCGGCGCCGGTTCATCAGCGGCGCCAAGATCGATGAACGCGATGCCGCCCGGCCATGCAGTACCGTCCGCGGCCGAGGGTGCACCGAGGATCAGGAACGACGTGAGGAGCAGAACTCTAGCCATCCCGGGTCGATTTCACAGTCGCGATCAGTTCGCCTTTAGATAGCCGCGCACGGACATCAGTTCCCGGAACTGCCTGGCCAGCGCGCAGCAACACCTTTCCCGTAGCGACATCCTCTACGATCGCGTAACCGCGCTCGAGTGTTGCGAGCGGACTGAACGAATGCAGGCCAAGCGTTGCGAGCTCGAGCCGATGCCTCGAGGCGGCGACTGCTGCCTGACCTGCACCACGGAGCCGTTGCCAGGCAGACGTCAGCCGCGGTCGTTGCTGCAGTATATTTTCGCGCATTGCCCCGGCGAGGCGGTGGCTTATCTCGCGCAGCTTGTCGTGCTGTCCTCTCAGCGTGACTTGCGGACTGCTCTGGAGCAGGCGGCGACTGAGCCAGTCAAGGGTCTGGCCGCGGTCCTCGAGTGCGCGCTGGCCGAGCCTCGCAACGCGAGCGGCCAGGGAATTAATCGTCCGCAACCAGTCGGCGCGATCGGGAGCAACCAGTTCGGCCGCGCCGGACGGTGTCGGTGCGCGCACATCAGCGACAAAATCGGCGATAGTGAAATCGACTTCGTGGCCAACCGCGCTGACGATCGGTATCGTTGCTTCGAATATCGCCCGGGCGAGTCTTTCGTCGTTGAACGCCCAAAGATCTTCGAGTGATCCGCCACCACGCCCGATGATCAGGACATCGCATTCATCGCGCCGCATCGCAGTTTGTAACGCGGCGATCAACTCTGCCGGTGCGGCGTCTCCCTGAACCGCGGCCGGGTAGATTACGACGGGCACCGACGGGAAGCGGCGTCGCAACACGGTCAGGATGTCACGAATCGCCGCGCCGGTCGGTGAGGTAATGACGCCGATGCGCATGGGCACGGCCGGCAGTTCCTGTTTGTGGGCCGCATCGAAGAGGCCCTCGGCGGCGAGCTTCTTTTTCAATAGCTCGAACTGGCGCTTGAGCGCGCCTTCGCCGGCCAGCTCGACCTGCTCGACGATCAGCTGGTAGTCGCCGCGCGCCTCGTAGAGGCTGACGCGGCCGAAGACGACTACCTGGTCGCCGTCTTTGAAGCCGATCGTCGGGCCGCGTTGGCGCTGGCGGAAGAATGCGGCGCGGACCTGCGCCGAATCGTCTTTCAGACTGAAGTAGATGTGGCCCGAGGAGGGTCGCGCGATATTGGAAATCTCGCCCTCGACCCAAAGCCGCGCGAGTCCCTGCTCGAGCAGTGTCTTGACCTGGCGATTGAGCTGACTGACTGAGATCGCGCCCGCGATGGCGTTCGCTTGGCCCGAATTATCCATGTTCGCCAGTATATCGAACCACGCACAGCTTTTGCCGGGAAAATGATGCGCGTAGAATTGGCCGATTCACCTACACAAAAGACGGATTTCCTCCCATGCGTATCGCCAAGGAAGCCCTGACCTTCGACGATGTTCTCCTGCAGCCCGGTTATTCATCGGTGCTGCCCCATGAAGTCGACCTGAGCACACAACTGACTCGCGACATTCGGCTCAATATACCGATCCTGTCGGCCGCGATGGACACGGTCACCGAGGCCCGCCTCGCGATTGCCCTCGCTCAGGAGGGTGGCATCGGCATCATCCACAAGAACATGCCGATAGAGCAGCAGGCGCGCGAAGTCGCAATGGTCAAGAAATTTGAAAGCGGCATCGTGCGCAATCCGATTACGGTATCACCGGACATGACGATCCGGGAGGTCATAGAACTGACGCGAGCGATGGGGATTTCCGGCGTGCCCGTCGTGGATGGCAAAAGAACCGTAGGTATCGTTACCGGTCGTGACCTGCGCTTCGAAACACGCATGGAGGCGCCGGTTTCCGAGGTCATGACGCCGAAGGCGCGTCTCGTTACCGTTGCTGAAGGTGCGAGCGACGAAGAAGTGAAGTCGCTGTTACACCGGCACCGTATCGAGAAGGTCCTCGTCGTCGATGACAATGATGAACTCAAGGGCATGATCACTGCGAAGGACTTTCAGAAAGCCCAAGACTTCCCACAGTCCTGTAAAGATGGCAGCGGTGCGCTGCGTGTCGGTGCGGCGGTCGGCACCGGGTACGACTCAGACGAGCGTGTCGAGGCCCTGGTCGAGGCCGGAGTGGACGTGGTCATCGTCGACACGGCGCACGGTTTCTCCAAAGGCGTCATCGAGCGCGTGCGCAGGATCAAAGACACGTACCCCGATATGCAGGTGATCGGCGGCAACATCGTCACCGGCGAAGCAGCGGAAACACTGGTCAAGGCCGGCGCCGACGGTGTGAAGGTGGGCATTGGCCCGGGTTCCATTTGCACGACACGAGTCGTTGCCGGTGTCGGCGTGCCGCAGATCTCGGCAGTCGGCGATGTGGCAGCTTCGCTCAAGAATACCGATGTCCCCTTTATTGCCGACGGCGGTATTCGCTACTCGGGTGATATTGCCAAAGCCCTGGTCGCCGGTGCGCATTCGGTCATGATTGGCGGACTGTTTGCCGGTACCGAGGAATCGCCGGGTGAAGTGGAGCTCTACCAGGGCCGCTCCTACAAGTCGTATCGCGGCATGGGTTCGATTGGCGCTATGGGTGGGTCACACGGATCATCGGATCGTTACTTCCAGGACGCCACCGAGGAGCTCGAGAAACTCGTACCCGAAGGGGTCGAGGGCAGGGTTGCTTACAAAGGCAGCCTGGTTGCGATCGTGCACCAGCTTATCGGCGGCGTTCGGGCTGCGATGGGGTATACGGGCAGCAGCAACATCGAGGAAATGCGTACCCGGCCACAATTTGTGCAGATCACGGGGGCCGGGATGAAAGAAAGTCACGTGCACGATGTGACGATCACCAAAGAACCTCCCAATTACCGGACCAGTTAGGGATATGTTTTCGCCATGAGCCAGGCCGCCGAAGTTTCCAACGCCGACCATCCCGATATCCACGCACACCGGCTGCTGATCCTCGACTTCGGCAGTCAGTACACGCAACTGATCGCGCGCCGCGTGCGTGAGTGTGGTGTTTATTCCGAGATTCACGCCTGGGACATGCCCGACGCCGATATCCGTGCGTTCGGTGCTGCGGGCATTGTGCTGTCGGGCGGGCCGGAATCCGTCAACCTCGACGATCCGCCTCGCGTTGCGCATGCGGTCTTCGAACTGGGCGTGCCGGTGCTCGGTATCTGCTATGGCATGCAGACGATGGCCGCCGAATTGGGAGGCAAGGTCGAGGCATCCTCGCGTCGTGAGTTTGGCTATGCCGAGGTGACGCCCGGTGATTCCGAACTGTTCGGTGACTTGAGCGACAGCGACGACGGCGAGCCGCACCTCAAAGTCTGGATGAGCCATGGCGACCGGGTCGAAGTCATCCCACCCGGTTTCGAAATCACGGCGACAAGCGCCAACTCTCCAATGGCCGCGATGGAAGACCGCGAACGGCATTTCTATGGCGTGCAGTTCCACCCTGAAGTAACGCACACGCTGCAGGGCGAGACGATCATGCGTCGTTTCGTACGTGAAATCTGCGGCTGCCCGGGCGACTGGACGCCCGGCAACATCGTAGCGGACGCGATCGCGCAGGTCCGCGAACAGGTCGGCGACAGCCAAGTGCTACTCGGCCTGTCGGGCGGGGTCGATTCATCGGTCGTCGCCGCCTTGCTGCACGAAGCCATTGGTGACCAACTGACCTGCGTGTTTGTCGATCACGGGCTGTTGCGACATCACGAGGGCGATCAGGTCATGAAGACCTTTGGCGAGCACATGCACATCAACGTCATACGCGTGAATGCTGTGGATCGCTTCTTTGCTGCACTCAAGGGCGAAGCTGATCCGGAAAAAAAGCGCAAGATCATCGGCGGCATGTTCATCGACGTGTTCGACGAAGAGGCACACAAACTCGAGGGCATCGAGTGGCTCGCGCAGGGCACGATCTATCCCGACGTCATCGAGTCGGCGGGCGGCAAGACCGGCAAGGCGCATGTCATCAAATCACATCACAACGTCGGCGGCCTGCCTGACAACATGCGTATGTCGCTGATCGAGCCGCTAAAAGAATTGTTCAAGGACGAGGTGCGCAAGATCGGGCTCGAACTGGGTTTGCCGCGCGACATGGTGTATCGCCACCCTTTCCCGGGGCCGGGACTCGGCGTTCGGGTGCTTGGCGAGGTGAAGCGGGAGTATGTCGAAAAGTTGCAGCTGGCCGACGATATTTTCATCGAGGAGCTCAGAAAACAGGGCCTTTACGATCAGGTTAGCCAGGCATTCGCAGTGTTCTTGCCGGTCAAGTCGGTTGGCGTCATGGGGGATGGCCGGCGTTACGAATACGTCATCGCGTTACGTGCGGTCGAGACGATCGATTTCATGACGGCACGCTGGGCGCGGCTGCCTTATGAATTCCTCGAGCACGTGTCGCTCAGGATTATCAACGAGGTTGACGGCATCTCACGCGTGACTTATGACATTTCGGGCAAGCCGCCGGCGACGATTGAGTGGGAGTAGGGCGTGGCCAGCGCGTCGGAGCAGGATACTGTCGCAATGCGTGCTGCGATCGGCCAGGCGTGCCGCGCCCGGGCGGCGGGCGAGATTCCAGTGGGCGCTGTCATCACAATCGGCACACAAATCGTCGCTCAAGGCCACAATCGTTCGGTTACCGATCGTGATCCAAGTGCGCACGCCGAGATCATTGCGCTGCGCGCTGCGGCAAAAGCTGTCGACAACTATCGGCTGACCGATGCGACGCTGTATGTGACTCTCGAACCCTGTGCCATGTGCGTCGGCGCGATGGTGCAGGCACGGATTTCACGACTCGTGTTCGGCGCCTATGATCCTAAAGCCGGCGCGGTTGGCAGCGCCATCGACCTGAGCGAGTGCGGGGCATTCAATCACCGATTCGAGATCAACGGGGGCGTACTTGGCGATCAGTGTGGTGACCTGCTCACGAATTTCTTTCAGGAGCGCCGCCCGTAGCAGGCCTTCACGCGGGCGATCCCCTCAGGTACTCGCGGTCTCCACAGGCGCTTCTGGCACCGGCGGCTCGAGCATCTCGGGATCGATGTCCGGCTGCGGCACACGCTGTCTCTCGTTTGCCGTCAGCCACTTGAGAATATTGAAGTACCTGCGAATGTTGTTAACGTACAGCACCGGTTCCCATCCACGCGCATAACCATACGGCACCGTCGTATACCACTTGCGCTGCGCCAGGAGCGGCAGCGCCTTGCTGACGTCGACCCAGCTGTCCGGATTACCGCCTCGCCATTCAACGATCTGACGCGCGTCTTTCAGGTGATTAAAGCCTACGTTATAAGCTGCCAGCGCCATCCAGGTCCTGTCGGGCTCGTCGACAGTATCGGCGACGCGTTCGGTCTGCCGCGCATAGTATTGTGCGCCACCAAAAATACTGTTCTTTGGATCGACGCGATCACTCAACCCCAGGTACCTGGCCGTATCTTGGGTCAGCATCATAATGCCGCGAACGCCCGTCGGTGATACGGCTTGCGACCGCCAGTGCGATTCCTGGTAACCGATTGCGGCAAGTAGTCGCCAGTCCACGCCCCACATTCTGCCAGCTTCCTCGAATAATTCGCGGTAACGCGGCAGGCGACTCTCGTAATGGCGAATGAAGTTGCGCGTACCGACGTAGTCGAACTTGCGCGTGTGTCCGTAATAGCGATCCTTAATCCGCGCGAGCATGCCGTCGCGTTCGATAGCAATCAAAAACTCGTCGGCGCGGCTGAGCAGGCTGTCGCCGGTACCACGGGGAAACGCCCAGGCCAGCGGGTCGCCAATCTCAAGGTCGAGGGCTACGCGGATGTCGGGATAGAAATGCCGCTGGATGTTGAACTCGGTGCTGTCGGCGACCGTGAAGTCAACTTCGCCGGCGGCCACTTTAGCCAGCAGGTCGGCCACTTCGACGTCAGCATTTTCGGTCCACGTGAGCTCCGGGTAAAGGTCTTGCAACGATGACAGCATATCGACGTGACTCGTACCTGCGACCACCTCGATGGGACGACCGATGACGTCATCGAGCGAGCGCGGTTTGCCCGTGCCGAGCTTGTAGATCAGGTGCATGTCAACCATTTGGTAGGGATGGCCGAAATGGACGTACTCGCGACGGGAATCGGTGATCGACAGCCCGGCGGCAGCCAGGTGCGCGTCGCCCGACATCAGGTACGGAATGACTTCCGATACACTCTGCACAGTCTCGACAACGAGCATGACACCGAGCTCATCGGCAAACGCCTGTACGAGATCGTACTCGGGGCCGGACGGACCGTCCGGACCGATGACATACGCCGTAGGGCTGTCCCGCGTGACTACGCGCAGCTCGCCCGTTTCAATGACCTGGTCCAGCAGCGGCGGCGGCGAAGAACAGGTACCGAGCAGGGCAGAGATCGAGACGACTAGCAGAAGGCGCAAACCGATTCTCCCAAGTCCTTGTAGTGCCTATCAGGGCCCGACAACAAGCATATTGTGACAGCTTGTCGCGGCCAATATTGTAATACTCTCCGACACTGCGCCATAACAACGAATGCTGAGAGCTACCATGGCGCGCCAGCCAAACGAACGTTCATGGCCGAGAATAATGGTCACATAAAAGGGGAAAGACGGTGTTTTGCAAGGAGATTTCAGTGAGTCCCGGTATCCCAGGGATTGCGCTCATCGCCTAGACAGCAAGTGCCGACTACGTCGTATATTCGATTGGGAAAAAAGACCGATCATCGCTACTACGCCTGATCGTGGCGACAAAGTCATGGCGACGACGGTCGCAGCACGACTCGGGTTCGCGTCCGGCTGGAAGAAGCCAAAATAGGATAGTGAAAATTCGGTAGAATGCGACCGCCATCCGGAGAGGTGCCGGAGTGGTCGAACGGGCCTGACTCGAAATCAGGTGTACGGTTTACCCGTACCGTGGGTTCGAATCCCACCCTCTCCGCCAGAAATACAAAACGGGGCCCTTGTGGCCTCGTTTTTCTATTTCCAGCAGAGGGTTCGGGATGAGAACCCTGTTCGACAAAACGCGTTAGCGTTTTGGACGCACGCAGTGCGCCCCGCAGGGGTGAGAATCGCCCTGAGGCGATTCGAACCAATCCCACCCTCTTCGCCAGACAGTCACGCATTCGTTGAGTCTCCGTGCAGAGCCATTGCGAATGCCTTTTTTGGACGGCTGGAAAGCCGAGAGCTTCGCTTTGCCCGTGCGCGGTTGCTCAACCCGTCGAGGCTGCGTAAGCAACATCCCTTATTGAGCGCTTGTCCGACGCCACCGACACTGTTCAATATCGATACTTTCGGCAGAATTCACAGTTCCCGAGGTTTCTCAGCGACGTCACCGTAGACAATGGATACCGCCAGCTTTCATGTTCTCGTGGGGTGGATTGCGGTATTGCTCGGCGCGGTTTCCGGGGCTGCAGCGGGACTTTTCTTTCATCAGGACGACTGGGCTGGCGGTTACGGATCTTACCGACGGCGCATGCTTCGGCTGGGCCATATTTCTTTTTTTGGTATCGGCTTTCTGAACTTTTTCTTCGGGTTGACCTTGTCGATGGCGCCCGTGCCTGATGCCTATATCCAAATTTCCTCCCTCGGATTCCTGTTGGCCGTATTCGCCATGCCGGCTTGTTGCTATCTCGCGGCGTGGAAAAAGCCGTTCCGGCACCTGTTCCCGATCCCGGTACTTAGCGTACTTACAGGCGTTGTGCCGGTCTTGCTTGGGTGGCTCGGAATATGAGGCTCGGCCTTATAGCGATGAGCGGCGTTCGCGCACATAACGAGGAATTGACGCGCCTCGGGCTCACGCTTCCCGGGTTCGTGGAACGCAACAAGGTCATCGCTTCACTCCCGAGTCTCGGTCTTTTGACCTTGGCCGGCATGACCCCGGACGATATCGCTCTGTCCTACCTTGAGATTGAAGATATCGCGGACGTTGACGAACTGCCGGGAGACTTTGACGCGGTCGCCATTTCCTCGTATTCCGCCCAGATCAAGGAGGCCTACGAACTGGCGGATCGTTTTCGAGTAGCTGGCATCTCGGTAATTCTGGGCGGATTGCACGTGACGGCGAGGCCCGCAGAAGCATCTCAGCATGCCGATTGCATAGTACTGGGAGAAGGCGAACCGGTATGGCCGCGACTGGTCTCCGATCTGAGACGCCGCAGGTTACAGCCGGTGTATGACGCGCGCGGGACGCCATTTAATCTGGGCAGTTCGCCATTGCCGCGATTCGACCTGCTCGACCCCGAGCGTTATAACCGGCTCACGGTTCAGACGCAGCGCGGCTGTCCGTTCAATTGCGAATTCTGCGCGGCATCAATACGACTGTCACCTACATACCGGGTCAAGCCCGTACACAAAGTCATTGCAGAAATCAGGCGCATCAAGGAGATCTGGGACAAACCGTTCATAGAATTTGCCGATGACAATTCATTCGTTAACCGAAAGCATTCGAAGAAGCTTCTCCGAGCATTAATTCCTGAGGGTATTCGCTGGTTCACCGAATCAGACATCTCCGTAGCCCGGGATAATGAATTGCTGGGTTTGCTGCGCGATAGCGGCTGCGCACAGATCCTGATCGGCCTGGAAAGTACTACCGTAGAGGGACTTCACGGCATCGAGCAGAAGTCCGATTGGAAAGTCAGACAGCTTGATAACTACCTGTCGGCGATCAACAGAATTCAGAGTCATGGAATCAGCGTAAACGGGTGTTTTGTTCTGGGACTGGATGGCACGGGGCTGGAAAGCTTCGCAAACGTGCGCGATTTTGTTGAGACGTCCGGCCTTTATGACGTGCAAGTAACGATACAAACGCCGTTCCCTGGAACGCCACTGTACGATCGCCTGCGAAGTGAGGGCAGGTTGCTCAGGGAGCGCGCCTGGGAGCTGTGCACGCTGTTCGACGTGAACTTTCGGCCGGATGGGATGACGGTGTCCGAGTTGGAAGACAATTTTGTGTGGCTGGTCAAGGAGTTGTATAGCGCAGACGCCACAAGTGCCCGACGGAAGGGCTTTTTTCGAAATCTGCATAAGTCCAAGAGACGTGTAATTTTACAAGCTGGGGGTACACCATGAGCATCAATTGGATAAAACGACTATTCCTCGTAGCAGCGCTTTATGACGGCGTTCTGGGTCTGGCTTTTCTTATCGCGCCGGCTGAAATTTTCGTGATGTACGGCGTTGAGCCGCCGAATCACATGGCCTTTGTTCAGTTTCCTGCGTTCCTGCTGATCATCTTTGCGATCATGTTCTATCGCGTAATGATGGACCCGGTCGGAAACAGGGAGCTGATCCTCTACGGTTGCGGACTGAAAGTCAGCTATTGTTCGCTCGTCCTCGTGTATGAGCTTACGACTGGCATTTCTTCAATGTGGATTCCCTGGGCTTGGGCCGACCTTGTCTTCCTGGCTCTATTTGCGCTCAGCTGGAAGAGCCTCGGCAAGCCGTCGGTGGTGGCTTCGGGCTGAACCGGTCTCATCCCCGGCGACTGACTTTCTACAATTACGGGGACGGATTACAGCTAAGCATCCTCCGCAGATGACTCGCTCCACCCCGGCGAGTCAAGAGCGGATTGGCGGTACGGGATATTGGGGCAGGGCGCCGGAGAGCATCCTGCGCAGGAGACTCGCTCCACCGCCAGAAATATAAAACGGGGCCCTTGTGGCCCCGTTTTATATTTCCAGAAGAGGGTTCGGGATGAGAACCCTGTTCGACCAACGCAGCCGCGTAGCGGCAAGTTGGCGAGGCAGCGCCGCAGGCGCAACTCAATCCCACCCTCTCCCCAGCAAGCCTGATAAGTGCCCCATCAGGACCCTTTGGAGGGCGCCGCCGCGCACTCCGTCGTGGTAATGTCGTGCCAGCTATCACGGGAATTCGAGTATGGCGGATATTAAAGGTAAGCGTGCCCTCATCACCGGTTCCGCAAGCGGCATCGGCAGGTTGCTGGCCAATCGGCTCGCGTACGCCGGCGCCAAGCTAGTGTTGTGGGATATCGATCCGGCAGGGCTCAGTCGGGCACAGGCTGAACTCACCGACGCCGGCTACAAGGCAGATGTCTACACTTGCGACCTCGCGAGTCGAGAAGAAATTGCTGTCGTGGCAGCACGCACGTTAGCAGAAAGTGGGCCTATCGATATCCTGATCAACAACGCGGGCATAGTATCCGGCAAGAACTTGCTGGACATTTCGGACGGAGAGATCGAGCGGACTTTTCAGGTGAATACGCTGGCATTGTTCTGGACTGTCAGAGCTTTTCTTCCGTCCATGCTGGAGCGGGACAGCGGGCACCTTGTGACCGTGGCTTCGGCCGCCGGCTTCGCGGGTACGGCAAAGTTGACTGACTATTGTTCCAGTAAGTTCGCTGCCGTCGGCTTTGACGAATCGTTGCGGTTGGAGTTAAAGCAACAAAACAGCAAAGTGATCACCACCGTGGTGTGTCCTTTTTATACGGACACAGGGATGTTCGACGGCGTTAAAACGCGATTTTCCTGGTTGTTGCCCATACTGAAACCTGAGGCCGTAGCGAGACGCGTCGTTAAGGCCATACAGAGAGACCGGCGCAGAGTCGTTATGCCGTGGTTCGTGTACACAGCCTGGCCAAGCCGGCTATTACCTGTCGACTGGTTTGATGCGTTGATGTCGTTCTTCGGTGTTAGTCGCAGCATGGACGAATTTCGAGGCGGGGCACGCAAACCTGGAACGAATAATCGGGCGGGGTAGTGGCTCTGTAGCCCGAGCACAAGGCATCGGTCGGGGGAATATGGTGATCGGCCAAGAATTCAGAGGAGCATCGTCCGCCCAGGACTCGCTCCAGCGCCAGAAAAGAAGTGACGGCCCCCAAGCGGGGCCGTTTTTTTTGGACTAAACTTCGGTCAGTACAGCAAGAGAGAGGAAACCCGATGCGCATTCCACTTGTCCTTCTCACCGGCGCGTCCATCGTGCTGCTTTCCGCCGCTTGTTCCAAACCGGAGCCGGAGGCCGTACCTGAGGCCCAGACTGCTGCAATAGAGGCACCAGCGGCAGAGGCACCGCAACTACCCGATGCCGCGCAGATCGGCGGCGACCCAACCGTTCTCGATCCGGATCATTACACGACGGAATTCGAGAATGAAGCTGTCCGGATCCTCAGAATCAAATATGGGGCAGGGGAAGACTCGGTCATGCATTCTCACCCGGAGAGCGTTGCGGTCTTTCTCACCGATATCGACGCGCAATTGACGCTGGCCGATGGATCAATGCAGAACCTCTCAGCAGAGGCGGGCGACGCGGTATATGGCCCGGGCGGTGCTCATCTACCCAGGAACACCGGCGACTCCGGCTGGGAGGTCGTGGAAGTAGAGTTGAAGCCGCGCGGCTTGGTCGCAGGAGAGCCGGGTGGCCCCGACGCAACTGCAGTGGATGCGGACCACTACACGACCGAATTCGAGAATGACTCCGTTCGAATCGTCCGAATCAAGTACGGCCCCGGAGAAGAATCGGTCATGCACTACCACCCGGATAGTGTCGCGGTCTTCCTTACCGATCATCTTGTCGAGATGACATTACCCGACGGGTCGAAAGAGGAGATTCGGGCCGCAGCCGGTGACGCCATATTCACGCCAGCCGGCCAGCACCTGCCGAAGAATGTTGCCGACTCAGCCTGGGAATTGGTGCTGATCGAATTGAAGCAGTAAGCCTTAGAGGGTGGCTGGGACCCGTGCCCTGAGCGCGGCAAAGCACCCTCCGCACAAGACTCGCCCCACCGCCAGAAATACAAAACGGGCCCTTGTGGCCTCGTTTTGTATTTCCAACAGAGGGTTCGGGATGAGAACCCTGTTCGACAAAACGCGTTAGCGTTTTGGACGCACGCAGTGCGCGCCGCAGGGGTGAGAATCGCCCTGAGGCGATTCGAATCAATCCCACCCTCTCCGCCAGACAGTCAGGTCTCCGATGAGTCTCCAATCGCAGACTATCGAATGGCTTTTTTCTTTCCGGGTATTGAGTGACCTAATTCGGGTCCATTTCCGGACCGCCAGGAAGCTCTCAGGCAGCGCTCGCGATCAAACAGTCGTGCTCAACGACCAGCGACTACCTGGCCCTGGCAGCCCGTGATACCTGGCTCTTGCGCTGTTGCCCGAGTTAGGGCTAATTGTCCTTTGATGACAATCATAAGGTCACGAATTTGGGGGTGAAATTTACTGACATGACCAGACGCCAGGAAACGCGTTCGGCAATATCGGTGTTGGCGCGTGTAACGGGTGTTGCCATTCTTGCGCTCGGCGCGGCCGCCAGTGCCGAGGAGACGGCGACGATCCGCCAGTACCAATTCGAGCAGGACGCGAGCGGCTACCGCATCGTGATAAAGGAAGTGGCGCGCCCGGTGGCCGGCGACAATAAAGTTCTCGTGCAGGTGCGGGCCTCGTCGCTGAATCGGCGCGACCTCAGTATGCTGCGCAGCAACTACGACGAGTCGTACAGCTACGTCGGCGGCATCCCGCTGTCCGATGGTGCCGGGGCGGTCATCGCAGTCGGTAAAAATGTCACGAGGTTTGCCGTCGGCGACCGCGTGGCCGGCACGTTTTTTGAAACCTGGATCGACGGCGCGCCGAGCGAGGAGGCGCTGCTGACGGACCGCGGCGGAAACGATGGTGGGATGCTCTCAGAGGTCATAGTGACGCACGAAGACGGCCTGGTCGCCATACCCGAACACCTGTCGTATGAAGAGGCGGCCACTCTACCTTGCGCCGCACTGACAGCCTGGGTCGGTCTTTTCAAGCGCGGGAATATTGTGCCGGGCCAGTACGTATTGCTCGAAGGGACCGGTGGCGTGTCGGTGTTCGGGCTCATATTCTCGGATGCTCTGGGTGCGAAGCCGATCATTACGAGCTCACGCGACTGGAAGCTGGAGCGTGCCATGGAACTCGGTGCCGTCGGCACCGCAAACTACCGCGACAATCCGGACTGGCAACTTCGTGTGAAGGAGATCAGTAATGATCATGGTGTCGACCAGGTCCTGGAAGTCGGCGGTCGGGATACGCTTTCCAAGGCACTTGAGATACTGGCCTACGGCGGCCATATCGCACTGATTGGCGGATTGTCGGGCTACGGCAGTGACCTGCCGACCGACGCAATCATGTGGATCAACGCGACGGCAAGTGGAGTCTATGTTGGTTCACGTGAAGATTTCGAAGCAATGAATTTTTTTATCAGCGAGCACGAAGTCCGCCCGCTAATCGACCGTGTGTTCGAGTTCGAAGAAGCGCCCGCCGCTTATGAATACATGGAGAGCGGAGATTTCATGGGCAAGATCGTAATCCGACATTGACGTGGTTGAGCTGTTAGTTGCAAACATGGCGACAGCGTAGTATTTCGGCTCATCACCTCACAGCAGCATCAGAAACGTCACCTTGTCTGGTCACGGCCGGCACGTGCGGCGTCCCGACCGGTATAACAGGCCCTCCGCCGGTATCACTAAGAACACTCGGGAATCGAGGATCATGATGCGTTTCATTGCACACTCAATTTCGGGCATACTCGACCGAGTTTTCCGACCGCGATCCGATGCCAAAATCAAGCCGAGTCGATTTCGTATCCAGCCTGTTACCGAAAGTGTCACATGGTAAAGGCTGCTATGTATTCGACACGGATGGTAAGCAATATATAGACGGGTCCGGCGGTCCAGCTGTTTTTTCTCTGGGGCATTCCCACCCGGAGGTGAATGAGGCGATAAAGCAGCAGTTGGATCGTATTGCTCACGGCTACAGGTACACGTTTACAAGCGATCCGCTCATCCGACTCACGGAGATGGTCCAAGAGCAAACAGGGCCGGGATTCGAGCACATTATCTATGTTTCGGGTGGTTCAGAGGCGACCGAATCCGCGTTGAAGCTTGCGCTGCAATACCATTGGGCACGGGGTGAGCAAAATCGTAGTCGATTTATTGCCCGTAATCGTTCCTATCATGGCAACACACTGGGTGCTTTGTCGATTTCAGGATTCACTCAGCGGCGTAAGCAGTTCGAGCGCAGTCTCTTGTCCTGTTCGTTCGTTTCGGGTGCCAATAATTACCGACCAGCATGCAATGGCAGCGAGGAAGAGCAAGGCCAGTTTCTCGCCGATGAACTCGAGGAAGAGATTAATCGTCTGGGAGCCGAAAATGTCGCCGCTTTTGTCTTCGAGCCAATTGTTGGTGCTGCGGGAGGGGTCGTAATTGCACCGGCGGGTTACGCGGCCAAGGTACGTGAAGTATGTGAACGCTATGGTGTGCTGCTAATAGCCGACGAGATCATGTGTGGCTCTGGCCGTTGCGGGACCTGGCGGGCACTCGAACACGATAACGTAAGCCCGGACATCATGATGGTTGCCAAAGGTCTCGGCGGCGGATACATCCCGTTGGGCGCCGTGCTTTATTCGGACGCGATTTCGGAGCCGATCGTACAGGCTGACGGGGGTCCTAACACCGGACATACGTTCACAGGACACACACTTGCGTGTACGGCAGCTGCAAAAGTGCAGGAAATTATAGTCCGCGATGGTCTGGTCGAGAGGGTAAGGGCGCAGGGTGCGCAGATAACGAAAAGTCTCGCCGACGCGATAGGCGACGTAGATGCGGTCGGGGATATACGAGGGCGTGGCCATTTTTTCGGGATCGAGTTGGTTTCGGATCGTGAGACGAAAGAACCGTTCGACTCCGCATTGCAATTAACAGAGCGTATTCGCGCGAGAACACTCGAGGCCGGGCTAATCTGCTACCCGGTTAGCGGTACGCTGGATGGAGCGAGGGGCGACGTCGTCATCATCGCTCCTCCTTATAACGCCAGTGCAACTGAACTCGACGAAATTACAGCTAAATTAGCCGTCGGACTACGATCGGCGCTCGTTGACATCAACGCAATATAGGAGACTACGCTTGTCCCTCGATCGAAGGCGATTCATGGCGCTCGCTACACTTCCGTTTCTGGCGTCAGCCAGCACGTCCGTCGGGGCGCCGATCCGTGGCCGGCATCGTGCGCGAGATCTCGGTATCGAGATCGGCCGCATGCGGCCCGGACCGCTAAATGCAATTACGGATGTTCCTGGTGTCGAGGTCGGTCACGGCACGATAATTGAGGGTCACGGCAAGCTTGAAATCGGCAAAGGTCCAATACGAACGGGGGTTACGGCTATCTGGCCACACCGCGGAATTGTCGAAGAATTCTTTTGCTGTGGAGTGGATGCCCCGAACGGAAATGGTGAACTGAGTGGCATGCTGACGGCACGTCGATTGGGAGTGCTTAACTCGCCGATCTGCCTGACCAATACCTCCAGCGTCGGAATGGTCTACGACGCGCTGCTAAAGCTACAGCCTGATGACGATTTACCTTCCGGCACACCCGTTGTCGGCGAAACCTGGGACGGATACCTGAATGATGTGACCGGACGCCACGTACTCGACCACGACGTGGCCGCTGCTTTGCAGAACGCCCGGTCCGGGCCGGTTGCGGAGGGTTCGGTTGGAGGTGGAACCGGCATGATTTGCTACGACTATAAGGGTGGCGTCGGAACCGCGTCGCGCCTGATCGAAGTAAATGGAAGCCGGTACGCCGTGGGGGCACTCGTGCAGGCAAATCACGGTTCCCGGGAGCTACTGCGAGTAGACGGAGTTCCGGTCGGAGCGGTCCTTGCCAATCGAACGGAGTTACGGAAAACGGTCGAACAAAAATCGACTCTCATGATAATCGCGACCGACGCACCATTCCTTCCGCATCAACTGCAACGGCTGGCTCGGCGCGCCACGCACGGGTTGGCGAAGACGGGCAGTATTTCGGACAACGCGAGCGGCGACTTTACACTCGCGTTCTCGACAGGCAACAGAATTCCGCGCAGGTCTTTTTTTAGGGGATCAGGTTATCACCTGAGGTCGATTGACCAGTTCAATATTCAATCCTTCCTGGAAGCAGTCAGCGAGACGGTGGAAGAGGCAATTATCAACGCGTTGTTCATGGCCGAGGACATGACTGGCGTAGACGGCTATTTCGTGCCTGCTATCCCGCTCAATGAGACACTTGATGTAATGCGCGCCCACGATCGATTGCGGGGAGCAGACAGTGAGTGACAATCGCCTGTTTCGCACGGTAAGCCTGCCGTACTGCCAGGCGGTGATGCTTGAGTCGTGGGATGCGCCACGCGGACGGTTCTTTGTCGCCTATCGCGCACGACGGGGATTTACAGCGCTGCTCGGGAACGGTGTTGTTGACGAGTTTCGTACGTTGTCGGGTCCGATCCTGCTTTCGCCATCCGCGTTACTCGGGAGTATTTACGATGCCGGCATGCGCCTGGCCGAGTCGCGGCACCTAGAGGCGCCCATCGACACCGGCTGGCCGCCACTGACGGTCGGGATCGATGCTGCGACGCCGACGCTCCCGCCGGGCTGGCAAGACGAAATGCTCGATGCGATTAGGGCAATACAAAGCCGTGGCTCCGTTCCCTGGGCAAGCAGTCGCCAAAGTGATGCTATTGATGGCCTGTCGATCGAGGTCCTGCGTTGTTCGCAGGCCGGGGAATCTGTAGCAACTGTGATAGTCACCAGTGTTCCTTTGCTGCCCTCTCAGCTGGAGCGACTTGCGGATATGGATGCCGCGCCCGTCACAATTGCCGTATCGACGGGAAATCGCCTTCCGCATATCGAAGCAGGCGAGTTGCATCAAGTAGACGTCGTGTCTGAGGCACGGCTTGGCACAATTGCGGCCAAACTGCGGTTACTGCTCAGGGGATGACGGGCAGATCGATTACCGATACGTGGTCCGTGCTGTGATGAATCGTTATCGTTGCTGTCCTGGACCTGGCCGAAGTTGTTTCGGATTCCCCAGTTTGCAGGTTGCGAGAAAGATGTGGGGCAAATGATGCTGATACCTGGATGCCGATTCGGTGGCCGACGTCAAACTGATTGGCAGTCAACAGACCGCCTATTTCGACTTCGTAGATTGTGCCGGGCGTCAGTAGTTGCTTGCCTTTGGCAATGTCACGATAACTGACGCGCTGCACGTCACCACCGGGGCTCATCAGGTTGATTGCACGGCCGTCCGGGTGTACGTCGATAAGACGCACCCACAAGTCGAAGTCGCGACAGTCGCAGGAAACAAACATATTTGCTCTTGTATAGCCGGCAATCGTTATCGCCTCCTTTAATGGCAGGGTCTCGAAGACGAGAACGTCACTACGATCGGCCAAATCCTGGAAGTCATGTGGCGCAAAGGTGCCGTAAGGATCAACCACCGGGTGTTCTGGATCCGCGAGAAAGGACGAGGACGGATCGCGTGATTCGGCAGCGCAATCGTGCAGCACACCGGATCTGTCGGCTCTACCCAGGCACAGCGATCTTGATTCAGCCACCGCTGGTGGAAACGTATCGGCATAGCGCCACTCATTGGCCCCCATTACCCAGTAGCGCACAGGTGCTTCACGTTCGAGGCCGTTGTTCTTTCCCTTCAGATAATGATCGAAAAAGCGCAACAGCGTTTCGTCATAATTGATCTCGGAGTCCGGGCCGAAATAAAGCTCGCCTAGCCCGTGTTCGCGAGTCTCGAACACACCATGTTGCCATGGGCCCAGGATAAGTTGTGTGCGTGGCCTTGCACCCCGGCGCGCAGTAACGAGACCGTTGAAATTGGTCACCGCACCCTCGGGTCCGTAGGCCTCGTCGTACCAGCCGCTGATATTCAGCACCGCAGCGTCAGTGCGGTCGTAATGGCCGCGAATTTCCGCCCAGGACCACCAGTCGTCGTCAGGCGGATGCATCAGCCATTCGAAGTAAAATGGCGCTTCCTTGCGCAGGAACGGCAGTTCCCGCAGTGGCAAAAAAGACAAAATCTCATCGCCTTCTCTATCCCAGGCGGAAGCAACGTCAGAATCGCTTGTTTCCCCATCGATGCCCAGCCGAACTCGGGCGTCAGGCGCGATATTGAAATAAGCCCATGGCAGCCACGACATATCGAATACGCCGTTCATGTAGAAAAAGTTTCGCGGCGATGAAAACGTCATTGCTGGCGCCATTGCTTTCAATTGCGGCGGAGACTGCACGGCGGCCAGCCACTGCACGGCAGCCGGATATGACAGCCCGAATGACCCTACATCACCGTTCGACCAATTTTGTCGTGCCGCCCACCCGATCGAATCGTAACCGTCGTTGGCTTCATCGAAGTAGGGGTTGAATACGCCATCGGACGCATAGCGACCGCGTACGTCCTGCAGCACGACAACGTAGCCGCGCTTGACTGCACTTAAGTGAGTTGTGTATTCAGCGGCAGCAAATTCTTTGTCATATGGGGTTCGATACAGCAGCACCGGGAGCGGCTTGTTCGTGTCGGGGCGAAAGATATCGGCGCGCAGAATGACGCCGTCGCGCATTGGAACTGCGACGTTGCGCTCGACGATCATATTGCTGCTACAGCCAACTGTAGCAAGGACGATCGGAATTACTGTGAACCAGCGCAATGCACTTAAGGGCATGAGTGTCTGGTCCGGAAGCCGGTAAGAAACGATGAAAGATTCTTGCCCAACGAGGCGCTCAGATAGCCGCCTTCCTGAACCAAGACAGTTGGCAACCGGAGCGCACCGAGATGTCGTCCGATCCGCCCGAAACCACCGGTCGATATGGCCATCCCGCGAAACGGGTCGTCTTCGTGAGCGTCGAGACCGAGCGCGATGACCAGCGCATCCGGTGCAAACTTCATGACGCTGCTTGTAGCATCATCGAGCGCTTCCAGGTAATCGTCGTCTGTCGTACCACGCGGCAACGGCAGATTGATGTTCAAGCCTTTGCCCTTACCGGTACCCTTCTCGTTCGCATACCCCCAAAAGAACGGGTAAAACCGAGCAGGATCCGCATGCAGGGACACAGTCATTACGTCGTCACGCTCGTAGAAGATTCGCTGGGTACCATTTCCGTGATGAACATCGATGTCTACAATTGCGACCCTATCAAAGGTCCCGCGTAACATTTCCGCAGCGATTGCGCTGTTATTCATGTAACAAAAGCCGCCTGTCACGTCCTGTGAAGCATGGTGACCGGGCGGCCGAGTCAGGGCGTAACAGGCATTGTCACCCGACCGCACCCGGTACGCCGCATGGGCTGCGGTCATCGCGCTCCAACGCGCGCTCAGCCAGGTTTCCGCTGTGATTGGGCAGGAGCCGTCGTAGACGTGAAAACCAACTTGGCCAACCGCCGACTTCGGGTATCCGTCGTTTCGGCTTATCGGGTGGATATTCGGCAGTATTTCCGCCGCAGCGCCCGGGACGCGCGACCACCGGGTATATATATTGCGCAGAAATTCCAGGTATTCCTTAGAATGGACCGAGCCGAGAACGTCGTCTCCGTAATCGACCGGTGGCTCGAGTTCCAATTGGCAGTCAAGCGCCGCATCCAATAGTTGTTGCGCTCGCCCGGGCTGTTCAGGATTCTCACACCGGACTCCCGACGCAATAAAGCTCTTGGGGTTGTGTGCGAATTGCTGGTGAGAGAAAACAACCTTCATACGTCAGCCACAAGGTTGCTGAACGCCTCACCAGCGATCATGTACATCATCTCGTCGTCTCGATGGAACATACCGCAGCGCTCGTAAAATGATTGGGCGGTCGTATTGTCGCGGTCTACGGATAGTTTCATGTGCGTCGCACCACGCGCTGCAGCCCACTTGACAGCGCCAGCCAGGAGTTTCCTGCCAACGCCGGCACCCCGTGACTCTTCGGCTACAAATATGTCCTGCACGTAAACGCCTGGTGCGCCGTACCATGTAGAGTAAGTCAGGTAAAAAATGACGACACCGAGAGACACGTTGTCGTGTTCTGCAATCAGTGCGTGTATCGCCGGATTGTCTCCAGACAGCGCTGTTGCGAAATCTGTGGCAGTGCTGCAAAGTTCGATCGCCGCCGGAGTTGATTCCGCCAACTGAACAATCATCGAGTGAACCACGGCGGCGTCAGTCATCATCGCCTTCCTCACGGTGATGTGCTCGGAGCTCTTCAAAAAGACACCTTATCCGCACCTTTGAGACGGAGCATTTTCCTTGTTTCGTCCGGCGTCGCGACTTGGTGGCCGAGTTCCTCCACAAACCGGCGGATTTTCTGTACCTGCTCTGCATTGCCGGTGGCGAGTTGCCCTTTGCCGATTACGAGACTGTCTTCGAGTCCGACGCGGACATGGCCGCCGAGAATTGCTCCAATGGTTGCCAGGGGCATTTGCGCACGCCCAGCGGCGAGCACCGAGAACCGGTACTGATTGCCAAGCAATCGATCTGCGGTCGCTTTCATATGCAGGAGGCTTTGCGGTGATGCATCGATGCCACCCAAGACGCCAAGTACAAACTGCACAAATACCGGCTTTTCGATCAATCCCTCACGCAGATAGAATGCCAGCGTTTGTATATGGCCGACGTCGTAACATTCAAATTCGAAGCGGGTTCCGCAACCCTGGCCGAGGGACTCGAAAATTTCCTCTATATCGGCAAATGTGTTCTGGAACACTGTACTTTTCGTGGCGTCGAGTAGCTCTGGCTCCCATGCAAACTGCCAGTCGCTATAGCGCTTCTTGAGCGGGAATAATCCGAAGTTCATTGATCCCATATTTAGCGATGCCATTTCCGGCTTGACTTGCAGCGGCGCGGCGAGTCGTTGCTCGAGAGTCATCAGCGAACTCCCGCCTGTAGTGATGTTCATCACGGCATCGCACTTCGCCTTGATTTGTGGAAGGAACTGCATGAACACGTCCGGATTCGGCGTAGGTCTTCCGGTTTGTGGATCTCGTGCGTGCAAATGCAGAATCGAAGCGCCGGCTTCGGCGGCGGCGACGGCCTGGTCAGCAATATCTTTCGGCGTGTACGGAAGGTATGGGCTCATTGTTGGTGTGTGAATAGAGCCGGTTACCGCACAGGTAATGATTACTTTGTTTTCCATAACTGCATTTTTCAAGATACGCTTGGAGTATAGCGGTCAGAGACGCACAGGATGAAATTGTTAACCAGGCGACGTGACCTGGCGGGCTTTGCAGCCCTGGTACTTATGGTCACAACGTCGGCGCAGGCAGACCGGGCACCGGTCTTGCAACAAATTGAGGTTCCGCATAGCTATTATTTCCGGGAAATGTACTTACCGCAGGTTTCCTCGGGTCCGCAAAACCCGTCGTGGTCTCCTGATGGCCAATCGCTGGTCTATTCGATGCAGGGCAGTCTGTGGAGACAGTCAATTGGTTCCGGGGTGGCAACACAGCTGACTGCAGGGCCGGGTTACGATCATCAGCCGGACTGGTCGCCTGATGGTCGTCGCATTGCGTTTACCCGATACCACGACGATGCCATGGAATTGTACATTCTCGACGTCGCATCCGGCGACGCATGGCAAGTAACCGAAAGCGGAGATGTCAATCTGGAACCTCGCTGGTCGCCGGACGGACGCAAACTCGCATTCGTATCGACCCAGGGCAGCGGGCGGTTCCATGTGTACGTAGGCGAGTTCGAGGAAAATCGTTTTAGCGCATCGCCGTTGTTCACAGAAAGAAAGAGCGGGGTACCTCGCTATTACTATGGCGCATATGATCACGAGATTAGTCCGAGCTGGTCACCCAAAGGCGACGGATTGTTCTATGTCGCCAATCCCGAGGTCCCCTACGGTACCGGTAGCATCTGGTTTCACTCCTTCGACGACGACGCGCAGCCGATGCTGGTTCGTCAGGAAGAAACAACCTGGCGCGCCCGGCCAAATGTCGCACCGGACGGTCGGCGCCTGATCTATTCATCCTATCTCGGTCGTCAGTGGCACCAGTTGTGGATAACGTTGGTTGGCGGCAAGGGTGAGCCATTTCCACTGACCTACGGTGACTTCGATATTACGGGCTCACGTTGGTCTCCAGATGGTGAGCGAATCGCATTCACGACGAATGAGGGCGGCAACACCGGGATTCGTATCGTCGACATGCCTGGCGGCAAAATGACCAGTATCGACGTCGAAGACCGCGAATACCTGGAGCCGGTCGGTACAATTCTTCTGTCGATCACTCACATGTCCGGAGATCCGGCCTCTGCCCGCGTGTCGGTCGTCTCCGCAGAAGGCCGTTCTTATGCTCCGCATGATAGCTGGATGCATGCCGACGACAACTTTGACCGCGAGCAGCGCAACGAGGAGGCGCGATACTTCCACGTTGACGGCAACGCCTCGGTCGATGTGCCCGCGGGACAGGTGACCTTGACCGTGTGGCACGGCCCGGAATCGCAGATCGAGCGGCGTACGGTAGGAGTAGAGGCGGCGACAAAGTCTCTCGTACGTGTGGAACTGCGTCGCGTTGCACTGCCGGAAGAATGGCAGGGCTGGTACAGCGGTGATGTTCATGTACACATGAATTACGGTGGCGTGTATCGAAACACGCCCCAATACCTTGTTCGGCAGGCCGAGGCCGAGGACCTTGACGTGGTGTTCAACCTGATCGTCAACAAGGAACAACGCGTGCCGGACGCCGGATATTTCTCGGGCGACGCCGACGTTGCATCGAGCCAAGCTGTCGTTCTGCAGCACGCGCAGGAATTTCATACAGGTTTTTGGGGACATATAGGGCTGTTGGGGCTGTCGGAGAATCTGCTGTTGCCCGATTATGCGGCTTATCCGGAAACTGCGGCGGCGAGCCTGTATCCAGACAATGTTACGGTCGAAAAATGGGCCCGGGCACAGAAGGCGATTGCAGGATACGTGCATCCGTTCGAATATCCGTTGCCGGATCCGGCCAATGATGCCGAGCTGACCAACGCTTTGCCGATTGACGCTGCGCTGGGCATGGTCGATTACTATGAGGTCGTCGGGTTCGCAGACCACAGAGCGTCGGCGGAGATCTGGTATCGATTACTCAATTGCGGCTTTCGGATCAGCGCGGCAGGTGGCACTGACGCTATGGCGAATTTCGCGTCGTTGCGAGGGCCGATCGGGATGAATCGAACTTACGTTTTCGCTACGGACTGGCCAACCGATCCGAATGCAAGGCGAGACATGTGGCTCGACGGATTGCGCGCTGGAAAAAGCATTGCGACTAATGGCCCTTTGCTCGGCTTGTCGGTAAATGAAGAGGGACCTGGAACCGTTCTGAGTTTTAGTGACAAGAAAACAGTCCGATACAGCGGTTTCATGCGTTCTGCGGTGCCGCTGGACAAGCTGGAGTTAGTGTTGAACGGTGAAGTAGTTCGCGAATTCACGTTGAGTGAGGATCGTATGTCGGCTGACATTGCAGGAAGTATCGAGATCGCGCGAAGCAGTTGGCTGCTGTTGCGCGCCTCGGCCATGAGCCCACATCCGGACGTTTTCGATATGTACCCCTACGCAACTACGAGCCCGATATACGTCAACATCGGCGCGATCGGTCCGCGATCACGAGACGATGCCGAGTACTTTCTTGCATGGATTGAGCGCGCACGAAAATCGGCTGCTGCACACGCAGACTACAATTCCGTAGTCGAGCGAGAACGAGTACTCGACAACATCGACAAGGCTATTCGTGTGTTTCAGGATCGTCGACAGGACGCGCCTTGATTGGGCAGCGGGCATGACATACTTGCTGCGACCGCAGGGTTGGCACGTGAACCATAATCGCGTCGAGATGGGCTGATGATTGTGAGTCTTGGATTCACCAGTCAGGCCGCAAGCGGAAATTCCACCAGTCCCTGAGAACGTGTTTGCCATGCGAAGCCTGATAGCATCAGGCGCCCTGGCCTTTCTAATTTTTTGCTCTGACCCGAAATATTTCTCTGCTATGTCATGGCAACAGCTGACCGCAATTATCTCTCGGAAGTCCCACAATGGGCCGTATGTCGAAACAGCACACGATTATCGCGTTCAAGATCACCGGCCCAGATGAACTGAGCTGTGCTCTCGGCGAATTCTGTGCGCGGAACCAGGCACTCCTCCTCCGTCACCGTCAGATCGCAACCAAGACTGGAGCGATCAATGGGTGATGTGAGATTGCAGCAGCCCTCTGTCGTGGACCATTCCGGGGTTCTTCCCCATCCGGCTTCCGCCGCACTGTACGACGTCGCGAGCTCCCAGCCACTGTCATCGAAATCAACTCCGGTCCATCCCTCGGGCATGCCCCGGTCTTCCACGGCACAGGCGCTCAAATTGGTGGCGGAGCAGCCATTTTGCTGGCTGGCATCCGTGGGGCCAAAAGTCACAGTGTAGATCCGCCAGGTCTCAGCTGCGGTCACAGTTCCGAGGCCATCGTTGAACTCCGCGATGAGCGCGCCGTCACCCAACTGCGGTCTATCGGATCCCGTGTATTCGTAGCCGGACTCCGAAGCGAAGTCCTCACATTGAATCGCATAAGTAAGACTAGAAGTGCCGTCCCACTCAAAGGCCACCCTGACGGCCTGATGGGGCGTAAATGCAACTGGATCGTTGGCAACGTCTTCGCCATTTACCCACAGCCGGAATTTGTTATCGCAGTAAACCGTACCCATGACAGTGTAGGGAGTTCCTGGACATTCGGATGCCGCAGCCGCAGTCGTAAGAACGAACATCGTGAGTCCGACTGATATAGCTGCCACGAAGGTATTCTGAGTCTTTACATGACTTTGTTGACGCTGCTCCAAGCGAACAGGACAGGACCCCATTCAATGCTCTCCAATTAACCGGCCAAACAGTATCGAGTTTTCCGACCACGTGCTTTACCGTCTTGTTATTGTGCAGCAGCCACATAAGCCGTGCATACACGGAAAATAGCACGAGCCGAGACGTTGATTTGTCAGTACCGATTCTGCAGAGACTTACGCTATAACGTAGTCATTCGCCCGCCACAGGCCGCAGAACAGGGAAAGGCGCCAGATGACTTGCATGGCCCGTCGCATCGAGTAATCTGTTCGGGTGAAGATGGTCCCGCTCGTCGGCCCCATGGAGGGCGGAGGGGCGTTCGGCAACCGGGCGAAGGGAGAGTCTCGAATGGCATTTAACCTGACGGTCAACGGCACGGCCTATGAGGTCGATGCCGAACCTGAGACGCCGTTGTTGTGGGTCTTGCGTGACAACATCGGCCTGACAGGCACAAAATTCAGCTGCGGCATCGCGCAGTGCGGCGCCTGCACGGTTCACATCGACGGCCAACCCGCAAAGTCGTGCAACACGACGGCTGCGAGCGCGGTCGGCCGCGAAATCACCACGATCGAGGGCTTGTCCGACGACAACAGTCATCCGGTCCAGCGCGCCTGGATCGAGCACTCCGTCGCGCAATGCGGCTACTGCCAGTCGGGCCAGATCATGGCGGCGGCGGCACTGCTCGCGCGGACGGCGAATCCGACGGACCGAGAGATTGACTCGGCGATGGGCGGCAATCTGTGTCGATGCGGCACGTATTTGCGCATTCGGCGCGCGATACATCGCGCGGCCGAGATCGCGCAGAGTTGAGGGGGCCGCCATGACGCACTTGGATATGAAACTTTCGCGCAGGACTCTGATCCGAACGATGGCTGGCGCTGGCGGCGGCATGATCCTCGGCTTTCACATCCCGGGGGCCATCGCCGCCGTAGTCGCACCTAAGCCGTGGACCACGCCAACTGATGGCGTCGAGATCAATGCCTGGCTAACCATCGATGCCGATGGCACCGTCACGATCCGCGTACCACACACCGAAATGGGCCAGGGCGGTATGACCTCGGTCGCACTCATGATCGCCGAAGAGCTTGACGTGCCCTGGGACAACGTGCGGGCCGTGTTCGCCGACATGAACCGCCATGTCAACCGCGGCGAAGAGTACATCGTGACGACCACACACGGCTCGCAGCTCGTGCGCCAACAGCACCCGCACATCATGCAGGCGGGCGCCTCGGCGCGCGAACGACTTAAAGAGGCCGCGGCCCGGGCCTGGCGAGTTGAGCGTTCCGACGTAAAGGCCAGGCAGGGCCTGCTCAAGGCCGGCAGGTCGAGCGCCACTTACGCCGAATTCGCGACGGCCGCCGCGGCGATCACGCTCGACGAGGAGCCGCGCATCAAAACGCCGGATCAGTGGTGGCTGCTCGGCAACCCGACGCCGCGCCTCGATGTGCCCGTCAAAGTCAACGGCAGCGCGCATTATGCGATCGACACACGACTCACCGGCATGGTCTATGCGGTAGTCAAGAGCTGTCCGGTGCCGTGGGGGCGCCTCGGCAGCTACGACTTCGACGCCGTCAGGGACCGCCCCGGCGTCATCGCTGCCGTGGAGCTCAGGGCCCGGGACGGCGCGCAGGAGCGCTCGGACATGCAAAACGGTATCGCCGTCGTGGCCGATAGCTGGTACCGGGCCAAGACTGCACTCGACCTCATGCCCGTCGAGTGGGACGTCGGCACGGATGGACAGATCAGTAGCGACGGACTGTTTGCAAACGCGCGACGCCGGCTGGATGAGCCCGGCGAAGTGACAGCTGAGCTCGGCTCGGACGCGCTCGGCATCATCGCCGCAGCCGAGCGCCTGGTGACGGCCGATTATCAGCGGCCGTACGAGAGCCACGCGCGCATGGAGCCGATCAATGCCACGGTCAGCGTCACCGACGAACGCGTCGACGTCTGGGCGCCGACGCAAAACCAGGCGACGGCGTTGCAGCTCGCCGCAGACCAGGCGGGCCGCGACCCGAGGGACGTCTTCGTGCACACGGTCTTCCTTGGCGGCGGGTTCGGCGGCAACGGCGGCGGAGCGACCGCGGTTACGCGGCAGGCGACGGAGATCTCCCGGCGAGTCGGGCGTCCCGTCAAAGTGATCTGGACGCGCGAGGAGGACATCACGCACGACAAGGCGCGGCCATTCAATGTAAGCCGGTTCACGGCCGCTCTCGGCGATGACGGCTTGCCCGCCGCGTGGACGACGCGTTGCGTCGGCGAACCCAACCGGCCCAGCGATGCCGACCGGAGCATCCGTGACATGGTCTACCAGGTTCAGAATCGGCGCCATGAGCGTCACATCGTCTACTCGCACATCCCGACCACCACGCATCGGGCGCCCGCCGCATGCCAGAACGGCTTCATGATCGAGCAGTTCGTCGACGAGGTGGCGCTCGCCGGAGATTGGGATCCGCTCGAGTGGCGCCTCGAGATGACGCGCCACCGTCCCGACTGGCAGCGCGTTCTCAGCACGCTCAAGGACAAGTCCGGTTTCACGACGGAACTGCCGCGCGGTGAAGGCATGGGGATCGGCGTCGTCGAGTCGCACGGGACGATCGTTGCGGCTTGTGCGACGGTTTCCGTGAGCCGGCGCGGCCAGCTCTACGTCGACAAAGTTGTGCTCGTCGTCGACAGCGGCCATGTGATCAATCCGTTGGGTGCCACCGAGCAATTGGAGGGAGGGGTGTGCTGGGAACTCTCGCACGCCTGGCTCGGCGGGCTGGACTTGCGCGACGGTCGCTTCGTCAATACGAACTTCGACAGCTACAAGCTGATGGGGATTCAGCAGATGCCCGAGGTGGAGGTTCACTTCGCGCTGTCGGGCGGCGACAAATGGGGCGGAATCGGCGAGCCGGGTGGCCCGCCGACCCCTCCGGCGGTCGCCAATGCGATCTATTTCGCCACGGGTAAGCGCGTGCGCTCGACGCCGTTCATCGGCCACGACTTGAGCTGGTCGTGAGCGTGGAAGCGCGACCCGGCCCGGCGCTCTAGCGTCGTAACGCGGGCTGTCTGTGTCGTCTTACTGATTCCGGGGATCTCTCCGCTCAGCGGTACGAGACAGGGATGAAAACCCTGTTCGACTCAAGCAGCCATTATCGCGTCAGCACCCGTTCGAAAGTGATTTCCTCAATGTCTATGCATTGCATGTAACCCGACTGGGAAATCTCCGGGATTTATGCGAAAAACAGTAATTGTTATCCAACAGGACACGCTGGCAGCCTTAATTGGCCGAACCCGCATCAAGAAATTCTCTAATGGCAGTCCTGCGACTAATCAATTTCAGGATCTTTTGCGGGATCGTATTATCTATTCTCATCGTGCCGTGGGTCTCTGCGTCAGAGCATGACTCATCAGAATCGACCGGTGAAGATAATCAGTTAGTTGAGTATAGGGCAGACTATTTTGATCGATATCGGCCAAATACTGCACTCGACATAGTTAGGCAAATACCCGGTTTTCAGCTGGATGACGGTGACAGTACTCGAGGCTTCGCATCATCTGCAGGGAATTTACTTATCAATGGGCGACGTCCGAGCGCCAAACAGGATCGAATATCCGCGACCCTCGCGCGTATTCCCGCGAATCAGGTTGAACGCATAGAGCTTATTTATGGCCAGGCGGAAGGAATAGATCGTCAAGGCCGGTCCGTACTTGCAAACGTATATTTACGAACTGATGTTCCGGCTTCAGGTCGCTGGCAGTTATGGGTGATGCACAACAATGCCGCACCATTTAAGCCCGGCGCTAATCTCTCCATATCGGACCGTTGGCATGAGATTGATTTTAATGCCGGTATCGATCTTGAACGGGACACCAGTGGCTGGTATGGGACAGAAAGAAGATTTGCTGGAAATGGCGTATTAGTCGAATCCAGCACGGATGTCAGCGCGGAAAAAGGGATCAGACTTAACAGTCTGTCGCTGAACGCATCAACCTGGGTCGGAGAGAATTTTGTTCAGGTTAACTCCAAGTTACACGCTAGAAAGTCAAGTTATTTTCGACCGTTCAGCAGCGTGCCGCAAATACCTGGCGGCACGGCAAGTGATGTCATCATCGATACGACGACCAAGGATTTTCAGTATGAGTTGGGAGCCGATGTCGAACGCATGTTGTCCAACACGCTGGCCGGAAAACTGATACTGCTTCTTATCGACAACGACCAGAATTCGACTTCTTCGCGGGAAAATATCGATTCAATACTGGGCCGGACCTTGTTCAGGCTTGCGGATACCGATACAGCGCAGAAGGAGGCGATTGCGCGCCTGGAGTTCGGCTGGTCTCGGTTTACGCAGCATGCCTTACAGTTCAACGTCGAGTGGGCCTACAACGTCCTTGATCGTAGCCTGATTCAAACCGATGACAGGGGAGCTGGACCGGTCCTTGTTGATGTGCCCGGTGCCAATTCACGCGTTCAGGAAGTCAGGTGGGACCTCCTGCTCCAGGACACCTGGTCGCTCGGGAAGCTTGACATGGACCTGGGTATCGGCGCCGAGATATCCACCCTATCTCAATCGGGTGACGCCGAACTGGAGCGAGACTTCTTCTTCCTTAAACCTCACGCGATATTGAGTTATTCACCAGGCCAGGGCAAACAGACCAGCTTCAGGATGGCGCGTGAAGTGTCGCAGTTGGATCTAACCGATTTTGTTACTGCCACGGTATTCCAGGATGACGATCTGGCACTGGGAAATCCGAATATTCGTCCGGAGACTACGTGGGTAGCAGAATTCAGTCATGAGCGACGATTCGCGCAGGACAAGGTCATCAAAATGACTGTATTTTACAATTGGATTTCGGACGTTCTGGATCTCTTACCGCTCTCGCCAGACTTTGAGGCGCCGGGAAATATAGGAGATGGCAGGAGGAGGGGGCTGCAGCTTGACAGTACTTTATCTCTTGACGTGTTGGGGCTGAGCAATGCACGAATTGATCTCCAGTTGCGATGGCAGGATTCGGATGTGACCGATCCGGTTACCGGACAGGACAGGAGACTGTCCGGTGAGGGAGGTCAGGGCGGCTACCGTACGCTTGAGGTACGCAACAAGAATATGGAGTTATTGACCAGAGCTGATTTTCGACAGGACTTTGCGCGGTTTGCCTGGGGATGGACAGTAGCCAATCGCAGTGATCGCCCGCTGTATAGGGTAAACGAACTTGATGTGCATAATGAAGGTGTCGCAGTAAATGCCTTTGCCGAGACCACGCGTTGGTTTGGGGTTAAAACGCGTTTGCAGTTGGAAAACATACTGGATTTTGTCCGTCGCCGTGATCGCACTTTGTTCATTGGCGAACGCGATCTGACAGCGGTGGAATCTGCTGTCATTAACGAGCGCCATACCGGGTACCGGGTGAGCTTGTTTGTTACCGGCAACTTCTAGCGTAATGTTCTTTAGCGGCGAATAGCCGGATTAATGTAAATGGGTGAATAGATCTGTTGTGGTTTCGACGCCGATGCGCACTTCGATGCATGAAATCGCCCATTATCTTGGCATCGATGACGATCATCTCGGCGAGACCGGGTGGGGCTAGTCGACGGCCGTTAAGCGGAGCGTGGTCCGCCCAAAACTCGCTGCACCGCCAGACTCACAGGGATCTAAACCGTACGCAAGAAATCCAGTATCTTGTCTCGCCTGGATGGACTCAGATGTGCTTGCGCTGATCGCGCCAATAAACCGCGCGTAGCTCGTTTTTTTTGATTTTGCCAACAGCGGTCTTTGGCAGGCTCTGCACGAACCTGATCAGGCGCGGCCGCTTGTACCTCGCAACTATCTGCGCACAGAAATCAATCAGTTCTTCTTCACTGACATCGATACCCGGCTTGAGCACGACGTGTGCGGCCGGGACCTCTCCCCAGCGCTCATCGGGAATACCAAACACTGCGCACTCGACAACCGCCTCGTGCTGGTACAGTGAATTCTCGATCTCGGCCGGATAGATATTCTCGCCGCCAGAGACCAGCATGTCCCTGGATCGATCGACCAGTGTAAGGAAGCCGTCTTCGTCAAGACTCCCGACGTCGCCCGTCAAATACCAGCCATCCGGCAAGCTGAAAACCTCCGCCGTTGCCTCAGGATCATTGAAGTATCCGTCGAACAGCTGCTCGCCGCGGGTAACGATCTCCCCGGTTGCGCCGGCCGGCAGCAAATTGCCTTGCTGATCGACGATGCCGATTTCCGCATTGCAGGCGGCCCGACCCACCGTCTCGCGCTTGTCGTCGCCGTCCGCCGGGCGGCGAATCGTAATCGGACAGGCTTCCGATTGACCGTAGTTTTCGGTAAACGCCACGTCCGGTAGCGCGGATTCGACACGGTCGAACAGCGCCGGGCTCATCGGAGCGCCGGCGTATCCGATATTGCGCAGTGTCTTGAGCAACCTCGTCGAGAAGCCGGGGTGGCTGATCAGATGATTCAGCTGACTCGGTACGAGAAACGCCGCGGTCACTTTCTCCCTTGCGACAATACGCATGAACTGATCCGGGTCCCAGCCTTCCGACAAAACGACCGTTGCCCCCAGCATGACCGCCGTGCCGAACCACACGAAGAGTCCGGCCGTGTGAAACAGCGGTGTACAAACCAGCATGACATCTTCATCGGTCAGACCGAAATCCTCGGCCGCCGCTATAGCCGACGCACACCGCGCCTTGTGACTGACCAAAACGGCCTTCGGCAGCCCGGTGGTGCCGCCGGTGAGCGTAATCGCCAGCGCATCACTGTCATCAAGCACGACATCAGGCGGATTCGCAGACGCTGTGCCGATAAACTGGTCCAGATACACGCCACCGGCGACGATGGGCCTCTCCTTGTGCTGCGCATCGAGCAGTACCACCGGCAACGATCTGTCCAGTGCGGGCAGGACAGAATCGAGTAGCGACGCGAAGCCGGCGTCGATAAACAAGAGTTGTGTCTCGGTCTTGTTGAGTACGTAGGTCAGTTCGCTGGCGGTGCTTCTCGTGGAACAGTGAACGGAAACGTACGGCGTTCTGGCAATGCCGAAATAGGCGATCGCATACTCGGGCCGATTGCAAGACAGTACTGCGACCTTTGCGCCTCGTTCTAATCGCAGGTCGATCAACGCATTGGCGAGCCTGTCGGCCTGCTCATCAAACTCCGCGTAGGTCAGGCGCTGGCCCGATCCGATCAATGCGACACGATTCGGCGCATGCGCCGCCGAATTGCGAAGAAAATCACCGGCCAGCATCGTATCGATCCGTTCCCCTGCGGCGAGGACCCGCGACTCAATGGACCCCGGATTCTAGCGCAGACCGTCGCAGACGGGCCCGATCAGTGAATGCCTGCGTGATCAGCCGCAACACGACACGGTGGGTTAGTGCGAATTGCTGCCTGAGTCAGATGCGGTGCCTTGGCGCGACCGACGTGCCGGGTGCGGTTGAGCTCCAGGAAGGTCCGGAGGAGTTCCAGGACCATCTGACAGTTATAAGAAAATTTTGTCTAAACCCCAAAATTATATTGTTGGATTTATTAAAGATCAGGCTTTACACTTGCCGCTCATGCGTTGGATCAGCCTCGCGGCGGTGATGCGTCCGGAAACATGGGAACGACATTCGGAGCATCGGCAGATGGGTACCGGTGGAGAAGGCTGCGCACGAGAAGGGAACAGATTTCGTTATACCCGTGACGCAGACGCCAGGCGTCGCGAATCAACGGTGAACCCCCGCTATTGTCAAGGCCGAAATTGGTCCGGCTGCTGCTACTGGCTAAGTGAAGATATGCAAACTTCAACAACAAGCTATGTACGAGTAATTGAGGCGGGGCTTTGGCTGTTCGGTCTGGTCTGCATTGGCGCCTACGGTGTGAGCAAAATACATTCTGCAAGCGCGCAGTCGGCAGCGATTTCAGAGCTGGAGGCTCAGTGGCGTCTCGATGCGGCCGGTGTCGAACCCGATCAGTCGCTCTGGTCGACGCAGAGGATCGCTCAGCGGGAGCGAGCCCGCGCTGAAAGGGACGGGTTGTCACCGATTGCCTTACTGTCCATACCGGCGGTCGGTATACGCGTTGCCGTGTTTGAAGGAACGTCGGATCGAGTGCTGAATCTCGGTGTTGGCCGCATGTTGGATACCGCAGAGCTCGGTGTTCCCGGCAATCTCGGCCTGGCAGGTCATCGCGATGGATTTTTTCGCGGCCTCAAAGATATAGCCGTTGGTGACGATATTTCGATTCAACATGACGGCGGCATTGACCATTACAACGTGACTGGGCTCCTGGTCGTTGCGCCCGACGCGGTTCATGTTCTGGCGCCGACGGACAAAACGACCCTCACGTTAGTGACCTGTTACCCATTCTATTTCGTCGGACACGCACCGCAGCGGTTCATCGTGAAAGCGACAGCCGCGCGATCCGACGTCTTTTCGCCGTAATTACAGGAGAGATTGACAATGAAGAAGTTATTACTAGCAATAATACTTGCGGTACCCATGGTTTCGACTTCGTATGCCCAGCAGGAGATGTCTGCGTCGGGTGAAGTCGTTTCAGTCCGCATGATGACGCGGACGATGACAGTTCGTGATGCATCATCGAACGAAGTGATCAGATATAACGTACCAATGGGCACGACGGTGACGCTGGCCGGTCAACCTGGGCGGCTGGGTTATCTGCGATCCGGGGACACGGTTAACGTCAATTACGTGAATACCGACGAAGGCCGTGAAACCGTGCGGATCCGTGTTCCGCAGCCGACTTCGGCTATGGATCTGCGCATTACCGAGGGTCCGATGAGTACGATTACCGGGCGTGTCGAGAGCATCAACTATGGCAATCGTACGATCACGGTACTCGGCGACCAGAGCGGCCAACGATTCACGTATGCCATTCCCGAAGAGACGCGAGTCACAGTCGGTGGAGAAAACGCACGCATTGGACACATTCAGCGCGGCGACAACGTGACGTTGCGTTTCAAAGAAGAAGCTGGCCAGCGCCAAGCGGCACGCGTGCGGGTTCCGCAACCTGTGACGCCACTGGCGGCACGCAGGGTCCAGGCGGCACCCGCTGCCGTTGCGCAAACCGCGCCCCGGACGCAATTGCCGCGCACAGCAAGCTCCTTGCCGTTGTTTGGTCTCCTCGGCGTGTTGTCGCTGTTTGCCGCGGGATCGTTGCGGCTCACTCGGCGTGTTCGTCGCGAGCGCAGCTAAGGGCAAGACTGATACGGGACATAGAAAAGACCGGCGGTCAGTTGACCGTCGGTCGCGACGCAAGCCGTTATCCCGGATACGCGTGTTCCGCCCCGATCTCAGCTTGAAGCGCCAGCAATGTCGGTATGCGCCAGAATCGCCGGATTGAAATGAAGTGGCAGTGACTGCGTTGTCAATGCTTCCGAGGTACCACCAATTGCGATTGCGATCGGAATTTTAACCTCGAAGGTTTTGGTTGCGATGGCGCGCAGACTTCCATATGGGTTTCTTAATTCACCGTTACCCGAAAGTGCACCGCCACAGCGTTGTCGGGCGCGGTCGTGCCGACAGTGAGGCCGGTTGGATAAGACCCACTGACCGGAATGCTAACCGTCAGGAAATCGCCCGCCGCATTCAGGAAACAGCCGTCGGCGTTCGTATCGCCGCCGACTTCGGCGATGCAGAAGACGGGTGGTGCGGCGCCGACGATGATTTCGACATCCGCAGTGCCGGCATTGTAGTCACCAGCGAGGAATGCGACGTTGCTGTCCAGCGTGTCGGTGACGATGATTTCGGTCGCATCGCCGTTGCCGGAGTTGGTTACCGATATCTCGTATTCCACGGTCGCGCCCGGGATCGCGAGCGCGGCCGGCGCCACGGCACCCAGCGGATCGCGTACGGTGACGGCACATTTGAGTACAGTCAGGTTGGCGGCGGTCGGAACGATGTCTGCCGAATCAATGTCATTGCCGGCGTTCGAGTCGTGCTGCGACAGGAAAGCGACACTAGCCGTGTTGGTGATGGTCGTGCCGGCGGTGCCCGCGTCGACAGTCGCCTGGAGGCTCAGCGTTGCGTTGCTTCCCGCGCCCACAGTGCCGACGAACCAGGCGCCGGTCACGCTGTCGTAAGCTCCCTGACTGACGACGGCTGACACGAAAGTTACGCCCGCGGGCAAGACATCGCTGATTTGAACGACGGTGGCACCGTCAGCCAAACTGGCCGGAATGTCGTTGACCAGTAGTATGTCAACCGATGCATCGGGTGCCAGCAGCGGGTCGTTGCTGCCAGGAGTGTATGCAATATCGCCGGCCGAAAAATCACCGCTGGCGTCCGTGTCGAAATAGATAGCGGCCGGCGTCGACGCGACGGGATCAAAATCATCGCCACTGAAGGCGTTGTTGATCGCAAGTTGGAATCCTTCGGTGCCGTTACCGGTATTGGTAACGACAAGAAAGCAGCTCCTGCGTGCTCGAGCCGGAGACAGCTGAGGCCGGGCCACTCAATAGCGTGACATCGACATCCAGCACCTCGGCCACGGTCAATGTGACAGTGTTTGATGTAATCGTTTGTGGCGTACCGGCGACCTCGTAACTGACCACGGCAGTATTGTCGATGTCTGTTCCGGCGATCGTCCCTGCAGCTGTGCTCAGCTGCGCAAATCCAAGACCTATCAGTCCGATGACCGGCGATTGCCAATTGCGAATCATTTTTAATACCCGATCCCGCGGAGCCCACGTTGCTCGCGTGCACTAACGTCTCAGAAGGTGAACACATAGCGATTCTAGGAGGTCCGGTTCTCGGCAATGTTGACCAAGTTAACAATATTTGCTACCCAATCGAGCCAGAGGCCCTGTCGGCGCTGCATCTGGGGCCTCCAGACCACAACAGTGACGGGGCAGAAAGACGCAAGGATTGGAGAATCTATTGTTTCGTTACTACGAACTTACCCGCGGGTTTCGCGCGCGGCAGATTCCACTGGGCGGCGGTTGCGCGTCCTTGCGCATCGGTTCGGCACCTCACTGTGCACAGTGCGGTGATGCCCGGGAACTCATTGATACAGTGGCCGGTTCGTTGCGGTAAAAGAGCTCGAATATCTTCTTCATCGAATCTTTCGGGATCGCGGGACCGTAGTCGCGTATTGAAAACAGGATCCGGCCGTCACCGGCCCGGGCCGGTGCAGACGATCGATCTCAGCACGAGCCAGTTCGAGTTCGAAGCCGCGTATCGCTGCTGGTCGCTTGTATATTGTCCGGCTTCGGCCGGACAATACACTATCTATAGCAATTGTTGTGCCGGTGCCGTAATGCAGACAACCAGGCTAGACCCGTCCTACCTGCGACAACAGATTGTCGGTGTCGATTCCACGTTCGAAACGCCCTTCGGCGAACGGCTAATGGTCTACTGCGACTACACGGCATCGGGCCGCTGCCTGCGCTTCGTCGAGTCTTACATTCAGAGCCTGCAGCGTGTTTACGCGAACACGCACACCGAGGACGACATCACCGGCCGCAGCATGTCGCAATTGCTGCATGAAGCCGAGGTGGCGATCAAGGACTCGGTCAACGCGGGTACAGACGGTCGCATCGTCGCCTGCGGAACCGGCGCCACCGGCGCAATCGAGAAACTGCAGCAGATCGTCGGCGTTGCGATCGCGCCTGCGACCCGGCAGATGCTGTGCGACATGGTCGCCGCACCCGGTTCGGGATTCGATCATGAAGCGTTTCACAATTTGATTGCGAACAAAGGGCCGGTCGTGTTTGTCGGTCCTTACGAGCACCATTCAAACGAAATATCCTGGCGGCAGTCGCTGGCGACGACGGTCAAAGTGCAGCTCGATGCCAGCGGCCACGTAGACCTAAAGCATCTCGAGAAGCTCCTGAAGGATCCGCAATACCAGGGAAGGCTTCGCATCGGCTCGTTCTCGGCGGCATCGAACGTCACCGGTATACGCAGCAACGTGCGTGCAATTGCGAGCCTATTACACAAGCACGATGCGATCGCCTGCTTTGACTACGCGGCCTGTGCGCCCTACGTCGATATCGACATGAATCCGGATCCGGAGGGTAACGACGACGACCCGAGTATCGATGCCATCTTCATCTCACCGCACAAGTTTCTCGGCGGGCCGGGTTCCAGTGGCGTGCTGGTCTTCAACCAGCGCATCTACCATCGGGAGCTGCCGCCGAGCGTCAGCGCGGGCGGTACGGTCGACTACGTCGGCATGTCGGACCAGGATTTCATCAAGCACATCGAAGAGCGCGAAAAAGCCGGTACGCCGGGCGTATTACAGACGCTGAAGGCGGCAATGGTATTCCAGATCAAGGATCGCGTCGGTACGGAAGTGATCCACGAACGCGAACAAGCATTCACGTGCCGCGCGATGAAGAGCTGGCGCGCGAACGACGGCATCGAGATTCTCGGCAACCCGGACCCGGCATGCCGCGTCGGAATTATTTCGTTCAATGTCAGAGGCAGCGACGGCAAGTATCTGCACCACAAGTTCGTCACCGCGCTCTTGAACGATTTATTCGGTATTCAGTCGCGGGCCGGCTGCTCGTGTGCGGGACCGTACGGGCATCGCCTGCTCGGCATTGACGAGGAAACCTCGGAGCGGTATCGACACGCGGTGCAGGGCGGTGCCTGCGGCATCAAGCCTGGCTGGTGTCGTGTGGGTTTGCACTGGGTCATGGACGATGCCGAAGTGGATTACATCATCGAGGCCGTGCATTTTGTTGCGCGCCATGGCCATCATTTCTTGTCGCTTTACAATTTCGACCTGTGCACCGGCACCTGGGAGCATCGCGAGACGTCACCCGAGCTACCGCAGTTCTCGCTGGATGCTGCGCTCGAGCGCGACGAAGGGGAGCCGGCAATTTTGTCGCTACCGCTGCGCAAGCAGTTGTACGATCATTACATGACCGAAGCAAAACGTTGCGTCGATCGCCTGAAACAACAACCGACGGCCAAACCCGCATCGCTCGGCGGCGACCTCGACGAGCTGCAGTTCTTTGCGCTGTCGAAATAGCTAACTGCTATTTGGCGGAATAATCAGGCAGGTCGTCGAGCCTGTGGCCAATACCTCACTGATATTGCCGCGCAGGATCGCGCTCGAGTCGACGGCCTCCATCATGAATACGTACGAATGGCGGCATGAAAAAGTCGAGCGAACAAGGAGGAACGGCAAAATGTTGACGCTCGGTTCGGGTAAGCATGTGTTGCGGAGCCAGTCCACCCATACTTTGTGGCTCGACGAGCGCGACAGAATTTCTTATCCTCGACGATCATGCCCGTGCCGATACGAATTGCCATCCCGTTGCTCCTGGTTTCCTGGGTTGCCGGAGTCTCGCAAGCGCAAGTTAAGGATCCCATCGCAGAACGCATCGTCAAACGGGGCCTCAGCGTCGAGATCAGGGAAATCGCGCGCCTGCCAGATACCAGCGGGCTATACCCCGAAGACATGGACCGGACCGGGCGGGCCCGCATCAGCTATGTCCGTGATCTGGCGGACGGCCGGCGCTTCGTCAATGACTCGCGCGGGTTCTTGTATCTGCTCGAGGGCAACCAGCCCTCCCTGTATCTCGATGTCGGGGCCGCCTTTCCCCTGACTTTCTATAACAGCCTTACGGGTGGGTTCGTCGGTTTCGATTTCCACCCGGAATTTGGCCGAAACGGCTTGTTTTACACGACGCATGCTGAGCGGGCCATGCGGAATCCGGCGACGCCGCACTTCCTGCCGCCGGGCTTCGCCGCAGCCGATGCCACCTATCACAGCGTGATCACGGAGTGGCGCGCGACAAACCCCGCTGCGGATGTTTTTTCGGGCACCCGGCGTGAGTTGCTCCGCGTCGGACACGTCGTGATTAATTTTCGACACCCCATCACTCACCTCGAGTTTAATCCGACGGCCAGGTCCGGTGACGCCGATTACGGATTGCTCTATACAAGTGGCAGCGATTTTGGATTCAGCAACGGTGGCGGTCCGAACGCGAGCAACCCGGCGCAGACGCAGCGCCTGGATACGGTGGTTGGCGCAATCCTGCGGCTCGATCCACGCAGTCCAACTCGCTCGGGAGGAACGAAGGGGCTTGGAGACTACACGATTCCAGCGATCAACAAGTTCGCCGCCGATGGGGACCCCGAGACTCTGGGGGAGATCTACGCCTACGGCTTCCGCAATGCCCACAGGCTTTCCTGGGACCTGCGGGACGGGACGATGTTCGCGGCCGATATCGGGATGAGCCACATCGAGGAAATCAACATCGTTCGCGAAGGCGAAAACTACGGCTGGATGCAGCGTGAGGGATTCTTCGACAACGGCGTGACCAGGCCGGGCGGCGTACTCAACCAGATATTCCCGCTGTCAGCGGAGATTCTGGATGGGCGGCGTCAAGACGAATTTACCTACCCGGTGGCGATCTACGACCACAACGACGGGGAGGCTATTACGGCCGGGTTTGTTTACCAGGGGGCAATTCCCGCGCTCCAGGGCAAGTTTGTATTCGGAGACATCGTACGTGGACGTCTGTTTGCGGCCGACCTTGCCGCGATGAAAGAGGCCGATGACGGGATTCCGAAGACAGTGGCACCTGTCGAGGAGATCCAGCTTTACGTTGTCCGGGCCGGTAACGACCGCACCTACGTCACGTTCCGGGAACTGGTGGAGGCGGCTCTTGGCGAGACCGTTGAGCGTGCAGATTTGCACATCAGTCGCAGTCGCGACGGAGAGCTCTTCCTCACATCAAGGCAGGACGGCGTCGTCCGGATGTTGGTGCACTGATTCCGACCGCCGAAAACCTTAGTAACGAGTACCGGATACCTGGAGGGAAGGACATGAAAACGGTGTGTGCAACCCTCGTCCTTATGCTCACCGCATTACCGGCTTTGGCGCAAAACGTGAGTATCACGCCAATCGGCTCTCACGCAGGTGAGCTGTGTGCCAACGATCGAGCAATCGTGTTCGAGGATCCGACCGGCGTGCGCGTGCTCTACGACCCGGCCCATAACCTCACCGCCGGCAACGATCCCAGGCTCGGCGACATTCACGTCGTGCTGCTGACCCACATGCATGGGGATCATCTGGGCGATCGGCGGCTCCGGGCCGTGGGTGCCGGCAGCTGTGCGAACTCGGAACGCGTCGCCGCGCCGAATTCCATGACGGCTGAAGTCGTGGTCGCGAAAAACGCCGCGCTCGTAACGACCCGCGCGATGGCCGGGTTCGTGGCGAACAAGGTTCAAGGCATGCGCGGCCGACCACTAGCGGTCTGCCCGCAACGCGGTGCACCGACGACCATTCCTGTCGAGGCGGCCTGCATGTCCAGGATCGACCTGGGCGGAGTGTTCATCGCGCAGATGGCTGATGCGGCGCAGGGCGTGGAAATCACGATCGTGTACGCGTCGCACGTTAACAACGCCCCGACTTCGCTGCTCTCCGACGCGCAACGTGCGGTAGTCGAGGCCGATGCGGCCGTTTTCGAGTACGGCCCCGCCACCGGTTTCGTCGTCAAGTTCACCAACGGGCTCACCGCCTATCTCTCGGGGGACACCGGTATCCATTCCGAGATGAAAACGGTAGTCAACGAATACCACGGCGCCAACCTCGCCGTGCTGAATCTCGGCAACAATCCGGGCATTTATTTCTCCGGGGCTCACGTGATCAATGAGCTCGTTCGACCCACATCGGTCATCCTCACGCACGTGAACGAGCCCGCGACGGAAGGTGGGAGACTGCGACCGCAGTCGCGGACAGCCGCGCTCATTGAGCGGCTAAAGCCGCCGACTCACCTCGCGATCAGCGGCCGGACGATGGAGTTCGACGGGCGCGGACGATGTGTGGACGGGTGTTGAGACAAGGAAACGTTGTTTCATATCGCCGGCGACGCGCCGGCCTGCGACGACCGCGGCAATTGAGACGGAGTTTGGCATGACAAGTGCTTTTACGCCTTCGGACCCTGCGCGCGAAGGCCACAAACGAGGATTGGCCCCGCTTACCGCGCTTTTGCTCCTGGCCGGCGTTGCCGCATGGCCTCAGCAGGGGCCGAGCTTCGATGAAGAAACGGCGCACATCGCGCAGGCCCTGGCACTCGAATCCGGACTCACGGTCGCGGACGTCGGGGCCGGGAAGGGCCGGTATACCGTGTTCCTTGCAGACGCCGTTGGGCCAACGGGCTCGGTCTACGCCACGGAGGTTGATGAAGGCCTGCTCACTGACATCCGGAGCGCCGTTGCCGGCCGGACGAACGTGATCGTGATCCTTGGCAAGCAAGCCAGCACGGAGCTGCCGGAACAGTGCTGCGATCGAATCCTGCTCCGGCGCGTGTTCCATCACTTCAAGGAGCGGCAGTCGATGCTCGAGAGTCTCCGCGCATCGCTCAAACCGGGCGGAATGATCGCCGTGGTCGATTTTCTGCGCAAGAGCAGCGAACTCGGGAGGCCGGATGCGACACCCGACGACCATGAACATGGTGTCCGGATCGATCAGCTTACCGAGCAGATGGAGAACGCCGGATTCGAGTTGGTGCGCCAGATCGAGGACTGGCCTAGCCGCGTTCGCCATGGGCGCGAAACCGATTTCTGCGTGGTGTTCCGACGCCCGAACTAAAGCAGGGATTGCAGAGAACTTGCTCCGCCCCTGCGACTCCCCTGCGCATCGGCGGTACGGGAAAGCGAGGCAGCGCCGGCGGCGCAACTCGATCCCCCTCTCCGCCAGTACTTAAAAACCGAAGTCTTCTTTCGGCGTGTCTTGCTCCTTTTCGCACTCGGCTTTGAAGTCGTAGGGGACTTCGGCGGCGCAATCGGGCCACTTGCCCGTTTCCGTCCAGAACTCGACGAGCCCCAGGCGTGCGCACAACGGCACGAATCGCGGATCGTTACGGAGTTCGGGCATTCCAGACTGAAACAGCAGCGACGTGCGATAGCCATCCGGACCCATGATGTCGTCGCTGGTCCCGGCCGGGCCCAGGCGAGCCGTCTCGGTTGCTCGATACGCTTCCTCAACCAGACCGAGATGCGCTGCGTAGACCAGGCGCGAAACATCAACGCCGCCTGTATCTTTGACATGCGCTTCAAAGGCGCTCAGCCAGGCGGCGATATTCTCCGGTGTGGGGTCGCGCTTGGCACGGATGAACGGCAGGCCTTCCTCGAACTCACGCAACTCGCGCTTCGCAGCAAGCTCAAGCAGACGGTCGACCGCTGCCCAGTCTTCCTGGAAGGCATAGGCACGCAGCAGGCTCGAGACCGGGAAGCTCATGTCAGGTACCCGGGCGACGAGATCCTCGTAGACGGGTATTGCCTCAGCGATGCGTCCCGCCGCCATTCTGGCAAGCGCGACAAGATTCGCTGCCATCGGATACAGCGCGTCCAGTCGATAGGCGCGCTCGTCCTCTTCGAGCGCCTCTTGAACACGGCCCATGGTCCGGAGGTACCAGCCGATGTACCGGCGTCCGCCACCGGACCCGGGTGCCCGTCGCATACGCTCCAGCAAATCGTCGGCCTCGACGAACCGCCCGAACGCCGGAATCACGAAGAGCTTCGCCCACAGTGCATCGACATCTTGCGAATCGAGCGCCAGGGCGCGGTCCGCCTCTCGGGCGACGAGCGCTGCGCTGTCCGACCGATCGGCAAAAGGCAGGTAGACATGCAGCCAGGAGCGCACGTACGCAAGCCGACTCCAGCCTTCTACGAAATCCGGCGCGCGCCGGGTGACAACTTCCAATGATTCGATGTGTTTTCGCAACTCGTCCGGCGCGTAATTGTTTGGGCTGGCGCGCAGGTACAGGTCATAGACATCCGGATCGACCGCCGGCGTCGACAAACCGGAAAACGTCTGATCCAGGGCCCTCGCGATGTTTTCGGAAATCTCATCCTGGACTGCGAAGATGTCTTCCAGGCTGCGGTCGTAGCGGTCCGACCACAATGTCGTCTGTGACGACGCCTCGAGCAGATGCGCGCTGACGCGCACGCGCTCTCCGGCACGGCGGATAGAACCGTCAAGCACATGGGAGCAATTGAGGGTCTCGGCCGCTTCGGCCTTGCGTTCGCCGCGAAACTGAAAGCTGGAAGTGCGGCCGATCACCTTGAGCTCGGCGCCGCGTGACAGCCGCTGAATGATTTCCTCGCTGACGCCATCAGAGAAAAACTGCATTTCGGTATCGCTCGACAGATTGTCGAAAGCCAGTACCGCAAGAAGGGGTTCGGTGAGTTCGGCAGACTTCGTCGCCGGGACGGGCTCCGTGTCGGCGATGGACGGCCGATTCTGTCCAAAGCGCGCGTACAAGCGCCGGATTCCCTTGCCGATCGGTGAGAGGATTAGGCCGACCAAGACGATCAGTGCGACCATGCCACTTAGGAGTGACTCGTTCTCGGCGATCCAACGCCCGATGTCGCCGAAGTTCGCCATGAGGCCGGGCTCTTAGCGAACCCATTCTGGAAAAGACTTTGTCTTTGCCTGTTCGACGTAGACGTCACCTACGTTAGCAGAAATGAAACCCTGGCTGGTGAGAGTAGCGACCGACTCTTCTACACAGCCGATGTAACGGGCGCGGCTGAAAACTTCGCTGTGCCTCAGAAGGCCGATGCGTCGCCAGGCCTGGGTTACGGTTTCACGGAAATCGCGATAGCCATTGCGGTTCATGTCCGCAAAGGTCGCCACTTCGATATGAGGGTAATTGTCCTCGCCTTTTTTTACGGCCCGGCCGTCAAACGGCTCCTCGCTGACACCGTCAAAGGCGGCAAAGGCGGTCTGTCCGACACTGCCGTTGGACGGCGGGAATGGGTAATAGACTCCAAGCGGGCACGCCACCTGCGGCAGCGCAACGCCAGCGTTTTCGATGACGCCATCACCGTTTGCATCACCGAGTTCCGCCCAGTCCGATCTCGTAGGCGTCGGTGCGACACCACGATCGACCCAGGCATCGAGCATATCGATGAAGCCATCCATTAGCTGCCACATAGGCAGTATGTTCACGTCTCCCAGCTGCTGGTTGGGCAGGTTCTCTCCGCCGTCGTGGGAGATGCCACGCACCTCGTAGAAGCGGAATTTATCACCCAGGCCCTTGTCGCGCAGGACCTTCGCATTGATGTACTTGTTCATTAGAAAGTTGGTCGATACCCAATCGGGTACAGGGTCATTTCTGTCATTGATATAAAGTTGATGCGCAATCTCGAGCATGGGCACAAACGGTTCCCGGTCCTGTGCAGAACGGAACAGGATATCCTCGCCGTTCTTGTAAACATGGGGTAGGAACAGGCCGGCGCCGGAGTCGTCAACAATAATCCCGTCGATGATCGGCTGGCCATCTTCACCGGTATTCGCTGCGGTTCGGTAATGATTGTAATTAACGAGTTTACCGAGGCGAGCGCCGCCCGAATGGCCGTACCAGTAAGTGTGCTCGGGCTCACGACCCAAACGGTCCTGCAATATCCTCTGCGCCACCTCGGCATAGCCGAGTATCAACTCAGGATTGTCGGTCGGGTTGCGGTCCATCAATACCGTGCCGTCATCCAATTCCACGGTATAGTCACCGTCTCCTGGTTGACGGTTGAGATGGTTACGACGTGTTATGGCCACCGCGTAACCCTTGAGCAGCATCAACTTGTGGTGTTTTTCGACATCACCCATCGGATCGGCGGGGTCATAGTTGCGGTCCCACGTTTTGCTGGTTCCGGCCCGGTATGACCCCATGCCCGGCAGTGTCACGAACAACTTGCCGTTCCAGCTGCCATCTTCCGGGAAAACGAGTGACATACTTGCGCCTCGATCCATGTCGTAACGCAGCACACCGGGTAGCGGCTCGGCCTGACTGCCAGCCTGCACAAAAACGAAGTCTGGCGCGGAAGTAAAGGTGACGATCCTCGGGCCAGACTTGACCGCAAAACCGGTCAGGGTCCCGGTGAGGCCAATTTCGATTCGGTGGTAGGCTTTACCCTGCCGGGTATCCAGGACCTCCGCAATCTCAGGCCAAGTATTGTCCCTGACAACGACTTCGCGCATCAGGCAATCTTCCTGCCCGATCATTCGATTTTTTACACGGCGCTGCTTGCTCAGAAATTTCTTACACGACTGCTCGGCCGAGAGCATCGTGGACTCTGCATAGACACTACCGGTCGCGGCAATTACCAATGAGCCGGTCGCTAGCGTGATGGCAAGTATTGAGCGTGGTATTAGCTGCGAGATTCCAGATGCCCGGACAGCCATCATTTCGATAACCTTCGTCAAAATGGACCAAGCATTCTAACGCACGAGCAATGTCGGTGGTCTTTGCAAAACGCGATCGATCACCGTGCAAGGACAAAGGAAGGCCAGGAATCGGCGGAGGCTTCCGTGCCTCCGCCGTGAGTTGCGCACCGGGTACGAACTAATGAGGTACCCGTTCCACCGGCGATATGTCAGAGACCCGTCGAACGGCGCCGTATCAGGAACACCGCGATACCGAGCAGCCACAGGAAGGTCAGACTGGTGGCGCCACCACCGAATATAGCGCTGTTGCTGCCTGCATTTCCGGAATCGATCGACTCGGCACCAGCTTCTCTCTTGCTGCTGTCGTCGTTGCCGCTGTCACTGTCACTGTCACTGTCGCTGTCGTCGTCATGGTCACGGCGACGGTCGCTGTCGCCGTCGTCGTCCTTGCACGGACCCAGCGTGTCGCCATGATCCAGGTGATCCTCCACGGACCCTGCATCGATCGACAACGTATTTTTACCTTTGTGACAGATCGTCACCTTATCACCCGTCGGCGGTGGAACATCCGTGATAGTCGCCGTCGCGGTGGCGCTGTCCGACAGGGCTGGAGTGCCATCGTCGGTCACCGTCAGGGTGATGGTGAACGTGCCCGCGGTGCCATAGGTATGTGTCGGATTCGCGCCCGTGCCCGTGCTGCCATCACCGAAGTCCCAGTCATAGGCGACGATGTTGCCATCCGGATCAAAGGAGCCGGAGCCGTCGAAGGTGACGGGGTCGCCGAGCTGCGCGCTGTACGGCCCATTGGGATCGGCCGTCGGCGCCTGGTTCGCAGCCTCTTCTTCGATCGTTACCGCCGAGGTATCGCTTCCGGTCCCACCACAGGAGTCGGTGGCGCTAAAGGTTACGGTCGTGGTTCCGAGCGGGAAGGCGTCCGGGGCGTCATTGCTCGGCGTCAGCGTACCATCCTGCGCATCGTCGGCGCTGGCCGAGGCCAGGAATGCCGCAATCGCCGGATCCGTCGCCGGTACCGAGGTTGTGCCCGCCGGAACCGTAATGGTGATCGGCGCCGGAGCGGTCACGGTCGGTGGCGTATTTGGATCCACCGCGGTCACGCTCGACGTGCCGGTCGTGGTAAGCGGCGTGCCGGAAGGATCCCCGCTGTCGGTTACCGAGAACGTCACCGTCGTGGTCGCCCCAGGAGCCACCGCGGCCGGGAAGTCTGCCGGCCCGTCATTGGTTATCGAACCGGTCAGGTCCCCATCCTCCGCATCCGTTGCGGTCGCCCCGTTCAGGAACGCGGCGATCGCCGTGTCCGTCGCGGGAACCGAAGCGGCGCAAATCGCTGCCGTGACCGTGATCGGATCGGGCGTCGTCAGCTGCGGTGCGGTATTGCCGGCTTCTTCCTGGATCGTCACCGTTGCGGTGGCTTCTGATGTCAGGCCGCAGGCGTCGGTTGCCGAGAAGGTCACCGTGGTGATACCCGGCGGGAACTCGGTCGGCGCATCGTTGCTCACCGCCAGCTCCCCATCCTGGCCGTCGGTCGCACTGGCGCCGTCGAGGAATGCGACAATCGCCGGATCCGTGGCCGGTACCGAGGTCGTGCCCTGCGGCACCGTGATGGTGATCGAAGCCGGCGCCGTTACCTCCGGCGCCGTGTTCGGCGTTTCGTTCACCGTCAACGTCGAGTCCGCCGTGCCCGTAGCGCCGAGGCTATCCTCCGCCGAGAACGTCACAAGCGTATCGCCGAGCCCGAAGTTCAGCGGCGCGTTGTTGGTAATCGACCCGGTCAGGTCTCCGTCTTCAACATCGGTGGCCGTCGCCGAGGCAAGCCACGCCGCAATATCCGTATCCGACTGTGGTACCGAGTCCGCACAGAGTGGCGCCGTCACGGCAAGGGGTGCCGGTGCCGTGACCACGGGAACATTGTTGTCGGCAACCGATACGATCACATTGGCCGTGGCCGCACCCTCATTGCCACAACTGTCGGTGGCTGTAAACGTCACCGGTGTCGTACCTATCGGGAACTCAGTCGGCGCGTTGTCGGTAATCGACCCGGTCACGTCTCCGTCTTCAGAATCGGTGGCCGTCGCCGAGGCGAGCCACGCCGCAATCTCCGGATCGGTCGCGGGGACCGGACCGGTGCTGCCCGGCGATAATGTGATGGTCAGATCCGCTGGCGCGGTTACGACCGGTGCGTTGGCGTCGCCGACCTGTATCGTCACCGTCGCGCGATTCGAAGTATCGATCCCATCGGTGGCGTCATACGTGAAGCTGTCGGAACCACAGAAGTCCAGGGCCGGATTAAAGTTGCACTGCGGTGTCGGCGAGTTGGCGGACAGGCTGCAACTCACAGTGCCGCTATTGCTGCTGGCCGTATCGAAGCTATTGACCGTCAGGGTGTCATCGTCGGCGTCGGTATCGTTTGCCAGCACATCGATATCTACCGGCGTATTGACCGGCGTAGATGCAGCAGGCGCGCCTCCGGGAAGATCGTCAACTGCCATCGGCGCCTGGTTGCCCGCACAATCCGGATCGTCGCCATCGTGCATATTATCCCCGTCGTTATCGAGACCATCAGGCCCAAACTGGGCGTCGCTGCAGGGATCTGCAATTAGCGCCGCTCTTGAACCAGGCAGGCCACCATAATTTGGCGGCAAAGCACTTTCGCCTACCAGCGATGGGGTCTGATCGTCCATGTGGCAACCATCGCAAGTGTCGATGCCATTGGCGCGATGATGGTTTCTCAGACCGTCCGATCGACCCGCGATCGGCCCGCCAAATGCGCCGTCGTTCTCGGTGTTGTCTCCCTCACGACCGTGACAGCCAGCGCAGCCGTATGGATAATCAGGATTGCCCGACTCATAGGTCAAAGCGTCGTCGCCGATGCTTACATGGCAGACTGTGCACTCATCATTGCCTGGCAATTCGCCCATGAGCGATTCGATGATCTGCTCATGGCCATCCATCAGATTCGTGTTCCACGGGGTTCCGTCGTGGTTTGATACATAATTGCCCTGGTTGAAAGCTCCTCCGTGGCAACCGGAGCAACCAGACCAATTTGGATATGCGAACGCCGACGGTGCCCACAGCGCGGCAAGCGGCACGACTATAAGGCTAAGCACCAATGACTTGCTCGAGTTTTTCATTGCTTTTCCCCTGATCCGTTGATTTCATCGTCAAAGCCTATGGTGTTTGCCACACCGGACAGCTCGACGTAATTTCGAATTTTTTTTGGTCGGAGATATCGACTTTTCCATACACATATTGCTTGCGCATTGCACCCAGTCAAGTCGGGCTTATACTTATCATGGGTACACTTGACATAATGAACCAAGATTCTGTGCGGGTTGAGTACGAAGACAGAAACGGATGTTTATCTCGTATCCGACAGGACTCGTTATGAGCAAGAAAAACTCATGTGAAGAATGGCATGAGTTCCTCAACGGGTTGATGATTAACGATCGGTATTGGCCGTTAGCCGATCCTCGCAATTTTCCCAAATTTGCCATTCAGGCGTCCGCTGTTGGGAAAAGCAGCCGCTGACCCACAATGTCCATTTCTGATCCCAACAAAAGCACGCGGGACCGCTATTCTCAGCGCTTAAGTCTCTGAAATGTTCAGCAAAGTCACTCAGGTTCTTTGAGCAGGAGCCAACACCCTGGGAGTACTCGCCTCAGCGAGAACCCCGATACCGGCGGTCGATACATGCCGTTACAAACGCTTCAATCGTTCTCGCTTGTGCCCGACCCGCGCAGCGGCGAGACTAGCGTAATCTCCATGATCTGGATGCCTGCGGATGCAACTCGTCGTATTCGACCTTGATGGCACGCTCCTCAATCGGGACTCTGCGATCTCCGACTTTACAAGCGAGACGCTGCAGCTCCTGAGCGAGCGCGATATTGCCTACACGGTCGCTACGGGCCGCACGCTCCACGGTGCGCGAGCGATTCTCGACGGTCATCGATTTCAGCTGCCGCAGGCCTACAAGAACGGCGTCTTGATCTGGCACCCCGAAACGAAGCGTTTCACGGCCGGGGCCACGCTCACGCCGGGTGAGCTGGACAACGTGGTGCGCGCCTGCCTCACGCAGCGTCTTACGCCTTTTGTCTACACGCTGGACGGAAACGACGAGAGCACGGTTTACCATTCGCCGACTCTGACCGACATCGAGCGCGAACTCATCCGCAGTATTGGCATCGAAGAGACCGTGAAGGTACGTGAACTGAAGGACCTGCCTGCCGACGCCACGATCACTCACGTCAACGCGATCGGCAACGGCGATGCCATCAAATCGGTTCTTCGCAGCGTGAAGGATGAGCCGCATCTCGTCGCCTATTCTGGTGTCGCCCTGGAAGGTGAGCAATGGCGCTGGCTGGACGTGCACCACAGTGATGCCAGCAAGGGCGGTGCCATAGAGACAATGAAGCGGTTGCTTGGCCTCGAGCGCGTCATTTGTTTCGGCGACAGCGACAACGACCTGAGCATGTTCGAGGCGGCTGATGAAAGCTACGCCCCCGCCAACGCTAATGACAGCATTAAGGCGGCCGCGACGGCGGTTATCGGGCACCACGACGATGAGGGAATCGCGCGCTTCCTGCGCGAACGTTTTGGGCTCGATGCGCCCTGATCTGCATGCACGACGCGCCATTGTCATCGCAAGATGATTCGCTCATGAGTCGGGACGATTTCATTACTTCCGCGTTCGGCCGCTTCGTCAAATTGGGTGGTCTGGTTGGTCGTGTCGGAGTTTCCGTGCTCGGCGAGCAGGCGGTCGGCCTGCTGCGCGACAGTCCGACCCAGCAGCTGAAGAAAGCCGAGAACATGGTCCGCAACGCGATGCGCATCGCGGATACGCTCGGTGAGATGAAGGGTGCGGCAATGAAAGTCGGGCAAATGCTCAGCCTTCACGAGGGCTTGTTGCCCCCGGAAGTTGCGGCCGTTCTCAGCGTGCTGCAAAAGGAGGCGCCGAGCGTCTCGTTCGAGGCGATGGAGCGCGAGTTACGCCGCGAGCTCGACAACTTCGATGCACTATTCGAGTCGCTCGAGCCTGAGGCATTCGCCGCTGCGTCAATTGGACAGGTTCATCGTGGCGTCTTGAGGGACGGCCGCGAGGTCGCCGTCAAGATTCAGTACCCAAATGCCGATCGGATGGTCAAGGCGGACCTGAAGAACCTCAGGGCCCTGCTGGGGAACCTGGTGAGCCTGTTCACCGACATCGACTTCGAGCCCATCTGGGAGGAAGTCAAGGAGCGACTGTTCGAGGAGCTCGACTACCTTAAAGAAGCCGACAATATCCGGCGAACGGCGGCACTGCAGACGGACTATCCGGAGATCATCGTTCCCGGTGTCGTGGAGGAGGCGACATCGCGCCGCGTTTTGACGATGGAGTTCGTGGACGGCATTATGCCCGGTGAAGCGGTTTCGGATCGCTATCCCCAGCATCTCCGGGACCAGTGGGGCGTTACGCTTTTCGAGTTCACGCTGCGAGGCCTGCTCGAGCAGCGGTTCCTGCACGCGGACCCAAACTTCGCCAACTTCGCGTTTCGTGACAACGGGGCAGTGGCCGTCTACGACTATGGCTGCATGAAAGAAGTACCGGCCGATATCGCGGCCGCTTATTCGAGACTGATGGATGCCGTTATTCGTCGTCGCAAGAGAGCAATCCCCGGGATTCTGCGCGACATGGGCGTCTTCAAAGAAAGCGGCGCGCCGCTGCCGAGGGATATGACAGATCCCTATGTCGATCTTGTGCAGGACATCGTAAGAGCATCGCCACCCTATACGTTCGGCGAAGACAGCACGATTTACGAGACGCTTTACGAGCTGGGCATGTCAAACTGGCGCAACGCAACCGATATCCGTTTTCCCCGCGACGTAGTGTTCATCGACCGAACGCTTGCCGGTCTGTTCGGCAACCTGAGCAAGCTCAGAGCAACCGGTCCATGGAGACAGCTTATACGTAAGTACACCGTGCCTCCCTGCGGTCTCTCAGACGCTTGACATCTGCCATGGAACCCCAATAAACATGAGTGATGAAGCGAATATTTCCAAACCAATGACGACGCGGGCCATGCACGAGCATTCCCCTGATCGAGCCGATCTGCCGGGCAGGGAGTTGTTGCGTCTTGCGCGCGGCTCGATCGAATACGGGCTTGTTGAGCTCGAACCCTTGCCGATCGACTGCGACGAATTGTCCACTGCGCTTCTGGAACCACGTGCGACCTTCACCACGCTGCGCCTCGACGGTCAGCTGCGTGGCTGTTGCGGAACACTCGAAGCTATGCGCCCGCTTGCCGAGGATGTCACGCATTCAGCGTTTCGGGCGGCATTCCGGGACCCGCGCTTCGGTCCCGTTGACAGCGGCGAGCTTTGTTCCATCACGCTGGAGGTCTCCGTGTTGTCAGCGCTGGAGTCGATACCGGCGACGGGTGAAGCAGATCTGGTGAACCAGTTGACGCCGGGCACGGACGGACTGGTTGTCGTAGCGGACGGACGCCGGGCAACGTTTCTTCCGAAAGTCTGGGAAATGCTGCCGGATCCGCAGCATTTTGTCGCCGCGCTCAAAGCCAAGTGCGGCCTGGCAGGTGACTACTGGTCGGAGCGCCTCGAATTCCAGCGCTACCGGACAACGTGTTACGCGGAGTCCGACTAGTCCGGCCTGCGAAACAAGAAATCAGCAGAATTGCGATTTTCGTATTTCGCGCGGCACGCGAGCTGCATATTCCCTCCGTCGGCATTTACTCCGCCGAGGATCGCCTGACACTGCACCTCTTCAACAGGCGCGAGTCTTATCGAGTCGGAGAAGGAAAGGGACCGATCGAGGCCAACCAGGCGGTCAGGTAAAGAATCAGAATCGTGTAGCCGCTGAAGACAACCGACAGCCACTTGAACCACTGCGGCCTCAGCATCATCAGGGCCATCAGGCTGCCACCAAGAATCGGAAACCCAAATGACGGCAGCGTCGGATTGTTCAACATTGTCAGGCTCACCTATGCCCGATCGCAAAATAGCCGGGCATGGACATCGCCGACGCGCGTCCGAGTAAGCGACCGTGCGCAAGGAAATCGAGTTCGGTATCGTCCGAGATGTTGCAAAATGTAAATAAAGATACAGCTGCCCCACGGCATCGTCGCCCAGTGATTGGTCACGCGTTTGCGGGCGCGTTTCAGCAGGGCAACGGTATGAAGCAGGCGCACCATCGCAGGGCCGAGAATAATTGAGATGGCGATGAAGATGCGCTAGATACTGTTATGAGGCACGGCGGATCGGTGGAATCAGTAACGTTTGTAAATCAATCCAGAATTATTCATCGGTCAATAGTGTGTAACGTGAGTTTAAGTTGTCAGGAACACCCGCGGTGGTGGTAAAGTCGTACGAAGTAATCACCGAGCGCTAAAATGATTCGTTCGTTAACCCGCGGTCTGGAAATTCTGGTTCTGCTTAATCGGCGTGATAGTGCTAGCGCGGGTGAGTTATCAAAGGAGCTGGACGTACCCAGGGCCACGGTCTATCGAATTCTGGAGACCTTGTGCGATAAAGGCTTGGTCAGGCAGCACGATTCGGACCACCGATTTCGAATAACGCCGAGAGTCCGCGCCTTTAGCGCCGGGTTCACCGATGACGACAGCCACCCTTTAGCTGGCCGGCCTACAACGTCTTTGTAGACTTTGAGTGTACGCAATATCACGTCGCGTTCTTTCCCCGCATTGTTTGCGTAATCGCTCAACAACTCGCCTTGTTCATAATTGTGCGCAACGATTTCCCAGCCACGGTCGTTGGCCGCATCGACGATTGGCCTTCGCTCCAGTGCGGTCTTGGCGTTAATGGTGCAACTCGCGGGTACACCGGCTTGATCAAATGTCTCAAAAAGGCGCCATACGCCAACCCGCTGACCGTATTCTCGCCAGGTATAGTGCGGGAAGTCGGCTACGTTGCCGGGCAGGGTATCTGGGAGAATTGCAGGCCCGCCAGCGTAATAAGGTTGGTCCGTGTCTTTCACCATATCCCAGTGTTCAAGATTCAAGCTGACGATCAAGGCTACCTTCGCGCCATTCGGCCACTTGAGTGGCCCTCGTTGAGTTATTGCTGAGAAGACGTATTTCATCGAGCGGTCCTTCTGCCATTGAATGCCTGTCTGAGCGTCAGACACTTGGATATGTATACCCTGAAGTGAACATAGTAGATCGCAACAAGGGCCATTCTCAATCATTGCCGCTGCATGGCGCTGGCCGACCCCGGGGCCCTGACGTGCGGCAAGGATGCACGCCATCAGCGCGGCTTTTTCGAAGCACGGCGAAAGAAAGTCTTTGCCGCTGGGCTCCCAGGCGAGCGGACAGTTGCGGTCGTCGATGTAGTAACGCCTTGCCCCGGCGACCACCGATTCCAGTAACTCCGTGTCACTGGTGATCGACGCATAGTCGTAGGCGAACGACAATCCGAACGCGGTGTTCGGATGGACCCCCACCCGAATAGGATATTCCTGTCGCGGCAGGAATTCGATGTATCGCTCACGGATGAGCCGCGCTAGCGGCCGCAGTGTCGTGGCCCATTGTCGCGCCAGCGAATCGTCCCAGGGCTCGAGTTCGGTTGCGAACGGCAGTAACCAGGCCCAGCCGTAGGTGCGTTCCCGACTGGCCGATGCGTCCCCGAACACGCGGGCTCGCCGAGCTGGGGAACGTGGCGTTCGCGCTCGACTTGTACGGCAAGGGCGTGCGTGGCAGCAGCGTAGAGGAGAACAGTGCATTGAGGCAGCCGTTCCTTGGGAACCGTGTCATGTTGCAACGGCGCTTGCTGCTGACAATGAATACACTGCGGCAACAGCGCGAGGTGGACGCCGCGAAGGTTGCGGACGTCGGCTCTTGCTTTGGCGGATAGTGTGTCCTTGATATTGCACGGACCGGCGCACGCTTGCCGGCGTAGCCAATTTACACGAAAGGAAATCGTTCGGTTTCCATGCGTAATCTCAGTCTTCCGTGCAGTGGTTCAGCCGAGCCGCGTAGCGGCGACGGACGCTGCAGGCGCCCGAACGGCGAGCGAAGCGAGTCCATTCCGCCCTTGGCCACCGGGCCTTTCGACGCCTAAATTTTCCGAAACGCCGTCAACGCGTTCCGCGTCGGGTCGCCTGGCTGAAAGAGCAACATGTTGTTGTTGCGAAACCCGGTATCTTCGACCAGATCGATGATGAATCGAATCGAATAGAAGTTGCGTAGCTCGTCAGTGTTGTATTGCCAGGATTCATCCGTGCCGGCATTGAACGTATCGTGGGCCAGGGCGGCCATGCGCCAGGCGTCGTCGTTGTAGCAGTCGTGGTCCCTCAGGATCAATACGCCGCCGGGTCGGATGACATCGCGTACGGCGGAGATGAACTGTTGGCGAGTTTCCAGCGGGCAGTGATGGAAGCCGATGAACACGGTCACCATGTCAAGTGAGTTGTGCGGGATGATGTTCGCAAATTCGGTGGAGTAATTGCCCATGTCGATGTGCGTGCCGATCTTCGCGAGCTGCCCGCGATCCACGATATCCTCGGGCCCGTAACCGGCTTCCCGGGTGTGCAGCAGGAACACGTCGCCCGTGATATCGAGTTTGTCCTCGAGAATGCCCACGTAGCGGCCCGTCGACCCGATCTCCAGGTGCCCGTCGTACGTCGCATCCCGGTCGACGAGCATCAGGGTCTGGCTCGCCATGATCTTCTTCTGTTTCCTCAATGCCGGGATGGCATAGCGAAGCGCGCCTAGGAACGGACTCAGGTCCTCCAGCTCCGTTTGCAACGCTTCGTAAACCTGCCGGTCGGTGTCCCGGCTCATCGCAAGGCGCGCCAGCGTCTCGTGCAGTTCCTGCTCCGGGTAAAGGTGGAACACGTTCGTCAGGAAATCGAGAAACTCACGCTTCAGCTGCGGATCCGAGTAAATGTAGCGGAAGTTGCCGACATGGCCTGGTTCAGCCATAGCATCCGGCGTGAAAACTCTCGGGAACAGAGGCGCCGCAAGTAATGCGCCAAGCCCGGCAATACAATCTCGTCTGTTCATTGCTTCGACCTTACCAGCTCTAATCTCATAAACGGGGACCATTGCACAGTTCCTTCCCAAGTGTAATGTTATGTTGAAGCTAGCTGATTGACGTGGTTCACCATTATGACCGACGAAAAGTCCGGAGTCGCTGGCCGGGTCGGGCGAATCGCCCGGAAGACGCTGAAAATCGTCGGCTTTGTTTTCGCCGCCTACATTGTCGTTGTCGCCCTGGCGGTCTGGATTGCCGGCGACGACGATTACGACAGCCAATTCCACGAGACCGTCGTCAACGACATTACCCAACTGAATCCTGTCCCCATGGCCCGTGTCGTCACGCCGCGTTCAGTGGACGACATTGCCGCGGCTATTAAGGGCAGCGGCGGGCCGATCTCGATCGGCGGCGGTCGCTTCAGCATGGGCGGGCAGACCGCTATCGACAACGGGCTGCAGCTCGACATGCGGGAATTCGACGATGTCGTCGCCTTCGACGCCCGGGAACAAGAGATCACCGTGCAGTCGGGCATTACCTGGCGTGAAGTTCAGGATTACATCGATCCACATGAGCTTTCCGTCAAGATCATGCAGACCTATGCCAATTTCACGGTCGGTGGGTCCCTGAGTGTCAATGTTCACGGCCGCTACATTGGACATGGCCCAATCATCTCGTCGGTGAAGGCAATACAGCTGGTGCTGGCCGATGGTTCCCTGGCCATGGCGTCACGCGACGAAAATCCGGAACTGTTTTTTGCTGCCATCGGAGGCTATGGCGGTATCGGCGCTATTGCGGAAGTCACGCTGGAACTTGCGGCCAACACTAAAGTGGGCCGGCAGACAACCGTGCTGCCAGTTACGGAGTATGCGGCGCATTTCGCCGCCAATGTTCGCGACAACGGGGAAGTGATTTTTCACAATGCCGACATGTATCCGCCCGCGTTCGAGACAGTCAGGGACGTCAGCTGGTACGTCACTGACGAAGAACTGACAATCGAAGACCGCCTGATAGCGACGGACGAAACGTACTGGTTGCTGCCGAAGCTGGTCAATTTTTCGAATGCCAGCGTATTTGGGAAATGGATGCGGGAGTCCATATTTGATCCTGTTTACTATGGTTTCGACAGGGTCGCCTGGCGAAACTGGGAGGCAAGTTACGACGTCCGCGAGTTGGGCGAGGGAGACCGCAGCGAGAAAACCTGGGTGCTGCAGGAGTACTTTATCCCGGTAGAAAATTTCGACAGCTTCGTGCCAAAGATGCGCGACATCTTCAACAAGCATGACGTTGACGTCGTCAACGTCTCGATCAGGCATGCGCTGCCCGATCCGGACTCCTACCTTTCTTGGGCACGTAACGAAGTCTTCGCGTTCGTCGTGTATCACAGCCAGGGGACGACGGCGGCGGACAAACAGGAAGTCGGCATGTGGACCCGAGAGATGATTGACGCCATCCTCTCGGAGGGGGGCGCCTACTACCTGCCGTACCAGCCTCATGCGACCGTCGACCAATTCCGGGCCGCCTATCCAGACGCCGACAAGTATTTCGCGGTGAAACGCGAAGTCGATCCGGACAACCGATTTCAGAACAAGCTGTGGCAAAAGTACTACCCGACAAAACGCTCCGAGATCCGCGAGTATCTCGACACGCTTGACGGCTACGTGAAAGGCGAGGAGCAGACGTTCCTGACGGTGCCTGAATGGTACCTCGTCTTCAACCCGAATGAGTATGCCGACTTCCTTGCCGGCGGCAACAATCCGAGCGACTTTCCATTTTGGAAGAGTATCGACGAGTACTGGACTCTCTATGACCGGGTGAACGCGCTGAGCGAGGGACTGTACCCTGAGAACTCCGAATACCAGACGATGCTATGGGTCATTGGCGTCAGTACCACTGCGGAATTTATCGCCAAGGGCGCCTACGAAAATACGATCGGCCGGCTGACGCGCTGGATGGCGTCGGACGATACGCCCGAAGACCTGCTTATCCAGGAAGCGCACGCTGCCTACGGCAAGCTCATCTACTACGAGCCCTGGTATGAATTTCCCTTTGCCGAGTACGCGGGGCGAATGTGGACCGACACCCCGTTCTTCGGTCGCAATTTTGTCCGCAAGCTCGAGCGCAAGCTGAGTTTCACCGCCGAGTTCGCTTTCAAAGCACTCTATGCCAAAGCCATTGGCTACGCGTCACAATCTGCCTATGGCCCATCGGAAGGAATGGTCACAATGCATGTTGTCGGCGACGCACAACGTATGGCCGCGATCGACACTCGCCTCCAGATCCTGCGGGACTTTGGCGGCGGCGATGTTGTGATAACCGCACCGCGCTGGGGCGGGTTTACCGAGATTATGCCGAAGCTCGCGGGCACAGGCGCCCGGTTCGTCGAGGTCAATGGCAACGATGAAATAGTCTTTACGACCGTCGAGGCCGACAACTTGCAGGCAGTGCCGGCCTACTCTCGGCTGCTGTTCAATTCGATGGTCGTATCGCCGACCGGCAAGAAGCGATCGGCATATGTCGTACGTATAGAGCACCTGGCCGATGCGCTGCGAAGTCTCGAGCCGAACAATATCGAACTCGAGCATGTCTTCGATTTTTGATTCCAGCGCGAATCAGGCTGGGTCTGACGCCTTGACATGTCCAGGCAGGCGGCCCTCTGACCCAGCGCCGGCCGGCGCTGAATTACTGTACACTCGCATATTGCCCGCGCTGAATTGTGACGCAAATTGAAGAAGATCAGGACAGTCTTCGCCGTTGTAATTTCGTCGCTATTGACTGCCGCCGTCCAGGCGCAATCATTGACCGACTGGATTGATGCTAATTGCGAGCAATGCACGACTCGCATGTCGTCGCAAACGGGGGCATACATTCTCGAGAAGGGCGAGGAAGCGCTTGTCGGTCGTGCGTGGCTGGCACAACATGCGACCCGATCCATCGATGTACAGTACTTCATCTGGAGTACGGACAACGTTGGCATAATCGCGGCGGAGCAGCTACTCAGCGCCGCGGAACGGGGCGTCAAGGTGCGGGTGCTCGTCGATGATTTTCTTATCGATGCCCAAGGCCGCACATTATTCCTGCTATCGGCGCAACCGAACGTGGAGATCCGAATATACAACCCTAACACCGCTGTCGGCGTTGGCTTCTGGCAGAAGGTGAAACACGCTTTCTCGGATTTCCGTGCAGTTAATCAACGCATGCACGACAAGACGGCAATTTTCGATGGCATTGCGGGCATTTCCGGCGGTCGCAATATGGCCGACGAATATTTTGACTTCAATCACGACTACAACTTCCGTGATCGCGACATTCTCCTTCTCGGTTCTGCCGTGAGGGAAATGACAGAAAACTTCGAAGAATTCTGGGAGAGCGAATACGCCGTCAACGTGGAAAGTATCCTCGCCGCACAACTCGAAGAGGTTTCGGTCGAGGACATAAGGGAGCACGCTAGGGAGCTTCATGCGTACGCGGCCGATGAGCGCAATTTCTCACCGGCGATTCGTCAGGCAATCACCGCGACGAGCGAAAATTTCCGGACGCTGTTGCAGTCGATGGTCTGGGACGACATGACCTTTATCAGCGATATTCCGGGCAAGAACGCGGGCGATATGGGCCTTGGCGGTGGTGGCGAATCGACGCGTCAGTTGATCGCGGCATTGCAGGCCGCGAAAGAGTCCGTGCTTATTCAGTCGCCGTATTTTGTGATGCCCGAGGGCGGAATCGAGTTTTTCAGGGAAATGATCGAGCGCGGCGTTCGGGTCCGGGTATCCACGAATTCGCTCGCATCAACGGATAACATCCAGGCATTCAGCGGCTACTCAGGCCAACGCCAAAAGCTGTTAGAAGCGGGTATAGAGATATACGAGTACAAGGCACGCCCGGCGATTCGCCAGACGCTGCTCGAGAGGTACCCGAGTATTGCAGAGAACAACCCGGTTTTCGCGATTCATGCGAAGAGTCTCGTAATCGATGACAGCGTCGCCTATATCGGCACATTTAATCTGGACCCGCGATCGGCCAACCTCAACACGGAGGTGGGTGTGCTTGTATGGAATGAACAACTGGCGCGGCATCTGACCGAGAGTATCGAGCGTGACATTCGGCCGGAAAACAGCTGGAAAACAACACTCGAGTTCAATCCCGATGGTGAAGTTGGACCTGGCAAGCGATTCCGCGTCTGGATCAACCGATTGCTGCCAATCGAGCCCGTGCTATGACGCCGGTACCAGCGGCACGTGGAGCGCGTGGATTTTGCGTGAATCAGCTGTGCATGGTTATGCGCAGTGATGCAAATCGAGTAATGGACGTCCCGGTAACCGGTTGATAAATATCAACAGAATCAACCATCTCATTTTCTGAAAATCCGCGTGGCGGTGGTTCGATTGACTTAAATCAACTTCGGCCTTCAGAAATAGGCGTGCAACTGAATGAAAGCCGTATCAGCGTTTTGGCTATCGTTTTGCGGTATGCCCTCGTTACTGCGGATGCCGATTCGCAGCTGCGTGAAGGCCAGTGGGAAATACTCGTATACCAAACTGTAGCGATTGCGCTCGTCATTATCCAGATCGTCATCCGGATCAAAATAGCCGTAGCTCACTTTGAGAATGTGGCCCTGTCGGATCAGCCAGTTGGCTTCGACGAAGCCCGTCAATTGCTGGCGGCCCGGTGGGAACAGGCCGTCGTCCTCAATGTAGTCGACCTCCCCCAGCCAGCTTACGGGGCCCGTTTTCAGCCCGACGAATCCTCCCAGAACGGTGCGCTCAGCGTCTTTCGCGTCGTTGAAATTCGCGTTGGCGCCAAGCTGCCATTTGCTAAACACTACAGTGCCCTGCAAGCTGAATTGCTTGCCGGTGTCGACCTCACCGCCGCCAGCTGTGCCGTTAGTGATGGCAAGGCGCAGTGATGTACGCCCCATTTCGACACCTGCCTCGACGCCGTTGTCAGGATTCTCCATGTTGATGCCGATTGCCTGGCGGACGAATTCGGTATCGTCCTCCAGTCGCCAACCATGCGGCAGATAAAATTTCCCGGCCTTGATGTAAGCGGATTGATTCGGAAACTTGAACAACGCAAATGCTTCCCGGTTGTTCGTGGACGGTGCAAACTGCTGGTCCAGGTAGAAACTGACCCGGTTGGCGAGCAACGGCACTTCGATGAACAAACGCGCCTCGTCCAGGTCAAACTCGAAGCCGTTCGCCTGATTGGGAGTGTCCGTGGCGGTAGCCGAGGCGCGCAGGTTGCCGCCGATGGAGAGGTATTCCATGACCGTGCCATCCCAGAACTTAGCAGATGGTTTTGCTGACAGCGTCATCTGCCCGTAAGCATCGCCGACCGCTGTGCGCATGCCGCCCCCGGTTTGGTTTGAATGGCAGGCCATACACTTCTGGCCACTCATCACGGCGAAATAAGGCTCCGCTTGCACGAGCGGGCTACCGAGCGCCATGAGTGCGCCAAGAACTAATAATGTTGTTATATGTTTGCTCGTGCTCAAACGCCTGCTCCCATGTTTATCGAGCTGATCAAAAAGTTCATCTATTCGGGCAACCGGTCATCGATCCACGCCTGTAACACAGACTGTTCCGATTGGGTCAGACAGGCGGCATTGCCCGCATCCTGTGACGGATCGCCCGAGCAACCGGCGCCCTGCGGCATGTCGCCGGCCTGGATGAGTACAATCGTGCACTCACCGACGGTTAATCCCGAGCAAGCGTTATCGTCGGCAGGCTGTAGCGCATCTGCGTAAACCGTGCCGACGTTATGTCCGCCAGCGCCGGCACCGGTGTGGCAGTTCGCGCATTTGTTCTGGAAGATCGGCTGGGCGTCGTCGGTATAGGTCGTCAGATTCGTCTGAAAGGTCGCAATGAAATTGCCGCCTGCCGTGCCATCGCCATCGCCGTCCAGCATATTGCCGCTGAGGTCCGTGATTACTTCGCTCAGCGTGACACGATAGGTATCCTCGAAACTGGGCAAAATACCTGCCAGATTCATAGATGCCTGACTGGCGTTTGCGGAGATAGGTGCGTTCAACTGCTGCTCGTTACCGTCGCCGAAAGTACCATCGCCACCGCTTCGCTGCAGGACGAAAGTTGTGGCATTCACCGTGGCCGCGTTTACGTTGTCGGTAAAGGTTGCCGAGATCGCAGACGGGAAGTCCACTTCGACCGCGCCCGAGCCGGGACTCAATGTGCTAACGGCGAATACCGCCTGCGCTGTATTGCTTACAGTCACCGTCACGGCCGAAGAGACCGTGATATTGCAGCCGTCGGTGGCCTCTGCCGTGAGATTGATATCACCGTCGGGAACCGTCGTCGTGTCCCAACTGATATCGTATGGAAGTGTTGCGTCCGTCCCGATCGGCTGGCCGCCCGCGAAAAATGACACGAGGCTTACGCCGACATCATCCGTTGCGTCAGCACTTACCGTTATCGTGCCTCCAATGGTCCCCGTTGCAGGCGCTGTCAATGCGACCACAGGTGGATTGGGATCATTGGCGCAGCCGGAATTGTCGACGTCGACTCTGACAATTTCTGAATCAGTACTGTTACCGACGGCATCCATCGCGCGTGCTACGAGGTTATACCGGTCGTCCGCAACGGTCATCGTGTCCCAGATGATTTCGAATGGCGGTGTCGTGTCCGTGCCGACAGCGGTACCATTTACTAACAGGCCGACTTCGGTGACGCCAACATCGTCACTTGCGGAGACGGTGACCAGGAGCTGCCCTGATACATTATCGCCATCGCCGGGACTGGTGATGCTTACCGTTGGTGATTGACTGTCGTTGAGCACGGTTACAGTAAGTGGTGCAGACTCAGTCATGTTGCCGGCTGCATCACGTGCCCGTGCGGTCAGCTGATGATCTCCGTTTGTTACGCTGGTCGTATCCCACTGGACTTCGTAGTTGCTTACGGTATCGCTACCAATAAGCGCACCGTCGATAAAGAAGTCCACTTGCGTGACACTCACATCGTCGGTGGCCGAGGCCGAAACTGTCACGGTACCGGACAGTGGCGACGTAAGCGCATTGATGGTGACCTCGGGCGGAATGGTGTCAATGCCATCATCGACGGTGACAGTCTGAGTTGCAGATGTTCCTACGTTACCCGCAGCATCCTGGGCCACGGCCGTAATGTCATAATCGCCATCGACTACGGTGCTCGTGTCCCATGAAATCTCGTAAGGCGCCGTCATTGCCGTGCCAATTAAACTGCCGTCCACCAAGAAGGATACTTGTAAAACGCCCACATCATCTGTGGCGGTCGCGCTCAAAATCACAATGCCGCTAACAGGTGAGGCCACGGCCTGCAGGTCAACGACCGGCGAATTGACATCCGCGCCGCCACTGGCCGCACCGGCGTTGATCCAGGCGCGAATCGCATCGATCGATGTCTGTGACAACGGGTTACCGCCCAATGGCATGCGGCTGCCCGATGTCGCGGTACCCTCCAGCTTCTGTATGAGATAGCTGTCGTTTGCATTTCCTGGATTTACTCGCAGCAGGGTAGGTTCCTGAACACTGGTGACGCTCACCAGGCTCGCGAAACTGCTGGCGAGGGTACTCAAGTCCTGGCCAGACGGCAGTCCCGGTCCCATCGGTCCATCATGGCAGCCGGCCGAGGCACAGCTCGGCGCGAAAACGGTGTCTTGTATCGACTGCAGATTCGCGGATACTCCCGCGACAGTAAATACGCTGACAAAATCGCCGCCTGCCTGGCCGTCGCCGTCACCGTCGAGTATTTTGCCATCGACCGATGCAAGGGCAGTGGCACCCGTGCCGGCCAGGCGAATCTGATAGTCATCCGTCACGGACGCGATGCCGGTCAGATCGATTGTCGCGAGGCGTAAGTTTGTCGGGTCCAGTGCAATTCCGGCAGGCTGAATGATTTCTTCATTTCCGTCGCTGAAGGTCGCATCACCACCACTTCGCGTGATCAATACCGTCGTGTCATTCAGCTGCGTACCATCCATATCCTGACTAAATATGACTGTGATCTCTGAAGGCAGTTGATCGACGACAGCCCCATCAATCGGATCTGTTGAGACAACCTGGGGTGGTTGGGTGTTGAGAGCAGGAGGTGGCGCGCCGTTACTGATCCAAAGACGGATAACGTCAACAGACGCCGGATCGAGATATGGAGGTCCGTTTAGGGGCATGCGCCCGCCAACGGCAGCTGTTCCTTCCATCTTCTGGATGAGATAACTGTTGTCCGGATTGCCTGGGTCAACTCGCAGCAGCGAAGGGACTTGGTTACTCGGAACGCTAACGAGTAACGCGTAGCTGCTTGGTGCATCGAGTCGTAAGCCCTGTGGCGCGGCCGCACCGACGTGGCATCCGGCAGTAGCACAGGTAGGCGTGAAGACGTTGGCTTGAATTGATCCAAACTCTGCGGTCAAAGGACCGCCACCACCGCTTTCGCCCAATGGTCGTCCGTTTGCATCAAGACCTTCACCGCTGCCGGGAGAGCAGGCATTCAGGCCAGCGGCAAGGCTGAATAGTGTGGCGAGTATTACGATTTGGATGAGCCGGTCGCCGACATTCACCGCAAACGTTGCCGGCACCAGGCGCAAAAGCGTCTGGCACGCGTTTCGAAGCGTGGTCTTGATATTTGATCCCATAATTGGGGTAGTCTACCCCAATTATGGGTGACGTCAAGCATTTTGTTGCAGGATTGTCCCCATTTTTATCTGGCTAGCGTGGAACTCCACCGCGGTTCAATGGACTCGAATCGACTTAGGCCGATTGAATTGACCCATCAGAGATGCCCAAGACGTTGGCGGCGATATCGAAAGAATTGCCGAGTCATTTTGGGGAGGGCAAACACGTATCCCCGATGCGGCACCAGGGCGAGCACTTGAGCCTCTACCGGCCTACGGGTAAGGCTCGCCGCAGCGGATGTCCACGGACGAAACTGATCAATCGATTAGGATTCGACCGATATAGGCGATGGCTGCAGTGTGTGAAATTTACGTGAATCAGCAGTGCATCGTTATGCACAGTGATGCAAATTGGGCAACGGATGTCCCGGTAACTCGTTGATGAATAACGACAGAATCAAACCCGTAGCGTTCTGAAAATCCGCGTGTCGGTGGTTCGATTGACTCGCACAATTGGTGCTCGGTTTTCGGGTGCCTTCGGGATGTGACTCGCTTGCAAATCGCTCCGTTCCTGATCGCCATAGAAATTCTTTCCATGGCGAGCCGGCGATGACATTGCCAGTTATCAGGCGTCAATCAGGCACGACCCTGCTGTGTTGCAGGAGGCTTCGAAAATGTGCGGTGCCGACTGCGACGATCACCGTACGAGCGAGATTCAAAATTCTGCAGCCAATCAAGCATATCGGCATTGGTCAGGGGTTTGCTCAAGAAGTAGCCTTGCGCCTGTTCGCAGCCGAGCGCTGCAATTCGGCGCATCGTAGCTTCATCTTGGACGCCTTCGGCAACTACCGTGAGGTCCATGCCGTGAGCCAGTTCTATAGTAGTACGCACGATCGCATCATTGCGCGTGTCTTCGCACAAGGTCAAAATAAAGGACTTGTCGATCTTGAGTTCGTGCAACGGAATATTCTTAAGCTGCGCAAGAGAGGAATGCCCGGTGCCAAAATCATCCATTGAAATTTTCACACCGATATCCTGCAGTAATTCAAGCATGGTAATCGTGCGGCGTAAATCTTCCATGATCGAACTCTCCGTTACCTCAAGAGTTAGCCGATCCGGCGGCAACTTATTATCCTCAAGTATTTGCATGACATGATAGGGCAGATATTCGTCCAGCAGGTCGCGCGCGGACAGATTGACGGAGACTTGGAGTGAATGGCCGGCGTCCTCCCAAATTCGGCATTTACGCACGGCCTCGGTGAGTACATGACGCGTAAGCAGGATGATGGTTCCGGATTGTTCCGCAGTAGGAATAAAATCGTTCGGGCTGAGGAAACCGAGCTCCGGATGTTGCCAGCGCGCCAGCGCCTCGGCGCCGCATACATTTCCGTCTGGCAGTGAGATCTTGGGTTGAAACCAGGTGTCAATTTCTCCGCACCCTAATGCGGGCGGAAGGTCGTTGACAATACGTAACCGACGCAGAAACACGTCTTTGCGGCCTGGCTGATAGATGCGAATTCGCTCGCTGCTTTTTTCAGCCTCGGTTCGGGCGATTGCCGCGAACCGCAGCAAATCGTTCGCGCGACCGCCGTGACGAGGGAACACGGCAATGCCAACCTCCGTCTGCAGCATCATACCTACGCGGCCAAGCGTTACTCCGGAGCCGAGCAACTTTTCGATGCGATTGACATAGGACAAAGCGTCTTCAATGTCGTGTTCCGGCAATACAAGAACGAATTCGTTGGTGCCGGTATGGCCAAGAATTTCGACGTCGGTGAGGCTAGCCTCCAAGATTCGGGCAGCCATACTGATGAGTTCGTCGGCAGCCTCGTGCCCCAGTGTCGACGAAATCTCACTCATACGAACAAGGTCAAGGGACAGAACTGAGATCCGAGTGTCATCTTTGCGCGCCTGTTCGATCAGGCGCGTTAGTTCTTTGAGAACCATGGCATGATTGGGTAAGTCGGTCAGTGGATTATGCAACGCGTGATGCGATATGCGCCGCTCGCGTTCGGCGATGGCAGTCTGCATTGCGTTGAAGCTGGACGCGAGTTCACCAAACTCATCGTCTGACTGGATCGCTACTTTGGTCGCGTAGTCTCCCGAAATCATGCGCCTTGCCGCAGAACCAAGTGTGCGTAACGGACTTGCTATGGTCTTGGAAAACCAGCCGCCGGCGATCGCAACGAACGCGAGCAGCACCGCGCCAAACGCCAATAATGCACGTCGCGCCTCTACATAGGGCAACATTGCTTCGCGAACAGACCGCTGCAACACAACGAATACGCTTTTGTCGCCACGAACAAAAGGCGTCTGAATTGTCAATGATTGGTCCGCATCGCCGCTGGCCATGTAAACTGTATCGATCGGTTGCCGCAGGTCGATATCACCAGGGGCGGCGCTTTGGCTGCTCAGCACCGTGTTAAATCCGGCATCGGCGTGAATTAGTGATATATCCAGCCCGGTCAGGTCGGAGATTCGTTCTGTCACTTGCTCGTTAATTTCGAATCCGAGCACGACCCAGCCCGTAGTTACCGGCGCTCGCAATGGCACAGTGAAAAGGTGATAGGCCGAGCCGGATACGAGCGCCGTCGATTCGCTCTGTTGGCTCGCGTCAGCAAGAAACTGCACCAGGTCCACTCGATTTCGCCCTGATCGGTCCAGAGTGCTGGCGATCAGCACGCCATCCAGATCCACGAGTGCAGCTATATCTGCACCGATGCGCCTGCTGTGATTGACGAGTACAGAGCGGATGGTTGCCGCATCGCCAGTTGCCGTGGCTTCTTTTAGCCCGAAGTCGGCGGCCAGGACTGCGACGCTGGTCTGTAATTGTTCTGCACGCGCGGCAAGAAACTCATTGGCGACGACGGCGCCGATGGTCAGCGATTCCTGCGCGCGTGTCAAAACGTCTTTTTCGACAGTTCGCATGACGGCAAACAGGGTCATGCCCTGCGCGATTGCGAGCGGCACGATCGCCAGCAGCAGCAGTTTTGTACGAAATGTCATGCGTCCGCTCATTCCGAGTTGGTTCCTCCAAAACCGTGCACAGTCGGCAAAAATCAGGGCTTTATAAATATTAGGATCATTTAGTCAAATGGAATGTGCGGTAGGTCACGGTTGGCTGGCATTGCCACGCAATAGACTGATGAACAGGTAAGATTCAATGAGTTACTGGCCAATGCGGAAACAGCCGGTTTATCAAATGTGGCAGCTGGCAGCAGCGTTCATGATGACGCTGATGGCGCCCGTGTTCGGCGCTACGTTGGAAATCAGCATCGTGGATGCGAATAATGAGCCAGTACCCAATGTGGCTGTCTATGTAACACAAACCGACGCCACGATTGCGAGTGCGCCTGGGCCGACCGTAATGGATCAGCGCGATACTCGTTTCAAACCGCATATACTCGTCATTCAAAAAGGGACGGCAGTCGAGTTTCCGAATAGCGACGTCATAGCACATCACGTTTATTCGTTCTCCAAGCCCAATGACTTCGTGTTGCCGCTTTACAAGGGAAACCCACACGAACCAGTGTTATTTGAACATGAAGGCATTGTGACTCTTGGCTGCAATATCCATGATTACATGCTCGGCTATATCGTCGTTGTCGACACAGATGTTTTTGGCTTAACGGATGAGGCGGGCAAGCTGAGCGTCGTAATAGACGATAACAGTGGGGCCGCGACCGTCAGCATCTGGAGTCCGCGAATACGCGACCAGGAATTAACGCAGGTAGTTACGGCGACGTCGAAGTCTGTCGCTTTCTCACTGAAAAAAAAGCTGGGTCCTGCGCATGACCCGGATACCGAGGCGATGCAGTGGACGGATTATTGAAGTTCCAGGCATTCAACCTAATCGCGCTCGCATCCTTGACATCGGCGGCGCTTGCTCAATCCGAGTCTACCCGCTACCGCTTGGATGCGGGACTCGACGTCAGTTACATCGACGCTGGCGGGCATCCGTCCTGGCTGGAAGGCTCCGCCGGTAAACTGCGCTATGACAGCGACAACGATGGTCTGCTCCTGAGTCGCGGTTTTGTCGATTATGGCTACCGCCTGGCGGATACCCTGACCATGAGCATAAATGCGGAAGTTTATCTGGAGGAATTCAGCTCCACGCTGGACCTGACCGAGGCTTACCTCGAATGGCGGCCGATACCCAGGTCGGCAAACCGTTACCGGCTCAAAGTGGGTGCCTTCTATCCCCGGGTATCACTCGAAAACTCGGACCACGGCTGGAGTAGTCCGTATACGCTGAGTTCGTCCGCTATCAATACCTGGGTCGGTGAGGAACTAAGAGCCTACGGCGCCGAGTTAGCCGTCTCGCGCAGGCCAGCAGCCCTCGGTGGTGCGCACAAATTCTCACTACATGCGTCGCTGTTTTATAACAACGACACGGCCGGTGGCCTCCTCGCATGGAAAGGCTGGTCACTGCACGACCGTCAATCCCGGCTCGGTGACGAAGTACCATTGCCCCCTATACCGTTGATTCAACCGGGTATGTGGTTCGACGCACAGGATCCGTTCATCACGCCAATCCTTGAGATCGACGACACCTATGGCTACTACATCGACGCCGAATGGAGCATTAACAGGCGGTTTCTCCTGCGCGCCACACATTACGATAATCGTACGGATCCCCTCGGCTACGAAGACGGTCAATTCGCTTGGTATACCGGTTTCGACCAACTTGGTGTGAAGGCGACCCTGCCAGGTGACATCGGCCTGATCGCACAATGGATGGACGGTTATACGGTATGGGGTCGACTGACGGACGGAATTCATGCCGTTGACGTCGGCTTCGAAAGTCAGTTCGTGTTGCTGACGAGGTCATTCGACCGGCACCGGATTTCGGCGCGCTACGATCACTTCGAGATCAGCGAGCAGGATCAGATTCCTCTCGACGAAAACTCAGAGAACGGTCATGCGTGGACTGTTTCCTATCGCTACTCGATCAGTGAGAATATTACGCTCGCCGCAGAGTGGCTGGAAATCACTAGCAACCGCCCGGCCTGGGCCTACTTTGAGCTTGCCGAGAAAAAAACCGAGCAGCAGCTGCAGCTAACTTTACGTATGTTTTTCAGTCGACATTGATCCCGCCTTGCCATGATTAAGACGGAGTCGAGCAGATAGTTTCTCAACAAGGTGATTGTCGCCCGACGGACTGCCGGCAGATACTGTCAACCTGCCCGTCTTCTCAGCTGCCGCGCACGCTTCAAACCACGAACACAGATCGGCGACGGCCCGATCTGTTCACGAACCGGAAACCAGGGGCTGTTCGGCAGCCTCTTTACCGACCAGCCCCGGTTGCGAACGCGTGCGTGGCGTGTCGTCCCAAACGGGCGGTTATGCCCCGCTCATTGCGGTGTCCCCGGCTGCTGCTGGCGACGCTTCTTTAACCGCAGCAGGACAAACATTCCGACGAGCAAGAGGAGCGGGACGCCACCGGCGCCACCGCCGCTCGATTTTGCCTGCGGGTCCGAAGCGGTGGTATCCGCGACCAGGGGGTCGGTGCCAAAGATCATCACCTCGTCGCCATCGCTGACGCCATCATTGTCGGTGTCGGCGTCGTTCGGATCCGTACCGCGGTTGTGTTCGTCACCGTCGTCGAGGCCATCGTCATCAGTGTCCTCGTCCTTCGGATCCGTCCCGTGGTCTCTTTCGTCGTCGTCGCTCACGCCATCGTTGTCGTCATCCTCATCCTCGTCGTCGTTGTAGCCGTCGCCGTCGTAGCCATGGTCCGAATCGCTGTCATCATCGTCATCACCGTCATGAGCGCCGAGGGACGCCGAGATGGCCTCGATGTCCGAATCGGGCAGGCAAGCCAGATAGCGCATCGCGCTTTCTTCGTGGATCGCCTCCCGGATTTCGTAGGCATCTTCGCCGCGAACCTCTTCACCCGTGCGGCCACCGCTGCCATGGCAGCCGGCACAGGCTGTCACATAGAACTGCTCGCCCGTCACTGGACGGCTGTTCAGGTATTCGTCGAGCTTCGTGACATCGACGGTGCCGTCGCTGAGGCTTTGCTGCAGGAACTGCATTCCGGGCGCTCCGTCCGGGAACACGTAGGTGCCGAAAATCGCTCCTTCGATGACGCAGGCCCGTGCCCCGGTGACGCGCCGGAATCCGGGCAAGACCGGATCGGCAGCAGGACCCGCCCAGGAATCACCATGGCAGCCGACGCAGTAGCTGTTGTACTGCGCTTCGCCATCGCTGACCGGCAGCGGTTCGCCGATTGCCACGTCCGCCGGAGCACTGTCGGTCGCGCCCATATCGTCGGTGACGGCGAGGATGACCGTATAATCGCCGGCCGCCGCGTAGGTATGGCTGGCTGCCGTTCCTCGAGAGCATCGGCAAGGCACCTGAGCAGCTTGCCGCGATCGAGTTCAAGGTTCCGCTCCCAGAGTAGCATGACGGCTGACATCATCACCGGTAGATGGAGGCGCTTGAAGAAACGCGTGTCGGCAGTTTAACTTCATCGATTTCCGGAAGAATCATAACGACGGCGTCCCCTACCAGGTATCAACGAACGTCCGCCGTTTGCCGTGCCTGGGCCCGGATTCGGGTGCAGCGGCGATGGCCTTGACAATCGCTGCGCGCGTATCGATCGGGTCGATCACCGCATCGATTTCCAGATGTGCAGCGGCCTCAGTGGCTCGGCCAGCTTCGTACATCCTGGCGACCAGTTCGTGAAAGAGGGCTTCGCGTTGCTCCGAATCTTCGACGGCGTCCAGTTCCTTTTTGAAGCCGAGACGAACGGCGCCTTCCAAGCCCATGCCGCCAAATTCTCCGGTGGGCCAGGCAGCTGCATAAAGGGGTGCGACAAAGCTGCCACCCGTCATCGCCATCGCCCCGAGCCCGTAGCCCTTGCGGAGAAAAATGGCCACGATGGGCACGCTCATGCTGGCGGCTGTAACGAAAAGGCTGGACATGCGCCGCACGGCGGCCTGCTGCTCGCTTTCCGGTCCCACCATGAAGCCTGGCGTATCCGTAAGAGATAAGACAGGCAAATCGAATGCATCGCACAACTGCAGAAAGCGAGCCGCCTTCACTGCAGATTCGGCATCGATGGCGCCGCCCAGTTGCTGACAATCATTGGCGATCACGCCAACTGCTTTGCCCTCAAGGCGCATGAACCCGGTGACGATGGGCCGCCCGTACTTACGCCGCAGCTCCATGAAAGTATCGGTGTCCGCGATGGTTTCGATTATGGATCGAACCGGGTAGCCCCAGCGCCGGTCCCCCGGTATGGCATCGCGGAGTGAACTTTGATCCGGACAGGACCACTCGCCGGCAGCACCTTGAAAATATCCCAACAGCTTCTTGGCGATGCGGGTGGCGTCTTCTTCATTCTCCGCGACGATATCAACTACGCCGTTTTGTTCCTGAACGTCAATCGGCCCGATTGCCGTGGGAGGATGTGTCCCGAGCCCGCCGCCTTCGATCATTGCGGGGCCAGCCATGCCAATCCACGAGGAACGCGTGGCAACGGTGATATCCGCGCACCCGAACAGGGCCGCGTTACCGGCAAAACAGTAGCCGTTGTTGACCGCTATACGCGGTACCAGGCCGCTCAACTTCGCCCAGGTTGAAAACGATCGGATGTTCAGGCCGGCAATCCGGGTGGTCACGTCGGTATCGCCGGGGCGGCCGCCGCCACCCTCGGTGTACATAACCACCGGTAATTCAGCGTCTTCCGCCAGCTCGAATATGCGATCGAGCTTCTTGTGATGGAAGTATCCCTGAGTGCCTGCCAGTACGGTGTAGTCGTAGATAATTACGGCCGCTCGCTTGCCGTTGATAGTGGCGATGCCGGTAATGACGCCATCTGCAGCAGTGCTCTGCTGCAGATCTTCGTAGTCACGGCGGCTACGCTGTGCCGCGACGGCTAACTGACCGTACTCGGTGAATGAGCCTGCATCGATCAGGTCGGCCAGGTTTTCGCGAGCCGTACGATATCCTTTCGCGTGCCTGTTGGCTGCGGCCTCGGTGCGAACCTCATCCGATGTGTTGGCGAAGCGACGGTACAGTGCCTCGAGTTCTGGTCTGAGTTTCTTGCTCATAATTCGACAGGCTGTCGTGCAACCTCGAGCTGCATGATCCAGCTCGCATGACTCTTCACTCTAGCCGGTCTGCCCCTGGCCATTATTTATCATACTTTTTTGCGTATTCTTGCTCGTACTTCTGCCGAAGCGCATATCGCTTCTGCAAAGCCTCGGCAAACTCCGGGCTCTCGAGTGCCATCGATCGCAGCTTTTCCTGGAGAATCTTGTTGTGTTTTTCCGTGTCGATCATGGCTCCGGTCATAACGTCGCCTTCCATTGCCCGTTTCGCGTCTTCGGCCATCTTCTCTCTGAACAGTCGTGCCCGGCAGACCCGGCGTGCGATATGGGTGCCGACCGGTCTTTCGGTCTTGCATATCATGTCGTAGTCGTCGTCTTCATTTAGCTCGTTGAAAATCGTGAATATCTCGTCTTCGGCGCGGGCGATTTCTATGCGGAGTGTACGCAGCTCACGCGCGCCGATCACGGTGATTTCGTCGATCGTCGACTGCTCATTCGAAATGTCCGGTTCCTCTTCAGCCGCCGCGTGCGGGAATATCAGGAGGGCGAGCAACAGGTGAAAATACATCGTGCGCATCGTAATAATATCGCGCAAGGCGGTTTCTGACTCAAGCGTTGGCCAACAGACGTTCTTCAGTAATCAGGTGGCTGTCAGCGTGAATGACCCGCGTCGCTCGGCAAGCGGTTTCTATTTCACCATTACTATCGCAAGATCTCGCCGTCGCGATACCGTATCTGGCCGCCCACGATCGTCATCAAAACTTCGGTGTCGAGCAACGCATCGTCCGGAATGGTCAATAGGTTTTGCGACAGCACCGTAATATCGGCTAGCTTGCCGGGCGTTATCGAACCCTTGATATTTTCTTCAAATGCCGCAATCGCGTTGCCCATCGTGTACGAGAACAGCGCACGATCGCGGGAATACGCTTCCTGTGGCTGGAACAATGTGCCGTCGGGCAGCCGGCGCGTCACCGAACAATGAAAGCTGCCGATAGGGCTGATCTCGTCGACGGGCGGGTCCGTCCCGTTGGTCGGTAGCAGCCCCGCTTCGGCGAGCGTGTTAAAGATGTAACCGCGCTCGCGGGTGCGTTCCTCGCCAAGGCGCTCCTCGACCCACGGCCCGTCCGAACAGGCGAATATCCCCTGCACTGCCGGGATAACACCAAGCTCGACCGTTCGCGAAACGTCGTCGGGATGTATCACCTGTGCATGCTCTATGCGCCAGCGCAGGTCGCTCTTGTCGGGGTGCTTAGCAAACGCCGCCTCGTAGATATCGAGGAGCTCCCGATACGCCCGATCGCCGATGCCCTGGATGGCCATCTGGTAGTCGTGTTCGATCGCGAGCTCTGCCGATGCTTCGATCTCCTCGACCGGGACGACATTAAGCCCGTAGCTGCGCGGCATATCGGAGTATGGTTCCAGCAGCCAGCCGCCGTGTGTACCCAGCGCGCCGTCCAGAACTTTTTCACCGATGCTGCGCACCGTGAGGAAGTTGTCGCCGTAGCCGACCATGCGATAGTCGTCGAGACGGCCCGCCATGTCCGTGGCCTGTTCCTCGAATGCCATGTACAGCCGCACGGGCAGGTTGCCTTCGTCGGCCATTGCCTTCAGCAAGTCGACCTCGGCGAACGTCGTCCCGAGATCCTGGAAAGAGGTTATGCCGTGACGCAACGACTCCTCACCGGCGAGGGTCACCATGCGCCGGAGCTCCGTTTCCGCAACGCCGGCCGGGCGGCGTCCCTGGTGGCCGGAATAAGCGATGCGAAATATGTCCTGTGCCGCTTCGCGCATCATGCCCGTGGCTCGCCCGGTCTCGTCGCGTACAATTTCGCCGCCCGGGGGCGGCTGTGTGTTTCCATCGACTTCCACGAGTGTCATGGCGCGCTGGTTCACGAACACGGCGTGACCGCTCGTATGAATGAGCATCACAGGATGATCGGGCGTTGCGTTGCTGAGCGAGTCGTGAACCGGCAGTCCTTCGACAAGCACGCTCTCTTTGATTTCCCACTTGTCCTGGTGCCAGCCGCGCCCGATGATCCACTCACCGACCGGCGTGCTGGACGCGGCATTTGCAACCATCGACACGATTTCGGCGAAACTCTTGGCGTTGCGGAAATCCAGGATCATCAGCGACCCGCCAAAGCTCGTGTAGTGCCCGTGGCCTTCGATGAAACCGGGCACCACCATTTGGCCGCGCAAGTCGATGACCTCCGTGTCCTCGCCGCGATACTTTGACATTTCTTCGGATGTGCCCACCGCGAGAATGAGGTCGCCCCGGATCGCGACGGCTTCCGCATGGGGGAGCGCCTCATCCACGGTGACGACGTCGGCGTTGACGAGAATCAGATCGGCGGCGGGATCGACTTCCTGCGAGTTGGGGCGATCGCAGCCGCCGAGCAACGCGATCGCAAACGGCAATGCCAGTCTAAGCGTATTCATCTTTGCGATTCTATGAGCATCAATGGGGAAGATCGCTAATTTAGTGTCTTAATTCATTACATTAAGAATGTTGCATTTGCCACGGCGCTGGCGGTTTGCGCATGGTAAGGCACGGCTCGCTCTTCAGTTTCCAGTTTGCTTTCCACTGCATACCGGTCATGAAGCTGATTTCATCGACGCGCAATCTGCAGGCCTCCTGAATGGTCTCGACATTGAGCAATTTGCCGAGATTGTTGAAGTCATTGTTACTCGCTGCGTATAGCGCGATCATCTTGTTGCCGTGGAGCAATGACAGCGAGACCGCTTGCTTGGCACCGTTGATCTCGATTGTCAGGGTCTTCAGGCGTCCGCTCCGTTCCAGCTCGCTTATGACCCTGCGTACTTCATTAGCGCCATTTTCGTTGGCGTAATCTGATTCTGTACCGAAATTGCGGTTGACCAGTTCGATGAATAAGTCGGCCTCGTTGTCACTGCCCCAGCGCAGCGATGGCTCGCGTTTGCGGATGTTTCGCAGGTCGTACAGAAACTTCTGTCTTTTTTCGGATGAAAAAGTGGCGAGGTGGTTATGGAAGTCAAACTCGATCTCCGATGGCACCAGGTAATAGCGCAGATCCTGCTCGGAGAAATTGGCTTCGAATTGCGGGGAGAGCTGGAGCAGGCCGCCGACCCAGCTTTGCTTGAGTTCGTACAGTACTGTCCGTTCAGGAAACCGCTCGAAAAATTCCGGAAAATCCTGATAGTTGAGCCACAGAATCCGACCATCGGGATAGCTACCGCCCATCAACATGAAACGCTCTTGCTTCGGGTCGTGAACGAGCGGCACCAGGCCATCCGGACGCCCATCGCCGTTTTGATGCACCAGGAAATTCAAGCGGTGCTGGTCCTGATCGTGAAAGGCGAATATCAGATCCCAGTCATCCCAGGCTTCCTGCCGTGGCGACAGCATTTCCCACAATTTGCGGCATTCACGGATGTCGGTTTCAGTGCGGATCACACAAGGGTCTCGTCATAAACGCAAGAGATTGCAACCTGTGGAGGCTCTGGCCGCGGGTTCGATATCAGGAGCTCCGGTTCAATGCCGCGCATGGCTAATGGGGACATTCTTAATAATGTATTAATACACTAAATTAAGAATGTCCGCATGTGCGTGCAAAATCGGCAAGATCAGGATGGCACTTTGCCGATTTTTGCGTACAGTTCGCTTCACGACCGTACTGCTAGGAACTTTCGATGGATAACCTGATCTGGTTGGGCATTTTCCTTTGCCTGTGTCACTCTGCCATGTTCTCCGGCCTGAATCTCGCGTTCTTCAGCCTCAGCCGGCTGCGGCTCGAGGCGGAATCGGCGGCCGGAAACAAGGCGGCGCAAAAAATCCTGGCCATGCGCGAGGACTCGAATTTCCTGTTGACGACCATTCTTTGGGGAAACGTCGGCATTAACGTATTGCTGACCCTTTTGTCGAACTCCGTCATGGCCGGTGTCGCTGCCTTCGCGTTTTCGACCTTTATCATCACTTTCGCCGGCGAGATTATGCCGCAGGCCTATTTTTCGCGTCGGGCGATGATGATGGCGTCCTTGCTGAGTCCCGTGCTGCGATTTTATCAGTACGTTCTTTACCCCGTGGCCAGACCGAGCGCATGGATGCTGGACAAGTGGCTCGGGGCAGAACGCGTGATTTACCTGCAGGAACAGCAGCTCAAGGGCGTTATCGAGCAGCACATCGTGTCCGATCATGCCGAGATCGACTATATCGAAGGCCGGGGCGCGCTGAACTTCCTGGATATCGACGACGTGCCAATCCAGGATGAGGGGGAGACCGTCGACCCGGCAAGCGTTATCGCCCTGCCGGTGAAAGTCGATCTTCCGGTCTTGCCGCAGGTCGAATCGTTAAAGGATCCATTCGTCGCCGATGTCAATGCATCCGGCAGAAAGTGGACCATCATCACGGACAATGACGGAAAACCACAGCTGTTGCTCGATGCCGATTCCTACCTGAGAGCGCTCATGTCCGATCCGGCCAGCGTCGACGCGTATGCGCACTGCCACCGGCCTATCGTGATACGCGATCCGAAGAGCCCGCTGGGTCACGTCATACTTGCACTGAAACACGGCATGCAGGTGAAGAGCGATGCTGCCATTGAGAAGGACATCGTCCTGTTGTGGACCGACGACCGTAAGCAGGTTATCACCGGCGCGGACCTTCTCGGCCGCCTGCTGCGCGGTATCGAAGAGGAAACGCTGGCGGCGACCTAAGCCGAACCAGGTGTCTTGATCCGGCATGTGACCGCTTGTCGAGGGCGCCAGCCCGACACCTTCATAAATGCAGCTCGACAAGATCGCCATCGGAGACGAGGTGGTCCGGGCCAACCTGCTGACCGTCAAATACCTCTTCGCCCCACATGCGTGCAAAATTGAGGTCCCGGGCAATGTCCTTGTGCACCAGGCCGGCGACATCGAGTACGGTTCCACCACGACGCACGGTGAAGGGTTTGTCGTTATCCGCAGGCTTGCCGGGCGTCTTGGTGTAGACACGGACGATTTCCAGCGCGCGAAAAAGAAAAGACCCCAGCGCACCCAGGCCATCACCGGTATTGGCGGACATTGTCAAAGTGGGAAAGCGCAATCCGAGCAGTTCCTCGAGGATCTCGACTTCATCGGGATCAGGGTCGAGGTCACTCTTGTTCGCGATCAACACGGTGGGCAAGCTGAGACGAAACGGATCGTCTGCATCGTTCGTCTCGGCTGCCCGGGTCGAACCCAAACCCGGCCACGCCGCAGTGAGGAAGACCTTCTTCTCCGACAGGCGGTCGAGGATCGTGGGAACCTGCTCCAGGCAATCGGGGTCGCTGATGTCAACAACGAGCAACACGCCGTCGGCGGGCTGCAGCGCGTTGACCAGCCACGGCTCCATGAAGTCACCCGATACCGGCGGCAGATCCACGAGCTGAAAGTGGATGTCTTCGTAGGGGAGCATTCCGGGCACCGGCAGATGCGTCGTGTACGGGTAAGGTCCAACGTCACTGTGTGACCCGGTCAACCGGCCGTGCAGGCTGGATTTGCCGGCATTCGGCGGTCCCACGAGGCACAGTTGCGCTGCACCTTCGGGACGCACGACGTGCGTCGGTCCGCTGCGGCGACCACCCTTTCGGGGCCCTGCGAGTTGCTCCGTCAGCTGCTTGATTCGGGTCTTGATGTCGGCCTGTAGGTGCTCCGTACCCTTGTGCTTGGGAATCGTCCGGAACATCTCCCGAAGGCACTCAAGGCGCTCCTTTGGTGCGCGGGCCTTACGGTATGCTTCCTCGGCTTTCTTGTATTCGGGTGTGACATTGGTTGGCATGTTTCTGAAATCCGCACGCTACGGTAAATGCCCCGGGATCCGCTAACTTGGTGACAATTTTTTCGTTTCCGGTCGTCGGCACCGTATTTGTAGACCGGATACTGGTAGCCTGCTCGAGAAGCCCGCGCATAGTGCGGTGCCAGGAATGCGACCAGGGCGGAAAGCTGCACGATCCTCCCAACCGATTCCGGATCTGTACATCCAAGGATAGGGTATTCCGGCACGATGTCGAGCGCTACTCGAGTCAGTCGCGGTTCGACCCCGGTTTCGGCGAAGCTGATATGCTAGGCCCACCTCAAATTAAACACCGTTGTCCATGACAGACCTGACGAACACGACAGTCCTGGTGACCGGTGCCGGCGGCGGCTTCGGTCGGCACATGGTGCGCCAGTTTCGTGCCGCCGGCGCGAAGCTGATACTGACGGATGTCAGCGATCGCGCGCTGCGCGAGGTTTCTGATGACGCCGGCGATGGTCTTGTCGCCCTGGTTGTCGCGGACCTGGCCACGGATGAAGGCTACGGTGCTGTAACCGAAACCTGCAGTTCCCGCAACGTGGTTCCCGATATCCTGGTCAATAACGCGGGGATTGGCGTCGCCGGGCGGCTGGACCATGTCCCGAGAGATCGCTGGGAAATCCTTATGCAGCTCAACCTGCTCGCGCCGATGCGGCTGTCCAGCGCGTTTCTTCCCGGGATGATCGAGCGCGGCAGCGGACACATCGTCAACATATCGTCGCTCGCCGGATGGGTCGGCTCCCAGGGTTTGTCCGCCTACTGCGCGTCAAAATACGGCTTGCGCGGATTCGGTGAATCGCTGGCAGCCGACCTGCACGGTACGGGCGTTCACGTGACCAACGTCTACCCGTGCTTCAGCCGGACGGCGATCCTCGACTCGCCGCAATATGGCTACGAGCAGCGGCGGGTCGTACCGGAATTTCTGATCTCGGAGCCCTCGCGCGTCGTTGCGCGGATAATCAAGGGCGTCCGCCGCAACAAGCTTCATGTCTTCCCGGACAAGCACGCCCGTCTGATGCATTACGTCAGCCGATTCGCTCCGTGGCTCGTGCCGCTGCTCGACCGCCGCATGCAGGCCGAGTCGATCGAGGCAGCCAGGACAGCGGACTGACCATTCGCGTGTCGGTTGTTGATTGCCTCGGATCGACTCAGGCTGAATCCTAGTCAGCCATGTGTGGCATCTCGGTAGTTTCGAGCTGGGTTAATGCCGAACCCGTATCGAATATCACCAGTTCGCGAGCGATCTTGCCGTCCGAAAACCAGTAGCGTGAGATGCCGGTAACGCGCATCGTATTGCCCGTCGACTCTTCGCCGCGAGCCGAATCCGTGCCGGTCACGGTCCACTGCACGAACACGCCGTCCTTGCCGCCCGCGACGCCATCGTTAGTGATGCTGAAATCCGGGTAGGCCGCGTGCACTTGCAGCATGCCCGCTTTCAATTCTTCCAGGCTGGCAGCATTGAAGTCCGGCGCCGTGCGCGTGTAATCGCTGTGCGCAAGCGCATCGAGCCTGTCAGTTTCGCCGGTGTCCCAGATTTCGATCCACGTATTAACAGCAGCGATTTCGGCATCGTGGTTTGCCATCTCGGCGAGTTTCGCTTCGGCCGCAGCCAGCGCTTCGCTCATGCCTTCGTCGTGTGCGACTTCGGCTTCGCAAGCAGCAAGCATCAGGGCCGACAAAGCTGCTGTCACTGCCAAGATTCGAGTAGTTTTCATTCTTTTCCCCTATTTTTGTGTTAACGCTGACCGGATCGATCTGACGTGGCACCGAGGATACACTGCGCGGTGAGGCGAGCAAAGCGCGAATGCGCGGCCTGAAGGTACGCTTTGTATAACGCTGCAACGAACATACGACACGGCGCCCTGCAGAATGCTCTTCAGTTCCTGGAAACGGTAACGATGCTGCCGCTGCCAGCTGACGCGGTGTTCGCTTTTTTCGCCGATCCGGAAAACCTCGAACGCATTACGCCGCAGGAGCTTGCTTTTCAAATCCTCACACCGACACCGATCATCATCGGAGAGGGAACGATCATTGACTATCGTCTGCGACTTTTCGGCGTGCCTTTTCACTGGCGCACCCGGATTACTCAGTGGCAGCCGAACGCAGAGTTTATCGACGAACAGATCCGCGGGCCGTACAGGAGCTGCCGAAACCGGGCCGAACCGACGTTTTTCGGGAAACTGCGGTTCGACCCCGGTTTCGATTGCCCCGCCCGGTCGGCAGTAGCAGCAAAGCCCAGTGCATGAGGGATTGTGCGGATTGAGCTTCCCGCCCCACTCAGGTGCAATTGCTATGGCGCAGCAAGAGAATCGCTATGATCACGACGCTGACGGTTCGCGACCTTACCAAGATCTATCGCACGGGCGAGGTCGAAGTTCACGCGCTGAGGGGCGCCAGTCTCGACCTCTACCAAGGCGAACTCGTCGTGATGCTGGGTCCTTCCGGCTCGGGCAAATCGACGCTCCTCAATATCATTGGCGGGCTCGATACGGCGACCTCGGGGACCGTGCGCTTCCGTGATCATGAATTGACCGGCGCGGAGGAGTCAGATCTGACGCGCTTCAGGCGCGACCATGTCGGATTCGTCTTCCAGTTCTACAACCTGATCCCGAGCCTGACAGCTGAAGAGAACGTGGCGTTGGTCACCGAGATTGCGAAACGACCGCTCGACCCGGCCGCCGCGCTTGGAATCGTAGGCTTAAGCGAGCGCGTGAATCATTTTCCTGGACAACTTTCGGGCGGCGAGCAGCAGCGCGTGGCCATCGCCCGCGCAATCGCCAAGCAGCCTGAGCTACTGCTTTGCGACGAGCCTACCGGTGCGCTCGACAGCGAGACCGGCATCCTCGTGCTCGAAGCCATCGACCAGGTCAACCGCGAACTCGGCACCACCACGGCCGTCATCACGCATAACACGGTCATCGGCTCGATGGCCGATCGCGTTCTGCACATCGCGGACGGCGCGATTGCGAAGATCGAAGATAATGCCGAGCGACGTTCCCCGGCGGAGATGGTCTGGTGATGCGCGCCATTGACCTCAAAGTGCTGCGCGATCTGTGGCACCTGCGTGGCCAGGTACTTGCCATCGGCATGGTCGTTGCGGCGGGCATCGCGGCCCTCATCATGTCGCTGTCGACACTCGAGGCACTCGACGAAACGACGGCGGCCTATTACGAACGCTACCGATTCGGCGACGTCTTCGCATGGGTCAAGCGGGCGCCGGAAAGCGTCGAGCAACGTATCGCCTCGATCCCCGGCGTACGGACTGTGCAGACACGCGTGTCGCAGTACGCGACTCTCGATATCGAGGGCTTCGCCGAGCCCGTGATGGGCCGGTTTGTTTCCTTACCCGAGGGGCGCCAGCCAGTCCTGAATCAGCTCGCGCTGCGCAGCGGGCGCCTGCCCGAGGCCGGCGCCGAGGACGAGGTCGTACTCAACGAGCCGTTTGCCGAAGCACATGACCTCGCAAGCGGTGACGAGATCGTCGCGGTGATCAACGGTCACCGCCGGGAGCTTCGCATCGTCGGTACGGCGTTGTCGCCTGAATTCGTGTACGCGCTGGGGCCTGGCGCCCTGATGCCGGATGACAGGCGTTTCGGCATTGTCTGGATGGGGCACCAGGCGCTCGCGGCGGCTTACGACCTAAAGGGTGCATTTAATAACGTGTCGCTGGTTCTTGAACGCAACACGAACGCGGCGCAGGTGATTCAGCAGCTCGACCGTGTGCTGGAGCGATATGGTGGAGTAGGAGCGGTAGCTCGAAAAGACCAGCTCTCCAACTGGTTCGTGATGAACGAGATGGAACAGCTCAAAACCATGTCGAAGATCCTGCCTACAATTTTCCTCGTTATCGCGGCGTTTCTCACCAACATGATCATGGCACGGCTCGTTGCAACGGAGCGTGGCCAGATCGGACTCATGAAGGCCTTCGGTTACTCGAACTCCGAGGTGGGGATGCATTACGCCAAGTTCGTAATCGGTATCGTCTTCGTCGGTAGCATGATTGGCATCGCCGCCGGCACCTGGCTGGGCCGCATGAACACCCAGATGTACGCCGACCTGTTTCGCTTTCCACTACTTTTGTACCGGCCGAGTACGTCCGCGATGGTGATCGCGGTCAGCGTGAGCCTGGCGTCGGCGCTACTCGGCTCGGCCGGAGCGGTGCGACAAGCAACAAGGCTGCCGCCGGCGCAGGCAATGCAGCCACCGGCGCCTGCAGCCTTCCGGCGTATGCGCCTTTGGGATACGCGTGCGGCGCGCTGGCTCGACCAGGGCTCGAGAATCATCGTGCGCAATATCCTGCGCTCACCGACACGTTCTGCGTTGACGACACTCGGCGTCGCCGCGTCGGTTGGCCTGCTGGTCCTTGCGATGCAGTGGAATGATGCACTCAACTACCTCGGCCAAAGTTATTTTTTCCATGCCCAGCATCAAGACGCGACGATCGGACTGGCCGAGCCGCAGTCTGAAACGATCCTGCACGATTTCGAACACCTGCCCGGCGTGCTCGCCGTTGAACCGATGCGCATCGTCAGTGCCGATCTGTCGGTCGGGCCGATCAGCCATCGAGGGTCGCTCACGGGCCTCAAAGAGGATGCCTGGCTACAGCCTATTTTCGATGACGCAAGCGCCCGCGTGGTGCCCGTGCCGCCGAGTGGCCTGGTGCTTGGCACAGTCCTTGCGGACAAGCTCGGCGTCTCGATCGGAGACCAGGTCTGGCTCGACATCCTCGAGGGGCGCCGGCCGCGAATTGCCATGCCGGTCGTCGGACTGGTCGAGACCTACATCGCGATGCCGGCATTCGTGCATATCGACGCGCTGAATCGCCTTCTTAAGGAACGGCCGAGCGCCGAGTACGTCAACCTACTTATCGATCGCCGTGACGAGGCTGCGTTTTACGCCAGGCTAAAGGAGCTGCCGCTGGTATCGGCCGTAATGCTGCGCCAGGCCGCTATCGACTCCTTTTATGGCACGATCGTCGAACACATCATGGTATTTATTACATTGTTTTCGAGCCTCGCCTGCGCGCTCGGCTTCGGTGTGGCCTACAACAGCGCACGTATCGCGCTCTCGGAACGCGGCCGCGAGCTCGCGACGCTTCGCGTACTGGGCTTCAGCCGTGGCGAAATCTCCTACATATTGCTCGGTGAAGTCGGACTCCTGATTGCTGTCGCACTGCCGTTGGGCTGCCTGCTCGGCCGCGGACTGTCGCAACTCATGGCCACAGCATTCAATACCGAGCTGTTCCGCGTTCCGCTGACGATAGAGCCGTCGACCTACGGACTGTCGATAGTTGTAGCGCTCGCCGCGACACTGTTGTCGGCGCTCGTCGTTCGCCATCGGCTGGACCACCTTGACCTCATCGAAGTCCTTAAGACCCGGGAGTAGAACGTGACCGCAAACACCAAGCGAATCCTGATCTGGACCGTCCTTGCCGGAATCATCGTGGTTGCCCTGGTCCTCAGCTTCGCGCCGCGACCTATTATGGTCGATCTCGTCGAGGTTCGGCCCGGCGCGCTCGTTGTGACGCTGGACGAGGAAGGCGAGACGCGCGTGCACGACGTCTATTCCCTGTCGGCCCCGGTTGCAGGACGCGTGCAGCGTATTGAGATGCACGTGGGCGACCCGGTCACGGCGAACGAGACGGTGCTGGCGCAGATTGAGCCGGGAGACCCCAGCTTTCTCGACCCACGCAGCGAGGCGCAGGCACGCGCCATGATCCAGGCTGCCGAGGCCGCGCGCGACCTGGCCAAGGCGGCCGTCAAGGATGCCGACGCGCAGTACGAGTTCGCGCGCGCCGAATATGCTCGCATGCAGGAACTCGTAGTGGAGGGGAGCGTTTCGAAGCGTGACCTCGACAGTGCCGAACGAGACTACAAGGCACGTCGCGCCGGGCTGGACACGGCGCGTGCGGCGCTGCAGGTCCGGAACTATGAACTCGAACTGGCGCGGGCCCAGCTCGTGTCGCCGCTGCAGACACAGGGGTCCCAGGCAGAGTGTGAATGCATCCCGATCACGGCGCCGGTTAGCGGCCGCATACTGCAGATCAGCGATCGCAGCGAACGGGTCGTGCGAGAGGGCGAAATGCTGATGCAAATTGGCGACCCCGGCGACCTGGAGATCGTTGTCGATTACCTGTCAATGGACGCGGTCAGGATCGAAGCGGGCCAGCGCGTCTTGATCGAAAACTGGGGTGGCAACGAGGCACTCGAGGGCCGGGTTCGTCTCGTAGAGCCGTTCGGTTTCCTGAAAATCTCTGCGCTTGGCATCGAGGAACAGCGCGTTAACGTAATTATTGATTTTGTAAGTGACAGTGGCTGGGAGCGGCTTGGGCATGGTTACCAGGTCGAATCGAGAGTGGTGCTGTGGGAAGCCGATGACGTCCTGACCGTGCCGCTAACTGCACTATTCCGCGATGCAGATGGCTGGGCGCTGTTCGTCGAGGAGGATGGGCGTGCGAGTCTTCGCCACGTGGAAATCGGACAACGTAACGGCGTGATCGCAGAGATTCGCAACGGTCTGGAGGCCGGGAGCAGGGTGGTCGCGCACCCGAGCGACAGGGTCACCAATGGAGTCAGAATTGCGAGCCGGGGCTAGACGCCGCCCCCGGTGCGAAATCCTCCGCGACTGCGACGGCTGCGCGGTGCTTTCGGCGCGCGCGGTAGTTTGAAACCACCCCGACCGGTTGACTGGCTGCGGCCCGGCCAGTGCCAGGTTGGGGGACGGCTTTTCGGCGCCCGTCGGCCGGGCCGGACGATGCCGCCGCTGCCAAAGTCCGGCCAGGCACCGCCCACATCCCGATAGCGCTGGTACTGTCGCATTACGTTCCACAACGCGCCTCCGCGGATGGCGCCGCCCAGTACCTCTTGAATCATCGACGTAATGAGGTCGCCTTTGTCGAACCCGGAACGAAGATCATCGTAACGATTCTTCTTGAAGCGTTGTCGAACCTGCTCGAGTTCCTGGACTCGCCTGAGATGCTCGGTGTGGCGGCTTCGATTACTGTCGAGTTGCTCCTGGAGCGCGGCATCCTCGCGACGAAGGTCCCGAATCTCGTCAACGATGGCATCATCCTCGCTCGTCATCGTCGCGCGCGCCAGGCGCGTCAGGTCCGACACATCGCGGCGCTCGAGCGCAGCGGCAAACAGTGTGAGGCATTCTGCAATGTATCGGTCGCCACCGGCCGCGAATTCGCTTTGCGCAACTTCAAGCTCACGCAGCCCGGCTTCAGCCGCCGCAATTTGCTCATCAATGTTATCCTGGGATTTCTCGGCAATCGCGAGCGCTGCCTTTGCCTCGTGCACGCCACCGTCTTTGGCGGCCGTTTCTTCGATGGCCTGCAGCTTGTCCAGCTCGCGTTCCGCAGCATCACGCTTGGCGGTCGCGTGTTCCCGTAGCCGTTGCGGAATTTCGAGCAGCATCCAGTAATTGGGTCTTGCGCCGTGGTACTTGCAGAGGCGCGCCACCCAGGCGTCGAGCAGGCGTGCCAGTGGATTGGCGCGGTAATCGGATGTACCGTAACCTCGATTCCACAGGTACATGAACAACGAATCGCTTTCGTAGGGTATGCCTTTCTCGCGTCGATCTTCGGCGACGACCTCGGCCTTTTCCGCGGCGCTGACGGCGATCGCGTCCGCCTTTCGCAGGGCATCGAACTGCGCCGTAAATCCCGGATCCGTCTCAAGCATCGACTGCACGCTGGCCTCACGCTCGGCGAGTTGCCGCGCCGCCGAGTCCACTTCGTCGTGCAGGGTGTTGCGTTGCTCTTCGAGCGCAAGCAAAGCGGTCCTGGCCTGTGCCGTCCTGTTGTTCAGCGCCGCTATCGCTTCCTGCCGCTTATCCAGGACTTCGCGAACCTTGTAGTCAGCCGAATCGAGCCGCTGAATAATGTCGCCCTGGCGTATTGCATCGAGTCGTGTCATCGCCATGCGTCTCACCGCCTGCGCCTGCTGCCGCCGATTCGTGGCTACCGTTTCGGAAGTCGTCTGCAGCTCCCGTTCCAGGCGCTCCAGTTCCCTGCGCGCCGTTCTGACGGTCGCATTCAGTTCGTTCAGCGTGTCACGTCCCGATAACATCGTCACCAATCCGTTATTGTCCCACCGGTGGTGGATACCCGGTACACAGGATCCAGTTGGCCCACCGACTTCACACCGACGATGTTGTCCTGGACAATGCCGTCATCGCGTTTGTCATCGGCAATGGTTTCGAAGGTACTTTGGTCTACACGCAGGCCCCACTTCGACACCTGGTAAGTGCGGCCGTCTTCCTCGTTACGGACGCGCAGGGGAATCACGCTGCCCGAGGGCGTGACGGCCTCGACGATGAGGTAGTAGTTTCTGGCGTCCGGGTTGATGTCCGGCACCCGCCAGATTGCGGATACCTCGTTCGGCCGCGATACGATTCGTACCTCGTAGGCCGATTCCAGGTCGCGCAGCAAGGCGCGCAGCTGCTCGTGCCGGGTTTCGGCGTCCTCGCGATTCTCTTCCTTGAGCGACTGTCGTGCCTGGCTAAAGAGCATGTCGGCCCGCTCGCTTGCGGCGTCGCTGGCGGCAATTTCCGTGATGCGTGCATGGGTCGCCTCGATTTTTGCGGGCAGCGCCGCGAGCAAACGTGCTTCGGGTAGTCCGACCGTGAACAGCCACACGATCCAGATCAGGAGACCCAGTGCGAGCACTCCAGCGAGCGGTTTTAGCCAGCGACCGCGGCTCACGTATAGCCGCGCGAGTTTTACTGAAAAACCGCCGGTAGTCGGCGTGTAGCGAAAGCGGTCTTCTTCGAGCGCATCCACGCCGGCGGACAAAGCGGCGTCGGAGACCTCGATTCCCTGTGCCTCGTAAATATCCCGAAGCCGGTCGAGCAGGCGCTGGCGACGGCCTTCCGCCTCGAGCTCACGATCGACGATGAGGTCGCGATGTCGGAGCGTGTCGACGACGTCCATCGCTACCATCAGGTCTTCAAGCGGCGCTTTGTCGGCACTGGCACCGGGGGAGGTGGTCATGCGAACCTAGATACCGGTGGGTGGCGGCAGCGTGTCGCCCCGCTGGATCAGTTTCGCGAGACGCTGTTTGCCGTCCTCGACAGATTCCCGGATTTCTTCGGCGTTCTTCGTAGCCAATACACGCATTTCTTCAATGATATCGTGCGATCGTGCCTGGAAATTGACGACCGATTCGACCAGTTTTTTTACAGCATCCGCGCGAATGGTAGGGCCATAGCCTGCGCGAACGGCCGCCTCCTGGACTTTGCCGCCGATGTCGGCCAGGTCTTCAAGGCTTTTCGACATGCCTTCCTTCATGGACTCGAGTGCCTGCGTGCTCTCGTGTAGGCCGAACAGGCCGGTGAACGATGCGCTGAGCGCTGTCAGTACCGTTTCATTGGTGCCGAAAAACATGATGGACTGTTTGTAGACACGTTCTTTGGCGCTGGTTGTTTGCAGCAGGCGCGTCATCACAAACTCTGAGGTGTTGTAGCTGACCGTCAGGTTGTCGGAAAGATCTTTGGCAATCTGGTAACGATCTTCGTCGGCCTGCAACATTCGCACTTTTTCGTCGCGGGTTAGCTCGAGCCTAGCGCGTTCAACGAGGTCATCGCCCTCGAAAGTATCGACCGCGTTGGCCGCGGCAGTGACCTCTGTTTTCGCTTTTTCCCAGCGGGTCTCGGCGGTTTTCAAGACGTCGAGGGCCAGGATTTCGGATTCTTTCAGCGCGCCACGAAAGTCCTGGTAAGCATTGAGAATGAGGTGTTCGCGTTCGATCTGGTCGCGTGAATCTTCAGCGACCTCGAGATAAGTTTCCTTGATGCCCTCGAATCGTGACGAAATGTCGCCGCGCGTTACTTTCATCCAGACATTGCTGATGCGCTCGAAGGTATCGATCTTGCCGTCCTCGACCTGTTCGACCATCGTTTTTGCATCGTCGCGAATCGAATTGAACGCTTCTGTGATCTCCTCGTAACGCTCGCCCAGCTTCATCGAGCTGACCTGTTCGCGAACCACCTCGTTGAACAGCGAGGCCTGGCTCAAGGTACGAGCAATGGCAGTCACTTTCGCCTCATCGAGCTGGGTCAGCCTGTTCAGGAGCGCGACGACGGGTGCTTCGTCGGATTGTTCCGGCACAAGGCCGAGATCACGTAGCTGGTTCATGGCGCGATCGAAGTACTTCAAAACGGATTTACTCATTGCAACTCCCTTATTATTGTTCGCCGAGACTGGAAATCGGGCGAGCCTCTCACAGCGCCGTATGATAGCAAATGCGCGCGGATACACAGCGCCGTGGAGGCGTTACGATAGAAACGCCGGGCCGCGACAGATTCTACTTACAGCGCAGACCATTCCCCATGTCGACATGCAGGTGATCGTGGTGCTCGGCGTTGTAGTCGGGCCCCAGCACTACGCGAAATATATTGCAGGCATCGTCGCGTACGGCGCGCAAAAAGTCACCAAGAGGCGCTTCCGCATCCCAGTGTTTTTCAACTGACACAACGCGCCCGTCTGCCAGCTCGAAACCCGTGACGTCCCATGCGTTTGCGTATGCATGTTGGCTCATTGGACCTTTCGACCGGCCGTACATGCGACGACAGGAATACGTGCCGGCGTGGTGAATGCGACTGAGTTCGCTGCCGAGGATTTTGCGTGCGCGGTAGTCCGCGCTGGTCAACCAGATATGGGCGCCCGCGGCGAGCGGGCAGCGCATCGCGTACGGAGGCGTTCCGGCCAGGCTTACGCCGTTGCTCGAGTCCACGTGAAAAGCCGTCGGCCAGCCGCATCCGCCGTCACTATCGTGCGAACTCAACGAGGTGGTCTGTAGCGTGTTGGACCCGGACAACAGCCGCCGGCACCAGGATGCGGGACCAAGGTCGATCGCCGCCAGCTTGAGATCGGTTGAAAATCCGGCGCGTTCATCGATAGCGAGTGGATGCCAGGGCAGGTGTCTGGGTTCCAGCGTGAGCTCGGCGGCGATGCTTCCGGCGACGAGAATAGAGATCCCGCCGAACAAGGTCGTCCGCCGGCGCTTCTTGCTTCGCATCAACCACCGGAACAGCGGGTACAGTCCCGGGGTTCGGCGCGTAAGCAGCCGCACGGCTTGTCGGATCGTGTTCACTGCAAGGAGATGCGCGCTCAGTACATCAGGTTGGCCATGCGGCTACGATACCGGCTCACGCGCGGGTCGTCACCGAGCAGTTCGAATACTTTCAACAGCGCGCGGCGACCGGCGTCCTCTCCGAAACTGCGATCTTCCTGTATCAGCTGCAGCAGCAGCTCCATGGCCTTCACGTAGTCCTGTTCGACCACCTTGCGCATCGCCAGCTTGAACAGGGCGTCGTGATCGCCTGGAGACGCGGCGAGCCTGGCCGCGAGTTCCGCTGCGTCGGGGGCTCCGGCCGCCTGGCCAGCGAAAAACAGCTTGTTGCGCAGGGTGGCGACCTCCGGCTTGTCCCGCTCGTTCGCCGGCAGGCTGGCCAGGGTCGCCTCAGCGGCGGCAATGTCACCCATCGCCGCCTGTGCTTCGGCCAGTGCCAGCGTGACCCTCGGGTTATCGGGATCGGCCTTGGCGGCCCCGTTCAACAAGGCGATCGCCTCGTCGGTGCTCCCCGCGAGCAGGTGTTTTCGCGCCTCCGCTACCTGCGCATCCGACTCGCGCGCCACGTGCCGGTCAAGGAAATCCCTGATAGCACGCTCCGGCAGCGCGCCCATGAATTCGTCAACCGGTTGGCCGTCTCGGAACAACTTCACGGTGGGAATGCTGCGAATGCCGAACCGGGCTGCAATCTCGCCTTCATCCTCGGTGTTCAGTTTGCCCAGCAGGAACTTGCCCCCGTACTCTTCAGCCAGCCTGGCGAGAACCGGCATCAGGACCTGGCACGGTTGGCACCAGCTGGCCCAGAAATCCAGCAGGACCGGGACTTTGAACGAGGTCTCCATGAGCTGCTGGTAGTTCTCTTGCGTGACGTCAATGATGAAAGGCGAATCTGCCATGTTCACTCCCTGTCCTGCAGCGTTGCGCTGCCACTATGGCCAAAGGTGGGGGGGGTTGGCCGTATTACAATGCCGGCAGGAGCTGCGACCGATTTCCAGAGTCGGCATTTTCAGGAAAGCACGATTATTCTGCCATTACTGATTCCAGCACTTCCGGGTCACGCCAGCGTCCACTTCTAAGGCGCATTGCATAAACCAGTGCGATGGCGAGAACCAGTGCAACAAAGGCAATCCAGGACACCCTGGGGCTTAACCCGAACACCCGAATGATAAAGAACTGAGCGACCAGCATCGCCCAGTGTAGCGAAACGGAGGCGACCATCAGCCAACGTGTGTCTCCCGCGCCTCGCAGTACACCGCCGGACACGATAATTACCGCGTCGGCCATCATGTAGCTGGAAAGGCCTATCATCATGAACGCGGACAGTTCCCGAATGGCGCCAAAGTCACCGCTCGGTGGAGCAAACACTTCGACCAGCGGATATCGATGCGTGATGTAGATGACGGCCAGCACCGCGGAATAGGCCAACGCAACAACGAACGCGGCGGTCATGACTTCATTGACGCGCGTCATGTCTCGTGCACCGACAAACCGGCCGATCAGGCTGATGACACCGACATTCAGGCCAATCATCGGGACGAAGGAGAGGATGTCCCAGTTAAACACGATGGCGGCTGCAGCGCCCTCGGCAACGCCATAGGACTGGAACATGAGGAGGAACAGGTTGAATGCCGCCACGTTCAGAAAAAGTTCCAGTCCGGACGGAAAGCCAAGCCGCCAAAAGCGCCGCAGGATCTTCAGGTCCAGCGCAAACGAGCGCAGCACTGCAAACCTGTCACGGTGCTCTTTGCGAAAGTAGAAGGCGATAAAAAGCGTGAAGGCCAGGACCGTGGAGATGACAGTGGAGACGCCGGCACCGACGATTCCCATTGCCGGAAAACCCAGCTTGCCGAAAACCATCACGTAACAAAGCGGTACATTCACCACGAGGCCAAAAACGTCGCAGATCATAACCACGTGCGTCCGGCCGATACCGGCAAAGTATGATGACAGGCAGACCTTGGCCAGGGTCACGAGCACGCCGGACATCAGGATCAGGTAGTAGGTCCGCTCCAGGTCGACCTGCGCGGGTTCGTGCCCCATGCCCTCGAAAATGCCGGCGACCAGGAACGTAATCAGCGTCAGGAATGGTGCGCTCATTACGGTCATGATCATGCCCTGGGTAACGACTTTCGGACATTTCTCCGCCTCGCCCGCACCCAGGTACTGAGCAGCCAGGGCGTTCGCGTACGAGAATAGCCCGATAAAAAAACAGAATGAGAAAAATGACGCGACGCCGCCACCCAGCGCGGCCGCCATGTGCGCAGGATCGATTTGCGACATGAAGTAGCGGTCGGTAAAGATCATTACGGCGAAAGTGCCCTGTGATACCACCATGGGCAGGGCAAGCCGCAGCAGCTCGAGTGTCGTTCGTCGGTTGAAATTGCGGTGAAGTGTCAGCAAGGATCCTCGCGACGCAAATAGTAGCCAGGGCAGGCAAGTCTACGTGGCTCACGGGCCTTATTCAGCAAACCGGGCGGGAACGCCGGCTGTTATTGACAGGCTCGTGCTGTTGGCTTAGATAGTGTCCTGCAGTATCCACGAGATCACCAGAACCTGATTCAGGGCTCAGTTATGCCCGGAGGAACCGCTCGATGCCAGCAGGTAGCCGTTCGACAAAATCGTCCAGCAAGGTCAGCAAGAGAAGCGCCAGGAAGGTTGCGAAAAAGGCCGCCAAGAAGGCCGGCAAGAAAGTTGCCAAGAAGGCCGCCAAAAAGGCTGCCAGGAAGGCAGACAAGAAAGTCGCCAAGAAGGGTGCCGGGAAAACAGCCAGGCGCCCGCAGAGCTCCAGGAAAAAAGCCGGCAAGGTATTATCGCCGGAACGACGGCATGAGATGATTCAAACGGCAGCATACTATCGTGCAGCAAAGCGTAACTTCCAGAACGGTGATGCCGTGGCAGACTGGTTGTCTGGCGAGAAAGAGATTGACGTGCTTCTGTCGACAGCTGATCGTTAACACCAGCCCACCGAAAACCGCTACGACTGCTGGTGGGTTCCGTGTGATCAACGGCCAAAAAGGTCGGCCACGTTAGAAGGACAGGAATCTCTATGAGCGAAAAGAACCCAAGCAAGCAGACGCCGGCGGAGAGCCGCAGCAGTCAAACGATCCTTATCGCCGTTGCTGCCACGGTTCTGGTGCTTGGTCTCGTGGCCGCGGCGTTCTTGTACGAAAGTGATAACACCGAGTCATTGCAGGCTGAGGACTCGGCCCGCCAGGCAGCGCTCGCGAGCGAACATTCGCCAACGCTGGGCGATCCGCGTGCCAAGGTGCACATCGTGGAGTTTCTCGATCCGGCGTGCGAAACCTGTGCCCTGTTTTATCCGATGGTCAAACAGTGGATGGCCGAGGTGCCTGGCGAGATCCGTCTGTCTATTCGCCACGTCGCATTCCATACCGGCGCGGACTACGCGGTCAAAATCCTGGAAGCGAGCCGGAAACAAGACAAGTACTGGCAGACCCTGGAAGCGCTGCTGGCCACGCAACGTCAGTGGACCCAGCACCATACCGTTTTGCCCGAGAGAATCGGGCCGGCCATCGCGGGAGTGGGACTGGATATGGAGCAGCTGACGGCGGACATGAACGCTATGGATGCACTGATGCGCATCGAACAGGACAAGAAGGACGCCATATTCCTGAAAGTCAGCGCGACGCCGGGGTACTTTGTCAACGGCCGGCCGTTACCCAGCTTTGGCCGGCAGCAGCTGGCTGACCTGGTCCGCGAAGAGCTAAGTAAGTAGAGAACAGGCAGCGACTTTTTGCAGCGGCCGTCTGCTCCCATCGCGTAGCCGGGGAGTGCTCAATCGATCTCTTGCTTCGCATCACAGAATGGAGGGGGCGTTCTATCGATTTTTGGCAGTATGACGAAGACCAGGATCACGGTCGCGATAACCATGTACATGGGCCCGAACAGCCAGAACACCAGCGGCACGAGATAATAGTAGGCGCGAATGCCTGCACGGAAGTAATCACTGCCTCGATTCAACTGACTTGCAACCATGAGCGGTGAGAAAAGTTCTTGGCCATTATCCTGGTTAATTGTCAGCATATAGCCGACGTGGTTGTTGATCCGGATTGAATTGGTGAAACTGAAAAAGGCGTAAAACAGCAGCAGGAGGATTGCCAGGAGTTTGCTGAGCCAAAGTTCCGGCGCCAGCGTCCCGAAAATGTTCAGAAAATGCCAGGTCGCCTGCAGCGACTGGGCCTGACCGGTCAGCGTCAGCGCACCAACCATGAGAAGTATTGCCGTCGACGCCAGGAAAGAAGCCGCCATGGTCGAATTCCGGAGCGTTTGAATTGCCAGGATCGCGTCGGCATGATTTGCCATGACAGTCTGCACCCAGGCGTTACGTGCGAGTGTCGCCGCGTTGGACAATACAGCAAAAGAATCTCGGCGAGACACCGTGCGAAGGTGAATATGATAGCCAATGAGCAATACCGCGACCAGGAACACGGCAATCAGGTCGTTCTTGTAGTTCAGGAGTTCAATGTGATCCATGTTAACTTTATCCGCGCAGGAATTTTTTTAGCAACGCCGTCCGTCAAGTTACTCCAGCCTGGCGCCGCAAGCAAAAATCCGGCTGTTCGCTGTCGAGCGACTTTGCTGTGGCCGCCGCGGTCGAAGTCTATTCATCCGCCTCGCGGGATATCTTCGCCCGCAGGCGATGTATCCCGAGGAACGCAAGGCCGGCAACAATCGGGATGCTCGCCGCCGTAACGATCGTGAGATTCATCGGCACGCCCATCGACGCAATGCCTTTCGCCAGCGTGCCGATCAGTCCAACGACGTAGTAGGTCACCGCCGCGACGGACAGTCCCTCGATGGTCGCCTGCAAACGCAGTTGCGTTTTGGCGCGCCGGTTCATTGATTCAAGCAGCGACTGGTTCTGCTGCTGACGCGAGATGTCAATACGGGTCGACAGCAGCTTGGTCGCACGTGCCATTTGTTCGAGCACCGATCGCTGTCGCTGTGACACTGCGCGATAGGTGTTCACGGCGGGCGCCAGTCGCCGAGTTGTAAACTCGGCAAAGGTCTGCACGCCGTGAATGCGGGTCTCCCGCAGTTCATTAATACGTTGCAGTACGATCTCGTAATATGCATCCGACGCGGCAAAGCGATAGTTGCTGCGCTGGTGGCGCGCCTGGTTGCTGGCTGAAAGGCGCGTCAGTCTGTCGAGCCAGTCCTGCTCGTGATGCGACTCGGCATCGACCAGCGCTTCGCCGATGGCCGCAAGCTCCGCCTCGTCTTCGTCGAGGGTCGGGGCCAGCGCGCGTGCGAGTGGCAGCGCCAGCAGCATCATCATGCGGTAGGTCTCGAGCTCGAGCAGTCGCTGCATAATGCGGCCGGTTTGCTGCTCGGACATGTCCTCGTTAATGAGCAGCAGGCGGCTGAAGCCATCATCATGAATGCGGAAATCGGTCAGCGCGACGGCACTGTTATCGGCGATGCGGGAACCGATCAGGGTATTGCCGTTGAAATAATCCGCGCTGAGCTCATCGATAGACTTATTCCGTGCCTCGGGGCCGATCACCCGCGCTTTGACACCAACCAGTACTTCGCCCTGCATCTCCTCGAGCCAATCCTCCGGAATGCACTTGTCCTGCCAGTCGGTCGAGGCGTCGCCCGCAACGAACGTGTAGCGGTTGTACTCGGTGTGCCTTTCCCAGCGCAGCCGCCGATCGTCAAGGGTCGTCGTAAAATGATTGGTGGCGCGATCAGGGCGTTCCTGGCCGAAGCGAAGCAACAGGTCGCCCAGCAGGTCTTTGCCTTCGCCGCTCAGCGGGCCGCGCTTTGGCAACCGCGCTATGTAACAGATGCTGCCCGGCGTGCGCAGGCTGTCGGGCGGACGCGCATGCACCTCGTCATTGAGATCACGGCGCCACGCGTGTTCAACAGAGGGATGAATTCGCGGCATTCCTGAAATTCTACACCTGAATACCGCAACGTGTGTACCGCCGCGCTCACGATGAAAGCACGGACGTATTCGCGCGATTATCTGCATTATTTCTTGTTTCGCCGATCTTGCACTGCCTTCACGCGCCGGCATCCGTCGGTCGAAAAAACTTCGGTTCGACCCCTTATGCGACATAGAATGGTCGGCAGGAGGTGGCGCATTTCGAACGATCCTGATTTTATCGACTACGTATGTGACCAGCTCGGCCACGAGTGCGACGTCTCGTACCGACACATGTTCGGCGGTACGACACTTTATTCAAAAGGTAAGGTCGTCGCATTGATATGTGACAATCAGCTGTTCGTGAAGCCGACAGAAGCAGGCCGCAGCTACATCGGTGACGTTACGGAAGCTCCGGCTTACGAGGGCTCGAAGAATTTCTTCCTGGTTGGGGATGAGATCGACGATGCCGAGTGGCTCACGGAGCTCATTCGCCGGACAGAACGGGAGCTTCCTCTAGCGAAAGCCCGAAAGAAGAAGAAAAAGTGACATCGGGACCTTGATCAAAATGGCGGGTCTGCTCTTGCGTACACGCCACGCGTTTCAGGTATCGGGGAACTGGTAGTCCGCGAATTGTTCGCGCAGGCCGAGCTTGTTGATCTTGCCGGTCGCGGTATGCGGTAACTCGTCGACAAACGCGACATCGTTGGGTTTCCACCACGTTGCAACTCGACCATCAAACCACTTGAGCATGTCGTCTTTGGCGATTTCCTGGCCGTCTTTGGTGACCACGATCAGCAGCGGTCGCTCTGTCCATTTCGGATGATAGCGTCCGATAACGGCGGCCTCTGCTACCAGGGGGTGATCCACGGCGGCATTCTCGAGGTCGATCGAACTTATCCATTCGCCACCGGACTTGATAACGTCCTTGGTCCGGTCAGTAATTTGCATCACACCGCTGGGGTCGATCGTGGCGACATCGCCGGTGTCGAACCAGCCGTCTTCATCGAGCGGGCTGTCGGAGTCTTCCAGCCGAAAGTAATTGCTCGCCACCCACGGGCCGCGAACCTTGAGCGTGCCGAAAGCAACGCCGTCCCAGGGCAGCGGCTGGTTGTTGTCGTCCGTTATGCGCATTTCGATGCCGAAAACGCCGCAGCCCTGTTTTGCCTGCAGTTCATAGCATTCTTCCTTCGACAGCTCACCCATGTCCGGCTTGATCTTGAATACCGTTCCCAGCGGGCTCGTCTCGGTCATGCCCCAGCCCTGGTGGACCGTGACGCCGTGTTTCTTGTCGAAGTCCTCGATGATCGAACGCGGGCAGGCGGCACCGCCGACGCTGACTCGACTGACGCTGTCGATCGTCTTGCCGTTCTTCTCCAGGTAGTTCAGCAGCTCGAGCCAGATCGTGGGCACGCCCGAGGCAACGGTGACTTTTTCTCGTTCGATGAGCGCCTGCAGCGTTTCGCCGTCCGCCATCTTCGGGCCCGGCATTACGATCTTGGCGCCCACCATCGCCGCGGCGTACGGAATGCCCCAGCCGTTTACGTGAAACATGGGCACGACCATCAGCACACAGTCGTGTCCCGAAAATGCCAGCACATCGGGCAGGCAGCCGGCGTAGGCGTGCAAAACAACGGAACGGTGGCTGTAGAGGACGCCTTTGGGGTTACCGGTGGTGCCCGAGGTGTAGCAAAGCGTGGACGCCGTGCGTTCGTCGAACTCGGGCCAGTCGAATTCGTCGGACTCATCCGCGATCAACGTTTCGTAGCAAATCACGTTGGGTAGCGTGCTCGCGGGCATGCGGGCCTCGTCGGTCATTACGACAATGCCCTCGACGCCCTTGAATCCTGTCGCCAGCGCTTCGACCAGCGGCATGACCAGCGGATCGACAAAGAGGTAGCGGTCCTCGGCGTGGTTGACGATATAAGCGACCTGCTCGGGGTACAGGCGCGGATTGATCGTATGACAGACCATGCCGCTTCCCGAGAGCGCGTAGTAGAGCTCGAAGTGGCGGTGATCGTTCCAGGCCAACGTGCCGACGCGATCGCCGGCCTCGATCCCCAGGTGATGCAGCGCATTGGCCAGTTTGCGAGTGCGCGCGAAAGCTTCGCGGTAAGTGTAACGCTGGTTCGGGTTATCGACCGTCACCGAGACGATCTCGCGAGTCGGGTAGTTGGTGTCGGCAAATCTCATCAACGACGAGATCAGCAGCGGGGTATCCATCATCAGGCCATGCATGCGGGTCCTCTCACCTCTTTTCTTTTTGTGTCGATGCGCGCTGGCGCGTGCTTTTCTCGGGGACGGTTTTTTTCACTTTGGCCGCGCGCTTCGACCCGGTGCTGTCACCGCGCGCCGACCCGTTGGTTTTTGCCTTTCGTGACTTCGACTTGGCCTTGGACCGAGGCTTCCTTGTAGCTTTCTTCAGATCGTCGAAAGTCTCGCTCAGACAATCGCAGTAAAACTCCGGGTCCGGCATCATTTCGCGACACGCAACCGCGCTGACCGTAATCTGACCGTTGTAACTGATTACGGGTTGAAACAGCCCGAGTCCGTGCACAACCGGCCCCAGCCCGAAGCTGGCGACCATCCGCGAACCCATGGAATACATCGGGAAGTTCGGTCCCGGAACGTTCGTGATGACCGTGTTGTAAATTGGCGGCAAACGCTTCGCCAGACCGTAGCGGCCATAGGCGGTTGCCATGAGACCGCTGGTGGTCGACGGGAGAAAGTGAGCAAGCTCGGTCGCAAGCGAGGCGCCGACGGTGCGCGTGAGCTTCTTCGCATGCTCGCTCTCGCCGTGCACGGCTCGCAGCCGCTCCAGCGGATTCGCGATATCGCTGCGGATCGGCAGACTCATCGTCGAAACCATGTTTCCGGCAGCTTTGCGCATTTCATCCGGGCGAGCGGAAACCGGCGCCATCGCGACAAGCGATTCTTCGGGCAGTTCGCCTTTGGATTCGAGGTAGCGCCTGAGTGCGCCCCCGCAGACGCTGACCATCACGTCGTTGACGGTGGCCCCTTCGACCCGACTTTTGATCGCGCGTACGTCGTCAAGGGAAAAACTGCGGCCATCGAAAACACGGTGCGGCGATACGTTGCCGTTGAAACGCGTGCGCGGCACATTCGTCGTGAGATGCAGTTCCTTGTTAAGCAGCCCGCGACCGAATCGCCATGCCGTCGACGCGTTGCGGCCCACAAGCGAAACAAATTCGAACGGTTTCCTTGCGGTGGTTACGGCCGTCCGGCCCAGCAGCTCCATGGCCGTGGGAAAACGCTCCGGTCTCCATTCTTCTTCCGGTGCGTCCACCGCGCTCTTTGGCGATACGTCGTGGATCGCCGCCGAAATCTCCGCACCCGACACGCCGTCAATCGCGGCATGATGAAATTTCGTCACCAGGGCAAAGCTGCCCGCGGGTACGCCGGCGACGTTATCGAGGCCCTCGATGACATAGGCCTCCCACAGCGGTCGATTCGTATCCAGCGGCCGCGCGTGCAGGCGTGCTGTCTGGATACAAAGCTGCCGCCAGTCGCCGGGTTTGGGGAGCGCAATGTGCCGCACGTGAAACTCGAGATCGAAATCCGGATCTTCGATCCAGTACGGATAGTCCAGGCTCATCGGCACGCTGACCAGGCGCTGCCGAAACGCGCGCGCCTTGTGCAGTCGTTTCTCGAAAAAATTCAGGATTTCCTTGAACGTTACCGCACCGCCTGGCGCGGTCGACTGATCGTAGATCGCGAGACCGCCGATGTGCATGGGCATGTTGCCCGTTTCCAGGTATAGAAACGACGCGTCGAGTCCTGATAATTGATCCATTATTCTTGTCCTAATTGGCGCGCAGCATCCCGCTGTTGCTCGCGGGCTCTGCGCTTGAGCGGCTTGTGCACGGTCATGTAATTCTCCCGCAGCGCCTCGTTGCCTGAGCAATTCGCCGACGGTGATCACATCGAAGTTGACGGCATCGGCGGTGCTGCGCCGCTTTTTGTGTGCGATACAAAAAGCCGAATGGATGACAGGATACAGCATTTGCCGGAGCAAGGATCCCGTCCGATATCGTCTGTCAGTTTGTTACGACCGTTGAGTAAGCGCTTACGCTGGCGAGGTGCAGCTCAAACGGGCCGTCCTGTTTGTCGTAGATCATCAGACCCAGGCCTTCGATCTTCCCGGGGTCGAGCGCCGGGCCATCCAGCTGATATCCCCGGGACCGGGGAATAAAGCTGGAGAAGGGCACGTCAACTGTGTTCAATGCCCCGTCGCGAGTTTCAAAATCAGCCCAGTAACCGACCGGCCTGCCGCGCCAGCGCGCGTCGGTTGCCAATCGCCAGGTGTAGCGACAGCCGTCGCCCTTTACATGCAGCCGAATCCGGGCGTAGGTCGACAAATCGAGCTGCATGGATCCTGTGCGGATCGATCTGAAACCGCCGCCGTTCGTGTTGGTACAAGCGCTCAGCCTCCGCAGGCTGACATGACATTGTCCAGCCGGGGAAGCAGCATGTTCCACTGCCGACAGCTGGTCGAGGCGTGACCGCCCAACGTCACGCTGGCGCTCACCGAGCGGCTCACGGCGCTCGCATGCAGCCGCTGGTAGTAAGGAATCCCGCCGACGTAAAACGGCAGTATTTCTTCGAGCGTAAGGTCGGTATCGAGCGTTTCGGCGAAGGCGTCATAGAATCGGCCAAGCGCGTCGGACACCGGGTTGTCCTCCGCCAGCAGGCCGGACGGCGCGATCGTCCACGTCATGTCGCGCTGCAGCACACACGTTCCCGCAAAGCCACCGCGTCGCTCATCCGACCATTCGTCGGGAGCGATAAGGCTGAGCGACCACTCGCCGTTGATCCAGTAAAGATAATTCTCTGCGCCGATCACCGGGCGAAACCGAAATGCCGCGGACAGCACGAGCATGGACGTGAACAGCTCCGCAAGCACCTGGCGCTGCGGCTTTGCAGCCACGCCGCGCGGCTCGGTGCTGCACCAGTCGCGCATGATGCCACTGAGGCCCTTGCCGTCCGGATTGGTGGCCAGTGACGATCCGCGCCGTGCGTTGAGTGTCAGTACTTTCATTAGCGGAAATATTTTATCAGCCCTGGCCCAGGCACGCGCCCGATCAGCTGCCGTCGATACAGACCGTTACAAAAGCGTTGGCTGCAGCCTCCGTGGCGCGCGTGACGCTCGAGGCTACCCGGCCGGCGGCTTCGGGATCAGCACGGGCGTACTGCGCTTGTATTCCTCGTAATCGTCCTGGCCGCCCCAGCGCTTGTCGGCTTTTTCTTCGAGCATAGGGACGCCGCTAACTTTGATCAGCAGAAACGCCACAAACACGGGCGAGATCAGCGTAGCCCACTGCCAGCCCTGCAGTACCGGAAGTGCCACGATCGCCATGCCCGTCCACAGTACGATCTCGCCAAAGTAATTCGGGTGGCGTGACCAGGCCCACAGGCCGACGTTGATGAACCTGCCCTTGTTGGCGGGATTGTCCCTGAATGTCGATTTCTGCCGGTCCGCGACGATCTCGATGAGTATGCCGACGAACCAGATAACGATACCGGCAATGCCGACAGCGCCGAGCGGCTCGCGCACGCCGCCTGTGATAACGGCCAGCGCGGCCGCTGCCGTCAGAAGTACCCAGAGGCCCTGCAAGGTCCACGCGAGAAAAAACCGGGGCGGCCGATTCTTGATGTCGTCGAAGCGGCTATCTTTGCCGTCACGCGAGATGCGCCGGAACAAAAACGTCGCCAGCCGCAGCGACCAGACCATGACCATGGCGGCCACGAGCGTCGCACGCAAATCCAGCTTGCTGGAAAGGAGTACCGCGACCACGGTCACCGTGATGTAGGTGATGCCACCGGTCAGGTCGTAGTAGCGCTCCGTCTGCTTCAGCGCCGCCGGGATGAAGGCCAGCCAGTTGATGGCGAACGCCAGCGCACCGCAAATTGCAAATACCGGCACGGTGCCGAGGCGATCGCCGCCGTCGCTGCCTGCCCAGGAGACGAATGCGCCTGTCGCGACTGCGACGGCAGATCCGATAATGATCTGTGCATTGCTGCGCTCAGCCATACTGGCTTCTCCGACCGTGTGTATAGCCGGCTATTCTACCTTCTCAGCGCCGCGAGCAAGCGCAAGCATTACGGCGGCTACGCGGCCTAAATATCCTTATTCTCTAGCCGTCCGGCATAATACGAGTTGCCTGCTCGCATTCTGCGGCTTACCCGTTATACTCGCGCGCCTGGTGAAAAGAACCGCCTGTTCCAGGTTAGCCCGCCATGCCTTCATCCAAATCTCGCGTCGTCATTATCGGCGGCAACTTCGCCGGCCTCATGGCCGCATCGCGCCTGTCCTCTGATTACGACGTGACCGTGGTGGATGCGCGCGCCGAATTCGAATGGACGCCAAACATCCACGAAATAATATCGGGCGTGAAGAATCGTGACAGCGTAATCCTGCCGCGCGCAGAGTGCGTCAGCCGTTACGGCCACACTTTCGTGCACGATACTGTAACCCGGATCGACCGGGACGGCAGCACGGTGATTACCGAGGGCGGGCTTATTCTGCCCTATGATGCCTGCCTCATCGCTGCCGGTAGCGTGAGAACTACGTTCGGTATCGAAGGCGCCGACATACATGCCCTGGGACTGCGCCTTGCCGACGATGCCGTGCGTATCGCGAGCCGACTCGAGAAGCTGGTCGCACGCAAGCGCCGGGCGTCCGTGGTGATCGTCGGCGGCGGCGTGTCGGGGGTCGAAGCATTGGGAGAAATCTTGCGCCGGCGCGCGCGAGGTGACGCGTTCGATATTCATGTCATCGAGCTGGAGTCGCGCATTCTCGACCAACTTCCCCGGGGCCTGGCCAGCGATGCGATACAGCGCCTCGCGCCGTACCCGGTGACTCTGCACACCGATACGAGCGTTGCGGGCGTGGACGCGCGAAGCGTCACGCTCGAGAGCGGTGAAAAACTGACCGCCGACCTGTGCATCTGGTCCGCCGGTATGACGCTGCCTGCTTTTCTGCGGGACGCCGGACTCAGCGAAGCGGACGACGAGTGGTTGCCCGTGGACGGCTCGCTCAGGAGCCGCTACGCGGAGAATATTTTCGTTGCCGGAGATTGTGCTGCGCTGCCCGAGCCGATTCGCAAGCAGGCCTACTACGCGATGGACATGGGCGAGGTTGCTGGCGATAACGTCAGTCGCCTGCTCCGGGGCCGGCGGCTGAGGCGATTCCGCGCGGCACACATGCCCATGCTGATTTCCTTCGGCGACATTTCGACCTGGCTGGTTGCCGGCGAAAGCATCGTTGCCAGCCCTGCGCTGGCCGCCGCCAAGGAAGGCGTATACCAGGCCATGATGGCGCGCCTGGAGTCGCCGCAGGATCCATTGCGGTATTCGGCCGATGTCATCGGCCGAGCGGCGATGGCGGCGCAGCAGCTCCTGCTGCCACAGCTGACGCCACGCAAGCTGTTCCTCGGGCTGACGGGAAGCCGCATTATCCCCTGACCAATAAACCGGGATCGCACCAAGGTATTGTCGGCATCCGTGCCCCAGCCACAATCTTTTGCCATCATACGGCCATGAAGAAATCGCTGGTTTACATTCCGGTCGCTCTAGGCCTTGTCGTGCTCGCCGCACCGGCAGTCGCCGGTGCCGGCACCACCGAATTCTGCCTCGACGGCCAATTTAACCTGGGGGCGCGCTACCAGGGCACGGATCCCGGAGTCGACGAATTCGTGCAGACACGCTGGTGTGTCGTCACCGAGGATGGCTCCGGGCGGGCGATATTCAGCGGCAGCGGTAAATCGAATCCGGATATGGACGGTAACTGGACCGTCGCGCTGCTGCCGCCTGATCTCGTTCGGATCGTCAATGCCGCGAACCCGCCTGACGTCGAGTTTCATGGCGCCGATATCCGCCTCGAGGCGCTCAGCGTCCGGCGACTCGATCCGCGCCGCCTCGTCGAGGAACACAAACGGACACCCGTCGGGCAGGTCAAGCTCAAGATCCGGAAAGGCCGGCTGCAGACGCTGCGGACATCAGCTGACCTGCCGCTTCGCGGGCGAGTACCGGTGGTGTGGACATGGAACTGGAAAGACAGCGAGCATCCGCAGGCGATGTTGCAGGTTGATGGCGAGGTGTTTTTTCGGGCACGGGGTTCGTGGCGCAACCTCGGCAAGGACGAGGCGCGGCAGCGCTGGCGCGTAACGCCGGGCGCGGATCCCGTGCAGGTTCCCGGAGACCGCTGGCCGGCCCGGATAAACATGCAGCGCGTCGATCTCGCGGAGGGCGTCCATTTGATTCGTGGCGTTCGAACCGGATTCCAGCACCTCGTCGTGGACACCGCGGCGGGGCTGGTCGTCGCCGACGCACCGACAGGCTGGGTCGAATTGCATCAGGTTCCGCCGGCCGACCTCGTCCCGGGCCTCGGTGTCAGCGGCCTGTCGGAACGCCTGATCGACTTTCTTGTCGCCGAATTCCCGGGTCGCCCCATCCGTGCCGTCGCTCTGACGCACGCTCACGACGACCACGCCGGCGGCGCCAGGGCGTTTGCTGCCGCCGGTGCCGACGTATTTGCGCCGGCGGAATATGCGGCTTTTCTGCAGAACGCCTTTAACAGGGATAGCATGCCGCAGGATCGGTTTTCGAACACCAATGGTGACGTCGATGTCATTCCGGTTGCGGTCGCGGCAACGTTAGACGATGCAAAAAATCCGGTCCGGCTGGTGCCGATCGGTGCCGGTCCACATGCTTCCGCGGCACTCGGCGTGCATGCTGTAGCGGCAGGCTACTTTTTCGTCTCGGACATACACGTCCCGAGATCCGAGGCCGATACGCCGCGTGTCGAACGGGCTGCGACGGAGTGCTGGTTTGCGCGCTGGGCCGTTGCCAATCTGCCCCCGGCGACGGTCGTGCTGAATTCACACAGTACGCTACAAACACCCGTATCCCGGCTCGATAGCTACCTGCGAAACGAAACCTGCAGCGCGACGCGGAGGGCGACCGGTGCTCGTGCCGCTTCGTCGAGTTCGCGTAACATCCGCTTCGGCCTACTCCCGGCCAAATGAGATCGAGCTGTGGACGACGAAGCGATACGGCCTCGATGCGTCGCGGCCCGCGTAGTCGACACCGATCCTGGGTCCTGCTGTGATCGAATCGTCGGAGACAGGGAAATCGTGATCTTCAATCCAGACCTGATTTCCTGAAAGGCTGGTGCCGCTGAGGCACGTCCGGATACCAAGCGCACGCGCGAGCGACCCGGGCCCAGCGAGCAGGGCCCTGTCGATACGCTTCTTGCCGCGTCGCCTCAGCATGTCATCGATTCCAAGTAACGGTGATCCGGCCCTGATCAACACGGCGTGCGGGTCGTCTCGCCCGCTCGTCACGACGTTGAACAAATGGTGAATGCCGTAGCACAGATAGACGTAGGCGATTCCGCCTTCACCGTACATCGGTTCGGTGCGCGGCGTGCGCCGGCCGCCGTAAGCATGGCTCGCCCGATCATCGACACCGGCGTAGGCTTCTGTTTCGGTAATGACAGCCTTGGTCAGGCGGCCATCAACACGCGAACAAAGAACCTTGCCAAGGAGGTCGCGGGCGACGTCCAGGACGGCGTCGCGCCTGTAAAATTCTGTCGGCAGTTTGAACAACGATGTCCTTCAACGTGTCATAACGATAATAGGATACAGTAGACGCAATGCGTGATCCGGACGTTAATTTAGGACTGGCCGTTCTGGTTGTCCTGGCATTCATAGGCGGTGCCTGGTATTTCAGGGACGCATTCCTGCCGCAGCCGGAGCCGCCGGCAGCCGCCCCGGCCGAACCCGCGGCCCCCGAGGCCGCTGTCGCCGAGGGCCCGAAATATCCGGTAACGCCTGTCGAACGAAGCGAGCCGCCGCAAAGAGACCTGGTGCCGCTGCCGCCGCTGGCCGACAGCGACCGTTATTTCCTGGCGGCGCTCGTCGATATCTTTGGCGCCACTATCGAAACATTCCTCGTGCAGGAAGCCCTTATCGACAAAATTGTCGCGACCATCGATAACCTGCCGAGAGAGCATGTCGCCGAAAAAATCCGGCCGGCGGGACGATTGTCCGAAAGCTTTAGCGTAGATCAGGCCGGCGGCGACGGGCCGATCTACCTCAGTCCCGACAATTACCGGCGATACGATCCACTGTTAACTAAACTTGCGTCAGCCGACATCAATGCCGTCGTGGACACCTATCGCCGCTTCTATCCTCTCTTTCAGAAATCCTACGAACGCCTGGGCTACCCGAACAGCTACTTCAACGACCGTGTCGTCGAGGTCATAGATCACCTGCTCGTTGTGCCGCCACGACCCGACGAGCCGATCCGGCTGGTTCGACCGCACGTCCTCTACAAGTTTGCCGACCCTCGCCTTGAAGCCCTGTCGAGTGGGCAGAAACTTCTGCTCCGCATGGGTCCCGAGCACGCTGCAACCGTCAGGCGTTTTCTGCAGGAGCTGCGCTCCGAGCTCGCGCCACTATGATGCGAACGCCTTATCGGCCGAAGCGATACTGAAATCCGATCGAAATAACGTCGCTGTTGATCGTGTCGAGTTCGTAACGCGTCCAGTCACCGAGCAGCACGAGATTCCGCGTAACGTCGACTTTCGCGCCAGCGCCATAGTAGGGATTTTCATCTTCGGGCACGTCGATCGAAAACCCGTCGACCTCCACGTCGGCGTCCCAGAAAAAAACACCGGCGCGCCCGTACAGCGAGAACCGGTCGCTCAAGGGCAGTCCGAGGGTTCCACCCAGCGTCCATCCGTCCGCGGCAATTTCGGTACGCGACGAAAACTGACCGAGATCGATGGTCTCCGAAAAATCGCCGAAGTTATGATAGCCGGCTTCTATACCGATGTAGTCGGTGAACTGAAAGCCGCCGACGAAACGGTAAGCGGTCGCATTGGTGTCGATATTGAAATTACTGAAATCGTCCTCGAGGTGTGCTGAACCGACGCTGGCGCCGACAAAAAGTCCGGTGTCCGCGTTCGCCGGTGACGGCAACAGGAATGTAGCCAGTATCAGTCCCGGAATTAAGCGTATATAACGTGACATAACATTCTCCTTACGAAGAAAAGCCGCATCGGCTTTTGTGTCACGTCATTAAACTCGAGCAAAGCTGAAGCTAAGCTGAAGAGGTAACCGGGGCCGCGCCGAAGTTTGTAGAAATGGCGTTAAACTGATCGCTCAGTTTTGCAAATCAAATACGACAGTCACCGTAGCGCTAAACCTAAGGTCGCCGGCGCTGTAGGTAGCCGCTGAATCCGACTCCATTGCCGCAGTGGCCATGCGCGCATATGGAACCGGGGGTTGCGGTGCAGGCCTTGCGTCAGCGATCGAGATCGGGTCGCCGAGCTTCGCGCCCAGCGTTTTCGCGAGCACTTCGGCATTTGCGCGAGCGTCTTCTGCGGCCATAGCCAGTGCCTCTCGATGCAGTGCATCGCGCCGCGAACTATCGAGCTGTGGCGGTGAGACCTGGTTGACGCCGGCGCCTACCGCACCTTCGACGAGTTTTCCGAGTTTGTCGAGATCATCGACCTTGACATGCATTTGTCGCTCGGCGATGTAGCCCCGCAGTTCCTGTTCTTCTGTTTCTCGATTCCAGCGATAGTCCGGACGTACGGTTGCGCCCGTCGTGTCCACCTTTTTTCGCTCGATATCCAGACTGTCGGTCAGCGACAGGACTGCAGCTGTCACTCTCGCCGCCGCAGACTGCGCCGCGTCAAGCTCTTTGGCGCGACTTATGATAGACATCTGTACCATGGCTTGATCAGGTAATGCGGTGACCTGTCCGGTCCCCGTAACCGAGACCGTATGATTCAATTCGCCAGCCATCGCACCCACATTCGCAAGAAGCAATACGCAAAAAAAGAGTCTGCGAAACATGTTCAATCTCCTCGAGGCCAATAGTCGTATCGGCGACAATTTATTCCTGTACAAACGCAGCAATAGCCCGTGCCGCTGCATCGACCCGCGGCGCGAACGCTTCCACGAGGTTCGCCGGGTCGCTGTATTCGCGGCACATTTCCAGCGCGGCAGCGCCATCGTAGTCACAAACCGACAGCCGCAGGGCAAGCGCTTCCGGCGGCGCGCCAAAAGCCGTCCCGGGCAGGCTCAATACGCCGCGTTCAGCCAGCAGCGCTTCTGAAAGTGACTCGGAAGTCGTTATGCCCCGTTGCTTGAGGCGCTTACGCATCGGGCCGAAATCCGGCCACAGATAAAATGCGCCCTGCGGTTCGAGGCAATGGATGCCGCCTTCGGCAAGGCGCGCTGCAACAGCACGCGCCACCGCGCCGTGAATACGCGTGCAGAGATCCACGTGCGCCTCGATGTCCGGCTGTCCGGCCACTGCGAGCATTGCTGCGCGCTGAACCGGCGCCGAGACGCCCGACCACGTTTCGCTCGCGATCGCGCTCACCGCGTCGAATAACCCGGCATAGCCTGTTGGAATCAGGCCGAAGCCCACGCGCCAGCCGCCGAGCGACAGGTACTTGGACAGACCGGTTGTAACGGCAGATCCAGCAGGGTGCAGGCTGGCGATACTCTCGAGAGTGCCATCGAAGGTGACGAGCGAGTAAATCTCGTCGCTGATAATGAAAATGCCTTCTCGCCTGCAAACGTCAACTAACGGGGGGTAGTCCGCCGGCGGCATGCAAAGCCCCGTCGGGTTATTCGGCGAGTTCAGTATCAGTTTGGTCGGGTTGTACCCGCGAGAGCGAGCCCTGTGTATCGCCGACAATAAGGAATCCGGTTCGAGCTGGTAACCGGCCGGAGTCAGCGAGGCCGGTACGCTGACAACCTGGTCGCCAAGCATCGCGGCCTGCGGGGCGTAGCTGACCCAGGAGGGGACCGGCACGATCAGGTCGCCGCTAATCGCCATCTGCAGCGCGTAAAGGATCAGCTTGCTGCCCGGCCCGACGATCACGTCAAACTGGCTGCTATCCACGCCATTGCGATCAGCGAAATAGTGCAACGCCGACTCGCGCAGCTCGGCCAGCCCGGCAACGTGATCGTACGAATTGTGCCCTGCATGGTCTGCAAGTGCCCGGGCGAGCGCAGGATGCACCGGAAACGGGGACTGACCGAAGCCCATCTGTAAAACGCGCTTGCCGCTAGCCCGTGCCGCGACACCGGCTTGATTTGCCTTTAGCGTCGGCGACAGCGGCAAATTAACGATCGAATCGCGTATCGCATTCACACTCTGCCCCTTATGTGACATGCTCATCGCAATTGCCCTTGCTGTATGCGGGAGACGCCATGAGTACGCCGTTAATCACTCGATTGTTGTTGCTTCTGTGCATGATTGCAACGATTGGTGCCGCTGCAGCAGAGGACACCTCCGGGTTACGGCCGAGGGCCCGGGACGTCGGCCTGGTGGTCGGCACATTTCCGACCGGCCCTCTGAATGCAATCACCGATGTTGGTGGTGTCCGCGTTGGTCACTCCACCGTGATTCGCGGCGACGATATTCGTTCGGGCGTAACGGCCATCATTCCCGCGCCGGGAAACCTCTACACGCATCCGGTGCCGGCCTGGATTCACGTTGGCAATGGCTACGGCAAACTCGTCGGTGAAACACAGGTTCGCGAATTCGGCGAAATCGAAACGCCGCTGCTGCTCACATGCACTCTGTGTGTCTGGCGTGCCGCCGATGCGCTGAAGGAATGGATATATACGCAACCGGGCATGGGGGAACACACGGTGAATCCCGTGATCGGGGAAACAAACGATTCAGTTGTCAACAACATGTGGTCCAATCCCGTCGGCCGCGACGAGGTTTTCGCTGCGCTCAATAGCGCCAGCACGGGTCCGGTTGCAGAAGGCAGCGTCGGTGCCGGCACCGGTACGCAGGCATTCGGCTGGAAGGGCGGTATCGGCACCAGTTCCCGGGTGCTTCCGGAATCACTCGGCGGCTATACGATCGGTGCATTGGTGCAAACGAACTTTGGCGGGACACTGTCGATCAACGGTGCGCCGATCGGCCGCGAGCTCGGCCGGTATGCCTATCGCGATGAGCTTGCCGGCGACGCTGCAAGTGATGACAGGGAAGACGGGTCGATAATGATGGTCATTGCGACAGACGCGCCGCTCAATGCACTCAGTCTCAGTCGTCTTGCGCAGCGCGCGATGATGGGTTTGGCGAGAACCGGTTCGTTTGCCCACAATGGTTCCGGCGACTATGTCATCGCATTTTCGACGCACGAAAAAGTTCGCCGTCCCCGGGAAAGCGCGGCGCCCGTGGACGCACCGGCGCTCGTGAACGCGTCGATGTCGCCGCTGTTTGCCGCAACGACCGAGGCCACGGAGGAAGCCATTTACAATGCAATATTCCGGGCAACCTCCATAAGCAGCCGTCGCGGAACGCTGAAGGCAATACCGCTCGATGAAGTCATTCGCGTTCTGGAAAAATACAACGCGCTGAACTGGAACCAAACCATAGAACCATAGCGAAGCGCAGGACGACAAGTTGTGACGGAGACAATCCCTGCCAACCGATCATGGATTCGCTACTCCTGGATTTGGCTGGCGCTGTTTGTGCCATCGCTCGTATTTTCCAACGGGCGCTGGCAGCTCGGCGCCGCATTCCTGGCAGGTTTGCTACTTATCGCCTGGCGACGGCGGCCGTCCCGATAAGCTCGCGATTCAGGTGGCGAATATCTTGCCGGGATTGAGTATCGACTTCGGATCGAGCGCCGTCTTGAGACTGCGCATCAGCGCTATTTCCTCTTGCGATCGCGACAAATTCAAATAATCGCGTTTTTCCAGTCCGATGCCGTGCTCGGCGGATACGGCGCCACCAATCCTGGCCAGCGGCTCGTAGACTATTTTTTCCGCCTGCCGCTGCGTCTCGTTACCCCAGGGCCGCGCCGAAATAACGACGTGGAGATTACCGTCGCCGAGATGTCCAAAAATAATCAGTCGGGCGTCATCGTTCCATGTTGCGCGAACGGCGTTTCGCAGATCGTCTACGTAGGATTCCATGGTTGTGATTGGCAGGCTGATATCGAAGATCGCCGCCGGCAGGAGCGCTTTGGCAAGTGACTCGATGTCTTCGCGAATATTCCAGATAGCGTCGCGCTGCGATGTCGACGACGCGATCGCGGCGTCCGTTACGAGTTCCTCTTCTATCGCCTGTTCGAGCACGCTCGTAAACTGCTCGTTGTCCCGCTCAGGGTCGTTGCCGTTGGTTTCGACGATAACGTAATACGCTGCACCGGGTTCGAGCGGCGGCGTATGGCGGCCGGACTCGACCGCAATGAGCTGATAGTGGTCTTGCCACATGACTTCGAACGCCGTGAGTGTGCCGCCGAAATTTTCGCCGACGTGCCGAAAGAAATCTGTCAGTGCCGAGAAATTCGACACGGCCACCAGTGCCGTTTGCTCACTCTTTGGCTGCGTAACGAGACGCAGCACGGCGCGGGTAACGAGACCCAGCGTTCCTTCGGAGCCGATGAACAGCTGCTTGAGATCGTAGCCCGTGTTGTTCTTCAGGAGCCTGTTCATCGAGGAGACGATAGTCCCGTCGGCGAGCACGGCTTCGATACCGAGGACCTGCTCGCGCATCATCCCGTAACGAATAACCTGGTTCCCGCCGGCATTGGTGGCGATGTTGCCGCCTATCGTCGCCGAACCGCGTGCCCCGAGATCGACGGCGAACATCAGACCCTCGGCTGCAGCCGCTTCCTGTACTTTCTGCATCGGTGCACCGGCCTCTACCGTGACGGTCCGGCCGATCGGGTCGATGACCTCGACATCGGTCATGCGCTCGAGCGATACAACGATCTCGTTTCCGGACGCGTCCGCGCCGTGCACGAGGCCGGTGAGTCCGCCCGCCGCAACGACGGGCTGCCCCAGCTCGTGACAAACCGCCATGATTTTCGATAACTCCTGCGTCGACGCCGGCCGGACGATGGCCAGCGCGTTGCACCTGGTCAGGCCCATCCAGTCGCCCGGTCGTTGATGGACGTCCTCGCCGGTGATCAAGCCTTTGGGCCCGGTAATTTCCCCAATACGATTCAATAGATCTGACATATCCGTATCCTTGCTTCTCATACTGCGTCGCGCCGTCTCGACCTAGAATATACGCTCAACCAGCCACACGCTCGCCGTAATCCCGATCGCATAGCTGGCGATCGCGTCGACCGGGTCGCGCACGCGCAGACGCGAAACAGCGGCCAGCACCAGGAGGACACCGCCAAGAAAGATGAGCTGGCCGGCTTCCACGCCGAGGTTGAAAGTAAGAAGTGCCATCGGAATTTCGCCCTGGGGCAGGCCGATTTCAGCCAGCGCACCGGCAAATCCAAATCCGTGCAGGAGTCCGAAAGCGAACGCCACGATCCAGGGCCTGCGCTGCGAAAGCCGGGTCGTGCCTTTGCGTTTGCAGGCTATTTCGTTCGCCAAAAATACAATGGAGAGCGCAATCACGGCCTCGACCGGCGCTATTGGCAGGCTAAGCCATCCGAGTGAAGCACCAATGAGCGTAAAAGAATGCGCCAGCGTAAAGGCCGTTATCGTTTCGACGAGACGTCGCACGCTCGTGATGAGCAGCACGAGCGCCAGCACGAACAGCAGGTGATCGACACCGCCGAGGATGTGCTCAACGCCAAGCAAGAAATAGGTGCCCGCCACGCTTCTTCGTGTCGGTGCTTCGGCGAGTTCAACCATGGGTTCATCAGGCGTAGCCCGCATAGCCTGCAGGCTGCCGTCGACCGACTGCAGGCGAACCAGCACATCGGTCAGGGTCGCATCGAGGCCCGCCAGCTGGATGCGGCGCCCCTGCAGCGGCGCCTCACAATAAAGGGACGACCGGCTGATGAGCGCATCCCGTTGATTCCTGAGCTCGGACTTGTCCGATGCACTGCAGTTTTCGGGAAAGCGGGGCTCGACGGCCAGCGGGCGGCCCATTCGTATCGGCGCTTTCCAGACAACTTCATAGGCGCCCGGTGTGGTCTCCGTGATTTCCAGGTATCCCGGCCGGAGTTCATGCGCGTCCGCCGGCGCGATGATCGCGAGCAGCGGAATAAGCGCCAGGATCGACGACAGGCCTCGGGCCATCATTCCGGTGCCTCGATTTCAATTTCGTAGCCGGCGCGCATCTTTTCAAAAGCGGCCTCGAGCGACGCGATGCGCTGAGCCGCTCTCCAGTCGTTTTCGACAGACCTGAACGCCTCGTCCAGGGTCAGTCGGCGCGCCGGCTCCTTGCGACTGATTTTCACGAGATGCTGGCCGAATCCGGACGTGACGGGACCCGACCAGGCGTTGGGCTCGAGCGACTGCAGCCCTGCAAAAAACGCCGAGCCGAATGTTCGTGCTATCGCCAGTTCATCAGCGCCGGTCATTAGAGCAGGCAGGCTGATCGGATCGCCGAGGCTTTGCGAATCTGTTCCGGAAAGCAGTGCCTTCATTACGGGTGCAATGCGGTCGGCACTCTCGGCTGAAAAATATATCTGCTCGAAGTCAAACACAGGACTTTTTCGATACCGGTCTGCATTCTGTTCATAAAAAGCCTGCAGGGTTGCTTTGTCCAGGTCGAGCACCTCGGCGTCCGTGTCGGTCATGAACTCCATCTTTTGCCGCAGGCGGCGGCGAATCACCGTGTCATTGACATCGAGGCCCAGCCGGAGTGCTTCGCGATAGTAGATTTCTTCCTTGATGTAATCACGGACCTGCGCCTGCAGCTCGGATTCGGACGGCGGCCGCCCCCAGGTTTTTTGCCAGAGGCCGGCCATGCGTTCGACCGCCGCAACGGTAACGACAATACGGTTGCTACCCGCAGGCTCCGGTGGGTCGCGCAGTTCGTTGAGCGCAAAGATCGCGGCGCCAGCCACCAGGAAATGCACGAGCGGCTGGCGCCAGAACGGCAGGTTCCCATTGCTCCCGGCGCTCATTGCTAGTCCGGTGAATACCAGATGGGCGATGAATAGGCGCGCTCCTGCAGCGTTGCGGGCCGCCCGGTTTCCGCGACGTTGATGCCGAGAGCAATCGCGTCCAGCAGGGAATAACGTGGCGTGGGTATCTCCAGTACGCGCACGTAATAAAATGCTGATTGCTCCGCATCGAATCCCGGGTCTGTCCAGACGACACTCAGCTGCGCTTCGCCGATGCTGTTGGTGTACCTTCCGGTTGCAAGGTCAACCGTGCTGCCGACCGGCGGCAATTTGCCATCAGCGCCGGGCTGGCGCTCGCCCGACCATGCGACGTCAAATACCCGTTCGTGCGACTGGCCATCCGAATCGATCCATCCTTTAATGATCTGTACGCGATCCAGGTTCGCGCCCTCCGGATCTTTGAGCGCATGAACCATGAACACGGGTTCGCCGATCGCAGAGATTTCACCACCCATCGGAACGCTGCCCTCAGGAATTACATCCGGCGTAATCTCGCTGGCGTCCCCGTCTATGGTCGCGAAGAAACGCAGTGAAATGCGCGTGCCGGTCGTTGCATACACTTGGCGACGTTTGAAGGCCTCGAATATCGCTTCGCGAGAATTTTCGCTCGCCCATGCTGCCACCAGGCCGGCCGCACCCATGTCCCAGCCACGCGAGGAACCGAGCCCGGTCGGATTGGACCGCAGGTCCGGGCGCGCGTCCTTCTGGCCCTTCCCGGCAAATGCGGTCTCGTCGGCTGTCGACAGCCCGGTATGTGAATCCGTGGAACCGATCATGCCGAACTTGTAGGGATTCACGCCTGTTCGCGCCTCTATCTCGAGGCCGCGCTTCAGCGCCGCACGCACATACTCGGCCGCGACCGGATCGGGGGTCGGCCCGCTCGGGATCATCACGAAGTTCCAGGTTTCGAAATCGGCGAACTCGTCTACCGGAGACAGCAGTGGGTGCGTCTCGCTGTCGCCTTTGATCTGTGTCATTTCGACGACGCGCTCCCACTCCATGCGCCGGCGCGCATAGTCTGCATCGATGGGACTGCCGTCGCTGTTCTGCACCTGGAACATGCGCCCCATCGACACGTTCGAGTTGTGCGGCATGGCAATGAAGTCAGCGCCGGTTCGTGTCCGGGTAGCGTCGAGCCAGTCCCACAGGTCTTCAGGGCGATCGCTCTCCATCTGGCTGAACGGCAGGAACTCCACGGCCGTCTCTGCATTCGACGGCGTGAAAACGATGCGATGCAGATTGGCACCCCCCGGATGGGAGGTCCACTCCCAGCCGATAAGCGCGGTAAATTTGCCGGGATCATTATGGCGGTCGGCGGTCGTGACAATGTCACGCCACACACCGGTGCGTTTGTCTCCACCGTGCAAATCCGCGTAGATATCGCCGGCGGAAAGTCCGTATTTATCGTCTTCAATTACGCCGGCGCCGATGTTGACGGTGTAATGGTATGCGTTCAGCAGGTCGTCGCCCTGGCCTGAACCGCCCTCGGCGATCAAGGCTTTGCCGGTCCTGGTTTCGGCGAGCTGTGGGTCGCCGTCGAATACCCGCGCGGCGCTGCCCAGCAGTTCGGCGTGGTCGGCCACGACGAGAAAATCAAGCGGCCGATCGAGTTGCCAGCTTTCCCCCGTGGTCGGGCTGGTTACCGGTTCACCTCTTGCAAAGCGGTAGGCCGTTTCGGGCGTTGCCGCAGGCGTGCCGAAAAGGTAGACGTCAAATGAATAGCTGGTGTGTAAATGAGTGTCACCCCAGAGCGGCCGAACGGGATGTTGCGTCTTGCCGGCCATCGTCGCATCGGCAGAATCGACCGCCACGTCGGCACCTGGCGCTGTTCCAGCGGCCGGCTCCGGCGGAGGTCGCTCGCAGCCGGAAGCGGCAATCCCTGCAACGAGTGCCACTGGAACGATCAGCATCTTATGCATGGCGCAACCCCTGCCGCTAGTTCGAGGTGGGCGAGTACCAGATCGGTGAGCTGTAGGCTCGCTCGGTCGTTACCAGTTCCGCATCGTCCGGAATCTCGGCGCCGTAGCGAACCGCGTCGTAAGCGGTCCAGCGCGGCGTCGGTATTTCGATGACGCGCACGTAGTAAAAAGCGGAAACCGCGGGATCGAAATCGGGATCCGTCCAGGCCCCTTTCAGCTCGGGCGCGCCAATCGTGTTACTCCAGCCGGGAACGGACAGGTCCACCGTATTGCCGACGGCCGGCAGCTTGCCGCTTTCGTCGACGACCCGATCGCCGGACCAGACGACATCGTGCACTCGTTCCTGCAGTTCTCCATTGGCGTCGCGCCAGCCTTTGACGATCTGCATGCGATCGAGGTTGGCGCCGTCAGGATCCATCAGCGCGCTCAGCAGGAAAGTCGGTGCACCGTCTCCCTCGTGCGCAGGAAGATCGCCGCCCATCGGGATACCCTTCGAGTAGCCGCGTGCCGCGAGGTCGGCGGTGCCGGCGTCATCAGCACCGAACTCCCAGCCCCCGAAAAAGCGCAGCGTGATTCGCGGACCGGTGGTCGCATACACTTCCTTGCGCATCATCGCATCGAAAAGTGCCTCGCGCGTGTTCTCCTGTGCCCAGACGGCCGCGTAACCCGAGGCAAGATAGTGCCAGCCGATGCGGAGTCCCCGGCCGGCAATCGCGTCCTCGTAGGACGCCCGATTCGCGCTGGGCTCGACAGCCGTATGTTTGCCGAAGAAGTTGTCCGAATCCGCCGTCGCGAGCCCGGTGTGCGAGTCTGTCGAACCGATCATGCCGAACTTGAAGGGGTTCACGCCGGTGTCGGCCTCGATTGTGAATCCGCGTTTCAGCGCCTCGCGCACGTATTCACCGGCGAGCATGTCGTCTGTCTTCAGGCCGGACAAGTTGAGATTGCCGCGATCCCAGCCGGCATCGCCGTAGCTCGCGAACTCATCGTTTGGAGACAGGAATGGATGCGATTCCGAGTCTCCCTTGATCTGCGTCACTTCGACGAGCGGTTCCCAGCGTGCCTGGGTGCGGGCATATTCCGCGTCGATGGGTTCGCCCTCGAAATCGGTGAAGGCAAACATGCGGCCATTCGACACGTTGGAATTATGCGGAATGGCAAGCGCCTGGCCGCCTGTGGTTGTCTCGTACTGATCCAGCGCTGCCCAAAGGTCCTCGGGATCCTCGCTCACTGCCGAGGAGAACGGAAGGATGTTGTTGGTCTTACCCGCGCCGTCTCGAAAGATGACGACGCGATGCAGATTGTCGCCCTTCGGCGTCGACGTGTACTCATAGCCGATGAATGCAGTGAACTTGCCCGGCTCGTTGTAGCGCTCGGCGATATCGCCGCGCGCTTGCCAGATGTTCCTGGCGATCGGGCCCATCACCGTCGGGTCGCGCATGGCGGGTGGATTGGTTCCCGCGAGGTGCCCGTCGATCATCTCCCTGCTGACCTGCTGGGCGTCATCGCCCCCGGCTTGCAGCATTTCATGCCAGCGCAGAATGCGCGGATCGGATATTAGCGCGGGGTTGCCTTCATAGATCTCGCGGGATATACCGAGGCCAACAGCGTGGTCCGCGATGACGAGAAAATCGAGCGGGCGCGACAGCTGTGCTTCGAGTCCGGAGGTTGCGGTCACCTGCTCGCCGCGGGCGAAGCGCAGTGCATCCTCGGGACCGAGCCGTGCGCCAAAAGCAAATGCGTCAGGCGAGTCGGTCGTGTGCAGATGGGTGTCGCCCCAGAATACCTCGGTGGGGAAAGGGCTTTTACCGGCCTGTTGCGCTTGAGGGTGCGATTGCGCTACGGCTGCGTCCTCGGGGCCGCTGCATGCGCTTATCGCGAGCGCCATAGAGATCGTTAATAAAAGCCACAATGATTTCATATCGCGCATACTCGTTTAATGGCCGGGCGAATACCAGATCGGCGAGCTGTAGGCTCGCTCCTGGTGCACCAGTTTGGCGTCGTCCGGCAGGATAACTTCGTCGCCGTAGCGTTCCTTGTCGTAAGCAAGCCACGTGGGTGTCGGGATTTCAAGGACGCGAACGTAGTAGAAAGCGCGAACGCCTGCATTAAAGTCCGCGTCTCGCCAGACGGCCGTCAGCTGTGCCGCTCCATAGGCATTCGTGTAACGGGCGCCATCCACGGTTGATTGGATGGCGGGAAGCTTGCCGCTTGCTTCGGGGCTTCGTTGCCCGGCCCACGCGACGTCATGAACGATCTCCCGAAGCTCACCGTCTGTGTCGAGCCAGCCTTTCACAACCTGAACACGGTCGAGATTCGCGCCGTCGGGATCGCGCAGTGCCTGGATGAGCAGACGCGGGGCCGACTCGTCATCGGCCGGGCCGAGGTCGCCGCCCATCGGCACGCCGCGACGGTAGCCGATAGCCGCGACGTCCGGTGCAGTCGCGTCGTCGCCCGAGAAATCGTATCCGGCAAACACGCGCAGCCGAATGCGCGTCCCGGTCGTGGCGTAAACTTCTTTGCGCGCCATTGCGTCGAAGATGGCTTCACGCGTGTTTTCTTTCGCCCAGACGGCTGCGAGACCGGCGGCCGCAGACTCATAGGAGTACACCCTCACGTCGACGTCCCGCCCCGGGTATTTCTGAATGATGGGGCCGTCATAGCGAAACTGCCCGCCGTTCGGTTCGCCGGGCGTCGCTTTCGAGAAGAAGTTCTCTTCGCGCGTTGTGGCGAGCGACGTGTGTGCATCGGACGATCCGATCAGGCCGAACTTGAACGGGTTGCTGCCGAACCTTGCTTCAAAAGCGAGCCCTCGTTTCAATGCTTCGCGAGCGTACTCGCCCGGCAACATGCCAGGTGTTTTTGCGGCGAAACCGAAGTTGCCGCGATCCCAGGTCCAGAAATCTGCGAATTCGTCGTTCGGCGAGAGTATCGGGTGCGCTTCGCCGTCACCTTTGATCTGCGTGACTTCGTAGAGCGGCTCCCAGCGCTGCCGGCGTGCTGAATAATCCGCATCGATCGGCGTACCTCCGTAGTCGTTATCGTCGAACATCGTGCCGTTGGACAGGTTGCCGTTGTGCGGGATTGCCATCGCCTGGCCGCCGGTATTTTTTTCGTAAGACTCGAGGAAGGCCCAGAGATCTTCGGGATCCGGACTTTCTACCGACGAATAGGGGATGATCGAACTCACCCGGGCGGCGTTGTCACGGAACACGACGACGCGGTGGAGATTGTTGGTCAGGAGCGCGGACGTGTATTCGTAGCCGATCAGTGCCGTGAATCTCCCTGGCCGGTTGTGTTCCTCGGCGGCGGTCACGATCCGGTCCCACATGGTTTTTCGGATCTCGTCGCGGTGCATCGGCGGCGTACCGGTTTCGGCGCGAATGGCCGCAAAACGTCGATAGGCCTCGATCGGATCGTCGCTGTTTGCAAGCTCATACAGTTCGCGACCCGCGGGATCGTTGAGTACGAGGGGGCTGGATTCGGCGATCAGGGGCGCTATGCCGAGCGACTCTGCATGGTCTGCGATAACCAGGAAATCGAGCGGTCGGCTGAGTTTTGCACGTGCGCCGAGGGAAGCGGTAACGACCTCGCCTTTGGCGAAGCGGTATGCCTCGTCCGGCCCCAGCCTGTCTCCGACCATTCCGGCGTCGAATGAAAACGATGTGTGAAGATGCGTGTCACCAAAATAAACGTTCTGCGGATAGTCACGTTCGACGAAGGGCGAGTACTCGCCGCCGGCGACCACCGGCGCAGCAGCAAGAACGACAACTATCAGGATACGCAGCATCAGCTGCTCGTCCTGACTGTTTTCGGGGTTTCGTTCGCTTCCCGATCGAGGATCGCCGGCGTAAGGCCAGCGACGTTCGTGATGCCCGTTAGCGCCATCGAAACTTCCATCTCCTTCCTGAACGTCTGCAGCAGTGCGCTAAGCCCCGCCTGTCCCTGCGCGGCTAGTGCGTATATCCAGGGTCTGCCAATGAGCGTTGCCTTTGCGCCCAGTGCCTGTGCTTTGACGACGTCCTGGCCGCTGCGCACTCCACCGTCCATCAGTACGTCGACCTCGTCGCCGGTCGCTTCGACAACGCGCGGCAACATCGCAACTGACGACGACACGCCGTCGAGCTGGCGGCCGCCGTGATTGGATACGATTATCGCGTCGGCGCCGGCGCGTCGTGCCGCTACGGCATCTTCCGGACTGAGTACGCCCTTGATTACAAGCTTGCCGCCCCAGGCCGATCGCAGCCATTCGATGTCCTTCCAGGTCACCGACGGGTCGAACTGGCTGTCAACCCACTCTCTGAAATCCGCGGGTGTCGTCGCCTTCGGTACATACTCGGCCAGGTTGCCAAAGACGTGCGGTTTTCCCCGGATGCCGACGTCGAGCAACCATCCGGGGTGGCCGAGGTAAGACAACAGGCCGGCGCGCAGTTTGCCCCACGGGCCCGTTCCACCGCTCATGCCGTTGCGGACGTCGCGATAGCGGGCGCCGACAACGGCGAGGTCGACCGTGAACACGAGCGTGGTTACGCCGGCGTTCTTCGCCCGCTGCAGCAGTTCCTGGACGGCGCCCCTGTCGCGCAGCATGTAAAGCTGGAACCAGAAAGAATTCTCCGCGACTCTTGCAACCTCTTCGAGCGAGCAGATGCCGACGGTCGACAGGCAGAATGGAATGCCGGCCGTATCAGCGGCTTTCATTGCCTGTACTTCCGCGCGCCGCGCCATCATGCCGGCGAGTCCGACCGGGGCAAGCGCCACGGGCATGCTCCAGGACTCTCCGAGCAGGCTGATTGAGGTGTCGACATCAGATACGTCGTACATGACACGCTGCTTCATCTTCAGTGCGTCGAAGTCCGAAATGTTTTCCGCCAGCGTCACCTCGCGATAGGCGCCGCCGTCGATGTAGTCAAACAGCGTTCTGGGCAGACGTTTTTCGGCCAGGTGTCGATAGTCTTCTGTTGTTGCAGGGGCGAGGCGCAGCGTCGGCATGAGCGCTCAGAGCCCCGCGGGCACAACGGCTTCGACGAGGCGCGGCCCGTCGGTCGAGATCGCTTCGCTCAGGGCGTCGCGGAACCCTTCGACCGTGTCGGCCCGCACGGCCGGCACCCCCATACCTTGCGAAATCGATACCCAGTCGATAACCGGCCGGGTGAGGTCGAGCAGCGACAGGGCTTTCGGACCCGGGTTGCTCACGCCGACGCGTGCAAGTTCGATGTTGAGAATGGCATAGCTGCCGTTGTTGATGATGACAGTTGTGACATCAAGATTTTCTCGGGCCATCGTCCACAGCGCCTGAACCGTGTACATGGCGGAGCCGTCAGCCTGCAGTGCGATTACCTTGCGCTCGGGGCAGGCAACGGCGGCACCTGCGGCAAGCGGCAGGCCCTGGCCGATGGAGCCTCCCGTGAGCATTAACCAATCATGTTTAGGGGCGCCCTGCGTCATTGGAAAAATGGCTAGACCCGCGGTTGCTGCCTCGTCGGAAATGATCGCATTCTCAGGCATCAGCGATGCGAGCACAGCACCCAGCGACTGCGCGTCGAGACTTCCGTCCGCGACGGGCGGCACGACCGGCGCCTGAACATTCGCCGGAGCTGCCGGCGCTTCGAGCGCATCAGCCAGCCGTCGCAGCGCGCCAGCGGCATCGGCGCGCGGGCCCGCAAGCTTGATCAGATCGGCGCCTTCCGGAGAGAGCCAGCTCGGCTTGCCCGGATAAGCAAAGAACGACACGGGCGGCTCAGCACCGACGAAAACAATTCGATCCAGGCCGTTCAGAAATTCTGACGCCATCTCGCCGAAATAGGGAAGACGTTCCAGCGTTACACGACCGGCACCGCGCTGCAGGCGCGCGCTAAAAGTCTCGGAGATCAGTCGGGCACCCGTTGCCGCGGCGATCCGGCCGGCCTGCTGCAGTGCGTCTTCCCGCAGCGCTCGGCCGCCGAGAAAAAGAGCGGCGGAACCGTCAGTCCCGAGGGCGGCGGCAGCATCAGCGACATGCCGGGCAGATACTTCCGGTATTTTCGGCAGAGCATTCGGCTGCGCCGGATGCGCGCCGTCGGTCCAGGCATGATCGGCGGGAGCAATGAGCGTGGCAATCTGCCCCGGGTAGGCGAGGGCGGCGTGCACCGCGTCTCTACCGGCAACAGCAAGATCGTCAGGCGACGTTGAGGTGCGCACCCAGTCCGACATCGGACGTGCAACGGCGTCGACGTCGGAAGTGAGCGGCGCGTCGTACTTCAAGTGATCGACGGCATGATCGCCGACAATATTGACGATCGGCGTACGGGCGCGTTTCGCGTTGTGCAGATTCGACAGGCCGTTGCCGAGGCCCGGACCGAGATGCAGCAACGTGGCGGCCGGATTGTCGGTCATGCGGCCATAGCCGTCCGCTGCACCGGTCACGACCCCCTCGAACAGGCCGAGAATTGCGCGCATTTTCGGCTGCTTGTCCAGCGCGGCAACGAGCTGCATTTCCGATGTGCCCGGATTCGCGAAGCAGACTTCCACTCCACAGTCACTCAGGGTTTGCATCAGCGCCTCGGCTCCGTTCATCGATGTCGCTCCTTTTTTGTTATGCGGCTTTTCTTATTCGGAACTCATGTCTCCGCTTTCGACCACCTGCCGGGCCTGGCCAATTACGTAGGCGCGTATTGCCGCGGACGTTTCGGCGTCGACGAGCTCACCGAAGCTGCCCATGCCGCGATCAGACAAGGCGCCCTCGCGAACGACTGCGTCCCAGGCCTCTATTGCCTGCAGAAGCGGCGATCGGCGCAGATCGGGAAGGAGCCCTGAGGACACGGCGTGGTCGCCATGGCAGGTGGCGCAATAGCGCATATAGGCCTCGAATCCCCTGGCGACAGTTTCGGGCGCTGCAGTTTCTGCAGGTGGTTTTGCGGTACCGGGCGGAATTGCGGAGATTCCCGGAAGGGTTTCATTTGCGCCCAGCTTGAAGGCGAGTACGCGACCAACGCCTGCTTCGCTGCCGGTGGGTACTACGCCACCGTAGGCGAGCACATAGGCACCGCCCCAGCCCGAAGCAACGGCGACATATTGCTCGCCGTCGATCTCGTAACTGACCGGTGCTGCGACAATTCCCGTTTGTCCGAAAAACGTCCAGAGCTGCTCACCGTTGGTCGCATCGTATGCCGCGAAATGCGCATCGGCAGTGCCTTGAAACACCAGCCCGCCCGCGGTTGACAGGACGCCGCCATTCCACGGGCCCTTGTGCTCGAATGCCCACGCGGCTTCCTGTTTGACCGGGTCCCAGGCAAGCAGACGGCCCTTCAGCATCGCCTTGACGGCCTCGATTGCCGCTTCGTCGCTTGGCAATGATGCCGGCAGGAAGTCGACACCCGTGTTCCACGCACCCGGCTTCGCCAGGTATTCGGGATCGTCGCTGTAGGCGAACGGTACCTCGTGAGCCGGGATGTAGACGAGACCCGTGTCCGGACTGAACGACATCGGGTGCCAGTTGTGTCCTCCGAAAGGACCGGGCAACTGCAGATAGGGTTGTTTGCCGGGCCACCGTGCATCGGCAACCTCGACGGGTCGCCCGGTATCGGGATCAACGTGCGTCGCCCAGTTCACGGGCACATAGTTATTTGCCGACAGGAATTCACCGGTTTCACGGTCGATGACATAGAAGAAACCGTTCTTCGGTGCCTGCATGATAACTTTTCGCGTGGCGCCGGCGATTTCCAGCTCGGCCAGTATCATGTGCTGCGTCGCCGTATAGTCCCAGGTCTCGCCAGGCGTGGTCTGGTAGTGCCAGACGTATTCGCCGGTGTCCGGCCGCAGCGCGACAATCGACGACAAGAACAGATTGTCGCCGCCATCGGGGCTGCGTAGGTTCTGGTTCCATGGCGATCCGTTGCCGACACCTATATACAAGAGGTCGAGTTCGGCATCGTAGGCCATCGAATCCCAGACCGTGCCGCCGCCGCCGATCGTCCACCATTCACCGGTCCAGGTTTCTGCCGCCATTTTCATGGCTTCGTTCTCGAACCCGTTTTCCGGGTTGCCCGGCACGGTGTGGAACCGCCACAGCATCTTGCCTGTATCCGCGTCGTACGCCGAAACATAGCCGCGTACACCAAACTCTGCGCCACCGTTGCCAATGATTACCTTGCCTTTCACGACGCGGGGCGCGCCCGTTATTGAGTAGGGCTGATACTTATCGATGGTGTTCACGTCCCAGGCCGCTTGGCCGGTCTTCGCGTCGATTGCAACCAGGCGCCCGTCAATTGTCCCCGTGTAGATCTTGTTGCCAAAGATAGCGACGCCGCGATTGACGATGTCGCAGCACATGACGGCAGCGCGAGACCTGTCCACCTGCGGGTCGTATCGCCAGATCACATCGCCGGTTTTTGCGTTCAGGGCGTTAACCATATTCCAGCTTGACGTGACGTACATGACGCCGTCAGCGACGATTGGCGTCGCCTCGATGCCACGGCTGACGCCAAAATCAAATGCCCAGGCGAGGCCGAGTTCCTCGATATTTTCCGGGGTCACGCCGGCCAGCGGAGAGTAGCGTTGCTCGGAATAGGTTCTGCCGTGCGAAAGCCATTCGCCGGGTGTGTCATCGGCGTTGATAATTGCTGCCGCTGTAACATTCGTTTCACTTACCGAGGTCCCTGCAGCTGCCTTGTCCCGGGAATCGCCGGAGCTGTCGCCCGATTTTTGACTGCAAGCCGACAAAGCAAGCAGGAAGGCGGCAATCGTTATCGCCGAAACATTTTTTGGGCACGACATTTACGAAACCTCTTCATTTTCGTTATCAGGAATGAAAGCGCGCTGCGTTTCTGACTGGTAGTCGTAATCTGCCGCAGCGACCGGGCCGCCCGCGGTAACTCCTGTCCGATTTCCAGGTCGCGCCGTAGTTTGCGGGCTGGTTTGGCGTTCATTGGCGCGCCTGCTCGGTATTATTGTCTTGCGCGTTGATCGCGATTAGTAATTGTACTGACTAGCCAGTATATTTACCAACGATAACAAACCAATATCTGCAGCGGACGCCACCGGCTTTTGCGCGCGCTGTTCATGGATTTCGACCGGCGCGATCCCGGGCCGTACAGCGCACACACGAGTTCGAAGCGAGCCGAAGGAGCGAACATGCATTCGCTAGTGACTGAAGAGAAAGTAACCCCGTTAGCCGAATCGGCAGATCTGCAGCGTTGTTTCGACGCGCAGCGGCAGAGCTTCCTGCAAAGCCAAACGGAGACCCGTGAAGAACGCAAACGGCACTTGCTGAACCTCAAGAGCATGATCACCGACAATCGTGAGGCGATCATAGACGCGATCAGCGCCGACTACGGCAATCGTTCGCGGCACGAAACGCTGTTTGCCGAAATTATTGGGGCGACCGACGGCATCATCGATTCGATCAAGCACCTGAAGAGCTGGATGAAAGTGCAGCGCCGCAAGGTTGATCAGTCGATGTATCCCGGTGGTAAAGCTCGCGTGATACCCCAGCCGCTGGGCGTTGTTGGCCTGATTATTCCGTGGAATTTCCCGATAAACCTGACGTTTGCGCAGCTGGCCGCCGTTTTTGCGGCAGGTAATCGTGCGATGGTCAAGATGTCAGAAAACTCGATCGAGCTTTCGCGCCTCTTGATTTCGGTCGCCCCGAAGTATTTCGATGAAGACAAACTGAAGTTCTTCGAAGAAACGGGTGGCGTTGGTATTGAGTTTTCGAGGCTGCCGTTCGATCACCTGATATTCACGGGATCGGGTCAGACCGGGCGGGCCGTGATGGCGGCGGCAGCGGCTAACCTGACGCCCGTGACGCTGGAGCTCGGCGGCAAGGCGCCGGCCGTTATTGCGCCCGACTACCCGATGGCCAGGGCAGTTGAACGAATCATGTTCGTCAAGCAGTTCAATGCCGGGCAAATATGCACAAACGTGGATTACGTTTTCGTGCATGAGAGCCAGGTCGATGACTTTGTCGGAACGGCAAAAGAATGGGCTAAAAAACACTGCCCCGACATTGGCAGTGACGACTACACGTCGATTATTGACGATCGCTCATTCCAACGAATTTCTGAGACACTGGACGACGCTCGTGACAAAGGGGCAACGGTTATTAATTTGCAGGAGCAGGAACCTCAGGCAGCGGGCCGCAAGTTTCCGGTCTGCCTGGTGCTGAATACAACGGAAGAAATGACTATTCGGCGCCGGGAGATTTTTGGCCCGCTGCTTCCGGTCCTGCCGTATCGGGAGCCGGAAGAAGTCATTGAATACGTCAACGAACGGGACCGACCGCTCGCGCTGTATCCGTTTACCAACGACAAGGAACTTGCGGCTCGATACATTGATCGCATCATGTCAGGCGGCGTCACTGTCAACGACGCATTGTTCCATGTCGCGCAGCACAACCTTCCGTTCGGCGGGGTTGGCCCCAGCGGCATGGGCCATTACCACGGTTACGAGGGGTTCATCACGTTCTCGAAGCTGCGTCCGGTTTATTACCAGCCGGCCTTTTCCGCGACAAAATTCCTTGCGCCGCCGTACGGAAAGTTCGCCGATCGTATGTTGGAATTTCTCGCAAACCAGAAGAAATAGCGGGTGATGTCACGACCTCACTAGGAATGCGGCGATGCCTCCGAACGATACCTTGTCCCACCGCCCGCGCCTGCGCTTCTGGGGGTGGGGCAATGCCGATGAGCAGCTGACGCCGGCCGAAGAGGCCCGCCTCCTCGAGATCGCCAAGGGCGTCTCGCACGAGGGTTTTTTGCCAACGACGCCACCGCGCGTGGAGGAGTTCAGCTTCCCGGAGGCACAGGTCAGGGTTCCGGACAGCCTCGCGTCGATCATCTCGACCACGCCGTACGATCGGCTGACTCACGCCTACGGCAAGTCCTGGGCCGACGGCGCGCGCATGTGCCTGCGCCAACTGCCGTCGCAGCCGCTGCTGGTGGCGTTCCCCCGTGACGAGCAGCAAATCAGCGATGTCCTGGAATGGGCCGAGCGTGAGCGGCTCGCCGTGATTCCGTTTGGTGGCGGCACGAGCGTTTGCGGCGGAATGGAAGCCGTGGGAGCGGACGATAGTCGTGCCGTTGTCTCACTTGACCTCCAGTACCTGAACCGCGTGCTCGAGATCGATCATGCCAGTCGCGCCGCACGTATCCAGGGCGGTGCGCTGGGGCCCGAACTCGAGGCGGAGCTGCGCCCGCACGGTCTCACGCTGCGATATTTTCCGCAGAGTTTTCAGTTCTCCACGCTGGGTGGCTGGATTGCCACGCGCGGCGGCGGCCACTACGCGACCGTCTATACGCATATCGACGATTTTGTTCAGAGCACGCGGATGCTGACCCCGCGCGGTGTGCTGCAGACCGCGAGGCTACCGGGATCGGGCGCGGGCCCGGCGCCCGACCGTCTGGTGCTCGGGTCCGAGGGGATTTTCGGTGTTATCACCGAGGCCTGGATGCGCTTGCAGCATCGGCCGCAGTTTCGCGCCTCGGCCAGCGTTGCGTTTCCCGACCTGCCGTCCGCCTGCAGCGCTGTGCGTGCGATATCGCAGGCGGCCCTGTTTCCGGCTAACTGCAGGCTGCTCGATGCCGCCGAGGCCCGCGCGAATGGTGTGGGTAACTCGCCAACATTAGTGCTCGGTTTCGAGTCCGCCGATCATGAACTCGATGCCTGGATGCAGCGTGCGCTGGAACTGTGCGCCGATCACGGCGGCGCCGCGCAGGAACAGCGCGAGAAACGCGACGCCAGCGGCACGTGGCGCAGCGCATTCCTGCGCATGCCCTATTACAGAAATTTCCTGACGCCGCTCGGCCTGATCGCCGACACCTTCGAAACGGCCGTTACCTGGGACCGCTTCGACGAGTTCTATGCCGGCGTGAAACAGCGCGTCGGTCAGGCCATAGAGCGAAGCTGCGGACACCCGCCGATGATCTCGTGCCGATTTACGCACGTTTACCCGGATGGGCCCGCGCCGTATTTCACGTTTTACGCCGTGGGCACGACAAGCGGAGATATGGCGTCCGCATTGTCGCGCTGGCGGGACATCAAGGCGGCCGCCAATGAGGCGGTGGTGAGCCTCGGCGGCACAAGCACGCACCACCACGCGGTCGGACGCGATCATCGCAGCGCTTACGAACTGGAGACACCCGCATTGCTGCGCGCGGCATTAGCCGGGGTGAAACAGACGCTGGATCCGGAGGGAATTCTTAATCCCGGCGTGCTGATCGATCCGGCAGGAAAACCCGTCGGCGTCCGTGGGGCGATGCAATGAGGCCGGGGCTCAGCGAGACGGGTGGACATGCTTAGGCGGATTGTCCTGAGCATTGCCTGCTTGCTGCTGCTCGCCTGTACGCCTGCACCAAAAGACACTGCAAACACGGCCGACCTGATCCTGATCGGCGAGCACATTATTACGATGGATGAATCCGAGATCGGCGCAGTTGCCGTCATCGGTGATCGTATTTCCGCGACAGGTACGGCTGAAGACATTCTCGACATGCGGGGCCCCGATACCCGCGTGGTCGAGCTCGGCAATAAGGCACTGTTGCCGGGGTTCATCGACAGTCATGGACATCTGGCGGTTGTCGCGCGGCTGATCGACTACGTAAACGTCTCGTCACCGCCCGTGGGTCCCGCCGGGAGCATCCGCGACATGCAAAAAATGTTGCGTAGCGCGATAGCGGAAAACGACATAGCACCCGGCCAGTGGGTCGTTGGTTACGGTTACGATGAATCGCTGCTGGAGGAACAGCGACACCCGACGCGCGACGATCTCGACGCTGTATCCACCGAGCATCCGGTCATGCTGCTGCACGTGTCTCTGCATCTTGTCGCCGCCAATTCGGACGCCCTGTCGCAACATGGAATTGGCGCGGCGACGGCGGAACCACCGGGTGGCCGCATCCGCAGGCGGCCGGATTCGCTGGAACCAAACGGCGTACTGGAAGAGACGGCGGCGCAGCCGCTCCTGCTGGGGCTTTTGCACGCCAGCAGCGAGAACTTTGCGGACAAGGCACGCCGCGCGCTGGAGGACTATGCAAGTTACGGAATAACGACGGCGCAGGATGGCGCGGCGGTAGTGCCGGATGTAGTCACGTTACGCAGCGCCGCCGCTCAGTCGCCGCTGCCGATCGAGCTGGTTGCGTATTACCACGCGATGACCCTGAACGACGAGCAGCGTGCAGGCATGGCGGCCGAGCCCTATGTGAATGGAGTTCGTGTCGGCGGCGCGAAATTCATACTCGACGGATCCATACAGGGAAAAACCGGTTACCTGAGTTTGCCCTATGTGGAACCACCCGACGGTAAAGACGCCGACTATCGGGCATACCCCATGATGCCTGCGGATGTGTTCCAGAAAGCGCTCGATCCGCTGCTACAGAGGAATGTTCCGTTGCTGGTTCATGCGAACGGCGATGCGGCCATCGATATGATGATCGACGCCATCGACGTGTCGTTAAACGGCAGGGATGTTCCGGATCATCGCAGCGTAATGATTCACGCACAAATGATGCGCGAGGACCAGCTCGACCGGGTGAAAGAACTGGGAATCGTACCTTCGTATTATTCGGTGCATCCGTTCTTCTGGGGTGACTGGCATCGTCAGATCCTGGGCAACGAGCGTGCGTCCCGCATCAGCCCGATACGCTCGACGATAGAACGAGGCATCCCGTTTACGATTCATAACGATGCGCCGGTCGTTCCGCCGGACGTCATGCGTTTGATATGGATTACCGTCAACCGCGAGACCCGAAGCGGCCATGTTCTCGGCCCCGATCAGCGAGCGACAGTCATGGAAGCCCTGCACGCCGTTACGCAGGGGGCAGCGTATCAGTATTTCGAAGAGGACGAGAAAGGTTCCATCACGCCCGGTAAACAGGCCGACCTGGTAATCCTCGGCGCGAATCCGCTGGCTGTCGATGCCGATGCGCTCAAGGATATTCCGGTGATTGAAACAATTTCGCGAGGCCGGACGGTCTACCGCGATGGATCGCAATGAATGCCGCCTGCAAGTTACCCTTTGCCGGTGCGATCCTACTGTGCACGGCCGAGTACCTGTAATTTCCGTCAGTTAGCCGGCGACGTCTCGCCTGGTTCTTTCCGGGCCGCCTCAATATCGGCGCGAACAATACGTCGAAACTCGTGTATATCGCTTTCGGTCACGCGTGCACGGCCCATGATCCCCTGCTTTTCTACATCGAGTTGTGTCAGCGCGAGATCCGACAGGTGCAAGGCTTCCTCATAATATCCTCCGGTTGCCAGGTGCGCCGCCATTAACATCGCATGGGATGACCCCGGGCGCGTGCGCAAGGAAGCTTCGAAGGACGCGACGGCCTGTGCCGGTTGGCCGGCGTATACGTTGACGTATCCGATGAAGTAGTTGATTTGGGAATAACTCAGGGACGTTGGGTCACCATTTTGCGGCACCAACAGCATGTTCTCATACATGTTTCCGAGTGCATCCAGTGATACCTCGGGACATTTGTCCCTGATGACAGATGAGGTCAATGCCGTATAAAGCTTGATCGAACGGGGGTCGTAAAAACTTTTTGACATCAGGTCGGCGACTCGTTCGAAGTCGTCTGCCGAGAGAATACCCATCTCGCAACGAATGACGAGGCGATTGATAAGCAGCAAGGGATGATCACTGGCAATATTATCAACCGCCTGCTCGATCACCTGCAGCGACTCATCGTATCGCCCGGCATTAAATAACAGCGTGGCGTACTGCGCCTGGGCTCTCGCAGACGTCGGCGCTTTATGGGCCGACGCCACGATAATATCCGGGAAGCTTTTCCAGACTGTCGCGGAATACCGAGTGAAGCCGCCCAACAGAAGCACTACACCTGCAGTCACGAGAATAAACTGCTTGCCGCTGGCTTTTTTCCTTAGCAAGACCACCAGGGGCAGAATAAGGAAAGCCGCGGACAGGTAGTTACGGTGTTCAAAATACAGCTCCAGGTTGAGCACCGACGACTCCAGCACGTGGCCGGCATAGAAAAACAATACCGCGAGAGCGAACAACGGCCACTTGTGTCGTTTCACAATGGCCGCCGAAATAAGCGCGATGTGCAGCAGTGCGCCCAAAGCCGTGCTTATGGGCGAGAAAAGCCCCGTGGACTTGATAAAGTGGTCCTGGAAAACACCCGTCGTATACAGCTCCGGTATGAACCAATGTCGCAGATAGTCGGCGAGTATGCGCTGCTGCGTAAGAAAGCGTTCGAAGAGACTGTAGTCCCGCGGCGGCACGACCTCAAAGAAGGTGCCGCTGAAGACCTTCGACACGAGATACAGGACGACGACGGCAGAAGGCAGAACGATAAACACGCCGGCCCAATAGCGATTGAGGCGCCCGAGTCGGGGCTGCTGACTCGCAATCACGGTCGATTCGACGACGAGAATCAGCAGCGGCAGGAGGATGCCGTTCTCCTTCGAGATCATCGCCAGGAACGTGAACAGGCCAATCGACCCGCTCATTATCAGGTACGCCCTGGTTGCATGGGTAGCAAGATGAGACCGGCCGTACAGGTAGCCGGCGATGCCGGCGAAAATAAACAGCGTCGAAAGTTGAGCCATGCGCTGCACGGAATAAAGCGTGGTTGAAACGAGGAAAGGATGCAGCAGCCAGAAAGCCGTTGATGCAAGGGCAAGCCAGCGCGCATTTTTCCTGTCGAATTGCAGCAGGCGCAGAATCGCGGCCGTCAGAACCCCCAGCAAGGCGCCGTTGACGAGATGAATGACCAGGTTGGTCCGTTTGAACGGCCACGGATCGGTCGGCCAGTTATTTCCGTCGATCAGGAAACTGAGCAGCGCCAGCGGTCGGCCGGTCGGTCCGGCGTTCCCGCCGAACACGAACGCTTTGAATGTCTCCCAGTTCCTGATGCCGCCACGGTCGCCAAGAGTGCCAATAGAGCCATGGTCGTCCAGCATGAACGGACCCGCCAGGCCGGGCCAGTACGCAAAAACACAGACCAGGAATACGACGATCCAGCCGATGGCCACCGCAAGGATGACACGCCGCTCATCTCGATTCTGGGTAGCGATATTCATTCTATGAGGTTCGGCAAAATTCCGGCAGCAATCACGATCGGGCATTCTAGCCCGCGGTCTGCCGCAACAACATGTGCTATGCCCGGAATTGAGAACCAATCGAGGAAAATGCGGCCAAATGTCTTGTGTGCTGTTCTTTCTTCGCCCACACGCCGGCCATTCTGGTAGATTGAAGCCAGCGAAAAGCTCGGCAGACTCCGATAACAAAACTATTCATTAGGAGTGAAACCATTGACTGCATCCGCTGATTCCCTGATTCGATGGCTACGTGTTACGTCCTTTGGCTTTATCTTGGTGGGATATGCGGCCGCCGCCACGGCACAGGCACCCATCATTCAGCCGGGCGCGCCGGGAGAACCGGTTCGGGAGCTCAGCGCGGAAGAGGCGATCAGGATTGCCAATACGAGTTATTCGCCGGCCGACGCGCAGTTCATGCGGGACATGATCCCGCACCATCACCAGGCTCTCGAGATGGCCGCACTGGTAGCCGATCGCACGAACCGGCCGGAGCTGATCGACGTGGCCGGCCGCATCAACGCGTCGCAGGGAGACGAGATCGAGTTCATGCAGCAATGGTTGCGCGAGCGCGGCGAGCCTGTGCCGGATCCGACGGCGCACGATGCGATGCACACGCACCACACGATGGCCGGCATGGCGACACCGGAACAGATGGCGGAGCTCGCGGTATCCAAAGGTACGGCCTTCGACCGGCTGTTCCTGACGCTGATGATTACGCATCACGAGGGAGCGGTGAAAATGGTCGAGAAGCTGCTCGAGCAGCCGGGATCGGCCTACGACCCGGTTCTGTTCGAGTTCACGAACGACGTCACCAACGACCAGGCGACCGAGATCGAGCGTATGAATGCGCTGCTGGTCGGGATTTCGTCGGACCCGCGCGCCGGGCTGTCGGCCGGGCTCCACGACGCGGGCCAGGCAATCAGGAATCTCGAGCTCGTGGCGTCGCTGCGAAAGCCCGCGGGCTTCGTTGATCCGAAGAACCCTGCCGAGCTGCCGCCCAGCCGCCTGCGGGCGCAAGACGACGAAACCGTGCCGCAAAAACAAGCACGCACACCGATTGAAGACGATGAAGGTCCCGACGAGAAAGAAGACGAGGAGGATGAACGTACGCCGCTCCTGAGCTTCGCGAACACCGACATGGCTTTCGCCGGTGACGTGCTCGTGGCGGGAAGCTACCACGGCTTTAACGTTTACCGGCTTACCGACGGCGGCATGCCCGAGCTGTTGAGCTCGATCGTATGTCCAGGCGGGCAGGGCGATGTCTCCATCGTCGGCAACCTGCTGATCATGTCGGCGCAAGAAACCCGCGGGCGTCTCGACTGCGGACTCCAGGGCGTTACTGAGGATGTCAGTGCCGAGCGCTTCCGCGGGATTCGTATTTTTGACATCAGCGATCTGAGACGTCCGGTGCAGGTCGGCGCCGTCCAGACCTGCCGCGGCTCGCACACGCACTCGGTCGTCTCGGGACCCGGAGAGGATGGCAAGATCATTGTCTACAACTCCGGTACCTCCACCGTGCGCGACGAAGAGGAGATGGAGGGTTGCATCGACGAATCGCCGGGCGACCGACGAACGGCGCTATTTCGCATCGACGTCATCGAGATTCCGGTCGACGATCCGGGCAAAGCGCGCATCGTTGACAGCCCTGCCGTGTTCGCCGATCCGGACGAAGGTATCCTGGCCGGGCTGTGGAAAGGCGGCGACCACGGTGACGAAACGCAGGAGACGAATCGAACCGATCATTGCCACGACATTACCGTTTTTCCTGAACGCAGGATTGCCGCCGGGGCGTGCTCGGGCAACGGAATTGTGTTCGATATTTCTGACCCGCTGAATCCGCAGCGTATCGACGAGGTCGTCGATACGGGTTTTGCCTACTGGCATTCGGCGACGTTCAACAATGACGGCACCAAGGTCCTGTTCACCGACGAGTGGGGCGGCGGCGGGAGGCCGCGCTGCCGCGCTTACGATCCGCTGACCTGGGGCGCGGATGCCATCTACGACATCGTTGATGGACAGCTCGAGTTTCGCAGCTACTTCAAGATGCCCGCGCCGCAGGTCGAGCAGGAAAACTGTGTGGCGCACAATGGCTCCATCATTCCCGTCCCGGGCCGCGACATCTTCGTGCAGGCCTGGTACCAGGGTGGCATTTCGGTCGTCGATTTCACCGACTCTGCCAGGCCGGTCGAGATCGCTTACTTTGATCGCGGTCCCATCGATGCCGAAGCCCTGGTTTCCGGTGGCTACTGGTCGGCCTATTGGTACGGTGGACGAATATACGGCACAGAGATCGTGCGGGGGCTGGATGTACTGGCCCTGTTGCCAAGCGAACACCTGTCTGAAAACGAAATTGCGGCCGCGGCCATGGCCGATGAGGGCGGTGTCTTCAATCCGCAGCAGCAGTTCAGCGTTAGCTGGCCGGCTGTGCCCGTCGTTGCCCGGGCCCACGTCGATCAGCTCGAACGCGGCAAAGCGCTGCCAGAATCGCTGGTGAAAGACCTTAATGCGCTGCTGAACCGTTCCGAGTCACAGCTGCAAAAAGGCGCACGCGACAAAGCGCTGGCCAGCAGTCTGAAGTCGCATGCAAATGACCTGACACAGGGTAGCGGCGACGCCGCGACGATCAAACGGCGGACGGCATTGGCGCAAACGCTGAACGGGATAGCGAAGCGGTTGCGGTAACGCATTGCCGCGACCGGCCGTCAAGGAGCTATGCTAAGCTCTTGCACTCAGTCTGCAGGCGCCTGAACAATAATGAGAAAGTTCATTCGAGAGCTGCGCCGTCGCGAAGTGTTTCGCAGCGCGGGCCTTTACGTCGGAATCTGCTGGATCCTGATCGAAGGGGCCAGCGTCGTATTCCCGGTTTTCGATGTACCCGACGCGATCATACGGTTCATGATCATTGCCTCGGTGGTCGGCTTTCCGATCATGCTCGTCCTGGCGTGGGTGTACGACGTTTCCAGCAAGGGCGTCGTCGTCCAGGCCGAAGCGACAGACACGGTCGTCCTTCCCTTCGGCAGCCGCAAAGGCGACCTGATCGTTATCGGCGTCCTGTCGGTTGCGCTGGTGTTTTCCGTGTACCTGAACGTGAAGGGGGGACGCGGTGTTGCCGAAACGATTGATCCATTTTCCGTGCTTATCGCCGACTTCGACAACGAAACCGGAGATGCTTTGTTTGATGGCGCACTGGAGCAGGGACTGCAGATCGGCATCGAAGGTGCCCCGTTCATCTCGGTATACGAGCGTGGCTCGGCACTAAAGGTAGCTGGCGAATTGCAGGATACCGACAAGCTGGATTCCGTGACGGCACAGCTGGTCGCCGCGCGCGAAGGTATCAAGCTTGTACTCGCCGGCTCGATCACCCCGCGACGCGAGAAGTTCGATCTGTCGGTGAGAGCCATCGTGCCGACGAGGGGCGAAATTGTCGCCGAGGCCGACGCGACAGCCGCCGGCAAACCTGAAGTACTGGCGGCGATCGGCGAGCTGGCTGCTGATTTACGCGAGGAACTCGGGGACAGGTCGGTCGACCGAAAGGCCCTCAAGATCGATGAGACGTTTACCGCAATGTCTCTCGAAGCAGCGCGGGACTACGACACGGCGCAGCGTCTCCAGTACGACGGCAATTACGAAAAAGCCATCGAACATTATCGTGCCGCGGTTGAGCATGACCCGAAGTTCGGGCGCGCGATGTCCGGTTGGGCCTTGAGTCTCTACTACCTCGGCCGACAGGAAGAAGCGGGCGAGCTATGGGAGCGCGCACTGTCGAAATCGGCAAACATGACCCCGCGTGAGCGTTTTCGCACCCAGGGGCTTTACTTCCTGGCAGTACAAGGAAACTATGCCAAGGGCATCGAGAGCTTCCGGGCGCTGGTCGACAGCTATCCGGCAGACAGTGCCGGCTATAACAACCTCGCGGTCGCCTATTTTTCGACCCTCGACTTCGAACAGGCGCAGGAGAACGGGCGCAAGGCGCTTGAAATCTATCCGACCAACAAGATCAGCTTGTCGAACTACGCCCTGTACGCGATGTACGCCGGAGATTTTGAGACCGCCGAGGCGCGGGCTCGCGAACTGCTCGAAATCGACGGCGACTATTACATGGCATGGCTGCCGATCGCCATTTCGGCGGCCGCGGCCAATGACATCGAGACAGCTAAACAGAGCTACCGGTCCATGGGCGAAAACGGCGGCCGCGGCGCCTCACTCGCCGCTCTCGGCCTGGCCGACCTCGCGATGTTCCAGGGGAAGCACGGTGAAGCGGCTGATTTGCTGCGTGCCGGTATCGCGGCCGACGTCGAGGCCGACAACAAGGCAGGAAATGCAACCAAGACCATAGCATTGGCGCAGGCGCTCGCAGAGATGGGCGATTCTGAGGCTTCTCTGCAGGCAATCAGCGATGCGCTCGGTGTCCGGGGAGGGCTCGACCGGGAGGTACCAGCGGCCCTGTTGCATCTGCAGTTCGGCAATCAGGATACCGCGGTCGCGATTGCCGATGAGCTTGCCGCGAACCTGCAGCCCCAAAGTCGCGCCTACGCAAATATGATCCACGGCGTAATCGACTCCGGGGCCGGCCGGCATTTCGATGCTATCGAAAAGCTGCAGGCCGCCATTGCGCTATCGGACTTCTGGCTCGTTCGGTTTTACCTCGGCCAGGCGTATCTCGCTGCCGGCGCGCACGTCGAAGCACTGGATGAATTCATGAACTGTGCGGTGCGGCAGGGGGAGGTGAGCGCCCTGTTCCTCGATGACTTCCCGACCTGGCGTTACATGGCGACTTTGCCGTACTGGTTGGGACGTGCGCAGGACGAGCTCGGCATGAGTGATGCAGCCAGGGAGAGCTATCTTCGATTTCTCGACAATTACCACGCGGAAAGCGCGTTGGTCGAAGACGCGAAAGCCCGCACGCCTTAAGCAGCAAAGAGTTGCCACCTAAGGAGAGCCGGCGTGCGTCTATTTCAGCGTAACGCACTCTGAAGAGTCCAAATTGGACCCATCGTTGGTGCGCGGCGGCGACACGGTGACCACGTAACTGCCCGGTATGCCCGGCGTCTGCCAGTTAAAGCGCCAGGAATCATCGGCATCCGAATACCGGAAGTCGCTGTTGCCCGAGTAGAATCCTTCCATGTCACCCGCCACACCGGTGCAGTTGTTGCCCGAGTAGCGTGCCCAGAAAACGGCAACCGGGAATGTGGAACTGTCGATGACCGTGGTCGTGCCCGGTAACGAGTAGGTCCAGTCGATCTTCACCGTGCTGCCGGCTTCGGCCCGGCCTTTCGGAACAATCACATTGATGTCGTACGGGAATTCGACGAGCACCTCGAAGGTAACGCTGCTCGAATTTCCGCCCGCATCCGTCGCCGTGCAGGTCACCGGCGTATTGCCCCAGTCAAACAGAGAGCCGGAGACAGGAATACAAACCGGGGCGATCGATCCGTCGACGGCATCGCTTGCCGACACGTTGCCGCTGAAGTCGATCGCGAGCGGTACGACGGCCGTGCCAGGATCGGAGACTGCAACAACATAAGGGTCATCGACGATGGTGAATACCGGCGCGGTTGCGTCGGCAACCACGACGTCAAAGGTGGCGGTCGTTACGTTCGGTTGACCAAGCGCATTCGGACCATCATCGCTTGCCGTACAGGTGACGGTTGTTGTGCCGACGGGGAAAGTGCTGCCGCTTGCCGGCGTGCAGATCACTTCAGGATCCGGGTCGATGATATCCGTAGCGGTAACAACATAGGTCACCTGGGCCGTTCCGGTCAGTGGATCTGCATCGGCCGTGACGTCCGCACCGGGCACCGTCAATACCGGTGCGACCAGGTCCTGTACGTTCACGAATATCCCGATGCTGATTGCCACGGTCGAGCCGTCCGACGCTGTGCAGGTGATGTCGTAATTTCCGGCAGGCAGAATCGCAGGCAGGACCACCGGCGGCGACGTGCCGACGACCGTACACGTTACGGGGATCAGTTCCCCTTTATCGGTGGCTGTTACCGCCGAACCGAGATCGACATAGGCACCGGGAGGGTCTGGCGGCAACGTTGCCTCGAAGTCGAATTCGGCCCCGTCCATTACATTGAACACCGGCGGTGTCGTATCCGTGATGGTCACCAGCTGAGCGTCGGATGCTTCATTGCCGGCCGCATCGCGCGCGGTCCACCATACAGTGGTATTGCCTACCGGGTATCCGGGCAGTCCGTCATTTGTGACGCTCACAACACCGACCAGGTCGCTCGCCGAAGCGTCCCCAAGTTCCGCCGCGGTAAGCGGTGTCAGCACCAGCGTTGCCTCTTTTGTGACATCCGCCGGCGCCGTAATGATCGGCGGCGTCGTGTCGACAATAGTCACCAGCTGATCGGCCGATGCCGTGTTTCCCGACGTGTCGGTAACAGTCCAGGTGACTGTCGTCTCGCCAACGCCAAACGTGGCCGGGGCATTATTCTCAACCAGGGAAATACCGACAAGGTCGAAGGTATCGGGCGTACCGAGCGGCACATCGGCAACCGGCGTGAATTCCGCCGTTGCCTCCACCGTAACAGGCCCCGGTGCCGTGATCGTTGGGTTAGTCATATCGACCACAGTGACGGTAAACGCACCAAAACTCGTGTTTCCAACGGCGTCCGTGGCGGAACAGTTGACGACGGTCGGGCCAAGCGGGAACAGTGTGCCGGACGCTGGCAAGCATTCGAACGTCGGGTTCGGGTCACCAGCGTCTGTGGCCGTTACCGTGTAAGTAACGATGGCACCACCCGGACCCGACGCTTCCTGCATCGAGTCGAGAGGGAGGTTCAGCGTCGGCGCGAGCGTATCCAAGATGATCAGCTCTCTTTCACTGCTTAGTGACGCATAGCAGAACCACTCGCCCGCATAGCCGGGCGGGGCGTCCGGCGGAATGGCCCGCGTACAGTTTGCCGCTTGCGAAGCTGCCGTGAATCCCGAAATCGTTAGCGTCTCCAGGTCGTCGCGATCACCAAAAACACGCAACGTGAAGATCAGCGCTTCGCCCGCCCGGGCGTAGCCGCTTGTTTCGCCGGCAAACGGGGACAAAATGTTCGCGACTTCGAGATCGGTATCGGGATTATTGACGGTCGAGAAAACGTTCGCCTCGACCTGTAGTCGCTGCGCGCAGTCAACCGTCGTTGTCGTGAAAGAGGGTGCCCAGGCAATCAGCTGTGTATCGATCGGCGCGTTGGTCGGATTATCGATCGTCACATCGGCGTTGTACGCCGTTGTCACGTTGCCTGTGTTCTGCACGACGAAATTGTAGTCGGTGTAGGTCAGGTCATCGATGGTCGCGATTGGGTCGCCCGTCGGTGCAGTGTTGATCAAGTTCGGGTTGATCAGGTTCGGGTTGATCAGGTTCGGATTCTGGAGGGTCTCATTAATCAGGTTCGGGTTGATCAGGTTAGGGTTGATCAGGGTCGGATTGATCAAGGTCGGGTTGGCCAGCGAGTAGTTGATCAGCGCCGGGTTGATCAGGAACGGGTTTATGAGCGTCGGATTAGCAAGGTAATAGTTGATCAGGTTCGGGTTGATCAGGTTGGGATTGATCAAGGTCGGATTAATCAGCGTCGGGTTGATCAGGTTGGGATTGATCAAGGTCGGGTTAATCAGCGTCGGGTTGTGGAATTCGTCGCGTAATATTTCGCATTCAGCGGTCGTCAACTCGGCGCACGCCGCGCTGTCGAACTCGGGGTTGCGCATATCGTTCGTGCCGCCCAGCACGATGCTTGCGACCGGCGTTGCACAATCGGGGTTCGCCGTGCAATCGTCATCGAAGGCTTGTACCGTAACCTGTGCGTCTTCGTTGTCGGCGACGAGAAACACGGTGCGCATGAACGATGAACTTGGCGGTACCGTGACAATCTCATCCAGATCGTCGGCGGAAGGCGGGGAACCGAACGGCGGCAGCGAGGGCTGCTGGCGGAACGACGCCCTGCACAGCGTCGGATCGAGACAGGGGCTGGGTGGGCCCGCTATCTGCAGTCGAAAGGTTTTTTCCTCGCTCTCGGTGTTGGCCAGCACGACGACCAGCGCCCGCTGCAGTCCGCTCAACGGTTTGACGGCCGTTGGCGCATACAAACGGACTTGATCCTTTATTACCGAGCCATAAATGTTCGAATCACGACTTCGGTCGAGCGGTTCGGACAGCGGTGAACACTCCAACAGCGTTGCATCCGCGCCGTCCAGACCTTCTGCTGTGTTCTTCCTGCCGACCGGTGGTCCGACATCCGGTGACGCCTCCCTGGCATCCGCAAGCATGATCGGGTTCTCATCCGGCTCATCCGGAGCTGTCTGGTTCTCGGTCGTCTGCGGCAGATCGATTTCGGTCGGAGAGAAGGGCAGCGTATCCTCGATGCTGACGATATTGCCGCGCACGTCCCGGTTACTTGTCCAGGCGACAAAAAAGTCGGCTTTGTCCAGGGCCGGGCTGACAATTGGCGACGAGTTACTTTCCCAGTTGCCGCCGGGGAGTTGACGAAACTGCTGGCCCGCGACAGCGATGTAGTCGCCAAGGAACGGCAGCGAGCCGGACGCGTACAGCTTCTTGTTGGCGAAGGAGGCTTCGCCCTCGATTTGCAGGGTGCCATCGAGCAAGCCGCCCTGCCCATCCGGAAGAGTACTCTCGACTTCCGCGGCAATGCGGTATTGAGATACGCGCACAGGCGTGGGAATCGGCTGAATGTTCCCGCTGGAGTCTGACGTGATCCGCGTCGTGTAGACGTCCACCTTGCGCTGCACCAACGTGTTGGTCGTGCTGACATAGTCGCCGACAGCGGCGGGCAGGTCAGGAAACAACGTGTCCGCCACGTTTGGCGGCAGGCCCACCTCGCGCCGCGTGTCATACCATGCGACCTGGATCTTGCCGTTAGCGCCGAAAGCGCTCGGCATGAACTGCAGGCTTTCGGGGTTCGGCGTGCCGAACTCGTCCGTTGGCGCTGCATCGATCGGCACCGGGTTCAATTGCCAGGCCTTGTTGCCCGCACTGGCGTAATTCATCACGATTCTCGGGTGCCCCGTTGCGCAGCTGCCGTTGTCGCTGCCAAATGCACGGTCCGAATAGAAAATGTAGAAATTCTTGCCGTCGTTGGCCGTCCACGGGAAATCGTTGGTGCGGAACGTTACCTGCAGCGGCGATGCGCTGCTCGCCTGGTCAAACGTGCAGATATCGGCAAGGACCTTGCCTTTGGTCGCCTTCTTGCCGTTCTGGGTGATGAACGAGTACATGATCGAATCGAAGTCGTTATTGTCGTTCTGGCGCCGCCAGGTCGCGAGCACGGTTCCGCCGATGTTGGTCAGCGAAATGCCGGATACCGTGTTCTGGTCTTCGGAAAGTTTCAGGACCTGGTTTGTCCACGTCCGGCCCCAGTCGTTGGAGGTATTGACCAGTACCTTCACGCTCTGGGTGCCGGATTCCTGGTTGCCCGTAAACGCGGCGTAAGCGACGTACAGTGTCCCGGATGGGAAGGATCGCTCAATGACTCCCAGGTCCGGGTTCTCCATCTCGGTGAAGAGCGTGATCGGGCCCTGTTGCGATGGCGGATCCAGCACCGGCAGCATGTCGGGTTTGTCCAGGAATTTGCCGCTGGTACCGTTATCGACGATATAGGTAAATTTGCCCGGCTCGTAGTGGTCAAAGTCTTCCTTGTTCACCTCGAGCCAATGCTGTATGGCAACAACGCCATCGCTGTTGTCGCGATATCCGGCAATAAAGTTGAATATTGCCATCCCGGGGATCGCGGCCATGCGTGGGTCGGCGGCAAATACGCCGTTGATGCGCGCGGCCACATTGGGGTCGGCGGGGCTGCCCGGTGCGATGCGGCTGACCCAGTTATAGCCGGCGTCGCAGCTCATCGAGACGCCTTGCCAGCCGTCATTGAACAGGCGGATGGTGCGGTAGTCGTTGTACGCGCAAATGATGCAGGCCGAGTTGCCGGGCCTTATGGCGCAGGAAGGTTCGTTTTGCTGTCCAGCGTTCTCGTCTCGAATATCCGCCGGATCCGGCGTGAGTCCGATAACGTTAGTATTTGGACCGGGATCTCCCTGCGCAAGCGCCACCGATGCTGACGTTAGAGCAACAACAAGCGCCAGAATTGGAAGCACCAAGGTGTGGCGACGAGAAGTTACTGATTTTTCTTTCGCAACTAGCAACACATTTACGTGTGCCATCATCTGCCGGAGCAAACGCATATCGATCATTGAAATCCCTAATGCTTTGTTATTTCTTATAGTTACTGGCAAATTCATTGCCAAGCCAGACACATTCTTATTTAGTCAGTATAGATCAATTGAACTTAATTCGCGCTTGCTTTATTTGTCTCGGGCTTCAACTGCGATTGCGATTCATGCGGGTCTGAAAACAGGCTTACTATATACAATGAGCAAGGTCGTAATTTCGGGGGGGGGGAAATCAATGAATCTGAAAGTCGGATTGTTAGGGGGCGGTTCCTGGGGGACGACGGTCGCTGCCCTGGTTGCGCGGAATGCGCCCGTTACTCTCTGGGCGCGGGATTCCGCGACGGTCGATGAGATCAACAGCCAACACACGAACAACAGGTATCTGCCTGGCGCGCGGCTGCCCGAAGAACTCCCGGCGACCACCGACATTGAGCAGGCGGTCGCCGGGGCCGATGTCATCGTGATGGGCATTCCGTCGCAGGGGTTTCGTGCCGTGTTGGGAGAAGTCAAAAGCCACATTCGCCCATGGGTTCCCGTGGTGAGTCTCTCCAAGGGGTTGGAGCTTGATTCCCATATGCGCATGACCCAAATAATCGAGGACGTGCTGCCCGGACATCCTGCCGGTGTGCTGACCGGCCCGAACCTGGCGCGCGAAATCATGGCCGGCTACGCCGCAGCCAGCGTGATTGCCATGGGCGACGAGACAATCGTCAAAGAGCTGCAAAAGGTTTTTCACAGCGGGCTGTTTCGCGTGTATACGAATCACGACGTTATCGGGTGCGAACTGGGCGGAGTCCTGAAAAATATCATTGCGATTGCCGCGGGCATGGGGGACGGACAGGGCGCCGGCGAGAACACGCGCTCAGGTGTCATTACGCGAGGACTTGCGGAAATCACGCGCCTCGGAGTTGCGATGGGAGGCGAGGCCCAGACATTTGCGGGCCTGACGGGCATGGGTGACCTGGTCGCGACCTGCACGAGTGCCCAGAGCCGAAATCGCACGGTAGGTTTCGAGCTCGGCAAGGGCAAATCGATAAAAGAAATCATTGACGGGATGTTCATGGTCGCCGAGGGTGTGAAAAGCGCGCCGACCGTCATGGCGCTTGCGGAAAAGTATGGGGTCGAAATGCCGATCGCAGCCGAGGTTTACGACGTCGTGCAGGGCAAGTGCAGTCCGAGGAGAGCGTTTCGCGGCCTGTTAAAGAGTTCGGCCGGTGCCGAATCGGATCCCGGTTAAGCGGCCGAATCGCACCCGCCCGTGAAACGCGTTATCAGCGGAAGCTTACAGGTCTGACGATGCACCCGCCGGCAGTTTGACCACGCGGGATTCGCCGCGGTTGCGCGGGTCCGAGGCGGCCTGCACATCTTTGCCGTCGTCATAGATCATCTGGACATCGCCGTAATTGTAAATGCTCCGTGTCTTGTAGCCCCGGTCCCCCAGTACCGACAGCGTTTCTTCGGGCAGCGGTGAATCCCGCTGCATGAGAATCAGGTCGGGCGGCAGCAGCTGGTGATGGAAGCGGGCGGCGCCTGTTGCCTCGAGCGGCGACATGTCGAAGTCGAGCACATTCAGAATCACCTGGAACACGGACGTAAAAATAGTCGACCCGCCCGGCGTGCCGACGACCATCGCCACCTTGCCGTCACGCAGCAGTATGGTCGGTGTCATCGACGACAGCATTCGCTTGCCGGGCTCAATCTGATTCGCCTCGCTGCCGACGACACCGTAGGCATTGGGCACCCCGGCCTTGATGCTGAAATCATCCATTTCGTCGTTCAGCAAAAAGCCGGCGCCCGTTACCACGACGCCGCTGCCAAAACCGAGATTGAGCGTATAGGTATTGGAAACGGCGTTGCCCCATTGGTCGAGGATGGAGTAGTGCGTCGTATCATGGGCCTCGAGCCCGGTGCCCGGGCCGACGTCCATCGAGATCGCGTCCGGATTGATCTCCTGCGCGCGGCGGCGGATGTAATCGTCGCTTAGCAGTTCATCGACGCGCCAGTCGATAAAATCCGGGTCGCCGAGATACTGCGCGCGATCGGCGAAGACGCGCTTTTCTATCTCGGCTACCAGGTGCACGTACTGCGCGGAGTTGTGCGCCACGCCTTTGAAGTGATGGGCGATGTAGTCGTGGATCTTCAGAAGCTGGACCAACCCGAAGCCACCGGAGCTTGGCAGGGGCGCCGATACGACGCGATAGCCGCGCCAGTCGGCGGCAACCGGTTCGCGCCAGACGGCTTCGTAATCGGCGAGGTCCTGCATGGTGATCAGTCCGTTGCCGCGCTCCATTTCCGCAACGATCAGTTCGGCAGTCTTTCCTTTGTAGAATTCGTCGACGCCGTTTTCGGCAATGCGCCCGAGTGTCGCCGCGAGCTCAGGCTGTTTGTGCAGCTCGCCGCTCTCCATACGGCCGAAGTAGTCGCCAAAGTTCGTTTTACCTTCGTAGCGCTCGAGTTTCGTGAGCATGCCGCCGCCCAGTTTATCCGGCACGACGAAGCCTTCCTCGGCGATCTTGACGGCCGGCATGACAAGGTCGCGCCACGGCATCGTGCCAAAGCGCTGGTGCGCTTCCCAGAAACCGGCAACGGTGCCCGGTACGCCGACAGCCAGGTGACCGACCAGGCTCAAACCTTCAATGACATTGCCGTCTACATCGAGGTACATGTCGCGGTCGGCGGCGCCGGGCGCTTTTTCGCGATAGTCGATGAAAGAATCCTCGCCGTTCATGTGGATCAACATGAAGCCGCCGCCGCCGATGTTGCCGGCTTCCGGATACGTCACGGCGAGTGCCAGGCCTGCGGCAATACCGGCGTCGACCGCATTGCCACCCGCCTTCAGGATCTGCTCTGCGACGGCCGCGCCGTAGCTGTCCGGCATGGCCACGGCGGCCGTTCGCAGGTCGATTCCTTCTTCTGCAGCGACGGGCGTCGCGGCCGGTTCGTTGTCGGCGGACGAGCAGCCGAGGAGCAGCCCCAGCAGAAGAAACGCAAGTGACGCAGTGAGCCTGGATTTCAGCATGTTGATTGTCCGGTGTCGAAGCACCCTGATTGTGATGGAAAAGGCCTTGCACAGCAAAATTGAATGGGCAAAAGTATGCGCTGCCGTGTTTCGAAGCAGCCTTGCGGCTGACCACGCTGAGGAAAGATCGATGTCAGGCAAAAACAAGATTATCGTCGTCGTCGGCGCGACGGGTGCACAGGGTGGAGGATTGCTGCGCGCAATTGTCAGCGATCCGGAAAAGCAGTTTCATGCGCGTGCGCTGACGCGCAACAGTCAGTCTGAAAAAGCCAGCGCGCTCGCCGCACTCGGTGCAGAAGTCGTGCAGGCCGATCTCGATGATCTCGACAGCCTGAAGAACGCCCTCAAAGGCGCCTGCGGGGCGTTTTGCGTCACGAATTTCTGGGAACATTTCACGCCGCAAAAGGAGCTCGAGCAGGCGAAGAACCTGGCGGAAGCCGCCAGCCAGGCGGGCCTGGCGCACGTCATCTGGTCGACGCTGGAGGACACGCGCAAGTGGGTTCCGCTGCATGACGAGCGCATGCCGACGTTGATGGGCAATTACAAAGTGCCGCATTTCGACGCCAAGGGTGAAGCGAACAACGAGTTTGTCGATCGCGGTGTGCCGACGACCTTCCTGTTGACGTCTTACTATTGGGACAACCTGATTTCCTTTGGCGCGGAGCCGAAACGCGGTGCCGATGGCACGCTGGAGTTCATACTGCCCATGGCCGACAAGCCGCTTCCGGGCATCGCGTCGGCCGACATCGGCAAATGCGCGCTCGGCATTTTCCGGCGCGGCGCCGAGTTTGTCGGCAAAACCGTTGGCATTGCGGGCCAGCACCTGACGGGCGAGCAGATGGCGGCGTCGCTCAGCAAGGCGCTGGGCGAGCCGGTCCGATACCTGGCGATCGAACCCGAGGCATACCGTGCGCTCGGTTTTCCGGGCGCCGAAGACCTCGGCAACATGTTTCAGTTCAAAAGGGACTTCAACGACTACTTTTGCGGTGCCCGCAGCCTCGACGTGTCGCGGTCGCTCAATCCCGAGCTGATGAGCTTCGATGCGTGGCTTGCCAAAAACAAGGACCGCCTACCGATCGACGGGCCTGCTGCCTGACCGCAGCGATTCCTAGTTTGCAGCGGAGCGCTTCGCGTGATCGGCGATCAGGCCGATGATCCGCGGCCAAAGCTCGACCGGAAAGTTATGGCCCATGCCGTCGATAATTTCGAGCGCTGCTCCCGGAACATGATTCGCGGTATCGATACCGCCCGCCAGCGGCACCAGCGGATCCTCCCGGCCGTGAATCACGAGCGTCGGCGCCGTGATCTTGCGCAAGCGGCTGCGACGATCGCCATCCTTGATAATAGCGGCGACGTGTCGGGCGAAACCGGACGGAAAGTAGCAGCGGTCGAAGCTGATCGAGACCATCTCCCGTCGCGTCTCCGCGTCGATAGGGTAGTCGGGGCTGCCGATGAGTTCCACCGTGCGCATATTGTGGGCGATGACGGCTTCGCGATCCTTACCGGCCGGCCGCGTCCGGAACACGTGCCGCGTCACCAGCGGATCGGCGCCCGGCAGCGAGCGATGCCCGCTCGTCGACATGATCGAAGTCAGCGAGCGGACGCGGCGCGGATGATAGGCCGCGACATTCTGGGCAATCATGCCGCCCATCGAAGCGCCAACGATGTGCGCGGAATCAACCTCCAGTGCATTGAGCAGCCCCATGGCATCGTCAGCCATGTCTCGCAGCGCGTAAGGAACGCGAAGCGGCAGTCGCAGCACGCTGCGAAAGATGAGCGATGCAACGCTCGGCGTTTTCGCGCTGTCGAATTTTGTCGAAAATCCGGTATCGCGATTGTCGTAGCGAACGACCCGAAAGCCCCTCGATGCCAGCTCGACGCAGAATTGCTCAGGCCACGCGATCAGCTGCATGCCGAGTCCCATGATGAGCAAAATTGTAGGGTTCGAGGGCTCGCCGAAAGACTCGTATTCGATCGTGATGTCGTTCGCGCTCACCTGTGGCATCGGTTTTCCTGGTTCTTTGACCTGATGGTTACCAGCATATCGAAATCAGCAGGCGAATTCGCAGGCCCGCGAGAGAAGGGGGCCATCGCTGGCCCCCTGCGATACGTGGGCACGTCGAGCGCACCCGTTGAGCATGTCGTCGCTTCAGGCGGCGACTTTGATGCGACGAGGCTGAGCTTTTGCCTGTTTGGGGATTGAGATCTCCAGCACACCGTGGCGGTCGCTCGCTTTGACCTTATCGGCATCAACCGTTTCCGGAAGAATAAAGCGCCGGTGGAACTTGCCCTGGCCACGTTCGGTGCGACGATTGATCATCTTTTCGCCTTCCGGCACCTGCGGGAAGTTGCGCTCGCCGCTAATGGTCAGCACGCCGTTGTCGAGCGTAATGTCGACGGCACGAGGCTCAACGCCAGGCAGGTCCACGAAGAGCTGAAAGCGATCGTCAAACTCCTGAATATCGACCGTTGGAACCCAGCCGGCCGTGGCAGCGCTGCTTTCGCTGTCACCCCAATTGCTGAATAGACGATTGATCTCATTCTGAAGCTCGCTGACGCCCCAGGGGTTGTATCGAACCATCTGCATAATTCACCTCCAGTTTCATAAATTCTTCTGGCCGAGGACGCCCTCGGTGGAACATTGAATAGGGTGATTTGCCGCATTTTCAAGCGATCCGGCGAAAATTTTTTCACGCCCTGGGGGCACTCAGGGCTGCCGGCAGCAGGGCCGCTTAGCCCCTGAAAACCCGGCAGTTTTCCCTGTATTTGACGGCTACAGCCGTGCGGCGAGCCGGCTGCCCTGGTCGATTGCACGCTTGGCATCGAGTTCCGCCGCCACGTCGGCGCCGCCGATCACGTGCGTGGGAATGCCGGCTGCAGCGAGCGGCTCGCTGAGCTCTCGTAACGGCAGCTGTCCTGCGCACAGGATGATGTTGTCGACGTCGATCCAGGTCGGATCCTCGCGTTTTTCTCCGAAGGTGATCAGCAGGCCTTCATCGCCGATGCGCTCGTAGTTGACGCTGCCGATCATGCGCACATTATTCATCTTCAGCGTTGCGCGGTGAATCCAGCCGGTGGTCTTGCCGAGATTGGCGCCGTGCTTGCCGGCCTTGCGCTGCAGCAGCGTCACTTCGCGGGGTGACGCCACCGGCTTCGATCGATCGAGCGCGATGCCGCCGCGCGCTTCGGCCGGGTCGACGACGCCCCACTCGGCAAGCCACTGGTCGAGATTCATGGTGGGCGAATGGCCGTCGTGCAGCAGGAATTCGGCAACGTCGAAGCCGATGCCGCCGGCTCCAATTATTGCGACGCGTTTGCCGACGGGCACGCGCTTTTGCAGGACATCGATGTAACTCAGTACTTTCGGATGATCCTGTCCTTCGATCTTCGGATCCCGGGGCACGACGCCGGTGGCAATAATGACACCGTCATAGGTTTCGGATTTCAGGTCGTCAGCGGCAGCACGCGTATTCAGGTGCACTCGCACACGCTTCAGTTCGAGCTGTCGCCGGAAGTAGCGCAGCATCTCGTGAAACTCTTCCTTGCCCGGAATCACCTTGGCCATGTTGAGCTGGCCGCCGATCTCCGCCGCGGATTCGTACAGGTCGACTTCGTGGCCGCGTTCGGCCAGCACCAGGGCCGTCGAAATGCCGGCAGGCCCGGAACCCACGACCGCGAAACGCCGACGGGTCTCGGTGGCGATGTAATTGAGCTCCGTCTCGTGACACGCTCGCGGGTTAACCAGGCAGCTGCTCATCTTGTTGGAGAAGGTGTGATCGAGGCAGGCCTGGTTGCAGGCAATGCACACGTTGATTTCATCGGCACGACCTTCGCGTGCTTTTTTCACGAATTCCGAGTCAGCGAGCATTGGCCGGGCCAGCGACACCATGTCGGCGCAACCGTCGGACAGGATCTGCTCGGCGACGGCCGGCATATTGATGCGGTTGGATGTGACCAGCGGAATGTTCACTTCCCGTTTCATTTTCTTCGTCACCCAGGCGAAGGCGCCGCGGGGCACCGACGTCGCGATCGTGGGGACCCGCGCTTCGTGCCAGCCAATGCCCGTGTTGATGATCGTGGCGCCGGCGCCCTCGATCGCTTTGGCCAGGGCCACGGTCTCTTCCCAGGTATTGCCGTCGGGAATCAGGTCGATCATGGACAGGCGGTAGATAATGATGAAATCGTCACCCACCGCTTCCCGGGTTCGTGAAACGATTTCGACGGGCAGGCGCATGCGCTGGGAATAATCGCCGCCCCATTTGTCCGTGCGCTGGTTCGTGTGCGTAACCAGGAACTCGTTGATGAAATAGCCTTCCGAGCCCATGATCTCGACGCCGTCGTAGCCGGCTTCGCGCGCCAGCTGTGCGCATCGAACGAACGCCTTTATCTGTTTTTCGACGCCCGACGTCGATAGCTCCCGGGGCGTGAACGGCGTGATGGGCGAACGAATGCGCGACGGGGCCACGGCCAGCGGATGGTAGGCGTAGCGCCCGGCGTGCAGTATCTGCATCGCGATCTTGCCGTCTTCGGCGTGCACCGCATCAGTAATGCGGCGATGCCTGGCGGCCTCGCCTCGCGTCGTCATCTTGCCGGCAAACGGCTTCACCCAGCCCGCGCGGTTGGGCGCGTAGCCGCCCGTAACGATCAGGCCGACCTCACCGCGCGCGCGCTCGGCGAAATAAACGGCCAGCCGCTCGTGCTTGTTGCCGTCCTCGAGCCCGGTGTGCATCGAGCCCATGAGCACGCGGTTTTTCAACGCGGTAAAACCGAGGTTCAGCGGCGCCAGGAGATGCGGGTAATTTGTGTCGCTCGATGTCACGGACCGTCGGGCTAGAAGAGGCGCAGGCGCCATTCGCCGCGTCGTCCGCCGGTGGTTCGTCGCCGGTGCAATTTCCCGTGCAGCGCGGCACGCTTTGCGGCGAGCCACTCTTCGCGACCGAGCTTGATGTCTTCGCCGCGCGCCGCGCGCCGAGCTTCTTCGGCTTCGCGAAAAGCGCAAAACTCCATGTACAGCTCGACCTCGTTATGCAGCTCCTGGATGATGATTTCCGCGTAGATCGCGTCGTCGAGAAAGCCGAGACCCGGTACGTGATCGGGAATCAGGTCGTCCGGATCGCAGAGGTAGGCCAGCGCGCCGAGCACGCGGCGGCGATCCTCCTCGGACAGCTTCCACTCGGCGTCGTTGATCATTTCGATCATGACGTTCAGTTTCGTCATCCGGGAGGTAATGAACTCCGGCAGGTCCCCCTGATCTGTCTCAAGGATGAGATCGCGAGCCGCCTTTTCGACCTGGCGCGCCGATTGTTCGTCACGGATCGATGCGCGGGCCTGGTCAACGATATGCTGGAATCGCTCGAGGTCCGAGTCGCTCAATGTGAAGGTGATATCCAGTGGCATGTTGACCGTCCTTTCCACTTCTCGAGCTAGAAACTGTAGCTCGTGTGTGAAACTATCACATATACTATTTCGTCTGCAGTAACCCTATACAAGGAGTCAACATGATCCATACAATCAAGAGACTGGCCGTCGTTGCACTGGCCGCAATCGCTGCAAATGCTGCGATTGCAGCCGAACAGATTCCCGTCGAGGACTTTTTCAAGCGCTCGCCGTTTACCGGCTTTCAGCTGTCACCCAACGGCAAGTACCTGGCCGCAATCACGCCTATCAACGAGCGGCGTAACATCGCCGTCATCGACCTGGAGACGCGCGAAGCGCGTGCCGTCACTGGCATGAAAGAGCGGGATATCTCCGGTTTCTCATGGGCTAACGATGACCGCATTCTGTTTTACATGGATACCGATGGCAACGAGTCTTTCGGTATTTTCGCGGTCAACAGGGACGGGACCAAGACACGCACACTCATCGCGCCGGCTGAAACCCAGATACAGGGCGGCAGCTTTATCGTGCGCACCGCGTCGGTCATCAACCGCCTGAAAGACGACCCCAAAAACGTGCTCGTATCCACGCCGCGCTTCGACAACGGCATGGTGATCCAGGACGTGAAGAAAATGAATATCATCAACGGCCGGCTGCGCATGGTGGAGCTGAATCCAGGCAACATCGCCGGATGGCTGACCAATGAGGCCGGCGACGTCATCGGGGCCGTCGCGTTTGAAAAGGGCAAGCGGAAGGTTCTGTACCGCAAGCCGGGCAAGAAAGCGTGGACCACGCTGGTGGAATTCGAAGAGGCGAACGGCGGTTTTTATCCGGTCTGGATCAGCGACGATGGTGAGCGGATGTACGTGAGTTCGAATGTCACGCCGGATGGCGGGATGCGGGACAAATCGGCGGTCTACGAGTATGACATTGACGCGAACCAGATCGGCACACTTATCTTCGAACACCCGGATGTCGATGTCGGTGGGGTCTGGGCATCGGACGTCAAGGAAGATATCGTCGCCGTCACCTATAACGACGAAAAGCCGGGGCGGTATTTCGTCGACGAAGAGTGGGAGAGGATCATCGAGAAAATCGAAGCCGCTTTCCCCGACAAGATCGTGAGCCCGAGCAGCATCACCGAAGACGAAATGATGATGGTCGTGACCGTTTGGGACAGCAGGAACCCGGCGGCTTATTACCTGTTCGATCGCAGCAACAGCAGCATGGAAGAGCTTGCGATTGCCTACGACTGGCTCAACGCGGACGCTCTCGGCGACATGCAGCCCGTTTCCATCGAGGCGAGAGACGGCCTGATCCTGCCGGGATTCCTGACGCTGCCGCCGGACACGGACGGCAAGAACCTGCCGCTGGTCATCAATCCGCACGGCGGCCCCCGCGCGCGCGATTTCTGGGGCTTCAACCCGGAAGTGCAGCTCATGGCAAACCGCGGCTACGCGGTGCTGCAGGTTAATTTCCGCGGCTCGACCGGCTACGGCCAGGAGTTTGACAAAGCGGGGTGGGGCAAATGGGGCGCCGAAATGCAGAACGACATTACGGACGCGGTCCTTTGGGCGATTGACCAGGACATTGCCGATCCCGATCGCATCTGCATCTACGGCGGCAGCTACGGCGGTTATGCAGCGATGGCCGGCCTGACGTTTACGCCGGAGCTTTACAAGTGCGGCATCAATTACGTCGGCGTGACCGACATCAACCTGCTGTTCGAAACCATGCCGGCCTCGTGGAAGCTGGTGAGGGCCGAAATGAAGCGCACGATCGGTGATCCGGACGATGAAGAGGAAGCCCGCCTGATGGCCGAGCGCTCGCCGATCAACCACGTCGACAAGATTAAAGTGCCGCTGCTGATGGGTTATGGCAAACAGGATCCCCGCGTGGTGCTCGATCATGCCCTGAAACTCGAGAAAGAGCTCAAACGTTACGAGGTGGATTACGAGCTGATCATCGAGGAGAAAGAGGGCCACGGCTTCCGCAAGTTCGAGAACCAGGTGGAGTGGTACACCAAACTCATCGATTTCCTGGACGCGAACCTCAAGCAGGGCGCCATTCCTGCGACCAAGACCGCGGCGAGCGTCGACGGGGCCTGATCGATGCGTACATGATGCGAGGGGTCGCGTCGCCCACAAGGCGGCGCGACCGCGGCAGCCGTTGTAATAAAACAACAGAAATAGGTTAATTACTTATAACGGCAGGCCCAACAATTTGCTAGATTGTCGTAATCCGTGGTCTTTCGACAACAGAAGCCACAATAATTATAATGATGCCACGACCGGCGTTCCGTCCGGTCAATGCGAGATTTACGGGAGCTTGCTCAATGAATACTTCGATACTCGGCTGGCGCCGGATCCTGGTTGCCGGCGCACTGGTTTTGTCTGGCGGACTGCTGTCCATGAACGCGCTCGCGCAAGACGACGATGATGCGGAGGCCGACAGGGAGTCGCCCGCTGAACTCGGCGAAATCAAGATCACGGGTTCGCGCATTTCGCGAACCGAGCTGGAGGGCGCGCAGCCAGTTACCGTAATTACGAATGCCGACATGGCCGTGCGCGGTTATACAACGGTGTTCGAGGCGCTCAACGACCTGACGCAGAACAACGGCTTCAAGTTCGAGGGACCGGAATCGCAGCTGTTTACGCCTGACGTGCAGACACTGAATCTGCGCGGCTTTGGCGTGGGCACCACGCTGGTGCTCGTCAACGGGCGGCGCCTGACCAACTATCCGGCCGCTTACCAGTCGAATACCACCGTCTTCAACTACGGTGCCATCCCGGCAGCCGCGGTCGAGCGTATCGAAATCCTCGCAACGGGCGCGTCGGCTATTTACGGTTCGGATGCGATTGCAGGCGTTGTCAACATTATCCTGCGTAGCGATATCGACGAGACCAACGTCAATTTGCTCTACAGCGAGCCGACCGAAGCGTCCGGCAGTCCGGGCACGACACGCCTGCAGCTCATGACCGGCAAGCTCTTCGAGCGCGGCTCGATTACTGCGGCGATCGAGTACCAGGACCGCGACGCGATCCTCGGCAAACAGTTTGACGATTACGATTCCAATTTCGATTTCCCGTTTGGCGACGGCGTACGTGACAGGGCCGTGCTCGATCTCAACTACTGGGACGATTTTGCGGGCATCGATCGTTACCAGGATCCTGGCGAAGGCACCTGCGAAGCAATGGGCAACGGCACGGTGCGATCGTTGCGGCCCAACGCCGGCTACCACTGCGGCTACGACGGCGTGGGAGAAACCAATTTTCGCAACCAGCGCGAACATTACAGTGTCTTCGTCAACGGCCAGTTCGACCTGACCGACAACATCAATATTTTTGCCGACGTGCTGTATTTCGCCAGCGAGTCGAGCAGCAACAACTGGGGTATCTATATATTCGAAGACATCCTTGATACCGACGTCATTATTCCTACCGTATTCGGATTTAGTTTTCCCGACTGGTACCTGGCGCAGCGCGCGTTTACCGAGGAAGAGCTCGGTCGCTCGCTCGACGAGACCTTCGAGGACGATGCGCTGACCTTTTCGGTCGGCGCGCGCGGCTACTGGCGCGACACGCATGCCTGGGAGCTGACGTTCACGCATTCCGAATACGAGCTGAAGTCACAGCGGCCCTGGTGGAAAGCCCAGGAAGTCATCGACGTGTTCCTCGGCGACTACAACGGCGTGGGCTTTTTCGGCGACGACTGGTGGGAGGGCAACGGCACCTTCGGTCTCGCGAACGATGCAAGCCTGTTTTCTCCGACGGACGCGGCCCTGGTCAACAGTGCACTCGACGTGCAGACCTATGGCAACGACACGGAGTCGCAGCTCGCGCAGTTCACGTTGAGCGGCGATCTTGCGGACATGAAGTACGGCCCGCTGTCGTACGCGCTGGTGCTCGAGTACGAAACGCAGGACTTCGCGTTCATCCCGGACGAATTGATCCAGCAGGATCCGGTCGCGCCGTTTACGTCGGGCTCCGGCTGGTACAACCTGACGGGCTACAAGGGTACCGGTGACCGTGACCGTACGGCGCTGGGCGGTGAGCTTCGCGTGCCGCTGCTGGATACGCTGACGCTGAACCTGGCCGCGCGAGTGGACGACTACGACAGCGTATCGTCGTCCATCGGCACGAGGACCACGCCGTCGGCGTCACTGGAATGGCGGCCGCATGAAAGAATCCTGTTCCGCGCGGGCTATACGGAGAGCTTCCGTGCCCCGGACCTGAACTACGTGTACACCGAAACGGGCTTTTTCACCGGCGCCACGGACGTAGTGCAGTGTGCGCAGATTTTCGAGTTCGAGACCGGATCTTTGGCAGGCTTCGACCCGGACGATTGCGACAGCAGTACTGTTTTCGCGAAACGAACCCCGTCGACCCAGCTCGACGATTTCACTCCGCCGCTGCGAGACGAGACAGGCTGGTCCAAGTGGGTCGGCGTTTCCTTCGAGCCGATCGAGGACATGTCGATTCAGATCGATCTGAACAAGAACCGTCTCGAAGACCGTGTGCAGCTTGAGAGCCTGCAGGGCCTGCTCGACGACGAGTATGCCTGTTTTATCGGTGAGCTCAGCGGGCAGCGCTGCGACTACGTAGCCGCACGCATCGAGCGAGACACGGATCCGGGCACGGGTTTCTCCTTCGTCACGGAATTCAACGCGTCACCGATAAACCAGTCGCTCGATGAAATAACGTCGATGGACGTCGCGTTGACTTACCGCAAGGACACCAACTTCGGCGACTTCGGGCTGCGCAGCGAATACACGCACATGTTTTCTCACAAGGTGCAGGACAGCCCTGAGGAAGACCCGGTCGATATTCGCGACGATGTGTTCCTGGGTGGCTGGGAGTTCCGCTCTATCTGGACCGGGACGCTGGGCTACGACTACAAGGACTTCTCGACGGCCTTTACGTGGATCCGCCGCGGCGGCACGACGCTGCGGTTCGGTACCGCCAGTACGTTCGACCGAATTGACAATAACGACATATGGGTTGAACCGTACATCACCTGGAACTGGACGGGCGGCTACAGGTTCACCGATAATATCGATGCGCGCATTCGCGTGCAGAACCTGTTCGATGCCAAGCCACCGAAAGACGATACTCACGCGTTCTTCCAGTACCCCTGGTACAACGTTTACGTTTACCCGGGCGCCGGAATCGGTCGGCAGGCGTCGCTTGAGCTGAACCTCAGGTTCGACTAAATCCTCGGTTCATAGCACAAAGAAGCCCGGTTTCGTACCGGGCTTTTTTGTGCCGATTAACGTGTGCTACGCTGAAAACGACTGCAAGAGAGTTCCTCGTCAGGGGTAAGCGAATGACCCGACCCATAATCAATTTGCCCGTTAAATCCGTCGCGCTGGCAGTATTGCTCGCTGCAATCCTGCCGTTGAATATCGGCGTCGTCTCGGCGCAGGACAGGGAGCGGCTCCTCAACGCGACCATTACGGCACAGGCGCAGACGGATACGCAGTCGCAGCGCGCACAGCAGACAGTGGCCCGGCTCGCGGACGAGAGTAACGAGTATTTCGCCGACTATCGTGTCGTCGTCCAGCAGCTCGATCAGGTCAAGGTTTACAACGCCAACCTGGAGCAGCTGGTACGCGACCAGCAGCGCGAGAAAGCGTCCCTCAGGAACCAGCTCGAGAACTTCGGCAATATTGAAGAAGGTATCGTGCCGCTGATGTACGAGCTCGTCGCGTCGCTGAAAACATTTGTGCAGCTCGACATGCCGTTCCTGCAGAGCGAGCGCGGCAACAGGCTGGAGCGTATCGAAGCGAACCTCGAACGCTCCGACCTGACGGTTTCGGAGAAGTATCGCCAGATCATGGAGGCGTACCAGATCGAGACGGCGTACGGCAGGAACATCGAGGCGTATCCCGGCACGCTGCAAATCGACGGCGTCGACAGGAAGGTCGACCTGCTGCGCATCGGGCGGATCGTGCTTGCTTATCAAACCCCCGACCAGGCCGAGACCGGTTACTGGGACAAGAAAGCCAGGAGATGGACAGCGCTCGACGACAAGTTCCGGCGCGCCGTGACCCTGGGGGTGCGGATTGCAAAAAAACAGGCGGCCCCAACGCTGCTTGAACTGCCTCTGCCGGCGGCGGAGGATGCGCGATGAAAACAACGACTTTCGCGATCGTTCTCCTGTCGCTTTTGATCGCCGGCGTTCCACAGGTCGCTTTTGCGCAAAGTTCGGCGACGAGGCTTGAGGAACTGCTGAAAAACGTCCGGCAGCAGGGCAGCGAAACCTCGGCGCAGAATCGTCAGCGCGAGCAGGAATTCCGCGAACGGCGGAACGAGCAAAAGGCCATCCTGGACCGCACGCGCGCCGAACTCCGGGCGGAGGAGGCGCGCAGCCAAAGGCTCAAAGGGACGTTCGATGACAACGAGCGGGAGCTCGAGGAACTGAGCGAAGCGCTGCGAATTCGGGTCGGCGATATGGGCGAGCTTTTCGGCGTCGTGCGGCAGCTCGCCGGCGACACCAAGGGGCTGGTCGAGAGCTCGCTGATCTCGGCACAGCTCGGAGAAAGGAGCGATATTGCGACACAGCTCGCCCAGGCAACGGAGCTGCCGTCAATCGCCGATCTGCGTGCGCTGCAGGCGCTGTTGCTCGAGGAAATGATCGAGTCCGGCAAGGTCGTCCGGTTTAGGTCCGAGGTCGAGGACGCCGCGGGAGTGTCCTCACCGACGGAAGTTGTCCGTGCGGGCGTGTTTAATGCGATGTCGGAAAATGGCTACCTGACCTTCGACGAGACCGACCGCAGCCTGAGGGAGCTGCCGCGTCCGCCGGCGGCGCGTTTTACGCGGTCGGCGAAGAATTTTTTCGAAGCGCAGGGTACCGACGTAGCCTCACTGGCGATCGACCCGACGCGCGGCACCTTGCTGAGTCTTGTCATCCAGTCGCCCGGATTTCTCGAACAGGTGGATCAGGGCGGCGCGGTCGGCTATACGATCATCGCCATGGGCATCGTCGGACTTCTGATCGCATTGAGCCGGCTGCTGGTGCTGCAGGTCGAAGGCAAGAAGATGGCACGACAGCTCAAGTCCAGCACGGCATCGGACGATAATTCGCTCGGCCGCATCCTCGCGATTTACGAAAATGAGAAAGCTGTCCCGGCCGACATCCTGGACCTGAAGCTGGAGGAAGCCGTTCTCAAGGAAATTCCACGACTCGAGAGACTGCAGGGCCTGATAAAAGTCATCGCCGGCGTCGCGCCGCTGCTCGGTCTGCTCGGGACGGTAGTCGGCATGATCAAGACGTTCCAGTCGATCACGCTGTTTGGCACGGGCGATCCCAAGCTCATGGCCGACGGTATCTCGCAGGCGCTGGTTACGACGGTTGCCGGGCTGTGCGTTGCGATCCCGATGGTGTTCATGCACGCGCTCGTGTCCGGCAAGAGCCGGTCCCTGGTCGAGATTCTCGAGGAGCAGAGTGCCGGCATGATCGCCAGGCGCTCCGAAGACGTTCGTTACTGAGGTCAGCCGTCATGCCGATCGACGCACCGTTCATTGCGATTCGCAGCTTCTTCGAGGCCGGCGGCGACGTACTGTGGGCAATCTTTGCGGTCACGGCGTTGATGTGGGCGCTGATCATCGAGCGGCTCTGGTTTTTTCGCCGGGTGCTGCCGAAAGAAGTCGCGAAGGTCTGTGAGGAGTGGGAGTCGCGCCCCGAGCGGTCGTCGTGGAGCGCACAGTGCATCCGCCGCCAGCTGGTTTCCGAAGTGTCCATCGATGTGCGCCGCAATATCAACCTGATCCAGGTGCTGATGGTGCTGCTGCCGCTGCTGGGACTGCTCGGCACCGTGACGGGCATGATCCAGGTGTTCAACGTGATGGCATTTGTCGGTACGAGCAATGCGCGCCTCATGGCCGGCGGCGTGTCGGCTGCGACGATTCCGACGATGGCCGGGCTGGTGGCGGCACTGTCCGGATTCTATCTCGCCCTTTACCTGCAGCGTCGGGCAAATGACGAGGTGCAGCACGTCCAGGGACTTCTGGAGCACGACTAATGCGCAGGCATCGAGATACAAGCGAAGAAGCGGAGATCAATATCACGCCGATGCTGGATATTGTGTTCATCATGCTGATTTTTTTCATCGTGACGACCTCGTTCGTGAAAGAGTCTGCCATCGATATGAGCCGCCCTTCGAACGAGCCGCCGAAAACGGAGAAATTGTCGGACGTCATATTTGTCAAAATCGATGACGCCGGGCAGATCTTCGTGAAAGAACGTTTGACTGACATTCGTGCCGTACGCGCGAACATCGAAAGCGGGCTGGCGCTGATGCCCGACGCCTCGGTCGTTGTCGCGGCGTCGCGAAACTCGGATGCGGGCCTGCTGGTGCGCGTCGTTGACCAGGCCAGGGTCGCCGGCGCCGGGCAGGTGTCGCTCGTCGCTTTGACGGAGTAGTTACTGCATGCAGAGAAGGCGAAGAAGTCGCGAAGAAGCAATGGACATCAATATCACGCCGATGCTGGATATTGTGTTCATCATGCTGATCTTTTTCATCGTGACGACGTCTTTCGTCAAGGAAACAGGCATTGATCCAAAACGCCCGGTTGCGGAAACCGCCGCGGCCAAGCCGGCCGGTAATATCCTGATCGGCATCGATACCGAGGGACAGATCTGGATGAACAATCGCCGCATCGAAATCACCCAGGTGCGGCAGCTGGTCGAGGACGCGGTGGTCGAAAACCCTGAAAGTTCGGCCGTGCTGATTTCCGACGAGGTTGCGCCCACGGGTATCCTGATTGACATCATGGATCAGGTGCGGCTGGCGGGTGTTACAAATATCTCGGTGTCGGCAATTCCGGAGTCGACCTGAGGTGCGATTCATGGCCTCGACATCGCTGGGTTTGTTCGTTGCGTTGATGCTGTTCTGGATCATGCACACCTTGATTTCGGGCACCAGCAATATCAAGCGCGGCGACGACTCCGCCGTCCGTCTCGACTTCATCAAGGTCGACCAGGACGAGCTCGAGAACGTCAAGAAACGCACGCCGCCACCGGAGCCCGAGCCGCCTGAGAAGCCACCACCGCCGCCGAAAATAACGGTCGATAACCCCGATCAGCCCGCACGAAGCATGCCGAAGATCGATATGCCGCGCATAAGCCTCGGACTGACGTCCGGAAGCGGGCCGTATCTCGGCCGATGGTCTGCCGGCGATTCGGGCGCGGAAGGCGACATCATCCCGATAGTCAGGATTGAGCCCCAGTTTCCGCGTGAAGCGCTGTTGAAGGGGATTAACGGCTGGGTCGAAGTCGAATTTACGATTGAGCCGGATGGCTCCGTCAGCAATGCGAAAGTCATCGATTCGCAGCCGCCGCGAATTTTCGATCGCAATGCTCTGCGCGCGATTTACAAGTGGAAGTTCAAGCCCAGGATCGTCGACGGCAAGCCCGTGGCCCGGCGCGCAAAGCAAAGAATGGATTTCACGGTGAAAGAGTAGCGGGTAATAAAGACATGTCCGGATCGCTCACCAAGAACCTGATACTCCTGGCAATGGCATTGCTGGTGGCGAGTGGCCCTGCCGCCGGCCAGGAAGAACTCAAAGACGATCGCAGGATCGAAAAGTACCGCGACAGCTCCGAGACCATGACGGAGGCGGTCTACCGGCGCCTGGGCAAGATCCAGGAGGACATCGCGGCGGAAAATTACGACGAGGCGGTTGCCGCGCTGAAGCGATTGAGTAACTCGTCGCTGAACGACTACGAGGAGGCGCTGGTTCTGCAGACCTTCGGCTACGCCTACATCCAGCAAGGTCAGTTCAAACTGGCGGTCGACTATTTCGAAAAAAGTCTTGCGATGAAATCGCTGCCGGGCGAGGCGCAGCAGGGCATGCTGTATTCGCTGGCCAGCCTGTATGCATCGGAGGGCAAATATCAGCAGGCCATCGACACGATGCGTACCTGGTTTCGTTACGAGGCCAAGCCGGTCGCCGACGCCTACATGGTCATCGCGTCCAGTCTTGTCGAGCTGCAGCGCCTGGACGATGCGCTGCCTTACGTGCAAAAAGCAATCCGGGTTGCCGATGAACCACGCGAGCAGTGGTACATGCTGGAGCTCGCGATCTATTTCGAAAAACAACGTTTTCGTAACGCCGTCACGCTGCTAAAGAAGATGGTGCAGTACTGGCCCGGCAACGGCAAATACTGGGACATGCTGGCCAGCGCGCACCTGGAGCTGGGTGAGGACAGGAACGCGCTCGATACGATGATGGTGGCGTATGCGAACGGCCTGATCGAGGACAAGAGCAGGCTCATGGCCGTCGTCCAGCTAAACCTGGCGCTGGATATCCCGTTCACGGCAGGCACGATTCTCGAAAAAGAAATGGCGGCCGGCCGCATCGAGGACAGCAAGAAGAACCTCGAGTTCCTGCTGCAGGCCTGGATATCGGCCATGGAATATGATCGCGCGGTGAAGACCATCGACCGGCTGGGACCGCTGGCCAACGACGGCGAGTACTTCATGCGCAAGGCGGGTATTCATAACCAGCTGGGAGAATGGGCGCAGGTGATCGCGGCCGTAAAACAGGCGCTGGATAAGGGTTTGAGAGATCCTGCGGACGCCCACATGCTGGCCGGCATGGCCCACACGGAGCTCGAGCAGTTCGACGCCGCGCTCACCGCGTTTCGCAGCGCGAGGAATGAGGGCGACGACAAACAGCGCAGGAACGCCACGGCCTGGATTGCTTTCGTGCAGGAAAAGGTCGGGCTCAGGAGCGCGGCGCTGTAGTTTTCGAATTGCTGCGTTCGTGATGCAGCATCGCCACATAATGACTGCCGGACTGGCTCAAGCGGTAATTCTCGAAGCCGTCGGTCGAACCGATGACGCCATCCAGCAGCTTGTTCCGGCTGAGCTTGCTGAGGCTGCGCTGAATCTGGGCGGGACGGTACTTTAACTGTTCGGCGAGTTCCGGTGCCGAGGTCGTGAAACCGGGGCCACAGGCGGCGGCAGAGCGGAGTACCGCCAGGTCGAGGTCGTCGAATTCCACCCTGGATGACGCAATACCCCGCGTTGTTCGTCGTGGAAACAATCGCTGCAGGCCGTGCAGCAATTTTTTCCTGATGATTCCGTAGGCCAGCGAAAAACGAAAGGACAGAGCCTTGCCGGCCGCCGAGATGGTTCTGAAGAGGCTTTGCAGTAGCCGCCAGATTTTCGCGACGGCAAAAGCCAGCAATAACCAGAACAACAGCGATAGGACGATAATCGGCAGAGCCGGTTGGGCATCGCCGATGATGTTCAGCTGCGCCGCCGCTGCCGGCGCCAGTTCAGAAATCCACGACAAAAGGACCTCGCCCGGCAACACGAAGACGCTGTAAATCGTGCTGCCGACCTGTCGCAGGATTGTCATCAAGTCGCTGATCATGTCATTCCATTGACACTATGATTCGACCGGATGCATTCGACCGTGAGCGAATTCACATTCTGGTTCGCCGAACGAGAATGGCATACCGCACGGATTTGAGGCGCAGTTCACAGATTAAGCTAATGAATTGCTCAACACTGTCGGCTGACCGCGATATTGCCGCCAAAGCGCATGTTCGTGGCAGCAGCATATGGATTATGTAAACCAATAAGGATATTGGAGATGTCTAAACTCATTCGCCGCTTAGTGTTGGTACTGCTGGTTTGCAGTCCGATAGTCTCGGGCAATGCGCAGGACCTGTCCGGAGACAATATGCGAAGCCTGGACGGGCAGGTCCAGGAAATAAAATCCGACGTACTCAATATCGCGTCAGAGCTGAGTATTCTCGAAGAACGGCTGCTTTATCCCTCGGGCACCCAGATCGCCGTCTTTGTTTCCATGGCTGAAAAAGAGCAGTTTCGACTCGACGCCGTAAAGATCGAAATCAACGGTGAACTGGCGACCCACCACATATACAGCTTTAACGAACTCGAAGCGCTGCAAAAAGGCGGCGTGCAGCGTATTTATACAGGAAACATTCCGAGCGGCGACCATCAGTTGGGTGTCACGGTTATAGGCAAGCTGAAGAACGGCACCGATTTCGACGCGTCCGACAATTTTGTGATTGCCAAGGGCGTCAAGCCAAAAGCGCTCGGCATTACTTTGACCCGACCGGGGTCGGGAAACAGCGGAATCCAGGTCGGAGACTGGTAGATCATGTTTCGGGCACCGCTCTCACTGACCGGGCTCTTGCTGTGTGCGTGCCTGGCAACGAGTCCAAGCCGAAGTGATGAACTAAAGGACCTCTACTTCGGCGAGGCACTCTACTATGCGCACCTGGGCGATTTCTTTGCGGCGCTCGAGCGACTGGATACCGAGGTCAAGCAGCATGACGAAGTCGATGAACCCGATCTCGACTCGCTCTATTACCACATAGACGACGCCGAATTCTCATTGGGCGATTTCGAACTTCGGTACCGGATGCACCATCGCGCCGGCCGGGCCATTCGGGCCGTACTCGAGGGGGCCGTTGACGAGGTCGTGCGCAACGATGCTGCCTACAGACTTGCCCGGATTCACTTCCAGAAAGGCCAGATGGAAGACGCGATGCTTGCCCTTGGGCGTATCGATGGCAAGGTTCCCGAATCGATTCGCGACGACATCGAGTTCCTGCGCGCGAACATTTACCTGGCCCAGGATCGACCGGCCGAATCCGTAAGTGTGCTCAAACGTCTGCAGGGCTCTGACGGCTATGGCGGGTTTGCTGCGTACAATCTCGGCATCGCTTATCTGCAGGACGGGCAGCGACAGGCGGCGCTGCAGCAGCTGGAGCGGGCCGGACAGATAGCAACCAGCGATCCCGCCGAAATGGCGATCCGGGACAAGTCCAATCTGGTGCTCGGCACGATGCTGCTCGAAAACGGCGAGTACAGCAGAGCGATTCCATTCCTGAACCGCGTGCGTCTCGACGGACCGTTCTCCAACCAGGCCTTGCTAAGTGCCGGTTGGGCAAATCTGTCCATCGACAATACCGAAAGAGCCGTAGTTCCCTGGAGTATTCTCGCCCAGCGCGAGGTTACCGATCGCGCCACCCAGGAAGCAATGCTGGCGCTGCCATATGCCTACGGCAAACTGAATATTCACGGTCGTGCCGCCGTCCATTACGGCGAGGCACTCGATTCATTCAGCGCAGAAGTCGACAAATTGAACTCGTCGATCGAGAGCATTCGGGCGGGCAGGTTTCTCGAGGTACTCGTTCGCGAGGAGATTCGCAAGGACAAGGACTGGGTGATCCGGCTTCGGTCACTGCCAGAAACACCGGAAACGTATTACCTCATGGAGCTGCTGGCGTCGCACGATTTCCAGACCGGCCTGCAGAACTTCCTGGACCTCGCCGATTTGCGGAGAAAGCTCATCGCATGGCAGGCCAGTTTCGATGCATTCGATGACATGGTAGCGATCCGCCGCAACCACTATGAGCCGCTGCTTCCCGAGGTTGATACGCAGTTTCGCGAACTCGATTCCAGGATGCGGCTGCGTATCGAGCAGCACAAAATGCTGGTGCGGCGTCGTGATGACCTGCTGACGACACCTCGTCCCGAGTTCCTGGCGACCCGCGGGGAGCAGGCCGACCTGAAGCGCCTCGAGCAGATCGAAAAACAGTCACAGAACGCGGACACTGCGCTAAGCGAGTCGATGACGGCCCGCATCAAACGCCTCAAGGGGCTGCTGACCTGGACGCTGGAGACCGAGTACCACGAGCGCTTTACCGAATTCGACCGCAACCTTCGGAGCCTCGATGAGGCGATGGCCGTTGTGCAGGAACAATACGAGCAATATGTCCGCGAGCGCCAGGCCGCGACGCACAGCTACGTTGGCTACCAGAAACCGATCAGCCGCCTGCGCGCCCACGTCAGCGACTCGATCGAAAAGGTTGACTTGCTGATGGCTCGCCAGGGCCATCAGCTCGAGGTCGTGGCGATCGACGAGTTACAGGCACGACGCAGTCATCTCGAAAACTACGGTGACAAGGCCCGCTTTGCGCTGGCCGACAGCTACGACCGAGCGACCCAGGCTCAAGCCAAGGTCGGTGAAAAACAATGAAACGGCACGCAGCCATTCTCGTGTCTGCCTGCGCCGGCCTGGCTGCCTGCGCGACGACGACCAGCAATCCCGGGACACTCGCCGAACTGGAGAGCGTTCAGGCCGACGTCGACGAGGTGTACCTCGACGACAGCCTCGATCGCGCGGCGGAGAGCTACCGCCGCTACCTGGAAGAAACCACGGAAAGCGCGCGAACGCCCGAGGCCATGCGGCGCCTGGCAGATCTGCAGATCGAGCAGGCCTACGGAGTCATCGGCAGCGGCGAACTGGTCGAGATGGAAGCGCCGGACAGAGCGACGCAGCCCGAACGGACGACGGGCGCGCGACAAGCGGCCGGCCCGATTGACGAATCGGAATCCGAGCAGGAATTCGAAAAGAGAGCAACGCAGCGGCAGCAACTGCTGTCGCAAACGGCGACGCTGGACGCGGAGCTGCCGGGCGGTGGCGGCGAACCCGTACCCTCGGGGCCGCGGGAAGCGATAAAGACGTACCAGACAATTCTCGAGACCTATCCGAATTACGAGCGCAACGACAAAGTGCTCTACCAGATGTCGCGAGCCTACGATGAAATCGGCCAGCCCGATGAGGCGATGCAGGTCATGGACCGCCTGGTCGCAGACTATCCGTATTCGAAATACGTTGACGAGGTTTATTTTCGGCGCGGCGAGTATTTCTTCGTCAGGAAGAAGTATCGTGCTGCGGAAGATGCCTACGGCTCGATCATCAGGATGGGCGCCACTTCGCCATACTACGAACTTGCCCTGTACAAGCTGGGATGGACTTTATACAAGCAGGAGTTTTACGAAGAGGCACTGCAGAACTATATGGCGATGCTTGATTACCGCCAGTCGATCGGTTTCGACTTCGACGAGAATTATGAAGAAAATGATGAACATCGGGTTGCGGATACGTTCCGTGTAATCAGCCTGAGTTTTTCCAACCTCGGCGGCCCGGAATTCGTTGACGAGTATTTCGCGGAAAATGGCCAGCGCAGCTATGCGGACAAGATTTACAGTAACCTCGGCGAGTTCTATTTCACCAAGTTGCGATACGATGATGCGGCGTCGGTCTACAAGTCCTTTATCAAACTGAATCCATTTCACAAAATTTCGCCGCATTTCAGCATGCGCGTCGTCGAAATATACGGAGAGGCCGATTTCCCCTTACTCGTCGTCGAGTCGAAAAAGGAATTTGCCTCAATCTACGCACTGGATGCCGAGTACTGGAGCCACTTCGATATCGATAACTCGACAGAGGTGATCGGGTTTCTCAAAACCAATCTGACCGACCTGGCGGGTCACTACCATGCAATCTACCAGGACGAGAATTTCGTCGATGACAAGCCTGCAAGCTTCAGCGAGGCGCAGCACTGGTATCGCGAGTTTCTGAATTCGTTCCCGGCGGACGCTGAGTCGCCTCAAATCAATTACCAGCTTGCCGACCTGTTGCTGGAAAACGAGGACTTCGGCGAGTCGGCTGTAGAGTACGAACGTACGGCTTATGACTACGGCGAGCATGAGCAGGCGTCGGCCGCCGGTTATGCCGCCATCTATGCACATCGACAGAATCTCGAGACGGCAACCGGTGCAAGACGCGTGGCGGTCAGAGAATCGACGGTAACGAGTTCACTGAGGTTCGCAGACACTTTCCAGGAGCATGAACAGGCACCTGTCGTACTGGGCAAAGCCGCAGATGACCTCTATGACATGGAGGATTTCAATCTCGCAATACAGTCTGCGCAGACGCTCATCGATCGCTATCCGGCGGCGGATGCCCTGCTGATTCGCTCGGCCTGGGCCGTGATTGCACATTCGTCGATCGACCTTGCTGAATACGAAGATGCCGAGCACGCTTACATGAACGTGCTCGCACTGACGGCCGCCGAGGATGAAACGCGACCGGCAGTCGTCGACGGACTCGCTGCCGCGATCTACAAACAGGGAGAGCAGGCCAATCTTCTCGAGGATTATCGCGTGGCGGCGGAACATTTCCTGAGAATCAAGGATATCGCGCCAGGTTCGAACATACGCACCTCGGCCGAATACGATGCCGCGGTGGCCCTGATGAAACTCCAGGACTGGACCCGGGCGTCCGCCGTACTGGAGGAGTTCCGGACTACGCATCCCGAACACGAACTCGGCGGCGAGGCCACCAAGCAGTTGGCGTTCATTTACCGGGAGGCTGGCCAGACGGAGCGGTCGGCCGCCGAACACGAGAGAATTGCCGCCGAATCAACGGATCCGGAACTCGGGCGAGAAGCGCTCCTGATCGCCGCAGAGCTCTACGACGAAGCCCACATCGTGGGCGATGCAATACGTGTTTACGAGGAATACGTCGCCAGGTATCCGCAGCCCCTCGATATCGCCATGGAGACTCGTTCGCGCCTCGCCGAGATACTCAAAGCCGAACTCGAATACGAGCAATACCATGCGAAACTGGCTGAGATCATCGCCGTCGATCGCGATGCCGGAGCGCTGCGCACGGACCGGAGCCGATTTCTGGCCGCGCGCGCGGCCCTGATCCTGGCGGAACTGGATTATCAGCAGTTCGTAAGCCTCGAGCTCATGCAACCATTCGAAGAAAGCCTCGCAGAAAAGCAGCGCCGTATGGACAAGGCGATGGCGGCGTTCGAAAGCCTGGTCGATTACGAAGTTGCCGAGGTGACGGCGGCGGCGACATTCTATATTGCCGAAATCTACTTCGAGTTCAGCGCGGCGCTGCTGGAATCCGAGCGTCCGGCGGGACTCAGTGACGCGGAGAAGGTTGACTACGAGATGGTCATCGAGGAAGAAGCGTATCCGTTCGAGGAACGTGCGATTGAAGTTCACGAGGCGAACTTCGAGTTACTCGCGAACGGTATCTTTAATCCATGGGTGCAGAAGAGTCTGGACAAGCTGGCCGGCCTGATGCCCGGGCGTTATGCCAAGAACGAGATCAGCGGAGGTTTCCTGGGGTCGATCGATACCTACGCATACCGTATGCCTATAGCGGTACCGCCAGGAGTCGACGCGCCGCCGGATGACAATCGGCCGGAGTCAGGCGACACGCCGGCATCACCGGAAGCGACCGCGCAGATATCCGGTGGGTCGGAGATAGCTCGCAACTAGCGTCGAGGGAGCCAGCATGAGGGTATCGCACTGTAATCGAAGCATCTCAACATCGCGTTGCGGCGTACTACTGCTGGCGTCGACGGTCGCAATTTCCGGTTGTGCCACAACAGGATCGTCGCGCACGCCGGCACGTATCGAAATCCAGCAGGAAGTGGGGTTCACGATCACGGAAGAGACCCGAATAAGCGGCGACGTGCGGCTCGATTATGATGAAGCGCTGATCTTGCTCAGGCAGGGGCAGCTCGAACGGGGCGTTCAGCTGCTCGAGACCGTCATTGAAGCGGCGCCGGAGCTGAGCGCACCGCGTATCGATCTCGGTATCGCCCATCATCAGAACGGCAATCTGGAGGCCGCGGAAAGCACGTTGCTGCGGGCGCTGGAATTGAATCCGGACCATCCGATCGCGCACAATGAATTAGGTATTGTGTATCGCAAGACCGGACGCTTTGACGACGCGCAGCAAAGCTATCGGGCCGCGCTCACGACCTATCCCGGCTACCATTACGCCAGGCGAAATCTCGCCATCCTGTGCGATTTGTACCTTGCCGACCTGGACTGCGCGCTGCAGAACTATGAAGCGTACATGGCGACCGTCCCGAGCGATGAAGAAGCCACGATGTGGATAGCCGACATCCGTCAGCGCCTGGGCCGGGCGGAGGAATGACGGTGAAATCACTCATGATCGCTACGGTAATGCTGCTCCTTGGTTTTCCTCTGTTGGCTGAGGAAACGACAGACGCGACCGAAGAACAGGCGCCGGCAGCCGAAGCCAAAGAAGACGGCATCGAAAAACCAAAGACGATGTCAGGGATGTCTATTCTCGGCAACGAGGAAGCGCCCAAGTCACTGGTTATCATCCCCTGGAAATCTTCCGAGCTTGGTGACGATATCAGTTTGTCCGACACGCTCGACGATCGCGCGAAACCCGTGGATAAAGAGGTGTTTTTGCGGGAGCTGAGCTTTTACGAAATCCGATCTGCCGAGTGATCGTGTGAGGCAGGTCATAAGACCGGAAGTTGCTAACAGACATTAAAGCCGAACGTGCGCTGCGTCACATTCACCGCTGTGATCTGCGCCTATGCTTTGACATGTTCCGAGACCGACTCTGGACATTTTGTTAAATGAGGATTTGGAAATGGATTTTTTCTATTCGATCGTCGCTTTCTTCACGTCGGGTGGCGTATTCATGTATCCGATACTGCTGGTATTTGCCATCGGTGTTGCTGTCGCCGTCGAACGCTTTATAACGCTGTCATTGGTTAGAAAGAAGAATCAAGTAGTCTGGGACAAGGTACAACCGCTGCTGGCGAACGGCGAGTTCGATGAAGCGCGCGAGATGACCAGCAATGATGAATCCACAATTTCGCAGGTGCTGAATATGGGTCTGTCATTGCAGGGAGCGGTTCAGCGTCGTGAAGACATAGAGATCGCGATGGAGGAGAGCATGATGGAAATCGTGCCGCGCCTCGAAAAAAGGACGCCTTACGTCGGACTTGCTTCCAGCATCGCTACCTTGCTCGGCCTGCTGGGCACCATCATGGGCCTGATCCAGGCATTTACGGCTGTTGCAAACGCGAATCCCGCTGAAAAGGCGGACCTCCTGTCTGCCAGTATATCGGTGGCGATGAACACGACGGCGTTTGGACTCATGGTCGCCATACCACTGCTGGTGACCCACGTTGTACTGACGAGCAAGACCGGGCAGATCGTCGATAGCCTGGAGATGGCGACGGTCAAAGCGCTGAACGTATTTACGAAACGGGCGAAGCGGCCGGTAGCGGCGTAGCCGACATGGCCAGGCGGCATCACTACAAGCGTCGCAGCAAGGACGAGTTCGAACTCGACGTCACCACGTTTCTGAACCTGATGGTGGTATTGATCCCGTTTCTGCTGATTACGGCGGTGTTCTCGAGGTTGACCATTATCGAACTGGATCTGCCGAGTACTACGGGCGGCGCAACGACCACGGAGCAAGGGTTTCGCATCGAAGTGATTGTCAGGGAACCCGGTATCGAAATCAGCAACGGCAAGTCCGTAATAGCGTCTATACCCAAGAAAGACGATGAGTTCGATCTGCAGACGCTTTCGGATTTCATGGTGGAACTCAAACAGGAATACCCCAATCACGACGAAGCATCGGTGCTGATGGAGGCGCGCATCCCCTACGATTACCTGATCCAGGTTATGGACGTAGTCAGGAGCGTGGAGCTGCCCGTCGAAGACGATGAGGCTTTCGAGGGTGAAGAACCGATCGAAGGCGCGCAGCAGTATGAATTATTCGCGCTGTTCTCGGATATTTCCGTCGGAGACGCGCCATGAGGAATACTCGCAGAATCAAGCGCATGTCGCGAAATCGACTGAAAATCACAAAAATGAACCTGACTTCACTGATGGACGTGTTCACGATTCTCGTGTTCTTCCTGCTGGTGAACTCTGGCTCCGTCGAAGTGATGGAATCGCCAAAAAATATGACCTTGCCCGAAGCTCGGGTCGACACCAAGCCACGTGAAACTGTAGTGATTTTCGTAAGCCCCGAAGATGTACTCGTGCAGGGAAAAATCGTTGCGCATGTTGACGACATTCTGGAAGGACAATCGTCGACGGTTGAACCGATAACGTCGCGCCTTGCCGAACTCAGAGAAAATATCGTTGGGCCGAGTACCTTGGCCGTGGCGGGCAGCCAGGAGATTACGATATTGGCAGATAAGTCGGTGCCCTTCATCGTCATCAGGAAGATCATGTCGGCTTGCACGGGCGAAGGTTACGAAAATGTATCTCTGGCCGTTATTCAGAAAGAAACGCAAGTAGCGGCGGCGAGCTAGCACCTAAGGGACGAGGGTGACATCGTGATCTCAGAATATTCTGAAGAACAAGAGTCGCTGCGAGAGCAAGTCGACCGGTCGGAAAGTCTTCTCGGCGACCTCGAGCGTGATCTTCGTGCGATTGATCTTGAACTCGAAGACCTGGCGCAGCGAAATCACCAATACGAAGTCCTGGCCAGGCTTTGTCGTGACTTTAAAGAACTGGAAGATCTCGGCGCCACGCACCTGTTCTGGGATACTCCGGGCGGACCCGACAATCCAAGCGGGCATCTTCAGAACGCACAACGGCAGATAGACAATTTCAAGGCGGAGATAGCCAGGGTCGAAGAGCGTCGCGAGGCGATTATCGGCAAGATAAACGACCAGAACGACGTTCTTGATTACCTGCACTACGACCTGCGTGATGCGCTGGAACGACAGGAAAGTGAGAAGTACGAATGGGTAATCGAGCGCGAGCCCGATGAATTGCCGGTTCGCGCGCAGGTCATGCCCTGGACCCGAGGTTGTGAGGAAGACAGGCGGTTCAAGAAGTCGCTCGGTACATCGCTTGCAGCATCCTTCGCGATCGCTTTTTTTATCGGCACGATTGCTTTACCGATCGTCGAACGTCCAACGGTCGAAAAACTTCCCGAGCGCGTTGCGAAACTCGTCCGCCAGGAGCGGGCGACGCCACCGCCGCCGGTTGAAGTGCCGATCATTCCCGAACAGGAAATACCGGAACCCGAGCCGGAGCTTGCCGACGAAAAACCGCCGGAGCTGAGGCCGGATGCGGCCGTTGCAGAGGCAGCACCGCCTGATACGAAGGAGCAGGTCAAGGCGAAGGGCATCCTCGCGTTTCGCGACAGTTTTGCCAGCCGCGCAAGCCTGAGGCCGGCGGCTCGCCTCGGATCCCAGGCCAGGGTCAGCAGTGCCGGCGAGAACTCCGTTGGCCGGCCACAGCGCTCAATGGTGACGACGTCGGCGCCCGGGTCGAGTGGTGGCATCAATCTTGCCAGCATCAGTCGCGACGTCGGTGGCGGTGGCGGGGGTATCGGCGGCGTGGAAGTCGGCCGCGTTGCGAGCTCGATTGGTGGTGGCAGCGGGTCGAGTCGCCCGGTTAGCGGTGGTGGCGCGTACGCGGGACGTACGGATGAAGAGATACAGATCGTCTTCGATCGCTACAAAGCGGCGCTGTACCGGCTCTACAACCGCGAGCTCCGCAAAGACCCGACGCTGCGCGGGCAACTGGTGCTGCGGCTTACCATCGAGCCGGATGGTTCGGTGTCGCTGTGCCAGTTACAGTCCTCGGATATGGATGCGCCTGTCCTGGCGCGACAGGTTGTCGATCGCGTACGGACCTTCGATTTCGGCTACAAGGAAGACATCGTTGCGATGACGATTATCTATCCGATCGACTTTCTTCCATCCGCCTGATCTTAACGACATTTGACATAAGGATCCGCTGCTAATCACGGTGGCGAAGCTGTGATCCAGCTCACCTTTTACAGGGCAGCTTTAAGACATAGTTTCACTTCGGACAAAGGCAAAACCACCGAAAGGTGGCGACGCAAAGTCACCGGCCTACAGGGCTATTAAGCTCAACGGCAGCGGGACCGCTCGTAAACGATCAGGGACCAGGTCGACCGCACCGGTGACGTGAGCGCACAGGGAAGTTAGCGACAGACCATGGTCTTTCTGGACAAGAACGCGCGAGCTTTGCGCTGCAAGCGCACGTTTACGACACGAAGCTTTAGCCGGCTATTCACCGTCGTAATGTTGTTGTGCGCCGCGTTCTCGGCGCAGGCGCAGGACTGTTCCGATTATGTCAACGGCACGCTCGACGGTTTTGCGGGCGATGCTCCACCTTCGCAGCTGCAGATCGATCGAAACTGCACGATTCGAAACTACCCGGCCAGTAACCCCCTCGGGACCAATTTCAGCTTCTTCACACAGCCGGGTCAGACCAACGAACGCTGGCTTATTGTTTTCGACAACGTCGTGCACACGGGTAACATGTCGTGTAACGCGGTGCTCGAACACAAGATCTGGTTCACGAACGGTTCGTCGAGCAAGATCAAGCAAAACTGCCAGAACCTGCTGATACCCGTCGAGAAGATCGACAAGCGGAATCCGGCCGGCCAGACAACCGCGGCAATCGGCGTACCGTTTACCTATACGCTGACCAGCCCGGTACTGTTCGACCCCGGGACGGACACCGTGATCAACGTTGCCGGTTCGGTCAACGACCTGCACGGCATCACGATATGGGACGATCTTAACGCGACAGGCGTGGATATGACGTTCCTCGGCTACACCGCTTACTGGAAATCCAGCGGCGCGCCGATACCACACACGTTCTCGAACGTGGGCGGTTTTCTGACCTTTGACAACTTCCCGATCGTTCCCGCCGGCGAACAGTTTGTCATCGAGATCACGGTCGTACTCGACGACACGCCGGCGAACGCACCGGGGACCCAGTTCGTGAACACGGCCAAGTGGGACTTCGGGCGGCTGATCGAGGGCATATTCTACGAACCCCTCCCGGGCGAGTGGGGCGTCACCGAGCCCATGACCATCGCTGCGCCGCAGCTCATCGTCACGAAAACGGGGCCGGCAACGCTCGGCAGGACTTTGAATCTTGGCGAATGGGGTGACTTTGCGATCGACGTGCACAATACCGGGCTCAGCGACGCCTGGGACGTCACGATTCTCGACCGGCTCCCCGACGGTCCGACGGGAGGCATGTGCGACGCGACGCCGGAGATTCTCGATGCCCAGGTTTTCGCTGCCGACGGCATTACGCCGGTGCCGGGCAAAGGCCCGCTGACGCCGGGTTCCGATTTCTCGGTCAGCTATACGGGCGCCCCCAACTGCGAGCTGACGCTCAACATGCTGACGCCCGCAGCGGCGATCGGCGCGGACGAGCGCCTGATCGTTAACTACCGCACGCGTCTCGACGCGGACACCGATGACGGCATCACGCTTACGAATGTCGTTGGCGCGATACGCTGGTTCAACGGTGACAGCAGCAATCCCGATCGCCTGGTCTATACCCGCACGGTCACCAACGGCACGGTCGGTATTCTCGATCACGAGGATGCGCACACTGTCACGACAGCGCTGTTCGGCTACTTCTTCGAGAAGACCGTTGCGAATCTGACGACCGGTGTGAACCCGGCGGCGACGGCAGCTCCCGGTGACACGCTTCGCTACACGCTGCGCCTGCAAACCACCGATGGTCCGCTGAACGACGTAACGTTTTACGATGACATGGGTGTGATGAACGCCGTGCCGGTCTTCGTGCCGGGCACCCTGACGCTGGTGCCGGGCACTATTCCACCCGGCGCCGACACGTCGAACACCGATGCCAATGGCGGAACGAACAACGCCGGTATTATCGACATACGGAGCCTCAGCCTGCCGGCCGCGAGCGAAGTCTCGGTGCAGTTCGACATCACGCTGGTGTCACCGCTGGTCAACGGTACGGTCGTGACCAACCAGGCGGAACTGCTCGGCGCAATCAAGCTTGCCGATAGTGACGACCCGTACGTCAACGGCCAGTCCGATCCGAGCATCGCGGGCGACGAAGATCCGACGCGCGTACTGATCGAGGGGCCGCCGCCTACGGCGCTGTCCAAAGCGAACACCCAAGCGACCGCTACGATCGGGGAAGAGTTTCGCTACCGGATCACGGTACCGGCGGTGCCGCACACATCGCCACTGTATGACGTACGCATCTACGATGATCTGGCCGCATCCGCTGCCGATCTGCAGTTCGTCGATGTCACGAAAATATCGGGCTCCGGGGCGTGGGTTCCCGTCAACACGGGCAGCGCGCCAGGTCTTGTAATCGAGGATCCGGCCAACGGTATCGACATCCCGGCCGGCGAGCAGGCCGTCATCGAAATCACGGTGATGCTCGAGGATACGCCGACGAACGTGCCCGGTCTGAGCTTTACGAACACGGCCGCGTATACCTATAACCTCACCGATAACGACGCCCTTACCGAAAGGCCGGGTGATCCCGGCACGACGGCGCCGATGACGATCGTGGAGCCCGAGCTGACGCTCGAGAAGGGCGGACCGCTGCGCATGCGCGTCGGTACGCCGGCAACGTTTACGCTCAACGTCCACAATATTGGCGCTTCCCCTGCATACGGCACCTACCTCAGCGACCTGCTGCCGAACGTCCCCGCCGGCGGTACCTGCGACGCAGCACCCGCGCAAATGACCGCACAGCTGTTCCAGGCGGATGGCGCAACGCCGGTAGCACCGCCACTGACTGCAGGCACGGATTTCGTCATGACATTTAACGGCGATCCGGCCTGCACCTTCACGCTGCAGATGCTGACCACGGATGCCGCGATTGGCCCCGATCAGCGGCTGATTGTCACCTACGAAGCATCGCTTGACGCCGGCACGCAGGACGATGTGGTGCTGACCAACGTCGCCGGAGCGACCGAGTGGTTCAGCCTGGACGTATCCGACCCGGCTGTAAACACCGGTGCGCGCACCTACACGCGTGCGGTAACTGACGGTACGGTCGGCGTGCTCGACCACGAAGACGCTCACACGTTCGTCGAGTTCTCACCGCTGCTGATCTTCGAGAAGACAGCGGTCAACGTCACGACCGGAGCGGATCCGGCAACGACGGCGACGCCGGGCGATACGCTGCGCTACAGACTGCGCGTCGAGAACGCCAGCGATACACCGATTGACAGTTTCAGCATCGTCGATGAGCTAGACGAGCTTAACGCGACTCCCATGTTCCAGGCAGGCACGTTGACCGTCGTCACTCTGCCGGCGGGCGCGGACGCCGGCAATACCGACCCGAACGGCGGTGCCGATGGCACGGGCATCCTCGATATCCGTGGCCTGAGCCTCGGCGGGCTCGGCACCAGCGCGCTGATCGAATTCGAAATCGCTCTGGTACCCGTTATCGCGAACGGCAGCATCGTTTACAACCAGTCGGAGATGGTCTACGCCGGCAACCCGATTGCACTGAGTGATGATCCTTACATCAACGGCGCTGCTGATCCCAATATCGAGGGCGACGAAGATCCGACACAGATACTCATCGAATCCGCGCCCGCGTTCATCGTCGAGAAAATCTCTTCGTACATCACCGGCGATCCGAACGTGCTGCTTGCGGGCGAGACGCTGCGCTACACGATTACCGTGCAGAACACTGGCACGGATAACGCGACGGGTGTCGATCTCGACGACCTCGTACCCGCGAACACGACCTACGTCGCGGGCAGCACGACGTTAAACGGCGTTGCCGTTCCGGACGCAAACGGCGGTGCCTCCCCGTTAAGCGACGGTATTCTGATCAATGCACCGCAGGACGCTACTCCGGGTGTGATGAACGCCGCTGTGGCAAACAATGTAGCGACGATCGTATTCGATGTCGTCGTGTATCCGGATGTACCGGACGGTACCGTAATTTCGAACCAGGCATTCGTCAGCGCTGTCGATTACGGGATCGGGGACCAGCCGTCCGACGATCCGCGCACCGAGCTGCCAGACGATCCGACGCGTGATGTCGTCGGAAATTTCCCGCTATTGTTTGCACCGAAGACGGCCACCCTGGAGGTTGATCTCGGCTCGCCGGGTATCGTCGACCCGGGCGATGTCCTTCGCTACACGATCACGATTTACAACAACGGTACGGTCCCTGCGACTGCGGTCGATCTCACTGACATGGTGCCGGCGAACACGACCTACGTCGCTGATTCCGTAACCCTGAACGCGCAGCCTGTCGGGCAGCCCGACGGCGGGGTATTTCCGCTGATCGACGGCATCCCGGTCAGCTCTGCGGACCTGACGCCGCCGGTCCCCGGCGACGGCGAAGGCATTCTGAATCCCGGGCAGTCGGCCGTCGTCCAGTTCGACCTGCAGGTTGACGCTGCAGTGCCCCCAGGCACGCTTATCACAAACCAGGCTGTGGTCTACAGTGCCGAAGTGCCGAATACGCTGACCGACGGTGACGGCAACCCGGCAACCGGTCCCGAGCCGACCGTCGTGGTCGTGGGCGACGCTCAACAGCTATCGATCATCAAGGAGGTTGCGGTTGTCGACGGCGGACCCGCGCTGGCCGGCGCAACGCTCGAATACGTCGTGACCGTGGCGAACGTGGGCGCGGTACCGGCGTTCTATGTTTCGATCGTCGATGACCTCGACGTGCCCAATCCCGGTTACCTGACTTACGTCGATCAGTCGGCAACGATGAACGGACTGATGAACGGTATCGACGTTTCCGGCATGGTCATCACCGCAGACTACTTCACCGAATACGGGCCATTGGATCCGGGTGAGACGGTCACGCTGCGCTTCAGGGCGATCATCGACCCGAACCTCGTCGAGGGCACGACCGTGACCAACACGGCTCGCGTGTACTGGAATGATCCGCTGCAATCACTGGAGGCGAGCGTTTCGATCGACGTAGGGGCGCGGCCGGGAGCCGGCATGTTGAGCGGCAACGTCTGGCACGACGCCGATCACGACAACACGCCGGGCGGATTTGAGCGTCCGCTCGAGGGCTGGACCGTCGAACTGTTCCTGAATGGGCAGCCCGTACGTTCGATCCTGACCGATGCCGACGGCTACTACGTGTTCACAAACGTGGCGCCGAATTACCTCGCGGGCGAAACCTATTCGCTGCAATTCAGCGCGCCGGGAGCCGGAGCTGCGACCGCATTGCTCGGTCAGACCGACTCGGACTTCAGCGATGGCCTGCAGCGCATCGATGACATCGACGTCCAGGAGGGCAGCAATCTCCTGGCCCTGAACATGCCGGTCGATCCGAACGGCGTGATCTACGACTCGGTCGCACGTACGCCGATCGCCGGTGCAACGGTCACGTTGGTAGACGTTCGCAATGGCGTGCCGTTGCCGAGCGGCTGTTTCGATGACCCGAATCAACAAAACCAGGTCACGGTGCCGAACGGCTACTACAAGTTCGACCTCAACTTTTCCGATCCCGCGTGTCAGGGCGGCCCGAATTACCTCATCCGGGTCGTGCCACCCGACGGCACTTACACGTCCGGCGTATCCGAGCTGATTCCCCCGACATCGGATCAGACGACCGTGCCTTTCGATGTGCCCGCCTGTCCGGGCTCGGCGAACGATGCCGTTTTAGCGACGGCGCAATACTGCGAGGCACAGGTTTCGGAGTTTGCACCGGCGCCATCCGTCCCGGCCCGAAGCGCCGCCACGGCCTATCATTTCTTCCTCAGGCTCGATGGCAGCCGGTCACCCGGTTCGGCGCAGCTATTCAACAACCACATCCCGCTGGATCCGAGACTTGGTGGCGCTGTGTCGATAACCAAGACGACGCCGTTGCTGAATGTCTCCCGCGGCCAGATGGTGCCGTACGTGATAACCATGGCCAACTCGTTCGGCGTGAATTTGCAGGACGTGAATGTCGTCGACCGTTTCCCGGCCGGTTTCAAATACGTCGAGGGATCAGCCCGCTTCGACGGCGTCAACACAGAGCCGGTACTTGTTGGACGCGAGCTGGTCTGGTCGGGCCTGTCACTGGCCTCGGACGGCCGCCACGAGATCAGATTACTGCTGGCTGTCGGGGCCGGCGTGTCGGAGGGCAAATTCGTTAACAGGGCGCAGGCTGTCAGCGCACTGACCGGGACAGCCATGTCGGAGGAAGCCTCGGCGACTGTGCGCCTGGTGCCGGACCCAACGTTCGACTGTACGGACGTAAGCGGCAAGGTATTCGACGATTTCAATCGCAACGGTTACCAGGACTCGGACGAAGTCGGCTTGCCGGGTGTGCGTGTAGTGACGGCGAGAGGACTTGCCGCGAAGACTGACAGCCACGGCCGTTATCACATCACTTGCGCCATCACACCGAATGAGGCGCGCGGCAGCAACTTCGTTCTGAAACTTGATGACCGGACGCTACCAAGCGGTTTCCGGATGTCGACTCGTCCGGTACAGGTGCAGCGCGCAACACGTGGTAAAGCATTACGTATCAATTTCGGCGCGTCGATTCACCGAGTCGTCGGTCTTGATATCGCGGACGCGGTGTTCGAACCCGGTACCCTGGAGATGCGAAGTCAGTGGCGGCCGCGTATCGATCTTCTGTTGGAAGAGCTTCAGAAAAGTCCGGCGGTACTTCGACTCTCCTATGTTGCAGACGTAGAGGCCGAGTCGCTGGTCGAAGGGCGGCTGGAGATGCTCAAGGACGAGATCATGGCCGCCTGGCAGGAACTCAACTGTTGTTACGAACTCGTTATCGAACCTGAAGTCTTCTGGCGACTCGGGGCGCCGCCAGTCAAAAGCAAGGAGGTGAGCCGGTGAACGCGATGTCGAAGTTCAGCTACCTCTTGATGCTTGGCCTGGCGTTGGCCTCCACGCAGGCGAACGCTGCGAAAGTCGATGAAACGGCGATGGGTGAAGCGGTTGAACGGCATCTGACGGATGATGAACCGTTCACGCAGTGGGTGCAGGACCCGGATCGTGTCGACACCGAGCTGGGCGATACGCTGGAAACCCGCGAGACGCTTGCCGACGAACTCGAGACCGTAAAGCTCAGTAATCTCGTGGAGCCTATACGATTCGAATCCGGTGTTGCGAATATCCCGGAATCGACGGTCGTCTCCCTTGCCGAAATACTCGAGCGTATGCGGGATCGAATCAATGTCCGCCTGCATCTCATCGGCCATGCCGATAACCGGCCCCTGTCCGCGAGACTCGTAAAGATCTATGGCGATAACGAAGGCTTGTCGCGGGAACGCGCCGGCCAGGTAGCGGAGCATTTTCAAACGGCGCTTACGTTGCCGCCCGAGGCGATTTCCTTCGAATGGGCGGGTGATTCGCGCCCGGTTGCTTCGAACCTCACCGAGGAGGGCCGTGCTCTGAATCGTCGCGTCGAAGTCGAGGTCTGGTACGACGAGGTCAGAGAAAAAGTCGCACTCGAAGAGTTTCTCGTTCCCCACGAGATCAAGCGCGTGAAGGTTTGCCGCATGGAGACGGTGTGCAAACTGCGTTACGTCGATGGGCATGCACGTCGAGCGCGGGTGCAGAATCTGATCGCGCCGCTACATTATGAGGCCGAAAGGATTGACGTAAACGAGGTGTTCATCGAGCGGATCAAACAGGGCTTCGAGAACCTCGGCAACAAACAGAACGTAGTCGTTAAATTCGTCGGGTACACGGACGATGTACCGCTGAGTGGAAGAACGGAGCGCATTTACGGCGATCACGTAGGGCTCTCGAAAGCGCGGGCGCGCCGCGTTGCGTTGGCCGTACAGGACGCGCTGAATATCCCGACATCCGTTATCCAAAGTGACGGACGCGGCTCGGAGAGACCGCTGGGTTCTAACGAAACGTCCAACGGGCGTGCATTGAATCGGCGCGTCGAGATCGAATTCTGGTACGACGATCCCTTGCAGGAGTTGCCAGACGAGCCGCAGCTTTGCCCCGAGTCAGCCGGCGCCGAATTGGTGACCAAGGTTTATGACCCGCCGTGGGGTCGCATCGCGGACATTGATTTCGCCGAAGGCAGGCCCGTCGTGCCAACGGGCTATACCGCGGATCTCGCGCGCGCGCTCGCAGAAGTTGCGGATAAAACAAATCCGCGCCTCCGGTTTGTTGGCTACACGCGCAATGAGCGCCTGGCACGCCGGACAGCAGCCGTCTACGGTGACGACATCGGCCTGTCGGCTTCGCGCGCACGACGTGCCATGGAACTGATCGCCGAGGACATGCAGCTCGAGGCCCGACAACGCGAGTTCGAAGGGCGCGGCTACGTTCATTCGGACGACGTCGTCAACGCCGGATTTGTCCAGGGCGAAACATCCCACGTCGCGGTGCAGGTCGTTTACGATGAGCTTGCGGTCCTCGACGACTACGAGGGCGTGGATATTACCCGTGTCACGCGTGAGTTGAGTCCGCAAAATCCGCTGGGCCTGAACCTGATGCGCATCACCGTCGACGGCAAACCGATCGACGATCCCAAGAGAAGTTCATCGGACATCCAGCGATGCACCGACGTAGCGCTCGAGAATGCCGATATTCGGTTCGGCTTCGATAATCTGCGGTCTGCCCCCAGGCTTAGTGTCGCGGCCAAGCCGAATCGAATCAAAGTCTGGGAAGAAGTCACCAATACCGGTCTGTTGATCCCGTCCATGTCCTTGATCGACATGCAGGCATCTCCGGTGTATTTCCGAATGTACACGAACTATTCGCACTTTATTGAGCGCGCCGAAGTTCGTGTCTTCGAAAACGGGCAGTCCGTCGAGTCGGTGCCACTCGACGTCATCGAAATTGGCGTCGATGGCGTCGCCAAGTGGGAACCACCGGTCGGCCAGGTCAGATCACCGGTGTCCGAGTTGGCGTATGTACTCCGGGCTTACGGCGAAGACGGTAACTTCGATGAAACGCTCCCGCAGCCACTCTGGGTAGTGCACGATAGCGCTGATGGACCCGACGATGACGACTCCGTGTTCCAGTCGGACCCGGAACTTTTTGCGACCTATGGCGAAAACGGCCTGAGCGTACAAAACATCGGGCTCAGCAGCGGTACCGTCAGCGTGCGCGGCAGCGGCGTGCCTCACGAGCACGAGGTCTGGGTTGCCGGGCGACCCATACCGGTTGATGACAATGGTAGTTTTGTAACCGAGGAAATCCTGCCGGAGGGTGCTCACACCGTAGAGGTCGCTGTTGTCGATAAGGAAGGCAGCGGCGAACTCTATCTGCGTGACCTCGAATTCCGCTCGAACGACTGGTTCTATGTTGGCATGGCCGATCTCACGCTATCCGATGGCAAGGCCAGTGGTCCGATCGACCTGATGCGGGGCGAGAACCCGGATCGGGACTACGATTCCAACGTCGACGGGCGCCTGGCGTTCTTTGTGAACGGCAAGTTTGGCGAACACTGGAGATTGACGGCGAGCGCCGATACCCGGGAAGGGCCGGTGCAGGACATTTTCAGCAACTTCATGGACAAATCGCCGGAGTCGCTGTTCCGGCGTATCGATCCGGACTATTACTACCCGACGTTTGGCGACGACAGCACGGTCGAGGAAATGGCGCCGACCATGGGCAAGTTCTTTGTTCGCGTGAGCCGGGACGAGAACTATGGCCAATGGGGCAACTTCAAGATCGGATATATGAACAACGAGCTGGCTCAGGTCGATCGCGGCCTGTACGGCGCGAACCTGCATTACCAGGCAGACACGACGACCGAGTTCGGCGATCGGCATTTTGCCCTGGACGCTTTTGCAGCTGAGCCGGGCACTGTGCCGAGCCGCGAAGAGTTTCGCGGCACCGGCGGCTCTCTCTATTTCCTGCGACGCCAGGATCTTCTGGCCGGTTCCGAGCGTGTACGCATCGAGCTGCGCGACAAAGCCTCCGGGCTCGTGACCGGGGTAGTCAACCTGACGCCTGTCATGGATTACGATATCGACTACCTGCAGGGCCGTATCTCGCTCGCAGAGCCGCTCGCCTCGACGGCCAACGATAACCTGCTTGTGCGCAGTGGCGCCGTCTCGGGTGACGAGGCGTACCTGGTTGTGCGTTACGAGTACACGCCGGGATTCGGCGACATCGACGCGATGGCGGTCGGCGGGCAGGCTCACTACTGGTTCGGCGATCATATCAAACTGGGTGTGACATCGAACACGAACGAGCAAGACGGCGCCGACAACAGCCTGAACGCCGTGGATCTCACGCTAAGACTGGCTTCGGAGTCGTGGCTGAAAGTGCAGCAGGCCGAGAGTGAGGGTCTGGTGTCGTTGCCTCAATTCTCGAGTGATGGCGGCTTCGAATTCAATGCGTACGATCAGGCGTCATTTGTCAACGCGCAGGCCGAAGCGGAGCGCGCCGATATCAGCGTACGATTCGGCGATCTCGTCGAATTCGTTGACGGTCGGCTGACCGCGTACGTGCAGGAGGTCGGCGCCGGGTACTCTGCCCCGGGACTGATGGCGCTCACCGATACGAGGAATTACGGCGGCACGTTCAGCCTGCCGATTGCTGAGCGGTTTTCGCTTGGCGCGAAGCTCGACAGTCGAATCCAGGAGCAGGGCATCGAGACCCATGCCGCGGAATATAACGTGGGCTACCAGATCAACGAGAACTGGCAGCTGAGCGCCGGTTATCGCGAGGACGAACGGATTTCGAATTCGATCATCGTTCCTTTGACACAGGAACAGGGCGAACGGGCCGATGCGGTACTGCAGGTCGGTTACGATTCGAAGTCGACCTGGAATGTTTATGCATTCACACAGGATACATTGTCGGTATCGGGCGATCGCCAGGAAAACGCCCGGGGTGGTGTCGGCGGGTCCTACCGGCTGTCCGAAAAACTGCGCATCGATGCCGAGATTTCCGACGGAGACCTTGGCGCAGGCGGCCGGCTTGGAACGAATTATCTTCATTCGGACAGGACGAGCATGTATCTCAACTATGCGCTCGAGAACGAGCGCATTGATAACGGTATGGGTGGTATACGCGGTGGCGAAGGAAACCTGGTTGGAGGCATCAGGACACGCCTCGCCGACAGCACAAGCGTGTTCCTCGAAGAGCGATACCAGCATAACGATGCGATGACCGGACTGACGCACGCGACCGGGATCAGTTTCTCGCCGTCGGACAAGTGGAGCTTCGGCATCAATACGGATATAGGCACGCTGCAGGACGTGGCGACCGGCGCAGAGACGCAGCGCCTTGCCGGCGGCCTGCAGATGACTTTCGGCACCAGCGCGCTGCAGTTCTCGAGCGGCATCGAATTCCGCAATGACGATGCCGAGCAGCTGGATCTGAGCAGTACGGAGAGAACGACCTGGCTGTTCAGAAACAATATCAAGTACCAGATCAACCCGGCATCGCGCCTGCTGGGCAAGCTCAATCACTCGGAGAGCGAGAGTTCGCAGGGAACGTTTTACGACGGCGGGTTTACCGAGGCCGTCATCGGATACGCGCTGCGGCCCGTTACTCACGATCGCTTCAATGCGCTGCTCAAGTACACGTACTTTTATAATGTGCCAACAACCGACCAGATCAGCCTGCAAAATATTGCCGCCGAATTCATACAGAAGAGCCATGTCGCAGCGGTCGACGTTAGCTACGATATTACGCAGCGATTCTCTATCGGCGGTAAATTCGCCTACCGCCTCGGCCAGATCAGCCTCGATCGTGAAGATCCGGAATTCTTCGACAATAATGCGAGCCTGTATGTAATCCGCGGCGATTACAAATTCCGGAAGAACTGGGAGGTTCTGGCAGAAGGGCGTTTACTCGACATGTCGGATATCGGCGAGCGTCGCAGCGGCGCGCTCGTGGCTGTGTCGCGCTACCTGGGCGACCATCTGAAGATTGGCGTCGGCTACAACTTCACCGATTTCTCGGACGACCTTACGGACCTCAGTTTCGACCACCACGGCGTCTTCCTTAACCTGACCGGGTCGATGTAGATCGCGTTGAATTCACGCCGTGCAGTTTTTGCGTGCGCGAGACGTGCCCGATTGCTAGTATAAATCCCACCCGAACAACCCGGTGGCGCATGCCATTGCTAAACAATGTGTGCCCTGCGTCACGCCGCCCTGTCGAGGCCGAGTAATAGCCGTGAGATTATTCCTGTTGCTGCTAATGGCCTGCTGGGCGAACGCGACGGCGCAGCTGCCGGATGCCGACTGGGATTTCGAGCAGCCCTATCGCGATCAAATGCTGTACCTGCACGCGCTGGTCAACTATTCCTACGATCTGCAGTGGCAGCTCGATTGGGAACGCCGCCAGCTGGGCGACAATGCCCTGCGAGTCAATACGGGCAGCGTCACGTCGGACAAGTTGCTGTCGGACATTGACCTCAATATCAACGAAACGCTGAACGCAAAATGGCGTTTCCAGGGCAGCTTCAGGCGCGACGGGCTGCGGCAGCGGCCAGTGCGCAAAGAACAGCTGTTGCTCGGATTCGAGAGATCCGTTTTCGAATCATCGGCTCTGTATGTGACGGTCAACCCGGAGTTCAACAAGGAGTTTCTTGACGTCGCGGCTGGCTATACCCTGTATCGGGACGAGCGCCAACAGTATGTGCGCGTCGGCGTGTTGCTCGAAGACATGAATTACGAGACCAAGAACGATGTCGGCGGAATATCGGAACAGGATAACGTCGCGCTGCAGTGGGCCATTCGGCTGGGCCTGGCCAAGGACTGGTTCCTGTACAGCGAAGGTGAGGTGGGCAGCGGATTCGAACGAGTGTTCGCAGACGCGAGCGCGTCCCCCGAGGTGTCCCGCCACGAGCAGCGGGTCAACAAGGCACAGGTGAGACTATCGCGCGCGTCGGAGAACGGCACCCTGTGGTCTGCCTGGGTCGACTGGCAGTCCTTCGACGATGCCCGGCAGTTCAGGCAGCCGGGTTTCGATTTCGACTATGAAAATACCCAGCTCGACATCGCCGTGGAGCATGCCCGGGTTTTTCGTGACCGGCACCGACTGCGCCTGCTTCTGCATTACGTCGAGCTGGAAGCCAGCTCGCGCGGTTTCAACGAGCATGATTACGAACGCAAGGAAGTGCTCGGCGGCGCATTTTATGAATACCTCTGGCCGAACAGCGGCGCGACGCTTGCCTACGCTTTCGGCCAGCCGGATATCGACTACCTGGCGCTCGACCCGGCCGGGAACTACAAGCTCGATGACTACCGGGACAAGCTCATCGTCGGATGGCGCTACAATTTTTCAAAAAACGCACAAATCGACCTGTCGATCAGTCATGAAGTCAGCGTGCAGGGTTTTGGCGGCGGCGCCGTCCGATTCCAAATGTTTTTCTGAAGGATCGCAAATAGCGGTACAACTACTGTTTGATAGTCACCTGCATCCCGGTGCTAAGGCGTTCGGCGCCGCGGATAATGACGCGCTCGCCCGGGTTGATCTGGCCGATTACTTCAACGTTGTCGCCATCGCCGAGACCCGTGATTACGTTTACCTGTTCGACGGACATGTCCGGATTGACCTTGAATACGGAGGCGCCCTCTCGCCGCAGAATCAGCGCATCCCTGGGGACGGCCAAAACTTCCTTGACGCCCGAGGTCGGCATCGAAAGGCGCACGCTTTCGCCGACGGTCCAGATATCGGGATCGACGTTGAGCCGTACTTCGAACATATGTGACTGCGGATTGCCGAAAGGCACTATTGTTCGTACCGTTGCCTGATCCCGCCGAAAGTCGTTATGAAGTCGCAATACGGCTCCTTCTTTAATGAAGTTGACCGTGTTGAGGGGTGCGCGAGCTACGACTTCAAGCGATTTCGGATCGACAATACGGATGACCTCATCGGCGACGTTCAGGCGTTCGCCGATATTACGCAATCGCTCTGTGACTATGCCGTCGAACGGCGCGCGAATTTTCGTTACGTAAACCGAAATTTTCGCCAGCCCGAGCTGCGCGCGCGCGATGGCATGGTCGCTCTCGGCAACGGCGAGGTCGGCGATCGTTCGGTCGAGCTGACTTTTTGCCGACAGATTTTGCTCTGATAGTTTGTCGAGACGATCTTTCTCGGACTGCAGGAAGCTGACTCGCGCTTCCTCGCGCTTGACGCGACTTTGTGCTTCCATCTCGAGCAGTTCGAAGGTCAGTGATTCGAGCCGCGCTACGGTGTCGCCTTTCTTGACCGCTGTACCGACCTCGGCAATCCACTCGAGTTTCGCCGAAAGCTCCGAAGCGAGCCGCGAGTCAAAGCGGCTGACAATAGTCCCCGGCACATCGACCGAGGGCGCCAGCTGCTGCAACCTGGCTTCGGCAACCACGACGACGGCAGGGGGCATGCCCTGGGCGAGCGCGGTCGCACAGAGCGCGAAGCTCAGCAAAGAAAGCAAAACGGACCGGCTTATGATCGGGATCACGGACTTATCCCGGCGGGCGCGCCGGCCGGCGCCGGGATTGTCGTCGGCGCGGCTGCCGTTCCTCCCAGTCGCAGCAGGCTCGGCAGGAGAAGCAGCGTAAAGATCGCGCTGACGGCCATGCCTCCCACGATTACGGCCGCCAGGCCCTGGTAAACCTCTGATCCCGGACCCGGGATGAGGAGCAGCGGCAGCATGCTGAAAACACTGGTCAGTGTGGTCATTAATATCGGCCGCAGGCGCCGGCGTATCGCCTGTTCAACAGCGCTGCGCCGATCGAGGCCATCGCGTTCGGCCGAACGCGTCTGGTGCACGAGTAGAATCGCATTATTCACAACGAGGCCGAGCAATGTAATGAAGCCGATCATCGTCAGCAGGTCCATCGGCAGATTCATCAGGCGTAACAACGACACCCCGCCAACGGTCGCGAGCGGTAGTGCCGCGATTACGAGCAGGCTGTCAACAAACGAACGAAACAGTCCGCTCATCAGGAGGTACAGCACTACGATCGCCAGTGTAAAACTGCGGGACATCCCGGCAAGAGCAACTTTGAGATCGTCCGCGGTGCCGTAATAGCTGATCTCGCCGTCTTCCGGCAGCATTTGGAGCAGTGCCGGTTCGACGTTGTTTCGCAGCACATTTATCGATTCTTCGAGAGAAACGTCTTCCGGTGGTGTGATCGCCAGAGTCACAGCGCGACGGCGATCAACGCGACGCACCTGGTTGGGACCTGCCGTCCGCAGCATGCGAACGAGCTGATCGACGGACTGTATGCCTCCGGCCGGCGTCGCCAGCGGCGTTGCCGCAAGCTGCTCCGGACTCGTCCATTCCGGGGCGCGCAGCACGATGTCCATGCGGCGATCGCCGTCAAAGTAGTCACCGACATAAACGCCGTCACCCAGCGACCGCATGACGGTGGACATGTCGCGTCGTGTCCAGCCTGCCTCGGTGATGCGCCGCTCGTCGGGTATGAAGCGCAGCTCGGGCTCGGCAAAGTCGACGCCCGGAACCGGTCGCGCCTGCGCACCGGGCAAATGCTGGCCGACGAGCTCCATCCCCTTGCGGGCGGCCCTCAGCATCGCATCCATGTCGCGGCTTTGAATATTCAGCTCGATAGAACTGCCGCCGCCAAGCCGATCAAAAATGCCCCATTCATCGGCGAAGGCCATCGTGTCAGGGAAACCGGCAAAGATCTCCGAATTCAACGCCCGCACGAACGTGGCCGCGTCGTCCGGATCGACCATGCTGGCGCCTGCGAACGCGAATGAGCCGAACACGCCCATGAAATAACTGTCGACCGCGGTCTCGGCATCCTCCTTGAGATACGGCCGAAGGCGCTCGACAACCGGGGCGGCAAATTCCTCTCGGGCGGTCGACACGCTCTGTCCCGGCGGCCGATCGATAAACGCAAACACCCAGCCCTGTTTGCCTTCCGGCAGGTAGTCGGCCGGCGGTACGAGCAGCCACGTAAGCAGTGTCGCGCCCATGAAGAGCCCGGCAATCAGTGCATACCTGGTGCGTCGGCGATCCGTTATGCGCATGATCGTCCCGGTGGTCCGCTCCCACCAGTTCGTATGCGGATCCTCGAGGCGGACGCCCTCGAGCCACTTCGCGGCACCGGTCGGTATGACGGATACCGCGATGGTCAATGATGCGATAACCGCTACCGAGATAACGAGTGCAAGATCTGCAAACAGCTGTCCGGATACCTCCTTGAGAAAAATAATGGGTACAAAGATGATGACGGTCGTTGCGGTCGACGCCAGCAACGCCGGCCAGACCTGCCTGCTGCCGTCGAGTGCGGCGTCGTCAGGTGGCACGCCTTTTTCTTTCAGCCGAACGATGTTCTCGAGAACGACGATGGCGGCGTCGAGTACCATGCCGGTCGCGAAAGCCAACCCGGCGAGGGAAATCATGTTGAGCGTTCGTCCCGTAATCTGCAAAACGACGAAGCTGGTAAACAGCGATATCGGGATGGCAAGCGCCACCAGGAAGGTCGCGCGGAATCGGCGCAGGAACCACCAGAGAATGCTGATCGCCAGCCCGATGCCGATCAGCAGGTTGGTTCGCAGCATCGCGATCGAGTCTTCGATATAGGTCGACTCATCATAGACCTGACTGATCTGCAGGCCCGCCCTCGCGAGCGGGCCTTCTTTCAGCTCTTCGATCGCTGCCTTGAGATCGCGCATGACGTCGAGGACGTTTACGCCCTGTTCGACCTGCGCGTCGAAGGCCATGGAGTCATGGCCATTCTCCATCATGAAGCCGTCCTCATCGCGCATCGTGACTGCTACTGTCGCAATGTCACGCAGGCGCACAGGATTACCCCCGCGCCAGTCGAGCACCATGTCGCCGAATTCCGGTAGATCGTATTTGCCGGCATAGCGCAGCGTGTACTTGCGCCGGCCGACGTCACTGAAGCCGCCTGACGTATCGTTGTTATTGCCGGTTTGTCCGGCAAGCGTCGGAATGTCGATGCCAAACGCCGCCGCCGCGTAGGGATCGAACGTGATTCGTACTTCGTTGGCGCGGCCGCCGTACGCGTTGGAATTGGACACGCCAGGCACGCGCTCTATACGCGCCTGCACGACTTCCCGAACGAAATCTTCGTAGCTCGCCATCGGTCGTTCATTGCCGGGAACCCGAGTCAGAGAGAACCAAGCAATCTGTTCGCCGAAGCTGTCCTGGCCCGCGAAAATTCTCGGCTCGGTAACGTCGCTCGGATACCGCGGAACCTGGTTGAGACGATTGATAACTTCGATCAGCGCGCGCTGCAGGTTGGTGTCAACCGAAAACATCAGGTCGATATTTGCATTACCCCGGGTCGCGGAAGACTCCATCTTTTCGAGCCCGGGCACGCCGCGCAGGACATCTTCCTGTGGCTCGATGATCTCCGACTCCACCTCCTCCGGTGCGGCCGAGCGCCAGCCAGTATTTATCTGGATGAAAGGCCGCTGCACGTCCGGGATCATCTGTACGGGCAGGCTCAACAATGCAATGGCGCCCACCAGCAGCACCAGCAGGATCGCGGCAATAACCGCGACCGGATTCGATATTGCAAGCCGTGTCAGATTCACTGTATTTCCCGGACATGCCCGTACCGACTTTTTTTCCCGGACTTCGAACGGTTTTCAAAATCCGGGGCCAGGCATTAGAAATTATTGTTGATAGTCTAGCTCAATTACAGGTTTGAGACGATTTAGCGGGCTGCTTGTCTAGTTGACCGTGACCCGGAAGTGCACGACTGCAACGTTGTCCGGCGCAGCCGTACCGACGGTCAGACCCGTCGGATAGCTTGCGCTGAACGGAATAGTGACCGTCAGGAAATCTCCGGTGGCATTCAGCGAGCACCCGTCGGCATTGCTGTCGCCGCCCGTTTCCGCGACACAGAAAACGGGTGGCCCGGCCCCGACAGTAATCTGGATGTCGGCGGCGCCGCCGTTAAATTCGCCGGCCAGGAAAGTCAGGTTCTCGTCCAGCGTATCCGTAACGATCACTTCGGTTGCGGCACCGTTGCCGGAGTTGCTGATCGATATTTCGTATTCGACCACAGCGCCCGGAATTGCAAGTGCAGCCGGTGTTGTGGCGCCGAGCGGATCGCGGATGGTCGCGACGCTCTTGATCACCGTCAGGTTCGCGGCCACCGGCGTGATGTCCACCGATGCGCTGGAATTGCCGGCATTCGGGTCGTTCTGTGACAAATAGGTGACGCTGGCTGTGTTTGTGATAGTCGTACCGACGGTAGCCGCGTCGACACTGGCCTGCAGAGTCAGCGTTGCGTTACCGCCAACTGCGACGGTGCCGACGAACCAGTCGCCCGTCGCGCTGTCGTAGGTTCCCTGGGCGGGGCCGGCCGAAACAAAGGTCACGCCCGCGGGTAGGACATCGCTGAGCTGGACTACGGTAGCCGTGCTGGGGCCGGCGTTCGTCACGGTCACAGTGTACGTGACCGTATCGCCTTCGGGCGGCGCCGGATCGTCTACGGTTTTGCTGACGCCCAGGTCGGCGGACACGGTGGGCGAGAACGCATAGCAATCGACCGATTCGTAGTCGCTGCCATTGTCGATTGGACGGCCGTTGGAACCGGTGCCGGTCGTCTTGTCGATTTCGTACAGGATGTTCTGTGTGCCGCTGGTGCCCCAGAGCTGGCCTGACGGGTCCGTGCCGAGACCTTCGATGTCCGGCACGGTGATCAATGCCACGTCCGTGGTTGTGCCGGTCGCTTTATCGATTGTGATCAGCCGGTCAGAAGAGCCGCCGCTGTTGACGCTGGCATACATGATGCCGGTCGTCGGGTCGACGGCTATGTCGTCGGTGATGCTGTTGCCCCCGATCGGCGGCAGCGGCACATAGTCGATGCCGGCGCCAAACGCGTTCTGTACGTGGGCACCGCTGCTCATATCGATTTGGAACAACACGTCTGTGCCGCTTCGTGCCTGCACGCCGTAGAGAACACCGGCCGTTGCATCGTAGCTAAGGCCGTCGACGTCACTGAACGTAACGGAACCGAACGTGCCGCCGCCCGTGCCGAAACTTTGCGGCAAGGCCGTGAAGACGCCGGTCGTCGTACTCAAGGTGCCGAGCTGGCCGGCGTTGGCGGCATAAAGCGTCATGCTTGCCGAATTCCAGGCGATCGCCTCGATCACGTTGGTACCTGTGCCGGTGCCAATGTTTGTTTCGTTGGTTACGGGATCGAAGTCGGCCGTGTCGATTTGCGTCAGCAGGTCATTGCCGCCGTTGCCGCCGCCGGCATCGGCAACGAGGTAGCAAAGCTGGTTGACGTGCAGGTTTTCAACGGTCGTATTCTCGCCGGACGTGTCGTTGGCAGCGTTCAGATCGTCCGAGCTGGCCGAGACGCTGGCATTGTTCGTAATCGATCCGGCGCTCGACGGTGCAGTGACGAGGATATCGATAGTCGCATCTTGGCCACTGGCAATCGTGCCGAGCGTGCAGGTGACGGTGCCGCCTGACGGTTCGCCGCTGTGCACACAGCTGCCCTGGCTGGTCACTACCGACTGGAATGCCGCCGTGGCCGGCAGCGTGTCGACCATCACGACAGCAGTCGCATCGTCCGGACCCAGGTTGTTGACGAGGAGGCTGTAGGACAGCGTCTGATTGACGAGCACCGGATCGGGCGAGTCCGACTGGGTTAGGGCAAGATCCGCCTCGCCGGGGATCGTGACGGTCGTGTCGGCGCTGGCGCTGTTATTGGCGGAGTTTGGGTCCACCCGAGCCGTCGTAACGCTCGCACTGTTTGTAATGACTCCGGCCAACGCCGGTGCCGTGACGACGATGGTCACGTTTTCGCTGACACCATTACCAATCGTACCGAGATCACAGGTCACTGTGCCGCCGCTTTCGCTGCAGCTTCCGATGCTGGGCGTTGCGGACTGGAAGGTGACGCCGGCCGGCAGCGTGTCGGTCAATTCCACCAGGGTGGCCGGGCCCGGGCCGAGGTTGCTGACAGTGAGCACATAGGTCAGCGAATTCCCGGCGACCACGGGATCCGGGCTGTCGGTCTGCGTCAACTCCAGGTCCGCCGGGGGCGGATTGATGACGTCGGTGTCCTCCGCCGATGTATTGTCGGCCGAATCGGAATCGGGTTCGGCAGCCGACACGACGGCGGTGTTGGTCACGGTCTGCGGCGTGGCCGGCGCGGTCACGGTGATGTCGATCGTGGCGCTGCTGCCGTTGCTCAGATCTCCCAGGTCGCAGCTCACGGTGCCCCCGGACTCGCTGCAGCTGCCCTGGCTGGGCACCGCGGACTGGTACGTGACCGCGGCGTCCAGCGTATCGGTCAGCGTAACGAGGGTTGCGTCGGCCGGTCCCTGGTTGGTCACGGTGACCGTGTAGACGAACGGCAGATTAACGCCCGCCGGATCGTAATCCTCGACCTGCGTGACGCGCAGATTGGCCGACGGATCGAAGATCGTCGTGTCCTCGGCGGCAGTGTTGTCGCTCGCGTCAGGGTCCGCCTCGTCCGCCGACACAGTGGCGGAGTTATTGATCACGCCCGTCGTATTCGGCGCAACGACAGCGATGGTCACCGTGGCATTTTCGCCATTCGTAATCGTGCCGAGCGTGCAGGTGACGGTGCCGCCCAGCGGTTCGCCACTGTGCACACAGCCGCCCTGGCTCGGCGTCGCCGACTGCCAGTCGACGTCGGCGGGCAGCGTATCGATCAGGGTGACGTTGCTTGCATCGTCCGGACCGTTGTTCGTTACGGTCAGTGGGTATTCAAAAGCGCTGCTGATGCTGACCGGATCGGCCGAATCGGTCTTTGTCAGCGCAAGATTCGCCGAAATTGCAGGCGGTGCCTCATACGCACCAATGTCGCAAACCGCAACCGAGTCCACGTCCCCATCGATCGGCCGCGCGACGCCGCGCTGATCGGTCGCCGGGCAACCTGTGTTATTGCCGGTGTCGATCGCGTCGCTGACGCTGCCGAGCGCATGCGTCAGCGTTAGTCCGCCGTTGTCTTGCAGCGGACCCAGGTCGGGGTTGCTGTTGATGAGGTCCCCCGGACTGGTCAAGAGACAGGTGTCAGCGCTGTCGAGATTGGTACCGGACGAGACGATCGTACCGCTGCAGTTACCGCCGGAAGTGCTGTTGGCGACGATCGTGTTCAGAATAGTAAGGGTGCCGCCGCTCCGCCGCAGTCCGCCGCCGCCGCTGGGTGCGCCGTTGGCATTGACGGTGACGTTGTTCAGGTTGACGATGTGTCCGCCTTCGACATTAATTCCGCCACCCTCGTCACAGGTGTTTCCGCTGATGGTCACGTTGGTGAGATTGGCCAGACCGCCACCGCGAAAGTGCAGACCGCCACCGCGTTCCGACGTACAACTATTGGCATCTACCGTGACGCGACTGAACGTCGTGGTCGCCGCATCAACGAGAATGCCACCACCTCGTCGGCTCGCGTTGTTGCTGCTCACAGTTACATCGGTGAGCGTGATGTTGGATGCGCCATTGAATATGGTGAGCCCGGCGCCATCATTGGACCCGTTAGCCGTGACAACAACACGCGTCATGGTTCCGGAGACCCGCTCTCCGAAGAAGGCGCCGCCCTCGGCCACAGCGGAGTTGCCGCTCATTGTGACATCCGTGAAAGTCAGGCTGGCGTTGTCATCCTTCATGCCGATGGCACCACCTTGCCCCGTTGCAGAGTTGCCGTTCAGCGTGACGTTGCTGAGCGTCAGGGAGTTGGGGTTGCGTTGACTGAAAATCGCACCGCCGTCACGGGCGACGTTATTGCTCATCGTGACGTTGCTGAGGATGACGTTCGACTCGTTCCAGATACCGCCGCCGTCAATGCCCGCCGCATCGCCATCGCGAATGGTCACGTCTGAAATTGTGACCGTCGGCCCCACCAGCACGTGGAACACCCGGTCAATGCCGTTGCCGTCAATGATGGTGCTGGCGGCGCCCGCGCCGGTGAGCGTTAGCGTATCGCTAATGTCGAGATCACCCGTCGCCGCGGCATTCTCGCCCGTGCCGGTAATACTCAGGTTGTAAGTGCCGGCTGGGACAGCCGCGGTATTCGGGTTCAGGATTGCATTCGCGTTCTGGACGAGCTGCCGCAATGTGCCCTGTCGCGTCCTCGCGTTGAGCGTATCGACGTCCGGGCCATCGAGCGTGTTCGAAATGACGTTGAAAGAGAACGCGAAGTTGACTCCGGTTACGTTGCCGCCGCTTACATCGATCCGCGCCAGATGCTGGTACTCGTTATCGGCCGGGAGGGTCAGGATGGGATCAACGTCATCGGGTGTGGTGGGATTACGTCCTCCGACGCGCGGGCCCGGATCCAGGGCAGCTGTCACGGGATCGTCGCCGTAGGTCTGTTCACTCCAGACCTCCGATTGAACGGAGCCGGTATTCAAACCTCCGCTTGGACTGACGGTCTTTGAATCGACCGCCACCAGGAAGTTTGTTCCGGTAGATACCGAAAAGCTGTAAGCGCCTGTGACCGCCGCCGTTAACGTATCGGCACTGTACAAGTCGCCGGAATCGACGGTGCCGTTATCGTTGACGTCTTCATAAAGACGCACGCGCACATCGCCAACACCCACCGCATCGCCGAGTCCGCTGTCCCCATTGATGTCCTCAAATACGTTTCCGGATATCACAGTCGACACGCTAAGTCCTTCATAGGCACCGATGTCGCAGGTGCCGTTGATCGGCCGCGCGACGCCGCGCTGATCGGTCGCCGGGCAATTTGTGTTATTGCCGGTGTCGATCGCGGGGCTGCTGGTCAAGAGCGCATGCGTGCGCGTCGGGCCGCCATTGAACTGCAGGGCCCCGAGCAGGGGTGGAGCGGTCAGGGTTACAAGGCAGGTCCCGTCGCTGTCCAGGTTATTGCCGCCGTCAATGATCGTACCGCTGCAGTCACCACCGGAAGTGCTGTTGGCGACGATCGTGTTCAGAATAGTAAGGGTGCCGCCGCTCCGCCGCAGTCCGCCGCCGCCGCTGGGCGCGCCGTTGGCATTGACGGTGACGTTGTTCAGGTTGACGATGTGTCCGCCTTCGACGTGAATACCACCGCCCGCGTCGCAAGTATTGCCGCTGATGGTCACGTTGGTCAGGTTGGCCAGACCGCCACCGCGGAAGTGGATGCCGCCGCCTTCTTCCGCGGTGCAACTGTTGGCATCTACCGTGACGCGACTGAACGTCGTGGTCGCCGCATCAACGAGAATGCCACCACCTCGTCGGCTCGCGTTGTTGCTGCTCACAGTTACATCGGTGAGCGTGATGTTGGATGCGCCATTGA